>Ga0316223_1000030_pt1 | contig 212448 bp, 155 predicted proteins | sample TBH18009metaG_FD_206007 | JGI IMG/M metagenome (GOLD analysis project Ga0316223, IMG submission 206007) | Freshwater microbial communities from Trout Bog Lake, Wisconsin, USA - TBH18009 | ecosystem: Environmental > Aquatic > Freshwater > Lake > Hypolimnion/Profundal zone | place: USA...
AATTATGAACATTTTCGTAGGAAGTCTGCCATTTAGCTTAGAAGAGGCAGAATTAAAAGGGTTTTTTGAAGAGTACGGCGAAGTAGCTTCAGCAAGAATTATCACAGACAAATTTTCCGGAAGGAGCAAAGGATTCGGTTTCATTGAAATGCCGAATGACGAAGAGGCCAAAAAGGCTATTGAAGAACTTAATGGAGCAGAAGTTGATGGTCGCACAATCGTTGTGAACGAATCAATTGAAAAACCTAAAGATGGAACAAGACGTCCAGGCGGCGGTGGCGGCGGTTTTAACCGTGGCGCAGGCGGCGGTGGCGGTTTCAATCGTGGCGCAGGCGGCGGTGGCGGTGGCTACAATCGTGGTGGCGGTGCAGGCGGCGGCGATCGTGGTGGTGACCGTGGTGGTGACCGTGGCGGTTTCAATCGTGGCGGAAGTGCCGGCGGTGGTGACAGAGGCGGAAGCCGTAGGGCAAGTTATTAAGCCGGTCGAACGCAGATTAACTGCCTGATGTTCTTGCAGTTGTCGTTTGAAGTATTTTCGTGTCGTTTTCACTTAGATAATCCAAACATTTAAAGATACGTTCTAAACTTAATTTACTTCATAGGCATTGCAGATTTTCTGCAATGCTTTTTTTTGCTAATAATTTCGGGTTAGGATATACCGAATTCCGATACCAATCTGCCTGATTCTATATTCCCGGTAATTTTTGAACGATGGATCGTGGGTAATATTATTTAAACCATAGTACCAGTTACCTTCCAAAATAAGATAAGTTGATAATCTCCAGGTCAATCCAATCTTAGGACCAAAATCAAGATTGTCGATATTCGTTAAAACCTGGCTGCCTGAATCCGACGCGATGCCTGATGAATGGGATACAATCGTATATGAGGTTGCCAGTTTAAGAGAGGTCTGGAATCCGGTATAACATGTAAACCGCCTGAGCTTAAATCCAAAATAAACAGGTAAGCTTAAATAGGACAGATGCATTCTGCTCTCCTCATAGTAGTTATTGTTAAAAAAAGGGAAGAGGACTCCATCATTTAAAACCTGATCGTATTGCATGCCCGGGATATAAGTAGTCCGGCTTTCAACCTGATTAAACAACAGGTCGGTTTCGACGGATGAACGCTTACTAAAAGAATGACTGTAAAACATTCCAATCTGGCCTGAAGTAGCAATCAGATTTTTTTGGTCAGCCATTGAAGCCTGAAACCTTGAGACATCTTTGAAAGCAATAAAACCGGAGGTAACGGTTGCCTTAAATCCGATATCATCCTGACCAAAAACAGTTGTGGCAACGAAGAAAAAAATGGAGAAGAAAGAAATTTGGGGTTTCATGTCCGGACTTTACCTATATACCGAAATAGTATAGATTAACCCTACTGGAAAATAAGTAATTCGACACCTAAATCCGATCTGAACCAAAAAACGGATGGCAGGAATTGAACAAACCACCCGGTTGGTTAGAAAGACCCGATTCTCTGAATCAATGAGCCACATTTACTTTTCTAAGTTCACCATTCACGCGGACCATTGCTGTCCCGCCTTTATCAGATGCAATCCGATATTTAACGACTTTCCCCCCTTTCCAGGAAATATCCACCACGAAACCACCTCTGGCCCGCAATCCGGTAACGGATCCTTCAGGCCATGCCCAGGGTAATGCAGGCAATAAACAAATCTCTCCGGCTTGCGATTGAATCAGCATCTCCGCAATCCCTGCCGTTGCCCCAAAGTTGCCATCAATCTGAAACGGTGGATGGGCATCAAAAAGGTTTGCATAGACACCGCCACCCTTGCCATAGCTGGTCCCGGTATTATCGACTATGGAGATAAGATTTCTCAATAACCGGTATGCATGATCGCCTTCAAATAACCGGGCCCAGAAGTTAATTCGCCATGCCATGGCCCAGCCTGTACTTTTATCCCCTCGTGCAATCAGTATTTTTTTTGCCGCCGCTGCCAGTTCAGGGGTGCGGGTCAGCGAAATCTGGCGCCCCGGATGCAATGCGAACAGGTGAGAAATGTGACGGTGGGTATCGGTTGAATCATCCCGGTCTACACTCCATTCCATCAATTGTCCCCATTTCCCAATCTGAGGTTTAAGCAATTTCTCACGCAATGCCACCACTTTCGTCCGGTATTCGGGGTCCATATTCAGAATTTGGGATGCCTCAATAAAATTATTAAACAGATCCCATACAATTTCCTGATCGTAGGTAACGCCGGGTTCATGGGGACCATGTTCAGGAGACCACCCGTCAGGGGTCATAAGGTTTCCCTTTGAATCTGGAATCAAACGCTCTTCCCAAAATTCACAAACCTCCTTTAAAATGGGGTAAGCAAAATCTGCCAGGTATTTTTTATCTCCGGTGAACGCATAATGTTCCCATAGATGCTGACAATACCATGCGCTGGCCGGTGGATTCCAGACAAAACTGCCTGCTCCAAAAATATTGTTTTCTGTCTGAAGGGTCCACCCTTTTTTTGAATGATAAAATTCACTTGTCGCTATTTTCCTCACTTCCCGCTGATTATTAATGTACTCAAGGAATGGAATGTGGCATTCACTTAAATTGGCAACCTCTGCGGGCCAATAATTCATCTGCACATTAATATTGGAATGATAATCACTTCGCCAGGGAGGATTGTTTGAATTATTCCATAATCCCTGAAGGTTTGCCGGAAGTGAGCCCTGCCGCGAAGAACTTATCAGGAGATATCTTCCGTACTGAAAGAATAGCTGCTCCAGTTCAGGATCATTCCCACCCTTTTTGTAGGAGACTAATCTCAGGTCTGTCGGCTTGGCCAAGAGGGAAGGTTCACTCGTGCCAACAGATAAAATGACCCGTTTAAATAAGCTCTGATAATCTGCTATATGACGCGATAAAAGTTGTTCAAATGATTGATTTGAAGCCAGTTTCAAATGTTTTTCAATCCCTGGCAGCGGATTTTCACCTCTCCACCCTTTGCTGAAATCGGGGAGGTAATTTGTACCGGCCGCCAAAATCAGGATTAAGCTGTTCGTTTTATCAAATTTCAGTGATTGTCCGGAGATTTGTACCTCTCCCCCATCATTCAGTACGGTCAGACCGGCTGCATAACTTAATCCATTGTCCAGTTTACCGTTAATTGATATTTTATGATCTGCAAACTCAATCTTTCCATGGTGCATATCACTCAGTCGTATTGCACCATTACATGCGCCATGACGGTCAGCACTGATCCGTAAAACCATTACCTGATCTTTGGCACTGCAGAAAATTTCCCGTTTGTACGAGACACCGTTCGAGCGAAATGTGACCGTATGCACTGCATTTTCGATATTCAATTCACGATGATACTGATCGATAGCGGAGGTATCCTTAAAATCAATGAACAAGTCACCAAATGCCTGGTAAGCACCAGTCTCTTTTTCGTCACCGCTCCAAAGGGATATTTCATCAAATTGAATATGTTCGGTGGCTATGTCTCCAAAAATCATACCTCCCAAACGGCCGTTTCCTACTGGAAGGGCTTCTGTCATCCAGTCCCTGGCCGGTTTATCGTACCAAAGTTTTAGCGAATTGTTTTTTGCATTAGCTTTCTGCAATGAGGCTGTAAGGAGAAAGAATAAAGTACAACCGAAGATGAGACGAATCATTTGATTTTTTTTAAATTACATAATATTGACCTCCGGTTTATCCCAGCCAGCTGCTCAAAATATTTGAATTATACTGCTAACCTCTTACAATACGCATTACCCTTGTTACATTGTCATCGACATGAGCTTTATTATCAACACCTAAAGTCATGCAGTGAACATTGCCACTATTGATCACAAAATTAAGTGATTGCTCCCGCTCCTCCTCCTTTACCAGATCTCCGCATCCAAAAATCTTCATGCCGATTATCCCCTTGCCATTTTTACGTGCCGTTTCGAGAACCTGCATAATTTTTTCGGGAGAACCGTCCATTCGGATACTCCGGGGATTTATTCGGGCCAGGATAACATCAACCCATGGATTGGATGCTGCTTCAACCAGCGCTTCATAATTATGACAGGAAACCCCTAAAGCCTTGACCAGACCATCCTGTTTTGCTCTGGACATCGCCTCCATATATTTTTTGTTTGCTTCGGGCCATTGACCATTTTCCATGCAATGCATGAGAAAAATATCGATATAATCGGTATTCAGCTCTTTACGTAACCGGTCGAAACATGGATTAAATGGCTCGGCCTCGTACCACCCCTGGCGGGTATAGGTCATAATTTTGGAAAGAACCGTAACCTTCGCGCGTGGCATCACTTTCAGAGCCTCGCCGACATAAGTATGTGAACCATACATATCCGCAGTATCAAAAAACCGTATTCCCCGATCGTAGCAATGTTGCGACAATTCAACGAATTTTTTGATACCGATACGGGTCTGATCTGATTCACGCTTCCACCCACGTGTGCCCGTTCCAAAAGCGATTCTTGAAACCCTCAGCCCTGTTTTTCCAAGAGCTACGGTATCTACCGTGTCAGGGTTGGTTACCGCAAATGCCGGCTGCGAAAAGATGGCCGGAATTGCTGACGCAACGGCAATTCCCGTTGCGCTTTTAGCCAGAAAAGAACGCCTGTCGAATTTCGAAATAGACATATAAATCTAATTATCAAATATTTATAATGCAACTGATGAGAAAACAGATTTAAAATAGGTCTTTACCCTTTTACGATCCGCATGACCCGGTTAATGGCATCATCAACCTGGGCAATACTCTCCATACCAAGGGTCATCGAATGAATACTCGTTTTTTTTATGGCAAAAGTGATCGACTCCTCACGCTCATTCTCTTTTATTTTATCTCCGTTCCCAAAGATTTTCATCCCAATAATCCCCTTTCCATTACCTCTGGCTTGTTCCAAAAGTGTATTGATCTGTGCGGGAGTGCCATCCATGTGGGACTGAAACGGGTTGATACGGGCAAGAATCACATCCACCCAGGGATCGTCAACCGCAGCCTTTAGCGCCTCATAATTATGGCACGACAAGCCAACTGCCTTGATGATCCCTTTCTGCTTTGCGAGTGAAAAATACTCGATGTACCGCTTCTTCTCCTCCTGCCATTTTCCATTGGTCATGCAGTGCAGCAGCATAATATCAAAGTATTCACTTCCCGTCTCCAGACGAAAACGGTCGAGCGCCTTGTCAACAGGTTCACTGTTGGCTACATCATTTGAGGTCCACATCTTTCCAAGCAGTGTTGCTTTTTCCCGAGGAATATCTTTAAGCACCTCTTTAATAAATGGATATGATCCATAAGTATCGGCGGTATCAAAAAATTGAATTCCCCGATCGTAGGCATGATGAGCCATTTTAACAAAATTAGTTAGCCCCATTCGGGTTTGGTTGGAATGGTGCTTACTTCCTATCGATCCTGTTCCCAACGCAATGCGTGAAACAGTAAGCCCTGTTTGGCCTAGTTTTACCTGGTCAATTATCGGATTTACGGAAGTACACCCCTGATTCAGAATACCCAACCCTGAAAAAGCAGCAATTCCTGTAGCACTTACGGCTCCGGAATAGAGAAAACTCCGGCGATTAATTTTTTTCATAAAGCGGAATTTAGTTTACTCTGAAAACGTAAAGGTTATATTAAATGTTTCCAAATAGCAGTTCAATATTCTCAACTAACTAAAAATCCAGAAAGTTCCATTTTCCCCGGTAAGCGCGTGAAAGCATCATATCTGCAGCAGGATCACCAATGAAACGTTCCTTGGCCGGATCCCATTTCAAAGGACGTTGAAGCTGATACGCGATATTTGCCAGATTACAGAGCGAAGATGTCCGGTGACCGGTCTCTACATCCGACACTGGTTTGGTCCTTTTTTTAATGGCGTCGATCCAATCCTGATAATGGTTCTCACTTTTATAAAGATGTTTATCGGAAGGTTTGATTACCGTTTCGATAATAGCGGCAGGATCAGAGCGCAAATAATCTCGGCTAACCTCGATACGGCCCTTTGATCCAATAAACTGAACACCATTGCATTCACTGCCCCAGTTGGCATGGTTCAGAACAATACCATTCTTATATTTCATCTGCAAACCGATCACCGCATGTTCAAGAGGCGGATTAAATTCCACCGGCCCGGATTCATCCATTCCGAGGGCCCACTGGGCAATATCAAACATATGAGCTCCCCAGTCCGTGATCATTCCGCCACCAAACTCCCGATAGCTGCGCCAGTTCGGAAACCTCAAATCTTCGACCGGGGGTGCAAGTACCGGACTATAATCGCGGTAAAGGGAAGGTCCAACCCACATATCCCAATCCACATTATCAGGAGTCGGAACTGAGGGAAGGTCCAATGCCTTGACCGGAGGACCTACGCAAACATTCACCTCGCTGATATCCCCGATATATCCGTTGGCAACCAATTCACAGGCATGGCGGAAATTGCGCCAGGAGCGCTGCATATTCCCTGTTTGAAATACCTTTTTATATTTCCGTGTGGCATTTACCATGGCACGTCCTTCAGCAACTGTCAGAGCCATAGGTTTTTCACAATAGATATCCTTACCGGCTTTGGCTGCGTCAATAGCAACCTGTGCATGCCAATGGTCCGGCGTGGCAATAACCACGGCATCGATATCCTTTCTGTCCAGAAGTTCTCGGTATTTTTTGTACCCCGTAACTTCATGCTTTTCACCAACCCATTTTTGATCATTAAGCCCTTGCGCTTCACCCTTAAATTTGTCGACTTTTGTAGTTACCACATCGCAACAGGCCATGACAACTGTTTCCGGACATTTCATCAGATTATTTAACAAGCCATGACTTTGAATTCCCACGCCGATAAATCCAAGCCTGATTTTTTTGATTCCTTCATTGGACGCGATGGTGTAACCCGGGAGAACAGTGATCGCAGTTGCGCCAGCCGCTGCCGTTCCAACAAAGCTTCTGCGTGAAATTGTGTTTTTCATAAGTATTAATTTCGTTTAATTTAAGGTTGTAAATCTGTAATGCAAAGGTTAATTTGAAGATCCTAAAATTAATAAAAATCTTACATCGACGTCTCCGTGGACAGATTTCAGAAAATAAATTTTACGGCGCATTATTTCCGAATATCCTAACGGTTAAAGGAACCTGCTGATTGATCACGAATAGATTATCTTTGCAGCATGAAGAGAAAGGAAGAGATCACCACCAAAAGTGTAGCAAACCTGAAATTTGAATCACTGAATGAGATTCAGGAGGCCATGATCAGTAATGATTTGAAAGCGGATAACATTGTACTTCTGGCTCCTACCGGGTCAGGAAAAACCGTGGCATTTCTCCTTCCGCTGCTTCATCACCTGCAAGAAAAAGAATCTGGTATTCAGGCAATTATATTATCCCCATCCCGCGAATTAGCGCTTCAGATTGAACAGGTTTTCCGGTCAATGGGAAGCGGTTTCAAGGTAAACTGTTGCTATGGAGGTCATCCGTTTAAAACAGAACGCAATAATTTCTCCGAGCCCCCTGCGGTTTTAATCGGCACGCCCGGCAGGATAGCGGCACATATCCGTCGCGAAAGTTTCAATCCCGATACAATTCACTTGCTCGTACTCGATGAATTTGACAAGTCACTCGAAATGGGATTCAGTGATGATATGAGTTTTATTATTGCGCGCCTTCCCCAAATTAAGAAGCGGATACTCACTTCAGCCACGCAGGCCATCGAAATACCCGATTTTTCCGGGATAAAAAATCCGGTAACGCTTAATTTTCTCTCTGAAAAGCGTCGTCCCAATATTTTACTCAAAGCCGTACGTGCAGCAGAGAAGGATAAATTTGATATACTTATCCGTTTAGTGTGCACCCTTGGAAACGAACCAACCCTGGTTTTCTGTAACCATCGGGAGGCTGTAGACCGGATTGATGAATTACTGGCAGCCGAAGGGGTTGCTCACGACACCTTCCATGGCGGGCTGGAACAGGATGAACGTGAACGGGCTTTACTGAAGTTCAGAAATGGCAGCCATCAGATATTGATCACTACCGATCTGGCATCCAGAGGATTAGATATCCCCGAGATAAAAAACATCATTCATTACCAGGGGGCCAATTCAGAAGAGGTGTTTATTCACCGCAATGGTCGGACCGCAAGGATGAATGCAGCAGGAACAGCCTGGCTGGTACTGGCAGAAAAAGAAAAAGCGCCCCAGTTTCTCACAAATCCTCCTGAATTTGTGGAGCTTCCGGAGCTGATTAAACTTCCTGATCCGCCAAAATGGATCACTTTGTATATTGGTGCAGGCAAAAAAGATAAAATAAGCAAAACCGATATCGTAGGTTTTCTGATTCAGAAAGGGAATCTGGGGAAAGATGACATCGGCCTGATATCGATTCTGGACAACGCCTCATTTGTAGCAATCAATCGGGTGACTTCCAGACAAACGCTGGCATTGATCCGGGAAGAAAAAATCAAAAACAAAAAGGTGCGGATAGCCATTTCTAATTAACCCCCTTAATTTACTAATTCCAGTTTGTTTCCATTAATTTCAATTAGTTTCCACTTATTTCAAATCTATTGCTATTTTTGAATCTAAAATAAAACTATATGAAGTACAATCAGTTGGGTAAAACAGGGGTATTGGTATCGGAACTGTGCCTTGGAACGATGACCTTTGGTGGAAAGGGTTTCTGGGTGCCAATCGGAGAAGTTCCGCAAAACGAAGCGACACAAATTGTAAAACTTTCTGTTGATGCCGGTATTAATTTTATTGATACCGCCAATGTTTATTCCGAAGGGCTATCTGAGATCATTCTTGGGAAAGCAATCAGGGATCTGGGATTATCACGGCAGCAGTTGGTCATTGCGACCAAGGTTCGCGGACGGGTTGGCCCGCATGCCAACCAGGTTGGATTATCGAGGCTTCATATCATCGATTCTGTCAATGACAGTCTTGAGCGGTTAGGTCTTTCCCATATTGATTTGTTATATATCCACGGCGTTGACCCGATAACTCCTCTCGAGGAGACCATGCGTGGCCTTGAGGAGGTTGTCCGGTCAGGGAAAGTAAGATATATCGGTATAAGTAACCATCCCGCCTGGATGATGATGAAAGCAAACAGCTATGCCGAAAAATTGGGGTATGAAAAATTTGTCGCCACCCAGAATTATTACTCTATTGCCGGCCGCGATATGGAACGCGAAATCGCACCGATGGCAATCAGTGAAGGGATTTCAATTATGCCCTGGAGCCCGCTCGCAGGTGGCTTCCTATCCGGGAAATATACCCGGACAAACGAAGTAGCCCGCGGTAGCCGCAGAGATTCCTTCGACTTCCCTCCGGTTAACAAGGAGAAGGCTTATGATATCATTGATGTATTAATCTCAATCGGTGAGAACCATAAGGTTACAGCCGCAAAGGTGGCTTTGGCTTGGGTTTTAAAACAACCCGGAATCACCAGCGTGATCATCGGGGCCAAAAATCAGCTGCAGCTCAATGACAATATCGATTCAACCAAACTGGAGCTCAGCGATGATGAATTGCTCCGTTTAAATCAGATTAGTGAATTGCCCTCTGAGTATCCTGAATGGATGTTTAAACGACAAATCCAGGGAAGGTTTCCCGATTAATCCGAACTATCGTTAATCGGCTGTGATCCATCCCATTTTATGCCAGTAATCCCGTTAAAATTTAACAATATTGGGTTAATTTTTAACGGGATTTGTTAGCTTTTTACGTTAATTTTGATTATCTTGCATTAGAAATCAAAACCAATCATCATGGATAATCTGCTGCTAAAGTACATGAATGAGCGTATTGGTCATACGACCAGAAGAGTAGTTGAGCCAGGTCCGGTAATCACAATTTCCAGGGAATGCGGCTGTTCTGCCAGCTTGATTGCAGATAAGCTGACAAAACGGATCAATGAAAAGATCAATAATCCGGAATTAAACTGGAGGTGGGTTAACAAAGAGATTCTCAAACTCGCTTCCGATGAATTAAAAATCCATCAGGATGAGGTTCAGAAAATTGTGGATGGTGATGAAAAGAATTTTCTGGCTGAAATAGCCCATTCATTCACCGATAAATACTATGTCACCACCACCAAGGCAAAAAAAATGATTGAAGAGGTTGTCCGTAATCTGGCGGTACGCGGGAAAGCAGTGATTGTAGGCCGCGGCAGTGAAATCTTGTCGACGGGCATCTCCAGATCGCTGCATATCCGGCTTTTTGCCCCAACTGACTGGAAGGTGAAGGTGATGCGCGAACGAAACAATATCTCAACCCCGGAAGCCCAAAAAATCGTTAATCAGATCGATAAACAACGTGCCGCGTTCAGGGACTCCTATCTCGAGAAGGGTCAGCCCCCCTTTACGTATGATATCGAATTTAATTGTGCGCGGCTGAGTCAGGATGAAATAATCGATATTACCTTCGACCTCGCGGAGCGCCGATCGCTCTTTTCACAAAAATGACAACAACCGCTGATTGCAATTTGCAGCTAACCGCCCGTTACCGGATATTTTGTTTAATTCGCTTCTTAAGTAACAGAAAAAATATAGTGTCGTATTTTGTCACTTTGATACTCCTGCATAACTTCCTATAATCGTTTGAATTTGTATTCATTACGCATACAACCCAAGTGGTTTGTATGTTAATGGAATTTGATCTAAAGACGATACATATGACTCCGCGGAGTCATTTGTAATATTATTGCACTCATTTCAATCAACCTACAACCTCCCGGAGGTCAGGGAAAATCAACATTATTATCTTTCCTAAGTATTTTTTTAGATGTTCGGGATACACAACTCCTGAGTACTTTGCCTATGAAAAAAAGGAAAATCACGCTGAGAAGCAGAGCCGCCTAATTTTAGAATCGGGAATTTCAAAATCCCAAAATTCAAAATTTTACGACACTAAATTATTTTATCTACCAGGTATAGTTAATTATAAATACGCCATCCAAGAGAGTAGAGCCGGATGCCCTTACCCGGCAACAAAGAATCTCAATATATTAAAAGTGCACTGATTTACCTGGCCTTATTCTCCTTGCATAAAATCTAATTTTGCTATCTTTGCCACACAATGGAGTACAGCACATTTAACTTCCGGCTAAACTGCCGATGAATTAATTCTGTATCAGCATTGTCGGGAATTACTAAACAAGGTCAACGATGAGTGATGATGATTCAGGAAATTTGAATTTCCTGAGAGAATACGCAAAGTATTCGTCCCTTATAATTCAAATGATCGCCATTGCTGCTGTTGGAATTTTGGGAGGAATTGAATTGGACAAAATGCTGAAAATGAAAAGTCCGGTTTTCACTATTTGTCTGACCATAATTATGTCCTTTGTGGCGATTATTCATCTTTTCAGAACATTACTAAAAAAATAACAGGCACAATAAGCCAGCAATTATTATAATACATAAGATTTTCAATTATAAAACATTTATTATGTCAGATGTCTCGTGGAAATTTATCATTAAAATTTCTCTTTTTACCCTTGTCATATTTATTCTCGCCACAGTATTATTTGCCACCTTTTTTAGTGCCGTTCATTTAGCCTTATTCCCCATACAACTACTTTTGATCGCAACAGTTACAGCTCTGGGACATCTTTGGGTGATCAGGTCTGCGAATCAAAATACGATGAAATTCACCACAGCCTTTATGGCCTCAGTTACTTTAAAATTACTGGTTTATCTTTTTTTTATGCTGATATGTTTATGGATAGACCACTCCCAGGTGATCCCTTTTATACTCACATTTATGACATTCTATATAATATTCACAATTTTTGAGATTATGGAGTTACTTAAATTCATAAAAAAATAATCAAAAAATACTTTTGAGAAGCAGACAATTTAACCTACTTTTGTGCCACAAATTAACCCAATGATAAGAGCCTTTACATCGTCTATTCTGATTTTATTTGCCCTTACCGTTACACCTAAACTCCTCAAGGCCAATGAGGAGCATGCTGTAGCAGATACGATTTCACCGAAGAAATTCAATACGGGAGATCTCATTTTTGATCATATCAGAGACAGTTACGAGTGGCATATTGCCACAATTGGACATACTCATCTATCGATCCCCCTACCCGTAATGGTGTATAGTCAACATTCCGGATTCCATTTTTTTATGTCGGAAAAGCTACATGAAGGGAATGGAACTTACGATGGATTTAAAGTTGCCTCAGAAGGAAAATATGAACGAAAACTCGTGGAAGTTATGCCCGACGGAACATTTTTAAGACCTTGGGATTTTTCCATAACAAAAAATGTCACTTCCCTTTTTGTGAGTATTGCCCTTATCTTAACCATATTCCTTTCTGTGGCCAGGAGGTATCGTGAAAATTTTGCCAGGGCGCCAAAGGGAATTCAAAGCTGGATTGAGCCCATTGTTGTTTTCATATGTGATGATATTGCCAAACCATCGATCGGCAAGGAGAAATATCAACGCTATCTCCCGTTTTTACTCTCTGTTTTCTTTTTCATCTTCATTAATAACCTGATGGGACTTGTCCCTTTTTTCCCGGGAGGTGCCAACCTTACAGGAAATATTTCAATTACCCTTGTTCTCGCCTTATTCACCTTCGTAATTACGAGTTTTAGCGGATCACGAAGCTATTGGGTTCATATGGTTAATGACCCCGGAATCCCATTATGGTTAAAGTTGCCGATTCCCTTAATGCCAATTGTTGAGATCATGGGGGTTTTTCTGAAGCCATTTGTTCTCACCATTCGTCTTTTTGCAAATATTACTGCCGGGCATATTGTGGCTCTTGGCTTTTACAGTTTGATATTTATTTTTGCCGAGAAAAGTATATTTGCGGGTTACGGGATCTCCGTACTTTCGATTGCTTTCACCGTCTTTATGGGACTCCTTGAATTGCTGGTTGCCTTTATTCAGGCTTATGTTTTCACCTTACTATCGGCACTTTATATCGGACTTGCACTTGAACAACATACCAGTCATGAGTGACAATGAACCAAATGCAGACACTAACCATTTAAGGATCAATAAAATATAATTTATTATAAAACTGAACATTTAATTATTTAAACATTATTTAGTATGATGACATTAGCTGTAATTTTACAAGTAGCTGCAAATGCAGCGATTGCGAAAATGGGTGCAGGAATCGGAGCCGGTTTGGCTGCAATTGGAGCAGGTATCGGTATTGGTCGTATTGGTGGTTCAGCGGTAGAGGCTATTGCCCGCCAGCCTGAAGCGGTAGGTGATATCCGTTCAAACATGATCGTTGCAGCCGCACTTATTGAAGGAGTTGCTTTCTTTGCCATTATTATCTGCTTCCTGATTTTTTTCTTGTAGTCTGATCCTTAACAAGATATCACCAAATTCTTCAATTAGGATATAGATTTATTGACCAACAAAAATTTTCATTATGGGATTAGTAATGCCTGATTTCGGGCTGTTCTTTTGGATGCTGATATCCTTTTCCATTTTATTGTTTCTCCTCAAGCGTTTTGCCTGGGGGCCAATCCTGAGCGCACTCTCGGACCGGGAGCGTTCGATTGAAGAGGCGTTAAAATCGGCAGCAAATGCAAAGGAGGAGATGCTGAATCTGCAATCCGGGAACGAGAAGATTTTGAAAAATGCGATTCTGGAACGTGAAAAAATCGTCAAGGAAGCGCGTGAGCTGAAGGAATCGATCATTAATGAAGCACGGCACGAGGCGTCTGTGGAGGCAAATAAAGTGATGGAACACGCCAAAGCAGCCATCGAACGGGAACGTACCGCCGCTATCAGCGAAATAAAGAACCTGATTGCAGAATTCTCCGTTGAAATTGCTGAAAAAATATTGAAGGAGAAACTGGCAGATGACAGCCGGCAAAAAGAGCTGATTCAAAATTATATTGATCAGATCAATCTCAATTAAAAGACGTTAAATGGACGAAGGGAAAATTGCCGGAAGGTATGCCAAGGCTTTATTAGGCCTGGCGAGAGAAAAGCAGATGACAGATTCGGTCAGGGTGGATATGGAAACGATTTCTCATTTTTTTGAAATTGATCCCAGGTTCAACCATGTTCTTGTCAGCCCGGTAATAAAAACGCGGGAGAAATCGGCATTTTTCGGAGAGGTCTTCTCTGAAAATACCAATCCGATGACTTACTCCTTCCTGATGCTGCTCCTTGCAAACCATCGTGAATCATATTTGAAGAGTATAACCAGGATCTTTCTTGAATCGTACCGCAAGGATGCCGGATTCAAAAAAGCAAAACTGACCAGCGCGGTAAAAATAGATCCCTCAACTGTTGATCAGTTCAGGTCATTTATCCGTAATCATTTTAAATCGGAAGTTGATTTAACCTGCGCCACAGATTCCAGGCTTCTTGGCGGATTTGTATTGCAGGTTGAAGACCAGCAGATTGATGCCAGTGTTGCTGCAAAATTGAAAAAACTGAAAAGAGAGTTCCTGGATAGTCAGAATTAGAATTTTAAGAATAAAATAATTAAACGTAGATATTATGGCTGGAATAAAACCTGCTGAAGTTTCCGAAATCCTGAAAAAGCAGTTGGATGGTTTCAAAAGTGAAGCCGAGTATGCCGAAATTGGAACTGTACTGCAGGTGGGTGATGGAATTGCCCGCGTGTACGGTTTATCAAATATTCAGTCTAACGAAATGGTTGAATTCAGCTCCGGGGTTATGGGTATCGTTCTAAACCTTGAGGAAGATAACGTCGGATGCGTTTTGCTGGGTTCTTCCGAAAAAATTAAAGAGGGTGATTCTGTTAAAAGAACCAATAAAATTGCCGCAATCAATGTTGGCGAAGGTTTGCTTGGGCGGGTTATCAACACCCTGGGACAGCCACTCGATGGCCTTGGCCCGATTACCGGCGAGCTCTTCGAACTCCCATTGGAGCGTAAAGCTCCGGGGGTAATTTACCGTCAACCGGTTAAAGAACCGTTGCAAACCGGGATCAAGGCTATTGATGCGATGATTCCTATTGGCCGTGGCCAGCGTGAGTTAATCATCGGCGACCGTCAAACAGGGAAAACTGCAATCGCTATTGATACCATTATCAATCAAAAAGAATTTTACGAGAAAGGGGAACCGGTCTATTGCATCTATGTGGCAATCGGACAAAAAGGGTCAACTGTCGCCAATATAGCCAAAACACTTCAGGAGCACGGAGCGATGCCATATACGGTAATTGTGATGTCAACATCTTCAGATCCTGCAGCGCTTCAGTTCTATGCACCATTTGCAGGAGCCGCCATCGGAGAATTCTTCCGGGATACCGGTCGTTCAGCGCTTATTGTCTATGATGACTTATCCAAACAGGCGGTAGCCTACCGTGAAGTTTCGTTATTACTGCGTCGCCCGCCGGGTCGTGAAGCTTACCCTGGTGATGTATTCTACCTGCACTCCAGATTGCTTGAACGTTCTGCAAAAATCAACTCCAGTGAAGAGGTTGCGGCACAAATGAATGATGTTCCGGAGTCAATCCGGCACCTGCTCAAGGGTGGCGGGTCGTTAACCGCTTTACCAATAATTGAAACTCAGGACGGAGACGTTTCAGCCTACATTCCGACTAACGTAATTTCGATTACCGACGGTCAGATATTTTTGGAATCCAATCTGTTCAATGCAGGGATCAGACCGGCCATCAACGTGGGAATTTCAGTATCACGTGTAGGTGGGAATGCGCAGATCAAGACGATGAAAAAAGTTGCGGGGACGTTAAAAATAGCTCAGGCTGAGTTCCGTGAACTGGAAGCATTTTCCAAATTCAGTTCAGACCTTGATCCGGCCACCAAGGCGGTGCTCGAAAAGGGAACCCGTAACCTGGAGATATTGAAACAAAAACAGTTTTCACCGGTAAAAGTTGAAAATCAAATTGCGATACTCTATTGCGGAACCAAAGGGTTGCTAACCAGTGTTCCTAAACATCTGATTCAGGACTTTGAACTTGAATTCCTCGAAGTGATGGAGGCGCAACACAAGGATACCCTTGAATCATTGGGCAAAGGTTCGATGAGTCAAATTGAAACCGACGTGCTTGAAAAAGTTGCCGGGGAAGTTGCTGCAAAATATACGGTTTAAGGAGCTGATTCCAATTAATATTAGAGACTGATAAAACCAGATAATGGCAAATTTAAAAGACATTCGGACCAGAATAGCTTCGGTGAAATCGACCCAACAGGTAACCAGCGCCATGAAAATGGTTTCGGCTGCCAAGTTGCGGAAGGCACAGGATGCCATTATTCAGATGCGCCCCTATGCCGAAAAACTGAACGAAATTCTGACCAGTGTAAGCAGTAATCTCAGTTCAGATGTTGATAACAAATATGCCGAACGAAAAGTAAAAGGTAAAATCCTTATTATCGCGATCACCTCCAACCGAGGTCTATGCGGTGGGTTCAACTCAAATGTGGTCAAGAGAACGTCAGAACTTCTCACGGTAACCTTTAAGGAACAGGCGGTTAAGAACAACGTCGATGTATTTGCGATTGGGAAAAAAGCCGTTGACGGACTCAAATCCAAAGGAATACCGGTAACAATCAGTTACCCCGACTTCTATGATAAAATGAATTTTGACACGGTATGTGAAATTGCCCAGACGATTATGGACAGCTACGCAAACGGAGATTACGATCATGTTGAACTGGTTTATAACCAATTTAAAAATGCGGCTGTTCAAAACCTGGTCAATGAACAGTTTTTACCTGTGAGCCTGGATAAACCAAATGAGGTGAAAAACAAAAAAGCCTCAAAGTTATCCTACCTTTTTGAACCTTCCATGCAGGAAATTGTGGTCACAATTATTCCCCAATCGCTAAAAATTCAGTTTTTTAAGGCGATTCTGGATTCTGTGGCGGCAGAACATGGGGCGCGCATGACGGCCATGCACAAAGCCACGGATAATGCCTTTGAATTGATCCGTGAATTGAAACTCAATTACAACAAGGCCCGGCAGGCCTCAATTACCAATGAGATTCTTGAAATTGTAAGCGGAGCCAATGCCATGAAAGGTTAAAGAGTGAATTTTTTTTGAATATCTGATAAAAATTAGCATAAAACATTCAATAAAACAGAGAACTATGTCGCAATCCAAAGGCAAAATCGTTCAGGTTATCGGACCTGTGGTGGATGTCAGCTTCGAACAGGGAGGAAATGAATTACCTAAAATATTTGATGCGCTTGAAATCACGCGTGCGAATGGTCAGGTACTGATTCTTGAGTGCCAACAACATATCGGAGAGCAAACGATCCGGACAGTCTCTATGGACTCTACCGATGGTCTTTCGCGCGGCATGGAGGTCGTCGCTACGGGGAAAGCCATTTCGATGCCTATTGGCGAGGAGATCAAGGGACGGTTGCTTAATGTAATCGGGGAAGCGATAGACGGTATTGGATCCATATCAAAAGCGAGAAGCTACGAAATTCATAAAGATCCCCCAAAGTTTGAAGATCTTTCCACTGAAAAGGAGGTTCTTTTTACCGGAATTAAAGTTATCGATCTCCTGGAACCCTATTCAAAAGGGGGAAAGATCGGACTATTCGGAGGAGCAGGTGTCGGTAAAACCGTAATTATCATGGAGTTAATCAACAATATCGCAAAAAAATATGATGGACAATCGGTTTTTGCAGGTGTTGGTGAACGAACCCGTGAAGGGAATGACCTGCTGCGTGAGATGATCGAATCAGATGTTATTAAATATGGCGATGCCTTCAAAGAGGATATGTTAAAAGGGGGATGGGACCTTTCACTGGTCGATAAGGAGGAGCTGGCAAAATCGAAAGCGACACTTGTTTTTGGTCAGATGAACGAACCACCCGGTGCCCGTGCGCGGGTTGCCCTTTCGGGACTTGCTGTGGCTGAATACTTCCGCGACGGTGATAAAAAAGGGAAAGGGAATGATATTCTTTTCTTCGTCGATAACATCTTCCGGTTTACCCAGGCGGGTTCAGAGGTTTCAGCGTTGCTGGGACGTATGCCTTCAGCCGTAGGTTATCAACCCACTTTAGCTACCGAAATGGGGCTCCTCCAGGAACGGATCACCTCTACAAAATACGGCTCAATCACCTCTGTTCAGGCAGTTTATGTTCCTGCAGATGACTTGACTGACCCGGCTCCGGCAACAACATTTGCCCATCTCGATGCAACAACCGTACTGAACCGGAAAATTTCCGAAATGGGGATTTACCCGGCAGTCGATCCGCTGGATTCCACTTCAAGAATTCTGACTGTCGATATTGTTGGAAGGGAACATTATGACACAGCACAAAGGGTTAAAGAGCTGTTGCAACGTTATCGCGAACTTCAGGATATTATTGCAATACTCGGTATGGATGAACTCTCTGAAGCAGATAAATTAATCGTCCACCGGGCACGGCGCGTACAGCGGTTTTTATCACAGCCATTCCACGTCGCAGAACAGTTTACCGGGATGAAGGGCGTTTGGGTGGCCATTGAGGATACGATCAAAGGGTTTAATGCCATTATTGACGGCAAGGTAGACCAATACCCCGAAACCGCCTTCAGTATGGTTGGAACACTTGATGAAGCAATTGAAAAAGGGGAGAAATTACTCGCCGAATCAAGATAAATCACAAAACAGACCAGATAATCATCCTATGATGTACTTAGAAATTATTACCCCGGAAAAATTACTTTTTGCTGGTGAAATCAAACTCATCAAACTGCCAGGTATCTCCGGATCGTTCGAAATCATGACCAATCACGCACCAATTATTTCGACCCTTAGCGAGGGAAAAATAAAGGTGAGGGAGGCGAATGACATTGTGACCTATTTCGAAGTCAAAAGTGGATTGGTGGAAGTTTCTAAAAATAAAGTTAAGGTTCTGGTGGAATAAACCGGAGCAGAAATAATTTGAAATTGATTGAATGAAGGGATAGCAGAACGCTATCCCTTTTATATTTTGTGCTGTTGCTTACCCGTTATACTGCAGTTCGCTGAGGTTTCGGTAAATGCCGTCAGAGACCAGAAGCAGTTCTTCGTGAGTTCCTGCCTCAGCGAGAATCCCTTTATCCATTACAAAGATCTGATCGGCATTCCGGATTGTCGATAACCGGTGTGCAATTACGATTGATGTCCTTCCAGTCATCAGTTTCTCCAGCGCATCCTGAACCAGCCGTTCGGATTCAGAATCAAGCGATGAGGTTGCCTCATCCAGTATCAGAACTTTTGGATTTTTAAGTACCGCCCTTGCAATGGCGATACGCTGCCGCTGTCCGCCGGATAGCTGAGTTCCCCGTTCACCAACGATGGTGTCAAGTTTTTCCGGAAAACGGTCGATAAACTCCATTGCATTGGCTTTTAAGGCGGCATCACAGATCTCCTCCTCAGTGGCATTGGTCATACCATAGGCGATATTTTCGCGGATGGATCCCCCAAACAGAAAAATATCCTGAGGTACAAGGGCTATCTGCTTACGGATTACCGATAAAGGAAAATGGTCCTGATCCCTGCCATCAAAAAGAATTTTTCCCTTTGTTGGCTTATGAAGTCCCAGAAGCAGCGATGCCATTGTTGACTTACCCGCTCCGCTCGGGCCAACCAGCGCAATAAGCTGATTGGAAGAAACATCGATATCAATATCGCGTAAAACCATCTCATCCTTTCTCATCGGATAAGCAAAGGATAATTTCTTAAATGAGATTTGCCCATGCAATTCATGGGCGGGATCAATATGATTTACATCCATGAGCTCCTCCTCATTCTCATTAAACAGGGCAAAAAGTTCCTCCGTGGCTCCCAGAAATTTCTGAATACTCGTAAACACACTCGCCAACCCGCCAATAGTACCTCCAACAAAAGCAGAATAAATGACAAATGAGAACAGATCACCGGGAATCAATTCTCCTTTGGCCAGCATCGCAGATCCTTTCCAAATGACGGCTGCCAGTGCGCCAAATAAACCCAGAATTATAAAAGATGCAAAAGCTCCGCGGTATTTTCCGCTTCGCATACCCATTTCGGCAATGCTTTCAGTCTTTTTCCGGTATCTCGCCATCTCAAAAAATTCATTGGTATATGCCTTAACACTTTGAATTCCCTGCAATGTCTCTTCAACCACCGTATTCGATTTTGCAACTTCACTTTGGACCTCCTTTGAAATCTTGCGGATATATTTGCCAAACATACGGGCAAAGACCATAGTCGGAGGCAGAATAACCAGCATAAAAAGGGTAAGCTTAATGGATGTTATTGCCAGTAAGGTAATCCCGCCGATGATGATAATCAGTTGCCTGATCAATTCGGCCAGGGTTGTTGTCATCGTCTCCTGAAGCAAGGTGATATCCGCAGAAATCCGGCTATTCAGCTCCCCTACCCTGTGTTGTTCAAAAAATTTCAGCGGCAACCGGATTAAATGATTGTAGGTATCCCTCCGCAAAAAAGCGAGCGCCTTTTCAGTAACATTATTAAAGAGCACCACCCTGAAATAGGAAAATACCGCATTCAGCAGCAGAACCAAACCAAGCAACAACGCCACATGGTTCATTTTATCCGGAACAAGAGATGTGGCTGAATTGACCATTTCGCCCAATAATTTAGGAAATGCAAGGTTTCCAAGGCTGGACAGGAACAAAAAAATTACCCCGACAAAGTATTCCTTCTGAAAGGGTTTAATATAATGATATAATTTAAAGGCATTTAAGAGACCAGCCTTTGTGATTTTCTTCTTTTCGACTTCAATCATTTTAAATATTTCAGGATTAACTTATTGGTATTAGAACACTTAAAATCCGGTTAAGTTCAATGGAGCTTTAGATCAGCATTGAATAATTTCAGAAGACAATTTATAATAACTTTGAGATTTAGCGGTTGGAGGATGGCAGCTGGCTAAATTCCACCGGTTGAAGATTATACTCATAGTCGCCTGCTTTTTTAACATGCAACCATATAAATAAGACTAAGCCAGTTGCCATCGGCCAATAGCAAGTTGCCAACAGCCTGCAGCCATCAGGTAATTAAATTCCAAATGAGCGTTTACTTTCAATCTGTAAGAAAGATGCGCATACTTAAATCTCTTTGATTAAATATAACCGGAATAAACTACATATTTTTCATGATGGGGATATCGAATTGCGGATCATTTTTTTAATTTTGAGGTCAATGATCGCGGAGCCAAGCCCATTAGCGATCCGATATGGCCAAAGAGGAATGTCTTAATCGTAATATATTAATTACTAATTAAATACACAAATGACAACAAATTATTTTAAGAATTACCCAAATCCTGAAGGCTTTTTCGAAGAATATGGCGGCAGTTTTATACCACCCCAGCTTCAGGCAGAGATGGAAAAAATTACCGATGCTTATTATTCGATCAGTAAATCTCATCATTTCATCTCTGAATTACGCAGCATTCGCAAACATTACCAGGGACGTCCTACCCCTGTTTATTTCTGTAACCGGTTATCCACCAAATACGGTGGACGGATCTATTTAAAACGTGAAGATCTGAACCATACCGGAGCCCATAAACTCAATCACTGCATGGGTGAGGCACTGCTTGCAAAATATCTGGGTAAAAAGAAACTGATTGCTGAGACCGGTGCAGGTCAGCACGGTGTTGCGTTAGCAACGGCAGCGGCTTATTTTGGACTCGAATGTGAAATTCACATGGGTGAAGTGGATATTATCAAGGAACATCCAAATGTTGTAAGAATGCAAATCCTTGGTGCAAAGGTAGTTCCGGTATCTTTCGGATTAAAAACGCTGAAGGAGGCTGTCGACTCGGCTTTTGGAGCATACATGCAGGATTTCGAAAACAGTATTTACTGTATCGGTTCGGTTGTTGGTCCTCACCCATTTCCAATGATGGTTCGTGATTTTCAGCGGGTTGTCGGAATCGAAGCAAAAGAACAATTCCATGAAATGACCGGCGAGCTTCCCGACAATGTTGTTGCCTGCGTAGGCGGTGGAAGTAACGCGATGGGAATATTCTCCGCTTTTCTTGAAGAATCGGATGTAAAACTATATGGTGTCGAACCGGCAGGTCGTTCATTTGATTTAGGGGAACATGCCGCAACGATGTCACTTGGAACCCCGGGTATGATCCACGGGTTTAAATGCTATTTGCTTCAGGATGAGAACGGTGAACCGTCTCCGGTATATTCCGTTGCCAGCGGACTCGATTATCCGGGTGTAGGACCTGAACACAGCATGTTAAAGGATTGGAAAAGAGTATCGTATGAAACAGCAACCGACGAAGAAACGATCGATGCATTTTATGAACTAAGCCGACTTGAAGGGATTATTCCCGCACTCGAAAGTGCACATGCAGTCGCTTATGCCCTTAAACTGGCAAAACTGAATCCAAGACAATCGATCCTGGTAAACCTGAGCGGACGTGGCGACAAGGACATCGATTTTGTAGTTGAAAAATACGGATTACCTGAGTAGACTTCAGGCTATTAGGCTGTAGGCTTTTAGGCTGCGGGCTTTGGTATTGATAATAAGATATTTATGTAATTTCATCCAATTAGCCTGAAGAACTTAAGCCTATATCCCTAAAACCTTAAATATTGGATTAAACCCCGGAACCATCAAAATTTGGTTTCGGGGTTTATTTTTTGTCAGAATTCCGAAAAATACTAATCTTAAAACGTGGAACCTTTTAAAAGGGGGTGGATATAATTGATTATTATAAAAATATTGTGTATATTTAGGTAACCATTAATTGAATAGCAGATGGATGCTATACTCCCAAATTTAAATGGTTTCAGGGATACCGGGAAAGTGATTTCTGTTCGCGGTAGTGTTGTCGATATCCGTTTTGAACATCAGCTACCTCCCATCTACACCCTTTTAAAAGCAGGTAGCGACGAGCAAATCCCCATTGAAGTACTTTCCCAACTCGATGCACAGCGTATACGGGGAATTGCCCTTACCCCCACTCAGGGTCTTGCCAGGGGAATGGTGGTCAAAAACACCCAAGGGCCATTGAAAGCTCCTGTAGGCAAAGGAATAATATCGCGAATGTTTGATGTTTTTGGCAATACCATCGACCGGCAGGGTGAATTGACTAATGTGCAGTGGCGTTCGATTCACCAGGATCCCCCGCCACTGGGAAAACGGTCTACGCAATCCGAGGTTTTTGAAACAGGCATCAAACTGATTGATGTGCTGATCCCTTTGGAGCGTGGCGGCAAAGCGGGACTTTTCGGGGGCGCGGGAGTTGGCAAGACTGTCCTGCTCACCGAGATGATTCACAATATGATAGGGCATCACGAAGGGATGAGCATCTTTTGCGGTATTGGTGAACGGTGCCGGGAGGGGGAAGAGCTTTACCGGGATATGAAGGACGCCGGGGTATTACAGAACATGGTTATGCTGTTTGGTCAGATGAATGAACCGCCGGGTGCGCGTTTCCGGATTGGACAGGCTGCATTGACTATGGCCGAATATTTCCGGGACGATGAGCACCGGGATGTGTTGTTGCTCATGGACAATATTTTCCGGTTTATTCAGGCCGGAATGGAAATATCGGGATTGATGGGTCAGATGCCGTCACGGCTCGGGTATCAGCCAACTATGGCAACCGAATTGTCCCGGTTGGAAGAGCGTATCGCAAATACCGATACGGGTGCAATTACCTCCATCCAGGCCGTATATGTTCCGGCTGATGATTTGACCGATCCGGCATCGGTGCACACGTTTTCTCACTTGTCAGCTTCAATAGTGCTGTCACGGAAACGGGCAAGCGAAGGGTTATATCCGGCCATAGATCCGCTCCAGTCGAGCTCTAAAATGGCCACCCCGGGGATTGTCACTGACCGGCACTATGCGTTGGCTCAGGATATCCGGCAGACACTTGCCCAATATGAGGATCTTAAAGATATTATTGCCATGCTTGGGCTCGAACAGCTCTCCTCAGACGATCGAAAGGTTGTTTTCCGGGCCCGGAAACTCGAGCGTTTTCTCACTCAACCCTTTTTTACCACCGAACAATTCAGCGGGATTCCCGGGAAACTGGTAACTCTTAACGATACCCTGAATGGGTGTGAATTAATCCTTCAGGATAAACTGAATGACTTTCCCGAGAGTGCATTCTACATGATCGGGGGAATCGACGACCTAAAGAAGTAGAAAAACCGTGTTATTCTTTTAAGATGGAACAAAATCTTATGAATCTTAAAATTCTGCTTCCGCACCAGATGTTTGCAGATCTGAAAGGGATTAAACGTATTGTTGCTGAAACGTTTCAAGGTTCTTTCGGTATCTTGCCGCACCGGCTGGATTGTGCCGCTGCCCTGGCACCGGGAATCCTTTTATATGAAACTGAAACCGGAAGCGTGGTACATCTCGCGGTTGATGAAGGAGTATTAGTGAAAGCGGGTGCCGATGTACTCGTGTCTGTCCGTAACGCTATCGGAGGGGCAGAACTGGGTAATCTGCATCAGACTGTAGCCCAGGAATATCTGAAATTGGATGACCAGGAGAAAAAAGTACGTTCGGTAATGGCAAAACTTGAACTGGGTTTTATCCGCCGTTTTGAGGAATTCAGGCACAAATAATTTAGGAAGAAGATGTATACCAACCAAAAGCAAAATAAATTCAGCCAGATGGTCGAATCCAAAGAAACACGGAAGCTTAAGGAAAAAAGTAAATCCAAACATGGTGTGCTATTTGGGTTAGGCATGTTTGGACTCGTGGGATGGTCTGTTGTCGTCCCAACTCTGCTCGGGGCATTCCTGGGTGTTTGGCTGGACAAACATTTTCCGGGGAAACAATCCTGGACACTTACTCTGCTGCTGATCGGTCTGATTGCAGGATGTGCCACAGCCTGGCATTGGCTGTCGCGCGAAGATAAGGACATTCATAAAGATAAGGAGGAGAAAAATGAATGATACAGGCATGATCATATTGACTTTTATTTCAGGATTCATCCTTGGTCTGTTCTTCTTCGGAGGGCTGTGGTGGACAACAAAGCGGGCTATGTTTTCAAAAATGCCGGCACTCTGGTTTTTGACAAGCCTGTTTGTCCGCCTGGGAACTGTGATTGTCGCCTTCTATTATCTTTCACGGGGTCACTGGGAAAGGGCGCTGATTTGTTTGCTGGGGTTTATTATTGCCAGGACCATTATTATGCGGATTACACAGGTAAAGGATAAATCAAACCCGATAAAAAAGGAGGGATGACCATGAGAATCAGTCCTGACGATGTCGTCTTTTTCGAATATGGCTTTATGAAGCTCAACCTCACCATTGTCACCACCTGGTTTTTAATGGCATTCATGGTGATTGGCTCGGTGCTGGTAACCCGAAAACTGAAGTCCGAAGCCAAAGTTACACAATGGCAAGGGGTTCTAGAGATGATTGTAACCGGCATCAAAGAGCAAATCGAGGAAGTGGGATTACAAAGGGCTGAACGTTATCTGCCATTCCTCGGAACGCTTTTTTTATTTCTGTTTCTCTCTAACCTTCTGACAATTTTGCCAATATATGAACCACCCACAAGTTCGCTTTCCACGACAGCGGCGCTCGCAGTTTCCGTGTTTTTTGCCGTTCCTGTCTTTAATATTGCCCAACATGGAATCCTGAATTACCTTAAATCATACGTAAAGCCATTGCCCATTATGCTTCCGTTTCACATCATTAGTGAGTTTTCGCGAACCCTGGCCCTGGCGGTTCGTCTGTTCGGGAACATGATGAGCGGGGTAATGATCATTGGCATTTTATTAACGATCACGCCACTTATCTTCCCGATCGTAATGACTGCTTTTGGTCTCCTCACCGGCTCTGTCCAGGCCTATATATTTACTATTCTGGCATCGGTTTTTATTGCGGCTGCCGCACAGGAATCGGGAAAAGAGACAGAAAACTAAAATAAATTGCAACTAAAATAACAAAGGAGGAAAACTTTATGGACAACATCACAATTATTGGAGCAGCATCCATCCTTACCGCCGGAATAACCATGGCAATCGGAAGTATAGGTCCGGCACTGGGTGAAGCCAAGGCCGTAGTTTCTGCCCTGACCTCAATAGCCCAGCAGCCCGATGCCGCGTCTACCATTACACGTACTTTATTCGTTGGACTTGCAATGATTGAGTCGATGGCAATTTACTGCTTTGTGGTTTCAATGATTCTTCTCTTTGCAAATCCGTTCTGGAACTTTGTAATTACCAAAGTCGCAGGAGGCTGATCATGCTATTCGACTGGTTCACATTGATTGCACAACTGGTTAATTTTCTGGTTCTGGTTTGGCTTTTGAAACGATACCTGTACAAGCCAATACTCGATGCTATTGATGAAAGGGAAAACCTGATAGCGAGTCAACTGCATGCAGCTGAAGCTACCAAGGAGGATGCTTTAAAGGAATTGGAGAATTATCAGCAAAAAAACACCGATTTTGATCAGCAACGACATGATCTGTTAATCGGTGCAATCAGTGAGGTTAACCTTGAACGGCAAAAGCTTCTGGAACAAACACGGAAAGACGTTGAAGCATTGCGCTTTCACCTGCAGGAATCACTCAGAACTGAGCAGCAGAATCTGGGCTCCGAGATTATCCGCAGAACCAAAACCGAAGTTTTTGCCATTGTAAGGAAAACGCTGGCGGATCTGGCCGGGGTAAATCTGGAGGATCAGATGGCCAGTGTATTTATCAATCGCATCAATGGATTGAAACCGGATGAAAAGGAGTTTTTTTACCAGGCTATTAACCACTCCGGACTGGAAATTTCAGTACGAAGCATGTTTGAATTGCCAATAAATCAGAAAAATGCCATTCAGACCGTTCTAAAAAACAACCTGAATATCAGTTCCGGAATAAACTTTGAAACATTACCGGACGCGGTGAGCGGAATAGAACTATTAGCGAATGGATTCAGGGTATCCTGGACCATCGATGACTATCTTGCCTCTCTGGACACCCACCTTACTGAGCTATTAAACCAAAATACAGAAACAGCGTCTGAAAAGATCTCTTAACAGGCACATATGGAACCAATTAAATTACACAACCTCCTTGACCATGCGTTTGATGGAATAAATCAATCGCTGAATGACTTTGAGCCACAACTAACCCCCAGGGAAGTTGGTATCGTTACGACCTTATCCACAGGAATAGTTAAGGTTTCCGGTCTCCCGGGGGTAGGATTTGAAGAATTACTCAAATTCCCCGGTGATTTATGTGGCATTGCGTTTAATGTCGATGAAAATGAAGTGGGGGTTGTCCTGCTCGGGGAATACGCACATCTTCATGCCGGAGATGAGGCGGAGCGTACCGGAAGGGTAATGGATGTGCCGGTCGGGGATTCCTTGATCGGGCGGGTTATTAATCCGCTTGGAGCGCCTCTCGACGAAAAAGGACCCCTGATTTTTGAAAAACGGTTGCCCATTGAGCGTCCTTCAGCAGCGATTGTCGACCGCGAACCGGTGATAGTTCCGCTGCAAACAGGACTTAAAGTTATTGATGCATTGATCCCTGTCGGACGCGGACAGCGTGAACTAATCATGGGAGACCGGCAGACCGGAAAGACAGCCATTGCGATTGACACCATCATCAACCAGCACGATCAGAATGTATTATGCATTTATTGTTCAATCGGTCAGCGGGCAGCCAGCGTCGCCAAAGTTGTGGCCGATCTGCGCGATAAAGGGGCAATGGATTATACCATTGTAATTGTCACCGAAGGGAATGAAGCCCCGGGCTTACATTTCATTGCCCCCTATGCTGCAACCAGCATTGGCGAATATTTTATGGGGAAAGGAAAAGATGTTCTTATCGTTTATGATGACCTCACCCACCATGCCCGCGCTTACCGGGAGATATCGCTTTTACTGCGCCGTCCACCCGGACGCGAAGCGTTTCCCGGAGATATTTTCTATATTCATTCCAGACTGCTTGAACGCTCAACTCACCTGCGCAAGGAACTTGGCGGAGGTTCTTTGACAGCGCTTCCGATCGTTGAAACCGAGGCTCAGAATATCTCAGCCTACATCCCGACCAATTTGATATCCATTACAGATGGCCAGATCTATCTTTCACCGACATTGTTCGAATTAGGGGTTCTTCCGGCAGTAGACGTTGGAAAATCGGTCTCACGGGTTGGAGGTAAGGCGCAGCGACCCGCCTACCGGTCGGTAACGAGCGCATTAAAACTTGCCTATTCCCAGTTTGAAGAGCTGGAGACTTTCGCAAAGTTCGGCACCCGGCTCGATGAACATACCCGTAAAATAATTGAACACGGACGGCGGATCCGCGCGTGCTTGAAGCAGCCCGCCTCCTCCCCGATTCCACTTTCTGAGCAAATAGTTGTACTGCTGGCACTTACAAATGGCTTTTTCGATGCGGTGCCACTTCCCCTAATGAAGGAGGCCGAACAGATCTTGCGTGATGCTGCCGGTCAACTCCCAGAAGATATCCGCCAACGGTTCATTTCCACCGCACAATTCAGCGAGGAGGACCGACAGGTAATTCTGCAACATGCAAGTAAAGCGCTTGAACAATATACACTACGGTTATGAGTGATACCCTGGAAAGCTTAAGGCGCAAAATCACCGGCGCAACAGATCTTGAGTCCGTTGTCAGAACCATGAAGGTTTTGGCGGCTTCCAATATTGTACAATATGAAAAGGCGGTAAGTTCATTGGCCGATTATTATACAACCGTCGAATTAGGGCTGAAAGTCTGTTTTCATAATGGAGAGGTACACATTCCTGATGAAAAAAAAGGTTCTACCCGGAACGAAAGAATCGGTGCGCTCGTTTTTGGATCCGATCAGGGGCTTGTCGGACAATTCAATGATATTCTGGCTGACTTTACCCAAACGACGCTAAATAATTTCCCGGGTGAAAAGCGGATCTGGGCAGTTGGAGAAAGGATGCAATCTCGTCTGGAGGACTCGGGATTTCCCCTTGCAGGCATTTTTCCCGTTCCAAATTCTGTGAATACCATTACTCCGGTTATTGGTAAAATCCTTCTCGAAAGTGAATCTTCCAGCGAAAAGGGAGAAATTTCACAATTCTATATTTTTCATAACAAACCGAAAACAGGAGCTGTTTATGAGCCGTTTGTCCAACGTCTTTTGCCCCTCGATGATCAATGGTATAAAAGCGTTGCAAAACTGAAATGGCCAACTTACAATATTCCTGAGGCGATCAATGGCTTAACCCCCACCTTGCACGAACTAATCCGACAGTATTTGTTTATATCGCTTTTCAGAGCGTGTGCAGAGTCACTGGCAAGCGAAAATGCCAGCAGACTGGCCGCTATGCAACGTGCAGAGAAAAACATTGATGAACTGCTGGAAGATCTCAACCGCACTTTCCATCGTCTGCGCCAAAGCACCATTGATGAGGAATTGTTTGATGTGATCTCCGGATCCGAAGCGCTTGCAAGGGGAAAATCATAATTTTTACAACGATTCAATATGAATATCCTCTATGAAAATTGCGGGTAAAAAAATCCAAAGACAATAGGAGCCCCGGAAAGGGTTGGATTTTTAAACTTTATGTGATATTCCGCCACCCTTGGGGTTACTGAAATGTATCGCCAGGTTACCTCCGGCTCCGCAAGCTATAACGGAGGCCATTCATATTTGACCACCCCGTGGTTTAAAATAATTTTTCTGTCAATCCTATTCCTCAAAAATCTTTTCCTTCCATTTATTATTCGCACTTTTACAACAAAGCAATCCAAATATGAACAGAAGATCTTTCATTCAAAAAGCAGGAATAACCACTGCATCTGCAGCAGTTGCAGGCAGTGCAATATCACAGAATCTTCAGGCCCCCCCCCTGAAGGTTGCCGTAATCGGGCTCGTGCATACCCATGTTCACGGAATTTTGGGACGTGCCAAAACAGGTGACCTGAAAATTGTCGCCATAGTTGAACAAAATAAGAGATTGGCCGAAAAATATGCCAAACAATACGGATTTAACATGGATATTGTCTTTGGTACGATGGAAGAGATGATCTCGAAAATCAGGCCCGAAGCGGTGAGCACCTTCACAACAACCTTTGATCATTTAAAGGTTGCTGAGTTCTTCGCACCCAAAGGGATCCACATTATGGTGGAAAAACCGCTTGCAGTAAATATGGTCCATGCCCGAAAAATGATGGATCTCGCCCAAAAACATAACATACAGCTGCTTACAAATTATGAAACCACCTGGTATGGGACTCACCAAAAAGCGTGGCAAGAGATTATTGAGCAGAAAAAGGCAGGTGATCTGCGAAAAATCGTATTTCATACCGGGCATCAGGGTCCTTTGGAAATTGGGTGCAACGTTGAATTCCTGGAATGGCTCACCGACCCTGTCTTAAACGGCGGAGGAGCCCTCACCGATTTCGGATGTTACGGAGCCAACCTCACAACATGGCTCATGAAAGGGCAAAAACCCCTGAGTGTCAGTTGTATTACACAACAAATTAAACCTGAGATCTATCCGAAGGTAGAGGATGAAGCGACTATTTTGCTGACCTATCCCAAAGCACAGGTAATTATCCAGGCTTCCTGGAACTGGCCGTTCAGCAGAAAAAACACTGAAATTTATGGGCAGCATGGCTACCTGATATGCGAAGACCGGAATAATTTAAACTATCGCTGGAAAGACGCAAAACAGCCGGTAACGGAGTTTATACCTGAAAACAAATCCCCGTTTAACGACCCGTTTTCATTCCTGACTGCAGTTGTCCGCAAAGAAATTACCCTTAAGCCATTCGATCTCTCCTCTCTGGAGAATAATATGATAGTTATGGAAATCCTGGATGCAGCAAGGGAGAGTGCGAAAACCGGAGCTACCGTCAGGCTTTAATCTGCTGAAAACTACAATATAATTAAGAATTGAACTCTATTTTCAATACACCTGGTTTGCAAGATCAAAATAAAAAATGATTATATTTCCCGCCAGAGATGTAAGTAATAATAAAGATATAATGTCCCATTTTCTTTCCTTGCGGCTTGGCGGGAAAGAATAAAAAAAACCACGCAAAGGCGTAGTGACGCCAGTATTAAGAATCGGTAAATACACGATTTTAAAATTCAAAATGTCCGACAAAAACTTATCCTAATTACTTAATATAGGAAAAGACAGGTCAAAATAAAAAATTTCGTCCCGGATGGAACGAAATTCTAAAATAGCATGTTGGATTCTACTCATGTCTTGTTCCCAAAGGAACATAAATCAAAAAGTTATCCTATCGGGGATTCCTGACCAACCGATGCCGCTCACCGGTATTTTCGGGTTTTGGCCTGGCAATATTAGTTCGCTGCGGTCTTTGGTGCTGTTGTTTTGGCGCCTTCACCGGGTTATGGTCGATCAATGGAAACGGATGGTTGTCGATCACGGGGATCTTCTTCCGGATGAGCTTTTCAATATCCTTTAAAAATGCCTTTTCTTCGGCATCGCAGAATGAGAATGCAGTCCCTTTGGCCCCTGCCCTACCCGTCCGGCCAATACGGTGAACGTAAGTCTCCGAAATATTGGGGAGTTCATAATTGATCACAAACTCCATTTCATCCACATCGATTCCGCGGGCAGCAATATCTGTGGCAACCAATACTCTGGTTGTCTGGTCTTTAAAGTTAGCCAGTGCCCTTTGGCGCGCATTCTGAGCCTTATTCCCATGAATAGCCTCAGCTTTAATGTTATGGCGGAGCAAATCCTTGACAACCTTATCGGCGCCATGCTTGGTACGGGTAAATACCAGGGCTGATTTGATATTCTGGTCGCTTAGCACATCCATTAATAGCGCACTCTTATTCCCCTTGTCCACAAAGTAAATAAACTGCTCAATGATGTCAACGGTAGGCTGTCCGGGAGTAATCTCAACCTTGCGGGGATTCTTCAGGATGGTATCGGCCAGTTTAACGATTTCGGGTGGCATAGTGGCCGAGAAAAAGAGCGATTGACGTTTTTTAGGCAATGCGGCGAGAACCTTCTTCACATCATGGATAAAACCCATATCCAGCATGCAATCGGCCTCATCGAGAACAAAAATCTCAATGTCCTTGAGGGATATAAATCCCTGATTCATAAGATCAAGAAGACGACCCGGAGTCGCTACCAGGATATCAACGCCACGTTGCAATACCTGGGTTTGCGCAAACTGATTCACACCGCCGAAAATTACTGTGTAGGAGAGTTTGGTGTGTCTTCCGTAATTTTTAAAGCTCTCGCCAATCTGAATGGCAAGTTCGCGGGTTGGTGTAAGGATCAGGCTTCTGATCTTTTTCCGCCGGTCAAACGACTGGCTGGTACTTAACAATTGAAGGATCGGAATAGCAAAAGCAGCTGTTTTTCCGGTTCCTGTCTGGGCACATCCCAATAAATCGGTCCCTTCTAAAACAATTGGAATTGCCTGGGCTTGAATAGGAGTTGGGGTGGAATAACCTTCTTCGAGGAGTGATTGAAGAATCGGTTCAATAATTTCTAATGACTTAAATGGCAAAATGAATGATTTTTAGTTGCTGATCCATTTTGAGTCCAAAAAGATCAGTCGTAATTAAATATTGTGCAAATATACAATAAATTAGCGGATTAACGGTTAAAAAAGGAAAGGCTTCCCCGGAGCCTAAACTCTGAGGAAGCCTTTCGTTATACAATACAGAGAGTTACATGTCAGGACGCTCTGCCTTATTGTCCCATTTATGTTGCATTCCCCGTTGTCCCTGGCCATGTTTCATTTTGTCTTTAAAAAGATCAAATTTCTGCCGTTGCTCGTCAGTGAGCTGAGCACGCATATCGAGGCGGTTTTTAATCTGGATCTTGGCAATCTCAATGCGCAAAGCCCCAATTTTATCGATGTTGCTATTAATGGCTGCCAAATCGGGATTCTCTGCACCCATTAAAGTTTTCTGGTGCGCCATGGCTTCACCGAGTTCATTACGGATCGGTTTTATCTGTTTGTGCATCGCCATGATCGTTTGTTTAAAAGCCTCCTTTTGGGCATCGGTCAGGTTCAGCCCGCGAGCCAAACCAACACGCTCATTACCCTTAAACGCTTCTTTTTGATGTCCGCGAAATTCTTTCGTTGGACCCCCCTCTGTTGATTGCGCCATCAGTGAAACGGATAAGCCCATCAGCAATACAAGACTTAAAATTTTTGCTTTCATACTGTTTAATTTTTAAAAACCAATTCAGAAATATTACTGAAATTTCCCTTTGGATAATCCTCAAATTAAAAGGTTTAATCAGATTTTAAAAATCTATATTTATTAAGGATTGCCGACATTTATTAAAGGATGGAAATTTGCCTCTGGCGGCTTGCAACTGGCTTGAATATCATTTATTAGTTTATTTGATAGTTCAAAATTTGTTTGGAGAAGTGGACTTTATCGCGAAAAGGTTCTGCCAGAAGCTAGAAGCAGGCAGCCAGAAGCCTGTCTCCAGAAACCAATGGCATTTGTTATTACATTAATTTTCAATGTAATAAACATCATATAACAAACATGTCACAATAATCACGAATAAATATTGGGCATAAATTTCTCCTGAATGGATGTGGCAAAGATCTGGGCAATCTCCTTCCGCTCGAAGCCAAGCTTCACTCCAAAATCGAACACAAAATTCAGTTCACTATCCAAAATGGTACTATCGGCAATTATTATGTTGATCATGTATTCAAGCATCATATTTTTCTCCCCGGGATTAATCTCCAATAAAGCATTCACCGAATTCTCAAAAAACAGATCGATCTTATTCTCATCAATCATCTCCTTGAGTGTTTGTTTCGGGAAAACAGTAAATGCCGAAAGCTCATCAACAATAGCATTATATTCATCGGGTTCTATCGCTTTATCAATGCCGGCAACGATTAAACCTGCCGAAGCGATAAAGCAGGTACGGTGATAATTCAGCGGGGAATTGCTGATGACCATCAGACTTTGAATTAACTCAGAGATAGAGTCTTCCAGCATTTTATCCTGAACAATTTCCGCCCCGGAGAGGAGGTTTCGGTACAATTCGGATTGTTCAAACAATTCGACCGCTTTAATCCTGATCGGATTGATCGGATGTGAAAGTAAATTTCCGGAACCTGTCTCCTTGAAGTACTTTAAAATCTCCTCATTTTCAATGCTGAATGCTTTCGGATCAAAGTTTAGCCGTTCAACGCTCAGACCGGAGGCCATCTTAAAGAAGCAGGAGAGCACCTTGTCGAGTCTTCCGCAAGCCATAAATCCGAAACGGTCTGCCGTAAGTTCGGACAATTTATCCCAAACCGCAATTTTATGCTGCATCATCAAGGGAGTTTCCTCCTGGTCAACAAATACAAAATCAAGCAATTGGGCGATATTGGCGTTATTACTGATCAGGTGTCCTATTTCGTGACCAACAATGAACTTCAGCTCCTCATCATCCACTTTATCGATAAGCCCTGAATTAATATTGATAATATGACTTTCATCCGGTTCAAGACGGGAGATGGCAAACGCATTTAATTCAGGGTTATTGGTAATGAAAAATTCAGTTGATTCTTGAAAATCAAGCTTTTTCATCACATCGACAAAGCTGTCATAAAGACGAGGTGCCAGTTTTTCATTAACTTTAAAACTATGTCCCTGAAGAATATTTTTAAAATAGTTCTCTGTTTTCTCCACTTTCGCTTCCCTCAGGATCGTTTCGAGTACTTTTCCCTGAATTTGCTGATACAGCTCTTGCCCGATTTGAATTTCCAAAGGAATCCGGATCGCTTCATGGTTCATGGCAGCTAATTTTAAAAGTAGTTATCCTCAATTATCATTTAAAGATAACAAAAACTGCAGCGGATCCGCTATCAAGGTTACTTTTACTGTTCAGAATTGAATAATTTTGCCCCCTTAATGTTGCAATCAAAGGGGCCAAAACAACGCAAAACCGGTTATGATCTGTCACCAGCTACTGTTTTTTACTCCGGATAGATTTTAAATATCACATAATGAAGAGCTTATATACAATTGGATTATTGGTGCTTTCCAATACATTTATGACATTTGCCTGGTATGGCCACCTGAAATTCAGAGAATTGAAATGGTTTGAGTCCTTTGGTCTTTTCGCCATTATATTAATCAGCTGGGCCATTGCATTTTTTGAGTATTGTTTTCAGGTTCCTGCCAACCGCATTGGTTTTCAGGGCAATGACGGTCCGTTCTCTTTAATGCAATTAAAAGTGATTCAGGAGGTTATCACGCTAACCGTATTTATTGTTTTTTCGCTGGTGGTATTTAAAACCGAATCGTTCCGGTTAAACCACCTGATTGGCTTGGTGTTTTTAGTGTTGGCCGTTTATTTTATGTTTAAGAAATAAGGGACTAATTCCAAATACTCTTCTTTCACACCGAGAAGAAAGCGATCAGTTGTTTGTAACGATATCCCCAAGGTTATTGATGAGGAAAAAATGAAATTGAGTTGCAAACTCTGTACAATAAACCCCTCGTTGCAAATGAGGGGGATATCTATTAAACTTTAACAAGCGAGGATACAATTCAGAACCTTGAAGGCCCCGGCACATCAAACCATTTGGTAGTCAGCTCGGTGTATTGGTAATTATGAATATAGTCAATCGCTTCAGTTGCGTTTGCGGCGATAAAATAGGTTGATTTGTAATCCTCCTTGGAGAATGATTCCCTGTACGCTCTTTCGAATTGATCAAGCAATGAATCGAAAAATCCATTAGTATTGATAAAGACAATCGGTTTTTGATGGTATTGCAGCTGTTTCAGCGTGATTACCTCAAGGATTTCCTCCAGCGTCCCAAAGCCTCCGGGAAGTGCAATAAAGGCCTCGGAGCGTTTACGCATCAAATACTTCCGGTCGCGCATATTCGGCGTAATGATCTGTTCATGATCGCGCGGGGATGAGAGTCGTTTGTTATGGATCGACTCAGGGATAATTCCAATGGATATAGCCCCCGCCTCTCTGGCTGACTCAGCAACAGTATGCATTAATCCAACCGTGGCTCCGCCATAAACTATTGAGTGATGATTCTCTCCGATAAGTTTTCCAAGTTCCTGTGCCGCTTCGAAATATAATTCCGGAATGGCGTTACTCGATGAGCAGAAAACGCAGATATTCATGGTTAGCTGATTGGGTGGTTAGGCTGTTGGACTGTAGGCTGTCAGACTCTGGCAAAGTAAACGGGTGACTGTTCAAATTCTGAATAGTCACCTGCTCACTGATTATTGGTTAAATATCAATATTGGCATACGTTGCATTGTCTTCAATAAACTTGCGGCGAGGTGGAACATCATCACCCATAAGCATTGAGAAAACATGATCGGTTTCTGCAGGATTTTCGATGGTAACCTGACGTAACGTGCGTGTTTCAGGATTCATCGTGGTATCCCAAAGCTGTTCTGCATTCATCTCTCCAAGACCTTTGTAACGCTGAACATGGAGAGATTTTTCGTTTCCTCCGGCCCACTCTTCAATTAAACGTAACCGTTGCTGCTCTGTCCAGCAATATTGTTCCTGTTTCCCCTTTTTAACAAGGTACAGCGGAGGTGTTGCGATATAGAGATATCCGTTAACAATCAGGTCGTACATGTACCTGAAAAAGAAGGTCATGATCAATGTCGCGATATGGGAACCGTCGACGTCAGCATCAGTCATTATCACAATTTTATGATACCTGAGTTTGGAGAAATTGAGCGCTTTCTGATCCTCATCGGTTCCGATGGAAACACCCAAAGCGGTGTAAATATTGCGGATCTCTTCACTGTCGAACACCCTGTGGGTCATTGCTTTTTCAACATTGAGAATTTTACCCCTGAGTGGCAGGATGGCCTGAAACTTACGGTCACGTCCCTGTTTAGCCGTGCCGCCAGCCGAATCTCCCTCGACAAAGAACACTTCGCACAATGCAGGATCTTTTTCAGAGCAGTCAGCCAGTTTCCCGGGCAAACCACCACCTGTGAGGACACTTTTCCGCTGGACTAGTTCCCGTGCTTTGCGGGCTGCATGACGAGCTGTAGCAGCGAGGATTACTTTGTTCACAATAATTTTTGCTTCGCGGGGATGCTCTTCCAGGTAATTGGCAAGCATCTCACTAACAGCCTGATCAACCGAAGCGCTAACCTCCGAGTTACCCAGTTTGGTTTTAGTCTGGCCTTCAAACTGTGGTTCCTGAACTTTAACCGATAAAACAGCAGTAAGACCTTCACGAAAGTCATCCCCGCTGATTTCAAACTTGAGCTTCGATAACATGCCACTGGTATCGGCATACGTTTTTAAGGTCCGCGTTAATCCCCTGCGAAAACCAGTCATGTGGGTTCCACCCTCAATGGTATTGATATTGTTGACGTAAGAGTGGATATTTTCGGTAAAGGAATTATTGTAACACATTGCAATTTCAACCGGAACATCATTTTTCTCAGTTGCAATATGTATCGTCTCCTCGATCAGCCGTTCGCGTGTACCGTCAAGATAATCAACAAATTCAGCTAAACCCCGTTCCGAACAGAACAGTTCACTTTTAAATTGTCCATTCTCTTCAATGATCCGGCAATCGGTAATTGAGAGACGGATTCCACTATTTAAAAATGCAAGTTCCCTAAGCCTGGCTGAGAGGATATCGTATTTAAATTCTGTAGTGGTAAAAATGGTATCATCAGGAATAAAGGTGATGATAGTTCCGGTTTTGTCAGATTCCCCAATGATTTTAACATCGCCCTTGGGAAAACCTCTTTCATATTCCTGTTCCCAGATTTTCCCGTCGCGGTGAATTTCGGCACGCAGGTAGGAAGCCAATGCATTAACACATGATACACCAACTCCGTGCAAGCCACCGGAAACCTTATAACTCTCCTTGTTAAACTTTCCGCCGGCATGCAAAACCGTCAGAACAACTTCAAGAGCCGATTTATTTTCACCAGTATGGAGTTCTGTCGGAATTCCGCGACCATCATCGGTAACAGTAACAGATCCATCCGTATTTATAACCACTTCAATATTCTGGCAATGACCGGCCAGAGCTTCATCAATGGAATTATCAATCACCTCATATACCAGGTGATGCAATCCTTTAATATTGATATCTCCAATGTACATCGCCGGACGCTTCCGAACTGCTTCGAGTCCTTCCAGAACCTGGATACTGTCGGCACCATAACTGGCAGCTTCGCTAACTGGCTTATTCTCTAAATCGCTCATTCCTTAATTAATTATATTAAAACAATATAAACCGCACATCCCGGCTTGATAGAACCGGGAATTACAGTGACCTCACAAATCTGGTTTCACCTGAAACAACCCAACCCAAAGAGAAAAAGCTGCCAATTTCAGAGGTTCGCAAATGTAATAAAAAAAGCGGATATAAAGGAAAAAAAACAACTCAAAAGAATCTCAGGGCATAAATATTTCAATAATAATAAATCACTATAATACAATAGTTTACGATTATTGGGATTGATTAGAGATCGTCTTTAGCGGAGTGAATCGATTAGAATGAAATAGTGGCTCCACCCATCAATCTCAATCCCTGTGAAGCATAACCCAACCACTGTTCATTAGGTCGGTTGAGCAGGTTGTCAACACGGCCAAACAGCCTAAGATTACGGCTTAATTCATAGGTTACTCCAAGGTTAATGCAGATTGAAGGATCGATCTGAATCACCTGGTCTCTGGAAACCGGTGAAGCCAATGGACTAATATTGAAAACCTTTGCGGTGCGGTTACCAATAACATCCAAATCGGCAAAACCGGTCAATTTATCCAAAATCCTCATTCCGGCAGAGGCCGAGAGGTCAAAATTGGGTTTCTGGGGTGCAAAAGTCAAACCATCAAGTTTATAATTGTAATAATTTCCCTTTAATACCACGGAAAGATCTTTGCCGGATAGGTATGAAAATTCAGCTGAAAAATCGGTAATTTTTGCATTGTCATATACAACACCGAATTCATTGGAATAGATTAGCGGAATAGAAGCGGACGTGAAATAACTGTTCTGCACATAAAAATAGAGGTTCTTAACCTGACTGTACTTTACGCCAAGGTTGTAGGATAATTCCCGCGAAATCTTTCCTTTCAGCCCCCCGGAAATCACATAGGTATAATCGGTATTTTGAATATTATGGCGGGGATCTGCCCAATAATTTTCGACTACGATATCGCTGTAGCAGTTGTTCGTGAGGTCCCCCTTAAAGCCGGCATACAAGGTAAGAATCCCTTCCAAAGGCCTGAAGTTAAAGTCAAAATCGGGGTACATCTTCAGTGTGCTTCCATCGGGTTTCTCTGAGGCGGACACAACGTTGATTCCTCCGCGCAATGACCACCCTTGGCCATCCAACCTCACTGAGGGTGCAATCCTGATCCAATCCTCACTTTTGGTACCCGGGAGATGTGTTTTGTCCAATGTGATGCTATCGGTTGAATAATGATCGTATGAAAGATCAAGTATGCCATGCACCTGACCGAAATTGTAATCAAATTTCCCAAATACCCCCCCGCTATTTTCCTTTTGTCCCGTTTTTGAATCAAAAAAGCCCAGCCTGATACCGCTGTTAAACGTTAAATTACCCTGAGTCTTTTCGGTGCTTTTTAAGGCGACCTTTAATTCACCCTTCTCGTAAGCCTGTTTTAATCCATAATGGATTGATGAAATTGTGTCTATTTTGGCAGGTATGGACGCCGGATAACCATAATATCTGACCGCATCCCGATCGTATGTGAGATCGGTAGTGAGTATCGTGCTCCCAATGTTCAAAGAGCTCGAAATAGCCGCATTATTCTGGCTATAAGGGGCATCGACCTTATCTCCTGCCAGCAGCTTAATCTGGCCGTCGGATGAAAGGTGCCGCAGGTGCAGGCCGAACGTTGCATTTTTTGACTGTGGCAGGTTTAAGAAGAATTCACCGTAGGCAGTAGCTGAAGTACCTGCTCCAAGTTTTAAGTAACCAATGCCCAAATCTTTATAGGACTCCTTATTTAGGTCGGCAGACTTTATGGGGGAGGCGGCAAAACCGGAACGAACAGGCTTACTGGTAATGGAATAAATAAATTCAGGCGAATACCGGGTTGTATCCTCGATAACCGGCATCAGGCTTATTTTTCTTGCATTGGAGATACTTGGATGGTAAGCCTTCATCACTTCAACCGACTGATTGAGCACCGTAGTATCTTTTTGGGCCAAAACAATATCGGCAGAGATTGCAAGAATCAAAAGAAAGGCGGATAATGTCTTAAATAATTGTCTCATAACTTTTTTTTGATTTATTTCTTTTTTGATCCTGTGCCCGGTTTCTGCGTTTGTGACTCCGGCTTATCAGCCCCTGTATTATCCTTTGCTTCAAGAATTTGGAGGTATTGTTTTGCCTCATCAACAATGCCGTCCCCTTTTTGCTCATAATTTTCTATAATACTTTTCAGCGTGTTGGTAGCCTGAAAAAGATCGTTTTGCTTTTCATAAACATGGGCAAGTAAAATGAAGCTTTTCCCGAGCCAGAATTGGTGGGGCGAATTCTTCTCGATAAAATCATTCACCTCATTTTCGGCCTCTTTCAGCTTGTTTTCGGTGAAATAATATTCACATACCATATATTTGGCCTCTGCACCCTCAAGCGATTTGGAATCAGCTGAAAGTTTACGCCAGAGAGGAATTGCTTTTGCCGGATCGTTTAATTCCACATATGCCTTTGCTGATTTATAGGTAGCTTCACGATCAAGTTCGGGTGGCACCCTATCCATACTTCGAATCTGCCATCCCAGTTTAGCCACCTCTTCATACTGCTTCAATTCAAAATTGCAACGCATCCTGCCCGCCAGGGAGAGCAATGTATTGTCATTATTGCCCGAAACGGTCTCCAGGCGTTGATAATAGCCAAGCGCTTTCCTGAAATCACCCCCCTTAAAAGCAATCTCAGATCCCCGAATCAGGGAATTCTCAGTAAAAATATTGTTAGGCTGCGCCAGAATAAAATCATAACTTAACAATGCCACATCAGGTTTATTACTCATATATTCTGTTTCTGCCTTATAAAAATGGACATTAAGGGCAAAATTCCCAGATGGAAAATTCGAAAGATACTTACCAAGTTCTTCCGCTGCACGCGGGTCCTTGGCCATATACAGCTTTTCAGCTGCGTAATAGGTCAGTGAATCCGCCTCGTTTTGAGACGGCGAAGCCGCGTGCCCCAGTTTCCTGGCATAGGTAATATACTCATCAACTTTATTGTTCTCCACATAGTTATTCCGGATTCCGGCAAGGGCCCCTTTGGCCTCCGGACTATTTGGGTAATTTTCGGTAACTTCCTTATAATACTCGGTTGAAGCATTGGGATCGTTGCTGTTGTACGCCAGGAGCCCCAGTTGCACAAGGGCTCTGGGTTTAAATGGACTCGCCGGGAATTTGGAAATCAATAGTTTGTAATTATCTACTGCTTTATTATTATCCTGCAGCCGCTCCCACGATTTACCCGTTTCGAATAAGGCTTCAGCATTATAATTCGATTTGGGAAAATCGGCCATTAACTGATTCAACTCACTGATTTTTTGAATATTATCATTCACCAATCCATGGCAGAATGCCATTTGAAACAAGGAATAATCTGAATCGGCAGCGCCGCTTTCATATGCATTCTTGTAATAGCCAATTGCTTCGCCAAACTTGCTGCTTACAAAACAACAATCGCCCAGGCGGTTTAAGGCATCGGTATAAATGGCTGTATTTTTAATATTCTTACTATCAGTGCATTTCAAAAACCATGGGGTGGCAAGCTCATACTCATTCTTATTAAAATAGGTGTACCCGATATTATAATTTGATATTGGGTACTCCTTCAATCGGGCTGCCCCCGGAAGGCTCTGAAATTTTTTGTAATCGGCAACAGCCTCATCGCTCTTTCCAAGACGAAAATTGGCTTCGCCGCGCCAGTAAAAAGCCAGGGCATGAACGGTATTACTTTGATTTCCGTAAGTCAAAGACTTATTAATTAACTGAATAGCCTCCTGGAATTTCAGATCCCGGTAAAATTCTATACTCCGGTTAAATGAGACTCTTTGGTAAGCCTTTTTAATTGAGGGACTTTTAACTTTAATTTTCTCAAGCGAAACCAGTGCGTCTTTGTAGTTCCGGGTGGTCATGAATACGTTACTCAGATAGTCGTATGCCGAACCATTTTTTACCGAGTTCGGATACTCTGTGATGTACCTGTCAAACGCCTTAATAGCCTCATTAAATGGTGAATAATTTAATTCATAGGTTATTTTGGCATATTGGAAAAGGGCATCTTCCCTAATTTTAGGATCAAAATTAAGATTGGAAGCATTTTGAAAAGCCATCATTGCCCGCTGCTTATCCCCATTCTTAATGTAGAGATCGGCCAGCTCATAATATCCGTTCTGCGAAAGGGCGTCATTCCCTTTAACCGACTTTTCAAAATACTGAATAGCTCTCTCTGTCTGCCCCGCTTTTTTGTAACAAAAGCCAGCGACATAGTATTGAACAGCAGACAAATCCTTACTTTTTAAATAAATTTCAACATAAGGTAAAGCTTCTTTATAACTCCTGAGATGATAATAGGAAACGCCCAGAACTTTGGCTAATTCCATTTTCCGGTCATCGGAAGCATCATTCATCAGAGGAGTGCCGGTTTGGATTGCATCTTCATATTTTTCCCGGGCAAAAAAGATCTGAGCCTTGTAAAAAGGGATGACCGAGGCATATTTAGCCGATTTTTCAATTTTTGCAAACTCATGTAGCGCAGGATCATACTTCCCTTCGAGATAGTTTATGTGAGCCCAGTAATATTTGGAGTCATCGGCGAAAGCGCCTTGTTTATCCTTTAATTCGGCAAAGAAAACCTTCGAGATATCATTATGACCTGCCTGCAGATTGCAGAAACCGGCTTTAAAACAGTATTCATCCAGTTCGTCACCTGCCAGCTCATAGCGGTCAATTTTTTTATAAGCCATAAGCGCCGGCTGATATTTTTTTTGATTATAATCAGCATTTGCCAACCGGAACCAGGCGTTGTTAATTCTCGGAGATTCCGGGTTAGTTGTAATAAATGATTCAAGCATCGCCCGGCCGTTCGAATTCCCCATTTCGAGGTAACAAACCCGGATATGGAAATCGGCCTCCAGGGCTAAAACAGATCCAGACTCTGCAATTCCCAACAGTTTCTGAAACTCAGGAAGGGCTGCTCCATAATTCTGGGCATTAAATAACTCCTTTGCCGTTCTGAAAATCTCTCTGCCGTTGGGTGCGGAAACCACCGGCTGGGCATACGCATGAAAAGCGCAGAGGAAGAAAATCAGGAATAGCTTAAATAACTGGATTTTAATTTTCATTTCAATATCCTAATATTTGAATATGCAAATAAGCAAATTTTCCTACTAACTTACGATATATGCTCATACTGTTTTAATAAAAAAACCGATGAATATCGTTAGTTTTGCAATCAGCTGCTTTGTACAAATATAGAGTTTAAAAAAACTATTCGAAACGTGGAGCCAATCATTGAATTAAAAAACGCCGACATTTATCAACGCGAGACGTTGGTTCTGAAAAACATCAATTTGTCTATAAATAAGGGGGAATTCCTCTATATCATCGGAAAGGTGGGGAGCGGGAAATCGAGTCTGTTGAAAACTTTTTACAATGAATTACCGCTTATCTCGGGAGAAGGCTCTGTGTGCGGGTATCATCTTGATAAAATTAAATCGAGGGAGGTGCCCTACCTTCGAAGAAGATTAGGTATTATTTTTCAGGACTTTCAGCTTCTGACCGACCGGTCGGTGAATAAAAATTTTGAATTCGTTTTAAAGGCGACCGGTTGGCGCAATGACAAATCCATTAAAGAACGGATTCACGAGGTACTTTCCATCGTAAAAATGGAACATGCCGCTTCCAGAATGCCTCATCAACTTTCGGGAGGGGAGCAGCAACGGATCGTCATTGCCAGAGCGCTACTGAATGACCCGGAGATTATTTTAGCTGACGAACCAACCGGAAATCTTGATCCTGAGACCTCCGAAGCACTTTTAAATGTATTTATGGAAATTTACAAAGAGGGAAAAACGGTCGTGATGGCAACCCATGACTATCCGATCATTCAGAAATTTCCGGCCCGTACCATTGTCTGTGAAGGCGGCAGTATCCAGGAAATGCCAAATGATACACAAATGATTGATTTCGAATCATTACTCGACGATCATCAAGAGCTATTATCTGATCAATTGAAATCAGATGAGAAAGAGTGATGAAGATTTCGGTTAATAATACAAGGATATGCACAGGTTAATCGACAATTTTTCACTGAAGGAGAGGAATACATTGGGAATAGATGTTGTTGCAAAGCACTATTTATCCGTAGACTCCCCGGTTGATCTGACCCAATTCCTGAGCAAAAACCCTGAGTTACTCTCAGAAAAACGGCTTTTCCTTGGTGCGGGCAGCAACCTCCTCTTTATTCATGATTACGACGGATTAATAATTCACCCGGAAATTGGTGGCATCAGGGTATTGCGCGAAAACAAATACGCTGTCGAGGTTGAAGCCGGCGCCGGCGTCAAATGGGATTATTTTGTTGCCTGGTGCATCGGACAAGGGTGGAGCGGAATCGAAAACCTCTCCCTGATACCCGGAAATATCGGCGCTGTTCCGGTACAAAATATTGGAGCTTATGGAATAGAGGCCGCTTCTGTTATTTCGGAAGTCACCGGAATTGACCTTCATACCCTTGAACCCGGAAATTATACGCGGGAAGAGTGCCAATTCGGATATCGGACCAGTTTATTTAAAGAGAAGCTTAAAGAAACGTTCATGGTCACCTCTGTTGTTTTCCGACTTTCCAAACAGCCGGATTTTAAGATTCATTATGAGGGTCTGCAGGAAAAGATTGCCACTTTTGGCGAGATAAATTTAAATAACATCCGGAAGGCGATCATTGCTATACGAGAATCAAAACTCCCCGACCCGTCTGTAGCCGGGAATGCCGGAAGTTTCTTTAAGAACCCACTGATTACTGAAGAGATGGGTAAATGGATGCGGAATCCGTATCCTGAAATTCCCCTTTATCCCATCGGATCGGGTATGGTTAAAGTTGCTGCCGGGTGGCTGATCGAAAAAGCAGGCTGGAAAGGGAAATCAGCCGGCAAGGCAGCTGTTCACGACAAACAGTCGCTGGTGATCATTAATAAAGGGAATGCTTCAGGACAAGAGATTTTTCGACTCTCTGAGATGATTGCTGAGGATGTCTTCAATAAATTCAACATCCGGCTTGAACGGGAGGTTCAGGTGATTGATTAGGCTATTAGACTACAGACTGACAGACTGTTAGGCGGACAGGAGATCAGGCTGCAGGCTTTTAGGATTTCAGGCCGTCTCGCCCTCTCCATCTCGCCCTCTCCCATTCTCTCCATCTCTCCATCTCGCCCTCTCCCATTCTCTCCATCTCCCATTCTCTCCATCTCCCATTCTCTCCATCTCCCATTCTCTCCATCTCTCCCATTCTCTCCAATTCTCTCCATCTCGCCCTCTCCCCGTCTCGCCCTCTCCCCGTCATTCCCACCTACTTCCAGATTTTACTTCGATTCAGTGCTGCCTGGTATTTAGCGGCATTACGGTTATGTTCAGCCAGCGATTGTGCGAAGTTGTGATATCCCGAAAAGTCCTCTTTTGCACAGAAATACATATAGTTATGGTGTTCGGCATTTAATACGGCATCCACACTGGCAATGTCAGGGAAGTTGATGGGGCCCGGCGGCAAACCTGCATATTTATAGGTGTTGTAGGGTGAATCAACCGATAAATATTTCGTTAAAACCCTTTTTAGCTGAAAATCACCTAATGCAAACTTAACGGTAGGATCCGCCTGAAGGAGCCACCCCTTTTTTATACGGTTGATATATACTCCAGCAATTATCGGTTTCTCATCATTCTTGTTTGATTCTTCCTGAACAATGGATGCGATGGTGACAATCTGAAGAGGTGAAAGACCCAAATCAACGCCCTTCTTCCTGCGTGAACTATTCCAGAATCGGTCATATTCAAACTTCATTCGGACAAGAAATTCTTTGGGTGAAGTATTCCAGTAGATCTCATAGGAATTTGGGATGATAACAATCGGCAGCGATTCGCAGGTGAGCCCAAAACCGGCAGCCATTTCTTTACTGTTCAGCACATTAAAAAATGCAGTTGAGTCTGCTTCGAGGTAACGCGACAACCTGGCGGCAAGATCTTCCCTGAAACGGATATTATTGAAAGTAACTTTTACCGGTGTTTGTCTGCCTGACCGCAAAAGGTCAATCAACTGATTATTGTTCCAGCCACGCTTCACTAAATAGGCCCCTGGCTGAATCCGGCTCACGTAATTCTTCCGCCCGGCTACCCATTGAAAAGTATTCAGATCTTTAAGATACCCGCCTCGTTTCAATGAATCGAGCACTTGTTGAAATCCCGAACCGGTATGAATATACAAAATTCCGGATTTTGTTACATTAACCTTAAAAACAGCCAGATAACGCTGATATCCCCATACTCCAAAGATGATCAGAACCGACAATATGGCTCCAAAAATCCATTTTACGGACCTGGAAAGGGCCTTCCACTTAACGATAAAACTCAACTTCATTTATCACAAGAACAAAATGATTTAACAATTCAGCACACCTGCTGATAATCGGTGGCGAAAGTACAAAATTTGGCCAACAGTAATAATCAGTCACCGATTAGAACGTTTCACCCTTACTCTTATTTCAAATATTTGTACTTTTGTCAACTGAAGAATTTATATAAACATTGATTTTAACAGAATAAAATGCATCACATTAAGCTTGCCGATAATATTTATTATCTCGGATTCAATGACCGCAGAACTGCTCTTTTTGAAAATATCTGGCCTATTCCGAACGGCATCTCCTACAACTCGTATTTAATTGATGATGAGAAAATTGCAATTGTCGATACTGCAGAGAGGCAGTTTATAGAGGATTATCTTGACAAAATCCAGACGATTATTGGGGACCGCCAGATCGATTACCTGATTATAAATCATATGGAACCCGATCATTCGGGAGCCTTGAAAGCAATCCGGAGCAGATATCCCGAAATCACGCTGGTAGGCAACAAAAAAACGTTCGCAATAGTTGAAAGTTTCAGTATCGATCCCGGTAAAGTATTGCTTGTTCATGATAACGATACCCTCTCGCTTGGTAAAACAACGCTTCAGTTTCAAACGATTCCGATGGTTCACTGGCCCGAAACGATGATTACCTACGACCAAAACAATAAAATACTATTTTCCGGTGATGCTTTCGGGAGCTATGGGACACTAGACGGAGGTGTTTTTGACGATGAAATCAATCTCGATTTTTACGAAGTTGATGTTATGCGTTATTTTACAAATATCGTTGGCAAGTATTGTGCCCATACCCAGCGCGCAATGAAGAAGTTGTCGGTACTCGATATCCGGATGATTGCATCAACACATGGACCGGTATGGAGAACCGATCTGAACTGGGTACTCAGCCGGTACAATAAATGGAGTAATTATGAAATGGAGCTTGGGGTAGTTATTGTGTACGGCTCGATGTACGGTAATACTCAAAAAATGGCAGAAGTAATTGCCCGTCAGTTAAGCGAACGGGGTATAAAAAACATCAGGGTGTATGACTCCTCCAAGACACATTCTTCCTATATAATCAATGATATCTTTAAATATAAAGGATTCATTGTCGGCAGTTGCGCCTACAACAATGCCTTATTCCCCAATGTCGAAACGCTTCTTTCCACCATCGAACACATGGCTCCAAAAGAGCATTATCTGGGTATATTCGGTAATTTTCTGTGGAATGGAGGGGGAGTCAATAACCTCAGGAAATTTGCAGATATGATTAAATGGGAAATGGTTTATGAACCTATCGAAGAGAAAGGGGCCCTCAAAGCTGACAAATTCCGGATGTGCGTGGAATTGGGCGATGCGATGGCGGATAAATTGCTTCTGGAATCAAAACCTAGAAATTCGGAGAATAACCCTTGTCACTGACAATTGATAAAGTTACCAAAAAATAGTGTAACTTTATCTTTCTGAACTTTCCTATAACCAAACTAACGACAAACCTCGTCTTAATGCACCAATTATATGATCTGATTTTACATACGGACGATGTGTTGATGCGAGTGGTCGCAGCCAATGTGAATAAAGCATACCTGATCCTTTTCCTGATTATTTTCAGTGAGACGGGGACGCTTATTTTTCCATTCCTTCCAGGTGACGGATTATTGTTCTCCGCAGGGGTTGTCTCCGCATCTACCTCTCTTAATATTGTCTGGCTGGTACCGATACTCATTCTTGCTGCAATATTGGGAAATCTCACCAATTATTTCATCGGATCTTTATTTGGCCATAACCTTGAAAGAAGCCGCAACCGGTTTGTTTTGAAATACCTGATGAAATATGTCATCCAAACACGCCATTTCTATCTCAAATATGGTGCGAAATCTATAGTTATCGGGCGTTTCTTCCCTGTTATCAGAACTTATATCCCGTTTTTTGCAGGGCTCACAGGATTTAAATATACCAGATTCTTTTTTTATACGATAATTGGCTCTGTACTTTGGGTCCCGGCATTCACACTCTGCGGCTATTTTATCGGGGAAAATACCTGGGTAAAAAACAACTACCTGCTGATTTTTCTGGGTTTGATTATCGTTACACTGATCCCCTTCTTCTATAATTTTATCAGGCTGTTATTCAGCCGAAAACGAAGGAAAAGAAAGCAAACTTCAGGATTATCCGACTAAGAATTTTCATGATTATTAGTAGCCAGAAAGACATAAGTAATTGTCAATCAGTAATATTCAATGTTGTTACGAATTGATTATCTGAAATATAGAGAAATATAACTCCGACATTTATCCTTCCGCTTACCTAAAAGAGTAAAAGGAACATAATTTTTCCTGTTAAGTAATCCTGAATGAAATCAATTAAGTAATAAGAACAATTTAATGCCGTAATTATTTGATTCCTCTTTTGACCTCCCCAACCCCTCCAGGAGGGGAGTAACGTACAAATTACCGGGCAAAAGTCTCCCCTTTGGGGAGACTTAGAGGGGTCAAAAAGTAGAAAATCAGTATTTTAAATAGTATATTATATCTTTCCGATTACTTAACTGGCTGAAAAATACCTTTTTATTCAGAAAAAAAATACCCGGTAAAGTCGTACATAAAAAATTTCCCGTTTAGGAATATCATGCTCAAAAAAAATACCTTTGAAAAAGAACCACGTTGATTTTCCGGTTACATCTCAATGGCAAGATTTAAAGATACGGATATTTTCGCTCCAGACACTTGAGCGAATTTGTCATTTAATTAGGTTCCCGATTCCACTCATTCCAAATTTTTCGATATCTTTAAGCACAGATATATTTAGTAGAATTGACATAAATGGAACGCAGAAATCATTATACCGGTCTCACGCCGGATGAAGTTATTGAAAGCCGCAAAAGATATGGGTATAATCTGCTAACACCACCCAAACGCGAATCGTTGTGGAAACTCTTTCTTGAAAAATTTGAGGATCCGATCATCAGGATTCTCCTTATTGCCGCCTTCCTCTCCCTGGGAATTGCGATTATACATAATGAATTTGCCGAGACAATTGGGATATTTTGCGCAATTATTCTGGCCACCGGAGTCTCTTTCTGGTTCGAAATGGATGCTACCAGGAAATTTGATATATTAAACAAGGTCAATGATGACACCCTGGTAAAGGTGATTCGGAATGGAAATATAAGCGAAATCCCCAAAAAAGATATCGTGGTTGGCGATATTATCCTTCTGGGTACCGGAGAAGAAGTCCCGGCCGACGGAGAGCTGGTCGAAGCGGTATCGTTGCAGATTGACGAATCGTGCCTCACCGGAGAGCCCCTGATTGATAAAACTTCCAACCCAAAAGAGGTTGACATTGAAGCCACCTATCCCTCAAACTGTGCCATGCGAGGCACAAAGGTTTTGGACGGACATGCCGTTCTAAGAGTGACTATGGTTGGTGATGCAACCGAATATGGTCAGGTAGCCCGGCAGTCAACAGAAATGTCGGGAGAAATTACCCCCCTCAATAAGCAACTTGAGAAACTTGCCAGATTTATTGGGGTGATGGGTTTTGGAATTGCCCTACTCACTTTTATTGCCCTGTTTGTTAAGGATCTCCTTTTAAAGGAACCAACAGATAATTTAACCAATACTCAGCTTGGTTCGGCAGGAATAGTTATTTTATCATCCTTAGTCTTTTTTATTAAAATCTGGTTGCCAATTATTTACGACGGTTTAGCGCTGGCAGGCATTAAAAAGGAGCCTCCTGAATTCATCGAACAGTGGAATTGGTTTGTATTTTTCGGACTGGGAATGCTCACCTTTTTTCTTCTTATTTTATTTGGGTACATGGTTGGGATCGACCCTTTAAACCCGTTGTCGTGGGTAAGCATAAAAATAGCGGGAAGGATCATTCAGTATTTTATGGTTGCAGTAACCCTGATCGTGGTTGCAGTTCCCGAAGGATTACCCATGAGTGTAACACTAAGTCTTGCCCTAAGCATGCGTAAAATGCTGAATGCCAATAATCTTGTACGAAAGATGCATGCCTGTGAAACGATAGGCGCCACCACAGTTATCTGCACAGACAAAACGGGTACCTTAACTCAAAACCAGATGCGGGTTGCCAAAGTGAATTTTTCCGGACTTGGAAATGATCAACTTTCAGCCGATGAACTAAGCCTGCTGATCAATGAAGGAATCGCGGTTAACGCAACGGCTTACCTTGATTTTTCGGATCCCGAAATTATCAGGACATTGGGGAATCCTACGGAAGCTGCATTATTACTGTGGCTTCATGGCAAGGGGATTAATTATCTGGATATCAGGGAAGAAACATCTATTACTGAGCAGTTGACCTTTTCCACCGAACGGAAATATATGGCTTCGCTTGTAGATTCTTCTGTACTAAACAAAAAAGTGCTTTATGTGAAAGGGGCTCCGGAAATCGTACTTTCACAATGTAAGGATGTGATGAGTGGCAATGGACGGAAATCTGTTTCTGCTGCGTCCGGAGAGATTGAAAAGCTCCTGCATCAATACCAGGATCAGGCGATGAGAACCCTGGGATTTGCCTTTGAAATTGTGGAGGATGAAAATCCACGCTTTACGGGTGGCAAATTAATTAATACAAACCTCACCTATCTGGGGATTGTGGCTATCACCGATCCTGTTCGGGAAGAGGTGCCAATGGCGGTTCTGAAATGTCTCAATGCCGGAATTGATGTAAAAATCGTAACCGGAGACACTTCCGGGACAGCCAAAGAGATCGGTCGTCAGATTGGAATCTGGAATGAAAGCGATCAATGGCACAATATCATTACAGGACCCGAATTTGAAGCGCTGAACGATGATCAGGCCGGAGTGCGGATCAAGCACCTTAAAATAATGTGCAGGGCCAGACCTTCAGATAAACAACGGCTCGTCCAGTTACTCCAGCAGCAGGGGGAGGTGGTCGCGGTTACAGGCGACGGCACCAACGATGCTCCGGCTTTGAACTATGCCCAGGTTGGATTATCGATGGGGTCAGGAACCGCGGTAGCCAAAGAGGCCAGCGACATCACTCTGCTCGATGACTCGTTTAACAGCATCGCTACAGCAGTGATGTGGGGCAGGTCCTTGTACCAGAATATCCAGCGTTTTATTTTATTTCAATTGACAATCAACCTTGCAGCGCTCCTTATTGTACTGTTAGGCTCCATTATTGGACATGAGTTGCCCCTGACTGTTACCCAGATGCTTTGGGTTAACCTGATCATGGATACCTTTGCCGCCGGAGCCTTGTCTTCGCTTCCGCCAAACGAAAAAATCATGGAACATAAGCCCCGAAAATCCTCCGATTTTATCATTACTCCACCAATGAAATCGACGATTTTGTTTGTCGGACTAACATTTGTGGTGTTTCTCCTGGGGTTGTTAATCAGTTTTAAAGATGCCAATGGCGAAATCACGCCAATCAATCTTTCACGTTTTTTTACCGTGTTTGTAATGTTGCAATTCTGGAACATGTTTAATGCAAAAGCTTTTGCAACCGGAAAATCCGCATTCTCAAATTTGAGTCAAAGTATCGGTTTTATCCTGGTTACCTCGATAATTCTGGCAGGACAGATTTTAATTGTACAGTTTGGCGGCGAAGTATTCCGAACCGTCCCGCTCCCTTTCAAAGACTGGGTAATCATCGTTGGAGGTACTTCAATTGTACTTTGGGTAGGCGAATTAAGCAGACTAATCAAAAGGATTTAAAACGTGTCATTTTGTCTTGGCGGTTTTTAATGAGACATCACTCGAAAAAAGGTTGTCCTTTGAAGCGCGGTAACAAATTCAAAACGAAGTTAAACTTTGTTAATGGATCTGAACTTTTACCTTGAATATTGCATCTAATCGATATATTGTTTGGAATTGGCACATAAATTGTGATTTTAAATTGAACTTAATTTAAAATCAGGAATCAATAAATTAAAAAAAATCAAGTTATGGACAGCATTAAAAAAATTGCAAAAACACTGGCAATTGCTTTTGCCGGGGCCATCATTGCCATCTTTTTATATTCAAAAATCTTTCATGAGCCACGTGTGCCACTCGTTCAAGGCACTTCACCAGTTCAACTGGCAAATTACAACGCACCTCCGGGTCCCCAGGTGCAATTGCCTGACCTGACTCAGGCGGCAGAGAAAAGTGTTCATGCTGTAGTACATATTACGACAAAAGTGAAAGCGCAGAGTTTTGGGGGAAATGAAAATCCGCTGTTTGATTTCTTCTTTGGTCCAAAGGGGAACAATCTCCCCCGGGGGTATAACCAGGAACCGGAGTACAATGTAGGTTCAGGTTCAGGGGTAATTATAAGCCCCGAGGGGTATATTGTCACAAATAATCATGTTATCGACGAGGCGGATAATATCGAAGTGATGTTGAATGACAACCGGAAATTCACGGCCAAAGTGATCGGCCGTGACCCTAACACCGATATTGCGCTGGTAAAGATTGATGCCAAAGACCTCCCCTACCTGACCTGGGGCAATTCTGAAACCCTTAAGTTAGGCGAATGGGTGCTGGCAGTTGGCAATCCGTTTAGTTTAAATTCCACCGTTACTGCCGGAATCGTGAGTGCAAAATCGCGAAGCATAGGGATTATTGGGGGACAATTACCTTTGGAATCGTTTATTCAGACAGATGCTGCAGTAAATCCGGGAAACAGCGGAGGAGCCCTGGTTAATGCCAATGGTGAACTGGTGGGCATAAACGCCGCGATTGCCTCTCGGACAGGCTCGTATTCCGGGTATTCATTCGCTGTTCCTGCCTCGATAGCCCGCAAGGTTGTCGATGACCTGAAAAAGTATGGCGAAGTCCAGCGGGCTATGCTGGGAGTTGAAATTAAGGAGGTTGATGACAATCTGGCCAAGGAGGAACACCTTGGAAAGATTGAGGGGGTATTTATCAGAAAAGCCACTGAGGATGGGGCCGCGCGTCAGGCGGGAATAAAATCCGGAGATGTTATTTTGTCAGTCAATGGAAATACCGTGAATACGGTGGCTCAATTGCAGGAACAAATTGCCAAATACAGACCCGGCGACCTGATCAATGTGGGAGTAAAAAGAGATGGTTCAATGAAACAATTTAACGTTGTTTTACGGAATACCAAGGGAGGGACTTCAATCGTTAAAGAGTCCTTTTCGATCCTTGGTGCGGAATTTGGACCCATCAGTGAAAAAGACAAGGAACGTTTGAAGATTGATTATGGTATTCAGGTTATTAATCTGACCAAAGGCAAATTGAAGGAGGCTGGGGTTAAGATCGGATTTATCATCACCGACATAAACAAAATAGGCGTTTCAAGTGTTGAAGATATTAAAAGAGTACTTTCACAGGTTAGCAATAAAAAGCCGGTTTTGATAGAAGGGGTCTATCCTGGAGGTGAATGGACCTACTACGTTTTCAAAGTGGAAGAATAATTTCTGACAAAATAAAAAATGCCACCATTTAGGTATTGTACAAAACCATAAATTTTTGTAACTTTGCAAACTTTTAATCGGAGAGCATGAGACAATTAAAGATCACAAAATCTATTACCAATCGCGAGAGTGCCTCGCTTGACAAATACCTACAGGAAATTGGCAAAGAAGAACTAATTACTGTCGAAGAAGAGGTAGAATTGGCACAACGCATCAAAAAAGGTGATCAGGCGGCCCTTGAAAAATTGACAAGAGCAAATCTGAGGTTCGTGGTATCCGTTGCAAAACAATATCAAAATCAGGGACTTAGTCTTCCCGACTTGATCAATGAAGGAAATCTGGGTCTCATTAAAGCGGCAGAAAAATTTGATGAAACGCGTGGTTTTAAATTCATCTCCTATGCAGTATGGTGGATTCGCCAATCTATTCTTCAGGCTCTGGCCGAACAGTCGAGAATTGTACGTCTTCCCTTAAACCAGGTAGGGTCTTTAAACAAAATCAATAAGGCTTATTCTAAATTTGAACAGGAGCACGAAAGAAGACCATCACCAGAGGAACTTGCAGAACAACTTGAATTACCTGCCGACAAAGTCGCTGATACACTGCGTGTTTCAGGAAGGCATGTTTCCGTTGATGCACCGTTTGTCGATGGTGAGGACAACAGTCTGCTGGATGTGCTGATCAATAACGATTCTCCAAGCGCCGATCGGGTATTGATCGATGAATCACTTTCGCGCGAAATTGATCGTTCATTAACCACCCTGACCGAACGCGAGGCTGATATTATCAGGATGTTTTTTGGAATCGCCTGTCAGGAGATGACCCTTGAAGAAATTGGTGAACGTTTCGGGCTGACACGTGAACGTGTACGTCAGATTAAAGAAAAGGCAATCAGACGTTTACGCCACACATCCAGAAGTAAACTGCTAAAAACCTATTTAGGATAATTAGTTTAACCGATATTTAATTTAAAATATGTAGAGACGTACAGTTGTGCGTCTCTATTTTTTTATACACCCGGTAAATTATTAAATGAAGCGCACAGTTGTGCCTCTGAATAGATTATATAAAAGACTCAAGATGTGGAAAAAGCATGTGAAGGAATTTGATGCCTGCCTCGGTCTTAAAAACATTTCTTGCAAAATTTGTAATCTGCAGATCTGACATATGCTCTTCAGAGGCATTAACCAGAAAATCAGCTTCCACAAGTATTTGAAAATCAACATTATCTATGGCTGTAAAAGTGTGGTGCCTGCTGATTATGAAGCAGACCCGCTCGATGACAGCAGAGCTAAAATTAAGCGCAGTCAGTATTTCGCTGGCAACAGGCGGACCCTCAATTTCCTGATCCTGACTTGAGCACTTTCCCAGTTTTTTCTCTGCAACATGAATCCCTATATCATGAAGCAATGCCGTTATTTCAACGATTTCCAGCAATTCATCACCGAGGAATTCGGCTTGTCCAAGTAGCCGGGCATAAGCGTACACTTTGAGCGAATGTTCTATCCTTCGCCTGTCACCCCGATTCTTCAACATCATGGCAGCGGCCACATCTGCAATTGGTTTATTCATTTTGCCGTTTTAATAATAATTCCTTAAGCCTGTACATTTCATCACGCAAACGGGCAGCTTCTATAAAATCCAGTTCCTTAGCCGCCTTCTCCATCTCCTTTTTTGTCTTCAGGATCGTTTTTTCCAGGGCTTCTGTACTCATATACTTTACAACAGGATCAGCGGCTACATCCGCATTTTCGGGTGCCACATAAGCTCTTCCCATTACGGACTTATCCGGCCGGTATTCCAGTCCAATGATTTCCCGGGTTGGTTTGATGATTTGCGCAGGCGTGATATTATTTTCAAGGTTATAGGCTCCCTGTTTTATCCTTCTGTAATTTGCAGCATCGATGGTTCGCTGCATTGAACTGGTGATTTTTTCGGCATACATGATCACCCGGCCGTTTAAATTCCGGGCAGCACGCCCCGCAGTTTGTGTTAAGGACCGTTCAGACCGGAGAAAACCCTCCTTATCAGCATCCAGAATAGCCACCAGCGAAACCTCCGGTAAATCGAGCCCCTCCCGTAAAAGGTTTATCCCTATTAAAACGTCAAAGACCCCCTTGCGCAACTGTTCCATAATCTCAACCCTTTCCATGGTATCCACATCCGAATGAATATATCGGCAACGAATATCCATCCGGTCAAAATATTTCTGCAGCTCCTCAGCCATCCGCTTGGTTAATGTTGTAACCAGTACCCTTTCATTATTGAGGGTTCTCAGGTGAATTTCTTCCATCAAATCGTCAATCTGATTTATTCTCGGTCTGATCTCGATTTGAGGATCAAGCAATCCGGTTGGTCGGATAATCTGCTCAACAACAACACCTTCACTCTTTTGCAGCTCGTAATCGGCCGGTGTGGCGCTCACAAAGACAATTTGCCTGGCAATATCCTCAAACTCCTCAAATTTCAAAGGCCGGTTGTCAATTGCCGCAGGCAAGCGGAAACCATAATCCACCAGGGTTATCTTTCTGGATCTGTCACCGCCATACATGGCATGAATCTGAGGCATGGTAACGTGACTTTCGTCTATGACCATCAGGTAATCTTCGGGGAAATAATCGAGCAGGCAAAAGGGGCGCGACCCCGGCTCACGCCGGTCAAAATAACGCGAGTAGTTTTCAATGCCGGGACAATATCCCAGCTCGCGAATCATTTCAAGATCATAGGTAACCCGGTCCTCAATCCGTTTTGCCTCAGCAAACTTGCCAGACCTCTTGAAAAAATCGACATGTTCCACGAGGTCATTTTGTATATTTCTGATTGCCAACTGAATACTATCCTTGGTCGTCACAAAGATCGAAGCCGGATAGATAACACAATGTTCCAGACTTTTTACCGAGTAGCCATTTTCGGGATTAAAAAGGGTAATTTCCTCTATCTCATCCCCGAAAAAAACAATTCGAATTCCATCATCGGCATACGCGGGAAAAATATCTACAGTATCCCCTTTTACCCTGAAGTTTCCCCGCTGGAAAAGCACTTCACTTCGCGAATACATGGCATCAACCAGCTTGTGCAGGAAAATATTCCGGCTTATTACCTCTCCAACCTTTATCCCGATCACATTGGCATGAAAATCCTGGGGATTCCCGATTCCATATAGGCATGACACTGAAGAGACTACAATGACATCCCTTCTTCCGGAAAGTAATGCAGAGGTAGTACTTAACCGAAGTTTTTCAATCTCCTTATTGATTGACAAATCTTTCTCGATAAAGGTATCAGTTACCGGCAAATAAGCTTCAGGCTGGTAATAATCGTAATATGAGACGAAATATTCCACTGCATTTTCAGGAAAAAATTGTTTCATTTCACCATAAAGCTGAGCTGCCAGTGTCTTATTATGGCTTAAAATCAACGTCGGTTTCTGAACCCTTTCGATAACATTGGCCATGGTGAAGGTCTTTCCGGAGCCGGTAACACCCAGCAAGGTCTGGTAAGACACCCCTGAATTAACCCCTTCGACAAGTTGTTTAATGGCTTCAGGCTGATCGCCTGTTGGCTGATAATCCGATACTATTTTAAAATCCATAATCAGAAAATAATGTCAACGGACGAAGTTAATATAAATGGATTAATGGTGAATGATCATTTTAAAGATGGCTGATTCAAGATTACTAAATTGCAGATGAGCGAAGCGCCCATTCACCATTAAAACATTAACCATTATTAATTTCTTTTCCAATGGTAACTTCATAATATTGAGTCACATCAACAAACATCATCCCGGCGCGTTTAGCCGCATCCAACCCCAGTTGTCCATCTTCATAAACCTCACAATCGGACGGTTGAACGCCAATTAATTCAGCGGCCTTCAGAAAAGTATCCGGAAAGGGTTTATGATTGACTACATCCTCGGCAGCCACCACATGTTCAAAACAATCTTTCACCCCGGCAATTTCAAGTGTTTTCCAGGCTAAGTATTGCGATCCGCCAGTTCCACAGGCCATTGGAAGCTTACCTTTATTTTCTCTGATAATTTTCACAACCGGTTCGATAGGCTTTGCCTGGCCCATATTTTGCTCATACCGTTCCTCCTTACGATGGGTGAACTCCAACTCATCAAAATCTGCATTGAATTTATTTTTAAGGTACTGACTCGTTTGAAAGGCTGGCACACCGGTAACTTCAACAAATAATTCTGGAGTAAAATCGATGCCATGTTCCGCCGCCGTTTGACGCCAGGCAATAAAATGCACCGGCATCGTATCACAAATAGTTCCGTCGATATCGAAAATCAACCCCTTTGCAAGGGGATTTTGAGTTAATTCTTTGCTCATAAAAAATGAAATAATTTGACCTCAAAAATAGGAATATAAAAGTTTACCTCAGTTTTAAAAAATTGTTAAGAAGAAATTCACTATTTTGCATCCATATTAAAAAGGGTAAAAATGACAAATTCACAATTATATCTTCCGACCGTTCTCCCGCAATGGGGTATCTTTGCCGGTGTTGTATTGCTGACAGTTGGCTTTATTGAGAAGAAAAGGGTGTGGACAAGCCTTGGCTGGATTGTATTAATGGCTACAGGCATGGCTGGACTCTATTTTAATTTTTTCGGTGATTTGACCTCTGCCAGCAATAGTACCAGCATTGGATTAGCGGTAAACCTTCTGATTTCAACAGGATGGCAACTTGTAGCCGGCGGGGTGCTTGCAGGCGCTTCATTGCTTCTTTTCCAACTTAAAGGAAAACGGTATCCAATTCTGGCCATACTAACAATCATCTATTTCGTACTGATCTTTTTTCTGTATACACAGGTATCGGCCATATCGGGGAAAAGCAATAAATCAGAACAGCATAGTCAAATAGAAATAAATAGAAATAAATAGAAATAAATAGAAATAAATAGAAATAAATAGAAATAAATAGAAATAAATAGAAATAAATAGAAATAAATAGAAATAGATAGAAATAGATAGAAATAATAACCGACAATACATAATCAACAATATGGGGAATGATATGAATGCATTTTGGGAGCTCTTAAAAATAACCCTTCCGGCTCTGATCGTCTTTTTAACAGCCTATTTTTTATTCCGGGACATGCTTGAACAGGGACAGAAACGGCGGGAATTTGAGTTCCGGATCAATAACAGCAAACAGGTTACGCCGATACGTTTGCAGGCCTATGAACGACTCGCCATGCTGCTGGAACGGATCTCGCCGCAGTCTCTGCTAATCAGGGTATCGCCGCACGACTTAACTTCCTCTGATTTTCATCAGCAGCTACTTTCTCACATCCGTCAGGAATTCGAACACAACCTCTCCCAGCAAATTTATGTATCGCCCCTGCTTTGGGAAACCATCCGGGGAGCCAGGGAAAATCTGATCGGAATTATCAATAAATCAGCTGAAGAAATAGAAGAAGAGGCTCCTGCCCTATTCTTAAGCAAAAAAATCATCGAGAACTATATCGATGATGAAAACCAGGTGATTGTTCTTGCAATGAATGAGCTTAAGAAGGAGTTCGGGAAACTCCTTTGATTTCGTGACTCATAAAAACAAGAATGAGCTGGAATTAAAATCCAAAAGCCGTAGAAATATTTCTGCATCTAACCCCTGACAGGTTTAAGCAGCCAGTCAGGGGTTTAGCATGTCAAAGGTTTACAAATCGGTAATAGGGGTATGGCGTGGTACAAGAATCTTCATCAGGGACCATGCCAAAAGGTAAACAAACGAGCAGACCGTAAACATGATACCATAGGCAATTTGTGGCGTACTGATATAGAAATCAGTTAAACGGCCAACGAGCTGCTGAACGACAACGCCTCCAAGACCACCGGCCATCGCGCCGATTCCCGTAACCGATCCGATCGATTTTTTGGGAAACATATCAGAAACTGTGGTGAACATATTGGCAGACCAGGCCTGGTGTGCTGCAGCACCTATGCATATTACCGCAACAGCAAGTGTAGAGGCGTATGTGCCGAAGTGTGCCACATTTCCAAAATACTGGGTCAGCAGAACCGTTAGCGGGAAAAGGGCAATCAGAAACATCGAAGTCATACGGGCCTTGTAAACCGGCATTCCGCGTTTCATCATAAACATAGGTATGCTTCCGCCAAAAACACTTCCAAAAATGGCAATTCCATAAACAATAAAAGTCGGCCACATCACCTCGGCCTTAGTCATTCCGAACTGTTTATGCAGGTAATCTGGCAACCAGAAAAGATAAAACCACCAGACCCCATCGGTCATAAATTTGCCAATAAAGAACGACCAGGTCTGGCGATAAGAAAATAGTTTTCCCCATGGGACTTTAGCTTTATCCTGATCACCATTTTCCGGGTTGACCATGACGACCTCATCCTCATCGCTATGAATATACTGGTATTCAGCTTCTGACAACCGTTTTTGTTTTGATGGCGCCTCATAAAGCCAAAACCAGAAGATCAGCCAAAAGAAACCGACCCCGCCGGTTATCATGAATGCCATTTTCCAACCCAGCTGATCCCCAAAAGTAACCATACACCAGGGAACAAAAAGTGCGGCAATCATGGCGCCTAAATTTGATCCGCTATTGAAGATCCCAGTAGCCAGGGCCCTCTCTCTTTTGGGAAACCATTCTGCAACCGTCTTAATGGATGCAGGAAAATTACCCGCCTCGCCAACACCAAATAAACTTCGGATAGCCACGTGTACAGCAATAACGCTTCCGGCAAATGCATTGAGAATACCAAATAAAGACCAGATAATCAACGAAAGCGCCAATCCTAATTTGGTGCCTATCCGGTCAATTACCCAGCCGGCAATTATGGTCATTCCTGCATAAAATGCGGTAAAAAAAGAGGTTATAAAGGCAAAATCGGTATTGGTCCATCCAAATCCCCCTTTGGTAACCGGAGAGCAGAAAAACTCTTTTAAGTAACTGATCACCTGCCGGTCCATGTAGTTAATGGTGGTCGCAAAAAGCAAAAGCGTGGCGATTACCCACCTGTATTTGCCCATTTTCTGGTTTATCTGGTTCATTGATTCGTCTAATTAATATCCATTTTATTTATTACACCCCAAAATCAAAATAATTGGCGGCGTTATTGTAGGAAATGTCCTGCACCATTTTCCCGAGAAACTCCATATCTGCAGGAATTTCACCATTTTCCAGATCATTTCCGATCAGGTTGCAAAGGATACGGCGAAAATACTCGTGACGCGGATAGGAGAGAAAACTTCGGGAGTCGGTAAGCATACCTACAAACCGGCTCAGAAGTCCCAGATTCGACAACGTATTCAACTGATTGATAATTCCGTCTTTCTGATCGAGAAACCACCAGCCTGAACCCCATTGAATTTTTCCGGGAATCGACCCATCCTGGTAATTGCCAATCATAGAAGCCATCACATCGTTATGGGCAGGATTCAGATTGTACAGAATAGTACGGGTAAGCTTCCCGTCATATTCGAGCCGGTTCAGGAATCTGGACAATGAACCTGCGACCGGGTAATCTCCGATGGAGTCAAAACCTTTATCCGCTCCGATTAGCTCAAACATCCTGGAATTATTATTCCGCATTGCGCCAAGGTGAAATTGCTGAGTCCAGTTCCGTGAATGATCCATAACTGCAAACTCATAAAGCATGGCAGATTTAAACTTTAAAATATCTTCAGAACCGGGCGTTTTTCCGCTGCGCACCAAATTAAAGATAATTTTGATCTCATCCAATGTATAGGCAGCCGCATATATAGTTTCAAGACCATGATCCGATAACCTGCAACCATTCTCATGAAAGAAAAGGTGTCGTTTATCCAGCGCCTCCATAAACTGGACAAAGGTCGTAATCGTAATGTCGGAAGCAGCTTCCAGCTGACTCACATAAGCATTAAAAACAAGGGGATCTTCAATGGCCATTGCCTTATCGGGTCGCCAGGCGGGAATCACCTTTACCTCAAAACCGCTTTCCCTGATATTCCGGTGATATTCAAGGGAATCTACGGGGTCATCAGTCGTACAAATAACTTTAACATTCGCTTTTCGGATAATACCCCTGCATGAAAAATCCGCAGAATTCAATTGCTCATTACAGCTGTCCCAGATTTGTGATGCTGTAGCTGGATTCAATAATGATTTAATACCAAAGGGGTGACGTAATTCTAGATGCGTCCAGTGATAGAGCGGATTACGCATAGTATAGGGAGCAGTCTCCGCCCATTTCAGGAATTTCTCCCAATCGCTGGCGTTTCCGGTAACAAACTTTTCATCCACTCCATTTGCCCGCATTGCCCTCCACTTGTAATGATCCCCGTGAAGCCAGATCTCGGTAAGGTTATTAAACCGCCTGTCCTCCGCAATCTCCTGAGGAGAAATATGACAGTGATAGTCAAAAATTGGCATTGCTTCAGCAAATTCATGATACAGATGCCTTGCCGCGTCTGTCTGAAGCAAAAATTCATCATCCATAAAAGGTTTCATGCTTATTGTATTTTTATGATTAAAATATTACGTTCTTATATTTTATTGCTGATAAAGTCAATTGGGCTTTTAGGCTGCAGGATGACAGGAAAATTCAATTCAATTTCAGATTGCAATATTCAGAACCAAATCAGAATATCCCCACCATAATAACCTGGTAGTCAACAGCCTAATAATCTACAGTCTAATAGCCTAATAGTCTACAATCTAAATGCTTAATAGTCTACAGTCTAACTGCCTAATAGTCTACAGTCTAATAGCCTAAATCTCAAACAGTCTTTTTAAGTGCCGTTCAAACAGGTTCTCTTCAACACAGTCTCCGATTATTTTATGGTGTTTTTCAAGTAAACCGGTATAATGCTCTCCGCATTCAGCAGCAATTTTATAGCCAACATGAATGAGCTGCCTGAAATTAGGATTGTAATCGGGGTGACCAGGGATATGCCTCAATGTATTGGCGAATTTTTCACTTCCCCAGAGCGATACCTCCCCGGCAGACGGCAATTCATCCTGCTTAATATCAATAACATCCGAATAGGGTGCACATAACTCCTGCTGACGGGCAAGCGCATTCATATAGATATACTTTGCAAGTTCCAGCGCCTCACCTCCGGCAAGAGCCAGACCGATCACCTCTTCAAGCCAGGTAGTGCCGGCAGTTTTGACATGGATACCCTTGTCATATTTTTTTAGAACACCGGCTATTTCAGGGTAAATTGAGAACTTATCAGATCCGGAATGGACGCTTAGTTTTAAGTTATCAGGCATGCCAAATTCTCTTACGGCATAATCAATAACCAGCACATCTTCTTCAAATTCCTTTGAAAACTGCGCAATATCGCCAACATAATTAACCCCCTTATTAAACCTGCCGGTAAACTTCGGAGCAATAGTCTGAACCGGAATATGTTGAGCCGCAATCATCTTTAATATAAAAAACAATTCGACCGGAGTTTGCGGATTCTCCACCTCGTCCATTGAAACCTCTGTTACGAAATTATCCTCACCTTTTTGCTCCCTGATATACGCATAGATTTTCCCGGCCTCGGCGATTGCAGCTAAAAATTTCCGCCCAATACCCAATAACAATGCTTCTGTCACTTCAAACGGATTCAATATGCCAGGAATATTTAAGGTTCCGGTATACTTTTCTGAAGAGGTCATAAAGGCTGAGATCTCCTCATCACTTGATTCTGTCCCAATTTTGCTGGCCACATCCAGTGTGAAAAAATCGGATGCCGAAATAAAACCCTGAACATTCGAAAGATTTATATGATCTGCATCGACAAAATAACTGCCCGAAAACATTAATGCCCTTACTGCTGCATCAGCCTCTATCCGTGTGTCGCCAGGATTCGAATGGATATAGGAATGTTCCCGGTTGGATTTATTCCAGACAGGTACAATATCAATACCCTCTGAAGCTGCTTTAACAATTGCCCTTAACTGGGCTTCCCCCTGATGGCCAAACCGGTCGCCTATTCCGAGGCTGTATTTTCCTATCTTCATCATAATATTAAAATTTACTTATATTTGATATTCAATTAATTACACAATTCAATTAAAGTAGATTATCATTACAAATCATGCCGTGTTCGTTCACGAAAGTAGTTTGTTTTATTTCCAATACAAAACAATCCGCGACAAAAAAGACCCTGATATGTTTTAAAACATTTTTTCCGTGTTCGTACACGTTTTTTACGAAATATCCATTATTTTTGTGTCCGAATATACAAAATTGTGACCCGATGACAAAGAACATCAGAATTCTGGACATTGCCCTTAAAGCTGGCGTGTCAATCGGAACGGTTGATCGGGTTCTCCATCAGCGCGGTGAAGTTTCGGTTGAAACGAGAGACAAAATACTTAAGATCATCCAGGATTTTGATTACAGGCCAAATATTCTGGCCAGCTCACTTGCGTCAAAAAAGATCATTACTCTGGCTTCCCTGACCCCTCGGGCATCGGGAAAAGATTCCTACTGGTCCAAACCGCAGGAAGGAATAGAGAAAGCGGTTCATCAGTTAATTCAGTTTGGGATACGACTTCAGCCGCACCATTTCAAAATGGAAGATCCGCAGTCTTTTACAAAAGAAGCAAATAAAATACTGGAATCCTCACCCGACGGGATTCTTCTGGCGCCATGGGGAAAGCGCGAATCGTTAAAATTCACACAACTACTTGATCAACAGAATATTCCGTATGTTTTTATTGATTCGAACCTTACCGAAGCAAACCCTATCAGCTTTATTGTTCAGGACTCGGTTCAAAGCGGATTTTTGGCAGCCAAAATACTTGATTACGGAATAGTTCCCAAAAGCAATGTATTAATGATTCATATTACCAAGGATCTCCAAAATGCCAATCACCTGTTGCTGCGTGAACGTGGATTTCTGAATTATTTTGAAACGGTTACCCATAAATCACACCGGATTATTAAAATGGAGGTTTCCCCCGATGAAATTGAGACGGCCAAAGGATTAAATACCAGTATTGCAAGAGTAAATTCCATTGATGCGGTATTTGTAACCAATTCTAAAGTGCATCTCGTGGCAGGTTTATTTGACAATTACCAAATCCGTCCAAAAATTGTTGGCTATGATTTAATTCCCAAAAATACGGAACTGCTGTTAAAAGGTAAAATCGATTTTCTTTTAAATCAAAATCCTGAAAAACAAGGCTTTGCGGCGATCAATCTACTCTTTGATCAGATTGTCAGAAAAGAGAAAGTAAACAAGACCAATTATACAGCTATTGACATATTGACCAAAGAAAATTTTAAATATTACGTCTCCCTATAAATACAAAAAATTAAACTATAAAATTTAGTAATTGAATCATGAAAAAATTATCCTTTGACGATTTAAATGGAAAAGTCTGTGTGATTACTGGCGGGGCTGGTGTCATCGGCATCTCGCTTATCAAAGCGCTGGCTTCTGTAGGAACAAAAGTAGCCATTGTTGATCTTAATGAAGATCTTGCAAAAGAGATCGCAGCCGAGCTTTCAAAAGAATTTAATGCCGAAATCATAGGGGTGAAAGCCAATGTTCTTGACAAAGAGTCTCTTGAAAGTGCAAAATTAATTATCAACACTCAGCTTGGCCCGATTGATTTGCTGATAAACGGTGCAGGGGGCAATTCTCCCCAGGCCACAACGCAAATAGAGCAGCTGGAAGATACCGACCTCTCTAACCTCGAAAAATCTTTTTACGGACTTCAAATGGAAGGTTTTGATAAAGTCTTTGCGTTAAACTTTAAAGGAACGGTTCTCCCCAGCATGGTGTTTACCAAAGATATGCTGGAAAAGAAATCGGGAGTGGTTTTAAATATATCATCCATGAACTCCTATCACCCATTAACGAAAATCCCTGCATATTCTGCAGCTAAAGCATCAGTGAATAATTTCACCGAATGGTTAGCTGTGCACCTTGCAAAGGTTGGAATCAGAGTCAATGCAGTTGCTCCGGGATTCTTTATTACCAATCAGAACCGCTTCCTGGTTATCGACGAAAAAACGGGAGAATACTCAGCCCGCGGCAATAAGATCGTCACCAATACGCCGATGGCTAAATTTGGTGATCCGGATGATTTGCAAGGCGCCGCCCTTTACCTGTTATCAGATCTCTCCGCTTTTGTTACGGGAATCGTAATTCCGGTTGACGGAGGTTTTAATGCCTATAGCGGAGTTTAATTTATATTATTAAAATTCAAATACTTACTCAATATGTCACTATCGTTAAAAAAAGATTTTGCCTGGTCTTTACTTGTTCCAACAAGTATGGGTGTCAGGATTACCCCGGTGAATGGGCAACCTGTTCATAGCAGTGATCTGTTTCAGATGTATGCCACCAGTGCGGAAACCAATGTTGCCAGTATTTCCTCCTACCTCGGCCTACCGGTTAAAGTGCTCACGACTTTTGTAAAAGACAGCCCAATTGCCAAATTTATTAAAACCAATCTGGGGAGCCGTAATATGACTTATGAAGGGCCTGATATTCCTCAGGGGGATCCATGGGGATACCGCCATCAGTTTAATATTGCCGATAGCGGCACTGGCGCCCGGGGACCACGCGTTCAGAATGATCGTGCCGGCGAAGTGGGTAGAACCCTCAATGTGAACGATTTTGATTTGGAACGGATCTTTGGAAAAGAGGGAGTCCAAATTGTTCACCTCTCTGGTTTAATTGCGGCATTGTCACCCGAAACGAGTGAATTTTGTCTTCAAATTGCCCGTTTTGCAAAAAAATACAACTCCCGGATTTCTTTTGATCTGAATTACCGGGCATCATTCTGGAAAGGTCGCGAGGCTGAATTAAGTGCTGTATTTGCAGAAATTGCCGGTTTATCGGATATTCTGATTGGAAATGAGGAAGATTTTCAACTTTGTCTTGGGATCGAAGGCCCGGAAACCGGAGGCGAAGGAATTAAGTCTGAGATTGAAGGGTTTAAAGGGATGATTGGTCGTGTCAAAGAGGCTTTCCCCGGAGCTTCAGTATTTGCAACGACCTTACGCCAGGTGATCGATTCTAACGAACATTTATGGGGTGCAATTATGCTCGAAGGAGATAACTGGCACGTGATTGAACCAAGGAATATCAAAGTTCTTGACCGGATTGGTGGCGGAGATGGTTTTGTTGGCGGCTTGCTTTATGGAATTCTCAAGGGGTGGTCTCCGGAAAAATGGCCTCAGTTCGGTTGGGCAACGGGTGCCTTGGCAACAACTTTCTTAACCGATTATGCTCAGCCGGCCGATGAGGAGATGGTCTGGAGCATCTGGAAAGGAAATGCCCGGGTCAGGAGATAATCCAAAAATTTAGTTTTAAAATCACCAAGGATAGGGTAAAAATATTTACTTTTAGGAAATAACCAGCTTTGCTTTTTTGTTCACTCAGGTAAAACTTTAAACTACAATCATGATCTACTTCCAAACAGGTTCGGCAAAGGCTGATCTTTCGCACGAAGATTTAAAAGAGGGATTATACACAGCCCTGGCGCTACTTGGAAAAAAGAAAAAAATTCTGGCCATTCCGCCGGATTTCACAAGGCTGCCATCCCGCGCAGGTGAATTAACTCACTATGCTTATGAATATTACGGAGATAAACTGACTGATATTCTGCCTGCCCTGGGAACACATACTCCCATGACAAAAAATCAGATCAGTGAAATGTTTGGAGATATTCCTCAATCGTTATTCCGCGATCATGACTGGCGTAATGACGTAGTTACCTTGGGCGAAGTGCCTGCCGAATATATTCGGGAAGTTTCTGGTGATGCCGTAGACTTCGCATGGCCGGCTCAGGTAAATAAATTACTGGTCGAAGGGGGCTTCGATCTGATACTTTCCATCGGACAGGTGGTTCCTCACGAAGTGGTAGGCATGGCCAATCACAATAAAAATATTTTTGTGGGGACCGGCGGTGCTGAAGGAATCAATAAAAGCCATTTTATCGGTGCTGCATTTGGCATGGAGAAGATGATGGGGCGTCCGCAGACCCCCGTACGGCGGATTTTTGATTATGCAAGCCATCACTTTGCAAAACATCTTCCAATTTTATATATCCTCACTGTTGTTGGGATGGATCCTGAGGATGGGACCCTCAAAGTGCGCGGTTTGTATGTTGGTGATGATAAGGAGGTATTCAAGGCGGCCGCAGCCCTCTCTATTGAGGTGAACTTTAACATGCTCGACAGACCGATGAAAAAAGTGGTGGTTTACCTCGACCCAACGGAGTTTAAATCAACCTGGCTGGGAAATAAATCGGTGTATCGCACCCGGATGGCTATTGCTGATGGCGGAGAATTAATTGTGCTTGCACCTGCCCTTAAAGAGTTTGGTGAGGACGCAGAGATTGACCGGATGATTCGCAAATATGGTTATTTTGGAACACCTCAGACCTTGAAAGCGGTTCGTGAAAATGAAGATCTGAGAAATAATCTTAGCGCAGCTGCCCACCTGATTCATGGCTCTTCCGAAGGTCGGTTCTCGGTAACCTACTGCCCCGGCAGTGAGGAAGAAAATCTGACACAACAGGAGATTGAAAGTGTCGGATTTAACTACGCCGTACTCGAAGAAATGACTAAAGTATTCGATCCTGAAAAACTCCGGGATGGATGGAATATGACCGCCGAAGGGGAAGAATTCTACTACATCTCAAATCCTGCATTAGGACTTTGGGCAGTTCGTGAACGATTTAAAGATTAATATACAATGATCTTACAGGAGGTAAAATGGGGATTGATTGGATGTGGAGATGTCACTGAAGTGAAGAGTGGTCCGCCTCTGCAGCTAACACCACATTCAAGTCTGGTTGCCGTTATGCGACGCAATGCCCTGCTTGCACAAGATTATGCAACACGTCATAATGTCCCCAAATGGTACAGTAGCGCAGATGAACTGATCAATGATCCGGAAGTTAATGCCGTATATGTGGCAACACCTCCGGACGCACATCTTGAATATGCCGCAAAAGCAATGCTGGCAGGAAAGCCGGTCTATGTGGAAAAGCCGATGGCACGAACCTATGCTGAGTGTCTGGAGATGAACAAGATTTCCCAAAGAACCGGAATTCCCTTATATACTGCATATTACAGACGAACCTTGCCCGTCTTTCTGAAAGTCAAGGAGTTAGTGGATACCCACGCGATTGGCTCAATTCGTCTGGTTAATGTCCGTTTTTACAATCCACCCGAGAGTGAATCAGAGACTCAGGTAGCTGCATGGCGCTATCGTCCTGCAATTTCGGGCGGAGGCCTTTTATTTGATCTTGCATCCCATACTCTCGATTTTCTCGATTTTATTTTTGGCCCGATCGAAAAGGTAAAGGCAAATGCACTGAATCAGGCTCACCTCTACCCTGCCGAAGATCTTGTTATGGCTAACTGGATGCATGAAACAGGAGTTGCCGGGACCGGAACCTGGTGTTTTGCAACATCCGGATCCAACCATCTGGATGAAGTTGAGATCATTGGAGATCAGGGAAGGATAATCTTCTCTACATTTAAAACGGTGCCGGTAGTTCTTGAAAACGGTACCGGGCATCATGAATATCCATTCGAAAAACCAAAACATGTCCAAAGTTATCTCATGGAGAAAATAGTGGCCTCCTTGCGTGGCGAAGGTGATTCCCCCTCTACGGGAATAACTGGGGCCCGTACAAGCTGGGTTATGGACGAGATGGTGAAAAACTACTACAGCGAGAATCTTTAAATATCCTAACTAATTGATATGAAAATTGTTATTGATAATAAAATTCCGTATATCAAAGGTGCTCTGGAGCCTTTCGCTGATGTGATCTATCTTCCGGGTGACAGGACTACGCCCGAGATCGTTAAAGATGCCGATGCACTGATTACCCGGACACGGACCAATTGCAACGCACAATTATTATCCGGTTCAACTGTTAAATTTATTGCCACGGCCACAATCGGTTTCGATCATATCGATACCACATTCTGTGATCAATCGGGAATAAGCTGGACAAATGCTCCGGGTTGCAATTCAAAATCGGTGGAACAATACATCGCCTCCGCTTTAGTGGTGCTGGCTGAACGAAAAAACTTCTCACTCAAGGAAAAAACCATCGGAATTATAGGGGTTGGTAATGTCGGAGCCAAAGTAGCGCGCCTTTGTGAGATACTTGGCATGCGCGTTTTGCTGAATGACCCACCCAGGGCCAGAGCCGAGGGGAATAAGGGATTTGTGCATCTGGATGAGCTTCTTCGGGAATCCGATATCATAACGTTGCATGTTCCGCTGAACATGGAGGGAATTGACAAGACATTTCATCTGGCAGACGACCAGTTTATGTCAGCGGCTAAAAAAAATCCGGTTATTATTAATTCCTGCAGAGGAGAAGTTACTGACACCGGTTCCCTGAAAACCGCGCTCCGGTCAGGGCAGATTTCGGGCGCTGTTATTGATTGCTGGGAAAATGAGCCCGAACTTGATCCCGAGCTGTTAAGCCTTGCCGATTTGGGAACTCCACATATTGCAGGCTATTCACGGGACGGAAAAGCCAATGGCACAAGCATGAGCATCAAAGCATTAAGCAAATTCTTTAAGTTGGGGATAAATAACTGGGAATGTTCAGACGTTGAACTTCCACCGTCAACCGAAATTATTATTGATGGCACGGGGAAATCCACCCAGGAGATACTAACGGAGGCAATCCTGGCAACTTATGATATCCGTCAGGATGACCTGCGCCTGAGAGAATCGGTTGAAACATTTGAAAAACAACGTGGCGACTACCCGGTCAGACGTGAATTCCCAACCTTTAGAATATTCTGCAAAATCAATAATATCAAAGCAATTCATAAACTCAATCAATTAGGGTTCAAATTATAATAAACAATAGAAATTACAGAAACAACAAAAACATGAAAAAAGCAGACATTGGCTTGATTGGCCTTGCAGTAATGGGTGAAAACCTGGTACTTAACATGGAAAGCAAAGGATTTACAGTCGCCGTTTATAACCGGACGATCGATAAAGTTGACAAATTTGTCACAGGACGTGGTGCCGGAAAGAATTTTATTGGATGTCATACCATCGCAGATTTGTGTGCCAACCTGGAAAGGCCGCGAAAAGTGATGATGCTGGTAAAGGCCGGCTCTCCGGTAGACGATTTTATTGAGCAAATCATCCCCCACCTCGAGCCCGGTGATATTATTATCGATGGCGGAAATTCCCATTTTCCAGACACCATCCGTCGCACCAGTTATGTTGAAAGCAAAGGACTGCTGTATATTGGAACAGGTGTCTCTGGCGGTGAAGAGGGAGCCTTACTCGGTCCATCCATGATGCCCGGAGGATCTCCGGCTGCCTGGCCTGCCGTGAAAAAAATCTTCCAGTCCGTAGCTGCAAAAGTTGGGAATGAAGCATGCTGCGATTGGGTCGGGGAAAATGGAGCGGGTCATTTCGTTAAGATGGTACATAATGGCATCGAATATGGCGATATGCAGATTATTTGCGAAGCCTATCAAATGATGAAGGAGCTGTTAGGGATGAATGCCGACGAGATGCATGAGACATTTACAGAATGGAACAAGGGTGATTTAGACAGTTACCTGATCGAAATAACACGGGATATCCTGGGTTTTAAAGATGAAAACGGGGAAGCGCTGGTTGAAAAAATTCTCGATACTGCCGGACAAAAAGGGACCGGTAAATGGACTGGTGTAGCCGCACTCGACCTGGGTATTCCACTTACCCTGATTGGGGAGTCAGTTTTTGCTCGTTGCCTCTCCGCACAAAAAGATCTCCGCGTCAAAGCCTCCCAATTCCTAAGTGGACCTGATAAACTTTTCACAGGAGATAAAGCTCAGTTCTTAAATGATTTAAAGGATGCCCTGTTGGGAGCTAAAATCATCTCCTATGCCCAGGGTTATGACTTAATGGGTGAAGCTGCCAAAGAGTACCATTGGAATCTAAATAATGGGGGAATTGCCTTAATGTGGCGGGGTGGCTGCATTATCCGTTCCGTATTTTTAGGTAAAATCAAGGAGGCATTCGACAAAAATCCGCTCCTTGAGCACTTGCTACTTGACGAATATTTCAAAACGACACTTGAAAAAGCGCAGGCAGGATGGCGCCGCGTAGTCGCTGCAGCAGTGACCCACGGCGTTCCTGCACCATGTCTGGCTACTTCGCTGACCTATTTCGACGGTTTCCGCAGCGAAAGATTACCTGCAAACCTTCTTCAGGCTCAACGTGATTATTTTGGGGCGCATACTTACGAAAGAGTTGATAAACCTCGTGGACAATTTTTCCATACGAACTGGACTGGGAGAGGCGGCGACACCGCTTCATCCACATATACTGTTTAATAAACTGTTGTTGGTGATGATAAGCGCCGTAATCAGCCGATTACGGCGCTCTCATTTCCTGACTTTTCACCCTTTAAAGAATAGATTCATTTAGCATTAAAGAACTTTAACCCGGACAACCTTATGAGAACAACCATCCTGCTACCCTTATTTCTGCTAACTTTATTATCTGCCGCATTCAGCCATCCCCTGACCGCACAAGATGTTAAAAAGGAGAAAATTGCTTCACCCTGGAGTGTGGAAAAAGCCAATAACTGGTATAATCATCAGCCCTGGCTCAGGGGTTGTAATTTCATTCCTAGTTCGGCAATTAATCAGCTTGAAATGTGGCAGGCAGAATCGTTTGATCCTGTAACGATTAACAAGGAACTCGGATGGGCTAAAGACATAGGAATGAATTGTATGCGTGTCTACCTGCACCATCTGGCCTGGGAAATTGATCCCGCGGGATTTAAAAAACGGATGAACCAGTATCTGACGATCGCAGATAAAATGGGTATAAAAACAATCTTTGTTTTTATGGATGACTGCTGGAATCCGACCTATAAATCAGGAAAGCAGCCAGACCCAAAGCCGGGTGTCCATAACTCGGGCTGGGTAAAAGATCCAGGGACCCTCCTTGCTCAGGATCCAAAATTGATACATGTGCTCGAAAGCTATGTTAAGGATATTTTGACCACCTTTAAAAAGGATAACCGAATTTTACTTTGGGATTTATATAACGAACCAGGGGAATATAAAGATCAATCCTTTACACTTTTAAAGGAATTATTCTTATGGGCCAGAGAGGTAAATCCTTCACAGCCATTAACATCTGCCGTTTTTAACACAAGAAATGGTGAACTGAATAAATTCCAGGCAGCGAATTCCGATGTAATTACCTACCACAATTACAGTAATGTGGCGAAACACCAGATTGCCATAGATAGCCTCAAAAGATATGGACGGCCGCTGTTGTGCTCCGAATATATGGCACGCAGAAATAACAGCCTGTTCAGTACAATTATGCCACTATTAAAAAACAACCATATCGCTGCAATCAATTGGGGATTGGTAGCCGGAAAGAGCAATACCAAATATGGCTGGGATGAACCTATCCCTGATGGCTCAGAACCCAAACTGTGGTTTCATGAAATATTTCGACCCGATGGCAAACCTTACCGCCAGGATGAAGTGGATGTAATTAAAAAACTAACCGGTAAAAAATAAAATCAATGTTCACAACCGATTAATAATCATATTGTTAAAAAATCATTAGTCATTTGGCAGAATTGAACCGGATCTAAATTCAGATTATAATGCAAGTAATCCGATTGCTGATCCGCGCTGAACCAGGATTAGTTTTAATTCTTCGAGGATTTTTGGTTTGCTTCAATTCCTATCGTTCTTCCGTTTCTACATTTTCAGTGGAGCGTTTAACATTCTGCACCGGTTTTGATTCCGGATTAGCATCTTTTCAAAAATTCAGGAATTGGCTGATACTAAACTATAGTTTCTAATATTTATAGCATCGTATAGTGTCTTTGTTCCTCAAATAACCTATACTATTCCTATCTTATCAGGAAACAGGAAAAATATTAATCAAATGATAAATATTTTTTGACCTCGGGCAGGTGACATCTTTAAAAATCATATTAAATTGCAGCACAAATAAACCGACAATGGAAACAAAATTTGCTTCGCCGGAGAGAAGCTCCTTGTATGAGGTGTTACAATCCAATCTGAGTCTTGATAAAATAACCTACCTTAATGACATTTTCTGCTCGCTCTCCTTTATTTTTTGTATACTCAACGAGAACAGGCAAATCGTTTATACGAACGATATTTTGATGAAAACTCTCGAAGTCGAAGATATTGAAGAGGTTTTGGGCCAAAGATTCGGCGAAGCGATACACTGCCGTTTTTCATTCGAGGAAAAGGGGGGATGCGGAACTTCTGAGCATTGCCGCTATTGCGGAGCGGTGAATGCAATGTTGCAGTGCCAGACTACTGGTCTCAAAACCACCAAAGAGTGCCGGATTCGCAGAATGGTCAAAGGGTCTGAAAATTTTCTCGATGTGGAAGTGACTGCAACCCCGTTTGTCCATGAAAATTCAAAATATACCATATTCTCATTAATTGATATTACCGATCGTAAACGAAGGTCAATTATTGAAAAAATATTTTTTCACGATATTATGAACGTGGCCTCCGGCTTGCAAGGTTTTTTTGAAATCTTTGACTCCATCGATGAAGCGGAACAACAGGGCTTCATTCAAATGGGAGCATCTCTTTGTCAACAAATTATTGACGAAATTGGAACCCAAAGATTACTTGCGCAAGCCGAAAATCACGAGCTGACTGTAAATTTCCAGTCAATCGACAGTTTGCAGTTTATTCAGCAAATTGCGAATGATCTGAAATTCCTTTCTGTTGCAAAAGGTAAAAATATTGCAATTGACCCAAATTCTGAAGCTATTTGTTTTGAAAGTGACCCTGTGTTACTGCGCAGAATCCTGAACAACATGGTAAAGAATGCTCTTGAAGCAAGCACCGATGACCAAACAGTTACTTTATCTGTCAATCAAATTGCCAAGAGGATAAAATTCTCGGTACACAACCCCAGATTTATTCCGCGTGAAATTGAGATGCAGGTATTTATGCGCTCCTTCTCAACCAAAGGAACCCAAAGAGGATTGGGTACATACAGCATGAAAATTCTTGGGGAGCAACATCTTCGCGGAATTGTTGATTTCACTACTTCTGAAACGGGAGGAACTACTTTTTTCATACTTGTGTAACTCATCCGAATGAATGCAGCAAAATCGGCATAGCCTGTAGTTTTAGAATATAGTAAATGGCAATTTAATCCAATAAATTCGGTTGGTTAATCAGATTGTGCACAACTCAGGCGTCTCTTTGCCAGGGAGGATTTCAGGCGATTTAACATATCATGATCTTCGATTCCTGTATCCCGGTAGCAATCGGAACAGTGTGAAAGGATGTATACTGAAAACCACTGCTGCCGCCGCCCTTGCAGGGTACTGCTGTAGAGCTAAATCCGCCAAATATCGGATAGCTTTTCTGAACTAATCCCCTATACTTAACTGATTACGTTGATTATCCCCGATTATTATAAATCTGACTTACTTTAAATTTTCTCAACCACAACAGCCGTCCCATAGGCGAGGACTTCAGTCAGGCCGTTCATCACCTCGTTGGCATCATATCGCATACTGATAATAGCATTTGCCCCTAAATCATTTGCATGATGCATCATCAGCTGTAGTGCCTCTTCCCGCGCATTCACACACAATTCGGTATATATCGCACTTTTGCCGCCAAATATCGTCATAAATCCACCGGCCATATTTCCCAAAATACTCCGTGAGCGAACAGTAATCCCCCGAACCAGTCCCAGTTGTCTTACTACCTTATAACCATCAAGATAGGTACTTGTAGTAATCAAAATATTGCTTTTCATGGTAGCTATAAATTTAAGATGAATTATTTATTTTTGTAATGAAGCAAATTTACCAAAATAATTTAACGTAAAATATTTTTTCGCGGTAACAGCTCTCTTAAATTAAAAATTTCATTAATTTTACCAGTACCATTTAAATTACAAATATGAAAAATCTAGTACTTTTCGCTTGTTGCTTTTTTATGCTGCATTTTTGTGCCATAGCCCAATCTCAGGATAATATGGAAGGATCACTCGGCTTACCTGGGGATAATCTGAATCTCTATGCCGTGATGAAACTATTTCAGGAGTCAAAGACCCTGGAGCAATTTGAGAAAAATCTGAATGACGAAAACTCGCAGATTAATAATCTCGATTTAAACGGAGACGGTAAAATTGACTACATCAGTGTTGTCGACAATTTCGATGGAAAAGTACACACAATTGTGCTTAAGGATCCTATTAATGCTAATGAAAATCAGGATGTTGCAGTTTTTTATGTTGGGAGAGACACCCACAACAAGCCTCAGATTCAATTGATTGGTGATGAGGCCTTGTACGGAAAAGATTATATTATTGAGCCTAATACAGGAGGTAGCGCCAATGGCGGTCAAACTTCCAATCCCGGATATTCAGGAAACAGGGAGGTAATTGTCGATCAACCTGTTGTGATGGAAACGAGTGCATGGCCACTGCTTAGTTTCTTATTTCTTCCTTCCTATATTGCCTGGCATTCTCCCTACTATTACGGTTACTATCCAAACTACTGGAGACCATGGCAACCTCTTTTCTGGCACTCTTATTACGGATACCATTCAAATATGAATCGTTACTATGAGGGAAATTTCCGCCATACAGTCGTTTATCGTGATACGCATTTCAGGGACCGTTATTATGCCGGACACAGAAGTTTTGCCCCCACGGTAATCCGACACAGAAATGATGGATTCTATAAAAAAAGCTATTCCCACCCTGAATTACGTAAAGTCGGGGCCGCACAGTACAGCAAAACCCATCCTGCAAATCTGAACAGGCAGAGCAACCGGCCGGAGGTTAACAATCGGAATCAAAATCCCGGAAACAGGCAAATTGGTAACAGACCATCGGGTAATCAATTGAACAACAGACCAGCTACCAGACCTGGCGTTAATAACTCTCGACCTGCCGTCAATCAGAATAACTCAAGAGCTGCTGGCAATCAGAATAAATCAATTCCGGCATCCAGACAATCTGTCAACCAGTCAAGACCATCGGTTAATCAGGGTAATGCACGAAATCAGGCAACCAGACCCGCTCCATCAGTGAATCAAAATAACGCCAGAACTTATACCCGTCCGGCGGCAGCCACTCAACAAAGCAGGCCAACCGCCAATCCGCAGCAGAACAGACCAGCCAACAATCAGGTTCAATCGCGCCCCGCACCGGCCAGACAACCTGCACAAAAAGCCGCCCCTGCTCCAAAGCAAAGCAAGGCTCAGCAAAAAAAAGAGAATAACAAATAGCGGGATACACGATTCCTGAGATTTAAAACTTCGATAAAAAGAGGACCCTTAATAAAGAGGTCCTCTTTTTTTAATCCTTTTATTTGGTTAGAAACCTAAAATTACGAGACGATAATCTGGCACATTCTCCTTAAAAATCAGTAACTTTACATATGCGGTTTTTTAATTGGGGATATCAATTTTTATCAGATATCAGGATTATGACACTAAAGTAGAAATAACATGAAAATCTTACACTTTTTTCCTGTTTTTCTTTTCCTGAGTTTTCTAAACCTGATCGGAATTTCAGGACCGGCATATGACAACAATCAAAATATCAGACTTGCCCACCAATATTTATTTTCTTTACGCCCCCTCTCTGCCGAAAAATCCCTGAATTGGGAAGAGGCACAAAATCCGCAAAACGGCTTTGTGATCTATTACCGCTTCTACAGTGAAATATTGGAACTGCTGATAGCCAATTCCACCGAAATTTACAGCCGAAAGGTTCCACTTTTGAATCAGTATATTAATCAATTAAAAAGACTTCCCGCTGATGCTCCGGAATATCGGATGCTGCTTGGAGAAGCAAAAGTTTATGCAGGGTTGCTTCAGGTGAAATATAACAGTAAGTTCTCCGGATTGATTGAGTGCCTGCGTGGTTACAATCTGTTGGTAGAAAATAGTGAAGAATATCCGTTATTCGAGCCTAACAAAAAGATTCCCGGATTGATCCAGGTAGGGGTCGCTTTCATGCCTAAAATATTGCAATGGGGGATTAAAATATTGGGAATTAAAGGGAATCCGAAGGAGGGCATGAAGAAACTTTCTGATTATACCAGATTTGCAGAGGGAAAGCCCGGCTATGAAGAGGAAGCTTTTATCTTTACAATTGCCGCATATAAGCTTATGAACCAGGAGGATGTACTTATTAAAATAATTCATGAAAAGAAAGAACACTTTAAGAAGATCGCTCTTATAAATTATATTGCCGCCACAGCCGCGATTGAAGCCAATGAAGCGGATGTTACCTTGGAACTCCTCTCCAATATTGCAACCCAAAAACTGGAAATTTCATTTCCACCTATCGATTACCTGTCAGGAAAAGCAAAAATGCTCCGCCTGGATCGTGATGCCAACATACAGCTTTTAAACTATTTAAAAGAATCTTCGGGTATAGATTATTTAAAAACCACGCTGTATGAACTGGCCTGTTATTATTATATCTCGGGGAATAATATTGAATATCTGCATTATAAGGAGCAGGTGAAGGAGAAAGGGAGAGAACTTCATAACCGGGATATTGAAGCCGCATTTGAGGTTATGAAAGCTGATCCGCCGAAAGTTTCCCTTCTTCGGGCTGACTTTCTGGTCCGGGGAGGATATTTTGAAAGAGCAGAAGCAGAACTGAAAAAGGTGTCTCCATCTGATACCATGAATGAGCCGGAAAAAGTTCAGTATTATTACCTGAAAGGCGAATGCAAAAGATTGGTTAACCAAACCGGCGAGGCAGAAGCAGCTTATCTTAAGGCGGTTGCCCTGGGAAGATCCTCTGGTAATTATATCGCTCAAAAGGCCCTCGTTCAAACAGGGATGATGATGGAGAAAAACGGCTTAAAATCGGAGGCCGTTAAATACTACAGGCTAAGTCTTCATTTCAAAGCCAGAAATAATCCCTACACCGAGCTTTTCGACCACAAGGCAAAAGCCGGGCTTATAAGGCTTTCTTTTCAAGAGTAATATTAACCCCCTTCTCCTGCCAAAGTTCACCCGCAACCGTTGCCCAGGCTTTTGCAGCTTCATTACATTTGGCCGTCAGTTCATCCACCGTCTCGAAATCCTTTAATTGGGTTGGACTGGCATTGGAGGCTTTAACCATCTCGCGTAATTGCTGAGGATTATCGAGACAAGGACAAGGTTGCAACATATTTTGATTAAAGGGTTGCCGTTTCCGGTACTCCATGAATATTGGCTGACTAAGCGCCTCCATAACAGATGCATTATGGATGTTAATATTGGAATAATGAATAAATGCGCACGGTTCAACATCTCCATTGGCATTAATATGAAGAAACCTGCGGCCGGCAGCGATGCAGCCACCCGCGAATTCTCCGTCATTCCAGAAGTCCATTAAAAACAACGGTTTCTCTATTCTCATCTCTCTCAGGCGATGATACATGAATTTTCGTTGATCCGGGGTGGCAATCAATTCGGGAACTGCACTTGACCCGACCGGCATATAGGTAAAATACCAGGCAAAACGACAACCTTTTTCAATCATATATTCAACAAATTCATCCGAACCCATAACCTCGGTATTCTTCCTGTGATAGCAGGTGCTGCATCCAAACAGAACCCCGTTATCTTTCAGTATATTCATCGCTTCGATTACCTTTCTGTAGGTCCCTTCTCCCCGTCGCAAATCGGTTTCAGATTCAAATCCTTCGATGCTCAATGCCGGGGCAAAATTACCAACCCGCCTGAATTCACGAGCTAAATCATTATCGATCAGAGTACCATTAGTAAAACAGGAGAAATAGCAATCACTGTGTTTCTCACAAAGGCTGATAATATCCTTTTTCCGAATCAATGGTTCCCCACCCGAATAGATAAAAAAGAAGGTACCCAATTCCTTAAATTCGCAAATAATCCGATCCAGGGTCTCATAATCAAGGGCAGAGCTCTTCCCGTAATCTGCAGCCCAACACCCGGTGCATTTCAGGTTGCAAGCGGAAGTGGGATCCAGTAAAACGGCCCAGGGAATATTAATCCCAAATTTCTCACGGTTCTTGACCCGCTGAGAATTCGTTAAAATACTTTTAAGAACCAGGTTATTTACAAATTTTTTCAGAACCTTTCGGTCTAATTCCATAAAAAAAGATTGGTAGAATTCAGACCACCTTCCCTGATCATTAATTTTTTTTCTCGTGGTTTGTATCATTTGGGTATGATTGCCGCGAATATCCAGCATGGTGGCTGTCCGCAATAAACTTTCAATTCTGCCAAGGGGGTTTTTCGCAAGATAATCGATAATATATTCCGACAGGAAGGTTCCGCTTTTTTGTTTAAAAGAAGATTTCATGGAGTTAATTTTTAAGAATATATTCAGTTAAAACTTGATAGTTAGTTAAATATACAACGTTTTTATACAATTTGTTGTTTTATTTTCGATAAAACAAGGTGAAATATCGGAATCCGCTTCGCCATTTCGAAAGTTTCCTGTCATAATTCGCAAAAGATGTGGTAGTGATAAGGGGAATCACCAATACAGTTCAACTTTATTTTGGAAATTAAAGCTAATTTTGCAGCACAATGAAAAAATTAAACTCATTAATCACCTTCATCAGCACCTGGCGTCTAAAACACCTGAATGAGCGTGAGTTGCTGCTGATTTTAAGTTTTGTAGTTGGGTTACTGAGCGGATTCGCTGCAATTATCCTTAAAAACCTGATCTACCATCTTGGGAAATTTTTAACACAAAACTTCACCTCCTATTCCGAAAGTTATCAGTATCTGGCATATCCCGGAATCGGAATTCTGATTACTGTTTTGTACGTCCGATATTTTGTAAAGGATGATATCGGGCATGGAGTGACAAAGGTGCTCGATTCCATCGCCAACAAAAAAGGGAGAATGCGGGCCCATAATATGTTTACCTCAATTATTTCAAGTACAATAACCATCGGATTTGGAGGTTCTGTAGGGGCTGAGGCTCCGGTAGTGCTGACCGGTTCATCGATCGGATCAAATATTGCCCGTCGGTTTAACTTAAGTTACCATACCATGACCGTATTGATTGGTTGTGGTGCTGCTGGGGCAATCGCAGGAATTTTCAAGGCGCCAATTGCAGGCATGTTATTTGCCATCGAAGTATTGATGCTTGACATGTCGATGGCCTCCTTGCTTCCGCTGATGATCTCTGCATCCATGTCGGCCTCTCTGGCCTATTTCCTCATGGGAAGTGCACATCATTTTGATTTTCAAATAGATAAAGCATTCAACGTAGCAAATATCCCCTGGTATATTGTGTTGGGGATCTTCTGCGGGCTATTTTCATATCTCTTTACTCAGGGAAATTTATTTATTGAAGGGCGTTTTCGGAAAATAAACAACCCTTACCTCAAAGTAATTATCGGGGGAATAATGCTGGGGGTATTTATTTTTTTATTCCCTTCACTCTGGGGAGAAGGCTATTTTAGCATCGATCAGATTCTTACAGACAGCGGTGCCAATATTCTGAACAATTCACTGTTTGTAGGATTTAAAGAGAATAAATTCATACTGATTGGCCTGATCTTTTTAATCATGCTCGTAAAAATAGTTGCCTCTGCCACAACAACAGGATCCGGCGGAAGCGGAGGAATCTTTGCCCCTTCCCTCTTTCTGGGGGGCATGGCCGGTTTTTTCGTCTCTTCTATTCTTAACCTGAATGGGAATATAGTTCCTGCAAGGAATTTTGCCCTGGCCGGCATGGCCGGTATGATGGCAGGTGTAATGCAGTCACCGATGACTGCCATTTTCCTGATCGCGGAAATTACCGGCGGTTTTGGGCTGATGATTCCGCTGATGGTCACCTCGGCCGCGGCCTACCTCACCATCAAGCCATTGCTGCCACACTCACTTTATCATTTACGACTGGCACAACGCGGCGAATTGATCACCCATAACAAGGATAAGGCCATTCTGACCCTGTTAAAGCTGAAAAATGTGATTGAAACCGATCACCTCACGGTGGATGTTGAAAGTACCCTGGGTGAATTGGTCCGGATAGTTTCCAAATCAAAGCGTAATGTATTTCCGGTCATTGATCAGGAGGGTGTTTTTTGCGGTATTGTTCTGCTGGATGATATCCGGCAGTTCATGTTTGACAAGGAGCGATATCCCACAACAATGGTCAGAGATCTGATGATCATGCCACCTGAAATTATAGCTCCGGATGAAAAAATGGAAAACGTGATGAAGAAATTCAATAGTAGCGGTGTGTGGAATCTTCCGGTGGTCAATAACAGAAAATATATAGGGTTTATCTCGAAGTCAACTATTTTTAATGCCTATCGGACTGAATTGGTTCGGTTTTCGGAAGAATAACAGTAAATTTGCACTTAAAATTTATCCAAAGTTTAAAGTATGAAAAAGGATACACAGATTTTTGAAATCATTGAAAAAGAGAGATTGCGGCAGCTTCATGGTATTGAACTGATCGCCTCTGAAAATTTTGTTTCCGAACAGGTGATGGCAGCTATGGGTTCCTGTCTGACCAATAAATATGCCGAAGGCTACCCGGGTCATCGTTATTATGGCGGATGCCAGTTCATTGATGAAGCCGAACAACTCGCCATCGACCGGCTGAAAAAGCTTTTTGGGGCAGAGTATGCCAATGTTCAGCCACACTCAGGTGCTCAGGCAAATATGGCTGTTTTGATGACCGTGCTTAAACCTGGCGACACATTTATGGGGCTTGACTTGTCACACGGAGGTCATCTATCACATGGTTCCCCGGTGAACTCGTCCGGTTTATTGTATCATCCTGTAGCTTATTCGGTTAAAGAAGATACCGGATTGGTTGATTATGATATGATGGAAGAAGTTGCATTAAAGGAGCGGCCTAAATTGATCATTGCTGGTGCTTCAGCCTATTCGCGTGAATGGGATTATCAGCGGATGCGGAATCTGGCCGATAAAATCGGAGCCATTTTCATGGTCGATATGGCCCATCCAGCGGGATTGATCGCAGCAGGATTGTTGGAAAATCCCGTTAATTACGCACACATTGTCACCTCTACAACCCACAAAACACTCCGTGGTCCGCGTGGGGGAATCATACTCCTGGGAAAGGATTTTGAGAATCCGTGGGGACTTACCACCAAGAAAGGTGAACTGAAAATGATGTCTTCACTGCTTGACTCAGCGATCTTTCCGGGTATCCAGGGGGGGCCGCTTGAACATGTAATTGCCTCCAAGGCAGTTGCTTTCGGCGAAGCACTTGAACCCGGATACAAGGATTATCAAATCCTTGTACAGAAAAATGCCCGGGTCATGGCCAAAGCCTTTATCGACAAAGGTTACAAGGTGATCTCCGGCGGTACAGACAACCACTCGATGCTTATCGATCTCCGGACCAAATTCCCTGATCTTTCGGGGAAAAAAGCTGAAAATGCACTCGTTCTTGCAGATATTACCATCAATAAGAACATGGTTCCGTTTGATTCAAGGTCCCCTTTTCTTACATCCGGGTTACGGGTAGGCACACCGGCCATCACCACCCGAGGGATGAAGGAGGCGGATATGGCATTAATCGTCGATCTGATCGACGAAGTGCTTCAGAATCCTGAAGATGAAAGTGTTATCTCAGACGTTCGAGGCAGGGTTAATCAAATGATGGAAGGTTTTCCCATGTTTGCATGGTAACTCCGATATGATCAGTTAAAAAATCCGGAGCCATAGTTTTGACTCCGGATTTTTTTTCGACTAATTACGCTAATCGGGGGTGTAGCCGCGCAAAATAATTCATCACTTCAATATAACCCTGGAATAGGGAACTGCTTCGTGTGATGAGAATTCACCCTTCAGGTACTTAAAATAGCCGGTAATAGCGATCATTGCAGCATTATCGGTGGTAAATTTGAACGGTGGAATATGCATCTCCCAGTCGTACTTTGCAGCAGCGTTGAGCAACGCCTCCCTTAATCCGGAATTTGCCGACACACCTCCGGCAACGGCAATCGTCCGAATACCGGTATCTTTGGCTGCTTGAATAACTTTAGACATTAACACCTGAATTATAGTTTCCTGCAGTGATGCACATATATCCTCCTTATTCTCACTAATAAAGCCGGGATTTTCTGCAATCCTGTCACGAATGAAGTAGAGAAACGACGTTTTTAAGCCACTAAAGCTATAATCCAATCCGGGAATCCGTGGCTTGGCAAATACAAAAGCTTTGGGATTCCCCCCTTTGGCTAATTTGTCAATCATTGGCCCGCCCGGGTAAGGCAACCCCATAACTTTTGCACATTTATCGAATGCTTCTCCTGCAGCATCATCGATTGTTTGTCCGATTACCTCCATATCGAGGTAATCACGCACTATGATAATCTGTGAATTACCACCCGAAACCAATAAACATAAAAAGGGGAAACCCGGCTTCTTCGATTCCCCGGATCGCTCCTGAATAAAATGGGCAAGAACATGTCCCTGAAGATGATTCACTTCAATTAACGGAATATTTCTGGACAGGGCAAAACCTTTGGCGAAGGAGGTCCCAACGAGTAAAGACCCCAGCAAACCCGGCCCCCGGGTAAATGCAACCGCAGAGATCTGGTCAATCGAAATTCCTCCATTCTTTATGGCAAGATCCACAACAGGTATAATATTTTGCTGATGCGCACGCGATGCCAGTTCAGGTACAACCCCGCCATAAACCATATGAACGGCCTGTCCGGACACTTCATTACTGATTATCATATCGTTACAAATTATTGCTGCGGCGGTATCATCGCATGAAGATTCAATTCCGAGAATTATAATATCTTTCTTTTTTTCCATTGTCATTATTTACCCCGTTTGGAACACTTTATAGGATTTTCTCTTTAAACACACTTCAAAAAGTGCTATTTTTAAAAAATAATAAGGAAGGATTCTTTCCCTGTATTTGTTCGTTTGTAATAAAACTCAAAAGTATCAAAAAAAGGCTTAAAATATTACTAATAGTCATTCTTACGCTCACCTTTCTATTCGGAGGAGTATATTTACTCTTTCGGTCAGCTAAGGTACAAACAATTGCAGCTAAATGGTTTACATCTCAATTGTCGGGTACTTTTAAAGCGAGGATCAGCGTAGGGGGGGTGAATATTTCTCTTTTCAAGAGTATTGTCCTCGAAAAAGTGCTCATTGAAGACCAGGATCAGGATACCTTATTATATGTGGGTAACGTCAAGTTGCAAATCGACAGTTTAGAATTTTTAAAGCAAAGGGTCCATTTTGGCGATCTTGATTTTGAAGATTCCAAAATCAATATTTTCAGAAAAAAGACGGGATATAATTATCAGTTTCTGATTGGATCTTCTGACTCAAAACCCGATTCAGTCAGTCCCTGGCATATCACTTTTAAAAATCTGTTCTTCCTTAATTCCAGAATCAGGTACAAGGATCTCACGGCTAACGACACCGTGGTAAACGGCATTAACTTTAATGATCTGGAATTTAACCGATTAAACCTATCCCTTATAAATGTTCACACCACAGATACTGTTACAACCTTCTTTCTTGATAATGCTTCAATTTACGAAAAGTCGGGACTTGCTATCGGAGAATTAAGGTTTGCGGGCCGTATTGATCCCAATGGATTCGAACTCTCTGATATGACGCTGGTTTCCAATCATTCACATATTGAGGCAAGCAAGATAAAGATTTCAAATAATAAACTGTTCGGGGTTGATTCGCTTTATTTTGAAAAAAGCAAGACACTTACAAATCGCTATGTCATTGACGGTGATTTTAAGGAATCGATCATCTCCCTTACCGACTTATCCTATGTTATTCCCGAGCTGTGGGGGATGAATGAGCCGATACAATTCTCGGGTGGAATAAAAGGATCATTGAGTAACCTGAAGTTTAAAAAGATCAATTTTAAGGTTGGCAAGGGGACTCAGGTAAATGCAGACCTTGAACTCAGGGGTTTGCCCGATTGGGAAAATACATTCATTTTTTTTAAAATGTATAATAATACATTTGATTTCAATGATTTATCCACAATTCGGATGCCTGACAGCTCTGAAAAAAGGTATATTAAAATTCCGCAGGAGCTGCTTACCGGAGGCAGACTCACCTATCAGGGAAATTTCAGCGGGTTTCCATCCGACTTTGTTGCCTATGGAACATTGGATGGAAGTTTGGGTAAATTATCCACAGACATTGCCATTCGCCCCAAGAAATCCGGGATAATTGATTTTCTGGGAAGTGTCAAGGCGACCTCCTTTCAGGTGGGCAGATTGCTCGACTATTCTCCCCTTGGAGCGGTCACCCTTGAAGTAAAGATAAACGGATCGCGTTTAGGAAACAAAAAATTCAATGCAATAATCGCCGGAAATATCGACAGCCTCTATTTCAATAATTACAGAATAGATTCGATATATGTGAACGGAAAGGCACGTGACCGCAGTTTCGAGGGTGAATTAAATGTGAAGGACAAGAATCTGAAAATGACATTTTCAGGAAAAGCCGATTTTGAAGGATTAATACCTGAGTTTAATTTCGCCTCCAACGTGGAGAAAGCCAACCTGGTGGTTCTCGGTCTTGAGAAAGAGCGAAAGGTGGCTGATCTCTCATTAAAGGTAGCCGCCGATTTCTCCGGAAATCGGATTGACAATATCAACGGAAAGATCAACCTTCAGAATTTCAAATTTGTCAGGGATAATAAAATGCTCGAAATACATGATTTCCTGCTGAAAACCGAAAACAATAAAGAAAAAAACAATATTACCCTGCGATCCGATATTGCGGATATCACCATCGACGGGAAATATCATTTTGGTGAATTCGACCTCACTTTCAGGGATTATCTCCACCATTATCTTCCTTCAGCCCGATTGCCTTTCTCCGACAGGGCTTCGACAGGCCAAAATGCTTTTAAATTCGATGTGCGTATAAAAAAGGCAGAAGAGCTGGCTGGTTTTTTAATGTCTGGACTGGTTGTAAAATCACCCGTAGTTCTTACCGGAAGTATCGATTCAGACAAAAAGGTACTCAATCTGGAGGGAACGGTCAATGAATTACAGTTTAACAAGCACCAGGTCAAAGGGCTCTCGGTCAATTCGCAGAATATTGGGAATAACTGGCTTGTCCGAATTGGAACCAAGGATGCACTGATCGGTGGTGCTGTGGCAGTGGAGAATTTCTCGATCAACAACAAACTGGTTCGCGACAGTCTTAATACCACAATTACCTGGAATAACACCACCCTTCCGACCTATTCGGGAAAGATCGATTTTCTCGGAATTTTCTCCAAAAAAAAGCTCGGAGATAACCTGGCCGACTTCTATCTCAATCCGTCAAAAATCTGGCTGGCCGATTCACTCTGGCAAATTGAGAAGAGTCACCTCCACATCGATTCGACATCCATTGCCATTGACAATTTCAGCATTCACCACAAGCAGGAACGGTTCAGGATTTATGGGAAGGTGGCCGACAATTCATCAGATAAAATCAATATTGAATTTACTAAGGTCAAATTGAGCAATTTAGACTTATTACTTGGAGAAGAGGTTGGGATTTATGGTGATTTAGATGGGACCACAGCGATTGCAGATCCGTATCACTCGCTGTTCCTGACCAGTCGGATGAAAGTTTCAGACTTCACCTATCTTGAAAAGAACTTTGGCGATATCTTCCTCGACAACAGCTGGGACCAGGAGCATGCAAAGCTGAATACGACGCTGAAACTCGTCAAGGATTCCAATACGGGATTTGATTTGAAGGGTGATTACCAGCCAGGAAGTGACAGTCTGAATTATCATACCACCTTCAATGATTATCCGCTGGAATCGTTACTCCCGATTTTAGGCAGCTTTGCCAATAAAGTTGAAGGGAGAGGGAACGGAGCGGTCAACATTACCGGGAAACTCTCCAACGTCAAATTCAATGGAAAGGTGGCTGTGTCGAATGCAAAAATTGGGATTGATTATACCAAAGTGATTTATTCTCTGAATGATACGGTAAGGTTTTCGGGAGACTCCATAAATTTTAAAAATATTCAGGTTTTCGACGGTGAAAAAAATAAGGCAAGATTCAATGGTGTGATTACCCACAATTTATTCAACCATATGACCTATGATATGACTGCAACCACAGACAATATCATGGTCCTGAATACCGCCTCCAACGACAATAATTATTTTTACGGTCTCGCCCATGGCGCGGGATCGATCAAAATTTACGGGAAAATAGCAGATATACGGCTCGATATCTCATTAAAATCCAAACCGGGAACCCAGATAAATGTACCCTTTGAAACTCCCGAATCGGTTAATGAATATGATTTTATCCGGTTTGTCAGTTCTGATACGCTCCAGCAAATGAATGCACAGACAGGCAGAACTCCCAATGCCGGAGGTCTGGAAATCAACCTTGACATTGCTGCAACTCCCGATGCAAAAGTGCAGTTGCTTTTTCGTTCAACGGTTGGTGATGCAATCAACGGATATGGCTCAGGAGACCTGAGGTTCAAATATGATAAAGAGGGTAATTTTCTGATTTACGGGGATTATAAGATCGACAAAGGGGATTACATGTTTACTCTGCAAAATGTACTTGTGAGAAAATTTCATATCGTTCCCGGAGGAGTTATCTCATGGAATGGGGACCCTTATGGCGCTATTGTGGATCTCGATGCACTTTATACCCTGAAAGCTCCGATAAATTATCTGTTACTAAACTACAATCAAAACGACAATTCCCGCCGGATTCCGGTGCAATGCAAGATCAACCTATCCAAAAAATTGCTTAACCCGGCTGTAAAATTTGCAATTGACTTTCCAACGGCCGATGAAAGGACCAAAGATCAACTGGATCAGTTTATTAGTACGCAGGACGATATCAACAGGCAAATGGTATCTTTATTGGTTATGGGACAGTTCTTTACGCCGGAGTACCTCAGGGGAAGACAGGATTTTCAGTCCAGCACAACCAGTGTCGTGGGCTCAACGACTTCAGATATTCTTTCCAATCAGCTTTCAAACTGGCTTTCACAAATAAGCAATGACTTCGATATTGGGTTTAATTACCGCCCGGGAGATCAGGTCAATGCAAACCAGATGGAGGTTGCCCTCAGTACCCAGCTACTCAACGACCGGGTGACTATTAACGGGAATATCGGGAATAACAGCAATTTACAGTCAAATGCAACAAATCCGGTGGTCGGTGAGATTGAAGTATTTGTAAAACTCAATAAATCAGGCAAATTACAATTGAAAGCCTATAACCGGACCAATGACGATTTAATCTATGACACCTCATTGTATAAACAAGGGATTGGCCTTTCCTACAAAGAGGAGTTCAATTCGCTGCGCGATTTATTCAAACATTATCGTACAAAGAAAGCACAAATTAAAATTCCCATGCGGGCAGATCCATTGAATAATCCATCTGATCAATGAGTGATCTCCGGATTAACATTCAATTTAAACAACCTGAATCAGGTAAACACGGTGCAAAAATGGAATTTAATTTACCCCGGACCACCCCTTTTGAGCAGGTGAAAACAACTAATTCCCAAATGAAATACCTATTTTTGTCCATGTTTAATCGTGAAAATTGATATGACATTTACAAATAGCCAGAAAACGGGAGTCCTTGCAACACTAATATTTCATGCAGTGTTATTGCTTTTTCTCTTATATATGGGATTAGTTTTGCCATATCCGCCAAAGCAGGAAGAGGGTTTTCTGGTTGATTTTGGGAATTCTGCCACCGGTCTTGGTCTCGAAGAACCTTCTGCTGCAAATGCCCCGGATGCAGTTGCTGCAGCAAAAAAAATTGCCCCGGCTTCACATGCGGTTAGCCGCCCTCGCCCCTCTTCGAAATCTCAGGATCGAGGTGATGAAGATCTGCTTACCCAGGAGAGTGAAAAAACCATAGCCATTGCTTCGAATGCCAGAAAAAAAATAGTTGCAGAGAAAAAATTGAAGCTTGATGAAGAGCGTAAAGAAAAGGGACGCCTGGAGAAGCAAAAAAGGGATGAAGCTTACGAAAAGCAGCAACAGGAGGCTGAAGAAAACCGGATCAGGCAGGAACAGGAGAAAAAAATAGGTGCCATTAACTCGCGGGCCCGAAATGCTTTTGGCGGTGGCAAGACCGATAACGGCTCAAAAAGTACAAGTCAGGGCAATACCTATGGGAGTGGCAACCAAGGGAGCCCGAATGGCACCCCGGGCGCAAATCAGTATGGTCTTGGAGGAGGTGAAGGGAAAGGGATTTCATTTAACCTCTCCGGGCGCAATGCCCGTTCTCTGCCCAAACCGGCATTCCCCGGAAATGAGGCAGGTATTGTTGTCGTTGAAGTTACAGTGGATAAATATGGTAAGGTGACCAAAGCATTGCCGGGGGTAAAAGGGTCGAATACTGTTGACCCCGATCTGCTTGAAGCTGCAAGAAAAGCTGCCGTCTCTGCCAGTTTTAATACCGACCAGAAGGCTCCGGCATTTCAGAAAGGGACAATTACCTATCACTTTATACTGCAATAATCATAGACTATAATCCTATCCAAGATACACCTGAAACCAGGCACCTATACATTTCCCCGCCAATTTTTTAATGCAGATTTCATAAACAACGATAAGAGGCGTTAAAATATTTAAAAATATTTGGTTGAATCCAAATAAAATCGTCATTTTCGTAGTATCTTTATACGGATTCTGAACAGTTATGCTGTCCGAAAGAGTTTTATCCAAGAGTTTTAACCGGTTTAATTCTCAAATTAGAATTTTTGCCAGTGATACTCGCAAGTAGAAGTTGCTAATTTCGTTAATAGGTTGTAATCATAGATTCTAATTTTGAATGTTATGAATATCTCATTATATCCCGAACGTGAGCTGCTCAAAATTGCCTCAGATTTCAAAAAGCATCTTAAAGATAAATTCCCGGCGATGAAAAGTAGTAGTTCGGGTATGGATCAGGGCTTTGTTTACAAGTTTAAGGCACTGTTTTACGAAGTTCAGGCACATCACTGGGAGCCGGATGAAGACAATGTAACTTACAAGTATAAACTTGATCTGGATGCGTTAACGGAACAAATCAAAAATTTTCTTTTAATTTTCCGCTTTTACCTTCAGAAGGCGTTTCCGTATGATTCTGAATTATGCGAATGCTTTGGATATGTAGCTTTGGAAAAAGTAAAATATAACTATCCGGAATTACGGCTGTTCCTGGATAAAACGGTCAATTTAATCAATGAAAAAAGACTATTTTTAAAAGCGGCCAATTGTCCTGATTCAACCCTGGAGGAGATCATAAATTTATCGAATCAGATCATTGAGGTGCACGATGAGTTGCTTAAGTACATTCAGAAAAAGGAGGTCAGAAACAGGGCCTATCAGAACAACATGAAGGAGCTTTTTAAATTAATGGAAATCGTCCATGAGGCGGCATCCAAAAGTCTCCAGGATGACCCGGAATCGCTAAAGCACCTGACTTTCCCTCCCAAGGAATATATCCAGTAAGAATTTTCCTGGTGGCAGTACGTTGATAAGGATCGTGGGATTATCCTTTTTGCCTGATGCCTATTCCCGGCAACTGAGAAAGCGTGACTTTCCCTTCGACAACCCTGACACCTTGGTAAAGATCGTTACTAATTAATAAGTTCCCGTCCAGATCTGCCCAGTCGGCCAAGGGGGATAACTGCGCTGCGGCAGAAACGGCACACGAAGTTTCAGTCATACATCCAATCATCACCTTCATTCCCATAATTTTAGCCATATCCGCCATTTTATGAGCATTGCGCATCCCGCCACATTTCATTAATTTGATATTGATACCCGAGTAGACCTTATGGACAGCGAGCAGATCTGAAACGGTCTGCACCGCCTCATCAGCCATTGTTGGCAATGGGCTGTTTTCAGTTAGCCAGGCCATATCATCTACCGCAAGCCGGCTCATAGGCTGTTCCACGAACACCACCCCCTGGGTTGCCAGCCAATGGATCATATCAAGCGCCATATGCTTGTCCTTCCAACCCTGGTTTACATCGACACAAATTGGTTTGTCAGTCACCGAACGGATAGTTTGGATCATCTCCTTATCATTGTCCCGCCCAAGCTTAACTTTTAATATTTTATAAACATCGGCCTCGCGAACTTTCTCCTTCACCACCCCGGGGGTATCCATACCAATAGTAAAACTGGTATTCGGCGTTTTCAAAGCGTTTAAACCCCATAATTTATGCCAGGGTTGCCCTAAAATCTTTCCGATTAAATCGTGCAAGGCAATATCCACCGAAGCTTTGGCCGCGTAATTTCCGGCAGCCAGGCTGTCAATGTAATGGACAATATCTTCCAGTTCAAAAGGATCGTTAAATGAAGAGAGGTCGACTTTTGACAAAAAACTGGTGGCCGTTTTATGGCTTTCGCCCAGGTAAGGAGGCATACTGGCTTCGCCGTATCCAGTTATTCCGTCAAATTCCACCTCGGTAAGCATCACCGGAGTTGTGGTTCGCGAATTGTTTGCAATCGTGAAAACATGCCTGAGCTGCAATTCATAAGGACGGAACCGCAACTTCAGCAAAGACCGGTTCCCAGATTTTTTTGTCGCAGAAGGATATGCTGCCGCCAAGGATCCTGGCAATACCAGCGAACTGGCAGCCAAACCACTATATTTTAAAAAATTACGTCTGTTACTCATCTGAAGAATCATTAAGTAATTATTCTATTTTTATGTACATAAGGATTTTAGACCAAAAGCCAAACCACACGCAGTTTTCCTCTTAATACACTGTTTAATAATCAATTAAAAATTTTATTTTCAATGCATTACCATTTGGATTACTTATTTAAAATTGATCGCAAAACTTAATACCAGCTGTGATTTTTAATCGGCCAAAAACCTTGTTCAGGTGAATATCCGATAATCCTTCTGGCCCCCACCAAATTATTATCAAGTTCTTCGTTATAATCGGGTCTTGACTTTTCAAGACTATTAATATGGACACTGCCGGACTCATGGATCAATTGACTGTCACCGATATAGAGGCCAACATGGTTAACCCGAAAGGACTCTTTCGATCCAAAAAAAAGGAGGTCTCCCCGCTGAAGCTTACCCCATCCTGATGCAATGTCCACCACCATTCCGTGATGGATTTGCTGTGAAGCATCACGCTCGAGAATGTAGCCGTTCAAAAAGAAGATGGTTTTCACAAACCCACTGCAGTCCATACCTTTCGAAGAGGCACCTCCCCACAGGTATGGAAATCCCATCAGTTGTTTTCCACTGACAATCAGCTGATCTGCCTTTAAAGAGACGGTGTCTTTCCATCGATCAAAGCACAGCCAATTCTGATTCGAAACGTATCCGGTCCGGCCATCCGGAAGAGCAACTACGGTACAATCGCGGTCCTCCGACTTTTTCACAACAATGGCGCCTGCCACCAGGTCACTGACTACCGATATTTTTTGACAGTCCCCATAAATCTTCCCTTCACTGGCTGCAAAAACCAGCCGGTCGGCTTTCCGCCAGTCACTGATTTCAGAACGGCTCATCTGCTGAACTGCAGATTTGTTGGTCCAGCCAATATATTGATCCGGTGTCTGAATCATCACCCATCCCTCATGATCTTTTAAAATTCTTACCGGAGTACCCATGATTGCCTGGGAAACCAGTTCCGAAGAGTGGGCCGGTTTGGTTCGCATATTGGCAACACTTAAAGTGACAAGACCCCAGTTTTTTTCAAGATGGGTGGTATCCGGCAGGATGATAACACTGTCAATTACTGAAAAACCTTTGCTGCTCAGCAACTCCAAAACTTTTGTCCTTGCTCCGGGAAACATGGTTTCCCCTTTTAATACAAGCCCTGCTCCACTCCCATCGATCAGCGCAAGGTTACAGATACCTGTCCTCCTGTCGGATACCCAGTGTTTGGCGATGCTGTCGATCTCAGACTGCAGAGGTGCCACAGGGCTTGACTGACAGCTTAACAGGAGTATTAACATTGAAACAGAAAGGGAAAATACAGATTTCATAAGGGTATCGTAAGAAAATATTTTTCGGAATGACATCTTTGAATTACACAAAAATACGATTTATTTTTTCGGAGTTAGACTATAAGGTTCAGTTTACCCCCTTCCAAAAACACATAACACTTATGAGTTAATCCGAACGATTATTTCGGATACTCTGTTTTGGTCACGGATGAGGCCGGATTGAGTTTAACTGATCATAAATTTCCTGAAGGATATCCGTCCTCACATTCAGCTCACCGATTTTATTGTTTTCCCGGGTTGGAAATACCCGGTTTGATAAAAAGATATAAATCAATCCATTGGAGGGATCTGCCCAAAAGAATGTTCCTGTAAATCCTGAATGGCCAAAGCTCTGCGGTGATACAGCCAGGCATGGATAGGAATTTTCCCTGCTCAGTTTCTGATTATCAATTAATGGTTTATCAAATCCCAGCCCGCGGCGGTTATTATTCTGAGGAAACTGAATTCGGCTAAATTCTTCCATGGTTGATTTACTCAAATATTGTCGCCCTCCATAACTCCCTGACTGAATATACATTTGAATGATTTTCGCCAGATCATTGGCAGAGGCAAACAGCCCGGCATTTCCGGAGATTCCCCCCAAAACTGCAGCTGATTCGTCATGTACACTGCCATGAATTAATCGATTACGATAATAATGATCATATTCGGTCGGGATAATCTGATCATCCGTAAACTTTCGCGTCGGCAGGTAGGTGAGTGTGGTGGCACCCAGCGGCAGGTAAAAATGATGATCAAGATAATCGGAATAATTTACGCCGGACAAACGGGTGATCACTTCAGGGGCCAACACAAAGAACAGATCGCTGTACACATATTTTCCGCGTGATTGGAGCGGCGCTTTCCGGATTGCCTTGTAAACATGCTTTTTAAACCGGTTATTGAGAAACAATCCCGGAGCAACCTCAAGACTATATCGACTGTTTTCATCCGCCCTGTACCATTTGTTAATCAACCCTTTGGCATTTACGGTTTCCCTCCAGAAAATAACATCAGGAATTAACCCCGCCTGGTGGGTCAACAATTCGCGGGCAGTCAGATCAGCTTTGTCCGACCGGTGTAAAAAGCGATTCCGCCAATCTGGCCAATAGGTTGAAAAGGGTTCATCAAGCTTATATTTACCCTCTTCATAAAGTTTCATCAAGGCAGCTAATGGTCCGGTTACTTTGGTGACAGAAGCCAGGTCATAAATATCATCCAACCTGGAAGGGGCACGCTCTTCGTAGGTATGGAACCCGTAAGCTTTTTGAAAGATCACCTTTCCATCTTTGGCAATTAAAACATTGCATCCGGGGAAAGCCTTATTTTTCAATGCATTATTCACAATTGAATCGATGGAACCATTAAATTTTGCAGAATTCAATCCGACCTCTTCGGGCAATGTATATTTTAACCGGATAGGTTTTCCGATCGTTAATCCCGCATTTAAAGGATAGCGGGTTCCAATTGAAAATCGAAGCTTTCCACTGGCTCCGATCCCGCCAAATAATAATTGAGCAGCCAATTCCTGGGTCACCGTTGTATTTTGGTAACCAATCAGTAATCCGTCAGCCCGATCCAAGCTTTTCATTGTATTGAGACTATGTGGATCCGCAAAGAAAACAACAATTGATTTTCGTCTCTGAGAGATCCGGGCAATCAGGTTACATAGGGTTTCTGTTACTTTAACCAGATGAACGGAATCATCGGGGTTTGTTATATTCCGGACAGGCGTTTGCCGGTTTCTGGATTCCGGAATAGTGTGAACTCCGGTAATTACCAGGTTATAATGGCTTAGTTTTTTAAATAATTCATCGGCTTCAGCTTCTGTAAAATCATCACCAAGCCTGTAATGCTCAACGCGGGTGTAGTTTGCGAGCATTTTCTGAAAGGGGGTAATGGCAGAAGCTCCGAGTGATACAGATGCGATCCGAAGGGTATCCAATCCCAGTATGGGGATCAGCCGGTTTTTATTTTCAAGCAGGGCAAGCGAAGATTCCACAAGTTGTCGCCCGGCAAATTGTTCTGCCGGAGAATTCAGATCCTCAGAAGGTTTTGCAACCCCTGATTGATGACCTGCATTAAAATAATTGTCCTGATTAATTTGCGGCTGCGATTTCGATTGAAAGATCATCAGCAGCAAAACCGATAATAATAACAGCTTAATTTTCAGCATCTTTAAATCTTAACAAATTATGGTCACAGTTACACGAATTATTCACGTTGATTTCATAATGATCATAATTCACCGACAGAAATCGCAGGAAAGAAACCCTTGCAATAAATTTACAACTTAGTTATGCTGATAAAATTTAGCAGGCTTACTTTCCAGATTTGTCTGACTTATGGCAGTAACCACATACCTGTATCGGTCAGGGTTTGTAAGATCGCTGTTTGTATAAGTAACTGAATTATCGGAAGTAGTCAGAAAAATACGGGCCGGATTTTTAATATTTATCCGTTGCCACCTGTTAAACTGATAAATCACAAATGACTTGGTGTTTTCACCCTTTTCCCAGGTAAACCTTAATTGTCCGCCAGAAACGGCAATTTGTGCATTAAACGGATCCTTTGGAATTAATGGGGTAATCCGGTCATTTGCCGGAGCAAGCGCCGGGTAGCGGTAAAGGAGCTCCTGTAATTTTTGCTGAAGCTCCAGGGGGTTCTTCCGAAGATACCGGGCGCTGTAAAACATGCTTCCGGAGATGGCGGAATGTTTTCGGTTAAGTTTAACCTGATTTACAATCTCGTCAGCGCTCTGCCACGATTTATCCTTAGCTTCCGGATCAAGTTTGTATAGTCCGTGTCCAATAAAGAGTTGGGCACCAAACGAATTGTGGCTCCACCAATCGGCAATAATCTGATAATCGGCCACCTCTTTGCCGATTTCCCAGTAAACCTGGGGCGTAATGTAATCGACCCACTGGTTCTTCTCCCATTTTAAGATATCAGCATACAGATCATCATAATTGGTTTGCCCTGCTTTGGTTTTGGAACCGGCATGAACTTTGGATGCATTTCGCCAAACTCCAAACGGGGAAATACCAAACTCAACCCATGGCTTAATTGATTTGATACTGTCGTGCAACTGCCGGATAATCAGATCTACATTATGCCGGCGCCACTCCTCCCGCTCGGTGGACTTATATCCCCGCGGGTAATCCCGGAATGATTGATCATCAGGAAATTCAACTCCTGAAATCCGGTAAGGATAAAAATAATCGTCCATATGGATCGCATCGATATTATACCTGCGGACGATATCGCAGACAATTTTAGAAACATAATTTCGGGTTTGCGGCAATCCCGGATCGAATAATTTTGTTTTTCCGTAGGTTATAAACCATTCCGGATGGGTATTCGAGATATGCTGTGCGGATGTCCTGTTAACATTAATATCAGACACGGCACGGTAAGGGTTGATCCATACGTGAAGATCAATCCCTCTTTTGTGACATTCGGCACTTGCAAACTCAAGCGGATCGTAGAACGGATCAGGCTTTTTCCCCTGCTTTCCGGTAAGCCATTGAGACCATGGCTCAAAATCGGAGGCATAAAAGGCATCTGAGGCAGGACGGATCTGGAAAACAACGGTATTCATATTATACGCCTTGCATAAATCAAGTAATTCAATGAATTCTTTTTGCTGCCGCTCAGATGAAAGGCTGGCAGATGATGGCCAGTCAATATTGGCAATTGTGGCAATCCAGACAGCTCTCATCTCCCTTTTGGGAAATTTGGAAGCCATCAAATTCACGGTAAACAGCAAAAAGATGCTTATTCCTAACACTCTTTTCATATCCTTATATTTTCGTTTTTTATTCATCTGTTTTCCTGAAAACCGATCTTATTTATTTCACTCAAAGAATTTTAATTTTAGGCGAATCCAGCAAATCCATTCACTTAAATTTTCGTTCACTTCGTCACGCATTCTCTCCATCAATCTTCTTAATCCCATATTCCTTATCTATTTTCAGGAACGGAATAATAGCCAGGGTAGGGATGGCACAGATCATCACCCAAATAAAGAAGTGGTTATAGCCAATAAGTTCCTGCAACCAGCCGGCAGCCATCCCGGGAAGCATCATTCCTAACGCCATAAAGCCAGTACAAATGGCATAATGGGCCGTTTTATGCTTTCCGTCGGCAAAGTAAATCATAAAGAGCATATAGGCGGTAAATCCAAATCCATACCCAAAGAGTTCGGCAGCCACAGCAAGATTAATGAAAAGCAGATTTTGAGGGGTGAACCACGAAAGGTACAGGTAGGATAAATGGGGGAAGGTTATACAAAGAGCCATGGGCCATAGCCAGTATTTGAGCCCTTTACGCGAGACGGCAATACCGCCGACGATTCCGCCAATAGTCAGTGAAATAACACCTACTGTTCCATAAACCAATCCAACTTGTCCTGTTGTCAGTCCCAATCCACCCAATTCACGGGTATCGAGAAGAAAAGGTGGTGATATTTTCACCAGCATTGCTTCGCCCAGACGGTAAAACAGTAAAAAGACAATAGCTAATCCCGCATTTTTCTTTTGGAAAAAGGAGGCAAAGGTTTGTCCAAATTCACGGAATATACTTCCTGCAGAATTGGTTTCAGAGGGATGGTCTGAAACCGGGAATGGGAGTGCATACCGGTGATAGACAAAAATCATGAGGAAAAAACCGGCCAGAATAAAAAAGGTTATACTCCAGGCTAATGGTAGATTCCCCGAAATTCCACCAAATGTTGAACTCACCTCATCTCTGAGTTTATAATCGAGCTGCACTACGATGTACCCCGGCTTTTCCCAGTTTTCAGATGTAAATACCAAACGTTCCCCGGAAATTATCGAAATGCTCTTATCTCCGCTATCAAAACGGGAGTTCAGTACAACCGTTTCTCCGGGACTTGGCTGCCGGGACAGGTGAATCGCAACCAATCCGGCGTTACCCGCCTTTCCGTTAACTCCGGTCGTTTCAGATTTTTTCTGGCCAAATTTATCTTTCAGAAATGCGCCAAGAGGGGAAGATACCGATTTTGTCCACCACGATTCCACGATAGGTCCTGACTTTGGGGAATGAATCTCCTCATTTGAAAGGAAGCCGTTTGACTGGTTTTCCTTTTTTGCAAAATCTCTGATTTTACGCAGCGAATCCAAACTTATATTATTGATATTTAAGACCAAACTGGATGGGAAAGCCTTAAAGGTTAATTTAGAAGTTTGGGGAGCTACCGAATTCGGTGGATGTAATATTACTTCTGAAGGTGCTGAATTTGATGAATGGGCGGTAAAGTATAGCGGTTCCAGTCCCGTATAACTCTCCAGCGAACCGGCAATAATGATCAAAAGACCTTGTCCCGTAATCATCGCCAGGCGGTAGAAGGTACTTCGGATCCCCACGAAAAACGATTGTTGCCCGCTGTTGAGCGCGAGCATGTAAAATCCATCTGCAGCAATATCATGGGTAGCCGAGCTGAAGGCGATAAGCCATAGGAGAGCAAGGGTCGACTGAAAGAAAAATGGCAACGGGATCAAAAAAGCGACTCCGGCCAAACCTGCACCGATCAGCAATTGCATGGCAACGATCCACCACCGTTTTGTTTTCAGCATATCTACGAACGGACTCCAGAACGGCTTGATTACCCATGGCAAATATAACCAGCTTGTATACAATGTGATATCTGAATTCGATATGCCCAGCCGCTTGTACATAATCACCACTACGGTCATCGCGACTACATAAGGGAGACCTTGTGCGAAATACAAAGTCGGGATCCATGCCCATGGATTTCTGGTCTTGCCTTTGCTGCTTTTTTCGGGCATATGTAATAGGTTAGTTTGCCAGGTACAAAATAATCAATAAATATTCTCCATGACAGCTCCCTTGAAATAATGGGATAATATTTCGGAATAGGAATAACCATTAGCTCCCATTACGGCCGCTCCAATCTGACATAATCCTACGCCATGGCCCCATCCTGCACCCGAAAGAATAAAATTGAGACTCCCTTCAGCTAATTGTTTTTTAATGACAAATGCCGAACTGTAAAGATGTGATTCAGATAATGTTTTTCTTATTTCCAGCTCCTTGCCAATGATCATCGTATAAAGGGTTCCGACAATTTTCAATCTAATCACCCTCCCTGAGACACCCCTTTGTATAGGGATGAGGTCAACAATGGAGCCAAAATCTATGCCTGTGCGGGTTCTTACCAGATTACTGAGTTTCTCCTGCGAATAAATCACTTCCCAGCGAAAAAAATCATTGGTTTCCTGGTCATAGTCATTCAAAACCTGCTTCAGAATATTTTTATTGGATGTGTTGCAAAAAGCATCGGGTCTGCTCAATATCCAATCTTTGGCAGCCTCTTCATGGGTGAGTTCATCACTCAAATTTGCCTGTTGAAAACCATTGTCAACCACCTTTTGCAAATATGGGTGATTTACCGGTTCCCATACATTCTCAAAAAGCTCGCTGATCCCACCGCAACATTTCGAAAAACGGGCATCGCAAATTAATCCATTATAGGTGAGCACTCTACCAAATGTCTCGAGAACTGCCGTTTCAATCAACGGGGTCGTTGCCCGGGTAATTCCCTGATACCGCTGACAATGATCATCGGCGCAAACATCGAAATTACGGTGATCCTCGCGGTCATACCATCGGACTAATTCAACATCAGTCTTAAAGTTGGTTATATATTCTTGATTATCAATATTCAGGCCCTTGCTTTTCAGGACCTGGGCCAACAACCAGCTGCGTGAAATGACAGCATGAGCCTTAAGAAACTCCGGCGAAGAAGTAGCACTCATCTCCGAGGAGATCACGCTTAATAAATAATCTTCAATGCTGATTATATTAATGGCACGAATATTATCTCCTTCAGAAAGGATGCAAAGACTACCTTTAAAAATCTGATCCTCTTTACGTTCCCAATGAAAATCAACACCTATTATCACATCATGAATGGTGAATTTCCCTGTTTCAGGATCAACCGGAATCAGATTCAGATGATCCGGAAAGAACCATTTTTGGCTTCCCGATTCGATATAAATTTCACCACCTGATTTGCCGGTCCTGTATGGTCCGGTAATTGTCGTATTGGAGTGCTCCAGCAGAAAATCCCCATGAAATGTCAGGGAAATAACCTGCTCCGCCATTATTCCAACTTTGATTACAGGTATTTCCATTAATAAACTTCAAATAATAATATCGCCGGTTTACAGTTTGTTGATCAGAGTCAGGACTGACTGTGTATCGAAACAAACCTGTTCAAAAATATCAATTACATCTTCTTCCGTTATTTTCAGAAAGTCTTCTTCACGCGGAGTGACCAGCAAACCTCCCATATCCACTGAGGCAGGGCTTAATACAATTTGCGAGTCACCAGTTTCGTAGAACTGACGCGGCCGATGGGATGTTCTGGGGAAAATATGGACAGTCCACGTTTTGCGTTCGAAGGAGGCGATGATATTAACCATCGGTTCCGGCTGATCATGTTTGTCCAACTGTAACTGATGATAGATGCGGTTAAAACAGCCGATCAGATTAGCCTTGCTGGTTCCCGTCAATGTAATTATACCTCTTTGATATTCAGGCCAATGAGACACTTTAATCTCATCAATGGTACGTACTTCACGACAACATATTTCATTTGAAAAATCATTTTCGATCGGAATAAATCCTTTAATTCCTGCCTGAAAATGAAGATGATCCGGAGCTGATGCGCCACATTTTGGTCCATTATAATAAATCACAAATTTACTCAGATGGGAGGCCATGTCAAGCATCGTTTCAAAGTTCTCAAATATCCGCTGGCTGAGGTGATTAATATTGGCAATGGTCAGGTGTTCCGGAAATATTGGGAAAGGATTCACCAATATAATATAATCGATGCCGTAGGGAATCCAGCGTTGAGCAGCGGGAAGATTACTCCTGCACAAAAAGCAGGAACGTTCTTCAATCGACTGTTCATCGACCTTAGCCACGGAAGAGACAATCCGCTCAGGATTATACTGAACATCAATGTTAAAATCACCAAAATCAAAGGTTTTTACTTCCACTTTGCGTAAACCTTCATAGTTCCTGCCAACCAGATCCCAATCTGTCATTTGTTGCAGAACCAATGCTCTCGCTTTTTCTGAAAAATCCATTTTACGTTTTTCTGCTATTTCTAATTAAAAAATAATTCCCAACAAACTCTCAATGACCCGCTCCATTCATAAATTGACGTGCCCATAATTCAAGTGTTCGTAACTTGTCTTTATAAAAATTATAAGAATTCATCCTTTCAATATCGAGTGAGGAATCAGAATTTTCTTCCCAGCGACGACAAAGATACAACGGATTATAAATCCTACCAATCTGATAATTGCGACTTATTGCCAAACCGAGTGTATAATCTTCGCCATAACTTACATTGGGTACCTGAATCTCCCGTAAAACGGGGGTATAAAATGCCCGTGGAGCGCCCAAGCCATTGATTCTCATAGCATTATTTCTTCCATTCCCGGGGGTCCACTCTTTATGATCAATTATTCCCGGAGGAATCTCCTCCAGCTTAAAATTGACCATCTGGTATGAGCCAACAACCATTGCACACCGTTGTTCATAGAATGAAGCCACAATCTGACTGATTACGGTGTCGTTTATATACAGGTCATCGCTGTCAAGCTGAATGGCGAATTTTCCGCATGCCGCGTGGTTAATCGCTTCGTTCCAGCAACCGCCGATCCCGAGATCCCGGCGCTGGGGGTGAATGTGAATAATCCGGTCATCTGTATCTGCAAAAGTAGTGATCAATTCTGTTGTTCCATCTGTCGAATAATTATCTGCAATGATCAGATTAAATTTAAAATCAACTTTTTGGCGTAATACCGATCTGATGGCATCGCCAATCGTTTTAACCCGATTCCGGACAGGTATTATCACCGAAGCTTCTGTTTCAAAAATTTGATCCGTAAAAGTGATTTCCCGGAATTCAGGAGGAAGCCAAGCACCGACCGCTTTGAGGTGGGCTGTACACGCTTTCTCCATTTCAATTTGCTTCAAACGATTACGCGGATCTACATAATCGAAAATCTTTTCACCTGATTTACGCGAATCCACTTCAAATTCAGTGTAAAGATATTCAGGTATATGAACTATCCTGTAATTTTGTGAAATTTTCAATCTCAGGCCATATAATCCGGCGAATTCAAATTGAAGCTCCAAACTTTCCGAAGCGGATATCAGGGCATCTGATCTGAAAAGGGTAAGCGAGCCGAAATCGAAATCATCTCGCAAACTTCCCTCCTGAAACTCAATAACAGGATGAGCTTTTGAAATTCCCTCCTTTTGTTCCCAATAATCGGAATATACCATTCCCGCTTCACTGCTTCGGGCAACCTGGATCATCCGATGCAATGCATTCTGACCCAGATCAAAATGCAAACCTTTAGTGCAAAACAAGGTAAATGGGGTATCGATCATTCCTGACAACTCTAACAGGGTTTTCGCAGAACCAAGGTTTCCACTAATTCGATGTATGGCATTAAATTCTTCTCTGAATAATTCCGTTTCACCAACCGCGATTATTTTTTTTACCACACCCGAATCGCCAAACATTCCGAGTATTTTTCCTGGCTCTGTAACGCGGTCAAAAGCTACCACACACGTGATCATATCAATCATATTCATCTAATAATGAACAATTTATTTTGATTCAAAAAAATGGATAATTTGTTTCATAAGGCTGTTTCGTTCAGTACTCTCCAAAATTGTTTCGAAAGGCAATCCCATAGCAACAATCCGGTAATTACTATTGAATATTGTACAGGCACTTACATTATTTTCACCATAGCGAAATGCAGTCATGACATTTTTTCCAGCCGGCTCGATTCCATCCGGCGATTCAACACTATAGATATCAGGATCATACCCCACATTAAAATTCCATTTTCCGGCGAACCATTTCCGGGCCATATCGGTTGCATATAATCCCCCTCCCTTTGAGGCATGACCCGTTCTCCAGGTAAAATGAAGGATATTTTTCGCAAAATCCGCAGTCAACGAATCGTTACCCTCTCCAAATTCAGATCCGATATAAGCGCCTGACAAGAAAATTTTGCCATTACCTTTAGTCAGAGCGGAGATTTTTGCTTTAAAATCAGGTGTGTATATTTTAAAATCGATCGTATCCGAATTTTTTAATCCCGGTGTGGAACGTTCTTTTCCAAGGATAATATCGGTTGCAAAGTAGGGTGACAGATCAAAACCAGGCTCACAAAAAGCCTCCTTACTCACTGAAATAAATGAATATCCGGACGACATAATTGCCTTTCCATGAACTGCAGGAAAGTCAAAACTATTACCCGGAATTATCTTTCCCTCCATGTTTCCGTAACTCGCTCCCCAACCCGGACTATCGTTATCAAGCCATTTAGAGTTACGGTCAAAGTTATACTGATTCCCGACAGAACTAATGTCCTGATGGTCAGCCACACCTAAATCCTTCCACCAGGCCACTCCTGCCATATCGTGATTGTCAAAAATTGAAGGTGCACAAACCCGGTAAAATCCGTTAACCACAAGTACGATACCCTTACTATTATTCTTAATTCCGATTGATAGTGTCTCGCCCGGAAAGCTCTCTCCTCCCTGATTGATAGCAGTAACTTTAAAGCTGCAGATCCGGTCGGCCTGGTCAATTTTCAGAACCAGCGAAGTATCTGCCACTTCGAGTCCATTATCAAAACCTAAATCGTCAATACGCCTGTAAATTTTGTATTTAGCAGGCTTTGCAGAGGGCTCGAGCGGATCATTGACAGCCCTCCAGCTTAATCTGACCGAATTTGAATCTATTTTTGTAATTGCAAAGTCATCCACAGGGAGTGGCTGTACGACAAAGGGACGGTTTTCCTGGAATGCCTGGAATTTTAATATCCCTTTGTATATAGCCCGACTCACTGAAAACCGGAACCGTGGATCCAGAGCTAATTTCATATCAGCCAGATTCTGGTGTGAGAGAAGTTCCAGCAGCATCGTTGGAACGTTGGGCCTCCAGGCCTCCGAATATTGTTTATCCCAGAGTCCCCGGCGGCTCCAATCCCCATTAAAGAGTTGCCGGATATCACCAACGACCTGTGTTTGAATAATATCCGAAAGATCCCGGCTTGCCATGCGCGACTTTCCATTTGGGAAATAGCCCTGATCAGCCTTTGTACTGTAGATACCAAGGGTTCCGATTGTTGAATCCTTCGGGGCAATTCCTGCATCGGTATGAAAAGCAAAAGCAATATCCACAGGAATCCTCATCCCGTCAGCATTTCGCTTCTTCTCCGGACCATTGGGCTTGCCTGTCAGGTAATTAACCCATTCACCCCGTGACATATAGTCATCGTTATAATCATTCTTATCCCCATTCAGATTATAGGTGAGCGTATCCGGAAAACCACTCTCCTGAAGATAATATCGTGCTGCTTCTAGGTACCTTGGCTTTCCGCTAAGTTTATAATTTACAGAGGGTTCATTTGCTGACCTGCGTGCCACACTTCCCATTCCCCCTCCAAATTTCACGGCATCAACCGAGATCGCACCTTGCTCATCACCGTCTGCGCTAACGGTGACCATCCCGGTTTCCGGATTCTTACCCACCTGAAAATCAAATGTTCCCAGGTAGATCCAGGTTCCTCCACCTATTTTCTGATTAACCAGGAACTGAGTCTGCCCTCCCGTATGGTAAACAGTATATTTGACATTTGATGAAGTGGTAGTGTCATTCTGATAAGCGACCGAGACCGAATATTTCCCTTTTGCAGGAAATGAAGGTATGTATTTAATGCGCTGGTCTTTACTCAGATTTCTGATCCTCAGCGAGGTTCCCTGATGAAACGGATTCCCTCCCGTAAAAAGGGTGTCGCTTAACAGAAAGCCAGGGTGGCATTCATGAACCGGAACTCCTTCAGGGATAATCAGCTCAGAGCCCGCTGTAGACCGGTTATTATCGACATAAACTTCGTTTGTCTGCCAATCGCGCTCACGTGGAAGGAAGACATTGGCGCCGCTGTTTTCAAGCATTGGCACCAGATAAGGCAAAACAAAACTCATGGGCAACATATCTTCAACTGTTCCGAACAGCCGCGCACGCTGCCACTTCCACCGGTCCTGCGCAGATTCGTAATACCACCCGTGGCTCTCCCAAACAGCAAGGTTATTATTGAAAAGTCCGGAAACAGGTTTCGTCTTTCCTATTTGAGTAACAACGGGAATCCGGCCGGAACTCTTAGCGGACAATCGGTTGTCATCGACTGGAATAACAGATCGCAATTTATTGGGAACCAGATCTCTCACTAAATGATGATCGGAATATAATGTGAAATGATATTTTTTAAATCGGCGACCCAGTGATTTTCGGACTGTATTTTCCAGGTTTTGAACATCAGCTTCCCTGACGGGGACATACGAAAGCGGAGTGGAAAAATAGATCTGAATCAGTCGTTTTTCGGCATGGATGGAGAGCGAATCAAAACATATCTTCCCGAGATGTTCCCAACCTAGCATTACATTTTTCAAATTCCTTAATCTGCCTTCAGCTTTAACACTCGAAACGGATCGTTTCAATGGCCTTGAAGAGCCCGGAAAAGGCATGACCAAAAAAACAATCAGAAGAATATAGAAAGATGACCCGACAGATCTGCTCATCAATAAGTTATTATAAGGGCGGCCAAAATTAGAATTAATTTTATAATAATAGTACCTTTACAGAGTATGTTTTCCCAAAAAAAATTTAGACCTGGAAACATTTATGCTTAACAATATTGAATACTTGAAATTCATGATTTTAAGGGATTTTTGAATCCCGTTCAGGAGAGTTAAAAATAGAAATATTAAGGTTCAATTCAAAATAATTCTTACAAATAATGATCCTTATTGCAGACAGCGGAAGTACCAAAGCCGAATGGGTTATCCTTTCGGAAGAAGAAGGTCCGGAAACGGTTTTTACTTCGGGCATTAATCCGTTTTATCAGGATTCCGGGCAAATAGTGCCCCAATTGCAGCGTGAATTTACCTCAGCGCAGAAAAAATATGATGCAATTTATTTTTACGGTGCAGGTTGCCTCAATCAAGAAAAGGGAGAAATCGTCAAGGAGGCTTTATTGCAATTTTTTGAGACTCCCCGAATCTTTGTTGGCAGCGATCTTCTGGGCGCTGCCCGTTCCTTGTGTCAGGAGCAGCCGGGGATTGCCTGTATTTTAGGAACAGGCTCAAATTCATGCTATTACAATGGTTCTGAAATAATCAGTCACGTCTCTCCGTTAGGATTCATTCTGGGTGATGAGGGAAGCGGCGCCGTTCTCGGAAAAAAACTGATCAGCGATATTTTAAAAAATCAGTTACCATCCCGGGTGATTCGCAGTTTTTTTGAAAGATATCAGACAACTGCCGCAGAGATATTGGAACATGTTTACAAACAACCCTTTCCCAGCAGATACCTTGCCGGTTATACCAGGTTTCTCTCAGCAAATATAGATATACCTGAAATAGAGAATATTGTAATTACAGGGTTTCACGATTTTATCAAGCGAAACCTGATGCAATATACCCAGGTCCATCTCCTGCCGGTTAATTTCACGGGAAGTATTGCCTTCCATTTTAAATCGCAACTCAGAAAGGCATTCGAAGAACAAAAGCTGATACTGGGCAAAACGGAGCAATCCCCGGTGAGTGGCCTGATCCGCTATCATCAAAGTCGAGGATCAATTTAAAATCTCAGTCGTTCCATGACCTCAAATTAAAGGACCATGATCAGTGTAACGGAATCACCCTCAAATTTCGACAATCTCGATGGCATGACTGTTGAAGAGTTACTTGTTCACATCAATGAAGAAGATGCCAAAGTGCATCTGGCAGTCAGAGAGGCCATTCCCCAGATCGGGAAATTAGTGGAGCAAATTGAAGCCAGAATGAAAAAAGGGGGACGTGTATTCTACCTCGGTGCCGGTACAAGCGGCCGGCTTGGGGTTTTGGACGCATCGGAAGTTCCCCCTACCTTTGGTGTTCCTGAAGGGACGGTCATCGGGTTGATTGCCGGAGGTGACACCGCCTTGCGTAAACCAGTGGAAGCCGCTGAAGATGATTCTGAAAAAGCATGGAGCTCCCTTCTCACTTTCAATATTAATAAAAACGATACCGTGATCGGAATAGCTGCTTCAGGAACCACTCCTTACGTCATCGGCGGGATCAGGCAGGCGCGCGAAAATGGAATTCTTACAGGATGTATAACCTGTAACCCGGGAAGTGAAATCGCCAAAGTCACAGAATATCCCGTTGAAGCCATCGTAGGTCCCGAATTTGTGACCGGCAGCACCCGTTTAAAGGGAGGAACAGCTCAAAAAATGATTCTCAATATGATTACGACCACCATTATGATCAGATTGGGAAGGGTAAAAGGGAACAAAATGGTAAATATGCAAATCACCAATAAAAAGCTGACCGAGCGGGGAATCCGGATGATCACCGATGAACTTCATATTCCGGCCGGGGAAGCCCGCAGATTATTGTTTATCCATGGTTCGGTCAGAAAGGTAATCGAAAACTACCGTTCGTAATTTCAGTAATCGAAACAGAAATCACATGTAATAAACTATCTCGCAAATGGTTACTCCATTTAAAAACTAACCACGGATTGATATGAGAACAAATAACAAGATTAAGCTGGTCAATTTAACGACCTGGATCATGCTGATTACCGTTTCGATAATCGCATTTTGGTTTATTGGATTTGTGGTTTCAAACACTTTTGATTTGAACGTTTTTGCACAAAAGTCATCAACCTTTATTTATTCGTTCATTGGATTTTCTGCGGTGCTTGTTTTATGTTCAGCCATTCTCAATATAAGTTTGAATATTGGCATCATCGCCGATAACACAGGATCGGATAAAGAGTCTTCCAGGAATAATGCGATTGGCAGGAAGTTTTATTTGGCCATAACAACTATTATATTAGGATTAATCGCTTTTCTCTTTTTAGGAGATTACCAGACCAGGAAAAACACCAGAGATAAACTGACCGATTCCTCGGATTATATTGTAAAAACATACGCTGAATCAATAAATAAATTGGGACCGTGTTTAGTGGATACGGGCAAGGTGGCCCGAATTCCGGAAATATTGAAATTTCTTTCAGATCAGAAATCTGAATTTCCTTCGGTGTTGTTAATTACCAGCGGAAAATATGACGGACAACTGACTTTTCTCGAGATTGGTCAGTATGATGGTGAAAGAAGCTTAAAAAAGCCCCTCTACGGAAACTCCTTTTATCGGTGTGAAGATTATGATTGTAAGTACCTGACAGAATTTTTCACAGGGAAAGCCAGCAGAACCTTTTTCTGGACAAGGGAGAACGACTATAAATTATATTATCCGTTTGATATGAGGGGTGTCAGATTTATCCTGCTTTTTACCAAACATCAATCCCATGGAAAGATTGGATCATAATAAAACATAAAATTTTTCGGAATTGTCTAAAGTTCAAACTCAAACCCGGGCCAGCTGGTCGCCGGATGTTATCAACTCCGTTTATTCCCGGCTGAACAATGAATATTCTTAGGTCACTCTTCCTTGATTTTCTTTATAATGATTTCGCGGTACTTGATAATAAGATAGAAAAGGCAACGACAGTAAAAACGAGAACCACACCTGCTGCTATCCCTGCGGTGCCCAGGATCCATGAACCAGTGGTAGCCCCCTTATCCTTGTCATAGATCTCAATTTTAACAATAGCGCTTAATGGAATGGAAACCTGGTTAGCTTCTTGTGATGGCAGTGCAGAAAGGTACATGTGCACCTCATTCAGCAAAAACCGCTGGTTCAGGGAAGAGCGGGTCAAATATCGGTTTGGCCGGTTTGAACGTACTGGTTTGATTGTTGGAGCCATTTTGTACTCATCCAATTTTCCAGTCACCGCTCCATTGAGCACCTGAGCATGACTTAATACCCATTTTTGCTGGTCGAAATGAACAACGAATGTTTTTCCGGCCTCCATGAGTCCACCCACAGATTCAGAAGAAACCACCGGGGGCATGGTTATTTTGAAATAACTTCTGCAACCAATTGTCAGATTGAAGATTGAAAAAGCAAGGATTATAGTAATCAATTTCAGCGCACTGCTCTTTTGAAATTTCCTGCCTGCCCACTCCCTAAAAGCAGGATTAACAAAATTGAATATATCTTTTATAGCTCTCATAACCAATTATTTTAATGCCTGAAACTGATGAAATAAAAAAATTCAAAAAAGGGTGTTTCCAACTATTCTCCGGTTGTTGCAGACCTATCGACCGGCTGAAATAAACAATAGGATATCACAAATATAAGAAAATTTGGATGTTGGCTATTAATATCCGCAATTAAAGGGATAGGAAAGGTCCTGAGGATTTATTTAGATTTGATAATTTCCGCACCGGATCAGTTGTGAGCGGTTCCTAATATCTCAAAACTTAAAGGAAATTGAATTGTTAACAGTAAGATTACGTATATTTGAACGTTAATTTAATTTTATTCAAATGAATGCAAATTCGCTCTTTTGTACAAAGACGCCGGTTCTTAACCAAGGTTCACCGGAAGAAAAACGAAAAGAGATACTTGAATATTTCCACAAGACATTTGATATCGACGAACAGCTTTTTGAAGCATTTGCAGATCAGAGTGCCATGTACCGTAAGGCTGACCCCTTGCGTCATCCGTTGATTTTTTATTATGGACATACGGCCACCTTCTATATTAACAAGCTAATTGTAAGCAAGATACTTACAGAAAGAATTGATAACCAGTTCGAATCGATGTTTGCTATTGGTGTCGACGAAATGTCCTGGGACGATTTGAATATGAGTCATTACAACTGGCCCACCATGGCAGATGTTTTGGCCTACAGAAATAAAGTTAGGCAGGTGGTCGACAAGCTGATAAAAACCTTGCCATTGGAGCTTCCAGTCGGATGGGATAATCCATTCTGGATCATTATGATGGGAATTGAGCATGAACGGATTCACCTGGAGACCTCCTCTGTGCTGATACGTCAGCTTCCGCTTAGCTACCTAAAACCGATAGCGGGATGGAACATCTGTACGGAATCTGCCACAGCTCCTCAGAATTCACTGATTCAGGCAGAGGGAAAACAATTTCAACTGGGAAAATCATTGAATAACCCGCTTTATGGCTGGGACAATGAATATGGAATTCATACAGCAGATGTGAAGCGTTTCAAAGCATCAAAATACTTGTGTTCAAATGGTGAATTTCTTCAATTTGTAGAGGCTGGTGGTTATGATGTGCAAAAATACTGGACTGAGGAGGGATGGAACTGGAAAACTTATAAGGAAGCTAAGCATCCCTTATTCTGGATAAAGGAGGGAAGCAGCTGGAAATTGCGGCTGGTATTTAATGAGATAAATATGCCCTGGAACTGGCCTGCCGAAGTGAATTATCTCGAAGCGAAAGCTTTTTGTAACTGGAAGGCTGAACAAACCGATTCCCCTGTCAGGCTCCTTACGGAAGATGAATGGTACGTTTTGTATCAACAGGCTAATATTCAGGATCAACCTGCATGGGATACAGCACCTGGAAATATCAATATGGAACATTTTCAAAGTCCATGTCCGGTTGACAAATTCAGTTTTGGCGGGTTTTTTGACCTGATTGGTAATGTGTGGCAATGGACGGAAACTCCGATAAGCGGCTTTGAAGGGTTTAAAATTCACCCGATTTACGACGATTTTTCGACTCCAACATTCGATTTGAAGCATAATCTGATCAAGGGAGGGTCATGGATTTCGACGGGAAATGAAGCAATCGGAGATGCCAGGTACGCTTTCAGGCGCCATTTTTACCAGCATGCCGGTTTCCGGTACGTAGAATCGGAAAATGCGGTGATAATTCCTCAGCACCTTTACGAAACAGATCCGGAAGTTGTCAGACACTGCGAAGCACAATATGGAGGTGATTTCCTGGGTATCCCAAATTACTACGGTCGAATTGCAGAGATTGCCTGTCAATATGCGGGAGCTGCCAAAAAAAGCGCCCTTGATTTAGGTTGCCGGGCTGGCAGAACGACCTGGGAATTGGCCAAATATTTCGATAAGGTCACGGGGCTTGATTTCACGGCAAGAAATATCAGGGTCGCCGTACAATTACAGGAGAGCGGAAGTTTTAATTATCTCTTCCCGGAAGAGGGAGAGCTCGCCTCGTATCATGAATTATCATTAACAGATCTCGGATATGATAAATTAGCCGATAAAATCACCTTTCACCAGTCAGACGCCTCCAATATGAAGACCATCTTTGTTGGCTATGACCTTGTTTTACTGAATGATATATTGGATCAGATGTACAATCCCCGTCACTTTCTGACCGGAGTTCACAAACGGATTAATCCGGGGGGAAGGCTCATTGTTGCCACCGGTTTTGACTGGAGCGAAACGTGCACCCAACGTGCCAACTGGGTCGGAGGTCATCGCGAAGGTGGTGAACCGATTTGGGGCCAGGATGATCTCTCCTCATTACTCAGTGATACCTTCATCAAAATCGATGGCCCGATCCTGGTTCCATCTGTTACAAGAATCAACAAGAGGAAATATTCCTACAATACGATCGAAGTGACTATATGGGAAAAAAAGGAGAGGGAGTGAATGGGAGATGGGGAGATGGGGAGATGGGGATAGGTAAAACAATGTATATTAGCTATTTATCCATGACATATTGAATAGCAGTGACACCGGAGAAGCTGAATGACCTAAAACCGGGTAAATTAGGCACGCAAATCGGGATGAGACTCTCACTCTAAAGTTACTCACAAATTAAAATAGTTATTGCTTTAAAAGTTTAAAGGCGTGCTTCCACCTGTTTTCACGAAATCCGGGAATACACCAAAGCATGCATAAGGGTTCGATGGCTCTTGCTCCTTCTGCAGCGCCCATATCCTCAGCTTCAAATCCAAACATCGTACATATTTCAGATACCTCAGCCTTTGCTATGCGATCGTTTCCGCAAATAAACATCGTCGGTTTGACTCCCCCAAAATCCGGATTGATCATCAGGCTGCTCCCAATGCTGTTAAAGGCCTTGACAAATCTGGATCCGGGAAATCTCTTTTGAAGTTGCTCCATCAGGGAGTAATTTAACTCTGTAAAAAACTGCAAAACTCCATTTTCGGGAGCCGCATCCGAAATTGGATTTGTCGTATCAACAATAATCTTTCCCGACAGGTTTGGCTCACCCGCCAGTACCAACGCATCAATGGCCGCCGTACCTTTGGTTGCAAGTATGATGATATCTCCGAAACCGGCAGTCTCTTCAAATGAGCCCACCGACCCGTCCGGGCCGGATGATGCCTGCCATTCTGCCAGTTTTGAACGGTCCCGACTTCCTATCATTACTTCAAAACCATAGTTCAAAAATCCTGTGGCAAGGGTCTGTCCGACAGAACCTGAACCAATAATTCCAATTTTCTTCATTGCCTGAAAATTTAAAAACAGACTAAGTTACAAAAAAAAACAGAAAAATAATAGCTCCTTTTTGTTAACGCAACCGGATTCCAATGACATTGGGGATCTTCCAGAAATGATCATTATTATCGTTGGGATAGGTTTTCGAGACATAGCTGCCGAATTTTGAGATAACGGTATCCCCCGTTTGCACATAAAGGCTTGCTTCGGGTCCCCCTTCAAGATAGACGGTGGTTCGTATAGTGGGAATCAACCGGATAAGATACCCGATCACTTGTTGATGGGTATAGGGTGACCGGGTAAAGAGAAAATAAATATTTCCTTCAGTGTCGGTAGCTCCAATAACCATACTGCAAAACTGTCCGGGACGTTTATCCCATGTCAATGCGGTTCCGCCACCATCGATCATCCGCATCCCCTGACATAAAGTATGGTAATTTAATCGCAGAGCCTCCCAGTTCCTGCAGGTCATATCTGTTATGACCATTGAAGTATCTGACTCCTTCAATGGATTCATGGCCATCATTACGTTATATTTACCATTCACGCGGGAATTGTTGAAATGGGTATAATTTTTAAGGTACCCTTTGTTAGTCCGCCCATTAGACATATTGAACATTCCGGCATTCACGATAACATTCATTCCAAACTCTTTTGCCCAAATATTGGCTGGCTTATTCTGTTTTTTATTCTCAGAAGAGCTAAGCACCTGAAAAGTGCATAGTAAAGGGCTGGCCTTTAGAATAAATAATTTTGAATCATTGAGGATCGATTTTTCGGGAGCATCAATTTCCAGATAAGATAACCCTTTTTGAAGCATACGCCACTTGACCTGGGAATCCTCCATTGTTTGGTCACTCAATTGGATACCCCAAAACGTGAATGCAATCACTAAAAGTGCCGAAAATCCTTTGGAGGATTTCAATTTAAACATTGGGCCAGTCAAATCTCGACTTTTTAAAAGGGAAAAGGTCATACAGCTCACCGGAGTAATAATATTCAAATGCGATGGTTCCGAAAGAGTAAGGTTTCTCATGAATCATCATTGTAGATCCGCCAACTGCAGGATTTGCCTTTGGCACCGAACCTTCGAATCCAATATTATATAATGTAGCCAGAATCTCAGGCCTGTCATCAATGGGAAAACCTGCCCGCTCCCACTGTATTTTAAGTTGCTTGATATTTAGCGCCGCATAAAGATACGAATAGAAATGATTTTTATAATCCGTAAGTCGTTTAAACCGCTCAATATCAGGCGAATTCGTTGAGCAATCGAGCAGGTGCTCGTATTTGGCCCCCAGATAAAAAGTCGATACGCTATCCTTCAGATTCCGTTCAATAATTTGAGCAGTAGTCACTTTAATGCCGGTAACACCCAGGGAGAAGGTCGATTCGACCGAAAGAATCTTGAGTGGCCCAATCCATTTCTTATAGGCTTCGCGCTCAGAATTAAAAAGGCGGATCTGCTCCCCGACAAGCACTGCGACAATAAGCCTGGGCTCAACATTGGTGAGGTTAGCAACTGAATCAATCAGTGGTTTATCCTTGGCAACAGCAATCTTAAAATCAGCCCACTCGGCGATATTCATCCATCCAAAAACACTGCCGCTGTTACGCTGCGTACTATCGGTCAAATTGTCCGATTCAAATTCCTTCAGCTCCGAATTATATGCCTTATTATCCTGCATATAAAGGTTAACGGCACCAATCATCCGTTCAGCTTCGGCGAGGTTATGACTTTTCAGATATGCATTAAGGATAAAAAGGGAATTTTCGGGATAATATTTATTTAACACCAGAACCTCGTGCAGAAACTGTGCCTCCCTTCGATTTACTTTACTACTGTCCTTCCTGTCTGACTTACCATATTTATCCTTAATTTCCTGAAAATACCGGTCATTGTAATCAACAGCCCCTTTATCATCAGTAACGTGCAACTTTACAGCAAAAAATGCCGATGTCAGAAAAAACCCAATCAGGGCAAAAACTATGACTAAACTTATACCTAAATACCTGAATAATTTGCGGTAATGACTTCGTGTTGAACCTAATTCCATTCGTAATACATTGATTTAACCTACTGATTTATATTTACATAACTGAATAAAGCCTCACATATCCAAACCGTTTTCAGTGAGAATATCAATTCACATGGGTTTTATTGAATACAAAATCAGTTTAAAAATTGTGGCGAAATTAGTTCATAGCGGACACTATTATTCAAATAGCCGCCAGTTTCTCATTGGCCGGCAAAATAAATAATGTAAAAGTTACAAACACAGCAAAGAAATCCTCAATCCCAAACAAATTTCCACTGTCCGTTAAGCTGGCGCTTCCAGACTGTGTGAAAAATCCCTCTGCTCTGAATGTTATGTCCAAGGCTGTCGGTTTTACTAAAAGTATATTTCCCGAAGGTATACCCCAAATCACCGGAACCGGATACTTCAGCAAAATCGGGGCTCCACACCAGAATAACCCCTTTTGCCGGCATGGATTCATACTGACGGCGTATGGCCTCCTTCCCTTTGATCAGCCGGTCACCACGCAGAATAACAGCCGAATCAGCCGCAAAATAGACAAAAGCCTGTTGGATACCTTTCGATTGAGCCATGGCACAAAACTCCTTTTCAACGGCAAACAGCTCTTTTTTAAAGATTTCATCCCTGGCCGGAGCTGATGGAGTTTGACAGGAGTGCATTAAAACCATCAGCGCGGAAAATACAAGGAGAATGTTTCTTATAGCCATAATTATCAATTATTTACATTGAATAATGAACTAACGATGAATAATCCCGTTAGCCGGTTAACGCTTCCTGTATTATCCTAATTGCCAGCTGAGCTGCCTCCATTCATCTAATATTCACCCTACTTCATCCATTTTTCCAGTGTCTTCATCACCTTGCGGCGCTGATATTCCGGTAGCGTGCCGATGCGGGTGCGATGACTTCCACCGGGTTGAATAATTCTAAGAATCTTTTTATTCCCTTTTGCATCGGCCGCAGAAGCTGTCCAGGGATCGCTCCCCCCATAAATCAGCAAGATCTTTTGGGCATCTTTTTTAAGATATTCTTTGACGAGCAGGCTCATTGCCGGGTCGTATGAAATTTCGGTCTTTGCCGGCATAAACAATTTTTGTATATAATCGTGGGTATCTTTCAATTCCATTAATCCATGAAACGGCTCAGGATTATATCCATAATAGCCTAACTGTTTTAAAGCCTGAACGAAAAACGGAAAAGTTGGCTTGCCGCTTTCGATATCAAAATAATCCGGGGGACAAATTTTTATCAGATAGTTAAAAAGAGCCTGATCGGTAGCTGTTGTTTGAGGAATTTCATTTACCGACCTTCCCCATTGCCAGAAAGAAAATGCAAATTCCAGGATACAATAGTCAAAAATTGTGCTTTCGCTGGCTCTGAATTGATATTTCTTTTCGGTGCATAACTTGTCGAAAAGCGGCATTAATTCCTGTTTCCTTTTCAGCAACTCAACCTGACACTGGGCAATTTTACGGCGGGCTGATGCGGTTCCGGCTTTATGCCTGATAAAAAGATCGTGCCGTTTCTCTTCTGTCGAAAAATTTAACGGAGCCACATAAGGGACCGATATTTCCACGTCGTTCGGATAAAGCGCCCGGTGATAAAGAACAGTCTCCCCACCTTTGCTGATGCCGGTACTGATCCATTTTTTAGTATAGAGCAGTTTAAAAATGGTCACAATATGGTGATGGTCTGCCGCTGCATTTTCAACAGTCAGGTACTTCCAGTCAATGGAATCGGGGACAGATTTTCCAAAGAACCGGTGCTCTGCAAATAACTGATTGGCATTCAGCAGCGGGCAAAGTTCGTTCAGGTATTTCGTGTTAGCTCCATAATCTCCTCCATATCCTTCAGTAATAAATACAACCGGGCGCTCAAAATCGAGATTGGACAAAATTACCCGTTGAGCAAAGCTCCCAAGTGCCGGATGCAGATGATCGAGTGGCTGTTTTACCTTGATTATCAGGGCTTCTTTAAAAAAAGGATTTGGCTCCATTTTTTCCACTGAAATAATATCAGGCATACTTTTGATCCGCTCAGCGAGAGTCTGCGAAAAGGCAGTTTGCCAGGTAATGAAAAGAATTACAGACAGTAATGAAGCTCTTAGAAATTTATTCATATCAATAATTAAAATTTGTCAAATTCTGACTTGATTTTGAGAGGGACAAAATAACGATATTAATATTACATAATTACATCACCTTCATTTTTCCTGAATATTAAATAGACGGGATACCTCCCCATTAAAAGGATAAGAAACATGGGTATTTCCAGCGATGCAGCTGTCTATATTGGCATCAGGCAATCATTTTAATCCACTCAATCAGTGCCGGTTAATAAACTTATTTTCATCTGATCCGCTTTTTCATCTAATTAATAAAATCAAAGCAAAACAAAGGGGTTCATTTAACGGCCCTGATTCGTGCCACCCATCCCCCATTATTGGCCAATTTAATTTTCAGGATATCGCCAAAGTTGACTTTATGCGTTGAAATTTTCACATGGGTCGGTGATTCATTGGCATCAATTCCGTCGGCCCAGCTTTCCATTTCAGAGGTTCCGGCAGCCATAAAGTCAAGTTTCAGGGTGATTTCCTTCATCTTACTGTTATTCATCACGCCAATAAACCAATCGCTCCCCGATTTTTTTGCGATCGCCACAAATTCCCCCGGATAACCGTCAATAAAGCGGATATCATCCCAGGTAGTCGGAACAATCTTCAGAAAGTCAGCACCGGGCTGATTCAGGATATGATCGGGATGGTCGCAGACAACAGTCAGCGGACTTTCGTAAATCACAAATTTAGAGAGTTCAGCGGCGCGTGTATTCCATACCAGGGTAGGTGTCTGATTTTTATATTGAGCTTTGGTCACATTCAGAAAACCACCCGGGGTATAATCCATCTGTCCGGCCACCATCCGAGTGAAGGCCAGTTTAACATTGTGTTCGGGGCTCATCCTGTCTGAGAACTTGTAATATTCATTACCCATTACCCCTTCGCGGGTTATCATATTCGGGTAGGTGCGGATAATACCATCGGGTTTGTAGGCTCCGTGAAAATCAACCATCAACTGGTTTTGGGCAGCACATTTAATGATATCGTGGTACCAGTTGACCATATCCTGGTCATCGCGATCCATAAAATCAATTTTTATTCCCGCAATTCCCCATTTATGGTATAAAGGAAAAGCCTTTTTATAGGCCGAATTGCGGTTGACATCGCTGTTGTAGAGCCAGAGTATGATTTTTACGTTTTTGGATTTTGCATAGCTGATTATTTCCGGCATATCAATCTGAGGAGCAGCTTTGGTGATATCTGCTTCAGGGGCAGCATATTTGCCATACCATTGCCAGTCAACGAGCATATAGGGCCAGCCCATTAAAGCTGCGAAATCGATATATTGTTTAATAACAGGCATTTCCATTGCAACATCGCCACTCCACCAATGATCCCAGGCGCTGATCCCGGGTTTAATCCATGAAGGATCAACAATGGCGCACGGGGCATTCAGGTTCTGGATAATCTCCGATTCAATCAGTTTTCCGGGATTTTCACCGATCATAATCACTCTCCATGGAGTATAAACCTCATCATCAAAACGGGCTTTGACACCCTCCGGATCCTCGCCCGGCAGGGGAGCAAGTTTTGTGGTAAGTTCATTCTCCTTCCCTTTGGTACCCATGTAAAAAGCAGGATAATTATCAATGACTGCTTCGGTTATTGCAACCCAGCAATGATCTCCGTAATCCATCAGTAATGGTAAACCGGCCACCGTTTTAGCAGAAATATAGCTAAGCGGACGTTCAAAGAATTCGGATTCCTGTGAGCTGGAATATTTTCCATACTCCACAACCCATGCTTTGGGATCGCCCGGGATATTAAAGGTGGTCAATTCACGGGTAATCTGTCGATGACCATTTTTCTCACTCCGAAAAAGCTTCGAGCGAAAAGCGGCTCCATCATTATAAACACGAAAGGTAGTCTCCATCTGACGCATTAATCCCCCTTTCTCCCTGAACATGATCTGTGTTTCATTGTAATTATTTACAACATCCGCGTGTTTGGAACGAATTACAGGCCTCCAGCTCTCACTGAAATGTTGATCCTTTCGGTCTATCACGGCGAAATCTTTAACCATTGCCGGTTCAGTTTTAAACTCAAAACCGAGAGATGATTCGCGGATTATGGTCTTTCCATTGAAGGTGACAGAATAGCGCACCTGATCGCTGTTACTGATTTTCAAGCTGATTGTGTGATTCGGGGAGAAAACTTCAAAATTCTGACCATAGGAAAATAAAGAAATCAGCAGAAAAATCGAGGTTAGTTTTATGTTATTGAATATCATAAAGTTGGTTATTCCGGAATAGTTTAAATTAAATATAAATTATAGAACAGGTTGAAAGAATTTAAATTAAAGAACGATTTGTATTTTACATTTTCGAATTTTGATTTTGTTAAGTTAAAGATAAAGATCCCTTTTACCGGATAATATTTCACCATAATCGCTGCGGAATTTTTGCAAAAGATGGGTCTTCTTCTTAAAATAATCGAGTGATTCAATCTCCCCAATCTCTTTCAGGATTAATGGTTCTCCCATTTCGCGTGTTTTATCGGAGGCATAATCGCTGAGGTACTCACGAAATGTCAGGACCGCATTGAGCTTGCAGAATTTCCCCTCGTCGCAATGACTAAGCATACCCATGATCGTTTCGCCGGTTCGGCCGCACCGGTAACCAGCAGTACAAAATGAAGGGATAAATCCCAGGCCGATTACCTCCTGAATGACGTCATCCAGATCGCGCGGATCTCCGATTGTAAACTGTTTTTTATCAAGATCATTTTCCGTTTTCTGGTCACTGTACCCCCCGATTCCAATACGGGTGGAGGCATCGGTCTGGGTACAACCAACCTGGAGGACAACTTTCTTGATTTCGGCCTTTTCGCGGGCTGTCACGATCATTCCGGCGGTGGGAACCGAAAGTCGCAATACGGCAACCAGTTTTTTGAAATGGTCATCCGAAACATTCCACGGTGATTGGGACGACAAACTTGAGCCTGAGGCCGGGGTCATCCGTGGAAAGGAGATTGTATGGGGGCCTATTCCGAATTGTCTTTCCAGATCGAGGGTATGATATAATAATCCCATCACCTCGAAACGCCAGTCATATAACCCAAACAGCGCCCCGATCGCCACATCATCAAGTCCGGCATCCATGGCGCGGTGCAAGGCATAAAGACGCCACTGGTAGTCGCCCTTAATGGTATTTGCAGGATGGACGTGATGATAGGTTTCGTGATGATAAGTCTCCTGGAAAACCTGAAAAGTACCGATTCCCGCCTCTTTAAGGATTTTCAGTTTGGAAATCTCTAAGGGAGCCGCATTGATATTGACCCGGCGTATAGAGGAAGGGCGCCCCGATTTTAAAGCCTTCTCTTCGACGCTATAAACGGCCTTTACAGCAGCAGCCATATAATCTGCATCGGAACGGTGATGCTCGCCAAAAACAAGGATCAGCCTTTTGTGGCCCTCCTTTAAAACAGAGGAAGCTTCCTTCCTGATTTCATCAAGCGTTAAAATCCGTCTCACCTCCTGGCTATTGGCTTCACGAAATCCACAATATGCACAGTTATTTACACAAAGATTGGAGCAGTACAGAGGTGCAAAAAAGACAATTCTGTTGTCATATACCTTTTTCTTGACCTTAAGCGCTGCCTCAAAGATCTCTTCCCACAATTCAGGGGAAGTAACATTAAGTAAAGCTGCAGTCTGGTCCGGAGACAGGGTTTTAACAGATAACGATTTTTGAAGAATATCCCTGATTAATTCAGGGGCCGGATTGACATTTACAGCGAGTTTGTTGAAAATATCACCCTCATTGATAAAATCGTCCCCATTAACCAGGTACTTTTCAATTTCTTTGCGAATAATGACTTGTTTGGTCCAATTGCCGGTGATAAGGTCTTTTTCCATCGTTGTTTATTCTTTCGATACAAATATAGCCAAACCATGAGTCATTTATTCAAATTTAACCCGAATATCACCGTGTTTCAAAACTATAAAAATTGCAAACACTTGTTGGATCTTCAGCAAGGTTAGAGTACTTTTAATAAATTTTACAGGGAGGCCGCCGGCCTGATGCCTCGGTTGATACTTAACAATACATTTCACAGCTATGGATAGGATAAAACTGATCAATGATACAGCGAATTTTGTAAAAACTGTTCTCGGGAACGATTCCTCAGGGCATGACTGGTGGCATATTCACCGTGTCAGAGCGCTTGCGCTCCAAATTGCAAAAGCTGAAGGTGCCGATCTTTTTGTGGTTGAGATGGCAGCATTACTCCACGATGTAGACGACTGGAAAATTGTTGGAGGCGATACCATTGGGCAAAAATCAAGAGATTGGCTCAACAAAAACGGGGTTGAGAAATCGATGGCGGTTAAAATCTGTTCGGTCATTGATGGGGTAAGTTTTAAGGGGGCAAAAGTCAGTACATTCACAAATGACCTCGAATGTGCGGTCTTGCAGGATGCTGACAGGCTTGATGCGATAGGTGCCATTGGAATTGCACGCACATTTGCCTATGGTGGGAGTCGTGGCCGTATTCTCTATGATCCGGAGGTCTCCCCCGTTATGCACACGAATTTCGAAGATTACAAAAAAGGAGATGGCCCTACGATAAACCATTTCTACGAAAAACTTTTATTGCTTAAGGATTTGATGCAAACTGAATCCGGCAGATTCCACGCGCTTCAAAGACATGAATATATGACCCGGTTTCTGGAGCAGTTTTATACAGAATGGAATGGTGATCATTTCTAAAAGAAATGTCACATAATATTTCTTTTTACTTAAATTGTTGTGTAACTTTGAGACAATACTTAACTTTCTAATACCTGATCCGGATAAGCTACCTGCTGTTATGGTATCATATAATGCTTTTATTTTGCTGTGGTTCTTTAATCTAAAAAATCTGATTTCCAATGAAAACTACGATTTTTTCGTTATTACTTCTGGCAGGATTAATTTTTGCCGGATGTGCCCCCAAGCACCCCAAGATCGGCCTGCTTATTCACAGTTATGATGCTCCCCGCTGGCAAAACGACCAGCGTTATTTTGTTGATGCAGTAAAACAACTGGACGGGACTGTCCAGGTAAAAGTGGCAGACAATAATGCCCAGAAGCAATTAGTCCAGGCTAAAGAGCTGATCAGCAAGGGGGCGATGGTTCTGGTTGTAATTCCCGTTGATCAGGGTACCGCTGCCCAAATTATTAATTTAGCCCACAAAAAGGAGATCAAGGTGATCGCTTATGACCGGCTAATTAACAATTGCAGGCTGGATTATTATGTTTCGACCGACAATATCAGGGTTGGCGAACTCCAGGCTCAATACCTGACCAAAATTAAACCCAAAGGAAATTATGCCCTTCTGGGCGGACCGTCGAACGATAATAACAGCAGGATGCTCTATATCGGACAGCTTAATATCCTGCAGCCATATGTGGAACGCGAAGAGATCAAAATTGTCTACCGGCAGTTTGCAAATTCATGGACTCCCGAGGAGGGATATCGGCTCGCCATCGCCAGTCTGGACAGCACGGCAAATAAAGTTGATGCTATGATCTGCGGAAACGATGCCATGGCCTTAGGAGCCATCAAGGCACTCAAGGAAAGGGGGCTTTTAAAACAGGTTGCTGTTGCTGGCCAGGATGCCGACATGATCAATATACAGGAGATCATCAAAGGTAATCAGGCAGTTACCGTATTTAAGCGGATTAAAACCATGGCCTCCACAGCTGCCGAACTTGCTATCCATCTGGCCAAAGGGGAGATGGTTGATCCTTACCTCTCAACAATCAGTAATGGAGAGCGCCTGGTCCCTTCGTATCTAGTCGACGCGATAGCCGTGAACGAAGGTAATGTTGAAATGACAGTAGTTGCTGAAGGCAATTAAAATCAATCATTTAACTCTCCCGGGAGATGCTCGGCTGCATAGGTAAATTCTTCATACCATGGGGAGCCATATTGACGCGTAAGCGGCTCCCTGAGGTATTTCCACAGTGGCATGCCCTGGCTTTTACCGCAGACTCTGCCAGACTTACAGATATCAAGCTGCTGATAATTAACGGCATCAAATCGTTTATAGGCAGTTATACGGATAGGGAACAGATGGCAGGACACCGGTTTCCGAAAAGGTGTTTTCTTGTCAAAATAGGCCCGTTCGATGGCACATTTGGTAATTCCCTTTTCGTCCCTGAAGGTGAATACACATTCGTTATTTCCCACAATAGGAGTCACCAGATCACCGTCTGAATCGATCACCGAAAATCCCTGCTTTTCAATTTCAGCTATATTCTCTGCCGAAAGATAATCTTTGAAATCGGGGTATAGTGATTCAATAATTTCAGCCTCTTCAGAAGTTACAGGGGCGCCGCTGTCTCCATCGACACAGCACGCCCCTTTACATTTTTCAATATCACAGCAAAATTCTTTTTGAAGAACATCCAGGCTGATAATTGCTTTTCCTATTTGCAGCATCTTACTTTTCAATCAAAACTTTTCCGGTCATATCTGAAGGAATTGCAACACCCATAATCGTGAGAAGAGTTGGAGCCACATCCGCGAGAATGCCGTTTGAAACTTTGGCATCACTGTGACTGGTAACCCAGATAAAAGGGACCGGATTAAGTGAATGAGCCGTATTTTCACTCCCATCGGGGTTTACCGCAAAATCGGCATTCCCATGATCTGCAATGATCACAACATCGTAGTTATTTGCAATTGCTGCAGTAACAACCTCATTTACACAATGATCTATAGATTTAACGGCAGTTTGAATTGCACTGTAAACACCAGTATGACCAACCATGTCCCCATTTGCGAAGTTGAGACAAATAAAGTCAGCGCTCTTGGCATTGATCTCCGCGACGATCGCCTCCTTAACCAGTGGGGCCGACATTTCGGGCTGAAGATCGTATGTTGCCACTTTGGGCGACGGGATAAGTATCCGTTTCTCGCCGGGGAATTCTGTCTCGCGACCTCCGGAAAAGAAAAAGGTGACATGTGCATACTTCTCTGTTTCCGCAATCCTGATCTGATTCAGACCGGCCTTGGAGACCGTTTCACCCATGGTATTCTGAACATTATCCTTATTAAAAATAACGTTGATCCCCTTGAACGAAGATTTGTAATTGGTCATGGTGTACCATTGCAACGGTATCGTAGTCATCCCCTGTTCATGGTGATTCTCCTGGGTAAAAACCATTGTGAGCTCCCGCAAACGGTCGGTTCTGTAGTTGAAACAAATCACAACATCCCCCTCCATAATGGTGGAGAGCGGATGACCCTGATCATCGGTATAAACAATCGGATTGATAAATTCGTCGGTAATTCCCTCGTCATATGATTCCTGAATTGAAGCCAGGACATCGGTCCGTTTTTTACCTTCCCCCTTGGTAAGCAGATCATAAGCCAGTTTCACACGATCCCAGTTCGTATCACGATCCATCCCGTAATATCGTCCAATCAGTGAGGCAAATCGGGCATTGGTATTTTCAAGTGCTTTAAGATCTTCCTTTACAAAATCATATGCTGAACGGGGATCAGTGTCGCGTCCATCGGTAAGCCCGTGGATGAAAACCTTTTCCAGTCCATGCTCCGTTGCAATTTGTGCGAGTGCTACCATATGCAGACTCAGCGCATGAACCCCGCCCGGGCCAATCAATCCGATCAGATGCACCTGCTTGTTATTCTCTTTTGCGTATTGGTATGCCCTGAGGATTTGTGGGTTACTCCATAAAGTTCTCTCTCTGATCGCTTTATTGATTTTTACCAAATCCTGATAGAGTACACGACCGGCACCAATATTGAGGTGACCCACTTCGGAGTTCCCCATTTGGCCGTCAGGCAAACCAACATTTTCACCACTGGTAAGTAACTGGCTATGAGGATATTTTTCATACAAGGAATCTATGAAAGGAGTTGGCGTAGAATAGATTACATCAGATGCTGTTTTGTCGCCGATTCCCCATCCATCGAGGATCATCAGCATTGTTTTTTGAATTTCTGCCATATCTTTTTTTATTGAGTTAACTGTTTTAAAAACCCTGCAAAAGTACCGTTTTTTAGTCCAACGAAAAAATGGAAAGAATAAACTGATTTAAGATTTAATAATTTGATAGCAACAATCGCTAAATCCGGCGAACCCATGCTGATATTACCAAAACAGCCGGGTTTTGTTCAAAAAAAAGGTGAAATCCTTCGAAGATTTCACCTTTTCCCTTAAATCAAAACCCGATCATCTTGGAACTTCAGCGGAAGCAGGTTTTGCAGGAGCAGCAGGAGCAGCAGGAGCTTGGTTAGGATTCGGCAAAACCGTCCCTTTGATCTGCAAAACGACAGGATTTGGATCGGCATTGGTAGTAACTGTTATCGTCTTTGTAAAAACACCTGGAGTTGCAGCATTGTAGGTTGCAGAAACAGTAGCACTTTGTCCTGCAGCTATCGGAGCCTGGGCATATTTGAGGTTTGTACAGCCGCATGAAGCCCTTGCAGAACTAATAATTAATGGCTCCTTGCCCGCATTGGTCAAGGTAAACTCGGCAGTTTTCGGAATATTAAAAGCAATATTTCCAAAGTCGTTAACCAACTTATCCCATTTTGCAACAGGAGCATTCGGATTGGCAGGAGCTGCAGTCGAAGTTGTTTGAGCATTAAGCTGTATGGCTGCAAAGAGGGGTAGAACCAACAAAAGAATTATTTTTTTCATCTTACAAGATATTGATTATTTGACTATGCAAATATGTAATATTTTTTACGGATTATGCACTCAACTACCATAAAACAAACATTTTCGAATGTAAAAATTTCTTAAAAGTCAGCCGAAATTATATTTATTTTAATATCTATCTGTATTTCAGGACAATATGAAATTTCAAAAGGTGATCCGTAAAAAATCAAATCAGCAGATTATGATTAACGGTAAGTTTCAAACGATTTAAAAGCTGAAAACCAGGTTAATGGGCTCCTTTGCTGTTGAGAGAATTCAGGTACCTGCAAAGTAATACTAATGAATTAAATTGAATCTGCTGTGAACCCTGAATGACACTCCATTCGGGATAATTAACACCTATAGTCATATCCGCAGGATCCGTTAAGGCGACAATCTCGAATCCGTTCCGGGCTAAAGCTTTAATTGTCCAATCGAGCGCCACCCCCTCTCCTGTGACATGTGCCGCTTTTTTGGTCTCTTTGCGTACCCTGAAATCGCCCTTTTCCCGATCGAAATAGAGATGATTACTATGAAATATGTTGTCGAAATTGCCATTCAGTATCAGGTCCTCCGGGGCTCCCTGCTCTACAGAATTTTCGAGCATAAGCCAAAGCCGGTCAGCCTCGGCGATGGCTGTGGTCAGATCATGGGTTGAAAAAAGAATTGTTTTATCTTTTTCATGGGCCAGCCGGTGCAAAATATGGACAATCTCATACTTATTTGAAAGGTCAAGAAAAGCAGTGGGCTCATCGAGTACAATGATTTCGGTATTTTGAGCCAATGACCTGGCAATCATAACCTTTTGTCGTTCCCCATCAGAGAGGTGGTTAACCATACGATATTCATATCCCTGTAATCCAACGGCTGAAATAGCCTCTTCAATCAGGTAGTGGTCCTCAGCGAGCAACTTTCCAAACCAGTTGGTATAGGGATAACGGCCTAGGGAAACCAGGTCGAAAACGGAAAGATTGGATACCCGGATAATCTCCGTGGAAACAAAACTCATTAAAACAGCAAGCTCCTTCTCGCGGTAAGAAGAAATCTGTTTACCGCAAATCCGGAAATCACCGCCGGCAGCAGGCTGAAATCCCGCAATAGTCCGTAAAAGGGTGCTCTTCCCAATTCCGTTTTCCCCAATTACCGCTACCAGTTCTCCTTTGAGTGCATAGACCGAAATTTCCGATTTTATGATTTTATGAGCCCTCGACTTTTCTTTGTAGCCCACAGAGCCGTTGCTCAAGGAAATAATTTTATCCTGTAGGTCTTCGTTCATAGCCTTGCTGTATTTTTATTTCTGACAATGATCCAAATCACAATCGGAATTCCAAGCAATGCAGTGACAGAATTGACCGGAAGGGTGGCCTCAGAGCCCGGAAGTTGTGAAATGATGTCACTGATCAGCATCATTAATGCTCCGATTAAGATCGTTCCGGGCACCAGCAAGCTGTGTTTTGCTGTTTGCAGTGTCATACGGGCAATGTGGGGAACTGCAATTCCGATGAATCCGATCGGACCACAGAAAGCGGTAATACTCCCTGCAAGAATAGCGGTGGAGAGAAAAACCATCATCCTGGCGAACAGGATATTCATACCCATACTCCGGGCATAATTTTCCCCCAATAAGAAGGCATCAAGGAATTTGGAGGAGAGAAAGGCAATCACTATGCCGACAAAAACAGACGGAAACAAAACAGACAACTGTACATTGGTCACACTTCCGAGACTACCCATTGTCCAGACAACAAAAGACTTTAACATCGCCTCATTGCTGAAATACTGCAGGATATTGACAACGGATGAGATGGCGCTTGAGATCAGGATTCCAAGAATCAGGATAGTCATAATATCTTTAATCCGCGCAGATATAATAATAATCAGCAGCAGAATCAATCCCGATCCAAGCCAGGCTGCCGCAACAATCCCCCATGAACTCACGGCAGAGACGATACTCCCGCCCAGTAAACCTCCGGTTCCAAGTACGAGCAAGGCAACACCAAGGCTTGCGCCCGAACTTACACCCAGAATATAAGGTCCTGCCAACGGATTCCTGAAGACTGTTTGCATCTGCAACCCCGCAACCGACAAGGCCGCCCCGGCGAGCACTGCGGTTATTGCCTTGGGAATCCGAAATTGGTTAATAATTAAAACTACCTGATCGCTGACGTTTCCTGTACGAAAAATTGCCTTCAGGATCTCCGGAACAGAGATGTAAAAGGATCCGACCAACAAATCCAGCAGAAAAAAGAGGGGAACAAGAAGTGCAAAAACCAGTAATACCCTATATCCGCGGGTATTCTGATGAGCTATTTTCAAACCGTTTTCTGCCACTGTTATTGGATTCTTTTGTAGAAATTAAATGTTTTTCCGCGATCACATTCCGGGTGGAAGATTTTCACCAGATCCGAAAGAATCAAATCGGGCCTGACCACACCCTGTTCCCAATAATCATTACCTCCGCCGGAACTCAGCTTCAAATTATTGTTAAAAATAGCTTTTTTCTGAACCTGCGGAAAAGCCGCAAACCGGCTGTCGGCTGCGATCAGTTCGTTGATGGTATTCACTGTGCCACAGTTGATCCAGAAATCGGCTTTTACCGAGCGCATAACCACCTGTTCGAGAGAAACGACAAAAGATTCCCGGGACGGATTATCTTTCCAGAGAAATTCGCCCCCGGCATCCCGGATCAGGGTAGCCAGATTGGAATGGCCTCCAGCCATCCACCAGGCATCTTTAAAAGGTAATCCGGTTAAAACTACAGGATGCGTTTTAACCTCCGCAACCTTTTGGCGGATCAAATTGTAGTTTTTTTCAATCTGCGAAAAGTAGTCAGAAGCCTCCTTCTCCTTATTATAAAAAGCGCCTGCATATTTTATCCATTCGGCCTTGGCCAACGGGCTCTCCTCGAGATATTCCCCGTTTAAAATAACATTCAATCCAAGATCCTGAAGTTTGTTAAGAAATCCGGTCACTTCACCGCCAACCCCATAGGCCATAATCAGATCGGGTTTTAAACTCAGAATAAGCTCGTAATTAATACCCTGCTCATATCCTATATCTGAAATTTCACGCGAGGATATTGCCTTTAGAACTTCCGGATCGGAAACATATGCGGCGCCTGAAAGGGCTTTTAGTGACGGGATTTCATGAAGTGCGCTGAGGAATCCAATGTGTGAGGTTGAAAGGCAAATCACCCTGCTGACAGGAGTCCTGATTACCTGTTTTCCAGTTAACTCCTTTGGGATATCCGTTGTTTTGTCGACCAGATAGTATTCAAAGCCTACTCCCTTTGACTTCTCCCAGGGATCAGAAACTGTAATTTTCCGGTATTTCCCACAATTTTCAACGGTAAAACCTTTGGCATAACTCACTGGTAAAAAGTGTCGGGCTAATACAGATTCTCCCGGGGTTTTTCCACCTGGCGCACAACTGGAGAGTCCAAAGATCAAAAATAAGATTAGTATGGGTGTGTATCCGGACATCGTTAAAATTTCCCCAAAGTTAATTTAACCGGATTAATTATCGGGAATTTACGACCCTGATTTTCATTATTTGCCTTGTGTGACCGGTTTCAATAGTCAGGAAATAAACCCCTGTGGGTAAATGGCCGGTTGAAAGAGATTCCGGCGTATTCAGAAAAAGGTGTTGATCTTCATATAATTTCCGTCCCAGAATATCATAAAGGGAAATCGTACTTAATTCTTCGGTGGCAGTATTCTGAAGCATAACATTATCATTTACACCTGTTTGCTGGTAAATTATCAGTCCGGTTTGCTGATAGATCACGATGTATTTGTTGGTTAAAACAACTTTGGGCACAGTGTCCGTGGCCGCGGTATTCTGACACCCGTTCGCATTTATCAGCAATGAGGTGGAAATTCCAAGCTGCGGAATTCCGTAGAAAGGTTTCCAGGCCCCATTTAAATAGGCATAGGCAAAGTTTTTATTCTGGAGACTGCGATCAGGGGTACTGTAGACAGCAAAGGTATCGGCTGAACTGGCGTAACTGATATTAAAACCTATAAAATACTGATCTTTAACGACCACAGGATTAGCAAGCTCGATGTCATTCATCGATTGTGCACTCAGCACACTGTATGGGAGATCCATTGAGAGCAGCTCGTTCCCGGGCAATCCGCTTGCCATGGATTCATCATAAACCTTTAAGGTAATTTTACTGCTATTAGATTTTGAAGCCGTTTTTGCAACACCTATTGAAACGGCTGATAAAAGGGTTTGGGAAGTTTTGGTGAATTGTTCGGCATAACCGGTAATTCCCAGATAATTATGCCCGGTTTTATAACCGCCTGCCTGTTTGGCAATTTTATACAGGGTATCCCGTTCTCCGATAGCCGAATTGGTGAATAATTTGCAGGCATTCTTACTGTCTACCGGATTAAGTGCAGATAGCTGTGATACTCCTGTTCCTGTCGGATCAAGCCAATATTTCAATTGCATACCGGATGTTTTATAATGATCCCATTGTTTGCCAAACATGCTGAAAAGGTCATTCGTCGGATCGGAGCAAGAGGAGGTACCACCGGTTAAACTGCCGATCACCTGTTTGTTTTGATTCAGCAGTGCGCAGCCTGAGGATCCGGGTTCTGTAGTGCCGATTGCCCATCTTCCGACAATCCAAAAACTGTTTGCGGTAAATTCGCTTGAAAAAGTACCAATAGTCGGCGGGGATTTAGCTATACTGATTTTTTTAACATCCGCATTGGGGTGTGATATTGCTGCGGCAGCGGCAGGGATTGCCGACGACCGGTCCCAACCGGCATAAAAAGGTCTGAACTCGGCAGGTGGCGAAGTCTCAAGCTGTAGCAGGGCAAAGTCCAGCGAATCGGATCGCGCCTTCAAAAAGGCTCCGGACATCGTTTGATCGGAAAACCCGTTGATACTGCTTCCACCGGCACCGCAGGAAGGACTTTCGTAATTAAAACAAAAAACGGTAGTCTGGGCATCTTTTAAATTGGTTATGCAGTGTCCGGCTGTTAACAAATAGGGAATGGTATCCTGCTTCGCATTATTGACCAGCGTACCTGTACAAAGATATTGCCCTCCAATCTCAAGCCGTACAACCGATTGTTTCATTGTGAGATAAGGGATTGCATCCGGGCAATAAACATCCATGTTGCAGAGGCCTGAAGGACCGATGAGTCTGGTCCCGAAAATATTCTTAAAATCATGATTGACAGAAGCAATATGCAATTCCCCCGGATATGACGCATCCTTTGGCTCATTATATTCCACCACAATTTCGTCGCCCGCGATCGGGTAGGTAGGGAAATATCCCGAGGATTGTTCATTATCAGAAGTGAATGCCCCCAGGACTTTTGAGTGATCTGAGGTGTATATAAACAAGGAAGCACCCTTGGGAATAATCATCTTATCGAAAATAAGGTTGAGCGACCATGCCCCCTTTGAACGCAAACCTACCCGCCAGATCTTCATATCATCCCCGACAGTCCACACACCTGCGGAATTAGGGGAAATATCAACATTAAAGCTTTTTGCAAAACGGAATGGCTTGAGACGATTCAAGGTTAATGACTCCTCCTTCAACAACTGAGTGTTACTGACCGGATCCATTTCAATAAAAGGAACCAAAGAAGTCAGCTCTTTCTTCTGACTAAAAGAAAGAGGTGTCCCACCATAAGATAACTGACCTGAACTTCGAAAGGCGAATGTTATAAACAGTACAATGATCAACAGATACTTCAAAATCTAAAATTTAAATTTGTGTAAATATAGTGCTTCCCTTTTTATTAATTAACTTTTTTCAATGGTAATAAATCAATAAATTAAACTAAATTGGCCGATAATTAATTGATTTTTCATGAAAGTGCTTGTAATATATTGCAAATCGTTTTCCTATCATCCGGCTACAAAAACTTTGCCAGATATTGAAGAGGTAACAGAGGGAAAAACGATTGCCGATTGCATTGTAGCCTTTATTCAGGTTGAAGCTGAGGATGAAGAAAAAGAGGTAGCCGGCCGAGAAAAAAAGTTGGTCAATCACCTGAAATGGACCGCCCGAAAAAATAATACGAACACCATTGTACTGCACTCTTTCGCCCACCTTTCTGAATCGAAAGCTTCCGTGGAATATACCAGAACGCTGTTTGACCTGGCCCAAGTACGGCTTGTCAACGGGGGTTATTCTACTGAAGAGACTCCTTTTGGCTATTTTCTTGACCTGAGCATCGAGGCGCCCGGATTTTCACTCGCACGGATCTGGGCGTCACTCTGACAGCAGGGGACGCAAGAAGGATCGCCAAAAGTCTTCTTTTAAATTAATATAAGCAATTTGAGTCCCGGGATTTATTCCCCCGAAATTTACCTTCAATTAATTTTTCAGTTTAAAATAGCGGGAGGCAAAATCCATATAAGAGGACCAGTCATACAATGTGACATCGTGTTTCCCGGGACGGATATGGTAAGAAATATCCCCGAAGATCGGACTATTCAAGGCTGGCATCTCTGTGGCCGGGAATTTTTTGCACCCTAAAAGTTCATAAACAGGTGAAGCATAAACGCATGACAAAAACTCTCCCCGGGGATCAGCCCAGCGATCTTCCACAGCGCTGGCAACATATACCGGCCTTGGCGCTATGAGTGCAAGCAGTTCGTGCTGGTCTACTGGCAATAAATCCTCTTTCAGATTGTATTTTTTAAAATTGTCACAAAACCAATGAGGAAATCCATTATTCATGCTCCCCACAGTCTCGCCGAAGATCCGTTTTGAAAGTGCCGCGCCACCGCAACCGGAACAATTGGATACCACCATGGCAAACCGCTTATCGGAAGCCCCGGCCCAAAGTGCAGCTTTCCCCAGCCGGGAATGTCCCATAACGATAATCTTACCGGCATTAATCTCGCTATCCTTCTCAAAATAATCCATGATCCGGGATAATCCCCACGCCCAGGCAGCAATGGATCCCCAGGATGTGCTATCCCTTTTAGAATCAAAAAGCTGGTGCACGCCGTTTTTAAATCCGTCATCAAAATCAGGGTCGATATCCCCATAATAAACCGTTGCCACACCAAAACCGCGCGATACAATCTCCTTCATGGGCCACCGGGAACCCGCTTTACCCCGTCCATTAGCGCTGGCACGATGATCCAAAATCCCAAGTTCTTTATTATTGCTTACCCATGCTTCCGGAATCAACACATCTGCTTCGGTAGTGGTAGTGTGATTGCCATCAAAATTATAACTTAGGAATACCGGGGCGTTTTTGGCATTCTTAGGCAAATAGATTAAAATAGTCATATTGTTCTTACGCATTCCATTGGTCAGCTCAAGACGAACTTCTCTTCGCTTTGCAATTCCTTCAAGGGCATCTTCCTTGCTGGATAGAATAGTCCAGGTTAATCCACCGTTCCATGCAGGGGTAATTCCATAAACCTGACTTTCAAAACTATAATATATTTCGGCTCTCCGTTTTTTCCAATCTTTGATACTCCTTACAGCGGCGCCGTCATTAAAAACGAGCGGATCAGGCATGGTGTAGGCGGGCATCTTTGCCTCATCGTAATTTGCAACAAATTGCTGAGCGAAGGAACTGACCTGAAGCAATGCAAAAAGCAGAAGAGCAGCTATTTTTTTCATCATCGAAAAATTGAAATAAGTTTCAAAATTAAGGGATCCGGGATCATTTCCAAATTACCGGATCTAATAATTACCCGTTTTATCATAAACAATTGCTTCAACTTCTCCCCTTGCCACCATCAGGGCATTCATCGCAAGGGATTTTAATTCATCCTGTCCAGGATATACCGAAACCGGCGCAATAAACTCGACCCTTTCACGAATCTGAGCCATCAGCCTTCGGTCATAGGCTATTCCTCCGGTAATGAGGATGCCGTCAATCTTCCCCTTGAGAACGGTGGCCATTCCCCCTATGGATTTGGAAATCTGGTAAGCCATTGCTTCCAGGAAAAAGGCGGCCTTTTCATCTCCGTGATTTACTGCGATCTCAACTTCCCGGGCATCATTGGTCCCCAGGTATGCAACCAGGCCACCCTGTCCGAAAACCATGGCATGGATTTCATTTCTGGAGTATTTCCCGCTAAAACACAAATCGATTAATGCACCCGATGGTAAAGTACCGCTGCGTTCGGGTGAAAACGGACCTTCACCGTCCAAACCATTATTTACATCGATTACACGGCCAAAATGATGCGCTCCAATGGTAATCCCGCCACCGAGATGGACTACAATAAGATCGAGTTCCTCATAGTGTTTTCCGATTTTGGCTGCATGCTGGCGGGCTACAGCTTTCTGATTTAAGGCATGAAATATGGATAATCGCTTAAACATCGGATGCCCGGATACCCTGGCAATTTCGTCCATTTCATCGGTAACCACGGGATCTGCCACCAAAGCCACTGTTCCCGGATGCATCTGGGCAATATCGAAAGCAATGAGCGAACCAAGATTCGAGGCATGTTCTCCCATCACCCCTTTCCGGCAATGGTCGACCATCAATTCATTGACGTAATAAACTCCCGATTTAAGCGGATAGGTCAATCCTCCCCTGCCGATGATGATGTTAATGGAATCGAGATCGACACGGTCGTGCGCCAATTCACTCAGTATGATATTTTTCCTGAATTCAAACTGTTCACTTATCGTTTTATAAGGAGCCAGTTCTGAAACGGAATGGTGAAGCGTCTTCAGCAGGGAGCACACCGTATTGTCATAAACGGCAAACTTGGTGGATGTTGAGCCTGGGTTTATTACCAGAATTCGGACTGAGTTCATATTCAATGAGTTTAAGTTTGAAGTGAGTAAGTAAATTGGTTTTAAAATTTATTTTTTCGGCACAAAAAGGACAGTCAGCATGCCAGCATCTGCCTGGCTATTCAAATATAATCCATTCACTTATGCCTCCTCATCCTTCTGAGCCATGAGTGCTCCGAGGGCTATTGAGAAAAGCTTTACACTGGTGCTGTCGCCGCGCGATGCCAGAACAACCGGGACTTTAGTTCCAACCAAAATGGCTGCAGATTCTGACCGGGCTAATTTCGTGTTGACTTTATAAAATACATTCCCCGATTCAAGATTTGGGAACACTAAACAATCTGCATCCCCGGCAACTTTTGATTTTAATCCCTTTAACACAGCTGCTTCTTTATCCAAAGCCACATCCAGCGCCAGCGGACCGTCAACGATACATCCCCGGATCTGGCCACGATCGCCCATCTTGGCAAGGATTGCAGCTTCGGTGGTGGAAAGAATTGAAGGGATAACCTGCTCGGTGGGCGCAATAATGGCAATTTTAGGCAGTTCTATCCTTAATTTTTGAGCCACCTGAATCAAATACCTGATCATTTGAACTTTTTGATTCAGATCCGGTAATGGTATAACAGCCACATCCGAAACGATCAATAATTTAGGATAGTTTTCATTTTCAACAACGGTGACATGGCTCACCACTCTTCCATGATCCGTCAGCCCTCTCTCCTTGTTGAGTACAGCCCGCATAAATTTATCGGTTGAAATCAGCCCTTTCATCAGGATATCCCCTTCTCCCCGGTTAATCATATCAACGGCCCGCCGGGCAGCAAGATCTTCTGAAGGCTCATGGATGATGGTAAACCGGCCGCTGTCGATCCCTGCGAACATGCACACCGACTCAATCACCGATTCATCGCCAATGAGTATACCGCTGACCAGTTTTTGCTCAATTGCCTGATTAACGGATATTATTGAATGTTCATCGTTGGCACAAACCACAATAACACTCTTGACCGGTTTTTCTTTAAGTAATTCAAAAAGCTCAGTAAGTTTTCTAACTGCCATCAGGATAGGATTTATAATTACAATCAGACAAAATTAATTATTCCCATATAAATCAACTATGATTAAAAACAGCTACAAATCAAATCGCCCGGAGTTTTTCAAGAGACAGCCGTTAACAAGAGGAATGAGCGCGCAACAAACAAAAAAAGCACCAAAGGCAAAAATCTGCCCTTGATGCTTTTTTTAAAAAAACCAAAACTTTACCAGTCGCAAATTACTGCTGCTGACCTCTTTTGGCTCTTTCTTCCATCTGTTTTTTGCGAAGTTCGCGAAGTTTGACGAACTGATCCTTGGTGAGAACGCTTTTCAGTTTCATATCAGTTTCAGCCCTTAGTTTCATGCCCTGATCGCGCATCTGTTCACGGTCAGGTTCACCTCCAGCTTCGCGCATTTTTGCAAAAGCTTCAGCCTGTTTTTTTTGTGATTCCATAACAATAGGGGTAACCTGATCAACCTGCTCTTTCGACAAACCTAACTCAGTTGTCAGATTGGCAATCTCCCTCTGAAGTCTTGCTGCAGGGTCGCGTGGGGCGCGCTGCTCACGCTGAGCATAACCTGAACCTACCGTCATTATCGCTACGAAAACAAATAATAATAATTTTTTCATATCATAAAGTTTTAAAGATTAACCTTTGGACTTCAATCTGCGTAAATGGTTTAACCGGATTCAATTTTTTAATTTATTGGAATCTGTCATCCTCTGGCCCTACCCAGCAAATCCGGGTAGGTAACCTGTACAACCTCCGATCAACAAGACAAGAGGCTATCCGGCTTTTAGCCGAACCACAATTACTAAATAATCAGACGAATACCATCAGCACTTAGAGTAATCATCCTGCGCTTGTACAGCGCTCCAATAGCCTGTTTAAATGATTTTTTACTTATTCCGAAAACGCGGTAAACCTCCTCCGCCTCACTTTTATCAGATATTGCAATAAAACCACCCTCTTTTTTAAGTTCATCTAAAATCATTTGAGTAAGAGGATCCACCTTTTCATAACCAAGCGGGTGAAGCGAGAGGTCAATCTTATTATCTGTCCTGATTTTTTTAACATAACCTTTAACCTTCAACCCTTTAGCCAGCTGTTCAAATACTTCATTTTCGTAAAGTATTCCCCAGTGGCTGTTATTGATTATCGCCTTGTATCCAAGGTCTGTTTCACTTTCGATCACCAGATCAACCTGCTGACCGACGGAATAATCGGGAACCGATTTATCGAGGAATTTGCCCAGTTTGGCAGAAGCCACAATTCGTTTACTCTCCTCATCGACATAAATATAGACCAGGTAGGAGCGCCCCTCAATCATAGTGACTTTTTGTTCGCGAAAGGGGACAAGCAAGTCTTTCATGATTCCCCAGTCGAGAAAAGTTCCAATTTTATTCACCGAATTTACCCTGAGCATCGCAAATTCGCCAACCAGGGCAAAGGGAGTTTCTGTGGTTGCAATGGGGCGGTCCTCCGAATCGAGGTAAAGAAACACATCCACATAGTCGCCAACTTTGCAATTTGCTGGAACATACCTGATTGGCATGAGGATTTCGCCTTCTGTCTCTCCATCGAGATAAACTCCGAAATCGACCTCCTTGATTACCCTCAGGCTATTATATTTACCTATTTCAGCCATTTTATTATCGTTTTATCAGGTAAGCGTTAATGAGAAACGGACGGACCTGTTAACCGGCACGAAACACAACAAAATACATGGCAACTAATTGAAGCTAAATCCAATTAAAAATAATCAGGAGCTGTTTTCTTTGCAGTGGCAGCTGCGGTTACAAAGAATTTATCCAGGTGGGTCAATAAGAATTCGATAAAATAGGCATGATAAGCGCTGTAGAGCGAAGCTGTCATTCCTGCATCCTTGGTTCCCAGAATCCCAAATTTAAGCTCCCCTTCACCCACTTCAGGACGAAGCCAGGCCCGGTTGACCCATCTGTCAGGCGTGTGGGACAAGTCTCCCGAAGAGTCGTAAGACCATAATTCGGTAGTTTTTTCGTCGATCGCCCTTTTAATTTCATTCAATAACCCTTCGGGGTTTTCTGTTTTTACAATAATTGCCATGATATATTTCTATTAATTCAAACTAAAGCATGTTCAGGTTATATTTAAACAGGTAAAGGAAAATAATTACCAATCCCACCACAATCCGGTAGTAACCAAAAACTTTGAATCCGTGTTTGGTCAGATAGGTAATAAATGCCTTGATGGCGATTGCGGCGACGATAAATGCCACAAAATTTCCGATTGCCAGTAATTTCAGGTGTTCCGTATCCTTTAAAAGGTCCATGTGTTTATAGACTTTAAGCAAGGTGGCCCCAAACATGGTAGGAACAGCGAGGAAAAAAGAGAATTCAGCAGCGGTCTTCCGGTTGAGTTTTTGCGTTAACCCGCCAATAATAGTGGCCGCAGATCGTGAAACCCCGGGAATCATGGCAATACATTGAAAAAGTCCGATTTTAAATGCCGAAGGGTAGCTGACCGTCTGATCGTTACTCGATTTCTCAAACCACTTGTCCACAAACAGTAAAATAATACCCCCAACGAAAAATGAGATTCCAACTACGAGCACACTTCCAAGCATCTGGTCAATATACTTTTCGAGTAGTATTCCGAGAATTCCGGCTGGTAATACGGCGATGAACAATTTGTAATAAAATGAGAACGACTGAAAAAACCGTTTCCAGTAAAGGACAATAACAGCAAGGATGGCCCCAAGCTGGATATTTACCGTGAAAAGCTTTATGAAATCATCTATCGGAACACCCAGAATTGCCTGAGTAAGAATCATATGACCGGTAGAGGAAACCGGCAGGTATTCTGTTAAACCTTCAACAATTGCGATAATGATACTTTGAAATATTGTCATTTGTAAAATAGCTTATTAAATAATTGACTCGAACTTTCTTAGGTTGCAAACTTAATAACCTTTTTGCTTTTTAAAAGCACCTTTTATAAAACTGTAGCTCCACATCCAAAAAAAACAGCAACCGGGAATCTGTAAGGGGATAAAGCAGGCGAAATTTCATTTGAGACCGGCCGCTCGAACCCTTGGACAGCAGGAAATTTTCACTTCAGAATCCTGGAAAAGATCAATTTTATCAATTCATCATCCGATTTCGACAGTTCGGTAACTGTTTTTTTCATCCTTGCGGACTTTGTATCACTTTTGGCTCAGAAATCATTAACGAATCGAAAATATGACACGACTTTTTATCTATATCCTTTTTTGCACATTTAGCCTGAACACTTTTTCGCAGACCGTAATCAAAGGTAACGTATCACAGGAAAAGGGTGGAACATTGGCCGGGGCAAACGTATATATACAGGATTCCTACGACGGAGGATCGACCAACGAAAACGGAATATTCCGGTTTAAGACCTCAAAAACCGGGCATGCTACCCTAATCGTGGGATTTATGGGCTATGAACAGGTTTCCCGAAAGGTTGAATTAAAGGGTGATACAATTCATTTAAATGTCAGCCTTAAAGAGGTTTTTAACCAGATGAATGCGGTGACAATCACTGCCGGAACATTCGAAGCTGGAGATAAAAGACAGGCAATAACCATTACTCCGCTGGATATGATGACCACTGCAGGAGCGGTCGGAGACGTTTACGGGGCCTTGCAATCCCTTCCCGGCACCTCAACTAACGGAGAATCGGGCCGCCTGTTCGTAAAAGGGGGTGACAGCAATGAATCACAAACTTATATTGATGGTTCACTGGTATATGTCCCCTATAATTCTTCAGTACCAAATCTTTCCACCCGCGGACGGTTTAACCCTTTCATGTTTAAAGGGACGATTTTTAGTACGGGGGGTTACTCGGCAGAGTACGGACAAGCACTTTCGTCGGTATTGCTGCTCAGTACCAATGATATGCCTGCCGATGACCAGCTTGATCTGTCGCTCCTCTCTGTCGGTGCCGAAGTTGCCGGTACTAAATTGTGGAAAAACGGCGCAATTACGGGAAGCTTTACCTACAACAATCTTGCGCCCTACATGGGCGTTGTTTCACAATATTACCATTGGATCCATCCACCGGAATATGGAACAGGGGCTGTAAGTATCCGACAAAAGACGGGTAAAACCGGAATGCTCAAATTCTATACGAGTATTTCCAAGAGTAATTTAATCGTAGACCATGCGAATCCGGATGCCCTTAATACACTTTCCAATTACAACCTCTCCAATGACAATTATTTTATGAATTGTTCCTGGAACGGAAGAGTGGGTGAAAAACTGGCGATGAACACCGCCGCTTCATTTACCAATAACAGGGATAGAATCGTATTTGATACCACTTCAGTTGATCAGAAAACCACAGGGATTCACCTGAAAGAGGTTCTCTCCTATCCGTTCAATGATAAATTCACGCTGAAATTGGGGGGCGAATTGTTCTCCAAAACATTTTCACAAGATGCCATTTTTCCATCCGCCTTCCATTTCAACAGCTTTACAAACCATGAATACTCCGGATTTGCAGAGGCTCAGATTTATGCTTCTTCAAAATTTATCACTCGTATTGGCGCCCGTATAGAAAATTCGGATTACCTGAAAGGATCCAAATTATCGCCCAGACTTTCAGCTGCTTACAAAGTGAGCGAAAACAGCCAGTTTTCATTAGCCTATGGATGGTTCTACCAAAATCCGCAAGATGATTTTTTGCTTTTCACACACCAGCTCACAGCTGAACGGGCTGATCACTATATTTTGAGTTACCAATCCTCGATCAATCAACGGACGCTCCGTATTGAACTCTACCACAAGGAATATAAAGATCTGGTAAAAACCAATAATGGTGCTATTTACCTCCCTTCGACTTATTCCAATCAGGGATATGGTTATGCCCGGGGACTCGATCTGTTCTGGAGGGACAACAAAACGATTAAAAACGGTGATTACTGGATTTCCTACTCCTATCTTGACACCAGGCGTAATTACGAAAATTTCCCTAAAGAGGCTGTACCAGGTTTTGCAAGCACCCACAATCTGGCAATAGTTTACAAGCATTGGTTGAGTGGCCTGCGTTCTTTGGTCAGTTTAAATTTCAAGTATTCCTCTCCCCGGGTTTACAATGATCCAAATTCACCGGTGTTTAATGGGGCAAAAATGCTCCCATACAAGAGTCTCGATCTGAGCTGGAGTTTTCTGTACCGGAAGAATGTCATTATTTATGGCGCTGTTACCAATACCCTTGGGTTTAAAAATGAATTCGGCCGTCAATATGCCACTACTCCTGATTCTGGCGGCAACTATCCGGCCATTGCAATTACGCCTCAATCGAGCAGATTTTTTGTAATCGCCTGTTTTATAACCCTGACTAAAAAAGGGAATGCAAATCAGCTTGACAAAATTGAGTAAATCATTAATTATCAATATCTTTTAATCATTAAAATTAAATTATCATGAAAAAAATCATTTTATCCTTAACCATCGTTTTATTCACTCTGGCAACAATGGCTCAAAATCCCCAATTCTACAGAAGCATGGGTGAAACACTTGGTCAGTATGCCACATGCAAGAGTGTAACAGATTTTCAGTCGCTTGGCAATAAATTTCAAATGATCGCCAATGTAGAAACGAAAGAGTGGCTACCCCTCTATTACTATGCCCATTGTTACATCCTGATGAGCTTTATGGAACCCGCCGACGCTGCCAAAAAGGACAGTTACCTGGATGTGGCTGAAAAAACAGTTGAAAAACTGATTGAAATGGCTCCATCAGAGCCGGAGGTCCATGCCCTTCAGTCGTTTTACTTCACCGCCCGCCTGGTGGTTAATCCGATGGAACGGGGTCAGAAATTCAGCCGTTTATCGAACCAGGCCATTGGAAAAGCCTTAAAACTTGACTCGACCAATCCACGCGCTCAACTTCTTAAAATTCAAGGCGATATGGGCTCTGCCCGATTTTTCGGAAAAGATCCGAATACATTCTGTCCCAAAGCAGCTGACCTACTTGCAAACTGGGACAGTTTCAAACCAAAGTCACCTTTTTACCCCGTGTGGGGAAAAGATCAGCTTGAAGGTATTGTGAAAGGGTGCCGTTAAGTCAGGTCAAAATTAGATGGCAGGAGTTCGGGGAACTCCTGCCATATTAAATCCCCCTTTTGCGGAAAAGTTTCTGATGTAACCTGAAATTACTTTAATTTTACAAAATAAAATAACTCTTAAAATAAAAATCTCAAATGCAGATACAGGGAGTTTCATATACACCGTTGAATATTTTTAAGTTCCTGCTGGCCAATATATTATTAAGTCTGCTGGTGATGTCGGTATTTTTAACCAATATATCACAAAACCTGGAAAGTTTCCGGATTGGATTTCTGTGGTCGTTTAGTATCACCTTTACCCAATGGACCGGATTGCAACTGCTTCATACCTATATTGACCGCAAAATCTCGTGGATTGAGACTCCGGTCAGGAAGACGATAATCCAAATTACAGCCTTCCTTTTGTATTCAATGAGCGCATTTGTCCTGGTTCAGTTTGCAAATTTCTATGCCTGGAATGGCATTTCACCTTCAGATTCGTGGCATACAATCATCATATCTGTACCATATCCACTATTAATTTCGTTGGTAATCACATTAATATTTACCTCATTAGGATTTTTCGCAGCATGGAAAAAATCCTTTGTTCAGGAAGAGAAGCTGAAGGCCGAAATGATGGCCTATAAATATGAATCGCTTCGGAATCAGATAAACCCCCATTTTTTATTCAACAGTCTGAATGTTCTGAGCGATTTGGTTTTCGAAGATCAGGCTTTGGCGGTGAAATTTATTCAGCAATTGAGTGATTTATTCCGTTATGTGCTTGATTGTCGCGACAAGGAGTTGGTACCGCTTAAGGAAGAAATGGAATTTATCCGCTCATTCACCTTTTTACTTAAAACCCGGTTTGAAAATAACCTGTTTATTGAAAATGAGGTTCACGAATCCCCTGAAGATTATATTGTTCCAATGACGTTGCAGCTTTTGGTCGAAAATGCGGTAAAGCATAACGAAGTTTCTCGCTCTTTCCCGCTTCGGATATCCATAAGGAAGAACAATGACTACCTGGAGGTTGAAAATGGGCTGAAACACAAGCATGCTGGCAAGGATTCGAAACAAACCGGACTTAAGAATATCATACAGCAATTTGCCTTTTTTTCCGATCGGCCCATTGAAATAATTCATTCCGAAACCAGTTTTCTGGTGCGGGTACCGATCCTAAAATCAACAGAAAAATGAGGGTAATCATTCTTGAAGACGAACCCCGTGCCGCGAGTTATCTCGAAAGAGTTTTGGCAAAAATAGTCCCGGAAATTGTAGTTTCTGCCAGGATCGAATCTGTTCGTAACGGAGTTAAGTACCTGAAAGAGAATTCAATGCCAGACCTGATTTTTTCCGATGTACAGCTTGCCGATGGTCTCAGTTTTGAGATTTTCAACAATGTAAGTGTAACATGCCCCATTATTTTCACAACGGCTTATGACCATTATGCCATTGAAGCCTTTAAAACCAGTGGTATTGACTATTTACTCAAACCTATCGAGGAGGAACGACTCAATCAGGCGATTGCAAAAGCCCGACACTTTTCACCGGGTTTTTTGCTTGAGCGGATTCGTTCGATTACCAACGGGCCCCGGGAGAAGAGTTTTAAATCGAGATTCATGGTGAAAGTTGCCGATAAAATCAAAAGCATACCCGTTGAAGAGATCCTGATCTTTTATAGCCAGGAGAAAGGCAGTTATATCCATACCAATGACAAACGTACTTTCAATATTGACTATTCGCTTGATCAGCTTGAGCCATTGTTAAACCCTGAAATATTCTTCAGAATAAACCGCAAATACATTGTTTCAATTGATGCCTGTACCAACATCCTTGCCTGGACCAACAGCAGACTCAGGCTTAAATTTGAGGGGATAGCCGATCCTGACATCATTATCGCCCGTGAAAGGGTTCAGGATTTCAAGAGCTGGCTCGACAGGTAAAAATTTTAGTGCCACGGCTTTTACACCGTGGCGCTAAATTCTAATAATTAAATATATCGGTTAATGTCAACTCATTAACCGGACCTAAACCTTTCAGCCCGCTGAGATTTGCATCCTTTTTATTGCCAACGATAATATAGGTATATTTTTTGTCTTTCAGCCGCTCATTGAAGAACTGCTGAACATCGTTGATGGTAACTTTTTTAGCCTCCTCGTAATAGTCTTTGCGGATATCATAACTAATTCCCAGTTTTTTGTTCTGCAACCAGGTCCAAAACTGATTCGCCTTGATGATCCGCTCGGTCTGAATACTTTTAATCACGCTCTCTTTTGCAATTCCAAAAGACTTTTCATCCACCACCATTTTTGCAAGCAGTCCGTTCATCGCGCCAATGGCGTCCATCATTTTATTCGCCTGGGTATAAACAGCCCCGTAAATATAAAAGGAGTCCTCTTTTTTGGAGGGACGCATATAACTTGCCCAGGCTGAATAAGCCAATGCCCTCGCTTCGCGGATCTCCTGGAAAACCACGGATGCCATCGAACTCCCGTAATATTCATTAAAAACCCTTGATTTGACGAGGGTTTTCGGGTCAAATGGAATATCGCGCGACATCATAATCACGTTAACCTGTGACTTGTCATAACCGACAAAGAAAACTTTATTCTGATCGGTAACCTGCTCGGTAAAGGTCTTCTCCTTGGGAATTGGGAGGCTAACCTCGGGTATCCGGTGATTACCCTTAATTTTAGCCAGCACCTTATCATATTCGGTTGGCCCGTAATAAAATACGCGATGGGGGAAGCTGGAGAATTTATGGATAATATCGGTGAGTTCTGAAGGGTTAACCGATCTCAATTCATTTTCAGACAGGATATTTGAGAAAGGGGAATTTTTTCCGAATTTACCATAATCAATTAATGCACTGGTGATTACATGCTGATCTTTTTTCTCGTCTTCCCTTTCCTTTAAAATCCCTTCAACCAGTTTATTGTAAGCTTCCTTGTCCGGTTTAGCCTCAGCCAGTAATTGTTCAAGCAGTTTAATCCCCGCTTCGCTGTTTTGATCCAGGCCATTTATAACGATATCGGAACGATCCATTCCCGTATTCACGCTCAAAGAAACCCCGAGTTTGTAAAGCTCCTTTTTAAACAGCTGGGCTGTAAATTTTTCGGTTCCCAGGTAAGGAAGGTATTTCACCGCAAGGGCAAGTTTTAAATCATGCTTACTTCCGATTTCGGTGGTGTAATTTAACGAGAACAGGTCGTTTGTCGTGTTTGAGATATAATTGAATTTCACATCCCTGGTCAGATCACCCTCCTTTATGGCTGAGGCAAAATCAACAAAGAGAGGTTCGAGCGGAGCTGAAGGTTGCGAGATAAATGATTTCAGGAAAGCTGACTGGTCTGCACGATTGATCGCAAGGGGTGTAATCTGCGGTTTATCCACTTTCACCAGATCTTTGGCAACTCCATTCCGTTTGTAAGCTACCACGTAATTATCTTTATAGTTCGCCTTTGCAAAACTGACCAATTGATCTTTGGTAATTTTAGCCAGTTCGTCATTAAATTTGAGTTCTGTCGCCAGATCTGATCTTTTTACAAACGATTCAAGAAGTGTGAAAGCCCTTTGGTTGCTCTCATTGCGGCGGATTTGTTCCAGCTTAAGGTTATTGACAGAAGCCTGAATCATCCATTCGTCGAACTCCCCGTTTTTCACTTTCTCGATTTCAGCCAGCAGCATCTGCTTTACCTCATCGAGTTTTTGCCCCTGACGCGGTTTACCAAAGAAAAGATGAAAGCCATAATCCGATTCAAAATTACTGTTGCTTCCGGCTTTAAGAACCTTTTGCTGCTGATTCAGATCCAGATCGATTAAACCAGCGACGGAATTGGAGAGGATATAATCGATCAGGGTCACGTATTTGCGATCTTCGGAATGATACCCATTAAACCTGAAAGCGAGCTGAACCTGTTCCCCTTCAGGACCTGCAACCTCTTTCACCACTGGAGAGGTGATAGCCGCCTCCCTCGGAAAATCTATTTTTGGCAGCACTTTGGATTCAAATTTCCCAAAATTCTTATCAATCAACTTTATGGTCTCGTCACAATCAATATCGCCGCTGAGTACAAAGACCATATTATTTGGCACATACCAGGTGTGGTAAAACTTCATAATATTTACCATTGACGGGTTTTTCAAGTGTTCGGGAAAACCGATCACATTACGGCCCAGCGGATGAGAGGGGAACAACCCTTTCATAATTGCATCGTTCAGGCGGGTATCGTCCCTGTCCTGATCCATATTAAACTCCTCGTAAACAGCCTCAAGCTCTGTATGAAAAAGCCTTAGAATCGGATTTCGGAATCGTTCGGACTCCATCTCAACCCATTTTTTCAGCTCATTTACCGGAATGTCATTCATATAAGCCGTAACATCATAGCTGGTAAATGCATTTGTGCTCTTCGCCCCAATTGAAGCGCACATTTTATCGAACTCATTGGGTATGGCAAATTTGGAGGCTGCCAGGGAGATACGATCAATTTCCCTGTAGATCCCTTTTTTCCGGTCGGGGACAGTTTCTCCCTTATATTGCTCAAAAAGAGTGGAGATACTATCCAAAAGCACTTTTTCAGCACTCCAGTTCGTTGTGCCAAATTTGTCAGTTCCCTTAAACAGCATATGTTCCAGATAATGAGCTAATCCGGTAGTTTCCAAAGGATCATTCAGGGATCCTGCCCTTACACCGATAAGTCCCATGGCTCTGGGCTCATCCTTATTCGCAGAAAGATAGACCGTAAAGCCATTTTTCAGGGTATAAATCCTCGTTTTCAAAGGATCATTGGTGACCTGTTCATACGAATAACCGTTCTTGTCGGTTCTAACCTCCTTTGTAAAATTCACGTTTGAACACGACAACAGGAGGAATAAAATGGATGTTGTAATAATGAAATAAATAGATGTTCTCATTAGCATTATAATTAGTTGAAAATGTGTGACTATTTTAAGGCTAAAATTAATGATTTGACATAAATAAAACCATTGTTCCTTAAATTTTATGGATTTTCCCCTACCAGGTGACCGGAACGGGATTTAATGAATGAAAACAGAGAAACCTGCCAGGTATTATTTGGCAGGTTTTAATGATTATATTACTGATTAGCAAATCATAAACAAACAAGATATCTGATCGTTAGTCAAGAAGATCAGATCTTTTTAATAAGTGCGGATAGTAACTTGCAATCAGATCAAGAGCAGTTTCGAGAGGTAGCTCCCCGTCTGAAATTTTCTGTTGTTTCTGGAACTGATCATGAGCCAGAAACAGGGCATTCACTTCAGGCTTGTATTTTTGGTGTTTAACAGGGACAAACTGAACGCCAAAAGAATTTTTCTTACACCGGTAAGCGACTTCAAGGTTTTTGGAGCGAACAACATAATCCTTGCAATTTGAACGTTCATCCAAATAAATCAGAACAGATTTCTGACCCTTTTGGTAAGTCAGTTCAAAAGCACGCAGATTTTCACCCTTCAAAACAGCCTGGGGCAGTTCCTTAATCTCATAATTTCCAAGGAATGTATTGGAGTTCCCTTTTAAACTGGCCAACTTACCCGGAAGGTCAGCAGCATTTGCATTGGTTGCACCCAACGTGAGAACAATCAGAACAATGAACATTGCTAATTTTTTCATAACAAACATTTTTGATACGTTGATTAAATTATTTAAGAAGACTCAAACAAATCACATGCCAATGGTGTTATTACACTAATATTCATTTATTTGCACTTTTTCATTCATCAGCAATATGTACGGTTTTGCCCTTTTAATGCACGTATCCGAACACTTCCCGGGTTCATAATAAATTGATTATTGGTACTGAAGGGGAATTGAAATTGTTTAAACCAGGATTTTATCGATAAGTTGATCATAAACTGAAAAATTCTCCTACTTTTGTGCCACGAATGAAATGATCAGGGAGAGATGTCCGAGTGGTCGAAGGAGCACGCCTGGAAAGTGTGTGTACTCCAAAAGGGTACCGTGGGTTCGAATCCCACTCTCTCCGCAATAAAGCTTACAGATCAGGAAGTTATAAGATTTACACACGATTTTACACACGGCATGTGCAAGACGTGTGTTTTTTTGTGCCCATCACTTCGACGCCATATTTACGATAAAGAATAACTAAGTAAGAAAATTAGCTCTGCGGGGCAAACAATAACGCAGGAAAAATAATCTTATTTGCCAGGGCCACCAGATCAAGGTTGTGATTGAGGATTTGAAATAATGTTACTTCAAGCTTCTTTTAGGGTACTTTCGTAGGACTTCCGAAATCGCTCTCTTGATCGTTGCCCGTAATACATCTGTGTTTTTCCAGTTTAGTTTTGTGGGTGGTGGGGACCTTGTGGGTTAAGATTAAAAAAGAGAGCTAAGGTTCTTTAAGGTACGAGCCAGATAAAGCTACCGTAGCTAATTTTACATAATCACCTTATAGGGCATCTTTCTAAATGAAACTCCTTGGTTCTATTCTATAAGGTATATTTTGTTAAATCACTCCTCAAAGTCAAACAGAATTTATTTAACAAGATTGTAATACTAAATTTATATTCTGCTATCGATCGTTATTTCTAATTCATTTGACAGACGTGTCTGTTTCGACAATAAACGAATATATTTCGGCAATAAGAGTGAGATTTGTAATCAGAAACAAAAAACTGCTTCCATTATTTTGAAACTGCAAATTTGATTCCTGAGTGTGCTCAAAATGCAGTCGATCATTGCCAAGACAAAATAACCTTGTTTTTTACATAACTGTAATGGATTTTTGACTTGTTCACATTCAGACAGTAGATTGTTCGCCTTTCCTGTTATCGTCGGCAAATCGGCTAACAGTCAAAGCTAAAATCAAGAATAAGCTGACGGAAGTATTGTGTTAAATAATCATTGTTAAGCTTAGTTCATCGTGTATATACATTTCGGAACTTTTCTCAAAGTATAAATACAGTTTGAACTTTTCTCAGAAATTCTACCATTCAGTTTTTTTTAAAAGCCTACAAAAAACCCCGCCCCTCATACTTCGAGGCTTGCACGGTCTTTTTGCCGGAAGTCTGTTGTGATTATTCATTAGGGAAGTTTTAGGTTGACTTCCGGTGCTATGAATCCGCTAATATTTACATAATCAGGCCTATGATTAGAGATTAATTTAAGTTAGATTAAGATACTAGACTAACTCACCTAAACCGTTTTGTAAAAAATTCTTTTAATGAACGACCCTAATCTAGTTCCTGATGATGAATTCTATATTGGACCATCTCCTCAAAACACTCTTGATAATTACTCTGAATCGATTGCAGAATATTCAAAAGCTATTAACATTGACCCACCAATGATATTGCCTGGTTTAATAGGGGAACCACAAATTACACCAAAGATTTTGAATTTTGGTGTAATTTGGTGCCTTGGAGTCTTGGTGGCATTTTTTTTAATTTATTTCTGGTATTTTCTTTATCATGAAAAGACAGACCTTTATCCAAGGCTCATCAACCGCTCTAAACCTTGTATCTGCCAATGAAATCCTCTTCAAAATAGGTTTCACCTGACTCAATGTCAGATTCATGCTCTGCAAAACCACTTTCACGTGACTCAAAGTCAGCTTTGTACTCTGTAAAGTCGTTTTAAACTAATGCATTAAGCAATTAGAGACCTACAAAATGGTTTTTAGGTGCTGCAAAGGTATATTAGGGTATTGCATAGTTGTTTTAGGGCTCTGCATTGTGTTTTATGGTGGTGCAACTTTAGTCAAAGTTCAACCCACTTCGGGGTTGGTATTTCCATTTTTACATTTACCCCCGGTTCCGTAAACTACACCGGGGGTTATTCAGATTAAAGTCCTTCGGACTTTTTTTGATCTACAGGTATTTAAAATCCTTATTGATATCTGATTAAGATCTTATACAATCAAAATTTTAAAATTGGCGATTTTATTAATTATCGGATTAAAAATTGTCTACAGATTTTTATCCTGAAGGGATTATATTTGAATAACCCCCGGTTTCGCAAGCTCACCGGGGGTAGAAAGCGACCTTCTGAACCACAGCCCTGAAAGGGTTGAACTTCCCACATAGTTTAAATAATCGATATAGAACTACTTCCCCATACAAAATTGAAATTTTTTCCGTAACTTACTCATAATTTGGAACTAATTCCAAAAACTCTTCTTATTGATTTTATGAAATTCTCCTTTAACCGGATTTGCAGAGTGTTTTAGCGAAATCCTTGCGCGGCCAAGGGGGGCTTTCATCGAATCGATTGTACATGTTTTGATTTGTGTATTTTATTTAATCGATGAAAATTTTAGTATGAATAGAAATCAAATCAACAAATCGCGTATGTATGGTTCGGTCGACCAGGTCCTCGACCAAAATGCTACGAAGTTTACCCAACTTGAGGAGCTTACCACAAAACATCAGCAACTGAAAAAAGGGATTCTGATGATTGGCGAATACCGGCAGGTTCAGGAGGGGAACAATACCGGTCTTACTACGGATAAGTCTCAGCTTCGCAGCGAATTGGTCCGCTATGTTTTGCAGACCTCTGCTGCGTTAAAGGCTTATGCCATTACGATTAAGAACAACGAGTTGAAAGTAAAGTGCGACTACGGTGTTTCGGATCTTGTCAGATCATCTGATCCTATTTTGCTGGACATAGCTGTTTTATTGTCCGGTCTTGCTGCCCCGTTAAAGGTTGAACTTTCAAAATTTTTTGTAGGTTAAAAGGAGTTAACTGAGATGGATCAACTGATTGCTTTATTTAAGATTGCTATTCCGAAAAGACGGGTAGCCACCTCTACAACAAAAGTTTCGACAGTGAATATCCGTGAGGTTTTTAATGCTCAGGATCTGTTGCTCAAAGAACAGATCGATGTATTGATGCAACCTTTCAAGTTCACGCAGTCCGATTTTTACAATGCGTACCGCAATGCCCGCCTGATCGTTGACTATGCAGGACGCTCCAAAGCCCCGGCCGAAGTAACCACTGCGGGTTGAAAAAACCTTATCCAATTAGAGCATTTCATCTGGCAAGGAGGGTGAAATGCTTTTGATTTTTTAATTATTTAAAGTGACAAAATTGTTACTATATTTGTAAAGCAATAACAAATTAAAGGAGTATGCCGCAAGTTTTCAGGATGTTCGGAATGCGCTTTTTCTTTTTTGCCAATGAACATTTGCCTATACATATCCATGTTCAAAATGCAGATGGAAGAGCTAAATTTCAGGTTTCACCAAAAGTAAAGTGATTAGCAAACAAAGGATTAAAGTCTTCCGATATAAAGATGGCAGAAGCTCTTATTGAAGAAAACGAAACAATCATTTTAAAGGCGTGGGAGATATTTCATGGAAAAGCTGAGTAATTTGAAAATAGAAAAGGTGTGGTTTGATGAGGAAAAAATCTACATTCTTACCAATGATGGGACACAAAAAAGTCACCCTCTACGTTGGTTTGACAGATTGTGGAATTCGACACCAGAACAGCGCGAGCGATATGAGTTAGGTAGTTGGGGCGATTCTATCCACTGGCCGGAATTGGATGAAGATTTAAGCCTGGAAGGGTTTTACACATTCAATAAGGATGAGATAGAAAAGCAAAAGAATGAGGTGTCAATTGTATTCGATAAATTTCCGGTAATAAATATTTCTAAGTTTGCCGAACGGGTCAAAATTAACCGAAGTCTGCTGGCAAGTTACGTGTGTAATGAGAAGAAACCCGGAATCAAAAACAGAAAGCAAATTGAGGCAGCTCTACATCAACTCGGCAATGAGCTGTTAGAGGTAAAATTGTAATTCACGTTACCTTATTTCCCCTTATTAACCTTAGTAACCTAATAATCAATAAAAAACCACTACCTTATTCCCTTGATTTCCGGCCTTGTTATCAATTAAATACTCCGGTAGTTCCATTCCTTCCGGTTTTGAGATATATACTTTTGAAGTTGGAGGATTACATCTCCCGGGTACTTTGCGTGAGGCTTTTTTAATCCATTAAGATAATCCCCCAACCCCTGACCTCCCCCAACCCCTCCAAGGGAGGGGAATGGAGGGGAGTAACGTACAGATTACCGGGCAAAAATCTCCCCTTTGGGGACATTTTGAGGGGTCAAAAAGGAAAAAATCAATATTTAAAGTCGGACATTATATCTTTCCGATTACTTATATTCCAGATTGAATATAATTCATCAATCTTTGATCCAGCGGATCTTTTGGGTAATCTGGGCCTTATCAGACTCTATCTTCAACAAATAGAGTCCGGTGCTGGCATTGACAAGCGGTATGTCATTCAGATCCTGACCGTTTAAGTACATAGCCGTGACTCTTTTGCCGGTCATATCGTAAATCGAGGCGCGTGCGGGCAGATTGAATTCCCCTAAAATCCGTATTAATTGTGACTGCGGCATTGGAATGACTTTCAAATCGATCGTTGCAGCTGCCGGAGTTACTGCAATTGATTCTGCAGTATGAAGGTAAAACCGGCCTGCACCCTGGCTTGCAGCACCAAGCGCTACTGTGTAAACGCTGCCATCATCCAACCGTGTATATATGCCTGCACTCCTGTCTTCAAGGTAAACCTTTAGATTGGCAGGAAGATTATCTGCCACTGCCTTAAAGGTAACTTTTGATTCGCCTGATGCAACAAGTCCTACGGGCACGACCAGGTTTTCATAATTATTATCCGGAAGGGACTGGATCGCAAAATCAACACCGTTATCTGCTACAAGGCGTGTAAAGAGACTAAAGGGGCCGGAACCATTTTTGAACAGGCCTGCATCCCAACCCGGATCAAGTCCGTTGGTCATTCCGGAAATATATTTGACCGAAGTGGTGAATTTATCATTGCCTGCCTCAGCAGAGAGGGTAATTTCAGGATAAACAACCGGTACAGATTTAAAAGCGTCCGATGCAGCACTTTTCATCGCTGTGGTTAAGCTCACACTTTGGATGCCCGATGCCGATTTGACAAAGAATCCTTCCCCGGATGAGAGGTCAAAACTGCTTGAGTTATTGATCGCTGTATAGCCATAGGTTGAAACATCGCCGATGTCAGAAACATAAATGGCCAGATAACTTGGATTGATAACTGCAGCATTGGCTAATAGGAATTTATGAACATCCAATCCACATGGGTAGGGATTTCCAATAAGGTTCCATCCATTCCCGTTTTGTGCGATCCCGACAGACTGGTTACCTGCAGCAAGAGTTCCGACAAAACTGACAACTCCATTATCGGCCTGATCGTTCCCCTCTCCTGTACCGGCTCCGGTTGCCCGCAGTACCTGGAATCCTTTCCCGGGAACGCCAAAGGCGCCTGAGGTGTTGGAGCCCGAAACCTTGTAATAATTCCACGAGTCATCACTTTCAGTGTATTGGGCAAGGCCGTAATTCGCACTATTTCGTGCGATCAGGTTAGCATTCGGAGTGGTTCCCACGAAATCAGAAACGGTTTGTCCACCGGTAGCTGCCGGCGAAATCAGGTGCCATAAATTTCCGGTCATCCAGCGTTGAACTGTTGCCGATACCGCTGAATTATCGTTTAAAAGGGTACCTGTTGTGCCGGCCGCATCGGAGGAGGCCTTAATAACAAGACCGGAAGTACCGGCGCTATTGACAATTGTATTGGTAACGGTAAGTGCGCCGGAACCGGTAATGGTAAGAACGCTCCCTGAGTTGATCGTCAGGTTGTGACAGGTGATGGCATCATCCACCCGGGGCTGGTAAATCCCTGTTGTGATAATCACATCTCCACCCGATGGTGGAACGCCACCGTTAAAGGAGAACCAGTTGGTCGCGTCTTCCCACTCGTTGCTCGTGACTCCTGTCCAGGTCCAGTTGTTGGATATCCCGTTTGGAACCACCTCACCGGTTGAAAGGATTGTCGCAGCATAATAGAGTGATCCGTCATAAAACCGGGTTTGAGCCAGCTGCATGGATGTTAACCCTGTATTTGAAGTGCCCACAAATATTTTACCTGCCGTGCCGGAGGTTCCGTTATATGCACCCGTCCAACCCGAAATAGTCAGGATCTGCCCGGCTGACCACCCCACTCCGTTGCTCGCTGCAAAAATGAGGGTGTGACTACCGGTACCCAGGTTGATTGCCGAATTACCGGTCAGGTTAAGCGTTCCGACGGTTTCAGAATAACCGGTTGCTGCTCCGGTACCAAATGTTCCCCCATCGAGGTTGATTTCACCTGAATTAGATAACAGGTTGGAAGCCCCTAAAATTAAATTGCTGGTCGCACTAACCGTTGTCAACCCGGATACGGTAACCGGGGCTGTCGGAGTCGCAGTGACTGATCCGGATAAAGTGAGATTTCCCAAAACTGACAAGGATGTCCCCGGCATAGTCACCGATCCGCTGCCGCTAAGGGTAAGGCTATAATAACCGGGTGTCGTGCCATTTGGAATAATTACCGTCTGACCTGTCCCATTATAGTCAATCGTTGTTCCGGAACCTGAGGCATTTAATATGCCTGAACCCGAAAGCGTAATGGCTCCTGAAATTCCTATGGTGTTACCGGTTCCAAGATCCAAGCTGGCACCAGTTGCAACAGTCAGGTTGTTAAAATTGGTTGAGCCATTAATGGAAGTGGCTGAATTGGTAAAAATTACCGTACTGCTTCCCGGATTAAAGATCCCTTCACTCTGCCACGCTCCCGATCCCCCTGCAATGGTAAGTATCGGAGTACCGGTACTGTTTACGACAGCTCCGGATTGAATCTGTATTGAATTGATGGTCTGGGCAATACTTGGAAGAACGGGGTAGTAGAGTACTCCCCCTGGAATAGTCACATCCGAAGTTGAGATCGGAACCCCGCCCTGCCAGTTTCCGGGAAGTTGCCAGTCGGTATGACCTGACGGACTGCCGCCCAACCAGGTAATATTTGTGCCGTATAGGGCTGTTCCGATGGTCCAGTTCCGTTGATTCCAGGCATTCCCCGAAAGGAAGTACAACCCGACATTGCTGAAACCAACCCATCCGTCGGTGGAATTGGTATAGGAACGCCCACCGTCATCCACGCGGTTATTCTGCAGAAGATAAACATCAAATAAATCGAGATTGCCCTGGGTATTTCCATTCAGCTCACTCTGGAGGTAATGAAGGTTCATCGCAAGTCTGGTATTAGACTCCGTTGGAACATCGCCTGATGCATACGAGCTGATGATGTCATAATATCGGTTTACAGCATCAGTTTTCCAGGGTGCACCACCTGAACCGGTTAAAATGATCTTAAAACTCACTGATGCCGGTAGTGGGCCAACCGTAAAAGCCATTGATGTAAACTGGTTTCCAAAGGAATAGATGGTATTCATTACAAAAGAGGTCCGGGTTACAATTCCAGTCACGTCACCGGTTCCCGTGGTTGTGGCAGATCCTCCCATGGTCAGGGTATACCCCCCCATATCCAGACAACCTTGAGCCGCTGAGGCGTTTTCGCTGTTCAGATTCAGCATCCCGTTAACGGTGATGTCTCCCTCGGCAGATTTAGAGTTATTGCCCGTACCGCTGATGGTAAGATTACTGTAAATGACCGATTCAATAGTTTGGGTAGTCGTTGCAGCATATTCCACGGTCGTTCCGTTTGCGATCGTTCTTGTATGGGCGTCAGGAAATGTTGTCGCAGTTGAACTACCTAATTTGAATGTGCCGGAATGAAGATTTATGGTGCCGGAGCTATAACCCGGACCGGTTAGCTGATACCCGTTATCATAAAATAAGCTTCCTGAGGTTACATCTCCGATAGTGAGGTTCGTGATATTTGTGGCAATGCCCAGCAAAACTCCGACTGAATTATTAATATCCAGGGTATTAAAAGTGGTCGAAACGTTGCCGCCAATGGACTGTGCAGCGGTGCCGTTGAAATTTATGACTCCTGCCCCACCGGTAAAGGTGCCGCCATTATTGATCCAGTTACCGGCCACGTTATGGGTGTAGCCTCCGGCTGTAAAAGTGCCTGAATTTAAGTTGACATTTCCTGCTATAGTTAATATTCCGCCTGCTGATGCATTGGCTGTGCCGCTAATGGTTATATCTGCGGCAATATTCAACGCCGGAATCGTTTTTGTACCTGAACCGCTAAGGATTAATGTACTGTATCTTAACGTTGAAGAGTTAGGAATGACAACTGCCTGATCACCTGTCCCGTTGTAATTCACAGTAGTTGGTCCCTGCGCCACAAGACTCCAGGAACCGCTATTCGACACCGCCCCGGCAATGCCAATCAATGAGCCCGCCCCTGTTGAAAGCAGATTCCCTGTGCTGATATTCAGGTTGTAGAAGTTTGTTGCTCCGGAAATGGTTGAATTGCTGCTGTTATTAAAAATTACTGTACTTGTTGACGGATAGAAAGTTCCGTCGTTATTCCAGGTAGAACTTGAACCATCAAGTGTGAGGACTGCACCTGGAGCCCCGTTTAAAACTCCGCCGTTTTGAATATTAATAGTTGATATTTCAGCTGTTGCCGGAAGGGTTGGATCGTAATTGGTGGTTGCCCCATCAGGGATAATGGCGTTGTTCATCGGGCCGGGAACTACAGCTGAAGACCAGTTTGTCGGATCATTCCAGTTAATGCTTGTAATACCAGTCCAGGTATAACTCGCGGTGGCGGTATTCGCCAGGGTAAAAGTAGTTCCGGAAGGGATGGTATAAAAATCAACGTTTGAAATGGTAATAAAGTTATTGGTGATGTCATAATCAGAGCGCGACTCCTCAGCAGCAGCAGAACCACTATACGATGTCCAGGGGACCAGCAGGGTTTCTGTATTTGAATTCAGTTCTGTATCCAGGTAATGGATCAGGATCGTTGCTTTTGCCCCTCCGCTTGAGGCGCCTGTTTGGGCCATCGCATACACACGCTGAATGGCATCGGTTTTCCAGGATGGCGCCCCTCCCAGGCTGATGGTCAAGCTGATCGTTGAGGGCAAAGATCCGCTGCTTGCGAATGAAATCGAAGAATACTGGTTCCCGAAAGTATAGGTGGTACTTGCGGCAAGAGTATTTCGGCTTACAGTACCAGTTACATCTCCTGTTCCGGTAGTTGTTGCATACTGCCCCATGCTTAGTGTGTGGCTCCCCAGATCCAGGACCCCCGTGGTGGCAGAATTATTGGGGCTGTTCAGGTTAAGGATGCCATTTACTGTCTGATTTGCGGTTGCAGAAACACCTTCGCCTGCTGCAGTTTTAGTAATGGTCAGATTATTGAAGGTATTGACCCCGCTGATGGTTTGAGCAGTGGCTCCATTGAAGATGACCGTATTTGAACCTGGCGTAAAACTTCCGCTGCTGCTGTTGCTCCAGTTACCGGCAATGGAGATATCGTTTAACGCTGTTGCTGAAGCGGACCCGCTCAGTGTAAAATCACCGTAAAGGTTCATAGCAGTTGAAGGCATTGTTTTGGTCCCGCTTCCGCTGAGGATCAGGTTGTGGTACCCCGATGTTGAACCGTTTGGCATAACAACGGTCTGATTGGTTCCATTATACTCAACGGTGTTGTGATTTGTGGCCGCATTTAAAATACCGGTCAGGGAAAGTGACAACGTTCCTGAAATTCGCATAATATTGTCTGTTCCCAGGGTGAGTGAAGCACCTTCGGCCACAGTGACATTGTGGAAATTGGTGGGATCGGCCATCGTCGCATCGGCATTGGTAAATACCACCGTACTTGTTCCGGGTGTGAAGGTTCCGGTGTTAAACCATGCACCGGCACCACCGGCAATAGTAAGTACGGTACCGGTTCCTCCGGTTACAGCTCCCCCGGTTTGGATATTCATTGAATTGATGGTCGTACTGACAGGTAGAACCGGGTAATAGGATTTACCGAATGGAATGATAACATTGGAAGCCGCAACAGGAACACCACCGGTCCAGTTCCCGGCGTCATTCCAGTTGGTTGAATTGGCACCGGCACTCCAGGTACAGCCGGAACCAAGGGTTGAAGTGCCTATTGTCCAGTATTTTATGTCAAAAGCTGAAGATGCGATATAGGTCAATCCCAAATTGGCCAGGCCGACCCATTTATTCGAAGTATTATAGTTTGAAGCTCCCTGGTCTTCCGTACCTGCAGGACTAACGTCATGATCAAACAAATCTAAGTTACCTTCTGTCGCACCGTTAAGTTCCCCGGACAAATAATGGAGGTTTAATGTTGCAAAGGTCGCTGCATCGCCTCCGGTTTGAATTATATCATAATAGCGATTTATAATTCCCGATGTTTTCCAGCTATTCGACAGCACAATTTTAAAACTTACTGAACCCGGCAGAGTTTCACCTGCTGCCATGTTCAGTGTTGTGTATTGATTACCAAAAGTATAGGGAGTACCTGTTACAAAAGAGGTTCGGCTGACGATCCCCGTTACATCACCGGTCCCGGTTGTAGTGGCAGAGGCGCCCATGGTCAGGGTATTGAGTCCCATATCCAGAGCGCCAGCAGTAGAAGAATGGTTTGGACTGTTTAAGTACAATATGCCGTTTACCGTTTGATTGACGCTTGCTGAAACACCATTCCCGGATGTCGTTTTATAAACCGTTAAATTGTTAAAAATGCAGGAGGTAGTTCCTCCAATCATTTGTGCGGAGGAGAGGTTATTAAAGTTTACCGTTCCGCCGCCATCGGTAAAGGTTGCCCCGTTATTGGTCAGGTTGCCTGAGAGATTAGTTGTAACACCGGGGAAATATGTACCAGAGGTGAGTAGAACGTTTCCTGAGATGGTCGTGACCGAGGACCCAGCAGTGAGTGTTCCTGCGGTAAGGGTTGCCCCGCCATTCACGGTCAGGGTAGCAGGTGCAGTGAAATTCCCGCTAGTTTCGGTAAGGTTATTTACCGTGATGGCCGTGGTGCTCCCCCCCACGCTGAGCGTTTGGGATGTTTTATCCACAGCCACGTCGTAAAAAGTCTGGCTGGCAGCAGTTCCATTGATGGCTTGCGCCGAAGTGGCACTGTTAAAGGTGAGTGAACCGCTGCTTTGTGTATACGTGCCTCCATTATTGGTCCAGTTGCCTCCAGCAGTAACGGCATAGCCTGTCGTTGTGAATGTCCCTGCACTGAGGGTTACGTTCCCAAGGATAGAAATGGCAGAAGGTGAAGCTGCAGCTGCAGTAGCTCCTGCAGTGAGGGTAAAGTTGTGCATCACATTCAGCGTTGCAGGCAAGGTTTCCGAACCCGAACTGTTAATCACTAAATTGGCATAGCCAACGTCAGTGGCAGGACCCTGAAAGTTGATAATGCTTTGCCCGGAACCGTTATATTCCACTGTATTATTGGTGGCTTTTAAATCGATGATCGTGCCGGAGGCTGTAGATACCGCTCCTCTAATTTTCAGGTAAAACCCTGTTGCAGGCTGCAAATAGGTATTTGCATTCACAGTAAGGTTGTTGAGCGTATTGGTCCCTGATCCGCTCATCGAAACGATATCTGAAATGGTTCCGTTTGAGAACACGACTGTTCCCCCGATTCCCGTAAATGTTCCGGTGTTTATCCAGGCGCCAGTATACCCGTTAACGGTCAGGGTGTATGCACCGCTGGTCAGGGTTGCCCCGGACTTTATTTCAAGGTTATGAACTTCAACGGCATAAGGCATTGTGGGGTTAATCGATGTAGCCGGAATCTGAACATCTTCGGTCGCATAGGTCGACCCCTGTGGTGCGTGACCTAAAGACCAGTTTGATATATCTGTCCAGTCAGAGTATTTCCCATACCAAACATTCAGGTTACCTGTTGAGGCATTTGCCAGGCTCCACTCCTTGGTTCCCAATGTAGTGGATGGCGCCAGATAGGAAATAAGGAGACCTGATAACCCTACCCAATTGTTGGTTAAATCAATATTTGTTTTACTATGCTCCTGAGCTGTGCCGGAAGGACCATCATTATCCCAAAAATCGAGGTTCGCTGCCGTATTTGAATTCAACTCACCGGGAAGGAAGTGAAGATTGGTAATTACCTGGTCAGTAGAGGCAGCATCCTCTGCAAACGAATATTGCCGAAGGATTGCCCCTGTCCATGGCGCCGTACCCAGAACGATTTTGCAGCTTATCCAGCCGGGCCGCGTTCCGCCTGAGACTCCGATAAACGTAACCGTGGTATATTGGTTCCCGAAGCTATAGGGTATGTTGGCCGTAAAAGATGCGTTTGTCCTTTTCACAATACCGGTAACATCCCCGGTTCCGGTTGTGGTAGCAGAAGTACCCATGTTCAGAACAAACGGGGTGGTATTCATATCTAGACAACCCTGGGTGGATGACGCATTTGCGCTGCTGAGGTTCAGGATTCCATTCACGGTAATATTCCCATCAGTTATTTTTGAGTTTGTACCCGCCCCGCTGATGGTGAGGTTGCTGTAGGTGATTCCCTTTATCGTTTGAGTCGCGGCAGCGCTGTAATTCACCGTGGTCCCCGTCGCAATATTCGTGGTCGTGAATGCAGCGAAACTACTGTAATTCACATTATACGTTCCTGAGGTGAGGGTAAGTGTTCCCGTGGCTGTCAGTCCAAACCCTCCGTCACTGAAAACTGAGTTTGCAACTACATCACCGATATAGAACGTATTTGAACCCAAATTGACTGCAGAGCCTAAAGTTACCCCATTCGCATTTTCAATTTTTATACCTCCGGTTCCGCTCCAGGTTGCGGGAAGCTCAGGCCCCGTAGTCTGGACAGCGCTCCCTTTATATTGAAGTGTTGCTGCAGCGCCGTAAGTGGGAAGAGTAGAAGCCGTTGCACTTCCTTCCCTGGAAAGGATTCCGTTGACAGTTATCCCTGTAGTAGTTTTGGAGCTTGATCCTGAAAGGGTCAGGTTGTTGTAGGTCAACGGCGCTACACTCTGGTTTGCGAAAGCATTGTAATTTACGGTGCTTGTTCCTGCTGTAAAAATTCCTCCTGCTGTTCCATTCCCGCCGATAACCAGTGTGGACGCACCTGCATTTAGGGTCCCTGCGGTTAAGGCAAAGTCACCGGAAAAGGTATCGGTGAACCCGGTTCCCAGATTCAGCGTTCCTCCTGCTCCGTTAATAGTTAGCCCACTACCATTGACACTGCCGGTAAACGAGGCAGTACCGGAGGTTTTCGTCATTGAAATCGTCCCGGTCGTGGTAAAACCGGAAATGCTCTGGGTTACCATTGTCCCTGTAATAACGATGGGGGAACTTCCGGCAGTAAAAATTCCGTAATTGGTAAAATTGCCGCCAACGTCCAATTCAAAATTGTTTGTGGCCAAGGAGGAAGTTGAGTTAATATAGAGCGGAGCTGAAGTACCTAAAACCTTGGCGCTGTTTAACGTTATAGTTCCCGTACTGGCAATTACCACTCCTCCTGTGCCGGTAAATGGGGTAATCCATTCCACACCTGCCGTCCGGGCTGTTGTGGTTTGGTATTGCAGCGTGGCACCGGAGCCATATATTGGCGCGGTGGAGATAGACGCTGTCCCCTGAAAATAGAGGAAGCCGTTAACCGTGGGTGCATTGGAAAAGGTTTTTACTCCCAGACTGATTAGCGACAGGTTGTTAAAGGTCATGGCATTGCCACTGACAGTTTGATTTCCTCCGGTTAATATGACTGTGCTTTGGGTCCCTGGAATGAAAGTACCATTATTGGTTATGTTTGTGGTTATTGTCAATGCATTGGTACCTGTGATTGTAAGTGTGGCGCCAGAATTTATAGTCAAATAATTGCAGTATGCAGCAGAACCGCCTCCCGTACTGATAACCGGTTGGTTGCCTCCACTGGGAATAACTACCGTTGAGGAATTCGTTGGAATACCTCCGCACCAGTTCGATGCCGTATTCCAATCGGTACTTGTACCTCCAAGCCAGGTACAGGTCCCCGCCGTACAGGAGGAGGCTCCAACGGTTACAATACCTGTAGCTGAAGTGAAATAATTGGTATTAAAGTAGTTGGCAGATGAAGTTGTCCCTCCCCATGTGCCTGCTGATTGTCCGTATCCGCCTAAAGATAGCGTCCCTGCCGTGTGGGACAAACCGCTGCCCAGGTTGGCCGCAACTCCGCTGGCTATCGCGAAGGCTCCGCTGATCGTTGTGGAAGAGGTAAAGGTAATTGTGCCTGTTATGGCAAAAGTTAGGTTATTGAAGGTTGTGGCCGAAGCGGAAAGCGTCTGGCTTCCGGGGGCTGCGAAGATCACAGTCCCCGTTCCTGGAGTGAAAAGTGACCCTGTTCCACCCCAGGCTGTTGGACTTGTAGAGTTGTCGTTGATTGTACTCGAACCCCCATTTAATGTTCCGGCCGTGAGGGTTATATCGCCTGTGAATGTATGAATAAATCCTGTTCCCAGGTTTAACGTCCCTCCGCTGCCGCTGATGGTCAAACCACCCCCGTTGACCGATCCCTGCATGGTTGCCGTTCCTGCGGTCCTGGTCATCGAAACCAAGCCTGTCGTCGTAAATCCAGAAAGGGATTGGGTGGTCATAGCCCCTGAAATAAGGATTGGCGAGCCATTTGCCGTAAACACCCCCGAATTGCTGAAGTTGCCACCCAGACTCAGTGAATAATTGCCCGATGAAGTGTTTAAAGTTGAGCCGCTGTTTATGGTCAAAGGGACTGATGAATTGAAAATTTTTGCCCCATTCATGGTTATTGCCCCGGTACTGGCAATGATTACACCTCCCGTTGCAGCAAATGGGGTGATCCATTCAGGGCCGGCCGTAAGGGCTGTGGTCGTATTATACTGCAGTGTTGCCGCGGAGCCGTAAGTTGGAGCTGCGGAAACTGCTGCAGTACCGGTTATGGAAAGTATACCGTTGACAACGGGGATGGCAGTGAAGGTATTAACCCCGGCGGTGGAAAGGGTAAGATTGTTAAAGGTGGTGGCAATGCCGCTAAAAGCAGGCGTTGAGCCATTAAAGGTTACGGTACTGGTATTGGCCGTAAAGGTGCCATTGTTGGTCCAGTTTCCGCTAACTGCCAGCGCATTGCTTCCGGTGATGGACAAGGATGCTCCTGAGGCAATTGAAATATTATTGCATACTGCCCCTGAGGTCCCGATGGAGGGATAATTGGTCAATCCGGCTGGAATTGTGACGTTCGTGGATGCAATGGGGATAGAACTGCTACACCAGTTGGTGGTCGTAAACCAGTTCGTACTGGTTGCTCCGGTCCAGAAGCCGGCGGCGCCGGACGAAAACGCAGAAGTGCTGTAGCTTAACGAACTGCTGCAACTTGTACTTGTCATTGCAACGGAGGTAATGTTAACCACGTTGGCTGCACCCACTGTAGGAAGATTGGCGGTTGTAAAGGTTCCTGTCCCCTGACTTCCTGCAGTAAAGGACATTGACGCAGTTGTTAAAGAAACGGTATTGGTGCCGCTTACACTATAGGTTACCGTATAGTTGCCAGTCGCGAGCGTGGTTGAACTTACCGTCACCACGGAACCTCCTCCGCCGCAAACACCGGCTGCAGATGCGCTGAAATTAGTGATTGCCGGAACCGGATTTACAGTAACCGTGGGTGTTGCAATCATCATAGTGGTACACCCTGTTGCAGTTGTCGTGGCCAACACATTGAAGGTCGTTGTGGCAGAAAGGTTCCCGGTGGGTAAATTCAGGGCGCCTCCGTTACCTGTAACCGCACTTCCCACGCTGGAGTTATCCACGTTATTTCTTAACTGATAGGTTTCTGTGGATAATGAACCTGCTACCGTTATATTTGTCGCGCTTCCGGCACACAATGAGCTTAACACAGCAGCTACTGTTTTAAGCGTTGGATTGGGTGTAGTCGATACATCAACAGCGTTACTGTTGGGAGAAAGGCAGAAGGTTAAATCGTTACTGGCTATCACATAACAGGCTGTCATTGGAGGCAGACCGGTCCAGGTCAGCCCTGACCCGGTCCCTTCAATCGCATTCTGAACTTCTGTATCGGTATTGTCATACAGCTGATAACTAACTCCGGTTACCGATGTTGATGAAGTAATAGTTCCATTAGTACCGGGACTTGCACAAATCGTGCTCCCTGTTAATACCAGCGCAGCAGGATTTGGGGTTATAAGTACATTTACAGCATTACTTGAAGGAGAAGTACAGAAAGTTGTTGCATTGGTACCTATCACGTAATAACCATTCCCACCATTGATATTTGGCCAATCGAGACTTAGCCCGGTGCCCGGTAGCGGCGATTGAACGGCATTATTGCTGCCGTCGTAAAGCTGATAATTCACCCCGGTTTGAGAGGTGGATGAGGTAATGGACCCATTGCCTCCCGGACTCGTGCATATCGTGTCACCAGTTAATACCAGGGCGATCGGATTGATAATCGCGGTTATATTCACGCTACTGCTCGTCGAGGTGCACGCAGTTGTTACGTTTGTTCCAATTACGTAGTATCCGTTACCAGCGGAGAGGGATGACCAGTTCAATCCCGATCCCGTTCCTGCCTTTGCCGATTGTACTGCAGCATTACTTCCGTCGTAAAGCTGATAATTTACCCCGGTTTGTGAGGTGGTTGAACTTATTGTCCCGTTTCCCCCCGGGCTTGAGCAGATTGAGCTTCCGGTTAACGAAAGTGCCGGTGGAATGGGATTAATCGTCAGGATAACCCCGGTCCGGGTTGGACTTAAACATCCTCCATTATCGGTTTCCGCATAAAAAGTGCCTGCGGCCGAAGGGGTATAGGTTAATGACGATGAAGCGAGAAGGATCCCGCCATCGGCCTGGGAATACCAGTTTACAACACCGGCGGCAACGGTTACAGACAATGCCGGTATTGTCTGATTGGAACAAATAGTCCGGTTCCCTCCGCTGACAGGGGGTGCCGGGGCTGAACAATTCACATTTACAACACCTGTGGCTGTCGATAGAAAATAAGTATTATTCACGTAGTTGGGTGATGAAGCAGTCCCACCCCATGTACCGGAAGGTTCAATGGTCCCTCCAAGGGTCAGCGATTTTGAGGAACTATCATTTGATCCAAGATTGGCTACTGCCGTTCCGCTAATGGATAAGTTGCCGTTAATTGCTGCACTGAAAGAAAAGGTTTTATTCCCAGATCCGGAAAGTGCCAGATTGTTAAATGTTAATCCGGAAGCAGCTAAGGTCTGCGCCCCGGCGGCCCCAAAATTCACCGTCCCTGATGCCGGTGTGAAGAGAGTTCCCGTTCCGTTCCAGGCCGTGGAACTTATATTATTTTCATTTAGTACGCTGCTCCCGCCATTCAACGACCCGGCAGTAAGGGTTACGTCGCCCGTGAAAGTATGAGTTAATGCGGTCCCGAGATTTAGAGTTCCACCGGTTCCGTTAATGGTAAGCGCTGCCCCGCTTATATTTCCCGTAACAGTTGCCGTACCTCCCGTTTTGGTCATCGAAACCGTTCCCGTAGTGGTAAAGGCGCCTATGCTTTGGGTTGCCGTTCCGGTAATTATGACTCCACCCGTGGTCCCGCTTGCTGTTCCTCCATTATTGATCAGATTCCCGTTTAATGTCAGCAAATAGGTTGACATGGAGAGCGTCGACCCACTATTCATTGTCAGCGGAGCCGTCGCATTAAATACCTTTGCCGCGTTCATGGTGATGGTTCCCGTGCTGGCAATTTTAACCCCTCCGGATGCCACAAAAGGGGTTATCCATTCCACTCCTGCTGTTCTTGAGGTGGCTGTGTTATATTGCAACGTCGCATTTGATCCGTAGGTCGGAGCAGCAGCGATAGTTGCTGTTCCCTCCATCGAAAGAACCCCGTTGACAGTAGGCGTTGCTGAAAAGGTTTTTAACCCTGAATTCGACAAGGTGAGATTATTGAAAATCGTTGCTGTCGAGGATATGGTTTGGGCCCCTCCGGCGCCAAAATTTACTGTCCCGGTTCCTGCACTAAAAACGGTTCCCGTACCGTTCCAGGCTGATGTACTAACTGCATTTTCATTCAGGATACTACTCCCCCCGTTCAACGTTCCTGCGGTTAATGTTATTCCTCCTGTAAAGGTATGAGTTAACGCGGTCCCAAGATTTAAGGTGCCTCCCGTACCATTTATGGTGAGCCCCACTCCATTGACATTTCCCTGGATGGTCGCTGTACCGGCAGTTTTTGTGAGGGTAACAGGTCCGGTTGTTGTGAAACCGGCAATTGATTGCGTCGCTACGGTTCCTGCAATGGTCACCCCTCCTGTTCCGCTGGTTAAGGTCCCTGAATTGATAAAATCTCCCTCAAGGGTGATCAGGTTTGCACCCGGAGTTAAGGTTGCCCCATTGGTAATATTCAATGGAACACTCGTATTATTCCCGATTTGGACAGCGCCCGGCGTGGTGATTGCACCCGTATTTTTGATGATGATACCTCCAGTAGCCAGAAACGGGGTAACCCACTCTTCGGAAGATGCCGTCCGCGCCGTAGCCGTATTATATTGAAGGGTGGCATTTGGCCCATAAGTGACCACTCCGGTGTAATTGACCAGGTTATTTGCAGCGGTGGCGGTCAGAGTTGTGATCGTTATCGTTCCTGCGAGATTAAGTGTTCCGGCAGTGCCGTTTCCGTTGACCAGGGTTCCGGCTCCTGACAAGGCAGTTCTGACCGTCAGTGTCCCGGCATTGGTCGGAGTTCCCGTAACTGCGACACTTCCAATTGAGGTAATTGTGGAGCCGCTCATCGTTTTGGCCGCACCGCTAAAGGTATGGACCCCCGTACCGACGGCATTAAAGGTGGTGGCATTATTGGTGAAGTTTCCCCCGAAATTAAAAGTATCATTAGCGCCATTGCCAGTTGCAAGCTCATTCCAGACGGCGCCGGCATTCAGGGTAACATCACCGGTAAGGGTCATCGCCCGTGCACCTGTACTTGTTGAAGAAAAGTTTACAGTTCCCGAAATATTTGTTGCACCGGAAACCGTAAACGGACGGTTTATATTTGCGGTACCTCCTGTATTGATGGTAAATGCCCCCAAACTAATGGAAGTCCCTGTTGAAGTCACTGAAAGGATTCCCCCGCTGTTGATCACGACTGTTCCGGTTACCGTCCAGTTGGCAGTTGTGGTCATGGTGTTGCCATTCTGAATGGTAAAAACATCACCAGCAGTGGTAAAATTAGCAGGATGGGTTCCTGTGCCATTGGTTGCGGTCCACCATAACGTTAGTGCAGAGGGACTGCCACTGGTAAAGGTAAAATAGGTTGTCGCATTCACATTCCAACTCAAACCCACAACTAAAATGAATGCAAAGGCGAAAATGGAGCTGTTTTTCAAACTTTTCATTTTTAATTTTTATTGTTGTTGGGTAATGGTATAAAGAACGGTCACCGATGTATTGGCAGAACTTACCTTTGAATAATCGGATATGCTCAGCGTGTAGGTGAGCTGATGCCCCACGTATGCTCCCACTCCGGTATCAAAGACCCCGATATTACTGACCAGCACCTGGGGAAGATAGCTTACCGTAACTACGGTGGCCGGTATTCCGGGTGAATCGCCAACCGCACTGCTGGTGTAACCGGTCCCCCGCCTGTTAGGCGCTGCACCTGAACCGCCCCACGTCCCCTGGTAGGTCCCGGCCAGGATTTGCAATTGAAGACCCGGAGGAAGGGTGGTCTCTAACTGGACACTGATTGATGATTGGATTGAAGAGGGAATCACTGTTGTGTTGTAGTTTAACCAGTTGTTGCTGTTAGTCACCTGCAAAACAGGATTACCTGCTACAGCTGGGGTACGAAACGTCATAGTGACTGAGCCACCGGTTTGGGCAATGGAAACGGCATTGGTCTGGGCGACCACAATGAATGAGCACCATATCAACAGGATACTCATTAGTGCTGTTTTCATTGTTTGTTTTATCGTTTCCATTTTAATCTGTACTATAATATCTTAATGTTGAACCCCTTCGGGGCTCGGGATGCCGTCTTACCCTTTGCCCCCGGCTTCACCGGGGGTTATTGAAATTCAACCCTTTCAGGTTTTTTAGCCCCAAAAGTCCGAGGGACTTACCCGCCCACAAACTCCGGCGCTGCCGGCTGGCGGACTGAACATTTCACCCTAATTTTCAAGTTCAACCCTTGCAGGGCTGTCTTCGTTGTTATCCCTTCTTTCCGTGGGTCACACCCACGGTTATTGAGATTGGGCCCTTTCAGGGTTTTTAGCCCCAAAAGTCCGAAGGACTTTAATCTCAATAACCCCCGGTGAAGCTTGCGGAACCGGGGGTAGGCGAACCCAACACACGCCCCAGCTCCGCCGGCTGGCAGACTGAACAATGTCCAAGAACTTATTTCTCTGCCAATTCCGATTTTTCAAGTTTTGGGGTTCGTGCCCCGTTCCTGAAACTGACAATAAATGAACTGGTTGTATTGGTATATTTTTGAATCTCCTTATTTCGCAAAGTGGCCTCTTGCTGGCTTTTGAATGAGCCGATCGTATAGATGTAGTGCCCGTTAAACAGCTCTTCCTGTATCTTTTCGGTGATGTTCAATTTAGCGGCAAGCTTACCGGTTGATACCAAAGGCTTGTCATACGATCCCAGCTGTATCCGGTATTCGAGGTTTTGGGAGGTGCTCTTCGACTCTTTTCCCTTTAGCGAAACCACCCTCTGTTGTTTTTTAACCTGGGCAGTGTCCGCGCGGGAGATTTTTTCCGGTGTTTTGACCGATGTTTTGGCTGTTTTTACCGGTTTGCCGTTGCTACTCGATGAGTCTGTCTTTTTTGTACCCGGCACAACAGGTTTCTTTGTCTCATATTCAGGGGTGGTCCCGATCGATTTCTGGAACTTGATTCGCCGGCGCACCTCCTTGATCTTCACTTCCAGATGTTCTTCCTTACCGGAGGACAACCCAACATTGAACTGATCGGTGACGAGCTGGTACTCATTGGGGATACCTGCTTCGTAAACTCTAACGGTCCAGGCTCCGGGTCTCAGGCTCTCGAAGGCAAACTGACCATCCTCCCTGGTGAAGATGCGGTATACTTCGGTTCCGTTTTTGGCCTCAACCAACAGTTTACCCAACCGGTCCCTGATTCCGGCATAGCTCTTATCCTCGTCTGATACCTCTTTCCGGATGGAAACAGCGCCGGTAATCCTGGCTGCCAGCGTTAGAGCGATATCGAACCGGCTCTCCCTTCCGGGAAGTATCTCTATCTGATATGGCCCAGGAGTCTCAGGAACGGCAAACACCCCTGCCTTCGAGTAGTCGATCATCAGGTAATAGTTCCCGGCATGAAGCATCGGAAAGCTGTAATTGCCATTTTTGTCGGTAACGGCCTGAGATGAGCCGATGGACAGATTAATGCCTTCGATAGTTTTAACCCCTTTGCCAATTATTTGTCCGGAAAGTTTTCCGAGATTTTTCTTTTTACTGACGGGAACATTAAATGTGTGAACATACCTGGCCATGAAGGCGAGTTCTTTTACATTTACGGAATTCTTAGCCAAATAATACCGGCCAGAAACCTCAAAGCGATTATTTAGGTTTGGGGAATACATGAGTCGCCCATTCAAAATACTCCTATTCTGATAATACTCGGCAATGTCGTAACTACTTTGGTAATTAAAGAAAAGATTGAGTTTTTTACTGATCGATCCGTTTATTGAAATATTATAAATCCAATTTTTATCATCACCAGTGCTATAACTTTTACCCTCCTGAAAGGTGACAAATCCATTTATATTCAATTTACTAGAGACCCGATAATTCATATTTAATTGTCCCCGATAAAGAGAACTCAACCTCTTATTTATTGGTAAAAGAAGGTTTTCTATATTTCCAGATTCCCCAATCAGGTTGAACCCAAAATTGCGGACCTGTTGGTAAAGATTTATCCTTATCAAATGTTCGTTATAGTTGAACTGCATTGGAATCATTCGGTCCTGCATTTCACGATATGTATAACTCCCCGAAATTCTGCTGTGCTTCGTAAATCCATAATTAATCAGAAAATATAAGTTTTTGCTGAATGGGGCATTGCCATACAGAGTATCTAGTTCCATATTCTGATGGAAGTAGTTATAACTGGCTTCCATATTAACTCCAGGTAAAGGAATAATGCTGCCTGTAGCCATCATATAACGTGTATCAGTAAAATATCCCGGAAATCTCTTTTCAGCCATTGTATAGTTATAAAACAATCGAAGCCAGCTGAAATTTATATTCAACTCCGCTTTATAGGCTTGCTTGTATTCTCCACGAATTGTCCCTAAAGCATATTCCCAGTTAAAATCTGCCCATTTAAATGGGTAGGCCAAACCGTTGAATGTCAACAGATGGTTTATATCATTATGGCTATTTAGTTTATTCAAGTAGCCTAAATTTATTGTGATTTTATTGACCACAGCGTAGCTGGTATAAACTGATACTTCCCGTTTGATGTTGGGAAAAAACCTTGGAGAATTTATAAATGAACCGACTGTAAAATGATTAAATGTATGTTCAACTCTGGCACCCCGCCCATAACGGGTAAATTCGGTCAGGTATGAAAGCCAGTAATTGTTATCACCCAATAAATACAGTGATTTTGGTGACCTATACTCGATAAAATATTCTTCGTAAATTCCATATAGTGGTTGCCCTTGTCGATCAGGTCCCTGCAGATGGAAAGTGAGCTTTTTTTTATTTTGGTCATCAAGAAACCCTTTCCCAAAAATATCTGCAATAAATGCATACTCTCGTTTTCCCCAGGGATTATCGGATACAAATAATGTTGAAAATTGCGTCGAAATCCGATTATAAGGATCAAATTTAGTTTCTACATCAGGGATTAAATTGTAATAGTAATAGTTGGTTGCATTCACTTCAGGCATGCCAGTAATGGCGGCAGTCAGGGTTATATTCTTTTTAACAGATTTCAGAATTTTACTTTCAGTGACAATTTTCCTTGTTATTAGCTGAGTAGAATCGGGGCTTAAAGCAAAATTTATTTTTTCCTCACTACCAGTTCCTTTGAATATTGCGGCTATTTTAACGTTACTATTTGAAAGATTTTGGACCATGAATTGTACTGAAACGGTATCTCCGGCAAATGCATTTTCAGGTCCGTTAACCAAATCGACCTTCAATGCATATTTGGGTTCAACGGTTAATGGTAATTTTATCTCATCAATTTTTCCTCCATGCAAATCAAATGCCTCAATATTTATCCAATAATTGTCAGCTTTAGTATATGAAGGTATATTGAGACTTAGAATTTTTATTTCTGAATTATTATAGGGCACCTGGATGTTTTTCAGATCTGAAAAACATTTCCACCCTCTGGGCAGTTTAAGTTTTAATGAAATCAGCTCATCGACCTTTGAGTTATTGACCAACCTGATTACCATATTTGTTGTTACCCCTGGGAAATAGGAGATTTTGCCATTACCAGCAGCCTTCAGTTCAAATTTTCCATTTTGAGCAGAGGTGACCAGAGAAAATACTAGTAGCAAAAATAATATGGCAACGATTCGAAACATTCAAGGTTATTTCTGGTTACAATAGAAAACTGAATCTCTATTCTATGTATTATTACATTTAGCGATTAGAAACTTGCAGCTGATAAAAAACATCAAATTACTATACTTTAATTATCTGATAAGCTCCTAAAACTTTCAATTTTATTTGTAATAAGTGGATTAGCCTTTGTACAGCTGATAGTTTTATTTACAGTCCTTGGATTTTTATCCTGCTTTTACAAAATAATTGTATATTCCATACCAAACACATCCTCCCCAGAACCGTCGGCTACAATCACTGCTTTATAGGTTTTTCCTGTTGCTATCCCTTCGAGCGGAAACCTCCATTTTGTAGAGGTTGTCGGATACATTCCATTTTTTGGTGCACTGAATACCTTGACAGACATTCCCGTATTTACATCGATCAGTTCCATTTTAACATCGGGTGAAATCAAACGTTCTCCGGTATTAACCATTATAAAATCAAAGTAACTTTTGTCCCCTTCCTGTACAACTCCAGGCTGTTGAAATTCCAACTGACCATTACCCGTTTTACCAATATTGGTGATTATTTGAATTGCATACCTAACAGATTCTTGAATCATCAACTGACCTTTTGCATTGGGATCTGGTTCATTTACTCCTTCAACCATTAAGACACACCAATAGGTTCCAACAAGTGTATCACTTTTGGGAATAGTTATTTCGAATTGAACATTTTGTGTTTCTTTACCTCCAAGAAGGAGAGTCTGAGGACTGAACTTTATCCAGTTTGTGTTAGATCGGCTGTTACTACCTGGCTCGTTGTAAAACGAATACCCTTGATAGTTATACAAATAATCTCGCAAATAAATCTTTACCTGCTGTTCTCTGTCATCAAAATTATGTACTTTAAAATTGGCTGAATATTTTTCCCCTTTTTGCATAGTTAGTTTGAAAGTTAAACTCCCAACAACTTCGAAACTTGCAATCGCAGATGACGAGAAAAGACATAACACAAATACTGCAATTAAGATTTTTATCTCCTTCATATTCAAAAGTTTTGAATGTCTTAATTTGGAAGGAAGAAACATGATACTGTTTGTCCAATTCATGAAAAAACTGTCTTTTGATTTATTATTTAATTACAATTCATTTTCAGATTATAAAACAGTATCATATTCTTTACTTAATCATGCATATAGCCATATGATCACTAATATATATCAGATTTTATTGGCTATCAGTAATGGTATATGTTGCATGAATGGAACTACCGGATGTTGTTTTTAAGGCGGCCCATCCAGTTGGAATTACGGACCAAGTGTAGGTTAATAGTCTCCCGTCTGTTGACCCAGTATTTGTAAAACAGCTTCCAATTCCTGTGACAATATCAAGTGCAGTTGCACTACCCACCAGCCCTCGAACATCGGATGCCGTTCCAACAGTGCCGTTTCCACTACCAGCATCCGCACCAGCCACTACATAAAGCTTGGTTGAAGTTGGAACAGTCCCGCTTATAGCAACATTTATTTTCCGAAGTTTAGCTCCAGTGACAACTGAAGTGTACTGTAAATAGCTTGTTGCAGCTGTTGCTGAAAGTATTGAGTCTCCTGCAACTGTAGGTTGAATAAAAGTTAATGAAGGCGGTGTACCAACAACACCAACTAATTTCATTTCGCTAAGGCTCCAGGTAATATCTTCACCAGCTGTTGGGATATCAACTCCTTGCCCCATCACCTTTCCCGCAAATTCCGCCATCATTCCGATGGCGGCAAAAATTAATAGTAATTTTCTCATAATAATTTAATTTTAATATTTAAAAAAAATAGAAAATTGAGTTTCGTTTTGCATAGCGCTTTTTGCTTTTCGTCACCTGGTAACGGGCCACAAACGGGTGGTTATGCTACTTCCCTGGGTAAGATTATTTTCCTTTTGTTCTCTTCATGTGTTTCTAAGGACTAAGTGAATGTTTTGGACCTTCATCGCGATTGCCAGGTCTGGGATAGTAACTATTTTCGATCCGTACGATTTTCCCCTGATCAAGCAGGTTTTTGGCTACAAATCCAATCCTCAGCCTCGACATTCCCAGCGGAGCCTCCATTTCCGAGATCCTCACCCCTTCAGGATGATGATTGATGTAATCCAGCACTTTTGCCTCGAGTGTCATTTTTTGACCGGCTATTTGGTTAAACATTAAGAGAGATTTTGGGACAATATCCTTAATGCTCCCTCCTATTGCAAATGAAATGCCTGAAAGGGGCAGCACCCGGACAGCAAGCCACGCTATTAGGCCAGGTATCAGATAAACAACTCAATACAGAAATGAAATTACAGTTAAATGGAACCTTTCCGGATAACAGAACAGGATTTGGTGCAAAAGGAATACGTGAAAACGCGTGAGTACGTGAAAACGCGTAATAGCCGGGACGTGGGAGTCCCTGCAGGATTTTACCGGTAGGTAACCTTATTGGTCGCACAAAGTTATTTGGGCCGGGCGATCCCAGCCTCTGAACAAATAATTAAAATTAAGATGGGCTAATCTTTGCTTTTGAAGATCGTGATCGAGTACTTTTTCATCTTCCGGCTCAGGGCATCACGGTGTATTCCAAGGGCATCAGCCGCAGCCTGCTGGTTAAAGCCACATTGCTGCAAAGCATCCCTGATCATCTTTATCTCGGTTATTTCAAGATTCTGGATTTCATCTTTGAATGCTGATCTAATAGGCCTTGAGGCTTTTACCGGAAAGTCTTCGATCTGAAGCAGATTGCTTTTGCAAAGGATTAAAGCTCTTTCAGTCATGTTGCGCAATTCCCTCACATTACCCGGAAAATTGTATGATTTTAACAGATCAAAAACCTCCTCCGCGATCTGTATTTTTGGTTTACTAAATTTTGTGGCATAGAAATCGACAAAGTGGATTAACAACGGTCTGATATCCTCAGTTCTTTCGCGAAGCGCCGGAATATGTATGTGAATTGTGTTGAGACGGTGAAGGAGGTCAAGCCTGAATTTCTTTTTCTCGACCAGTTTTTCAATATTATGGTTTGTAGCAGATATGATCCTGAAATTAGTACGGATTTCAGCCGTATCGCCAACTCTGGTAATCACTTTTTCTTCGGTGGCGCGGAGTATCTTAGCCTGAAGGATCAGAGGCATATCTGCAATTTCGTCCAGAAAAAGCGTGCCGTTGTTGCAGGCTTCGAAATAACCCATTTTATCGGTTATGGCTCCGGTAAATGAGCCTTTCTTATGACCAAAAAACTCGCTTTCCAATAACGATTCTGTGATGGCGCTGCAGTTTACGGCATACAAAACAGCGTCTTTTCTTGCACTGGAGTAGTGGATTATCCGCGCAATGTTTTCCTTCCCGGTCCCGCTTTCTCCGGTAATCATTACGTTCGCGTCAGGGTAGCTGGCAGCAGTGACTGCCTGTTCGAAAACTTCTTTGATCCCGGGACTTATCCCGATAAACTGTCGCTCTATCTTTTCTTCCAGTGATCTGGATATCAGCGAATTCTTCTCTTCCATCCGCTTCAGCATCCGCTGCAGCTGGAGGTATTTCCGGGTGCGTTCTATGGCGATCTGAATATCGATAAACCGAAAGGGTTTTCGCAAATAATCAAATGCACCAAGGCGCATCGCTTTAATCACCGTATCCATATCTCCGTGAGCCGAAATGATAATCACCTCCATATTGGGATATTTTACCTTAACCTCCTTTAGAATGTCAAGCCCGTTGACACCAGGAAGGCGTACATCAAGGATTAGCAGATCAATAATGTGACTGCTTAATATTTTCTTCCCCTCTTCGGCAGTATTGGTCTCGTACGATTCATAATTTGAATTCTTGAAGAAATAGTTTAATTCTTCGGTGAACTGTTTTTCATCGTCAATTATAAGGATACTTATCTGTTCTTTTTTTTCCATTTTGCCTTTACTTTTTGCCGCATAATTCAATTTTGACAGTTGTTCCTCCTGAATTATTGTTATTTATTTCGATTGTGCCACCCATTCCCTCGATTATCTGGTAACAAATGGATAATCCAAGCCCTGTCCCTTTTCCTTCCCCTTTTGTAGTATAAAAAGGGAGCATGATGTTTTGCAGGTCGTCGTTGCTGATGCCCGTCCCATTATCAGATACTTCAATGATAATATTGAAATTCCTGCGAAGTGTCGTAATTCCAATATTAAGTTCTGTATGTTCACCCTCCCTTAATTTCTTTTCGATTACCGCATCTTTTGCATTCATCAAAAGGTTGATGATAACCTGTTCAAACTGATAGGTATTTCCGGTGAAGGGGGAAATCTGTTGGTCAAGATTAAGTGACAAATTGATCCCCTGGTGCCTGAATTGCTCCTCGAACATCGAAACTGCATTCTCGATGCTGACATTGATATCGAAAACGGTCGATACAAATTCATTCTGGTTTCTGGAAAAAGCTCTGACATGGTCGATGATGTTTCTGATCCGGAGGATATTTTGGAATATTTTTTCCGATTTGTTTTTAAAAAGGTCAATATCGACCTTTTCAGCAAGGGTGGCCTCAAATAAAATCCCATCCACTACCGCCGAAATGACATTTAATGGCTGGTTGATTTCATGGGCCATCCCGGAGGCCATCTCTCCCAGATTTGCCATCCGGTCGGCATGGATTTACATGACTTCCATTTTTTTCCGGTATGATATATCCCGGATTATTACCATAAATGCGAGCGAGTGACCGTTTTCAGCCTGTATTAAGGTAGTGCTGATTTCGCTTAAAAATGGCGGTTTGTTAATCTTTTTGATCTTTATTTGAATATTCTGGCATATTCCATCGCTGATTGTTTTTTCAAAGATCCCCTTAAGTGTATTTTTTTCGTCTTCCGGAATAAATCGGTAAAAATTCCTGCCTACCAGCTCATTAGGTGTTTCAGCCCCCATTATTTCCTGCGCGATTTCAGACACCTCAATGATAAATCCTTTATTATTTATCAGAATGATACCATCAGGCGAATTATTTACCATCATCCGGTATTTCTCTTCGCTTATCTTCAACGTATGCTCAACCATTTTGTGTTCGGTGATATCCTCCGAAATTCCGAGCAGGTATTCGGGATCTCCAGACTGGTTCAGGATCGGAACTTTTTTGGTATGCAATACCCGGATTCCATGTTCACGGGTCAGAATAGTTTCTTCTGTAATATCCACAGCCTTCCTGTTCATTAAAACTTCTCTGTCTTTTTGAATAAACCGGCTGGCCTCCTCTTTTGAAAATACATCATAATCATTCTTGCCTATGATCTCTTCTTTCCGGATACCCAGAAGATTTTCTCCCGATCTGTTAAACATGATAAATTGCAGGAATTCGGCATCCTTAATAAAGATCATATGAGGAATATTTTCAACAATTGAATCCAAAAATCCGTTTGCCTTATGGAGATTTTCTTCTGCCCGTTTGCGTTCAGTGAGATCCACCATATTTATAACACATTGTTGCCCGTTTCCTACCCCCAGGCCTTCGATATGAATATATCTGGATTGATTACCAGCGGTCACTAACATTAGTTCAACGATCTCCTTTTCTTTGCCGGAAAAAACCTTCAGAAAGAAAGAATTAAAAGGGATAAGCGAGTCTGGGGATACAAAAAAACCAAAATTGCTCCCTATTAAAAGTGATCTTTCTTTGCCCAACATACTGGCAGCGCAGTGGTTTAGTTCCTCAATAGTCAGATCGGCTGAAAGTGTGAGATAACCGGTAGGGGCAAAATCATAAAGTTCAGTATATTTTTTGGTGGCATCCTCTGCTTTCTGCTTGGCGAGGATAAGATCTTCATTTTGCATTTCCAGTTCAATCTGATAGGAGTGCAGATTTTCTTCCATCATCACCCGATCGGTGATCTCTTCCGTAAATCCGAGGAACCTCATTTGGGAGAGTTTAACGGTGGATAAGGTCCACCATCGTTTTGTCCCGTTTTTATGTCTGAAAGGTAATTCGGCTTTTAACACACCGGTGGAAACTATCTGGTTTTCAAACTCCAGGCTATTGGGGGGATACTCCTCCGGGATGAGATCTGAAATTCTCATTTTTAAAAGTTCAGCCTCCGAAAAACCGGTTGTTGTGCACATAGTGTTGTTCACTTCAAGATATCTTCCGGTATCGTCGGCAACAAAAACACCCTTGGGAGCATAATCAATGTAACTTCTGTATTTTTCTTCACTCTTTTTGAGCGCTGAATTTGCATTGGAAAGCATGGAGGCCGTTTCTTCCAATTGCTCAGTCTTCTTGATTAACAGTTGTTTCTGATGAAATAATTCAAGAAATACATTGATCTTCGATAACAGGATAGGAATAATAAATGGTTTGGTAATATAGTCAATAGCTCCTGAATTATACCCTTTAAAAATCTCTTCCTGGTTGTTTGTCAATGCGGTAAGAAATATAACAGGCACCTTATCATCCACTCTTTCAGCATTGATCCTCATTGCCAGTTCAAAGCCATCCATTTCCGGCATCCGTACATCAATCAGGGCCAGGGCCAGGGGGAGCCCGCTGATTAAGCGCAAGGCTTCAGCGCCGGAATTGGCAATAATCGGATTGGCCCTTACTTTTCTAATGATTACTTTCAACAGGTCAAGATTAGCCTCCAGATCATCAACAATCAACAGGTTAGGAAAATCATTCATGGGAAGTCTATTTGTTTAAACCGAGCAAAATTGAATCTGAATTTCAGATACCTGGTAATTCATATCAAATTTATTGAAAATTAATCAATGATGTTGTTTCTTGTTGACTGCTGGGTTTAATTTTTACCAAAAATCTGTTCTTAAAAAATAACTTTGTCCCGAAAAGTTCTGCCAACTTTTAATGCAACCTTTTTTTATATCCTTCGTGATCTTCGCGCGAAACTTTTTAATCAACCCACAGAATTTTGCAAATATGTTCTAATTTGCGTTAATCTGAAGATTGCCAATAACGGATAATTGATCAAATAATCGACGAAAATAGTTTTACGACCGTCAAAAAGATAAAACTAACCGTCGAAGAGTGAAAAGTTACCGTCGAAGAGTGAAAAGTTACCATTGAAGAGTGAAAAGTTACCATTGAAGAGTGTAAAGTAACCGTTGAAGAGTGTAAAGTAACCATTGAAGAGTGTAAAGTAACCTTTGAAGAGTGAAAAGTAACCATTGAAGAGTGAAAAGTAACCATTGAAGAGTGAAAAGTAACCATTGAAGAGTGAAAAGTAACCATTGAAGAGTGAAAAGTAACCATTGAAGAGTGAAAAGTAACCATCGGAATGCGTAAAGTAACCCTAAGAATGATTTCTTTTATAGCTTTGTCGGGTCATGAGGCTGCCTCAGAATATCAGGTTTTAAAATACCGACTGACACACCAAATGATCTAAATTATTATCTTATTCAAAAACATCAACTTAAAACATTAAAATGATGAAATCGATTTGTTTTACGCTCGTCTTATTCACTTCATTGCTGATCAGCTCAGCCAGTTTTGCGCAGGTTCCGATACTGAATACCTACGACAGCCCACTTCCAAAGGTTGTGGCTCCGGGAGTGACATCAACGGATAAAGGTGTTACCGCCCCATCGGATGCAGTTATCCTTTTTGACGGCAAGGATTTAGCAGAATGGAGCAGCAAAAACGGGAATGCTCAATGGGAAGTTCATGACGGAATTTTCACGGTTGCAAAAGGGACTGGGGATATCTTTACTAAAAAAGAATTTGGCGATTTTCAGTTACACATCGAATATATGCATCCTGCCGATATAACCGGCGAAGGACAGATGCGTGGTAACAGTGGAATATTTTTACACGGATTATACGAAGTGCAGGTTCTGGAGACCTATAACAATGAGAACAAGACCTATGTCAATGGTCAGGCAGGAGCAATCTACAGACAACACCCACCGCTGGTAAATCCCGTTAAAAAACCGGGTGAATGGAATGCCTATGATATCATTTTTACGTCGCCAACGTTTAACGCCGATAAAACCTATCGGACGAATCCCCGGGTTACAATCCTGCTCAACGGTATTCTGATTCAAAATAATGCGGTAATATACGGATGCACCAGCGACGAAAAGATCTTTGACAAGCTTAAAGGTGGTATCAAATTGCAGGATCATGGATGTGTGGTCAACTACCGGAACATCTGGATCAGGGAGCTTTAGGGAACCAGACGTATCATCCACCCGTCAACCAAATAGTTAAATTGAATCGATACTTTATCCTGAATTAAGATAACCCCCTGGAACGTTATAATGCCAGGGGGTTTCTGGTTTATGCCGGGTCTTTCAGGGAGGCTGTCGTCTGATCATGAATCAGAAATTTACCGCTTTGAACCACGGGTAGAATGCATTATTAAATTCCCGGCACGCTGAGATTCCCGGCAGCCAACTAAATCAAACCAACATCTGTAATTCAAGTTACTAACCCTGAATTACGGCCGATTATATCACTTATAAAAGAGAGAAACTGATGCAAAAGAAGATTGCGAAAGGATATTTTTACACGATTTTGGCTACGATAGCATTTAGCAATGTCTATGTGTTCAGCAAGGCAGCATTAAATGAGATTTCTTTGCCTCAGTTTTTATTTTTAATGTGTTCGATAGGTTTTGTAATCAACCTGGCCATTTTGGCATTTAAGGGGGGCTTTGCAACTCTTTCAAAAGTGCCCAGGCAAATGTGGTGGATATTTCCAACTCTGGGTTTTCTTGAAATTTTTACTGTTTCCACTTTTTACGCTGCGGTAAATGCAATTCCACAACCTGCGGTAAACGGATTCCTTGGAAATCTCTACCCTTTGTTAACGACATTAATGGGAATTGCATTTCTCAAAGAGCGCTTTTCGCTGCTTGAAACTGCAGGGATCTTTGTGGTTTTTACCGGAGCGTTGCTTACCAGCTTCTCGGGTAACCTCACATTGAAGGACTTCTTTATCCCCGGTGTCGGTCTGGTGATTTTAAATTGTCTTGGCGCCGCCACCGCGACCGTGATTGTACGGGCAAAGGTCAATAATCTGACCCCTGAAATCCTTAGTTTTAACCGGACCTTCTGGCTTACACTTGTCTTTTCGGCATGGGTAATTTATGAAGGAACTCCATTTGTTTTTACCGCCAGATCGCTGACCAGTACCGTTATTTCAGGCATCCTTGACCCGGTTCTTGCTATTTTACTGGCTTACAAAGCTTATCAGTATATTGAAGCATCCCGCGGAACAATAATTCAGTCATCCAAAGGGATAATCATTATTCCGATTGCCTTTTTAATCTTTGGAACCCTTCCCCTGCCCCACCAGGTGGCAGGCGGAGTGATTGCAATGATCGGAGTTGGAATCATTGGACTGGGGCAACATAGGTTAAATGTTCAGAGCGAAAAGGTACTATTAAAGCAAAATAATTTAAGTGATTGAGGGTTGGACCAATTGATTTACAGCCTAATTCACAAAGGAAATTTGGCCATTTCGGTATTGAGCCGTTCGTCCCTGAATTCAGAAATTGACATCCGGATACGCCACTCCCTGGGAAAGGCACTGTTATATCTGTTCCCCAGATTCTTCACCCAGCCGGAAGGGATATTCCTGTAAGTGATCAGATTCCATCCCTTATTGGGAGATCCGTGGGTGAGGTCGTCCCGTTTCAAATAGGTCAGCATATCTTCGATTGTTAATTTAATTTCAGGAAATGCAGAGCGCTTAAGAATTGTCGATAATGCCAGTTCATGAGCCGGTAAAAGATCTTTTTGTTTGATTTCTCCGATTTTGACACCGGCATGAACAATACGCAGGTTATTTTTAACTTGTAACAGCTCACCCACCTGATCGGAAGGAAATGCCAGTAAAGAATCTTCAAATCTCAGAATATCCAGACCTTCATTAATCAATAACGGCCTGGCCATATTTATATCAGCTTTTGAGGCCAGCAGCGGATTTTCCCTGATTTTCCGGCTTTGAGGCTGATCGTTGGATCCGGTTTTGCGTACAACGGCCATAAAAAAACCTTCACCCGAAACTTTATGGGGATAAAACCGGTAACAAGGAAACCCACCGGCATCTGTAACGGAAATTCCCCAATGTTCCTCCATTTTCAGCGGGACAGGCTCAACAGACGCAAATTCATTGAGCCACTGGATATTTTCCTCATTCTCTGCCGGATTAAAAGTGCAGGTGCTGTAAATCAAAACACCGCCCTCTTTAAGCGAAGGCCAAACATCTGCCAAAATTCGCTGCTGACGTTGTGCACAAAGTTGCGCATTATCCGGAGACCACTCTAAAACAGCCTTGGGATCACGTCTGAACAACCCTTCGCCCGAACAGGGTGCATCTATAACGATAAGATCAAAAAAGCCGGGTAATCGTCCAAAATCACGGGGATCGTTATTGGTAACAATGACATTTGTATTGCCCCATTTTTTTAAATTTTCAGATAAGATCTGGCTGCGCGCCCTGATCACATCATTGCTGACCAGCAGAGAGCCGGGGGTAATCAACGATACCAAATGGGTAGATTTACCTCCGGGCGAAGCACATAAATCGAGTACTTTAATACCGGGTTTAAGTTCGAGCTGGTTAACGGCCTGCTCCAGAAACATGGAACTTTGCTCCTGCACATAATAAACACCGGCATGAATAAACGGATCCAGGGTAAACAATGGGCGCTGCGGAAGAAAATATCCGGTATTACAGTAATCCACCGGCTTCAATGCAGGCTGCTCACTATATTTTAACGGATTTATCCGGATTGTTGTAGCCACATCATTATCAAAGGATTGCTCAAAAGCCCCAAATTCCTGATCCAGAATCTTCAACATTCTCCGGGAGAATATTTCGGGTAAAATCATTTTTAAGTATTAAACCATAGAATTTCAAAATTATACTTTTTCAGTGGTATTTTAAGGTATAGCCATTCGGAATGACAGAATGGAGAAAATTAAATTCAGGCAATAAATGATTCATAACAGTAATCTAAAAGTTGCAGATAAATATTTATTCCGTTTTACTCCCTTATCTGTGGCTTTATGGTTAATTTTGTATGGTTCCGAATAATACAAAACGATATGTCAATTTCATTTCGAATCCGATATTTTTTAGGGTTAATCCCTAATGCTCAAAAGATTGATGCAGTCTGGGCAGAGCTTTTTAAAATGCGCGATGAGTTAAAAGCTATGGAAACATCACCGGAACTGGCACGATACAAGGAGTTGAAACTGCTTGTTCAATCCAACGACTTCCAGGAAAAAAAACGGGGGATAAAAGAGCTTGATTTCAAAACCAGCGATGAATACCATATTCTCAACGAGTTGGCAACACTTGAACATTTAAAACCTGTTAAAAACTATTTTAAATTTATACAATCAGCTGATTTTGAGAAAGTAAATACAATTGCTAAAAGTTCAAATCTTGCACGATATTATGAACTTGAAAAAATTGTTCATTCGCCCGATTTTATCCGCCGGAAGAAGGAGACCGAAGCGCTTCAGTACAAGGGATCTCCGGAATTCATTAAAAAGCGGGAATATGAAACATTAAATAAAAGTGTTCGGTTAAAACATTACCGCAATACTATTGAATCAGAAGAGTACCACCTGTTCCTTAAACTTGAGGCAGAGGAGAAAGGGAAGCGCGTTAATCTTCAGGATGAGGACAAAAAGGTGAAAATATACCGCCATTTTCTTCAATCCAAAGCATATAAGAACATACTTGAGGTTGAGAAGCATGATTTAACCGGGAAATTGCAACAACTTAAAATTGAAATAAATACAAAGCATTTTATCGAACAGGAGAGATTTTTAAACGATAAAAACCGTTTTGCAACGACTTCTGACTATCCGGTCTTCGCAGAATTTACAGAATTGTCCAAAAGTTCTGATATCAGGTTTTATTTAAAGTGCATCAACTCCTCAGATCATGCCAATTATAAAGAGATTGTCTTGTCGGCTGCATTATCCCGGCTTCAGGAGTTAAAGCTAAAGGTAAAAGATCCGGAATTTCAGCAACGGGCAGAATTTTTAAAGAATAAGAGGAGATTTGAATTAACGCCTGAATTTGCCCTGGAATCAGAACTTGGAGAGCTGGAGAAAAGCAAGCTTATTACCACTTACCATCAGTTAAAGAAGCGAACAGAACTTTCATTTTTTGATCAGTGGGAAATTCTGCTCGATGAAAATTTCGCTGATCATCAGCTATCTACTGCACTTTGGGAACCTGAAAATTACTGGGGATCCAAGATTGCAGGATTTAGCTTTTCACAGTCATCTGAATTGCAGGCTTTTAAAGGACTAAAAAATATTGAGATAAAAAATCAGGTCCTTTCAATCCTTACCAAAGCTGAAAAATCGGAAGGTAAAGTATGGGATCCGGCATATGGATTAATTCCAAAGGAATTCGATTACAGTTCGGCGATGCTGAATACCGGGAACAGTTTTAAATTTAAGGAGGGAGTAGTTGAGGCCAAGGTGAAATTCCGGGCTGAAGCGGCCATTACGAGCGCTCTTTCATTAACAGGGAGCCGTCCATTTCCGCAAATTGATGTATTCAGAAGCGGTCCCAATAGGGTGGGAGTTGGGATTATTGAACATCCGGACAACGGAGGGATTAAAAAGCTGACCCAGGTTAAGGGTTTAAATTTCAATGATTTTCACATTTTCAGACTTGAAATCTCAGCAGATCAGCTGATTTGGAAGATCAATAACCAGGAGGTACACCGTGATCGGAATACTCAAAATCCGGAAGAATTATTCCTCAATTTCGTAGGAAGTATTCATAAGCCGATAAGCGCCCAATCGTTGCCCCATCACTTTGAAATTGACTGGGTAAGATGTTTACGAAAAAAGCCGGCCAAGGTATGAATAACTGGTCTGATGAATTCGAAGGTGCGGTGACGATCTGTGACGCTCAGGGGATAATCGTTTATATGAATGAAAAATCCCAGCATCAGTTCTCCAAATACGGGGGTGGAAATCTGGTTGGGACAAATCTGCTTGATTGCCATCCGGAACCATCCAAATCAAAACTGGTTGAGTTATTAGAATCTCCGAAAACAAACACTTACACCATCGAAAAGGGTGGACTTAAAAAGATTGTCCATCAGTCTCCACTCTACAACAATGGGATCTTCAGCGGGGTGATCGAGATCTCTTTTATTCTCCCTCACACCCTTCCCCACTTTATCCGTGACTAAAATGCCCCTTCCCCATTAATCATTAATTCTATTCCTCATTAAGTTCGAAGATTGCCTCAATTTCGACCGGAACATTTTCAGGCAGGCTACCTACCCCTACCGCACTGCGAACCGCAATGCCATTTTCGCGTCCAAAAACCTCAACGAATAGCTCACTGCATCCATTAACGACATAGGGTTGTTTTTCAAAGTCGGTGGTTGCATTGACCATCCCAAAAACTTTAATGACCCGTTTAATTTTATTTAATGACCCAAAGTTTGCAATCAATGTTGCCAGAATGGTAAGACCCACCTGCCTTGCGGCAAGTTTTCCAGCTTCCTGATCAATATCCTTCCCGATTTTCCCGCGATGAAGCGTTCCATCAGCATTTACCGGCAGGTGGCCGGAAACATAAATATGATGACCGTCCCGAAGCAGCGGGGTATAAACTCCCTTCGGTTCCGGAGCCGGCGGCAATTGGAGGTTTAGCGCTAAAAATCGTTCCTGGTGTTCCATGAAATTCAATATTAAAAAAAATAAACTTTTGATACTTAATTAGATACTAAGATCCGAATGTCTCCTACAAATAGTATGATATCACAATTGTATAACCAGGACCACTTTCTGATTATCACGCAGCACTTCGACACTGATTGTTTCGCCGCGTTTGAGCTGATTTAACCGGAACATATAGTCCTGGATGTTGTTCACCGGTTTTCCGTTGATGAAAGTAATAATATCTCCCTTTTTCATACCGCCCAGTGCAGCAGGTTTCCCCGCGGTTACGAAATCGGCCCTGAGTCCATTTTTTATATTCCCTCCGTAGTCCGGCATAATTCCCAGGGTAATGCCTTTGCGCCGTGTTCCGCGACCACCCCCGGTTTTGGGCCCCGCTTCCTTAAAAACCAGCTTCGCGGTATTGGCCAGATCAGAAACCAGGTTGAATGAAAGATCGGATACTTTAACCATTCCGGGGTAATTAATCTTATCCCATGTATCTGCTGGGGTATGGTAATCGAGATGTGCCCCCGTTGTGAGGAACAATACGGGAATATTTTTGCCATAAAAAGAGGAGTGATCGGAAGGTCCGTAACCCTCGCTCGCAAGTGAAAGTTTTAAAACCGAAGTATCACACGAGGAATAGATCATTTTCTTAAGTGTATCAGAAGTTCCCACGCCGCTAATCTGCACCAGGGAATTTTCATTCAACCTTCCGACCATATCGAGATTTACCATGGCATTCACTTTACGCAGGTCAATCAGTGCATGATCCGCAAACCACCGTGAACCAAGCAACCCCTCTTCTTCACCCGAAAAGGAGATTACCAGAACAGAACGTTTGAGCATTTTACGCGAAGCGGAGAGTCTTTTTGCCAATTCAAGCACCATTGCCACACCGGAGGCATTATCGTCGGCTCCGTGATGGACCCCGACGGTATCAGGAACACGGCTACCCGATCCGGGGCCTCCCCATCCAAGATGATCAAAATGGGCTCCAAGAATCACATATTCATCTTTAAGAATCTTATCATTTCCCGGAATTTCCATGACCACATTACGTGTAGGAACTGTTGTCTGAATGAGATCTGATTGGCCGGAGAGTGTAATTCCGCTATTAAAACTTACCGGTTTCCTGAATTGGTTCAGGTTTTTCTCAAGCTCTTCAATCGTCTGATTATTAGCCTTAAGAATAAGATCCGCCAGTTTTCGGGTAATGTGAAATGCCGGAATTCCAACCGATTGCTCACCTTTAACCAGGGTCTCAAACTTGTCTTCCGGATCGAATAACCTGCCGGAAACCAATAATACAGCGGCAGCGCCCTGATCCTTGGCTTCCAAGACTTTATCGCGGTCGCGGCTATATTTGATAAAGTGACTTGCCGTTTTTTCAATTTCCGGATCACTGCGCAGAATCAGGACAACTTTTCCTTTTACGTCAGCACCTGCATAATCGTTCCATTTTAGGGAGTCTTCATTGATTTCGAAGCCATACCCCCCGAAAAAAACTTTTCCGGTAAAGGAGTTATTTTGTGAAAAGGCAAAAGGTGCAAAATCAGATTCAGATTTGAATGAGGTGTCATTAACCGAGAGCTTATTCTGTGGCCCATAAATAATTTTGTCGGTCACCCTGTATCGCTCATACCCCTTATCAAAAAGAGGGGTTAATCCTTCCTTAATCAAGACACTGCGCACATATTCGGCCGCCAGGCTGTCTCCGGCGCTGCCGGTCAACCTGCCTTGTAATTGGTCTGATGCCAGGAAACGAACATGGTCCGTTAACCGGGAGGCCCTTAATTCTGGTGAGTCTTTCTTCTCTTTTGAAAAAGCAAAAGCGGTAATTAGCAGGAAAATAAATCCAATTTTATGAATAGAAATCATGCCTGAAATATTTTTTAATGATTATTATTCCGGGTTGGTATCGCATCCCTGCTAAACCAGTATTTTATTCAAACATATCTTTTACCTTGTCAAAAAAACCTTTCCCATCCTGTCCCTGCGGGGATACAAAATTGGGAGAAACCTGAAGTTTTTCAAGCGTTTTTCGTTCCTCAGCGGTTAGTTTTTGTGGCACCCAGGCATGGATTTTCACCAACAGGTCACCTTTTCCGTAACCATTTACATCTGGTAATCCTTTACCGCGAAGCCGAAGAATTTTTTCGGGTTGAGTCCCCGATTCTATTTTAACTTTTACTTTTCCGTCAATAGTCGGTATCTCGGTTGTAACACCGAGCGAAATATCGGGAAAAGAGAGATAGAGGTTATAGATCAGATCATTCTCGTCGCGGGTAAGCTCGGGATGTTCTTCTTCCGAGATCAGGATCAGCAGATCGCCCGGGATTCCACCCCTGCGGGCGCCATTTCCCTTCCCTTCGAGGGAAAGTTGCATCCCCTCGGCAACTCCTGCTGGGATCTTGACTGTAATCACCTCTTCACCCTGAATGATTCCTTCGCCGTAGCAGGTGTCACATTTGTGTGAAATGATTTTCCCGTCGCCCCCGCAAGTGGGACAGCTTGAAGTGGTTTGCATTTGTCCCAGAAAGGTATTGCTGACCCGGGTAACCTGACCGGAACCGCGGCAGCTTGAACAGGTGGTAAATCCGCTGCTCCCCTTGGCGCCGCTGCCATGACAGGTTGTACAGGTGATATATTTTTTTACCTTGAGTTTTTTTTCTGCACCATGAGCGATCTCACTCAGATCAAGGCTTACCTTAACGCGCAGATTGGAGCCGCGGTTGACCCGCTGGGACCTTCCTCCTGAGCTGAATCCGCCAAAACCGCCAAATCCGCCTCCGCCAAAGATATCACCGAACATCGAGAAAATATCGTCCATTGATCGGCCACCACCGCTAAAACCTCCCTGATTACCTAATCCGGCATGTCCAAACTGGTCATATCGTTGTTTTTTCTCGGCGTTGCTCAGTATTTCGTATGCCTCTGCAGCCTCCTTGAATTTTTCTTCCGATTGCTTATCCCCGGGATTTTTATCCGGATGAAATTGAATCGCTTTCTTCCGGAATGCTTTTTTTATCTCCTCGGCGCTCGCATCCTTGCTCACCCCTAAAACTTCGTAGTAATCTCTTTTAGCCATGATTCGTTTATTGCGTGGTTTTAACCTTTATTTATGTTATTCGCCCACCACAACTTTGGCAAATCGTATAACCTTATCATTTAAATAATATCCTTTTTGAATCACCTCGACAATTTTCCCCTTTAAATCCTTTGATGGAGCGGGAACCTTTGTCAATGCCTCGTGTAAATCCGTATCAAAGATTTTTCCGACAGCATCGATTTCAGTGATTCCATTTTGCCGGGCAAAATCATTGAATTTATTATATATCAACAATATACCTTCCTTTGTAGCTTCAAAATCCAGGCCCGATTCAATCGAATGCATCGCCCGCTCAAAATCATCAATGACAGGTAAGATACCTGACATGATCGATTCCCCTGCAGTTTTTGTCAGTTCAATCCGTTCTCTGAGCGTTCTTTTCCGGTAGTTATCAAATTCTGCTGACAAACGGAGGTATTTATCATTAATCTCCTTGCAGGCAGTTTCCAGTTCCGCCACTTTAGCCTCAAGAATCGCTTTCTCGTCAGGAATCAATAAAACCTCTTCGTGTTGAGTGTGATTTGCAGGTTCTGATTGAACTTCCCCGGAATCAGTTGTAGAACGTTGATTTTCAGTTATTAATTCGTTTGCTATATCATTGATATCGTGAATGTTTTCTTTGTGTTCCTTCTTCTTCATTTGTGAATCGTTATCGTTTAAAAAATCTCAAGGATTATCAATCAAAAATTTTGCCAATTGCTATAAATTAGACAAAATGGCATATCTCCTCAAATATCGGTGTCACTATTTCCATTTAGACAAAAAAAATGGAACAAAATATCGTTTTCCTATTTCTTTAATGAGGCTAGCTTTTGTTCAAGCGCCGTCCCCCGGAGGTTAGTTGCCAGGATTACACCATTGCCATCAATCAAAAAATTGGTGGGAATCATACTAATGTTGTAACTCCGGATATAATTAGCATTACTACTTAAGACACATACGTGATTTCCCCAACTTAGCCCATCGGCCTGAATGGCACTCTTCCAGGCTTTGGCATCCTTGTCCAGGGAAACGCTAAAAACTGTAAATCCATTGCCACCGGCGAAAGCAACCTCTTTGTATTTCTCATAAGAGGCAACTACAAAGGGATTCTCATTACGGCAGGGTTTGCACCAGGATGCCCAAAAATCGATCAAAACGATTTTTCCTGCAAGAGAGGATAATTTCAACGGGTTGCCGGCCAGTGAGTTTTCAACAATTTCCGGAGCTTTATTCCCCACCTCAATTCCTTGTTGTGCAGCCGTTTGTGCCCTGATGGAAGAAATCCCGACCACCATTATAAATAAAACAATACTCAGATATCTCATAACGTGCATATTAATTTTTTGTCATAGAATTTTATTCAGCATCTATTCCCGCCTGATTTGGGCGCCAATAGCATTCAATCGCAAATCGATCTTTTCGTAACCGCGGTCAATTTGTTCAATATAATCAATGGTTGATTTACCATTGGCTGAAAGCGCTGCAATCAGCAAGGCAACCCCTGCGCGGATATCGGGAGAACTCATTCTGATTCCCCGCAACGGATGGGCTTTATCCAAACCAATAACGGTGGCCCGATGGGGGTCGCATAAAATAATTTTTGCTCCCATATCGATCAGGCGGTCAACAAAGAAGAGCCGGCTTTCAAACATCTTTTGATGGATTAACACGCTTCCCCTCGCCTGGGTTGCAATAACCAGGAAAATGCTCAATAAATCGGGGGTTAAACCAGGCCAGGGAGCGTCGGCCACCGTGAGGATCGATCCGTCAATAAACGATTCAATTTCATAGTGTTCCTGTGAAGGAATATGCAGATCGTCACCATTGAACTCCATTTGGATCCCAAATCTCCGAAACGATTCCGGGATGATACCCAACTGACCGATTCCCGCATTTTTAATGGTGATCTCCGAGGCGGTCATGGCTGCAAGGCCAATAAAACTTCCAACTTCAATCATATCGGGGAGCAACACATGATTGCAGCCCGTCAGCGAGGTGACCCCCTCTATCGTCAATAAATTGGAACCGACCCCTTGAATTTTGGCTCCCATGGAATTGAGCATCTTGCATAACTGCTGTAAATAGGGTTCGCAGGCTGCATTGTAAATGGTAGTTGTGCCGCTTGCCAGTGTGGCAGCCATGATCAGGTTTGCCGTACCGGTTACCGAAGCTTCGTCGAGCAACATATAACATCCTTTGAGTTGCCTGGCTTCCACGCGGTAGGATGATTCAGACTCATCAAAAATAAATTTGGCACCAAGCGCTTCAAATCCCCGGAAATGGGTATCGAGCCTTCTTCTTCCGATTTTATCTCCCCCCGGCTGAGGTATGATACCAATTCCAAAACGGGCCAGCATCGGTCCAACGATCATTAGGGAGCCACGCAAACTGCCGGCCTGGGCAAAGAACTGGGGAGATTTCAGGTAATCAACCTGAATGTTATCCGACTGAAAGGTGTATAATCCTTTGGAAATGCGTTCAACAACAGAGCCCAATGAGCGGAGTATTTCGATCAGTTTCAATACATCGCTGATCTCCGGAATATTAGAGATGGTAATTTTCTGTGAAGAGAGCAAGGTGGCACAAATCACCTGCAAAGCTTCATTTTTGGCACCTTGCGGTGATAATTCACCCGACAGCGGGTTACCACCTTCAATAATAAACCTGGCCATGTTTTATTGTAAAAGGCTATTTATGTTTTCTCGACTGGTTGGAGATGGTCGTAATTTTTCCTTTTTTAGGTTGTTGCTTAAATATATCACTGACCTCCTGAAGGTGCATCTCCGGATTAGGTTTAAGTTTTCCCTGTGACAGAAAAACCATGTCATTCAGAATTTTGGAATCCTCAACGGCATCCTTATTCCAGACAAGATATGTTTTTTTCATCTGGTTGGCCAGCAGCTCGGTATTAACCTGTTTGGCCGGATTCTCTTCATCAAGCTGAGCAGTGGCTGCAATGTAATTTTCCATAATCTTGCCGTAATGGCGGAATTTTATATCGGTCTGCTGGTAAGGAATCAACCTTGGCTTTTCGATGAATGTTTCCGGTTTTGGCGGATCGTAAGGATAATCAATATCGAGCTTAAAATCAGACATTATGGCAATATGGTCCCAAAGTTTGTGTTTGAATTCATTGATGTCGCGAAGATAGGGATACATCATTCCCATCACATCAATCACCCCTTTTACAGCAAGGATACGCTCTTCCCTGTTTTCAATCTGCATGATATGATCAACCATCTTGTGAATACTTCTCCCGTATTCGGGAAGTTTCATCTTCTTGCGCTGTGTGTTATAATCGCGTTCTATCATCGTTTTCTTTTAATTATTAGGTAAAGACCCGATTTCCAAATCTTACCTGTTTTTGCAACCACAAAGCTAATCGTTTTTAACGGTTATTTCAAATAGGATTGAATATTAACCCCATCAACTTTAAAATAGAGCAGTTCTACTCCAATACCTTCATCGCGACGCGCCTGTTTTGAGCTCTCCCTTGGGTGGTTGCATTCTCTGCTACCGGCAATGACGGACCATAACCCTTTGCGATAAGCCGTCCCTTGCCGATCCCATTTTTTGTCAGGTATTCCACCACACGGTTTGCCCGTGACTGACTCAGCCTGTTGTTCAGGACCAGACTCCCCACGTTATCTGTATGTCCCTGTATCTCAAGTCTTACAGCTGGATAATCCTTCAGAAACTGAATCAGTTTATCGAGATCGGAAGAAACAGATGTATTCAGATCGGCCTTACCAACCTCAAAATAGATATTTTTCAGCTGGATACTCTGACCTGCTTTAGCCTCTTCAATGGCCAATTCGAGTTTTACATATAGTGTTGCACTCCTGTTTAGACCCCTGGTGGTGATCTTCTCAATGTTGGATATGTAATTTGCCTTCTTCCCCACCACCGTAAAATCACTTCCAGCCAAAAGCTGCGCATGGAAAACGCCATCACCCTTTTGGCTTTGAATATTCAGAAATGTTTGGTTGGCAGAATTGGTCACTTTGACCTCTGCACCCCCTTCCGGGATATTTTTAGTCTTGTTGATCACCACCCCGGCAAGGGTAAAACGCGGATCATTGTGGGTTAAGCCAATTCCAACCTGACTTTCACTGGTCGTGAAGTTCTCTTTTTTTACCGTTTGCGAGGTCGAACTGATCTGATTAAGCGAACCACTAACCGTATAATTAGCAGGAATTAATGCCTTAAAAATCACCCTTCCATAATCGTCAGTTGAGCCATACTGTGTCTTGCCGTCGGTGCTGCCCAGCGTTACTGCCACAAAGGGAAGCGGCTGACCGGTAGCTTCGTCTGTTACAGTAACCAAAAGATCCTTGGGTAAGACAACCACCTCTTTTTTAGCTATCGCCGGAGGTAGGGGCTTTTCAACTGTTTTCGCGGGCAATGACTTTCGTTTCCCGAAACTTGCACCGACTCCTATATTGTACTGAAAATGGTTATTAACCTGGGAGGTCAGGCCATTCCGGTATTGCACATCGGTGAAGACAAAGGCTGAATTGTAAATATGAAACTGGATTCCGGCTCCCACGGGAAGATAAAACCCGGTTTTCCCCTGATAAAGTGAAAACCCGCCTCCTCCGGAAAGGTAAGGGACTATTTTGTGCTTATCGGAGAGCATTTTCAGGTTTACCGCTACATTGGCATCCAACAAAAACGCACTGCTGCCGTTGGTGGTGCCATTCTTATAGAGGTAATCGGTTGAACTGCCATCGAGGGTCGCAATAAAATCGAGATTTTTATTCAACCCCTTCAGGTAATTGATGCCAAATCCCATCTGCATCTCTCCAAACCTGCTCCAAAGATGTTTATCCAGCACGTTCTTTAAAGAACTGGTCCGGATCTGCTGAGCCGTATTAAAATCGTTATAAAAAGCATGAAAAACCAGGGTTGAAGGTTTAACATCCTGGTTATTCCGGGCAGAAAGTTGCAAAAAGCAACAACTTACTATAAAGACTAAGATTATCCTTTTCATCATTGAATAATTAAATTTGTTAAGGCCGGAATTGACCCAAACTTCCAGTCAGCTCTTTTTCAGTGTTTGGTTGAATTTTCAATCCTTTTACTCCTCTCTTCCATTGCATCCGTCTGGTTCACAATACTGAAAACAAAGGGATCACTGCGACCCTGAATATTCAAATCGTTAACCGGAACAGGAATACCCTTTGCATCCATCGTTTGTATTGTCCAGATGAAGCGATGGTTGGCAATGGAATCGAGCATGGGCAGATTTGGCTGCCAGATATATTGTGTAGTACCTCTTGAAGCCGGTTCGTCGAGTAATGGCCGATTACCCCTGAATGCCTGCATCGGCGTTTGATCGGGGAGAATTTCGAATACCTGCACCCGGTAAAAAGTCTGTTCCGAAGTATTCGGCACCAGGCTGGTCCAGCGGAAAGTGATCATATTCTGTGCAATATGGGCGTCCAGTTGGGCCTCGTTCGCGGGTTGAATCAAAACAGGCAACTGGTACGATATAACCGAAAACTGTTTGGTTTGTTTCGACTCAACCACATCACCCGTGGTATTTGTCAACTCAACAATGAGCTGATATTGCCCTGCAGCAAGACGGCCACTCCGTTGAAACAGATTCTGGACATTGCCCGTAAACTTCAGATTTTGCAGTTGCAGCGCATCCGCCATCGTGAACTGGTTAACGCCCTGTCTCAAGGTGTATATTCTGGCAGAATTGATGTTCGACACTCCAATCACACTCCCGTTCTGATCGAGTATTGTAGTTCTGAATTTTACATTGGGATCCTTAACCACCGTTCCACCAAAAAAAGAGATAATCATCTGGCCATTGACAGGATAGATCCATTCGGAGAGATATGGGTCCGGTCTGGGATTTAGGGCGAGGCTCAAAGTGATCTGAGCCTGCACTGCCTGAACACTCAGGAGCAATCCCAGGAATAAGATTATTAGGTACTTTTTCATATCTTCGATCTGTTATTTCTAAAATTTATATTGCAATCCTGTTCTTACCGTACTCTCAAAGTATCCCGGACTACCCGGATAAACAGGTGTTAATGAGCTTCCCGGTAATTGAGATCCATAATGGTACAAATTGGCAGTCGCTGAAAATTGCCAGGTCAGTTTTTTAAAAACTTCCCAGTCAAAACCGGTGGTGGCTAAAAGATTTTTATTGGCAGTGAAGGGTTGCGTGGTGCTCAGACTATACTGCAACTGCCCTTTCAGTTTAATCTTTTTATTCAGTTTCCAGCTCATCCCTCCGGTGGCAGTAAGCAGAGTCAGATCAATGGCAGGCGCCGAATTCTTAAACCACATTACGCTGAAATCGGGACTGATCCTGCTGTTAAAAAATGTCGGGACATAAAGTATCAGAACAGTTTGCGTATTGTTATGGGTAGTCCCGGGTGGAACAATGGTTGTTTCATCATACTTGCTCCAGGTATAGGTCCCGCTGAGGAGATTGCTCATTTTTGTATTGTTCCAGGTGTAGGTCGGATTTACGCTCAACTCGTTACTTACACTCTTATAACCGGATAACCCCGGGGAATTAAACCCGTAATTGTTAAAACTGGTATTGAGGGTAAAATGATCGGTAAACTGGGTAAAAACATTGATGTTGGCGATGAGCTGGTGGGTAAGGCCCGGACCTGCCACACGGCTCAGGTTGCCGACGCGCTCTCCAATACTGCCAACCACATTCATTTTCTTTTTAAATGCATTAAAGTGAGTATTTAACAGGTATTCCATCCGGTCGTTGGTCATAAACTGATAACCTGCCGTATAATATCCGGCGCCGAAATAATTGAATTTTGTCCCTATCTCCCAGTCTTTTCCTTTTTTGGCAATCCCCAGCATCAGCGCGTTATCCTTTGATGTGGAGGTATGAGAAGTCATAAACGGCCTGAAATCTTCGATTGGGGTCAACGAGAGCGGGGCATGCAAATCGCGGGTGAAAAAACTCTGAGCCAGCTCGATGTTATATTTCCACCCCTTTGTCGTTGTGGTATTTGCCAGGAAACTGATAATCAGATTTTCCTGAGGTTCAATCGGGGTCAATGGCGGTGAGGTTACCGAACTTATTTTATCAACAGACTTAACGATATTAAATCCCGCGAAATATTTACCCTCTTCACCAAGTCCCAGCTGCGCCATCCACTGGTTACGCTGATAGGCGCCAACGACACCATTGGGCAGCGAACCGGAAGGTGCCATATAATTTATAGGACTTTGTGAAACCCCATTGAAAAGCTTTATCCTGAATTTACCGGGAGACAAATTAATCCCGTAGCCAAAGATGCCCAGGTCGCCGGTGCTCAGATCGCTGTATTTCAGAAATTGGGTTCCAAGCAGGAACTCAGTGGTCCCTATCTTTGGCCGAAAGCCAAAACTATTGACCGGATTGGTCAGAAACTGCCAGAAATTCTGTTTGGTCCCGTAGGCCGTAGTGAAATTATTCAGCGCAGGGCTGAAATTGAAATTAAACGGTATTTCCCATTTACCATAGGAAAGAATTGGATTAAAAGAGTAGCGGAACAGGTTCCAGGGCCGGCGGGCGCTGTAAAAGTTAGGATTTGGCGATCCGGGTGATTTATTGAGACCGTACCCCTCGTACCAGATTCCCATATCTCCTTTGATGGTGAGCGAATCTTTTCTTTCACTGGCGTTAGCATTTAAAGCAAGGGTTATCGCCACACCCAAAGCTATTTTGGTTAAATAATTCATGATTTTTCTAATTAATTTTTTTAGAAGTTTGGCTTAAATACCTTAGTTAGAATTTCAACCGTAGCTCCTTACTAAAATTGGAGCTATTCCTATTTGCATCAATTAGCCGGACCGCGTAGTTCATTTCCGTTTGAATATCAGGCTGTTCATCCGGAAAGGGTTTGTTTTTTTCAAAGTCAACTACTTTGTAAACAATCCAAACTGATTTTTGATCACCTCGTTTATAGATTTCAACTTTTATTTTTTGGTTTTCTAACTTTTTATCAACGGTAACAAAGAGCGAAACGAGCTTTGTTTTGGCATCGTATGAACCCTCCAACCCGGGAGTGGGGAGTCGGTTATTCAATATAGTTTTTAAAAATATACTTTTTGAAATTCCGGAAACCAGGCCGCCATCATCTTTGGCAATCATCGCATACTCATATTGTCTGCCTCCAACAATTTGTTTATCAGTGAATTTAGTCAACTGGTTATTCCCATTCGAAAAGATCGTGTCAAATTTCACTTTCCCCTTTTCTCTTCGTAAGATGATATTTTGAACTGCATCCTCACTTGATGAATTTGCAAAGGTCAGGATCACAGAAGTATCATTTATTGCAAACCGGGTAATCAACGGACTAACCGGGGGGATAGTATCCTTTTTGGTTAACTCGATAATTGGCGAGGGAGCCGATTGATTAAAATGGGTATCAAAAGCGATTACTTTGTAGTAGATATTTTTGGTCAGTGTATTGAGTGTGGTTGAATCCTGAAGAATAAAGGTGGATCGTCCCAATGAATCTTTAAAGGTCTCCCGGATCACAGAAAATTCATGTTCCCCCGAATTTGCCTTCATCAGTTGATAACCCATAAAATCCTTTTCGGTATTGGGTTTTATATTTATTGTGATCTTGCCCAGCGAATCAATTTTGGCCGAAGATATCGCGGGGATTGCCGGCGGTATGGTGTCAATCAGGGTGACATAGGCTGGAAAGGAGCGACTGCTGTTCCCAGCAGTATCCACAGCCTCAACAATATAATAATTTGAACCCTCCGGATCGAAACTCTCATCGATGTAGCTAAGTGTAGTTTTGGAGAGTATATCCCTGGAAATCAGATTATAATTCCCGTTTTCCAGCGTGCCTCTCTTAACATTGAAACCTTTCAAATCGTCAGCAGGCTTACCGGTTATCTCCCAATGCAGTTCAACTTGTTTTGGCTTAATATGGATTGCCGATTTCAGGAAGGGTGCCGGCGGAGGGGTCTTATCCCGTGGCATACCGACAAATTCGGCTAAGACCAGTTCATCGGCAAACATGGTCGAAACCAATATCCGGTAGGAGTATTTTTTATAATTAATTAAGCTGGTATCCCGGTATGCAAATTCCGATTTTCCGCTGTAACCCCTTGGTTTAAAGTTCACCACCGGCGCTTTAATGATCTTCTTGTAACCCAGTCCGTTATTATCCGAACGCTCAGCAGTAAAGGCATAATATTCTGAAGATTCAGGAAATGAGAAGGAAACCAACCCGTCACCTTCAGTCAGAGTGACCGATTTATCATTTCTTAGATAACCGGGATCAAAGTTTTCGCAGGTCACTTTTACATACGCCATCTCAATCTGCGGATTGATTACCGCTTTGTTGATATGAACGCGGTACACGTAAGTTTGTCCAACCGAAACCTCCTGATCAATGGCACTTACTGCCAAACCTTCAGCAGCCACTTTACTCCTGTTTGCAGCGATCAATGAAAATCCATAACGTAAATTAGCTCTGTCCCTATGCTCCTTGAGTGATTTCAGGCCACCCTTCAGCACATCCTCCCCAATTTGGGCGGAATCAGAATCCGAATAGGCCATCGCCAGGACCGTTAAATTTGCAGCCGTACTGTCTCTTGATGCTTCATCCGTTACCCCTTTCTTCCATTGGTCATCATTCCATCGCCTCACCGGTGAGCCTTTGATTGGTACATAGGCCAACTTTTCGAAGGTAACCCCCTGAACAAAACCTGCTCGCTCAATGATGTAACCCGATTTGTTGGCCTGATCAAATAAGATGGGATTGGTTGGGATATACCTCAAAATGATACGATCGGTATAACTTCGGGCATGCACCACGATTTCAGGTTTGTTTTGAGCTGAAGGTTGCTGTCCAAAACAAAATACTCCCGCAATTGCCGTAATCAGTATGAGAAATATTTTTTTCATGAAATGCTTTTTAAAATTTATTTTTTTGTCTGTCAACCGGTATTTTGTCAGCAATTTGTTCATTATAAATGCACTGCTGCATTAATTGTTTGACTGGCCGATGCCGTTCCAACTGCTTCAGAATTGGTTTTGAAATAGATCTGCTTTGACCTGACAATCGGTGCATGGGTTACCGGATTCTGAACCGTCTTCCAGATATTGTTAATCTTTTCCTCCAGCCGACCGGTCAGGGCAAACTTATAACTGGTATTTGGTTTAAGTGGATTGGTAATCAGTCCTGTTTTGGTCAGATGGTACAGCCTGGCGCCCAACGGGTCATATCCGGCCGCGACTAACCCAACCACATTGGAAGTTGTATTTAACGTATTTAATGTATTAGCCGATTGAAGGTGGAGCGGGGTTGAACCGGCTGAACCATTGTTGTGAACGGCCGTATTGGCACCCGGGTTAGGATGTGCATTTGCAGGATTACCCCCTGAGGTTGAAGTATTTGCAAATGTCTGTGCATGACTGTTCAACACCGGGTGAGAGGTATTGACGGAATCCTGTGTCAGGGCCGGGACGTAAACGGCCCTGAAAGTTCTCACGTTCATCTGACCTGAAGCCTGTTGTTCCTGTACAGCAAACTCATACCCGTCAGGGTAGTTCAAAAGTGCGGCAAAAGAGGTTAACCGTGAGACCCCCGTTGAACTGTTCGGCGTAACAAGGCTGTTGATTAATGTGCAGTTTAAACTCTCTTCAGCATCTTCCTGGGCATAAACCGGTGCATCAGGGATATCCACGCTTGTTCCGGCACACTGTTCACCTGTCTTAAAATCAGCATTAAATCCGAAACTAACGACATCAAGAATATTTACATCTCCGTACACAGATCCTTCAGCATAAAAAGGTCTGGGAAATTCGGCATAGGCATAAGCCCCAAAACCCAGGGAGAGAAGCGTCTTCGAATAGTTCAACCCCCAGGCCGTGCAATAACCGGTTCCACTCATACTTGCGAACAGGGCTATGCCGGCCTTTATACGCCAACCCTCACCGAAGCCGGGGCAATTCTGATACTGCATGAGAGAGGCATTGATTTCGCTGCCAATATCGTAGGAGTAATTGATGCCGGCAGATAAATGTTTGCGGTTAATCAGCGAATAGTTATGCGAATCGGAGGTGAAAACTCCGACACCAAAAGCAAATCCTTTGGCCGTTTTGGATTCATCGCTGATCGAAGTCTGGGAAAATGACGGGAGTGTTTTACCGATTCCTGCAAATCCGCTGACTGTTCGTGGCATAAATCCGACCGGTGGAACAATCTTGTTTCCGAACATCAGGTATTCACTCACATCCACAGCATTAAATAAACGAATGGTATTCAGTGACGTTGGCGGTAAACCACAGGTAAAGGCCCATTCGTTTTTCATCCCGTCGATATAAAAATGGGACTGAATAGGACCGGATGGAGTACTGATCGGCTCTTTGTTAATACTTACAAGAATATTTGTACTGAATTTTTTATTCGGAAAATCATAGGTAATGCCGAGTGCACCATTGGCAAACGATTTGGATTCCATCCCAATCTTTGCTCCGCAATTGAACAGACCATCGATCGAGATGTAACTCATTCCACCGCCGGGATTAAACTGTGCACCCAATGCCACGCTTCCGTTGAATGTCTCCTCCTTGGGAGTAGTTGCAACAATGGCCTTTACTTTAAAACCAATGCTGATGGCAGGATCAGGGGTGAATACTGCCCCTCCGAAAGTGCTGCTGTTTGCCGATGCGGGATCAAATGTTGCAGGGGGGGTCATATTCATTCTGCTGTAAACACCGGCACCAAAACCGCGGAAGGCAACGCCGGTCATAAATACAATTCCCGGTGGCGGCAGGTTGACCTGTGCCTGAACCATCCAGTATTTAAACCCCGCAGCAGTGTTGTTTGGAATATATTTCGTGTTTCCAAAAATAGCCCCGGCCTGAATTGCCATTTCCAAAGTGGTAAATTTAGCCGTTATATCGCCCTTGAATCCGTTGCCATAGACGGGGTCGTGCTTGTAGAAACCGACACTTCCCTTAATTGCAACTGCGGGCATGTGAGAATCGATATTGATGCTTTCAACCTGAACTCCCAGATATTTAGGCTTCAACTGGGTCATAAAACCATAATCGGCCCTTGCATTCGATGCCATTGCACCGGGAGTGCTGCTGTTATTACTTAATAAGTGACTCTGTGAGGTAAGCGCAGATAGATTTTGAACATTGCTATTATTTGGGGAGTTTGTTGCCGGAGGGGCATACAACGAGGATTCGATGGCTCCTGTCAGTAGTATTTTGGTATCTCCGCTGATCGCTATGTTGGAATTTTCGCTTCCTATGTTAATCTTTGCATCAAACTCCACACCTCCCTTAAACAGATATTGCTTTTCGGAACCTGCACCAATTGGTTCGATTTTAGGTTTTACATCGGTGATGTTAAAAGCAAATCCGGCAAGTTTTTTCTGGGGACTTGCAAATGACCAGTGTCCGGTATTGAGTTTAAAGGTATCCCGCTCACTTTTGGTATACGACATGCCCAAATGCTCGAAATTGCAGGATAAATCCAGATCAAGCGGAATGGCACTTCCGGGATCAATAATCTTACCGGTGGGATAATAGAGTTTTCCGTTCAAGTCAATATCGAATTTTATCTTTCGCTTTTTAGCTCCTGTTTTTGATAAGATAAGGTTCAGTGAAGAGGTCTGGTCTATTTGAATCTTCCCGTCACCGAGAAATTTTGATTTGATGTCACCACCGGGTCGGAGTGCAAAGGTGATGGAAGAGGTATCTTCGGAGGCAGACTGGAACATCGCCGAATAATTAATCGCATTCGTACTGTCTTCGGAGGAACTCAGCGGAAGGGTAATTTTCCCAAGCATGGTCGCCTCTGTTAAAACACTGCTTACCAGACCAATTCTGACCGTGTCGATGCTGGCCCCAAGATTTCCGATATTGGCTTTGGGATAGTTCAGCACATTATTAGCCATGATCTTACATGTAATGCCATTTTTATCAATAATGAGGTTTTCAGCCGTCAGGTTCACCTTCTTACTGGTATCGGCATAACTCCTCAACTGATCGGGTAAGGTGAGGGTGAAATTTTTCAGATAGAATCCGGAGAAAACAGTGGTAGTATCGCCCGCATATCCGTCAGGAAAAACCATGCCGGGGGCATTGCTGACAGAGGAATGATCATAGGTTAACCCTCCGGCTGCTAAGCCCACGCCATTTGAATGGGGGATTACGCATGCCGGCAAGCTTCCCTGGAGAACATAATCATCCCAGGTTGCCATCTCCATCTGGAAATTGATCGCCACATTGGTCTTGGCTGTATCAACTGGAATAAGCCATTCTTTAGGCAATGCCACGTCTGCATCGAGATCGTACTTCCAGAATTCATTCTCCGCGCTGCTGAATGTGATCCCATTTCCCATATGGCTGTCCCCGTCCACATTAAAGGTGAGCTTTAAACTTTCGGTTCCGGTACTGGCATATAAAAAAGTGAGTGGCTGCACTATTTTTATTGACCCGGTGATTCCCTTGAGACCTGCATCGGTAAAGGTGATCCCGCTTCCTTGGAGCGCGATAACTTCTGTCCCGTTATTATAGGCATCCTTAAAAATCCCTTTGGTCGGCAAGGAGGCGATCACCTCAAATTCGGCATGATCTGCCTTAAATACCATCTCGGTAAATCCGATACAGGTGGTTGTGTCATTTGCTTTGAAATATCCCAGCGGCATATTCAGGGGAACCACACTCAGCAGGGAATCCACCTGATTTGAGGCCTTCACCAGAGGCTTAAGATTTTTATTTGCCTTGATACCGGCGCCCACGCTCTTGATTTTATTGGTGCTCCACGACCCGACCGAATTATTGTTCATCACATTGATCGCCCATTGAGTCGGATATACCTGGGAAGAGTCGGTATTGGTATAGATTGTGCCACTGCACAGTTTATCCTGTCCGTTTATCTTAATACCTTTAAATCTCACATTTAAGGTCCCCAGCCATTTCACCTTAACCGTGCCACTCCCGCTTAAAGAATCATTGGAACCGGTCGGAACTGCCGCTAATTTCATCCTGAAGTTATCTGATAATGCAATGAAATCGCCGGTTGTAAAATGCTTTGTCGATACGGTGGGACAGGAAGGGACAGGTGACCTGTGATTCGGAGGATTGGTGCCCGTGGAACCGCCGTCAAACACGGCTACTCCGCTCGTTCCGGTATTCTCTCCCACTGGTTTGTTCTCACGGTTCAACGCCTGCACATTCCAGATAAAACTGCAAAGGTAGGGGGACTTGCACGGATCGGAAATTAAGTTGGTAATAACCGTTTGGGTGATGTTGTCAACATCTTTAACAATGATTGGCTGATTGGCGCGCATAGCCTGATTTCCGTTTTGTCCCTCCATCAATTGCCAGACCCTTACGCGGTAAGTGACGGGCGCCTGCGGCCTGGGAACAACAGGCGTCCACCTGAAGATCATGGGTTGCTGCAATGCTGTTTCACTAAAAACAGCGCTGTTTGCCGGGGTGATCGTCTGTGGAGGCTGATAGGTTTGCAAATCATCCCCCTTGATTGTGAAGGGCTTGCACTTTTCATCGCTCAGAGGGGCTGCACCCGTGGTTCCGTAGCCAAAAAATTGGACGCACAATTCATAGTCGCCCGGGGTTAATGTGCAATCCTTGCCCAAATAGGAAGCAGCATTGTTTCCGCTCCAAACTTTGGTCATGGTATTGAAATCGGCTGAAGGCGCTGTACTTCCGGTATAGGCGCCACAAACTTTATTGCCCCCTTTCCGGATGGTTACCAGCATTCTGCTCTCCTCTACGGAAGGATCTACCTTGCCGGTTGCCGATTTTGCACCCGCGGTGATCATCAGCATTGAGGTGCCCGATCCCCAGTTGGCTGTATTGGGATCAGGACTTGAAGGCAAAGATATATTTATGTTTGTAACCGGATAATTCTGTGCAAAACCCTGAAAAGCAATTGACATCAAAAGAGATAATAGGAGTTTTTTCATGATCTGACGGTTATTAGATTATTTCGCCGTTTCGGATGGTGATCGATGTTTTGATCTTTAACTATTTCAGGGATGATTTTAATCGCTCCAATTTGTCCAATGGCACATTCGGATCATTCTCAAGATCGGCAATAGCTTCCTCAATCGAGCCGTATTCCTTCAAATATGCATCTTCCACATCCTTTTTGATAATAATCAGCGGTGCGGATGGATTAGGCTTCTTCGCAAATAAGTTCATCAGTTTATTGACTTTTTTCACAAGAACGACTTCAAGATGTATTCAAATCTAAACACACCTGCTTCCATCTGCAATACCCAATAAACCAACGGTAGCCGATTCTAAATAAACGGCAGGTATTACTAATTTAACGGTAAGGGGAGATAGAATATCCTAACCTCTAATCACTTTCCTGTAAAGCTGCGGAGGAAGGGAAATAATGACTTCGGTACCATGCGAGATGGCGCTCCGGTTGCTCAGATCTTCCAGCATAATGGGGGTAGGAAGCTTCATTTTTGTACTCAGCAATTTAAGCCGCTCTTCAATGATTTGTATCCCCCTGGAGATATGATCCTCTCTTTTGTGCTTTCTGGCTTCATTAATTCCGATACCATTATCGGTAACCTTTATGACCAATGACCGGTAGGGGACCGAATCCACATGAATATCCTCAAAGAAAAAGGAGATGGTCACCAATCCCCTGTTTCCTGAATTAATCACCCCATGCCAAAGGGTGTTTTCCACAAACGGCTGAATGATCATATTGGGGATCATCACCAAATCGCAATCCACGTCATTCCCAATCAGGAACTCATAGCTGAAACTCTCCTGAAACCGGAGTTTCTCCAGATCAAGATAGAGTTTAAGCCTGGTGATTTCCTCTGACAGAAGGATAAAACCCTCACCGGCGGAATCGAGATTCTTCCGGATCAGTTTTGCCATCATGGCGATATAATCATTGGCCTCCCCGTTTCGCCGGGAATTAATGAGATACTGAACGGAGTTAAGCGAATTAAAAATGAAATGGGGATTCATCATCGCCGATAACGCCTGATGCTTTAACTTGTTAATCCGTTCCGACAACTCGAGTTCTCCGGTGATTTTTTTGTTCTTTACTTTCCATCGCCATCTCACCAACAAAATGGAAATAAAAACCACAAACAGGATTCGCCCCAGTTTAAACCAGATTGTTTCATAATACCGGGGTTTGATTTCAAATACAAGATTGCACGGTTTGCCCCAACCGCTGTTCTGCGATTTCGCCTCAATCTGCAAATTGTATTTCCCTTTCCTGAGAGAAACAAAATCAAGAAAATTGTTGTCCGTCTCCTCCCAGCCAGTGTCCAGTTTATATCTGTATTTCACCGATCCCGGGGAGGAGAAGCTCACAGCCCCGAATTTCAGATACACATTATGCTGATCAGGTTCGAAAACCAGTTTGGCAAAGTTGGTATAGACCGAATCACCCGCTTTTATGCTCTCAAGTTTTACATCAACAGGCCTCGGAATAGTGCGATCAAACAAACCGACATCGAGGATGGAGATTCCATTTCCGGTTCCGGCAATAAGTTCATTCTTCTCCTTATCGTAAAAAAGAGAGTAAACCTCATCGGAAGGGAGCCCCGATTGCCGGTTAAGGAGCTTAACGGAATCACCTTCCAGCACATAAAGTCCCTTCATATTTCCGATCCAGATCCTCCTCCTGCTATCCGAGGTAACCGACGTCGATGAAGACATGTCGAGTTCCCCGATGCTGGTATACGACTTAACCACGTAATCCTTTAACCTGACGCTGGCAATCCCCATTTCACCGGCAAACCATACCTTATTCCGGTCATCCTGAAAAATAGAGTTTATTCGTCCGTTTAAAACCGGATCATTGGGAAAAAATGTCTTTTTCCAACGCTCCTGTGAGGCTGTAAGATTGGACAACCGGCATACACCAAGACCAGTTCCCACCCAGATATTCTTCTCTGAATCCTCAAAAATATCGTTTATGCGGTTGATATTGGTACTGCTTCCAAAGATATATATCCTGTTTGACCGGGTGGCTGCAGTTAACAGTCCCCGCTGAATATCCAGGGAGTTTCCACCTGTCCCGTACAAATAAAGACCGCCGCTGGTCAGACAAAATGAGGGGCCGTTAAACAGATGCAGGTCCATTCCCTTGAAGGTGATCGTGCGTATGACATTTTCACCGAAGGCTCCGCAGACATAAATATCCCGGCCGATATTTAGGATGCGATGAATATATTCTGTGAGGGTTTTGGAAGAATTACTTTTGATCAGCTGAAACTTCCCGTTCTCAAACAGATTGATTCCGTTGAAGGTACCGATCAACAATCTGCCATTCTTCTCCTTCAGCACGGAATAGACATTGTTATTGCTCATTCCATCCTTTTCACCAAAGCATTTCAGATAGAGATTATTCAGACAATAAACCCCTTTGCCAAATGTACTCAACCACATATTTCCCTCATTATCCTCAAGAAATTTATTGATCAGGGTATTTTCGAGCCCCATGGTCATGCCCACATCGCTGATTTGATCAGAACCGTCAGGCAGAATGAAAAAACCCCGGTTCATCACCGAGAACCAGAGATTTTTATTCTTATCCCTCAGAAGTGCAATAACATCATTATTGTCCTTTGAAAATTGAATTGTAAATTTTCTGATCACCCTATTATCCCTGATCCGGTAAATCATCCCTCTGCTTCCGACGAAGTAACTTCCGTCATCACAGGTTGCCAGAGAATAAACTGCCGTGTCAGGCAGCCCGGAGATGGTTCGTTTAAGCAGTTTGTCATTTTTAAAATCATAGAGGCCATTGGGTGTTAAGGCAACGATTTCTCCGGTCGGTAACCGCTCCAGTTTATTGACATATACCGGCGAGGTACTGACAGAACCGGCACTCAATTCACCCTGTTTTTCTTCTTTGATCACATTTATATTCCCCCAGCTGCGATAAGCGTAAAGGGTTTGTTTGCCCTGCTCCGGAGTGGCAAGCATTAAATAAGCTACAGCAAAACTCTTTCCTTCGATTTCACTGCAATAATTTTCAATCCGCCCATTTCTGAGAATATTGATCCCTTTTTCATAACTGGCAATATAGAGTTCCCCGCTTTTTCCCTCGAGCAGGGAGATCGTTGAATTGGAATTCAGCCCGTTATTCGTCCTTAAGGTTGTAAAGTTTTTCCCGTCGAACCTGCTTATTCCGTTAATGGTGGCGAACCAGACAAATCCGTTCCGGTCCTGAATGATATCATAAATGGTGGAGGAGGCAAGGCCGTCGGAAGAGGTATAGTGGTAATAAGAGGGCGTTTGGGCATACCCATGGAGAAGCTGAAGAAAACTGAATGCTACCAGAATTAATGTTTTATTCAACATCTTCAGATTGCTTTAAGCATTGCTTTAATTCGCTGTAAAAATTCCGGGACCTTCCTGCGGGAAAGTTCAACTTTACTTCCGTCGGTCAATGTAACATAGTTACCGCTGAAGTTCGAATATTCCTTGATATAATTCAGGTTGATCAGGTGTGATTTATGAGTCCTGAAGAAACGGTCATTGGGTAATAAATCCTCAAAATCCTTCAGGGTATGGGAAATGATTTTGTTCTTTTCTCCTTTGATGAAAACCCTCGTATAACATCCGTCGGCCTCCAGACGGATTAAATTGTCAATTTCCATTAAATCAAAGCCGTGAGAGGCAGGAAGGACCAATTTTTCAGGGTTTTGAACCGGACTTTGAATTACCTTCTTTCTTGTGGACACCAGATTTTTGACCGTCTGTTTTAACTCCTTTATATTGACAGGCTTGAGAAGATAATCTGTTGCACCGACTTTTACTGCATTGATTCCATATTCCTCATGGGCGGTCACAAATACCACTTTAAAACTCCGCTCATCAAACTCTTTTAAAAAATCAAATCCGTCAAGCACAGGCATGTGGATATCCAGAAAAACAACATCCGGATTAGAGGCTGCCACCAGTTCCAGGGCGGCGACCACACTGTCGGCACAGCCAAGGACTTCAATCTCATTACAATAATTCTCAATGATCAGCTTCAGATTCTCCCTCCCGTGAAGTTCATCATCAACAATTATTGCAGATAGTCTTTTAGTCACCTCTTGTGAATTCATTTAGTCCGGGTTTAATTTCAGGTTTCCCTTTCTTTTGGGATTAAACAGATAGTTTTTGGCCAGGTAGTTGAATGATCAAATGTAATTAAATTCTAATACAATATATCCCTAAACCTATCCGCTTCGGATCGGGTCATTTTTAGGATAGGTTTTTAGCTATATTCTTCATAAATGTCCACACAGTTTAATGAATAAAACCAAGTCAATTCGTAACCGTAACGTGTCGCACTGTTTTTAGTTCGTGTCAGGAGGTAACTGCCTAATGTCACACGGTAACTGCAAAAAATCAAAGTATTTTTTCACCTTGTTCGGTCTGAGAAGGCCAAAGGCGCACCATAACCGGACAATATCACACTGTAATCAGCCAATTGAAATACGTTTTCGGTCGATGTCGCATCGTAAATAGCAATTGGCAATATGTTTTCGGTTAATGTCACATCGCAATCAGCAACTGGCAATATGTTTTCGGGTTGTATTCATTAATCTGTGTCAATTGTTAATATTAATGAGAGACTATTTTACCCGTTCTTTTAAAACTGCCGATTGTTTCTCCAATTCGGGCAGAAGTTCGACATCTCCCCGCTTTATTCCGCTCTCCTTTAATTTTCTAAGTTCCCTAATCTTTTGATCGGTATTTTTCAGCGCTTCGGCATCACTTTGTCCCGCACTGGCAGGTGCACTCCCTGCATTCACCGGAAAACCAGGCTGATTAAGTCCCTGGTTAACGGGGTTAGTCATTGAACCGGCAGTTCCGCAGGTAGCGCAACCCGAAGTTAAAGCCGGAAGAACCGGCGTTGCCTGAGGATTCTTTTCGGTTGGCAAACCAGTGCCTCCGTTCGTTGAAGAGGGCGGAATAGCCATGGTAATACAGGAGATCACTTCACACTCCTTGCAATTCCGGTCCCTGAAAGTAAACTTAACACATATTCGGGCATAGAGTGTGCAACAACCAATCATCGATGGGTGTGGCAAAACAAACTGAATATTCAGGGAGCCTGGCAGGGTAAAACCGCTGTAATTTCCCCATATGGTTTCCCTTGGATTCTCATAGGTATTGCCTGACAATGGTGTAAACTGGACAACAGGCGGATTTGGTCCCATCGTAATGCTGTCAGCCACCGCACTATTGGTATTTATGTTAGATGCATTAAAGATGCTTCCCCAAGTGTATGGCAGGTTCTTACAGCTGATGCACTCATTATTGTAATTATCCGTAAGGTTGAAACTGACAACCTCTGCCCTCACCTGGGTAAATAATGCGCCTGAGGGAGCGGTAAGATTAAATGCCTGATTGTACAAGGTGTATTTTGGATCTGTTTCGATCACAGTCTGGGTATGTTTTCCCGGGGTTACCCCAAGTTTATATTCACATGGACAAATCGGACAAATCACCTTAAACTTAAACACACAGCTGTCGCAGGTCTTGTTACCACATTTCCCGTAGATGTTTACCGTGTAATAACCTGCAACATTCGTGGTGAAACTGGCTGTATTGGTAAATGTGGCGGGGCTGCCGGATGGTGGGGTTATGATGATCTGCGATGAACCGCATTTAGGTTTACTGCAGACATAACCGGCCGTAAAATTATAGGTTGTCCTGCACTGCAAGGTAACCGTGTCTTTCCTGCCGCAGGTAAGTTGAAGCGAGAAATTATTGGGTTGAATAACTGAGGAGCTCTCCGCCCCGCCGGTTGAGCCGGCAGGCGCCGATTGTTTATTCATCTTATTGACCGCCATTCCGTCATAATTATGCGGATTATCAATGATCACCGGATTGTCGGAAATGATGATTCCTCCCCAGTGGCTTTGATCACAATTACATCCGTCATCGGCAACGAGACCAATATCGAGGTCATTGTTGTCCTGACAATTAAACTGGAAAGTGGCACTCATTCCGGTATTTGGATTTATATCGCTGTTTAAAGCAGGGTTTGAGTTATTCTGAATCGTGAACGTATACCCGGGAGGTGGTGTCACCACCAGGTGATAAGTTCCGGCAGTTAATCCGCAGAACTGGTAATATCCGGGTTGACCGCCAATATTGTTGGTTGAAATATGGGGCAATCCAACCTGGTTGTTCGAGGCATCGTAAAGTGTAATCGTGCAACCGTTTATTCCGGGTTCACCCGCATCCTGCAATCCGTTTCCATTGGCATCGAACCATACGAAATTACCAATACATCCGCAACCTGTATCGACAATATTGACGCAAACCTTTCGTGATTCAGCGCCTAAAGTCTGGACCGCATTTTGCGAGGCTGTGGCTGCAAAACTATTCCAGCCCACCGACCCTGCTGTCGCTCCGGGTGGTACCTGTGCCGAGAAGAAATAAGTTTCCGTCTGACCGGCGGCAAGCGAATAGGAGGCAAAATCGATCCGAATGGCCTTTTGATTTTGGATAGCTGCAGGTATTCCCGGAATTAAAGCATAGGCGAGCCAGGTAGCAGCCGAATTGCATCCGATGGTATTATCCGGAATTAAATTGAGGTACAAGCCACGTGTGGGGAGGAAGTTGGTTGAATATTCGATTGTACTGGCATTTCCAAGCGGCAAGGCACTGGTCAGATAAATGGGGATGGTACTTCCGCGGCTGTTGCAGTTGACTACATACTTGTCACCCGGGGTTGGCAGGATATCCATCATCTTTATTTGCGAGAAGGCCACATTACCCGGATTTTTAACTTTTAACCGGTAATAGACCGTTGCCCCGGGCGATACCGAAACACAGCTATCCCAGGTCTGATTATTGGCGCTAACCTCCTTGGTCAGCTCCAGCGGAACCTTCCGTTCGCAGATATAGATCGAGGCATTATTATTCCAGTAGTTATATTCAGTGACCACGGCATTGCTGCCATCGTAACAGTCCTCATGATTAGTCAGCAGACCGGCAGGGGCCAGCGTAGTGACAATGGCTTTGAAATTGATCACATACCAATCACTTCCGCTATTGCAGTCAGCAATTAGCGCTGGCAAATTCCACTGCAGGCTGGTGGTGCTTGCAGACTCTGCATGGACGACGGTAATGCCGGTCGTATTCTGGTTGGTTGCATTGCATTTGGTATAAGTTGAATATTTCCCGAAAGTGCTGCTGTTGGGTACATATTGCAGACCCACCGGCAAAACATCCCGGATACTTCCTCCCGAAAAATTGCCGGTACCGTAGTTATGCACAGCGATTGAATACTTTATGGTATCATTGGGATTCAGGCAATTGTAATAGGCATAGTAATTGCAAAAATCCTTGACCGTTTCGATCTGAGGAATTTTACTGCTGGTTACAAACGATGGAGTGCAATTCAACGGTCCATTCGAGGTACTGTAGGTTGCACCTGTCATGGTAACTGTGGTTCCGGGCAGAACTGTGGTATTTGTATTCCAGGTATTGGTCAATACGGTAAAATATAACTGCCCGAAATCCTGCGTAGCATTTCCTGTAATGCTAATGTTTGAGGTGAGGTTGAAGTTTGTTATGACACATGCTCCCGGAAGGTTAAATGGCGGGGCATAGAAATTGATCGTGGCAGCCGGCAGAGTTCCCGTAAAGGTATGGGTATAGGGACCACAGGTTGTATTGACCGTTATGGTAACCCATTTCCCCGCCGGAATTGCATTCATCCGGAATGAATCGACATGCATCTGAACCGGTATAGCCGAGTTGTAGCCAATATTGTTTAAGGTTGTGGTGCTTCCAGAACACTGGTTGGTTTGTGAGAGGCTGATATCGAGCCAGGCCGGGCATCCAATAAAATAATAATAGGCATAATTAATATAATAGGGAGTACCCAAAGCGCCACAGGCAGTTCCGGGATAGGCGCCCAGCAGGGTGATGCATTCTGTGGCAGAGGTGGCTGTTTTTGCACCGTTGGTACACGAGTTGGTCCCGTTCAGGGTGGCGCTGTTGCATTTTACCGTATTTAAGCCGGAGACCGGAAAAGTAAGATGAATGTAATAGTCGTAGGCATAGGTATTTACGTCCAGCGTATTGATGCCATTTCCGGCATTCCAGGTTACCGTTCCCGGGCCGGTTGTGTAAGGGATTAAATTAGCGCCGCTCGTCGGCCAGCCTGTATGAACGCCAGCCACTGTAGCCCCCGCGGGAAGGTTATCAGTAACAGATGCCCCGGTGACATTGACACATCCGCCGTTTGTAAGTCGAACATGATAGTAAACGTCAACCATACTACCGCAAATCGAGACGGTATACGGGAAAGGATTCCCGCTGTTGTAGCCATAATACCACTGGTAATTGCTGTTGGCGATATATTTGGTGATCGTCCACCCTTCAGTGGCAACAGCGGTAATAGTCAACAGAGTACTTAAAACCGGCACAGGATGTTCTGTGGTTGAGATCTTTGCAGTCAGGGTGCCATTGGTCCCGTTGCAGGTGGTGCCCGGTTTGAACCGGACCTGGTAACTAACACTATTGGCACTTGTAGGCTGGTTCCCCAAATTGAAGGTTAAGGTGGTGGTCGTACCCAATGTTGTCGGAGCTCCCCCACCGTAGCTGCAAATGTCAAAGATATTATTTGGAAATGTACATACCACGGTAGTTCCCGTTGCTGCAATATTGCTGATCGAATATTGTACGGTAATGGTATAGCAGACTCCGCAACTATTTCCAGGGTTGCCACTCTGACTTTGACTGATTCCCAAAGTCTGTATTTGTGCTGAAGCATTCTGCAAAAAGAAGAAAGCTGCACAAACTGCGAAAATATATTTTAGATTTTTCATCGTGTTTCTTTTTAAGGTTTATACCATTTATTTTTTTGGACAGCCGGTAATTGTATAGGTATAACAATCCAAAGCATTGCATACTGTACAATCCTCAAAAGTGATGATATAGCGGATACAGAAATTTATAGTCGCATTGCAGCAACTAATCAACGAGGGAATGCTCAGTGAAAATTTAACCGGAATTCCATTGCTGATATCTACATTTCCCAAGGCATCAAATCCGGCAGAATGGCCGGCGATTACACCTCCCGTGAAGTTCGTATTTGAAATAGTAGCTGTAGCGAAGTTGCCGAAGGTATTGCTTGATTGATCACACGCCAGGCAATTTACATCATCGGGCTTCATATCAAAATAGACCAGATCAGCCTTTATTCGTTTTACCTTTTTAGGACCTGCAGAGAGATTGACGGCAAAATTCAGACCTCCAGTTCCGTTATTCTGAATCTCACCCGCCAAAACTGCCGATATTTTCACCTGATCACAGGCACTGCAGGGGCATTGCGGATATTTTAGACTGTCAATCTCATTTCGGGCATTCCGGTTGGGCTTATCCTTTAACGGATCGTCGACTAAACCATAGAAAGTAAACTGAACCGTGGTATTGGTGGGTGTCGAGTAATCA
>Ga0316223_1000036_pt1 | contig 198067 bp, 115 predicted proteins | sample TBH18009metaG_FD_206007 | JGI IMG/M metagenome (GOLD analysis project Ga0316223, IMG submission 206007) | Freshwater microbial communities from Trout Bog Lake, Wisconsin, USA - TBH18009 | ecosystem: Environmental > Aquatic > Freshwater > Lake > Hypolimnion/Profundal zone | place: USA...
GAAAGAATATTCGTTCTCATTTAATTCAATAAATTTATCTTCAATATTTGTTATCATTACATTTTGAGTTACATTTGTTACCGATATTGTTATTAGATTTACAGCAAATTTATAGGTTTAATACAGAATATATCTCTGTATTATATCATATAATTCGGTATTACCTGTAATTTATAGTCAGATTAAATAAATTAAAACGATATACAATTGATATACTGCATGATAGCACGAACAAGCTTCAATACATTCGATTATGACAACCAAGGAAAGACTCATTAAATTTTTAGATCACCTGAATATAAGTCAGGGTAAATTTGAAAAAAACGTTGGTTTATCAAATGGCTATGTGAATAATGTGGGGGAATCGATACGTCGGCTGCAGCTGAACAAGATTTCCAATGTCTATCCAGAACTTAATATTGCCTGGCTTTTAACTGGTGTTGGTGAAATGTTGACAACTCAGACCATTGAACCAGTTGTGAATAAATCCAATTCATCCTTAGAGCAAATTATTGAACAGCAAAAATTACGAATGGCATGGCTGGAAGAACAATTGATAATAGAGAGGCAGAGATATACAGAGGTTACCGAAGAAAAGGCGGTACTGAAATACCGATTAAAAGAGTATAAAGACACAGATTTGCCCAGAGCAACGAACGAAAATTTGCACTTAAGGAACAATGACAAACATTAAATTAATAATGATCCAATAGTATCTTAATTCCTAATACAAAAAACTTTTATCTAAATGTCTAATATTGATATGAATGGACTTAAACCCGAATGGGATGAAATTAGTTCCCGGCATGAAAGGATGATAATCGAGAATGATGCCATAATTGAAAGTCAGGAACTTGAACTTAAATTTCTAAAGCGTAAGAATAAGCAGGCTATTTTTGAAATTGCCACCATGTCCGTTGAGCTTGATAAAGTTCCAGAGAGAAAGTTTTACCTGCCATACAGAATTGCCTTTATGAAGGGGATAACAAATCCCACCTATGCCATATCAATATTGCCAATGTTTAAAGTTGTAGCCGTCGTCCGGATTATTCAAACGCTATTGCACATAATGTTTTTCGGGAAGCATTTTTAAATTTGATTATTTTGACCTCCGGAGACCGAAATGCTGCTTTACATAAAGTCAATATTTGGACTCATTCAATTTTTTTAGTTTTTAGAGTGTTTGCGAATAGTTTTTTTGCCTATTTTTACAGAGACATAAAGCACTGAATAATAAATACTTAAATGTGCTTCACTTACGATTCATAATCATGAGGTCACCGGATCATCCCCTGTTCTCGCTACTTAAAGATCAGACAGTTACAAGTAATTTGTGACTGCCTTTCTCTTTGTGCGCCGTGCATGGCGAATAACTTGACGGTGGAAGTCCGTTATGGGGGTATGTAGTTGCCAACCATTAGCCAATAGCAAGGGTGTCCCTCGTGAGGTGGAATCTGAAGGAAGCTGGCGGCAAAGTTCCGACCCGAGGAACACGAACATTATCAGGCATATCCGGTGGGACGAGTTTGCAAAACAAAACGAAGTCCTAAGAGCTACACGGACACCGGAGTGTAAATGATGCGGGTACATGGAATGAAGGTTATTTGTCTTACCACGGGAGATCTCACAGACGTGTTGAAGCGAAGTATGATGCACGGTTGAAAAAGATTTACTGTGAGAAGTCAGCTGAGATCATAGTACCGGATTACGACAAATCCGGGAAGGATCGAACCTTAAGAAGTGAAAGTAAATGAAAGTTACCGGATGCAGGGAAGAAAGCAGAAAATATCGAAAGATACCTGCCAGCAGAGAGATAGGGCGGAACCCGAAGCGTATGCAGGAGGGCAGACTTACATTGGGATAACTGAAAACAACTTCACTAATGCAGACCAAACGAATTATGGACTGCTGGATCAAATCCTGTCTCCAACCAATATGAATCAAGCCTATAAAAAGGTAAGGAGTAATAAAGGAAGTGGAGGAATAGACAAGATGGAAGTCGAATCCCTGCGGGATTATCTTGTAACCAACAAGGAAGAGCTTATCCAGTCCATCTTGGATGGGACTTACCATCCGAATCCCGTTCGTCGGGTAGAGATACCCAAGGAAAACGGGAAGATGAGAATGCTTGGCATCCCCACAGTAGTGGATCGTGTTGTCCAACAGGCTATAGCCCAAATTTTATCTCCAATTTACGAGAAACAGTTTTCAACAAACAGTTACGGGTTCAGACCCAAACGCAGTGCGCACCAGGCATTGAACAAATGCAAAGACCATATCACCGAAGGTTATAAATATGCTGTTGATATGGATTTGGAAAAGTTCTTTGATACGGTCAATCAGAGCAAACTGATTGAAGTATTATCACGGACGGTAAACGATGGGCGGGTTATTTCACTGATCCATAAATACCTTAATGCTGGTGTAGTAGTACGGAACAAGTTTGAAGATACAGGAGCAGGAGTTCCGCAAGGAGGTCCATTGAGTCCGTTGCTGAGCAATATCATGCTCAACGAACTGGACAATGAACTTGAAAAGCGAGGACACCGCTACGTTCGTTATGCCGATGATACGGTTATTTTTTGCAAGAGCAAACGAAGTGCAGAACGGACCTTAACGAACATCATCCCGTATATTGAGGAGAAACTTTTCTTGAAAGTGAACAGAGAAAAGACGGTTGTAGCTTATATCCGAAACATTAAATTTTTGGGTTATTCTTTCTATGAAAATGGGAAAGAGGGACGACTACGGGCGCATCCGAAAAGCATCTCCAAGATGAAGGCGCAAATAAAAGCGCTTACGTCAAGGAGCAACGGATGGGGATATAAAAGGCGGAAGGAATCCCTCAAACAGTATATCACTGGTTGGGTTAATTACTTTAAACTTGCTGATATCAAGAATCTTCTGTTACAAGTAGATGAATGGTATCGCAGACGTTTACGGATGGTGATCTGGAAACAATGGAAACGGATTAGAACCCGTCTGCGGAATCTGATCAAGCCAGGTCTGGATAAGAACAAGGCATGGGAATTTGCCAATACAAGAAAAGGGATTTGGCGTACCGCAGGCAGTCCAATTTTAAATAGAACTATCACCATCGACCGCCTTAGAAAAGCAGGTTACATCTTCTTTACAGATTACTATCGAAAGGTCATTGCGTAAATTAAGGAACCGCCGTGTACCGAACGGTACGCACGGTGGTGTGGAAGGACGAAACGGGAATTAATCCCGTTTCTCCTATCCGATTGATACATACCAGATACATACAAATCTGCAAATCAAAAGTCATCAAAGGAGATGAAAAGAAAGTAAAGTTCAAGGCAAAGAGTAATGGTTGAACTTTTTCTGTCAGAAGTAAGTCCAGAAGTATTAATCAATGAACTACTTTATTGACAACATTCTAAAGGTCCATAAAAATCTGTTTTACAGACATTACAGACACAGAAAGGATCATCATCAGAAATACAGCAACCACCAAGAATAATCTTCCCTTCATTGATGTCACTCTCAAGTTTCTTGGACATTATAGGCATTCCCCAGAGATAAGAGGCAATTTTATCTGAACCACATACAGGACAATAATTGGGTTTTGAATTTAATCTGATTAATTTAGAATCATTCTTTGGAAAGTTTTCACTCATTCTTGTAATAACCCAATGCTTGTGTAGATTTGCCCAATCCAGACTACTGTTACCCAAATTACCAGCTTGTCTTGGATGAACCAAAGGAATTACTTGGTAGGTTTTCCCTCTGATTATTATTGGAATAGATTTCCCATATTCTTCAGGAGTTTTACCAAAATCCGATAGTTTTTCTTGGTCTGCAAACTCAGAGAGGAAATGTTTGATTGGTAAATCTCCAAGCAGGATAATTGTTTCTGCCTGTGATTGTTCTAACTCAGATATGATTTCTTCAACTCTTGATGGTACTTTCAATTCAGCAGCACTAAATAATGGAATAGTGCAGTCTGGTAGATTAAATTCTTCCTTTTTAGTATTATACTTTTTATTTATTGCCTCTTGCTGATTTGGATTAATCCTGGAATATGGCAACAAATCACACAGCCAGGCATGATCTCTGGAATACCCAAGTGGTGTAAGAAATAAATCATCAAGTGCTTTACCAGATGGTCCATTAAATCTTTCATCTGCCGGAATCAGTTTCCCTAATTCTGAAGGAATACTGATTTGATCAATAATCTCTTCTGCATCCTCTCCCTTCCAAAAGATATTTGGTTCACTTGCAACAGCAAGAGCTGTTACCTTGACTTTACCATCAGTACCAATCCATTTAGCATGGACAGCACTGGCATAAACACCAAGGACAAATACTTTCTTAGGTGTTTTGTCCTGCTGTTCTACTTTCTTCAACGCTGAACCAAAAGGAAAGATATATTTCATGGTTTTAAATTATTCTTTTTCAGCAAGCTGATAATAATTTGCACAGTGTTGTTAAGCTGTCAGATTTCAGTAACCTTGATTTTATTGAGATCCGGATAAAAATATTTCTCCGGCAGACTCGATTTTGAATTAACAATTGAGCTTCTTTATCCTTTTTAACAAGGCTTTTTCCCGATCACGCCAATTTGCTGCCGCTTCAAAATTAGGCTTTTTAATTTCCTTAAGTTTGGCCCTGGTTACAGCTTTTCGCCCGAGCATTAACCGCATTAATCTTATTCTTCCCCCAAAAGAACTTCTGAAATTACTTTCTTTGGCACCCTTGTTAACAATTCCAATGATTTGAAGCGTTTTTAATTTAATCTTTCCCATGTTGTTTTAAACAAAGAGATCTGCCGTGTCAGTCAAAGGATATCCGGATGAAATCCCGGGCGAAAAGAAACAGTAAATTTTAAAGATCTTGTCGTAACGTTGGAATAGCTCCAAATAATGAAAAAAATCAACAGAGCCCAGTCACAACTAAACATTAATGCAAAATATTGCATTAAACAGATCAGTGAAATTGCTGGGCGACTAAGAATCTTCAAGTTAATGGTGAACAACCACTGTGAATCGGATGAGTTTAAGCAAGAAATAACAGATGAGGTCTCCTCTATTTCGGATTGGTGACTATACATTCCCGGTTAGGGGATATAAGTAATCAGAAAGCTACAATATACTATCTAAAATTCTGATTTTCTCCTTTTTGACCTCCATAAATCTCCCGCATACCGTACAATACCTGCCTTTTAATCCACTCCCTCCCCCTCCTTTGGAGGGGTTAGGGGAGGTCCAAAGAGGAAATAAATAATTACGACATTATATTGTTCTTATTACTTAGCTGACGGAAAATTATTGTCGGAAGAAAAATTCAGGAATATAACACCAATGAAAGAATTAACCAATGGCGGAACCAGGGAAGAGATGCTTTTAATGTTGGAAAAATGGAGTCCACTGCGGTTTCTGGCCACTATTTTCTCTGGCATTATTGCCTGTGTAAACGGAAAAGGGAATCGGAAGTTACATAGGATATTTTGAACAGTAGGGTGCAGTGATTTGCAATCGCTCAGGAATAACCAAATATACTGCGATTAAAAAGCGCAGTACCTGACGCCTCAGGAAATTCATAAAACTTCTTAAATTTACACCTGCTATTTCACCGGTTTAATCCGTTGATTAGAGTGGATCACCATTATTTTATCAGTAGAAGAACTACCTGTCTGCATTTATTACAAAAGATTAAAATGAGAACTATCCTGATTTTCATGCTCCTTGTGGCTTCCATTGGACTCAATGCCCAAAACTCCAAACAAATAATTACCCGAATGGGTGATTCAAATGTTGAGTCGTTTGATCAGGGGTGGCTGTATAAACGTTACGGTCTTCAACCAGAAGGGACCACAGTTGCCGAACCGGCGAATCAGCAATCTGTTCCATTAACCGATTCATCCTGGCGCAAACTCGATCTGCCACACGACTGGGCCATTGAAGGACCTTTCAGGCTGGAGCTCACAGGCGAAACCGGTAAACTACCCTGGAAAGGGATCGGATGGTACCGGAAACATTTTGTTGTACCTGCCGCAGATGCCGGAAAACAGATCTTTCTCGATTTCGACGGGGCGATGGCCTATGCTCAAATCTGGCTTAACGGTCACTACGTCGGAACCTGGCCTTATGGATACAACTCATTTCGGATGGATCTTACTCCATTTGTTCAGTACGGGAAAGAAAACGTCGTAGCCGTCCGCCTTGACACAGAAAAATGGGATTCGCGGTGGTATCCCGGTGCAGGAATTTACCGCCATGTATGGATTGTAAAAACCAATCCGGTACATATCGGACATTGGGGTACTTTCATTACCACTCCCCAAATCTCCGATGGTTCAGCAACCGTTAAGATGGATATAACAATCGAAAATCAGGGAAAAACTAAAGCTGCAGCGACTGTACATACTGCTGTGTTTGAACTTGACGAAAAAAACAGACCCGGGGCAAAAGTGGCATCCTTCAATCTGTTATCCATCAAAATTGAACCAGGTAAAGACAATTCAATCACAACAAAAACCAATATTCAAAATCCAAAGCGGTGGGATATTAAGTCACCCAACCGCTATGTTGCAAAAACTACGATTACCGTTGCAGGAAATGTTATCGAAACGTACAATACCCCATTTGGAATCCGCACCACCGAGTTTACTGCCCGCAATGGCTTTCTGCTGAATGGTCGCCGTGTCGAAATCCAGGGTACCTGCAACCATCATGATTTAGGCTCATTAGGCGCGGCAATCAATACAAGCGCCTTGCGCCGTCAATTATCAATTTTGAAGGAGATGGGTTGTAACTCCCTTCGAACCTCTCATAATCCGCCGGCGCCGGAATTGCTGGAACTGGCTGACCAGCTGGGTTTCCTTGTGTGGGACGAGGCCTTCGACTGTTGGAAAGGTGGAAAGAAAAAACTGGACTACAACAAACTGTATGATCAATGGCACGAAAAGGATCTCAAAGCTCTGGTTCGTCGCGACCGGAATCACCCTTCAGTATTTATCTGGTCAATCGGAAATGAAGTGCCGGATCAGAAGGATGTGGAGATGACCCGGCACCTTGCCGCGATTGTTCGCAGCGAAGATCCGACCCGGCCGGTTTCAAACGGTTACAATGATCCCGACAGGAGCCGTGAAGCAGGATCTCCGGTTTCATTGGATATCATGGGGGTCAACTATTTTTTCAATCAACAACCTAAATGGGACGCCGATCCACGTTATTCAAATAAGCCCACACTGGGTAGCGAAACATCCTCTTGTGTGACATCGCGTGGTGAATATTTCTTTGGAACCGAATATAAGAACTGGCAGATCTCCTCATACGATTATGCAAAACCAGACTGGGGCTGCAATCCGGATGATCAGTTCCGCACCAATGCCCGGTTTCCGCATCTTCTGGGTGAATATGTGTGGACTGGTTTTGATTATCTGGGCGAACCGACACCTTACAACTCAGACGAGACTAATCTGCTGAATTTTCTCAATAATCCGGCCAAACGCGCTGAACTCGAACAGAAGATGGAAGAACTCCGCAGAAGCAATGCACCATCGCGAAGCAGCTATTTTGGCATCGTTGATCTTGCCGGATTTCCCAAAGACCGCTTTTATCTCTACCAGTCCCATTGGCGTCCCGATTTTCCAATGGCACATATTCTCCCGCATTGGAACTGGAGCGAACGTGCCGATTCAATAACCCCTGTTCATGTTTATACTTCAGGCGATGAGGCTGAATTATTTCTAAACGGAAAAAGCCTGGGCCGGAAAATTAAGAAGGCGGGAGAGGATTTCCGCCTGGTATGGGACAATGTAATATATGTCCCCGGTGTTGTTAAAGTGGTTGCCTACAAAAACGGAAAACAATGGGCCACTGACGAAGTTAAAACTACCGGTGCAGCCTCAAAGTTAAATCTTACGACCAACCGAACCTCGATCGTATCGGATGGATCCGATCTGGCCTATATCACCGTAAAGATTCAGGACAAAGACGGACTAACAGTACCCCGCTCAAAACCGTTGATTAAATTTATTATTGAAGGTCCGGGTGAAATAGTGTCAACCGATAATGGCGATGCGACAAGTTTTGTTTCGTTTCAGAGTCACGAGAGGGAAGCCTTCAATGGAATGGCGCTCGTGATTGTAAAAGCTGAAAGAGGGGCCCGCGGGAACTTTACCGTTAAAGCAATCAGCGATAATCTTGAAAGCGGGAAAGTTATCATTCAAACCATTCCCTGATCTGAAAATTAATCGATTATAACCCGGGATCTTGAAATCCAGAAAAGAAAATAATCCAAACCCGCTTTGGGTAATCCTGGTCCTTATCGCAGGAACTGTTGTAATTATCGGCTTCGCTCCCGGAATGGCGATCCTTGCGGCACTAAATTACTATGCCCATTTAAATCTTGACAAATTGCATATTTGGGGCTTCTCAACCATAACAAGTTTGATAATCTTTTTTGCCTTCTATATGACCGGCAAAAAAGGGTTTAAGCCTGCGCTTTTGAACTATGTGCTACTTTCATTTAGTGTAATCGGTTTAACGATTTATCTCGTGTATCGTTATGGGGCTCCGCTTTATGAGGTAATCTATGCTGACTTTTTTGGGGTAGTGAATAAAATTTGATACTTAAAGTCTGCAGAAAAAAATCAAACCACGATGTAGTATCCCTCAATAGAAGAACTAATCCTGCGGAAAAGGATAAAAGACAATATCAGCTCCGGGAAATTTAGGACTGAATGGTAAGTTAAATTGTTAATATTGATATTCGTTACCATTGTGGGTACCGGATTTCACTGAGTTCTTTACCCCCTGTTTCGTTTCACAAAACTGGCCGATATTAAGATTAAATCCTTACTGGATCGCAAAGCATTAAAGTTACGCAGATATCTCTGCGTAACTTTAATGCTTTGCGTTTCTGCGCAGTTAGAAGACTTTTATCAGATTTTCCCTTTACCTGATTGAATATTTATATTTATACTTCTCAAATAACTGCGATTGCTTATTGTCGAGGTTGATTGCCCTTCCCTGAATAAACGCCTCAGTTACCTTGCTGGTTTTCATATCCAAAAGGTCCCCTTCACTGATTACAATATTGGCATCTTTCCCTTTTTCGAGGGAACCCGTAAGGCTATCGATCCCCAAGATCTTAGCCGCATTTAGGGTGATCGACGTAAGCGCCTCCTCTTTGGTTAAGCCGTAAGCAGCCATGGTTCCGGCAAGGAATGGGATATCACGTTGCTGCCAGTAACCAAATTCCTGATCCTCGCAAATCGTAAACAGCACGCCTGCCTTTTGAAGAGCAGTGCCGTTTTTATAGGGCTGATCCACATCATCATCTTCAGTCGAGGGTAAGCTGTGGGGTTGAGCCAGGATTACAGCCACATTATTTTCTTTTAATATCTCCGGAATGATCCAGCTGTCACTTCCACCAACGATAACCAGTTTAAACCCAAACTCCCTTGCAAAATCAATGGCAATCATCATCTCACGAACCAGTTCACAATGCACAAAGAATGATTGCGACTGATTAAATAAACCTTTGACGGCTTCAAATTTCAGATTGATTTTAGAATGGGTTAATTCATTATTATACGCCTTGGCTTCCCTGAAGAAAGCCCGGACTTCTTCTATCCTGTCCAATCCCAGTTTGATTGCATCGACCTGTTCTGCAGAGTTTCTGCCCGGCCGAATCGCCTGATTAAGCAATACAGGCATATTGAAATGAATTCCGTTATCCGTTTTATAGGCCGCATCTTCCCAGTTCCAGGCATCAAGCTGCACCACAGATGAAGTACCGCTTAAAATGCCCCCCGCTGGCACAATATGAGCAAGCAATATTCCGTTACTCCGTAATGTATTGATGATCTTGCTGTCTGTATTGTACGCCACAAGGGAATGAACATTGGGATTCATCGTTCCGACCTCTACATAATCAGCAGTGGATCGAACCGAACTAACTTCAATTAATCCTAAATTGGTACTCGCAGCAATGATGCCGGGATAGATCTGTTTTCCCTTCGCATCTACAATTTTTGTTGATGGTGAAGGGCTAATATCGCCCGTGCCCACTGAAATGATTTTCCCTTTTTCAAAGAGAATATATCCATTTTCGATCACCTGACCGGTACCGCAATGGATCGTTGCATGTTTAACCAGTACAGGATTGTCCTGAGGTGGCGAAGGGTGCATATTCTCCTGTGCGTTTACCGTGAAGCTTCCAATCAGGAATAGATTAAAAAATATTTTTCTCATATTTGTTTGCTTTAAAAGCATAATTTAATGCGTGTACAATTAAAAATTTAAACCTCTGTGGTTCTCTGTGCACTCTGTGTCTTTTTGGTTAATAAATTAACACGGAGGACACTTAGGTTCACGGAGAAATTATTTTAAATTTATTGCTGAAGTTCTGTTGAAATTTGCCGGTGCTCCAGACGATCCTGCAAACTATTCCCATCGTGACACCCCTCCTGACAATAGTTTCTTACCCCAAATGAAGGTGTAGCCGGAATACTCTTTTCTCCACTTTTTTTCGCATTGATCATCTTTTGGATTAACCGGGTTCGTTCTTTCAGAATATCTCCACGAAGCTGCAGATCTTTTGTCCGGTCAAAATAAACAATGCCATCCACAAATGTGATTTCCGCTTTGGCATAAATGCTCAGCGGGTGATCGCTCCACAATACCAGGTCAGCATCCTTTCCGACTTTAATGCTTCCCGTCCGGTTGCCAACATGAAGCATGGTGGCAGGATTGATTGTAACCATGTTCAAGGCATCCTCTTCATCCATATTGGCATATTTCACGCTCTTTGCTGCTTCCTGGTTAAGCCTTCGGGCCATCTCCGGATCATCACTGTTGATAGCGACATTAATTCCCTCCTTTTGCATCAGATAGGCATTTTGCGGAATCGCATCAACAACCTCCATTTTATAACTCCACCAATCACTAAACGTGGAGGCATTAGCGCCATGGGCTTTCATTTTATCGGCAACCTTGTACCCTTCAAGAATATGGGTAAACGTATTCACTGTGAAATTGAATTTATCGGCAATCTTGATTAGCGAGTTAATCTCACTCTGAACATAGGAGTGACAGGTAATGAACCTCTTCTTATTCAATATTTCTGACAATGCTTCGAGCTCAAGGTCCTTTCGCTTTCCCTTGCCAAGCTTCTGATATTCGGCAGCACGCGTGAAAGCATCGGTCAACACCTCTTCAACCCCCATCCGGGTATCGGGAAACCTGGGACTAACCGGATAATAGGAACGCTTTACATTTTCGCCAAGGGCAAATTTTATAAACGGATCCCAGTTTTTAAACTTAAGTTGTTCCGGATCGGAACCCCAGCGAAGTTTTATCAGTTGCGTCTGTCCCCCTATCGTATTGCAACTTCCGTGAAGAATATGACTGCTGGTGACACCTCCGCTAAGTTGACGGTAAATATCAATATCCTCCGGATTGATAATGTCACCAATCCGGGCCTCGGCAGTAACACTCTGGGAACATTCATTAACATCACCCGAGGCTGCTATATGGGAATGCTCGTCAATTATACCGGCAGACAAATGTTTACCTGTGCCATCAACGATTCTGGCGGTGGTCTCCATTAAGTTTTTCCCTATCGCAGCAATTATTCCGTTCCGGATCAGCACATCGGTATGGACTAATTTCCCTTCCTTCTCCGAAGTCCAGACAGTTGTATTTTTGATTAAAACAGTCTCCTCTCCAGGCAATTGCTTAAACCCATAACCATTGAACGGAAACGTAACCGCACCTTCAATTTTAAAATCACCTTTTTTCAGTTTGGTGGTATCGGCAGCGAGTGTAGTATCTCCGGTTCTGGTTGCGATCCAGCTTATCCATTTTCCATTTGCTGTCTGACCGGTTCCACTCCAATTTTCATCGCTCATTACACCGCTCAGCATAACTTTTAAGGTAGTATCTTTCTTGGAGGTCATGGTGAGTTTAACCAGCCGGTCATTCATTTGAAGGTCTGATTTCAAGGTATCCTTGCCAATCAAAAGCGAAGCAGGTTTGGCCGCATCGCCCTTAAGTTCCAAATGGTACTTCTCACCGTTAAATACCAGGGAATAATTGCCCCTTCGGTCTTTCCAACCCTCCTCCTTTACGATATATTTGTTTCCCTGAATCCAGTTTTGAAAGATGACCGTTTTATCCTCAAAAACAGGCCCCGAAGTGATCAGGAAATTTGCAATTTTCCCCCTCTCCAGGCTTCCCGCCTGATCATCGATTTTCAATAACGAAGCGGGTATTTTTGTGAGGGCATCCAATGCTTTTGCTTCACTTAATCCGGCCCGGATTGCCTTGCGGAGATTTGGCATAAATGAATTCAGATCTTTGAGACCATTAGCCGTAAGGGCAAAACTGATATTTTCTTTCTCGAACGTTGCCGGATTCAGCGGCGCCATCTCCCAATGTTTTAAATCTGCTAACGAAACAAACCGGGCATCAGCCGGATCATCTACATCCATCGCCAGCGGAAAATTCAGGGGGAGAATATAGGCCGCATTTGTTGCTTTTATTTCGTTGATCCGCTGGTATTCGTTTCCCGCTCCTTTGATGATATAATGAACACCGAATTCATTGCCGACCTTTGCTGCTCTGAGATCACTCCATTTGTCATTACTCTCGAAAATTTGAGGCAACGACAGGTTATCATTGAAAGCTTTCAACGAAAGATTTATTCCCTCCTCAGCAGGTTTGGACTGGTACCACTGTGCGTCGAGATAGTTTTGGCGTAAAAGGGCAATTGCTCCCATTAAGGAAGTCGGATAATCCTGAGGACTGCTCCCCTTATCAAATGAGAAATTTGCAGATGCTTTCTCTTTCAGCATCACTTTATTCTCCTTTTCCAACCCAAGGGTTACCACAGTCCCTGTGCCCCGCGATATCCCGTCCATCTGGTGGGTAAGCACGGCTCCGATTCCAACTGCACGCAACTCCTTTGCCCTGGTACCATTTACCCGAAATATATCAGCACCGTTAACTTCAGACCGGATAGCCTGGTTCCATCCAACGGCGCCTTTGGTATTTGAAATTACCCGCGAACTGCCGGGATCACTTTTGCCGGCCTGCATTCCATAATCAGAATAGATGTCGATAAAGGACGGATAGATATATTTCCCCTTGCAGTCAATAATTACTGCATCTTTTGGTATTGGCAGGGCTGTGCCTATATTCTCAATTTTTCCAAGCCGAACAATCATTGATCCATCCTGCAGCGTAGTTTGGGAATCCTGGATAATGGTCGCATGAATAAAAAGGTAACACCCTTCACGCGGGTTCGCAACATCATTCACCGGAAAGGTATTCTGTCCATTTGACTTTAAGGTCAATAAAACGGATATAAACAGAAGAAAAATAGTTGATTTTATCATTGAATGACTATTTTGAAGTGGGTATTGATGCGATAAAAGTACTAATTCATTGGGAACTACTTGTAAAAGTGGAATAATATTTAACCCGGATGACCTTGATGAATGAATCCCGGGCGGGCTTCATCATGACTTTCATGAAGGGTCAACCTGAAAAGGTCGGGCCCGGACTGACATTGCCCGCTGACAATGTCACAACCTGGATTAGAGCAGAGAATGTCTGAACCGGGATTGGATCAGATTAATCAGATTGAGCAGTACCTGAAAATCTGAGAAATCAGTTTAATCCAGGGTCAGACTTTTTTTTGAATTTCGTATTGATGAGCCTTTTCATCTCAAGGCTTTTACTTCCAAAATTAATCAGCAATCCCACTTCAATATTGTATGCCTTTAAATAATTTATTGCCTGAGCAAGATGCACATCTTCGATTTTAATAATGGCTTTAAGTTCGACAGAGATGATTTCTTCAACCAGGAAATCTAGCCTGCGTGTGCCGATTTGCTCATTCCTGTAAAAAGTTGGCAAACAAACTCCCGCTTGAAACTTAACTTAAAATAAGGCATCTCCATTTCCAGGGCTCTTTGGTAAATCACCTCACGGAAACCATTCCCGAGGACTTTATGAACCTGCATTGCGGCTCCAATAGCGCTGCCTGTAATTTCTTTGTATTTATACTCTTCCAGGGCGATAAAGGTTCCTTAATCTTAAATGTGTCGGAAATGTACCACAACCTTTCTGAATTCTGTTACCCTGGAAAGGCCAAACAGTTGCACTTTTGCAATGTCAAAACAATACAAATAATTTTAAAATTTATAAAAATGAAAAAAGGTTTAAATCAAAGTCAGGTATTTTTAAGGGGGTTCTTTTTACTTCTAACCCTCGTAATTGTAAATTCAAATATCAAAGCTGCTGATTATGTAGTTGATAAAGTTGCCAGCAAAGTGAAATGGGAAGGGAAAAAAGTAACCGGCAAACATAATGGCACGATCGCCTTCGACAGCGGAACGCTTACTTTATCAGGGGATAAGGTTGCCGGCGGTTCTTTCGTAATTGATATGAAGAGCATTGTTGACGAAGACTTAACAGATCCTGCATGGAATAAAAAGCTGATCGGGCATCTTTCGTCTGATGATTTCTTTTCAATTGATAAATTTCCTCAGGCAACTATGGTTGTGAAGAAAGTGGCTTCCGTGACGGGTGATGAGTCTCATATTTTCGCAGACCTTACGATAAAAGGGGTGACAAAACCTGTTGAGTTCAATGCAAAAGTCAAAGTAAATGGCGATAAATTAACTGCCCAGGGCGTTATTACGGTTAACCGGACTCAATTCGGCATCAAATATGGTTCAGGAAGCTTTTTCGAGGGACTTGGAGACAAAGTGATTTATGATGATTTCACGCTGGATTTTAATGTAACAGCAAATAAAAAACAGTAAAATAGTGTAAGCAAAAAAGATGGATGTCTATTGAGGTATCCATCTTTTTTGCATTTATCCTCCCTCAATGATCACCGTTTAATCTCAATTTGGCTGGCATAATTTTTGTAAGGTTTTTGGCTTCATTTCCAAACTTAACTGACAAAATTAATATGTATAAAGCCTTTCTATTATCAGCGCTCGTGATTTGTGCATGGTCTATTTCAGCAAACGGGCAATTAGTTGAAATAGAATCCCCAAAGAAAGATAAATCTACGCTGGACATTGGTTTCGATTATAGTTCAAACTATGATTTTTATGGGATCTTCAATAATTTTAATTCACAGCCAAATTCATCACCCTCGATTTCCTACTCAGCATTAAATGGATTGTCACTATCTGCAACAGGACTTTTTATTAGTAACAGCAATGCGGCCTCTTCCTCAAAAACCACATCGGAATATGATCTGGCGGGGGGCTGGGACTTTATATTATTGAACAAAGCCTTGACCATTAGCCCCTCCTATACCCATTTTTTCTTTTCATCAGGAGTTGCTACCGCAAAATCGATGTACACTGACCAGGCAGAGCTGGACTTATCCTGTTCCTTTAAATGGTTCAGGCCATCGGTCACGGCCGATTATCTTTCAGGCATTAAGAATGCCTTGAATCTGAATATTAATTCCGGTTTCAATATGAAATGGAATAATGTATTTACAAGGGGAAACTCTTTGGAATTTGAACCTGAGATTGGCGCTAATTATGGGAATTTATCCTATTCTGGGTTATTAGCGAGAAAACTGCTGGTAGTGTTGTTACCCCTCAAGGTAAAATATGGCGATAATATTACCATACAGCAACTTGAAGCCAATGGCGCGATCGCTAAAAAAAGTGCTTTACGCAAACAATTGGCTATTTTAAAGCCTTCAGCCACGCTGGGAGAGATCTTCACCCCGATTTATAATGATCAGGTTAACTCCGTCTACCTTAATTTCCCGTTAACCTATACAATAAAGAATCTGACGCTCTATTCTGAATTGAATATCTCAAAACCGATGAATGTTCCCGTTTATATGATCAGCCAGGCAGTGGTCTTCTTTTCAGCCGGGATTTCCTATTCATTTAAATTGTAATATTCATACCACTCCCTTGAGTAAAGGTCAGAAAGTCAGTTTTATTTAACTTATCCGTGGCGTATGTCACCCTTTTTATTTTTTGGTGTGTCCTTTGGGTACGTTTTAATTGCCTTGACAAGGCTTTTCAGAACGAACCAAAACAATTCATGCTAAATTTATGGTTAAATTTTTAACAGTTCTGTTTGTATTAATTCTTCATGGCTGTTTTTCCGGTCTCCATGCCCGGGTGTCCCTCGCGAATCAATTTAGTAATAACATGGTAATTCAACGTGAACTAAAGATCCCTGTTTGGGGGAATGGCGCTCCCGGTGAAAAAATCACAGTAACCCTTGGGAAAAATAGCGCTCAAACGACAACCGGTTCGGGCGGCAGGTGGGAAGTAAACCTTAAGCCGATGAAAGCCGGCGGCCCATATACCCTTAAAGTAACCGGTGAAAATGTTGTGGAATTTTCAAATGTGCTTCTGGGGGATGTCTGGATCTGCGCCGGTCAGTCAAATATGGAGTTACCCGTGCGCCGGAGCACAAATTCAGTAAAAGAGATTGCAAATGCCAATCATCCCGGGATACGGTTGTTTACGGTTGATCATGTGGCAAACGCCGATAGCACCAGGGATAATGTGAAGGGTCAGTGGCTGCAATGCACTCCTGCCACAATTGGCGGTTTCACCGCCGCTGGATATTATTTTGGCCGGGCTGTTGAGCGCCAAATCAATGTTCCTGTAGGATTGATCAATCTCGGGTGGAATGCGACACGCATTGAGGCCTGGACCAGCAGAAACGCATTAAAGCGTCTCGAAAGCGGGAAAAAGGAGGTCGAAGGCTACGAGAGTTCCGCTCCGCGGGATGACCTTCAGGCCATGAAAAACTATACCGAAAAGCTAAACGAGTATAAATTGGCTGTTTCAAAGGGAAATACGACTTTGGAACCCCCTGAACGACCAAGACCAGCGCGAAGAGTCCCTTCTTCGGTAGGCTCGCTTTATAATTATATGGTATATCCTTTTATCCATTTCCGAATCAAAGGGGTGATCTGGTATCAGGGGGAGGCGAATGCCAAAAGCGCTGAAAGCGCCATCGAATACAGGAAGCAACTTCCCAATATGATCAAAAACTGGAGAGATGACTGGGGCCAGGGAGATTTTCCTTTTATTTTCGTGCAACTCCCAAATTTTCAATCGTCCGGATTCTGGCCCTTGATGAGAGAATCGATGTTGCAAACCTACCTGTCAGGAAAAAAAACAGGGATGGCTGTGACGATTGATGTGGGGCACAAAACGGATATCCACCCTTCAAACAAGCAGGATGTCGGCTACAGGCTGGCACTTCAGGCGCTCGATATCGCCTATAAAAAGAAAAACATGGTCAGTCAGGGGCCGGTTTTCAAGTCGGTAAAGATCAGAAACGGTGAAGCTATACTTTCGTTCGGCCATACCGGAAGCGGTTTAAAGACAAAGAAAAACGAACTGACAGGTTTTAAAATTGCCGGAAGCGACCACCGGTTTTATGAGGCCCAAGCAATCATTTCAGATCATAAGGTAGTTGTCTCAAGCAGCAGGGTTAGCGTGCCGGTGGCTGTAAGATATGGCTGGGAAGATTACCCTGATTGCAGTCTGTACAACAGGGAGAATTTACCGGCGACACCGTTTCGGACCGATACCTGGAGTGATTAACTGAGGTTTAATATTTTTCTCCGTGAACCAGGTGTTTTGTGTTTTAATGGTTATTTATTCCTGCCATTGATTCACCAGCCCAATGGAATACGGAGAAATCTGATGAATTAACCTTAATGCCGGTAGGGAGAAGAGTTGTCATTTTCATCTGTTTTCTGCCTGGATCGTATATCTTCAGCGATTAAAAAGCTAATTTTAAACAGTTCTTTGGTTGTTGGGTAAAATAACCCTTTAAGGTATAATTACAAAAACTTGAAAAAATGAGATACGTATTGCGGCCCGGTTTAATTATCATCGTTATTTGCCTCTTACTGGTTGGAGAAAAGCTGTTTGCGCAGGATGGCGCCCCCTATAAAAATCCTGCTATTCCAATTGATCAGCGTGTTGAAGACCTTCTTTCGCGAATGACTCTCAAAGAGAAATTCTGGCAGATGTTCCTGATCCCGGGTGATCTCAGCGATGGGAAAGAACATTATAAAGATGGTGTTTTTGGTTTTCAGGTAGCCGCACATCCGCAGTCTGAAAGCGCTTCAGGGCAGATGCTAAGCTATGATGCCGGTTCAAACGGAGCCGAGACGGCTAAATTAATCAATAAAATACAGGCGTTTCTGATGACAGAGACCCGTCTGGGTATTCCTATGATTCCTGTTGATGAAGCCTTGCACGGTCTGGTGCGCGAAGGGGCAACGGCGTTTCCCCAATCCATCGCACTGGCTGCTACATTCGATACCACGTTAATGGCAAAGGTTGGGAATGCTGTCGCAATGGAGGTTAAAACACGGGGATTGAGAGACATCTTATCGCCGGTTATCAACCTGGCTACGGATGTGAGATGGGGAAGGACGGAAGAAACCTATGGCGAAGATCCGGTACTCAGTGCGAAGATCGGGGTTTCCTATGTCCGTGAGTTCGAGAAGATGGGAATTATAACCACACCCAAGCATTTTGTGGCCAATGTCGGCGATGGTGGGAGAGACAGTTATCCGATCCATTTGAGCGAAATGGCGTTGGAGGAAGGTGTTCTTTATCCGTTTAAAGAGGCCTTTCTGAACGCCGGTTCCCGTTCTGTGATGACCTCCTATAATTCGTTAAACGGCTCGCCATGTACGGCAAATAATTGGTTATTAAATAAAAAGCTTAAGGAAGAGTGGGGGTTTAAAGGCTTCGTCATTTCTGATGCAGGTGCAACTGGTGGCGCGAATGTGCTTCATTTCACCGCTGCAGATTATGCCGAATCCACAAAAAATGCAATCGAAAACGGACTCGATGTGTTGTTTCAGGGATCTTACGATCATTATCCCCTTTTCTGGAAGGCTTTCGAGACAGGAATGATCGCGCAAAAAACAATCGACAATGCGGTGCGCCGTATCCTTCGGGCCAAATTTGAACTGGGTCTTTTTGAGAATCCGTATGTCGATCCGGAACAGGCCAAAATATGGAACAACCATCCCACACACCGCGCACTGGCTATGAAAGCTGCCGAAGAGGCTATTGTTTTGCTGAAAAATGACAAAAAGATATTGCCGGTCTCTTCTGAAATTAAATCGATTGCGATCATTGGGAAGGATGCAGAAGAGGCCCGTTTGGGTGGATATAGCGGACCCGGGGTCAACAACGTATCTATCCTGGAAGGTATAAAAAAACTCACTGCCGGTAAAGTAAAGATTTCTTATGCCTCTGGTGGTGAGCGGAAAACAGATCATTTTTCAAACATCCCCTCTGAATACTTATCTTGTAAAGATAATGGCAAATCAGAACAGGGACTTTGGGGCGAATATTTCAGCAATCCCAAATTCGAAGGCGATCCTGTTATGACCAGAAGGGATGGTGCGATAGCTTTTGGGTGGACTCTTTTCTCTCCAAATCCTAAAATTCCTTATGATTGGTTTTCTATCCGGTGGAATGGGAAGATAAAGGCTCCACGGACCGGCGAAATTCAGATTGGGGTCAGGGGGAACGACGGTTACCGGTTATATCTCAATAATCAGCTGGTGATTGACTGCTGGAGAAAGCAATCGTTTGGAACACACACAATACCATTTCATTTTGAAAGTGGGAAAGAGTACGATATACGTCTTGAATATTTTGAAACGGCCGGCAATGCGCGCTTAAAGCTGGTGTGGGATGCCTCAGATAATGATGCTGTTCTAAAAGAAAACATCGCCAAGGCGGTAGATCTGGCGCGCAATTCCGATATGGCAATTATTGTAGCCGGTATTAACGAGGGTGAATTCTCCGATCGTGCGATGCTTTCCCTGCCGGGGAATCAGGAGGAATTGATCTGTGAGGTTGCCAAAGTGGGTAAGCCAACCATCGTTCTTCTGGTGGGCGGAAGTGCAGTTACGATGTCCGGCTGGATGGATAAAGTAGGCGGGATTATGGCCCTCTGGTATCCAGGCGAGGAGGGTGGCAATGCCGTTGCCAGGGTGCTTTTCGGTAAATGTTCCCCCTCGGGGCGGACTCCTGTTACCTGGCCGCTGAATGAGGCGCAGCTTCCGCTGGTCTACAATCATAAACCAACAGGCCGGGGTGATGATTACAATAACCTCAGCGGACAACCCCTTTTCCCGTTCGGATTCGGATTGAGTTACACCTCTTTTGAATACTCGGGTCTCACCTTTGATAAGAAGGAGCTAACAGCCAATGAATCTGTTCTGGCTACATTCAGGATAAAAAATACGGGAAAATACGAAAGTGACGAGGTGGTCCAGCTCTATATCCGGGACGTACTTGCATCGGTAGCCCAGCCGGTCATCGCATTAAAGGATTTTCAGCGGGTCCGTTTAAATCCGGGTGAAGAGCAGACCCTGTCGTTCCGGATTACACCCAAAATGCTCTCTCTGCTCAATGCTGATCTGAAACGGATTGTTGAGCCGGGGGAATTCAGGATCTTAGTCGGATCATCATCGAAAGATATCAGACTTAGGGAGATTATAACCGTGAAATAGAAATACAATGAAAAACACTTTTTTACTTTTTGCACTCTTGTTGCCGGCTTTTATGGTGGCCCAGCCTCTTGAAAAACAGAAGAAATCTGACCTCTCCAAAGACCGGGTGTTGTATACCGTAGGTTATGCTCACCTGGATACCGAGTGGCTTTGGGATTACCCCACCACGATTAATGAGTATATCAAAAATACGATGGAGGAGAATTTTTTATTGTTTGAAAAATATCCCGATTATGTGTTCAATTTTACCGGTACGCGTCGCTATAATATGATGAAGGAGTATTATCCGGAGATGTATCAAAAAGTTAAGGAGTACGTCAAAGCTGGAAGGTGGCATGTTTCCGGCTCCTCGGTGGATGAGGGAGAGGTAAATATATCCTCTTCGGAATCGCTGATCCGCCAGGTTTTATATGGAAATGATTTTTTTCAGAAAGAATTTGGGGTCGTCAGTCAGGATTATATGTTGCCCGATTGTTTTGGTTTTTTGGCCAATACCCCTTCGATCTGGCACCATTGCGGTTTACTGGGTTTCTCGACCCAGAAATTAACCTGGAATGCCGCTGTGGATCTCCCCTTTAATATTGGCATTTGGAATGGTCCTGACGGGAAAGGGGTTATTGCCGCCCTCAATGCTACCGAATATGGCGGAGCGATTAAAAAACGTCTGGATCAGGACAGTGCGTGGAGCGCCCGTCTGGATGACAATTATAAAAAATATGGGTTTGCATTTGATTATCGCTACTATGGAGTTGGTGATAATGGTGGCGCACCCCGCGAAACCGATGTCCGGCATGCTGTGGGGAGTTTAAATCATTCTGACAGCAAGTTTAATGTTGTTTTATCCTCTTCCGATCAGATTTACAAAGAGATTACCCCCGAAATCCGTAAGAAACTTCCGGTCTATTCGGGTGATCTGTTGCTTATTGAGCATAGCGCAGGTTCTCTCACCTCGCAGTCATTCATGAAACGGATGAACCGGAAGAATGAAATTCTGGCACAATCGGCTGAACAGCTCTCCTCGGTTGCGACTGCGCTTACGGGCGCCGAATATCCTTTGACAAAACTCAATAACGCGTGGAATCTTGTTTTGGGGAGTCAGTTTCATGATATTCTTCCCGGAACATCCATTCCAATCGCTTATACTTATGCCTGGAATGACGAATTTATTGCTGCAAACGGGTTCTCCGGATCAGTAAAAAGCGGATTAACCGGTGTCTCCTCTCAACTAAATACTCAGGTAAGGGGAAGATCCGTTGTGGTTTACAATCCGGTGGCAATCAACAGGAGCGACATAGTTACTGCCGAGATTGATTATCCCGTTATGCCCGAAAATATAAAAGTGGTTGCTCCAAATGGTAAGGAGGTTCCTTCACAAATCCTCTCCAAAAACGGGAATAAGCTCAGGTTTATTTTCACGGCACAGGTTCCTTCCCTTGGAATGTCGGTATTCGATATTCAGGAAACGAAGGATTCACCTGCAACCAATACTAAACTTGCGGTAACACCCAATTCAATTGAAAACCAGTATTACAGGGTAATTGTTGGTCAAAACGGGGATATTACAAGTATTTTTGATAAAACGCTGAAAAAGGAGTTGCTTACAAAACCGGCACGTTTGGAATTCCTGCATGAAAAGCCGGGTTACTGGTCGGCCTGGAACATGGACTGGAATGACCGTAAAAATCCTCCTATTGACTACCTGGACGGTAACGCCACCCTGAAAATCAGTGAGCAAGGATCTGTTCGCGTTGCGCTTGAGGTTACCCGTAAAAAACGTAATTCTGAAATTACGCAGATCATCAGTCTTGCTGCCGGAGAGGCCGGTAAGCGGGTTGAAGTGACCAGTAAAATCGACTGGCAGTCAACAGGTGTGTGCTTAAAAGCAGCTTTCCCGCTGGTCGCTGATAACGAAAATGCCACCTACAATATCGGGGTCGGTACCATTCAGCGGAATACAAACCATCCCAAGAAGTTCGAAGTACCCTCAAAGCAGTGGTTCGACCTGACCGACAAATCGGGGAAATTTGGGGTTTCCATACTCGAGGATTGTAAATTCGGCTCCGATAAACCCGACAATAACACGTTGAGACTTACCCTGCTTTATACCCCGGAAGCGCATCACGATTTTGCCCACCAAAGTTCCCAGGATTGGGGTATCCACGATGTGAAGTATGGTATCTACAGTCACAAGGGAAACTGGTCCGAAAGCGAAGTCCCCTGGCAGGCTGAATTTCTGAACAAACCGCTGATCGCCTTTGAGGCCCCAAAACATACCGGAAAACTGTCAAAAACCGCCTCTTTTTTAAGTTTTAACACCTCTAAGGTGGGCTTGATGGCCTTTAAGAAGGCTGAAAACAGTGATTATTTTATTGTCCGCCTCAACGAATTATTGGGTAAAGATCAAAAAGGGCAGAGCGCCAAATTCTTTGCAAAGATTGAAGATGCCTTTGAGGTGAACGGACAGGAGCAAAAAATCGGACCAGCCGATTTCTCGGCTGAAATGCTCAAATTCGATATTTCGCACTATACCATCCGCAGCTTCGCCGTGAAGTTTGCCACTGCCGTTGGTGAAAAGAGCAGCCAGAATCAGCTTGATTTGCCATATAATCAGGATGTGGTAAGCTTCGACAGGAACCGGGCCGATGGCAACTTTGATAACCGGGAGAGTTACCCGGCAGAACTTTTCCCTCAGGAAATTGTGAGTGAGGGGATTCATTTCAAAATGGGGGGTACCACCGATGAGGAGAATAATGTGGTCGATTGCAAAGGGCAGACTCTTGCACTCCCGGCAGGGTACAATAAGATATATATTCTGGCAGCTGGTGCCGGCGATATCCGGGGTGAGTTTCTTGCTGGCACTCAACCGGTAAATTTGCCTATCCAAAACTGGACAGGATTTGTCGGGCAGTTCTACCAACGTCTATTTGCTGTGAATAAGCGGGATGTAACTAAAGTGCAGTCCCCATTTGTAAAAGATGGTAATATTGCCTGGTTTGCATCGCACTCCCATCTGCGGTATCCGACTAAAAATGAGGCGTATAAATATTGCTACATTTATAAATATGAAATTAATTTGCCTAAAGACGCCACAACGATTACCCTTCCTAAGAATGATAAAATAAAGGTCTTTGCAATTACACTGGCTCAGAAAACGGGTGATGATATTCAGGTTCTGCAACCATTGACAGACGACTTTAAGGAGAATAAACCATATAAGCTTAGAAATTAGAGTACAGGAAACTGTTTATATTTCATTTTTTATGGAAAGACGTCAGTTTGTAAAAAGGTCAGCCTTATCCGGAACAGGGATTATGGCTGGTGCAAACCTGTTGAAGAGCGCTCCGGCCTGGATGCCTGATCCTGCGAAGCCTTTAACGATTAAAGGAAACAGGTTTGTCACCCTTTGTATCATGATCCGCACCACTCCATGGGAAGTTTCGCGGGATGTTAAGCTGCATCCCCGGGATGAAGCCAAGTGGCATAAACTCGAAGGTGTTCGGGCGATGCGGGAGGCGTTTGCCCGAAACAATCCGGATGGTCGCCTCACCTGGGGATTCACCCTTAATGCGTTGGAGGATAAACGGAAGAATTATTGTGAAATCAGGGACTACGTCGTTGAATGTCAGCATAAGTATGGCGATGAAGTTTCCTATTTTCCGGGCTATTTCCCCGCCATGTATCTTCCCCGGGAGAGGGTGAACCGCGAGATGACTGAAGCGATCCAGATTATCTCTGATTTTGTGGGAAATGGTTACCGTCCGCAATCGATTATTGGCGGGTTTTTATCTGCAGATACGTTGAGGTATTTGTCAGAAAAAGAGAATATTCATGCGGCTCATGCAGTAATCTGGAGTCAGCATAATGTCGATGGCGGAGGTGCCGATGGTTCTCCTTCTTATCCTTTTTATCCCTCCACAGAACATTTCTGCAAGCCTGCGCAGGGTAAAAGTGACTTTATTGACTGCGTAAACCTCGATGGATGGACCATGGATTTTATTTGCGCCCGTCAAAGCGGGACCAATGGACCTGGTATTAAGGGATATAACAGTCGCCGGGGCGTGGGTCCCATTGAGACCTATCTTGGTTATGGGCCGGAACTTGGGCACAGGGAGGTAATGCATACGCAGGCCCTGCATTTTGATACCGGTTTTGAGCTGAACGGATTTGGGTGGGTCACCAATATCTGGGAAGCGCAGTTACTTTATGAAATGGGGAAGGATATCATTTGTAACTCCCTTGAGATGTGGGTTACCGATACCAAAAAGCGGTGGCCCGATACGCACTTCGTCACTTTTGGGGAGTATGGGAATCTTTGGAGAAATCAATTCAACACCAATGATGACTGGAACTACCGGTTTAATGAGCGGGGCTCAGGGCTCGGAGATTCTTATAATAATCTGGAAATCAACTGGTACATGAACAAGAAGTTTCGTCTGGCCATTTTGCACGACTGGCATCATCGCACACCATTGCAGGTGATTGATTTTACCCGATACGACTGGCGTGCTTCTGAACCACCCGATCCCAGCCCGGCAAAACCATTTAAAGACTGGAGTTTAATCAACCGGATAAACCAAAAAGGGCTTAGGGCACAGGATAAACCTATCCGGTTAAGCGAACTGAAGGCTGAAGAAAAAGAGTTGATTTCCGGCTATTATCCGGAATTGAAATTTTAAAACAGATGAAGTACAAATAGAAAATAGAGTTTTTAAGAAGTTGTCTAAAAATCTTTTTACCGCCGGGTTGCGCTGAGAAGGCGCTGATTTATTCAAAGTTAAAAGCCATTTTGGGGCTTTGCATTTGAGAATAGCCAGTTGGCAGATTTTGTTGCAGGTGATTCGCTTTTAGCCGGTCTATTGGTTTATGAAAACAATGAAACAACAGGTTTGTATGAAAAAAACGTTAATGTTTTTAATAGGTGTGTTACTTAGTATAAATTTCTGTTTTTCGCAAACTGTAACCCGGAATATCAGGACCCCTGAATACCGGGAATTGCAGAAAAGACTCTGCACGGGATGGAACACCTGGTATAACCATAGTTTTATGTCGCATGTTCTGCTCCCGGAAGGTTTTTCCATCAATATTTGTGTGGCACGCCCCGGACTTTGGGAAAGCGGTTATCTGCGGGAGAATTACAAGGGCTCCAAATCGCTTCCCCGTCCTGAGGAGGTTAAGCCCGGTCTTAGATCGGATGACGGCAGTTATACCAGTCTTGAAATGAAATTCAAGGATGAGGTAATTAAAGTACAAAGTGCCGCTGATGGAGAAGATCAGCTGATTTTGATTACTCCTGAAAAGCCGTGCAGGAATCAGCTTATCATTGAGGCCGGATTGCCATGGGACAAGCCGGGATTGATTGGCGTTGAGGATAACCGGCTTTTGGGGAAATTCCCGGATCGTACAATTTTGGTAAATACCACGGAGGCACCCATTAAGGACGGATATGTGGTCTCCTATAATCCCCATCTCACCATACCCTTGAAAAAGGAGGTAGGAATCTATACCGGGAAATCCAGAACCCTGGCAGAGATTAAAGCAGTCATTGAAAAAAACAGGGCGGTTCAACAGAAAAGGGTGGACAGTTACGGTAAATTGTCCGAGGCCTTTAAGGCCATGCAAACCATTCTTGCATGGAATACCATTTATGATGCCCCCAATAACCGGGCGATTACACCGGTCAGCAGGTACTGGAATTATACCTGGGGAGGGTTCGTCCTTTTCGACTGGGATACCTATTTTGCAAGTTATATGTGTTCGATGTTCAACAAGGATCTGGCTTATGCGAATGCTATCGAAATCACCAAGGCGATTACCCCCGATGGTTTTATTCCCAATTACCAGGCGCCGTTTGGAGTAACTTCATGGGACAGGTCGCAACCACCTGTCGGAAGTTTAATCATTTTTGAGATTTATAAACGGTACAGGGAGAAATGGTTGCTTAATGAAGTTTATGACGAGTTGCTTTCGTGGAACCGGTGGTGGGCAAAAATCCGGGACGTGAATGGTTTTCTGGCCTATGGCTCAAATAATGTTCCCGATAGCCTGCGCACCATTGAGAAGCATAATATTCAGGCTGCCAGATACGAATCACTCGATAATTCACCCATGTATGACGACATCCCTTTCAACAAGACGACTCACACCATGGAGCTCGCCGATGTGAGCCTGATGAGCTACTATGTGATGGATTGTAATGCTTTGTCGAATATCGCAGCAGTATTGGGCAAAAAATCTGATATTATAGAACTTGGGGAACGTTCCGCAAAATACACCCGTAAATTACTGACTATGTGGGACGAGGATCAGGGTATTTTCCTGAACCGGCGCCTCGATACGGATGAAAAGTCTTACCGGGTCTCACCAGCCAATTTTTATCCGATGCTGGCTAAGGTTTGTTCGCAGAAACAGGCCGAGATGATGATCAAAAAGCAATACTTCAATCCTGCAAAATTCTATGGCGAATATGTGATCCCTTCGATTTCACGTGATGACCCGGCCTTTAAGGATAACAGCTACTGGCGGGGACGGATCTGGGCGCCCATGAACTTTCTGGTCTATCTTGGAATGCGGAATTATGACCTTCCGGAAGCCCGAAAGGATATGGTGGAAAAGTCTATGGCATTGTTCATGAAATCGTGGAAAGAGAATGGCGCGGTATATGAAAATTACAACAGCGTAACCGGCGAAGGTGGGGATAAAGTTAGTGCCGACCCTTTCTACCATTGGGGCGCCCTGCTGGGATTTATGTCATTTATTGAAAATGGATATATGGATTCGCCAAAATGACCTTATTTATCCGTGATGATAATTTTAAAATCAGGGATGTCTCCTAACCCGCTTTACCCTGAGTTCCGCGGAGGAGGCGCAAAGAGTCGCAGAGTTATTTGTTCAAAATAAATGCGAAGCGATCTTACAAGTTTTTATTGTGCCCCGTTTATAACAAATGCAGTATATGTCAAAAGATTTACTCTCACAGATTAATTTAGTATAGATCATCTATCATGAAGTTTTTGCCAGTAATCGGTATTGTGTTTTCCCTGCTGACCATCTCCTGGATTGCTCCCGCTGAGCGGAAAATCGATCTTTCCGGAACCTGGAGGTTTGCCATTGACAGGAAAGACAAGGGAATCACGGAGAGATGGTTTAATAAATCGCTGACTGATAAAGTTATACTTCCGGGCTCCATGTCAACCAACAGGAAGGGTGATGACATCACATTAAAAACCAAATGGACCGGGCAGATTGTCGACAGTTCATTTTATAAAAGTCCGGCTTATGCGAAATACCGTGAGCCAGGGAATATTAAAATTCCGTTTTGGCTCCAATCGCTGAAACATTACCAGGGAGCTGCGTGGTATCAGAAAGAGGTAATCATTCCCGCTAACTGGAAAGGGGAGGAGATCACCCTGTTTCTTGAGCGGTGTCACTGGGAAAGCCGTTTATGGATTGATGATCATGAAATTGGCATGCGCAATTCGCTGGGAACTCCCCATCGGTACGATCTGACCCGGACACTTACCCCGGGTAAACATGTGCTTACCGTATGCATCGACAACCGGACCAGGGGGATCGATCCGGGGCTCAATTCCCACAGTATTTCAGACCACACCCAGACGAACTGGAACGGGATGGTGGGGGAAATGTATCTTCAGGCCAGGGCTCCTATAAACATTCCTGATATTCAGATTTATCCAGACATTGATCAGAAAAAGATAACAGCTAAAATCAGGATAAATAATCGGACAGGTAAGCCGGCCAAAATAAAATTGAGTTTGTCTGTCAACGGGGCTGGGACTCCACCGGGGCAGACCTCTGAATTCGGTGTGGTTTCCGGTGAAAATCTCTTGTCGCTGGACTACCCAATGGGTGAAAGCGTAAGGCTTTGGAGTGAATTTCATCCGGCGCTTTATCGTCTGACTGCGGTTTTAACCGATCTGAGTTCGCTGAAATGCGATACCTTCAGAAGCGCTTTTGGAATGCGTGAGTTCAAAGCGGTGGGGAAGCAAATTCAGGTTAACCATCAGCCCGTCTTTCTGCGCGGAACCCTCGAATGTGCCATTTTCCCCAACACGGGGTTTCCTCCGACAAAACCGGAAGATTGGTTGAGGATATTCAGGATTTGTCGTGCGCACGGGCTGAACCACATGCGTTTTCACTCGTGGTGCCCCCCTGAAGCGGCTTTCGATGCTGCCGATCAGGCGGGCTTTTACCTCCACCTCGAATGTTCTTCATGGGCCAATAACTCCTCTGCGATAGGGGATGGAAAACCGATTGATCAGTATATCTATGATGAGAGTCAGCGAATGGAGGAAACCTATGGAAACCATCCCTCTTTTTGCATGTTGGGCTATGGAACAGAACCCGGAGGTGGAAACCAGGTTAAATACCTGACAGAATTTGTCAGTTTTTGGAAAAACAGGGATAACCGTCGGATTTACACTTCAGGTGCAGGATGGCCGACACTTGAGGTGAACGATTTTATGGGACTGGCAGAAGCGCGAATTCAACGATACGGCGAAGGTTTAAAAAGTATTATCAACGCTTTGCCACCAAACAGCGATTATGACTGGTCGTCCAGAATTGCAAAACTAAAAATGCCGGTTATTGGCAATGAGATTGGTGAATGGTGCGTATATCCGGACTTTAAGGAGATTTCAAAATATACAGGGGTTGTCCGCGCCAAAAACTTCGAGATTTTCCGGGAAACCCTAAAGGAACATGGCATGGAGCACCTGGCCGACAGTTTTTTGATGGCCTCAGGGAAGTTGCAGGCACTTTGTTACAAAGCCGAAATCGAAGCTGCTTTTCGCACCCCGGAATTCGGCGGTTTTCAGCTGCTCGACCTGCACGATTTTCCGGGACAGGGAACCGCACTTGTCGGGGTGCTCAATGCATTCTGGGAAGAGAAGGGTTATATTTCACCAAAGGAGTACAGCCATTTTTGTAATTCCACTGTTCCGCTTGTCCGGATGAAGAAATTTATATTCACTAATGACGCGAATTTAGAGGCCGGTGTTGAGGTCGCTCATTATGGAGCGTTCCCTCTCCTTGCCAGTAAAACTGCCTGGAAAATTTCAGACTCCTCCGGAAAAATTCTTAAACAGTCAACAATGACTTCGGCGGATATCCCTGTGGGTGGCATAACCCGGCTTGGAAGAGTATTCTGGCCCTTAAAATCCATCAAATCTCCCGCTAAATTCACCCTTGAGGTGACTGTTGATTCATTTACCAACCGCTGGGACTTCTGGGTTTATCCTGTCAGTAAGGCAAAAATCGCCGGCGGGGATCAAATTAAAATTGTTTCAGCGCTGGATCAGGATTCAAAAAACTTTCTGGAACAGGGGGGTACCGTATTACTGACATTCAAAAGAGGGTCATTAAAACCAGCGTTTGGCGGAAAAATTGCTGTGGGTTTCTCCTCCATTTTCTGGAATATGGCCTGGACACAAAAGCAGGCCCCGCATACCCTTGGAATACTCTGTGATCCAAAACATCCGGCCCTGGCGGAATTCCCGACCGAATATCATAGCAACTGGCAGTGGTGGGATGCGATGAGTCATTCGGTTGCAATTGATCTGACCAGTTTTCCACAAACGGTTAAGCCAATCGTACGCGTAATTGATGACTGGTTTACCAATCGTCCGCTGGCCCTGCTGTTCGAAGCAAAGGTGGGGAGAGGTAAGGTACTCATTTCGGGTATTGATCTGCAGGGCGACCTCACTAACCGGCCCGAAGCGCAGCAGTTGCTATACAGCCTGGAAAAATACATGAATGGCCGTCGGTTTAATCCAACCGTTGAATTGGATGCGGATACGATTAATAATCTGATTAATTTATAAGAATTGTAACGGATAAATTGGTTTAGTCTGAACAAAAAAGCAAATAAATGATTCAAAAACAGGAAATTAATAAAGTTGGGAAGCTCTTCCTCTCTCTTTTCGGAGTGGCCATTGCAGGTATGCCTGTTATGGCCAAAGCGCATAAGAATCCGAATATTATCTTTATTCTGGCTGATGATCTTGGCTATGGCGATGTGTCGGCGTTAAATGAGCAGTCAAAGATTCACACGGTAAATATTGATCGCCTGGCGCAGCAAGGTGTTGTATTTACCGATGCGCACTCCAGTTCGGCGGTCTGTACCCCAACGCGGTACGGAATATTGACCGGGCGGTACAACTGGCGTTCAACCTTGAAAAGCGGTGTTTTGATGGGATACAGTCAGGCGCTGATCCCTCACGACCGGAAAACCATCGCCGCTGTTCTAAAGGAAGAGAACTACCAGACTGCCTGCATCGGCAAGTGGCATTTGGGGTGGGAGTGGAATAATATTGCAAAAGGAAAGGATAGCATCAATTATTCCAGGGCAATAAAAAATGGTCCTACGACCCTGGGATTCGATTATTTCTACGGAATTTCAGGATCGCTGGATATGGACCCCTATGTCTATGTGGAGAATGATATGCCCACTGCATTGCCAAACCGGATAACTCAGAGTTCCGGAATGAAAACATGGCGCAAGGGGCCGACAGCCTCTGATTTTGACCACGAACAGACTTTGCCCAATATCATTAGCCGGGCTGAAAAATATATCGGGACGAAGTCGAAGGATAAACAACCGTTTTTCCTCTATCTGGCGCTTCCGGCTCCGCATACACCAATCCTTCCGATCAAGGAGTTTCAGGGGAAATCGGGACTCAATCCGTATGGTGATTTTGTGCTGATGGTCGATGCAATGGTGGGGAAAGTGATGGAATCGATCGATCGGGCCGGGATCAGCGATAATACGATTCTTGTTTTTGTCTCTGATAACGGATGCAGCCCATCGGCGAATTTTGCCGAACTGAAGGCCAAAGGGCACAATCCAAGCTATATTTACCGGGGTCATAAGGCCGATCTGTTTGATGGCGGACACCGTATCCCATGTATTGTCAGGTGGCCCGCAAAGGTGAAACCACATCAGGTGGATCAGACCATTTGTCTGAACGATTTCTTTTCGACTTTTTCTGCAGTGACCGGTTATCGGGTAAAAGATAATGAGGGGGAGGACAGCTATAATATTTTATCGCTGATCCTCAAGACAAAACCTCAGAAAGATATCCGCGAGGCGACGGTACATCATTCCATCGATGGTAAATTTACGATTCGCAAAGGGGACTGGAAACTATTATTTTCAGCGGGCTCCGGAGGCTGGAGTTCCCCTAAAGCGAATGAGAAAAACTATAAACTGCTTCCGCCACTTCAGCTTTACAACATGAAAACAGACCCCGGGGAGAGCAAAAATCTGTGCGATGAATATCCTGATGTTGTCAGGGAATTGAACTCCTTGATGATTAAGTATATCGAGGATGGGCGAAGCACTCCGGGGAAACCTCAGAAAAATGATGGTAAGGAAATAGTATTATAAAATATGTAATTGATTGATTATGAATAGATCATCATTGATATTGTCGGTCGCTTCCTTAGGGGCAATAGCCTCTCCAACTTTCGCAAAAACGCAACAACCTCAGAAGCCAAATATTTTGTTTATCCTGGCAGACGATTATGGCTGGAAAGATATGAGTTGTTCAGGCAGTAAATACTACGAGACTCCAAATCTCGACCGGCTGGCTGCCGAAGGGGTCCGATTTACCCGTGCCTATTCAAATTGTTCGGTTTGCAGCCCTTCACGGGCAAGTATACTGACAGGGCAATACCCTCCCAGACACGATATCACCAATTTTATTGGTGCACCTTCGGGTGAAGAGTGGCGGAAAACAAATCGTTTTTCCAAGTTATTACCTCCTGATTATGCCCGTAATCTGTCGTCAAATTCAATCACATTTGCCCGGGTGCTTCGCCAGAATGGGTATAAAACGTTCTTTGCAGGGAAGTGGCACCTGGGGAGTAAAGGTTCCTACCCCGAAGATCATGGTTTTGATATTAACAAAGGTGGGTATGAGGCAGGCAGTCCGGCAAAGGGATATTTTTCGCCCTATAACAACCCCAAACTTACCAACGGACCTGCCGGGGAGGATCTCTCCATTCGTCTTGCCAGGGAAACGGCAGGTTTTATAAAGGAGCAAGTCACAGCAAACAAAAATCAGCCTTTTTTGGCTTACCTCTCTTTTTATGCCGTTCATGCACCGATTCAGACCACCCAGAATCGGTGGTCATACTTTAGAGCCAAAGCGGATAAACAAGGGATCAAAACTTCCGGTTTTGTTTTTGACCGGACCCTGCCCGTACGTCAGGAGCAGGATAACCCCGTTTATGCCGGTCTGGTGCAGCAAATGGACGATGCGATCGGCATTGTTCTCGATCAGCTTAAGGTACTTGGGCTCGACACGAATACCCTGGTTGTTTTTACCTCTGATAATGGAGGGGTTTCCTCCGGGGATGCTTTTTCAACTTCAAATCTTCCACTCAGGGGCGGTAAGGGGCGGCAATGGGAAGGGGGAACCCGCGTGCCGCTGATCATCCGCTGCCCGGGTGTCGAACAGGGTAAAACCTGTGATGTACCCGTAATTGGAATCGATTATTTCCCAACCATATTGGATTATCTGGGGCTGTCTCCAGATCCCCGGAGTCTGCTTGACGGGGTAAGCATTCTTCCCCTTTTGCATGGACAGAAAATTGACAACCGTCTGCTTTACTGGCACTACCCCCATTATGGGAACCAGGGTGGCGAACCATCCTCATCAATCCTGGATGGCGACTGGAAACTGATCTTCTATCATGAGGATGGCCGCAACGAACTCTATAATCTGAAAACCGATGTGTCGGAATCTGAGCCCCTCAATGCCCAATTTCCCGAAAAGGTGAAAGAGCTTCGATTGAAACTCGACAAATGGCTTTCGGAGGTGAAGGCAAAAATGGCTTCAGCCGATCCTCTGTACGATCCGAATAAGGAAAATCAATATAAAGAGAAAAACAGGACTGTTACGTTGCAGAATGTTGAAAAAAGCAGAAAGCAGATGCTATCCGAAGATTACCAGCCAAATAAGGATTGGTGGGGAAGCAAAACCACAAATGATTAAAATTCAGATAATTTCAATGAAACTTGGACCGTGGTTAATTCTGCTCCTCCTTTTTCTTTTTCCCGGAATGGAAGCGATGGCTTTTCAGCTACTCTCGCCCGGTAAACTGATTAAGGTGGATATCCAGCAAGATGGCAAGTCGCTTCTTTATAATCTTTCCTGCAACGGAGAAGCACTGATAAAGTCTTCAAGACTCGGGTTACTGTCTGCCGGTGCAAATCTTAGCGAGGGTGATATCCGGCAAGCTGAATCTAATACGGTAAATCAAACATGGAGCCCCCTTTTTGGAAAAAACAGTTCAATCGTCAATCATTACAACGAATCGGTTTTTCATATTGAAACGGTATCGGGGATATTGGTTGAGCTAAGGGTTCGCGTTTATGATGACGGCGCTGCCTTCAGATATGAACTTGCCGCTCAAAAGGGGCTGACTGATGTCGAAATCGTTAAGGATATCACTGAGTTTAGGTTTGCCGCCGATTATATAGCCCGGGGAGTTGATCGAAATGTTGAAACTTCGGAGTTTCAACCTAAGCCTTTAAGCAAGATTTCATTCAGCAAGCTTCCCTTGCTGGTACAAACTCCATCCGCCTGGATTGCGATTAATGAAGCTTCAGTTTCTGATTTCAGTGAGGCTTTTCTGGCGAATAATGGGGGTAATTCCACCATGTCAGTAGATGTTGGGAAATCGGTCTGCCGGTTGCCCATGAAGACTCCATGGAGGGTTATTCAGGTTGGGGCCACGGCAGGAACCCTAATTGAATCGAATATCCTGGTCAATCTGAATGAAACCTGCAAGATTGAGGATCCTTCATGGATCAAACCCGGCAAGTCGATGTGGGACTGGCGCAATCACGGGGATACCATTAACGGATTCGTATACGGTATCAATGAAGCCTCCTATCGCCGGTTAATTGATTTTGCATCAGCTAATTCAATTCGCTACGTATTGTTCGATTCAGGGTGGTATAGCGACAAGGGACCCCAATATCCGCGGGATGATCCGGATATGCGGCAGATCATCCGCTATGCCGGTTCAAAAAACGTTGATGTTCTGCTCTATCTGGATCGGAGGCATGGTGGCAACCGGAACGGGTGGAGTCTTGATGCAGTGCTTAATACCTTTCAGCAATGGGGGGTTAAAGGGATCAAATATGGTTTCCTTGGAGGGGAGATCAGTGACCGCAAAACATTTGTGGATAGCACCCGAAGCATCACCCGTCTTTGCGCGAAATACCATATGCTGGTTGCTTTTCATGATAATCCGGTCCATCCGGGAGGTGAAGAGCGGACCTGGCCTAACCTGATTACCAGGGAGTATTGTCATGGACAGCAGGACAGCCGAAGATCATTTGGACCTGCCAAAGCAGTCACCGTCCCCTTTATCAATGGATTATCAGGGGCGCTGGATATGTCCAACGGATTCTATGATCTGGATGGTTTGCAAAACCGGCTAAAAGTCGATAAAAATGGATTGAACAGCACCGTGGCGGGTGAAAATGCAAGGTGTTTTATCAACTATACCCCGTTGCTTATACTTCCCGACAATGGGGATGAATATAGTAAAAAAAGCGACATGTTCAGTTTTATCAGGCAGATGCCCGATAGCTGGGATGAAACAAGGGTGATTTTGGGAGTGCCGGGTGAATCCATTGTCATTGCCAGAAGATCGGGGAGCGACTGGTTTTTAGGGGGACTCACCAATGAACAGGGACGAACATTAAGCATCCCGCTCTCATTTCTCTGTAAGGGAACCTATCGGGCTACGGTATTTAAAGACGGGAAAGATGCCCATTATATTACAAATAAACTCTCCTGCTCTGTGGAGGGGGTCGAGGTCGATCCGAATAAAACATTTCAGGCAGTCCTGGCTCCGGGTGGGGGATTTTGCATGATAATCCGAAAAATAGTCGCAAAATAAAAAAATCGATTAATCCATATAACTATGAAATGCACAAAGTTGTTCCTGCTGACCTTTTTTTTCCTCTCTTCGGTGAATCTGCTTTTTTCGCAGGCGAAGATTGATACCTTGAGGTACCAGCCTTTTGAGTGGAAGTCTGAAGTTCCGGCGGACAGTCCGTTTAAGTTATCCGGTGAGCTGAAAGGGATTAAACTCCTCGGTGTTAAAAGCGGATTTCATTATGGCGACACGTGGTATCCGACCTGGGCCGCGGATGGCAACCTGTATTCTCCATGGACCGATGGGACGACCAATGGAGTCAACTCATGGTCGAGTGGCTTTTTCAACAATGGGGAGGCTAACGGAGACGGGAATGTCACGCGGAAAGCAACCACCGGGCAGGCGGTCATCCGTGGCGATGATCCGATGCATCTCAAAGTTGAGGTGCTTGGTTTGTCGCAGGCCGACCCCTATCCCTACGGGGGCCGCTATCCCTGCGGAAGCCTGGTCTATAACGGAATATGGTATTACAGCACCTACTGTCTTTCCCCTTTCGGGATTACCCAATATGGCGATAAAAGCTACAACTGGCCGTTGTTAGGACCGGTGGTCGGTTTCCGGTACTCGGCTGATTTTGGGAAAACATGGATAGAAACGCCGCATAAACCTTCGAAACCACTCTTTAAAGAGACAGGTTTAGGCGGCTATCCGGTAAAAATAGGAACACCCCATTTTGTTGATTTTGGCAAAAATATGCAATATTCTCCCGATGGAAAGGCTTACCTGGTGGCGCATGGTTCTGACCAGAATACCGCTCAAAGTTCGTTTTACCACAACAGCTGGATTACCGGCGATCAGATTTACCTGTTACGGGTTACCCCTTCAGTCGAAAATATGAACGGCATGTCGAAATATGAATTTTATGCCGGAAAGGATGCAACGGGTGATCCAGTGTGGACGAGCGATTTTCAGAAAATCAGGCCATTGCTTGAGTGGCGCGATAATATGGGGTGTGTGACCGTCACCTATAATGCACCGCTTAAGAAATTCCTGATGTGTGTGACTGACGGCGGAAATACCTGCGCAAAGATGAGCACCTATATTCTTGAGTCTGAAAAATTGACCGGAGAATGGAAGATGGTGACCTATTTAAAGGATTTTGGGGAGCAGGCTTATTTTGTCAATATCCCTTCCAAGTTTATCAGCAAGGATGGGAAAACGGCATGGATGCTCTATTCGGGCAATTATGCAACCAACTGGAATGGGGAAAAGATTGCGGAAAATCCCCCGGGAAGCCATTACGGTATGGTATTTCAGAAATTTGAGTTCCTTACCGGTAAATGAGAAACGTCAATCCATAATGACATATTCAACCCCTTTGGGGCTGAGGGTTTAGGCTGATCGTTTCACCCCCGGTTCCGCAAGCTGCAATGAGGGTTATTCAAATATTGCCACTTCGCGGCAAATATTAGCAAATAGTTTTTTAGTAAAACGTCTCTTTCAAGAACAATCTAAAACGAACTAATTTACCTATTCATTGTAAGGGTAATGAAATAAGGCAATACCACGAAGTGGTTTAATCTTAATAACCCCCGGTGGAGCTTGCGGAACCGGGGGAATAGAATAAACAAACAACATCAGCCCCGAAGTGGGTTGAATATATTGAGTTTAATAATAAATGCAAAAATGAATTTGAACTATTTTTTAGCCCTCCTAGTATTAGCCGTTATTTCCGTAAAATCGGCGGTCGCGCAGAATCAGGTAAGTATTATTCCCCAGCCCTCCTCCATCGAACTTCAGAACGGGAAGTTTATCATTGATCTGAAAACGGTCATTTATACTGCAACCCGGGATACTGATTTGCTGAATGTTGCGGATAAATTAAATGACATCCTGCAACTTCACCTGGGTTACAGGCTCAGGATCGAAGATCTTTTGGCAGCGAAAAGTGGCATCCGGCTAATCCGGGATTCCGCGGTTGTTCACAAAGAGGGTTATAAAATGCAGATCAATAATCAGTTAATTGAAATACGGGGAAGCTCGGCAAAGGGGATATTTTATGGGATACAATCCTTACGGCAGCTGCTGCCTGTAAACAAGTCTCCAAAGGCGGCAGTTCCCGGTCTGAAAATTGAGGATGAACCCCGTTTCAGATGGCGGGGGATGCACCTCGATGTGGGAAGACATTTTTTCAATAAGGATGAGGTGATGAAATACATCGACTACCTGGCCATGTATAAACTCAATATCTTTCACTGGCACCTGACCGAAGATCAGGGGTGGCGGATCGAGATTAAAAAATATCCCAGGCTGACGGAGGTAGGTGCCTGGCGCGATAAGGTCGGCTTTGTACAAAATCAGAAAATAGGACTTAACCTCGATGACGGAAAGCCTTACGGCGGTTTTTATACGCAGCAGGAAATTCGGGAGGTTGTGGCTTATGCCGCCAAACGATACGTTGAAATTATCCCTGAGATCGAGATGCCGGGCCATTCGTTAGCCGCGATGAATGCATATCCTGAATTGTGCTGTTTCCCCAAAGAGTTAAAAAAATACACCGATGGTCCTGTGACTACCGATATTTATTGTGCAGGCAAAGAGGAGAGCTTTCATTTTCTGGAGAATGTGCTCAAGGAGGTTTTTGAGCTTTTCCCTTCCCACTATATCCATATCGGAGGCGACGAGGCCTTTAAGGCTAAGTGGAAGAAATGCCCGCTGTGTCAGAAACGGATTAAAGAGGAAGGGTTGAAAAATGAAGATGAACTCCAGAGCTGGTTTATCCGGAGGATGGAGAAATTCATTAATTCCAACGGGAAAAGGCTCATTGGGTGGGACGAAATACTCGAAGGTGGACTGGCACCCAATGCCACGTTGATGGCCTGGCGCGGTGGAAAGGCGGTGACCGATGCCGCAAAATCGGGGAATGATGCCATATATGCGGTGGCGTGGCCGCTCTATTTCAGTGACGGTCAAAATAGCGATCCATTGGCACCGGGGAATCCCGGAGGAAATACATTAATGAAAGTCTATAACTGTGATCCGTTTCCAGTAGGCTTGACAGAGAATGAGACAAAACACTTTCTTGGTGTTCAGGCTTGTCTTTGGAGCGAACACACGCCGCGATTTGAGCACATCGAGTATCAGCTTTTTCCCCGGATTTGTGCCTTTTCGGAAGTTGCCTGGTCGGAAACCGCAAAGAACTGGTCCTGGTTTTACGATAGGCTCGAAAATCAGGAGAAGCTCCTTGATTATTATTCCATAAATTACAGTAAGCGGAGAAGCTATACCCTTGATGTACAACGTCAATTTACAGCCGATCGGAAAGGTATTGTTTTAACCCTCACTCCTGAGGTGAAAACCCCGGTTTATTATACGCTTGACGGGAGCGATCCCACAGAAACCTCAAAAATCTACCGCCAGCCTTTGTTCATCAGTCAAACCTGCTCAGTTAAAGCGTGCGTTTTCGATAAGGAAGGCAAAACAGACCAGGTGAGCACCAACTTTTTCAGGTCGCATCAGGCCATCGGGTTGAAGGTCGATTATGGCGCCGACTTCAAGGGTATCAATAATACGGCTTTGACCGACGGGCAACTGGATGTCTGGACCCAGTTTGAGGCAAAGGATCTCAGCTTTTTGATTGACCTGGGTAGTATCAGGCCGGTTAAAACGATTGCAACCACTTTTAAGGAGTGCACCTTTAAAAGGCATTTTCTCCCTAAATCTGCCGAGATTCTGGTTTCTTCCGACGGAATTCATTTTGAGAGTGTTAATACCTATCAAAGCAATTCAATTCCTGAGAACCGCTCAAATCCAAACCGGAAAGAGAACTTCAGTGCTGCAGTGGGGAAGGAGCTCCGGTACATTAAGCTCCTTGCCAAAAATCCGGGACTTGTCCAGGGGAAATCGATTATTTCGGGTCAGCCCACCAAGATTTTGCTGGATGAGATTATTGTGGATTAGAAGGTCTTATTAGTGAAGGCCTGACTTTAAAGATTGCCTATTCAATTTTATCCTATACTTCCAGTCAGCCCTTCACTAATTGGGTCCAGTGGGCGGGTCCCGCGGCTTTCAACCGGGCGGAGAATATCTTGTGGCGAATGGAATTCGCCAGACCCTATCGCCTTCCTAATGGCGTTAGTGAACCGGTGACGTGATCAGGATTTGAAAGTCACCGGTTCACTTCTTCCACCCGGATCACTTCTTACAAAGTAAAGGCTTCATTTTTAGGCGCCGGTGCAGGACATTGCAACGCCTTAAATATTTTATGAATCACCTCAAAAACACTATGATTAAGGTGAATCTGTTCATGAAGCGCCTTAAAACCGTTTTGAAGCGCCTGAATTGGAATTTGAAGCGCCTTAATACCATTTTGAAGCGGCCAGCTCTGACATTGAGGCAGATGAAAACTGTTTTGAAGCGGGTAAAACTGAGATTGAGGCAGGTTAATCGGAGAGTACTCAAAAAAAACGTGAACATTTTTACGAATTGTGCATTATTAATACATTCACCTTATTAATCAAACCATCATGGCGCAGGTATCAATCTATTTTAACTTCATGGGGAATGCTGAAGAGGCATTTGAATTCTACAAAAAGGCTTTTAGGTCAGAATATTCGGCTCCGATAATGCGGATGAAAGATATTCCTGCTCAACCAGGAATGCCGGAACTTTCAGAATCTGAGCAGAATAAAGTAATGCATGCCGCACTGCCTATTCTCGGTGGCATAGAAATTATGGCGACCGACGTGCTTGAAAGTATGGGTCATAAACTGATTGAAGGGAATAACATATCGATCAGTTTAAATCCTGACAATAAGGAGGAGGCTGACCGCTTATATAACGAACTTTCTCAATCGGGAACGGAGTGTGTTGCACCCCATGATGAATTCTGGGGTTATTGGGGAACCTGCAGGGACCAATTCGGAATCCGCTGGATGTTTAATGTTATGAATCAGCCACTAAATCACTAATCAAGGTTAATAGCATGGAGACCAATAGCATATCATTACACCGGATTATCAACACCTCTCCCGAAAAAATTTACCGCGCGTTTACTGATGCAACTGCGATGGCATCATGGATTCCACCCTATGGATTTTTATGCATTGTTCATAGTATGGATGTACGACAAGGGGGAGGCTATCGAATGTCATTTATCAATTTCTCCACAGGAAACGGAAATTCATTCAGTGGCACCTACCTGGAATTGAAGCCGAATGAATTTATTAAATACGCTGACAAATTTGAGGACCCGAATTTACCGGGTGAGATGATTACCTCGGTTTTGCTTAAAAAAGTTTTATGTGGCACCGAACTAAAAATTACCCAGGAGGGGATTCCTTCGGTTATACCGCTCGAAATGTGCTATCTGGGATGGCAGGATTCGCTGGAAAAACTGAAAAAACTTGTTGAACCTGAAATTCCGGATGCATAACTGGTTATTCGTAATTTGTCGTTGGTTTTCGGTTAAATGTAGGAGAGAAATGTTGAGATGCAGGATAGAAATACAAATAATTAATAGCTTTAAGCCTTCGCTTTTAATATTTCCTCCCACCCTTTCTCCCTGATCTCCTTTCCTACTGCACGGAGAGTGATTACATCTTCGGGATGGATTTCCCCGGATGGGAGGGGACCGGTATTGAGCAGCAGATTAGCCGGATAACGGTTCGCTTTTTTAAGCATTTCGATGACCTCCTCCTTCGGTTTATGCTTCCCATCTTCTGATTTCATGTACCCCCACCCGTTTCGCTGCAGGTGATCGCAGATTTCGAGTGGCTTAGGCGGTTTCTCGCCTGATTTGTAACTCCTTTCGGGGGCCAGGAAATCCTCCGTGCCCAGCAATCCCTGTTTGTAGGATACTAAAACCTGGGGTTGTCTGGCGTGAATGGCATCATATAGCTTTTGGCATTTGAACAGCGCGGCATCGCCCGAAAGTGGAGTGGCAATACCATCGAGCCAGATTCCTGCGATGGGTGAGAACATTTCGAGCAATTCGTTCACCTGGTTATTAACAAACTCCAGATAGATATTAAGGTCGTGCTCTTTCCCGTATTTATAGGCAGGGTCGTTAGGTTTGTAGCCCGGGCGGGCAGCGCCTTTCCACTGGTCATTATTTGGAGCATGGGGATGCTTCCAGTCGCGGCCATGCGAATAATAGAGAAATAAGGCTAACCCTTTCCGGCTACACTGCGCCGATAATTCGGCTACCAAATCCCGTTTGGCAGGGGAGTTGGTACTCTTGAAATCGCTGTATTTGGTGTCCCACAGGCAGAATCCTTCATGATGACGGGTCGTTATATTGATATATTTCATCCCCGCTTCCAGGGCCAGATCGGTGATGAAGTCGGCATTGAACTTACTGACGGTGAACTGCTCTTTGAGTCTGGCATATTCGGCAACCGGAATCAATTCGCGTTGCTGCACCCATTCATGCCGTCCAAGCAGGGAATATAACCCGTAATGCATAAACATCCCATAGCGTGCCTGGCTGAACCATTCGATCGCCGCTTTCCGGGGATCGTCGTGGTATAAACTCTTTACCCCTTTCAGATAGCGGGGGACATTATTGTTTGAAGCAGCTATTGCCGTTGGGGCAACCATCAACCCGGCAGCTGTAGTCAGGGTTGAAAATATGAACTTTCGTCTGTCCATCATGTTGTTTTTAATATTTCGGTACGTTGCACCTTACCAGTTTAGATCAAACTTAAATGCTACAAATAGTTCGCGGCGCTGCCGCTCAGGGACAAAGAAAGACTTATCACCTTATCACTTTAGTGTTAGTCTTCCTCATCTTTGTAATCCTCACCCTTGTTACTCTTTTTACACGATTCGATCCATTGGGACAGCTCTTTTTTCATCTGTTCCACCATATCAGGATGAGCAGCTGCAATATCATTCTTCTCGTATTTGTCTTCTGGAAGATAATACAGCTCATACACTTTTTTATCAGGAGTGATTAGTTTATAGTTTTGCGTAACGATTGATTGCTGCGTAGGAATTTGAAATCCGATAAAGCCGGGGCGTTCTGTAATTTTTCTATCCAGGGCTGGCATCAGGTTCATCCCGTCGTAGGGACGTTTGGGCAATTCAAATCCCCAAATACCGAGAATGGTGACAAAATAGTCGGAAGTTACTGCAGGAAAGGAGGTATGTTCTCCCCCCTTAAAGTGCGAAGGCCACACAAGTATTCCCGGAACCCTGAGACCCCCTTCGTACAAAACCCCTTTTCTTCCCCTGAATCCGCCGGTTTCCCCTTGCTGCCGGGCTCCGGGGTGCTGGAGCGTGCCTCCCCCTTCGCCTGCCGGGCCATTATCAGAACAAAAGGTAACCAGGGTATTGTCCTCAACCTGGAGTTGTTGTAACTCTTGTCGCAATCGGGTAATCTGTTCGTCCATCGCGGTGATGCAGCCATAATAGTGTTGCTTATTCTCGTCAAATTGATGATACATTTTTAGGTATCTGGGACCTGCCACAACCGGACTGTGCGGGGCATGAAACCACACAACGGCTAAAAACGGGGTATCGTTCTTCACCGCATTCCGGATAAAAGGGATGACCCGGTCCATCATCACCCTTGAATCGTCACCTTCGAGGTTTTCATTCGCATATTGTCCCGGTCCGGTCCAGTACCTTGTCGGGTTTTTGAATGTCTGGTTTTTCATCGGATCCCAGGTTGGGACCGCCTGTTCGGTAGAGAAACATTGATCAAATCCGTTTTCCCAGGGTGGGCTGTAAGCTGCTCCGGTTCCCCCTCTGCGGCCATCGGGGATTGTTTTGGAGAAGGTTCCCAGATGCCATTTGCCAAAATGTGCCGTCGTGTAACCGACTTTTTTGGCTACCTCAGAAATGGTGATCTCCTCCTTTTTCATCATCCCTTCGTTGGCAAAGTAGATTCCATACCGGTAGGGGTTTCGTCCGGTGATGCAGCTTCCACGGGTTGGGGAACAAATGGCAGAACCAGAATAAAACCGGTCGAATACCACACCAGCCCGGGCCATCTGATCCAATCCCGGAGTTTTAATTTTCGTATTTCCATTAAAACCAACGTCACCCCACCCCATATCATCGGCCATTATCAGGATTATATTCGGACGATTCCCGGTTTTGTTCTGAGCGTTGCAGGTCAGGGAAACCGGTATTCCTCCCCACAGCAGCGCCAGGTACTGAAATGCTCTTAAGTTCATATTCTATTTTTCTGTTATTAAATAGCTTTCCCCTTTTTTCGTTTGGAAGTCAATCGTATGGAACGGGTATTTCTGAGACGTTATCATCCCGGTTTTGGTCATCGTCAACGGTTTTCCTGGATCAGTAAAGCCGAAAAATGGATTCGGGTTTTTCCCCTCTGCCTGAACCGCTTTGGCATTCTTTATCCTGACCGGCTGACAAGTCCGTATTCTGCAATTTCCCCCTAATGTTGAGGTGATAACTGCTTTTTTGAGCTTTCCCTCTTTCCACTCCATAGCGAGGATGAAACCTCCGCGGGTTCGCAAACCTTTTATATTTCCCGAAGGCCATTTGTCGGGCAGTGCAGGTAACAGGTGAATATATCCGGCATGGCTTTGAACCAGCATTTCAGCAATTCCGGCAGTAAATCCAAAATTACCGTCAATCTGAAAAGGGGGATGGGCATCAAAGAGATTCAGATATAAACCTCCTCCTGAATATTTGATCTCACCAACTCCGACCGGTTTAAACAGGTTGCGGATCAGTGTATAGGCATGATTGCCATCCAGTAAGCGTGCCCACAGATTAATTCTCCAGCCCATCGACCAGCCTGTTGATTCATCTCCGCGCAGCAGCAATGATTGTTTTGCAGCTTCAAATAATTCAGGGGTAGATTCGGGATTGATCTGATTGCCGGGATACAGACCATAAAGATGTGACTGATGGCGGTGGTGGGGCTCGGATTCTGCATAATCGGTCTGCCATTCCTGCACCTGCCCTTTTGATCCGATCCGGTAAGGGGCCAGTTTTCCCAGCTTTAAGCGGAGTTCAGCGACCAGTTCCCTGTCACAATTTAATAAAGCAGCTGTTTCGATAGTCCGGGTAAAGAGTTCCCGAACAATTGCCATGTCCATGGTGGGCCCTGAACTTACGGAAGCTCTTTCCCCTTTGGGATTCAGGAAGGCATTCTCAGGGGAGTTATTGGCTGCCGTAACCAGATACCCGTTTTGATCCTCAATCAGCCAGTCTGCATAAAACATCGCAGCGCCGCGCATCAGCGGATAGGCTTCGTTTTTCAGGAAATCAAGATCACCCGAGAACAGATAATGTTCCCAGAAGTGGCTGAGTAACCACCCACCCGACATATTCCAGAAAGCTGATCCTACGCCGCCGTCGTTTGGGTTGGTTTCGCGCCAGATCGACCAGTTGTGGTGGGCGACCCACCCTCGCCGGTTATACATTTTACGGGCAGTCTCTTTCCCGTTTTCAGCCAGCTCACTCACCATTCTGAAAAGTGGCTCTTCGCATTCGGCGAGATTGGCGACCTCCGCCGGCCAGTAATTCATCTCCGTATTGATGTTGGTTGTATATCCGCTGGTCCACGGAGGATTTGGCTGCTCGTTCCAGATTCCCTGCAGGTTGAGGGGTTGCCCCCCTCTCCTTGATCCTGAAATCATTAAATAACGGCCATAATGGAAAAGCAGTTCTACCATTTGAGGATCGTTATTTTGAGCGAAATCAATAATGCGGCGGTCGGTTGGAACGGTATCGTGATTTATCTCACTGGACAAAGTCAGACCGACTTTGTCGAACAATTGTTTATAGTCATTCTCATGGTCCTTTTTCAGCAATTCATACGATTTTGAAGCTGCTTTATTCAATATCCGTTTTGTAATTATCTCCGGATTACGACCCTCTTTGGAAGGGCTCCTATCAAATCCGTTGTAACTGGTGGCAGCTGAAAGGGTAAAAGTCACTTCGCTACTGTTACGGACATGAAGCGAGCCTGCTCCGGCGGTGAGCTCGCCATCTTTAGGGCGTGCGGTAACCCTGGTTTCAAAAAAGGTGCCTAATCCGCCAATCTCAGCTCCGTAAAGGTTTTGCTTATCCGATTTTCTAACCCCGCCGGGATTAAAAAGTTCAGGGTATTTGCTTTGGTTACCCCACGATTCCAGCTGTTTGAGTGTCCGGTTGGAGCTGTATCCGGGAGCCTGTCCTTTCATGATCAGGCTATTTTTATCAACTTCTGATTTGGCCGTTGGATGGATTGAAGTAAGGGTGGCATCGATAGTGAGCACTGGTTTTGATGCGGTGAATTTTACCACAATCACACTGTCGGGATGTGATGCAAAGAATTCGCGGGTATAGCTAACTCCGTTTTGCAGGTAGGAGATCTTCATCACCGACCTTGAAATGTCCAGTTCTCTGCGATACGAGGTCACCTCTCCGGAAAGGCCCGTTTTAAAGTGCAAATCAACCAGAGGTTGGTAATTGGAGCGTGACCGTCCGAGCCAGTTTTTCCGGATATACTCATCTGCCTCCTTGTTATTGCCGTCGTGCAGAAGTCGCATTACCTTTTCAAAGTCGCCGGCAATACTGGCCGAATGATCATTCTGTGATGGTTCACCGCTGTAGAGGGTGCTCTCATTAAGCTGCAGGTGTTCGTCTCCGATCCCGCCAAAGACCATGGCGCCCATTGTCCCATTACCGAGGGGTAATGCTTCGTTCCAATTGGTGGCGGGCCGGTTATACCATAAGGTATGATGCCTTGTCTGGCAATCGGCCTGCCCTGCCGAAATGAGCAATAGTATAAAAGGCAGATGCTTTCTAAAGATATTTTGAAACATGATAAGCATTGAACGATTAATGTTTTTGACGTTACTACAGACCAGTCGGGCTCCATCATCACCTTACCATGATGCCCTTTATTCATCATTTAGTTTCGGTCCATGGTGGAAGCAAAACACTCAGGCGCCTGACGATTTCCGGTTTCTGTTCGGCGATATTGATTGTTTCTGAAGGATTTTCTTGCAGATCGTAAAGAATTATAGGGTCTGTTTTAGAATCAATGAGTTTATATTTTCCATCGAATACCATTCTCCATTTCCCCAGGGCAGAGGTTGCATATTTACGGTTATAACCTCTCCCTGTTTCGAGGTAGGATTTCAATGATTTTGAATCCATTTCAGAGGGTATTTTTATTTTGGCAAAATCGAGAAGGGTGGCGGTTATATCAAGTGTTGGTGCCGGTTTTGTGTTGATGATCCCTTTTTTTATTCCCGGTCCTGAGATGACCAAAGGGACTCCAACAGAGGATTGATACGGTTTCTCTTTGCCTGTTATGCCATGATCCCCAAGCATATCGCCATGGTCGGAACAGAAAATGATGATTGTATTATCAAGATCGCCGCGCTTTTGAAGTTCTTCAAGATAAACCTTTATCCAGTGATCAATATTATAAATTTCTGCACTATACCTTTGTCTGAGCTGGTTAACATCTTTGGGATTATCCGCGGCAGCAGGAAACTTAACTCCATCCCAGTCTTTCATCATGGCAGGTGTGGGATCATAGGGGCCATGCGGACCATTGAAATTTATCTGGAGAAACCAGGGTTCTCCAACCGGAACACCCTGGAGCAGTTTGAGGCCATTTCGTCCAATCCAGTTGTCCCCGTACGCCTCATCACTGAGTGGTTTTCCAATAAGTCCCTGTTCGCGCAGATAGGCATAATAGGGTTCCGGGATATTCTTTTTGCTGGCGCTTAGTCCATCACCCTTCCCGGCATTGTCGATACCGTCGGTAAAACCCCAGACATCCAGCAAGGAAGGGATACCTTCCCTTTTATGTTTACCGTCAATTCCCCAGTTCATCCCGGGTTTATCAAGATCGAACTTTCCGCAACCGAGCACATGGTACCCGGCGGAATCGCGCAATAATTTATAAAAAGAGGTTTCATCGATCGGATAGGTCTCTCCGTTTGATCTGACCCTGCACTTTTCATACTGTTTTCCGGAGACCAGGCAAGCTCTTGAAGGGGCGCAGAGCGGTGAAGGGCATACCGCAGATGAGAAACAGACACCATTGTCTGCCAGTTTTTTAAGGTTTGGGGTAATGTCTGGCATGACCGGGTTCATACTCGTCCAATCGTATCTGAACTGGTCGGGAAAGAAAAACAGTATATTTGGTTTTCTGGTCTGCGCCTCAGCAGTCTGGTGGCTTAATCCGCCCAATAATGAAAAAATACCCGCGGCAACCAGAAATCCCTTGAATTTTTTGTCACACATAATTTCCCTTTTTCTCCGATTAATGAATATGTAATTTGAGTTCCCGGTCAAATTTCGCCATCTTTTTGGTTAACCGCTTCACGATCTCGCCATTTTCAGAAGCGAGGTTATTGCTTTCCGAAATATCTGTGGCCAGGTTATAAAGTTCGACTTTCTCTTTAACAATCCTGAGTTTCCAGTCTCCGCTGCGGACTGCCTGAAGGGTTGACCCGCTGTAATAATAATACAGTTGATGCGGAGATTTTGCACCGCGCTTTGAGAGCAGCGGCCAGATATTTTCTCCGTCAATTGTGGCTGCAGGCTTAGCGCTGCCGGTAAGCCATGCGATAGTTGGAAGCATATCTATTGTTGAAGCAACTTCCGAACATACAGATCCTGCCGGAATTTTTCCCGGCCAGTGTGCGATCATCGGTTCGCGCATCCCCCCCTCGTAAGTATCAAACTTGAAGCCGCGTAGGGGTAGTGCGCTGCCACCCTGACCATTTTTCAGATTCCAGGGGCCATTGTCCGAAGTGAAAATCACGAGGGTATTTTCATCAATATTCAGTGATTTCAGGGTCTTTAGAATCTCTCCCATGCTCCAGTCCAGCTCTTCAATCACATCTCCGTACAATCCGCGCGGACTTTTACCGTTAAATGCTTCAGAAGCATGAAGGGGGATATGCGGCATGGTGTGGGCCAGATAGAGAAAGAACGGTTTGTCCTTATTTGCGGTGATGATACGAATGGCCTCCTCCGTATATTTTTTAGTCAGTAAAGTCTGATCAACAGGGTATTCGACCACTTTGCCATCGCGCATCAGCGGAACCTTACCCCCCGATAAGGGTACTGTTTTCATTTGACCGAGGCTGATACCTTCCCGGAGAACGATGTTTTTGGATAATTCAAATTTGCGGTTGATGGTCATGTCATTACTGTATGGAATACCCAGGTAGCTGTCGAATCCCTGTTTGTCGGGGAGAAATTCAGGCCTGTCTCCCAAATGCCATTTCCCGATGCAGGCAGTGGTATACCCTTTTGTTTTTAGCATATCTGCGATGGTAACCTCCTTTGAATCGAGCCCCATTTTGTCGTCGGGCCAGAGGACGCGCGGGACGCCCACTCTCACCGGATAACAACCTGTGAGCAGCGCTGCCCTTGAGGGGGAACAAACCGGCGAGGCTGAATAGAAATTGGTAAACCGAACACCCTCAGCAGCCATCCGGTCCAGGTTTGGAGTCCTGATCAGGGGCGAACCAAAGCATCCGACATCCTGATAGCCCTGGTCGTCAGTGAGAAAAATAATTACATTAGGTGTTTTGCTTTTTATATTCCCTGCCGATAATGACAGGTTAGCGGCAAGAAAAATACCTTGCGCAACGATTGCTTTATGAAAAAAATGGTTCATTCTAGTGTAGATTTTTTTTAGTTCAATTTATTTAAAAAGTTAATTGCCCGCACGCAGGGCTCGTTTCAAAATGGGTTCCATCGCATCGGCCATCCGCATAAAGCCCAGGTCTGAGGGATGAACACGATCGACGGTCCCCTGGCCATCGGTTCCGAGTAATTTATCGCCCCGGATGTAAAACAGCTTCCGGTCACCATCCTTAACGCATTGCTCAAAGATCTTTCGCAATTGGGCATTTGCAGCCATGTAGCTGCCACGCCTCGACGGATTGACCGGGGCATCCCCCATTTCGGTGTTTTCAACCAAAATGAGAGGAGTGACTGGATGTGCCTTTCTGATTTTGGCAATTAAGGCCGGCATCCGTTCTTTGACCATTTCAGAATTCATATTGGGCAAAGGATCCAGCATGTAAGCAGCAGGATCGAGCTCTGCCAAAAGCGAGGCTATTTCGGGTTCGCAAACTGCGTTTCCTGAAAATCCGAGGTTAATCATCGTACAATCGAGACGACGGCAGAGGATTGCGGGGTAGGCCATTCCGGGTCTGGATGCCGCTCCTCCCTGAACAATTGAGGTGCCGTAAAATACCACCTGTTTTGTATTCGTTGGGCGGGGAGGGGGTAATTCGCATCTTGCTCCGAAAGGGACGCCGATTTCAAGTTGCTCTATTCCATTGTAAAGCGGCAGGTAAAGCAGGCATTCCCGAAGTTCATGCGACATTCCGGTAGTCAGCTTCTTATCGTTGAAGAGAGAATCGGGACGGGCGGCACCCAGCCAGCGCCATTCACCGTTATACCGTACGTACAAATCCAAACCGCTCACGCCGCTGGCCGGCATGTTTGTCATGGCAAGTTTTTTCTTTCTTAATGTCCATCGGGCTGAAATCGCGGTGGCATCCGTAACGAAGCGGATGCAGATGCCCGGGGAATCTTCACTCAAACCCCACACCGATTCCCGAACAACCCCTTTAGCCTTTGCCGGCAGCCGATCAAAGAAATGATCCGTTTCAGACCACCCCTTTCCCTCAACGCAAAACTCTTTTGCATTGAACCAATGGAGCTTTGGCTCATTTTTAATGGTTTGGGCTCCGGCTGCGAAGGAAAGATAAAGAGCGATCACTGCAAGTATAAGCCTTTTTCCAGGGGTTTCTTGTTTAAAATTATCCATGTGACAGGTGTTGTTGTGTTGTTAAATATTTGAATTAATGGTCGATAGGGTCAATTTTGGAAAGGTCGGCTCCCTTGAAATATTTTTTCAGAATATATTCGGGCTGTCCTTCATCAGGGTGTTGCTTAAGTTTTGTGTAATCGTACTCCAATGGCAGTATTGTTTTGGGGTTGAGTGAAGCGGTATCATCCGTAGCTGTATGAAAAGCCCTTAACTGAGCCATCATCTCCACTTTTGTGGATTGATATTCCGGAATTAAGGCAAGATTATTGAGTTCAAGAGGATCCATTTTGAGATTAAAGAGCTGGATGTAATTGCGCTGAGGATAATAAATTATTTTCCACTCTTTTGTGCGGACAGCCCTGGCTGTATTCCGGTATGCTGTATAGAGGGCATTTCTTACGCCGGAGGAATCTCCTTTTATCACCTGAGTCAGATCTTTTCCGTCAATTCCTTTAGGGGCCTGAAGGTGACAAAGGTTGGAAAGGGTTGGATAAAGGTCGTAAAGGTAGACCAGCGCGTTGGTCACCTTATCTTTAGGGATTCCCGGGCCGGTTATGATCAGCGGGACATTCGTGCTGTGTTCGTAAACATCCTGTTTTCCAAGAAGTCCGTGACTGCCAATGGCCAGGCCGTTGTCGGCAGCATAGATAATAATCGTATTGTCGAATAAACCATCTTTTTTGAGCGTTTCGATAATATCCCCTATTCTGGAATCCATATGGGTGATCAGTGCATAGTAATCGGCAAGCGATTCCTGAATGATCTCCGGAGTCCTTGGCCAAGGAACCAGATTCTCATCCCGGATGTCCAGCTGGTCAAACTGGAAGGGATGTAGCTTTTTAAAGTTTCCGGGAACCGGAATTGATTCGGGCGGATACATCCCAATGTAGTCTTCCCGTGGAGATCGCGGATCGTGAGGGGCTGTAAATGCCACATAACAAAAGAATGGTTTTTCCCTTTTGCCGGTGCTGTATTCGTTGAGATAATCGATTGCCGCCCCGGCGAACAGATCAGTGGAATATCCTTTAATCACAGGTTTTGACAGCTTGCGGTCAACTCCCAGGTCGCGGCAGGGAACCTTATAATGGTTGCTCATCCCACCGATAAACACATTCTTCCCTTTTTGGAAAGAGGCTTCAAACATAGGTGCTTTGTTGTGCCATTTACCGGTGCCAAAGGTTTCGTATCCGTTTTCGGCAAAATCCATGGGCATCGTGTGAACCCCTTCCAGCTTGTCATAAACATGGAAGAGACTCTTTCCGCTCATCAGCATGGCTCTGCTGGGGGCGCAAATGGCGCCATGATGCCCTCCCATGACGTATGCACTGGTAAACCGGACCCCTGTTTTGGCCAAATGATCAATATTTGGTGTTCTGATGTACGTATTCCCCGATGCTCCAAGGGCATCTGCACGCTGGTCATCGGCAAAAAGAAACAAAATATTGGGTCTTGTCCCGGCCGTTTTCAGCTTTTCTGCCGGCTTATCGGCCGCATTTGAGTTTACAAAGCTCCCCAATAACATCAGGGCGGATAATGGAATTAACGAATGTCTCATGTGTATTTAGCTAATATTAATTTTTCAGATTAAACAGGATAATTTTTGAAGCCCGGATCACAACCGGACCGAGTAAACCCGATGGTGGCAATTTGGATCCGGCAGAATACCATTTCGGATCTGGAGAGTAAATGCGGCATATCCGCTGGTCTTCCGGAACATTTTTGTCGCCAATAAGTCTGTTCACCCAGGTATTGGTAACTTTTATCTCTACCTTATTTTGTCCGGGAATAAGATATCGGGTAATATCTGCCACATAAGGCGATGTCCATAGAACTCCGGCAGATTTCCCGTTAATCAAAATTTCGGCAAGATCCCTCACTTCGCCAAGGTCAAGTTCAATTTTAAGCTCTTTATTCAGAAAGGCTTCAGGAATTTCAAATTGTTTTTTACAGGATGCAGTACCGCTGAAGTAATTGATTCCCTTATCCGGACAGGCAGTCCAGGAGATTAAGGTGTCCATTTTTATGTGTGCGGGAGCCCCTTTATTCGGTTCGAATTCGATACTCCATGAACTGGAGAGGGGGAGCGGCGGAGGCAACTTCGTAATTGTAAGGTTATAGTTGATTCCTGAAGTCATCGTCATTTTTAGTTCTTCAGGTTCACCCGAAGAGACCACTTTAACGCCTTCTGAATCAAGGGTAAAATCATTAAATGAGAGGGGGAGCCATTCGTTTAATGGTTCATCCGCCGTAAATATAACGCCGGCTTTCCCTGTCAGGCGGTTAATGTGAGGCGTTACCTCGTCTCTGAAGATTATAAATTTGGATCCCCTATCCTCAAATGACAATGGAATACGGGTTGACCTTTTTGCTGTGTCATAAACCGCAATATTTGCGATTTCACCGGTCATCGGGTTCCATAACCGGGGCTTCTTGCCGGATACACGAAACCGGCAATCGGCAACACACGCTTTGCCTGTATTTGAAACGAAATAGATATCGCAACCCGGCATTTGACGATGGATGAAATTTATTGTTTGGTTTTTAAAGGGCTTAAAAGAGAAGTCAGGGATCAGATTCATTTCCTGAAGAACCTTTTCAGGACTTTCTCCGCAGATGATTCTCCCTTTTCCAAAAGTACGGTTCACTTTCTCCTGATTTCCTTCTCCCCAGAGTTTATCGGCACCCTCTCTGACCTGCCGGTCACAATTGGGATAACCGGTAAGGCCAGGAGCTTTTTGAGGTTTCGGCCCCACAACTGTGGCTCCGCTCTTAACCAGGGTTTGTAATTTTTTTACAATTTCGGGCGACATGGCTGGCTTATCTGCCAAAAGGAGCACCGCATACGACATCCCGTCGGGAAGGACCACCCTTCCATTTTTTACTTCCATGCTCAGCAGCGCAATATTGTCGCAGTTGTCAGCGCGATAACCCACAGGTAAACCTTGAATGGCTAATTCATCGTATCTGTTGCTGAAGGTATCTTCATCGCCAACATACTGGCACACATCTGCAACGAAGAGCCCTTGTTGCAGCAGGTACTGGCAACGTGAAATATAACCAATGAACGATTTTGATTTTTCCCACCAGGTGTTTCCCCGGTGAAAATTGACCCCGTTCCAGCCATGGGTCCAGCCGGGTTGGTCGTCATAGGGCTGATGGACCGAACAGTGCAGAACCAGGAAGTTTGTCCCCCTGCAGAAATTAAAATCGGCAATTGGTTTTAAGGTCGCGGGGACATTCGAGAAGTCGCCATTCCCCCCGCCAACGGTAAAGGATTCATCTTTTATGATGCGCTTCCCATAAACGTGTCCGGCCGAGGCTGCACTGCCTGTAAAGGCCCTCATATTTACATTTCTTCCCATCCAGATTTCATTCATTGGCACGTCACACGCTCCATAAAGGGTCAATGGACTTCCAGGCATTCCCTCGCCTCCGTAAAGCGATTCGGCCTGCAAGGTCATCCCCTTTTTTTGGGCATAACTGTTGATATGTCCATAATATTCCTGTCCGAGCAGGTGACCCAGCGTGGTGCGGTAATCAAACAGGAAGCGGCTGCTTATCTCCCGGTTTTGTACCGTTGTTCCGTAGAGTGCGGGCAAAAACGGGCCAGGATCATAGCCCTTATATTTCTTAAATTCGGCAATAAAATCTTCACTCCACGATTGCAGGCCACATTCCCAGCTGTCAATCAAAATGTGACTGAATGTTTTTCCGGCGAGCTCACCGGCATCCTGAATCAACTTTCCTGAATAATTGTCAAGGATGACATCTACGGCATTGTGATCAAGCTTGTTGCATTCCAGCCCTGTCCCTTCGGGTGATGCCGGATTGTTGGTCTTATTTTTCAGGAGATGATAAAAGGTAAAAACGGTCCATCTCCCATGCAACGGTTTCCAGGTGATCGATCGGTCAGGCTGTACCAATGATGTAAGATCAATGCAGCTGTCGGGACTTACCAGGATTTCTGCGGAAGGTTTAAAATTCCATAAATTCAGAATGTTGCTGCTTTTATCGCCAGCTTTGGCTGGATATGCCAAAACGGTGACAGTATGTTCCGGAACCAAATTGCTAAAAGTTTGATTCGTATCTATAAACGATGAAACCACCTGAATTTGCCTCATTCCCATTTCTGAAGTTATCCAGGGCCCCCCCGATTGGCTGAAACCATCACATATCTGAACTCCGATTTTCATCCCTAACCGGTCGCACTCCTTTACAGCATGAAGGAACAGTTCGCGGTACTCTTTGCTCATAAACCTGACCGGCCCCTTTGGAGTTGGAGGCCTTCTCCCGTCGTCGATTATCCAGGCATTATGGAACTGGGAAACTTCGCCCATTCCCAACTGATGCATTAACTCCAGGTCCTTGGTAATCCCTTCCTTTGTAATATTTCCGTACATCCAATGCCAAAAACAACCGGGACGGGCTCCAACGGGTGGATCTTTAAAGCCTGCGGTCAGTGAATCATTTATTTGGGCAGTGGACTGAAAACAGAACAGATAAAATAATAGACTTATATAAAATTTCCGTTTGGTTTTTTTCATGCCCTCCACTTATTTAAGTCTTGCATATTTTATATAGGCTGCTTAGTCAGTACTGGTTTTTGAGTTGCAATAGGTTATATCGCCTATTTTATAATTCTCCTTTAAAGGTTGTGATTTCTTTATTGTTTGCAACGTAACCGGACCCAAGAGACCGGAAGGGAGAAGTGGTGAATTTGATTTATAGGTGATTACATTTGTCCTGGTTTTTCTTTGTTCCATAGGTAAGGATACATCTCCTATTAGCCGGTTGGGCCAAAGGTTGACTACCTCAATTTCAAGGTTGTTTTCTCCGTTTTTTAACATGCCGGAAATATCGGATCGGAAAGGAGGACACCATAAAACACCCATATCCCTTCCGTTCAACCAAACATGGGCAGTTTCCCTGACACTCCCCAGATCAAGATAAATATTGGTACTGTGAACAAGCGCTGAATCGGAAATGGTAAATATCTTTTTGTAAGTTGCTGAGCCACTATAATAGTGAACAGACTCTTCCGGCCTTTTGCTCCAGTCCTGGAGTGTACTAAATGTAAATGCCCCGTTAACCTGTTCCGGACCAAGTCCTTTTAGCGGATATAGCCATTCTTTGTTGAACTGAATACTCCATGAACCGGTCAGTTCATAAACGGGTTTTAAGTTTAAAAAGCTTTTGATATTCTTTGGTGATTTCTCCGGGGCAACTTTTGGAAATACAATAAACATAGACTCAAAAGGTTGAAATTCTATCGGAATTTCGGTTCGTCCCTGGTGGTTTTCAAATATGCAAAGTTGACACTTTTCACCGCTCACCGGATTCCAAAGCATGGGGTGACGACCGTGAACACGAAAGATCCCTTTGATCCGTTCTGTCCGGTCATTCCGGTTTGCCAGAAAGTAGATTTCAGCATCATGTGTTGTCCGGTGTGTATAATCGATGAATGTTAGGGAATCGGTTTCAACTGCTTCAAAATCGGGAGGCAGATTGCCGGACAGAAGGATGTCTTTCAATCTTATTCCTGTAATGACATGTCCTTTCCCAACTTTATTATCGAATGGCCGATTCGCGGTATTATCGCCCCATAAATACCCGGCCATTTTTTTAACTTCGGTGTCGCATTGTGGATAATTGTGCAATCCGGGATCCCTTTCCGGTTTCTGACCCACGATAATGGCGCCTGCTTCTGCGAGCACTTTGATTTTTTTGATCACCTCTGCAGGCATGAATTTAGTGTCGGGCAAAACCAATAAACGGTAACTCATGCCATCTGGCAATACAATCCGGCCATCTTTAACACTCAATCGTGTCAGGAGCACTTCTGAATTACAAACATCGTAGTCGTATCCTTTCCCAAGTGATGGGTCAACATGTTTGACTTCAACAAGGTTGGGGGCCCAGTCGCCGTTGTAATAGAGTACATCTGCTACGAACAAACCGCTCTGCAGCATTGCCTGACAGCGGTTAATGTATGCCAGCCAGGGTCCTGCAGCCTGATTCCACCAGGTAACATTGGGGTTGAAATGTGTCCCTGCCCCATATTCATATCCCGGAAGTCCGTCCTGAGGCCGTGTGGAGGTCATGGTGTGAAAAACCAACCGGTTGATCCCTTCGCAAAAGGCGCGGTCGGCAATTGGTTTTAGCATTGCCGGATATTGCTGCCAGTGACCTCCTCCGGTAAATGCTTCGGCCGAAGCAGTTTTTCGACCGTAAATATGAGCGGCTGCGGCAGTTTGTTTGCCCACTAAATTTTGCCCATTATTGACAATTCCGTCCGCCCAGAATTCACCCATCGGGTTGTCGCAACGTCCAAGATTCTTGAGGCCATCCATACATACTGTCCCCGACCAGCTTGGACCTGCCGCTTCACATTGGATCTTTAAGCCCCGGGCATGTGATAATTCCGCGAACCGTCCATAGCTGTTATCTGCAAAACAGTCTGCAATTGTTTTGCGATAGTCATACAGAAATCGGTCTGAAATTTCTGCATCCCCCACAATCCGACCTGCAAAGACAGGCATATACGGTGTTGGATCGTAGCCACGGTATTTTTTAAATTCACTGATAAGCTCATCTGTCCAGTTAGGATATCCGTCTTCAAAGCTATCGGTATGGAAATATTTCAGCGTTTTTCCGGCATGTGAGCCCGCTTCCTTTAAAAGGAGATCACCAAGATTTTTAAAATGGAGGTCAGTGGCTTTGCGGCTAAGCCAATCAACTTCTAATACATAACCTACTTCGGGAAGTACACACCTTACGTCGGCTCCCGTAGCAACATGCCCCGTTGTAATGATTGTCCATTCCCCTGATGGAACTTCCCACTCCAAAGTTCCATCACCCTTTAACTTTGACGATAAATCCACTACATCCCCTGTCGCTACCGGTCGATCTTCATTGGCGACCGTCCATGGTTTAAGGGGCACATTCATAACCGTGTTTGCAGGTGTAAAAAGGCTACCATCCAGTCGGTTACTTTTTGCATCCAGTAATTTTAGCCTTTCAATCCCCAACGAGGCCCCTTTTGTCTCCCGAAAAGCAACTACTGAGCTTATCCGATAATCCATTTTCTCTTTAGGCCAGGTCATGTAATGGTTTACATTACCATAATGAGGAGATTTATACCCTGCCCGCGGATCTGGTAATGGTAGTTTTCCCATGAATGCTTTAGGCCCTGTCAGATTTAACTCAGACTGAACAAACCATCTTGAATTCAATTCAGGTGTAATCCACGCTCCTCCCATATCCCAGCCTCCTCCTCCGAAATTAACACCAACTTCTAATCCAAGTCTGGCTGCCTCCCTGAGGGTATGTCTGAAAAGTTCCATCCATTGGGGAGATAAAAAGACGGGTCCTCTGGGCATTTCGGCAACACCATAGTCGTTGCCTGAACACACTAAAACAACTCCTCCCATCCCTTTTTTCTTAAATTCCTCAAGATCACGCGTGATTCCCTTTTTATCTACCAAACTGTTAAACCACCACCAGAAACAGCTTGGTTTTGCAGAATCAGGGGGATTGTCAAAGCGGTATTCAACTTTAATCTCACCGTTAGCAGTAAGTTTTGCCGGGTATTTTTCATGCCCGCGTACCGATACCGGCCGGCAATTTGCAATTGGCAGTATTAAAAGAGACAGAATAAGGACGAAAAAGACTTTTTTCATTCGTATAAATTAAGATTAACCTTCGAATATGCTAATATTTGATACTCATGGAACCTTTATGGATTTATTCATCTTTTTTGTGAACATTAGTTCATGAGTGTTTTATTCGTATAGATTACGATTAACCTTCTAAAATTCTGATATTTGATACTCATGGAACGCTCATGAATTTTATACATCTCCTTTTATGAACGTTAGATGAGGATTTCATGTGTTCTTTTGCACTTGAAACTTGATAGTCAATTATTTTGGATAGAGTTGAAGCAGTGGTTATTCAACCTTCTGCCAATGTAGAAGCAATGATCTGGACTAAACAAGATTAATGTTTTGAGAAAATATGGGAATAAGGAGTTTAAAATTAAGCCACCTCAAATCAGGTTTGAGGCAGCTTATAAATGAAAGTTTAAATATATAATGATCAATAAATCAATTGTATAAATATTTCGATACTGAAGTTCTTCATCAGATCTTAACATTCCTGCCGTAATTCCATCCTTCGCGCACCGGCTCTTTAATGTGAGCGTCAAGTTCAGGACGACCGGTAGCTTTCATGTTTTTGGCATCATAATTTATGATTCCACCGAATCTTTGAGCCAGAATACCCACCTGAATCATTTCGGTCAGACTGGCTGAATAGTCGAAATTAGATCCCGGCAGGGTATGATTTTTAATGGCTGCGACCCACTCCTGGACCGGTTGTTCTTCTCCGACCCGGGGGATTGTTTTGGCAGGTGCATTTTTGAGGAATTCCTTCATCTCCTCTTCCGGAACCAGTAATCGGGCATCATTGGGTCTCCCTCCGGTGATCAGAGTCTTTTTATCACCAATAATCATCATTCCATTATTTGGTAATTTATCAACTTTCCATTCAGGTCTCATGGCCGGTTGTTCAATACCCTCATACCATTTCATGGTAACAGGGGCGTTATTCCCGCGGGCTCCAAAGTGCCAGGTAACGACCGATTCTTCTGCAACAAAGCTATGGTCAGCGACTGGATTTGGAATTGTCCCCTCCACGGTGTGAGGCATTCCAAGATCGAGTGCCCAGAAAGGAGCATCGAGGGTATGGCAAGCCCAATCGCCTAATTTACCGTCGCCCAGGTCATAAAATCCTCTCCAGGTTCTGGGGGCATAAATATTATTGAACGGTCGCGCGGTAGTGGGGCCCTGCCACAAATCCCAGTCGAGTTCCTTCGGGACTTCTTCAACTTGTGGCGGTATGGTGTCGGGATGTTTGAAATAGCCATCTCTCTTGAAGTCGATTTTACCCTGCCATGCAATGACCTCTTTCACCTGACCCAGAACTCCTGCTTCGAACCACTCTTTTACGAGCCTGATTCCGTTGGTGGTATGTCCCTGGTTACCCATCTGGGAAACAACGTTATAATGCTTGGCTGCGGCTTTGAGCATGCGTAACTGCCAGATATTGTGTGCCAGGGGTTTTTCTACAAATACGTGTTTGCCCAGTTCCATGGCTGCCATTGCTGCCGGAAAGTGGGTATGATCCGGAGTGGCGATGATGACTGCATCAATATCCTTGGCCATCTCATCGAACATTTTACGGAAATCCTTATACCGTTTTGCATTTGGACATGCCTCATACCCTTTTGCAGCCTGCCGGTCATCCACATCGCACATGGCCACAATGCTCTCCCTGGGAACCTGGGTCCAGCTGGCTTCCCCCCTTCCGCCAACTCCGATAACTGCAAAATTTAACCTGTTGTTCGGGGAACATTTTATCAAATTGGGGATGATTAATGCCCCTGCTCCAGCCGTAACGGCTGTTTTCATAAATGATCTGCGTGATAAGTTTTTCATTCTTTTAAATGGATTATTAATTATTCTGAGAAAATTGCTGAATCAAGTTTGGTAATTTCAATTAATTGACCAATAGATTTTTATGGTAATGGCTTGCTGGTCAGTAATCCGATGCAACGCCCTTTGTTTCCGACTGCGCAATAATAGAGATAGAAGGTGTCGTTCGATTTCCGGTAAACCAGCGAGATTTTGTGTGCAAATACCTTATCGAGTCCGCCCGGATGACCTCCTGCCTTGTAAAGGGGTTCGGGATGGGCTGTCCAGTGTTCAAGATCCCGGGAAAAAGCCACCATAATATGCGCCCCGCCATTTCCCACACCGAAATAGAACATGGTCCAGTGGTCGCCATCACGAAACACTTTTGGATCGGAAGCAAAGTCTGCGTCATATCCCCCTGGACGGTTGAGGATCACCGGATTTCGGGTATAGCGTTTCCAGTTGAGCATATCATCAGAGAGAGCCAGCCCTGTTTGTTCTTTGTTTCCATGGGCAGCATTGTAAAAATCGTAGAATCGTCCTCTGTATTCCACCATCCACGGCTGGTAGATGCAATCCTTTTCCCAGACTCCGCAATCGGGATCCTGAACCGCAAGGATTGGGGTGTCTTTCACCCCCTGCCATGTGAGACCATCATTTCCCGAGGCAACCCCCTCGTATCCGGGACGCAGTTCGTAACCACCCTGTTTGGGGTAACATCCGTAGAGTGTCATGTATTTTCCATCCCGTTTCTTTAACATCCTCGGAGCTTTGATGTCGTACGATTTGTAAAGATAGGCGCCAATCACGCAGCCCCCATGGTCGAAACTCCCCTCCCTGCCAAATCCCATAGCCAGCCTTGGGTTTGTCCAGTTCACAAGGTCAGAACTCTCGGCAACAAAACTGTGGTACCCCTTTCCGTTTGATCCGATAAAACTCAGAAACCATTTCCCCTTTTGTCCCGGGATCTGATATACCGTGGGGCAGTCGAAGTTGTGAAACTTCTCATAACCGATAATTTTCAGATCGGACGGGATGACTGGTTCGGAATAGTAGTTCCATCCCCGGTAAGGGGCAGACCAGGTATCCAGCGTGGCCCGGTCGATTTTCGAAGTTTCGTCAGTAACTCCTGCATTTCCCTCCTTGCGGGAATGGGTCTGTTGCTGTGCCTGAATAATTAAACAGCTTATTATCAGATAGATAGTTAAAATGCTTTTTGTTATCATTCGGGATGGATTGTAGTCTTCAGCTTTAAATTAATTTTCTCAAATGTAATTAATTATAATCTCCGAATCCAGATATTTCTGTAGCTTACCTCGTTCCAATGGCTTTGCAACATTAACGGTAGTTCGGACTCGGTAATCGGGGATTTTCCGTTGCTGGCGCGGGTGGCCCCCTTGATTTCGACATGATTCTGAATCAACGCGCCATTGTGAAGAACCGTAAAGTAACCGGGTGTTTTTTGAGACCCGTCGGTGTTAAAACGGGGAGCGGTAAAAATGATATCATAAATCTGCCATTTGCCGGGTTTAAGTGATGCATTGACCAGGGGGGCGTATTGTTCATAAATTGCACCGGCCTGACCTTTGGGGTATGTTTTGTTGATGTAGGAATTCAATACCTGAACCTCATATTTCCCCATCAGGTAAACCCCTGAATTTCCGCAACTCTGCCCTTCTCTTCCCGCTTTTACATCCTTGACGGGAGTATTCCATTCCACATGGAGCTGGCAATCCCCAAATTTCTCCTTCGTCTGAATGCTGGTGGTCTTTGGGTTGACGGTGAATTTTTTCCCGCGGACCCTCCAACCGGTTGGTCCGCCGTCCTTGATACTTACAAAATTATTTAGGTTCCCCTTGTCGAAAAGAATAATGGCATCTGAAGGGGCTTTCCCTTTTTTTCCGGGCCGGATCACCTTTGGTTCAGGGACCTGATTTTCAGTTTTCTGGGAATATGCAGGTGTACCAGGGAAAATTAAAATCAATAAAGCGGTAACTGATAAAAAATTAAATAGGTTCTTCTTCATGGTTGTTTTTATTTTTAATTGATAATTGATGAAGTTGTTATTATTTGCCGTTTGGTTTTAGACGGATCATCATTGCCCCATGACGGGCTACACTGGCCGTGAAAGAATCTGCAAATATTCCCATATCTTTTTGACGCCATAAATCACGAACGGTTTGCTTTCCGGCAAGATGCAGGTCGTTGAGGTTCACGGTGACCCGACTTTCATATTCGCCGCGATTGAATAACCCAACTGCAAAGGTTCCATCTTCCATCTTTTTGGCCCACACTTCAACGTTCTCATCCTTCGAGATCCGGTGTGCCTGTATACCCAAAGGGTCCTGGTTAACGGCGATCACTTCGTCATTTGTCAGCAGATTCAGGGTGAAATCGTCCAGCTGGGTCATATCGCATCCAATCAGCATTGGTGATGCGAGCAGGCTCCAAAGGGTGATATGCGTGTATTGCTCGTTAGGGGTGAGTCGTGTGGACGATTTTCCTCCGTTCATTTTGCCTACCACAAACATGTCGCAGTCATTCCAGTGACCCGGTCCGGCGACCACTTCCCGTCCGTTTTGGTTAAAACCAATCTCGTCGATGCTCGACCACAGGCCGGTGATGTCGCCCGTTGTACGCCAGCTGTTTGCTCCGATTTCAGTTGCCCATGGCCAGACATCCAGGGTTTCACTCAGGCTGAAGATGATATCGCGTTTGGTTTTGGCCAGAGCCCTGGACATGGCCGCCCAGGGTATCCGCTGTTCATAGAGACTGACATCTTTGGTGGAGTATTGCATGTAGCACCAATCGTATTTCAGGTAGTCGAATCCCCATTCCGCATAGCGCTGCGCGTCTTTCTCCTCGTATTGAAAACTTCCCGTGTGCCCCTGACAGGTATATAATCCGGGTGATGAATAGATACCGGCTTTCAGCCCCTTGCTGTGGATATAGTCACAAAGGGATTTCATATCGGGAAACTTTTTATTCGTATTAATCATCCCGTTTGCATCCCTGGGCTGACCGCTCAGCATGGTGTCTTTGGAGCTGTGTTTGATTTGCCAGCAATCATCGATGTTGATGAAATTCCACCCATGGTTGATCAAACCGCTTTTGACCATCGCATCAGCTGCTGCGCGGACATGCGATTCCTTTACATTTCCCCCGAAAACATTCCAGCTGTTCCATCCCATCGGAGGTGTTAACGATAATGTATTATTGCAGCTGATTTTTAATCGCCGTGCACAGTTGCCCAGTGAATTGGCCGCCATGATGGAGACAATCCATTCCCCTTTGTTTTTTAAGCTGCCGGTGATCTGCCCTGAAACCGGATCAAGCCTTAAACCCTGCGGTAAATTTCTGGCATCAAACTTCATGGGGCGTTCCCCCGTGGCAGCAATGGTAAACAGAAAGGGTGAACCTGGCCGGACGCCAAAAACACCGGCTCCGTTAATCTGCGGTTTTGATGAAGCCTTAGGAGTCAGGATATAAGGCGCTTCTCGGGGTGGGGCAATGGGTTGTGGCTTGGCGCCTGTGACGATAAACATAGCATCCGCCCAGTCGGCATGGTCAAAGTCTACGGCATCGCCAGCGCTGCTTACTACCATGACCATGGTTTGAACGCCAGACAGATCGACATCGACCTTTTGAGCCGGCATTCCGGCACGCATTACCGGGCTCTTCCACAGCAACTTCCCGTCACCGTATATCTGAAAGATGACGTGTCCGTTTGCTCTCAAATATTCATCATATCCCTTTCGGAAGGCACTCCGCAACTCATTCCTGACGATTGTCGGAACAACTTCGTCATCTATTCCGACCATCGCGGTAAACCATTTGGAACCGCCCTGGAGATTCACCCAAAGGACACTTCTTGCATGAGTTCCAATGCCGGTTTCATATTTCTGACTGCCAATCGTAATCGGTCGCCCACCAAAAGAGCGGTTAATCTGAGGCCTTTCGGAACATAAAGCCTCATCCATTTTCAGGGAACTGAGCAGGATGACTTCACTTTTTGGGTCCTGAGATTTAACAGCCGCAACCGTTCCCTCATTGCCCGTTTTCTTTGTTAATTCTCTGAATCTGAAATTTGTGCCCGGGGAACTATTCACCCAGAAGAAGGCACAGAGCAGGATTATAATCTTTCTCATTTTTATCGTTTTACTTTGCGGTCTGGCGTCCCGGCGAGGTTTTATTTTCCTCCCGACAAGCCGCAAAGGTGTTCTTACCACTTACCAGCTACTGCTTAATGCTATTCAGGGCATTTAAAATTTCGGAGGAAAGCATTTTTGCCTGTTCCTCCACCCCCATTTTGCTAAAATGAATCCCGTCTGTATCGAAAAAGTCCAGGTTGGTGCTTGCTGGGGTATAGAAATCGACCAGGGGAATATTTTTCTCACTGGTAAATTCCCTGACAGCTTTGTTGCGGTTAATTACCCCCTGATTGTACTGATCAAAATCGGGGCGCTTCCCCCCAATCCGGCGTGGAGTCGTGTTAACCCAGATTAATTTTAATCCCGGATTGCTCTTTTTTAAGAGTTTATAGACGACCGGGAGGTAGCTGCTGTACCGTTTGTCGGAGTATTCAACTCCGTGCAGGCCGTTATTAAATGTGATAACGTCAAACTTGTAGCTGAAAAACAGCGCTTTCAACTGAGCGATTAATGCAGGGTCACCTAAACTTCTTGAAGTTGTGAACTTGCAGCAGTATGCCTTTTTGTTCAGTTTGTTGGTGACCGGCTGGTAATACCTTTCAACGTGGGAATCGCCAATTATCAGCACCCTGGGTAAATCGTGCTTGTTGGTTGAAACCATCCAGGTATTGCTCCATTCGGTCCCCTCGCTGATGGAGGCCCCTTTTTTCGCTTTGTTTTGGGCGATGCTGGGGAAACTCAAAATAAATGTGAAGGCGATTAAAGTAGTAAGCAGTAATAAAGACTTTTTCATTTGAAAACTGATTTGGTTAAATAGAATTATTAGAACCTGTATGACTTTTATTTGATCCCGATTGTATCTGAAATTTCATGGTACGCGCTATTAAAACACGTTTTCAAGTATGGAAAATATCCATTTGAATACTTTATTTTGATGGCTCACACCATAGAAGTGGCAGCAGCCTTTGGTGTGAAGACCAGCCAAAGCCGTCGCCCCCCGCATTACCCGGCCATTCTACAATGAAGTTAAGTTTGGGTTGTCCGACAGTTCCAAAATAGTAGAGCACCGTAAGCTTGTGCAGACCGGTGTGCAAGGGGATATCTGCCGATTTTACCCCTGTCGGCAGGCCGTTCGAAGCGTCGTTTTCGATAACCGGTTTTTCATCCACATAAACCCGGCATCCATTGTTCGCTCCGGCCTGGAACGTATACACTGCCTGTGAAGGTGCCCGAAAATATCCATCGAAACGCACGGCAAAGTGTTCCTTTCTTTTTTGAGTTTTGATGATTGTGTTCACTACCTGCATCGGATTTACACCAATCCCGGTTGCGACCGCTTTTACTTTGGCGGTATTTGGATTACTAAAGAGCTCCTGGTATGGGAGGAATCCGTTGTTTGCATCTTCATAATAGGTCCAGGTTAATCCTTGCTTAAGACCAGGTTTGTCTGCCAAAGCCGGCAGGTATTCAGCTTCTGAAAATATTTTCGCCTTTTCACGATAGGGAAGGGCCAGATAAAGTCCAATGAAGCGCAAGGCTGGCATATCACGTGCATCGGTGATGGTGAATCTGATTTTTTGGGTCCTAATCTCACTAAAGGGCAGTATCCGTTTGTGTCCTATCGTTCGGCCTTCGGTCACGATTATCCAGGCGCCATCTTTCCATGCTTCAAGTTTGAAGGCCGAGATGCGTTGACCATTGTTGAGGTATTCCTGAACAAGCAGGTTGTTAAAGGTTTGTTGTTTTGGAAATTCTGCGGTCAGCATTAAGTTTTTTGACCTATTTTCAGCCAGGTAAGGATTTTTATTTCCTTCACTTAATAAACCGGAAGCCACATAACCTTTACTTCCACCTGTCAGCGTCAGTTTTGCTCCCTTTAAAATATTATTTTTGAATGACTCGGTGATCCATTGGCGCAGTTCAATCATCCGGTCCAATTGCTTTTTATTAAATACTCCTGTTGTATCGGGAGCAGGACTGAGTATGAGGTTGGCGCCCGATCCTATTGAAGCATAAAAGGTATTTACCAGGATTTCAAGGGAACGTGGTTCCCCAACACCATCCCAGTGCCACCCTTTCTTCAGCAAGGCTAAATCGCCCTCCTGCGGGATAAAAAAGAGGTCTTGACCTTTTAGGTTTTCAATGTTATCGGTAACCTTGGGGAGATTTTTGCTAATCAGTTGTCCAAAGTGATACGGGACCCAGCTTTGAGTCCGCAGTTCAGGCAACAGGGGTAACACATTCCAGTTAATGGCGTCGCCGACGGCTGATTCATTGCCGCACCAGCGCACCCCGAATCCACACATCGCGATTAGGCATTTGGGCTGGAAATGGTGAACAATCTCAAAAATGCGGTTCCAGTCTTCAGCTCCGTTGCTCCCTGCACCGTCAAACCACAATTCACTGATTTCGCCATAAGGGATAAGTGTTTCCATGAGTTGTTGCTCCACATAATACTGGTAGGTTTTACGCTGTTCCGGGGTCATTTTGTCTGCCCCCTTGCGCGGATGGTCACACCTTGGATCGTGCTCGTCCCAGAGTGATATATAGAGGCCGAGTTTTAATCCCCCCTCGCGGCAGGCCTGGGCGATTTCTTTAACCATATCCCCTTTGCCATCATGCCATGGGGAGCTTCTGATGTTGTAGTCGTTTAATTTGGAGGGCCAAAGGGTATAGCCATCATGGTGTTTGGCTACAAAAACGATCATTTTTGCACCGATGGCCAGGTGAAACTTAACCCACTCTTTTGCGTCAAATGATTTTGGATTAAACCTGCGGGGATCTTCCTTCCCTGTCCCTTGCCCATGCCCCGAAAAGGTGCTCATGCCAAAATGGGGGAAGGTGATCAGCTCCATATCGAGGTAAGCCAGCTTTTCTGCTGATGGCTTAACATGAGCAGCGCGCAGGGTTGCCTGTTCAATAGTTTCGTTTACAAACAAAGGCTGTGAAACCTCCTGTTTGTAAAATGCTTCCATCCATTTCCAGTGCTTCGCATTGGAGATATTGATTTCCTCAACAGGGTATTGATAAGCAGGCATTTTGGGCAGCTCATTTTTCTTCGCCATTGATGAAGTGAGCGTTGCGGCGAATAACACAATGGTAAGTGAAAGTGATTTAAGGCAGACACGATTTAAATTAATCATATTGTCAGATAGGGGTAAATTTTATTTTAAAATTATTTCGCGATTAGTTCCTGAATTTTTTATTTGAGGAGTTTGATCTCCTGAAGGCACAAGCTGTAACGGCTGCCATCAGGGGTGGCCTTATACCGTTTGTTTTTCTGATCCATCCAGTTGGCCGAATAACATAGCCACATCGTGCGGCCGTCGGCACTGATGAACTTTGAAGGAATATTAACAAAATAGGCAACCTCTCCGAAACTTTTCAGATAGGTGACCATTTTCCATGGACCGGTGACCTGATCCGATTCGAGAATATAGGTGTTGTACCTCGACACCGTGTTCACCCCGTCGGTGACGCACATCAGGTATTTCTTAAGCGGTGCATCGTAGGTAACAGTGACACAACCCATGTTGTTATTCCATTCTGCAATCGGTTTTATCCTGCTGAAATCGCCTGTCCATACCGGTTTTCCCGCGGCGTTATTCCCGGCGAAGAATTCATATTTCTTTACATTATTGATGTTTTTGATGTCCGGTTTCACGCGGGTCAGGAAGATCTGGTCACCCGTGATCCAGCTTGCATTGGCAGCTTCCCGTGGCTTTGGGTCGTCAGATGTGGCACCGTGGCCGACCAGATAGGCTTTGCCGTCGGGAGAGTGCTCCATATTCTTTCCAAAATCGACAAAATGGGGTGATCCGAACCGAACCGGACCCTTGAATTTCACAGGTTCAGGAAATAGTGGATTTTCAGGAGAGCAGGGGGTCTGTTCCCACGTTTTGCCAAAGTCGGTTGAATAGCGGAAACCGACGAACGGGCCAAGGATATCCCAGTTCAGCCCTTGCCCGCTCTCGGCAAGACAATAGGTTCCGTAATACCAAACCCCATTGTAAACCAGCGATCCGCAGGGATACCTTCCGCCGTAAGGGCGAGGATCACTTTTGTAAATGGCCTGGCCGGTGACTTTAAGGTTCATAGGATCATCACCAGCAATCGTGGCGTTGCCCGTAGCTGCATTGGGACCTCCTGAAAAAACTCCGAGACCATTCACTTTTCCGTCGGTCCAGGGAGAGTATAAATTGCCATCAGAAGCCCACGAGGGATACCAGGTGTCGGCGTTGGCATATTCAGCATGTCGTCCGGTAAAAAGAACTGATCCTATCGATTCGCTTTTGAGGAATGGGCAATCCGCAGGCTGTTCAGATCTCCAAATGGTGCCGGAGAGAATATTTTCATTTGTTGAGGATGTTTTATTGATCGCCTGACCAGTAAGTGTCGCCCCGTTTTCCGAAACGGCCTCCCCAAGTTCCAAACAGATCACGGTTGCAATCTTGCCGGGATTTTCCTGTGGCAGAGTGATGGCGATACTTTTTTGACCCGATTTTATCTCAACCCTGAGTTTCGGATTAGCAAGCAGAAAAGCGCTTTTTACTTCACGATTGACCGGGACAAAAATTTTCCCTGGCCATTCGAACAGGTGAAGATAGACTTTATTCCCTTTTTGAGTCGCCAGGCAACCCGAAGGTAAACCCACCATTTTTGCTGATTTGGTTCCGTAGATGGCTTCACCGTTTACTTTCATCCATTCGCCTACTTCACGTAAACGTTCCACACTTTTATCGGGAATCAGCCCCTCAGCAGTTGGACCAACATTTAACAGGAAATTGCCTCCCTTACCGGCACATTCGACCAGGTTGCGCACCAGAGTGGTGGCAGATTTAAATTCATGGTCATTTTTATCAAATCCCCAGGTCTCGTTGATGGTCATACACGATTCCCAGGGGAGCGACGGCACCTGTCCATCCCTTGGTATTTTTTGTTCGGGGGTTCCGAAATCGCCCGCAGCGGGGTCAGTTGTCTTAATATCCCGAGCTTTGGCGATGCGGTTGTTTATGATCAGATCAGGCTGGATTGATCTGAGGTAATAATAGAGATCGTAACCTGCTTCCTGTTTCCATGGTTTTTCAGAATCCCCGTCAAACCAGAGTATTCCAATGGGGCCATACCGTGTAAGTAACTCAGTGAGCTGTCCCTTCATGAATTCGGTATAGCGGTTCATGTCGGGCACACCTTTGGCGCGGTCGTTCCATGGGCGGCGTTCGGGCCAGTCGGGGTGTTGCCAGTCCATGATCGAATAATAGAAACAAAATTTAATCCCGGCCTCTTTGCAGGCTGCTGCCAGCTCTTTCATCGGGTCGCGCTGGAAGGGTGTCGATTTGATGCTCCAGTCGGAGAGCCCGGTGCGGTACATACTAAACCCATCATGGTGTTTGGCCGTGATCACGATATATTTCATTCCGGCGTCTTTTGCAATCCTCACCCACTCTTTGGCATCGAAATTTACCGGATTAAATTGTTTCGCATACTCCTCATATTTTGACATTGGGATTTTAGCCGCCTCCATGAGCCATTCTCCGCAACCTTTTTTATCTCCGTAGGCACCTGCAGGAACCGAATAGATCCCCCAGTGAATGAACATTCCAAAACGTCCTTCGGTGTACCAGCGCATCCGCTCTTCGCGTTGTTTTGGGGTTTCCGATTTTAATAAAGCCTTTATTGCCTGCTCTTCAGCCGCTGTTTTTTTAACGATCGTGTTTCCGAATATGTCTTTTTCAGGGATGATTGTGTTATATACTGCCAGTTTGCGGATAATCGGTGTGCCAACGCTGCTAATCACGTGCAGACGCACAGCAGATACCTCCACGGGGGTGATCTTTTCAATCCTTTTATGACCGATGCAGCTTCCGCTGCCAATTTTCTGCCACGAGGTACCCACTTTCCCTTCGATGACATATTCGCGAACCCGTTCACCCTTAGCGATCTGCTCCTGGATGGTCACATGATCGATAGTCTTTGGCTGGTTGAACGGGATTTCGAGGATGTTTCCTTTGCCTGATGTCTCGGCAATACTCGTACCGAAACGTCTTTTGATCTCCTGCCCAAATTCGCGGAAACGGTTTAGCTGTGCTTCGGAAATCCGTCCGTCGGGACCGGGTGCGGCATTGATCAGCAGATTGCAGTTATGTCCGACCGACTTATAATAAATGTCCATCAACTCGTTAAGGCTTAGTAATTTTTCATCCGATTTTGGACTCCACATCCAGTCGCCGCCCAGCATGTCCACATCGGCTTCACCCGGGCACCAATCCTTGCCATCGGGGGATCCCATTTTAGTATCAAAAGGGACCGTGCCGGTTGCCCAGCAGGGATAGCTGGTTTTACCATGTTCCCAGCCCAGCCATCGGATATTTTCAACCGGGGAGTTCCCGCCACCGTAAATCATGGCTTTGGGTTGTAGTTTTTTGGCGTATGGAAGTACATCGTACCCAGCTTTGGGATCGGGTAACCCGCCGTCGAACCAGATTTCGGAGAGCTGTCCGTAATTTCCCCATAACTCTTTTACTTGTTGTATTTTAGCTGCGGCATACCTGGCCTGTAATTCAGGATCGCCCCCTTTCCCGCGATTTACAAATCCCGGGTGATCGACCTGCCACCATCCATTGACCCGCATGTGGCAATACAATCCGGGCGCCAATCCATTCAGCCGGCATGCTTCCACAAACTCCTTAACGATATCCCCTTTGCCACCCTTGTAGGGCGATTGTCTCATGCCATACGGGTAGGCATCGCTTTGCCAAAGCATAAAGCCGCTCCCGTGGGTGGCCGTAAGCACGGCATATTTTGCCCCAAGCGCTTTGGGGACCTCCATCCATTGGTTTACATCAAGGTTGGTTGGATTGAATACCTCCGGTTTCGGGAAGTCGTCGTATTTACGGTGATCCCATCCCGGTTTAAAAGCATTCATATCATAATGAAAGAAAATACCAATTTCATAATCCTGCCACCGGGCTTGTTCCGGGGTTGGCCGAGGCAGGTGTATCCCTTTCCTCTCCTTGTTTTTTGTGCCAGGGTTAATTGCTTTGGCTGAAATGTCAATCATCAAAAACGTGACAATTAAGGCAAGGCCAAAGATTAAAATGATGCTTTTTCTCATAGGTAATTAGTAAAGTTTTTTCTAAGACACATGAAACCTGAAAAAGTATTCATTTTTCGGACGAATTTTACATAAAATGTTCATTTTATAGCTGACATTTGCTTTTTACCAACTATTTCAACCACCATGGCCGGATCTGAAAGGTCACCCGGAGTTGCAGCCGAAAGGCCAATTTCATGGATTAATTTTCCTGAAAATACCAGACGGTTTCCGGTTTTGCTCACCAGTGAGGTTATGTCTATTGCCCGCTCCCCGGCAAGATCCTGCCCCCATATTGTGACATCTCCCAATGGTTTATCCAGAATCAGGGTCAGTGAGTGATAGCATCCGAAAATCCCAATTTTCCCGGTCAGCGTTCCAATCTGAAGCCTAACATCCGCTTCGGGGAAATAATAGCCCTTAGCATGGTTTATCCTTCCCAGTGAGCCAACGGTAATTGCCCCGTTCGGATTGCGGGAAGCAAGCACGTAGGGAGGCTCTTCATTACAAACGACTACCGGCAGGGGCAAACCCCGCGTTACCCGGGCGGGAGCACCCTGTACGACCGCCTTGTTTACCGATTTATAACTCGCATCCCAGTCTTCCGCGCTGGTCCAGAATTCACCGGAGGGAAATTTGTAGGAATCGATAAGTGTTGCCGAATCGATATGGGTATCGGAAATGCCTGCTCCGAATGCAGGGGCGATCCTTTGCCATCTTACCGCCCTGACCACCTCATCCATCCGTTTTTTAATGTTCCGCGGTCCCTTGAGGTAGATATCGGGATCATCACCAGGACGGAGACCCACCATTGGACTACGCATAATTCCCATTGTTCCGCCAAGAACTGCCGCAATATAAGCTTCATCTTCACAATTTAAATAGCCGGTTTTGGGAGGGTGTATCTTAACCGCTTCAAGAATGGTTGCCAGCCTGTCAAGCATGGTTGGAATGCCAAGTTGCGGAGAGACATCGTGCAGCCTCATTACCTCGGAATATTTTATCATAGCTTTACCCGCTTCGGCATATCCGGGATCGGTAACTCCCGTCCCCGGATAGCTGTTGAACGGGCCGTCTTTGGAAGCGTTCCCATGTTCCATAATCAGTCCGGGAAACTTCTCCCCGGCGAGGCCGGTAATCATCTTGTAGGCTGCTTCGTTTCCGCCCCCATCCATCTTCCAGTAACCGATCCCCGCTTTTCGGGACCACTCCAGGCGCTCACTCCAAAATGTTTTTTTATACTCATTTTCAGAAATAAAGCTCTTCTTTCGCAGTGTATCCACTGCCGGTTCATAGGCTCTGTACCAAAGACCCACACCCCGCCAGCCACATTCGGTCACTTTTTTATTCAGCAGAATGAGATTTTCACCGATTGAACCTTTGAACGAAGGGAATTTTTTTGGATCAAGCTGCGAGTAGTTTCGATAACCATAATCCTTGCTGGCCGGAATATCCCAACCATCATCCAGAACAACCCACAGGTCACCTTTAATTTTTTGATAAAAATTCTTTAGCCACCCTTTGTCGCCAAATAAAACCTCTTCGTTCAGGTAAACAGAAGAATATTTAGATATCGATTCAACCTTGTAAAGAATCGGGTCAACCTCTTTTGCCCCCTGACCATGCATGTAACTTTGCGCCGACCAGGTACACCAGTAATTTGGTGACTTCCCTGAGGAAAGCGGAACCAGGTTGCGCATTGCTGCGGTTGATGGAATTTTATTAACAGGCAGGTTGTTTGCTGCAATTTCCGGGTTGATCTTAATGCGCAAGTCCGAAGGCTTTGTCCCACTCCTGACGATGACGATATCTTCCCCGGTATGGGTAGGAAAGGTCAGCAATTCGGCTGAAAGCGTTTCACTCCTGCGGTTGTTCCGGTAAAGATCCACCTTTTGTGATCCCCAGTAATTGCGGATGTTACATGATCCTCCACGATTTGAGTTAACCTCCATAAAGTTCACGTTACCCGATTTCATCGAAGAGGTTACGATGAAATCACCTTTGGCACGAAGGGTGAAACAGGCATCCTCATCCTTTGGCCATGCCGGAAATATCCGAATTATGGGTGTCCCTCCCGGAGATGCCGCCCCCGATTGAAGCAATGCCGCAGAAAGCCCCTCACTCATTGTCCCCTCCTGTTGCCAGTCGACGATCTGTGACTGCTCATTCGTATCGTATCTGCGCATACGATTTGGCAGCTTACTGATATTCATATTCCAGTACCTCTTGTATACGGCAAGACATTTCTTTACCCATTCAGGGCTCCCCATTCTGGCCATCTCGCCAAAGAACCTGCTTAATGGTTCACCGTCATAATTGTTGTTCGCTACCCTGTTTGCGACCTTCAAGCCAGACAGGGTATTCATGGCTATTTGCCATTCATCGGGACGGGTCAATTTCGACTCGGTATTGACCATGTCGAAGATATTGACCATCATCATTCTGGGATCGTGGTCCGATCCTGCAGACCCTTTCCCTTTTGTATCGGGTTTGATCCCGATTGCATAAACAGGTTCTCCTGCTTTTGAAAGGGCTCCCACAGCTTCCGGAGTGGTATTGGTGGGGTATGGTGCCAGGTTAACAACCATTTCCTGCCAAAGCGGAATCAGATCAGCATCAACCTTTAACATCCGGGCGGCTTTGATGGCTACGGGGAAGATACCCCGGATGGATACCAGGTCGTTGATCCCGTCGCGGATTCCGCCCCAGAAAGTCTCTGCCCACCCCAGGTTATTGGTGTGATATTTTCCATCGGCTTCCTTTTTTGTCAAGGGATGAGTGCGGTACAGTTCGGCAGCCCCCCTGATCATCGGATAGGCTTTGTTGCGCAACCACGAAAGGTCTTTGGTATATTCAAACCGCTCCCAGTACCACTGGGCAGCCTCGGCGGTGTTGTATAAAAGATGGGTGTGATATCCGCTTATCCGGCGAACCATGCTCCAGCGCGACTCCCAGGTACTGCGCGAAGTGACGAATTTTGTAAGATTTTGGGTCTGACTCTTTTTAAATACGAGCGTATTTTTCAGGTCGCCCGCAACGGAGTCGGGGAGGATTTCCGGTCCGTCGAAAGGGAAGGTCTCCTGGATGTAAATAGCATCCTTTCCGGTTCCCCATTGCTGGATGGCTGCCTTGTTGATTTTGGGGAACTGGCTGGTGAGCATTGTAAAATAGGGGTCGGCCAGTTCGGGATGGTTGGCCTGCTCGAAAACCGGTGTCAGCGTCTGCCGCGAACTGTTGAACCACCAGTACATCGACCCCCATCCCTGCCATCCATCGCGGACATTAAAGATTCCACCGTTGGCGTTAATCGGGTAATTGCTTCTCTGACAGGTGTTCATGCAATAAAGATAGTAAAGCCAATGCTGGTCGGGACTATTTTCAAATGATTGGGCATGACTGTCGGGAAGATAGATAAATGATTTTTGCCAGAACTTATGCCAGTCAGCCCTCGTTGAGGCAAAAATCAAGTTGAAGTTCGCGGACCAAGCTGCATTGACCTCAGAAGTTGCTGCGTTTACAACGTCATCCTGCCTTTTTTTTACCGATGCGGCGCTGGCAATATAAATGGTGAATTTCCCTTTGCCTGCCGGAACGATCAGCTGGTTATTCCGGATTAGCGCTTTACGCCCCTGAACAGCCACCACACAAGCCGATGCGCAGTAAAAATCATTTTCCGCTATTCCTGTATTGCATTTTTCGCTGCAAACCTGATTAAGGATCAGGGCACTGTTTTTATGTAATGATGTTGATTTAAACGAATAAAGTCCCTGAATCGTATCGGATTTGATTTTTTTTAGGTCAACAGCGATTTCCGAAGGTGTTGAACGGGTGTCGTTTATTTCGATCGCAAAAACATCATGATCCCGCCAGGCAACGATTCTTGCACTCACATTTGCACCTTCGAGGCTCTCGTATCCATCATAGGTATTCAGATGCTGAATGCAGGTATTTGAGAATGGATTACCCGAGAAGGTGATATCAACGCGCCCTATTTTCGAATTTCCGTCGATGTGGCTCGAATCTGTCCAGGTTGTTGTTGCGCTCCCCCTGAAAAAAACATCGGGTCGCCCGAAATTAAACTGCAGTGAGGAGCCGGACTTGTCAACCCAAACCAGTGAACCCATTTTGCCATTTCCCAAAGGGATTCCTTCGATAGGTTCGGTGGGTTTTGTAAAGTGCAGATCGATAGGAGCAAGGTAACCGGCATAATCTATCCTCACCATGGATGAGCCGACGGGTGTTCCTGGTGGTCTGCTTGTTCCTCTGACGGGGGATAACTTTCCAGCGTTGATATTATCTCGCAGGTTGCCCGCATATAAAGCAGAAATTGACATCGGGAGGGAGATCATTAATATCCCTATCCAAATTTGAAGGTTCAGTATTTTCACGTGTATTAAGCTTAATTTCACCTAAGACACATGAAACGCCAAAAAGTATTCAAATTCAGTTAAATTTGTGAATGAAAACCTGTGAGGATATTAGGAAGCGTGTTTTGATGATAATTACTTAAATGAAAATTGCGCAAATTAGTAACGGGAAAAATCGGGAAATTATAGACCAGAAAACTTATTAAAAAAAAAGAAAATGAAGTATATAAGAAATGGTATCAGAGATATTGTTATTATGGGATGTCTGTTGATTGCCTGTGGCCTTATTCAAAAAAACACACAATCGGTCTGGATTCCAATGGTTGCAATTACCTGTGCTATTTCAATTAAGTGTGTATGGAATATTTATAATGACCGCAAAAAAAAGATTAGCATTAACCACGAGGAGCCAAAACCTGAAATCAATAAGGGTTAGGAGAGTATTGGTAAATTGAATAAGTGTTATTAGATTGCGTAGAACTTTCCTGTCAAAACATGTCACAGTTTGAGCGGGCTACAAACTGTGATGTTTGGCACCTTGCCTGCCTTGACTTATACTAAATTGGAGCGGTTTTTTGTCTTTCGCACAAAGGATTAATCAATTTAAACATTATACTTATCAGAAATAAAATACTTACAAATAATATAATAAAACCATTAATCATCACTGGGTCAACTCCTTTTAAAAACAACTTAGAAAATTGACTACTTATAAAAAATACCGCAATAAGAAATAAATAGTTGTAGTCGTTGGTCCCTTTCATTTTTATGTTTTTTTCTTCCATCAGTTTCTCGGAAATTAAAGTATTTCTCATAATATCTACTTGATTTTCTTTAAGTACTAATGCTCGCACTTTCAGTCTACCTGATTCTTTATGAGAGATTAGGACAACATAATTACGGAGTTTTTTTTGAATTCTGATTAAAGTTATATTCCCTATTTTAATTTCTGATGAACCAGAGGTAAAAAGCATAGTATAAAATGCAACATCTAAAAAACAAAAAGCAAAAGATCCAGAGAATATTGCTAATCCTTTCATATCTATATTATAAAAAATAACAGAAAGAGTAGTAAATATTGGTATGGAAATAAAAATCACCATTAATGACTTAAACATGTTATTTACAGATTTCCCAAAATCTTCAACTAAGTCATTAATTTCTTCTGTTTTAGTAATTAGCAGTTTGTTGTCAAAAATATGTAAATATTCATCTTTGGTTTTAATTGACATTTTAAGAGTTACTTTATTACTATATAAGTCAACAAATTCATTTGGAGTAATACCTAAAGTATGAGATATTCTTTTAATAGTTTCTCCCGTTGGCTCTGATTCGCCATTTTCAACTCTTTGAATTGTTCTCAATGATAGTCCTGACTTAAACGCTAAATCTTCCTGAGAGAGGCCATTTCGTTTTCGTAAATTCTTTACCCCTTGTGCCAGGTTTTCATTTTTCATGATTATTTATTTTGATGACAAAAATATATCAAATCAATGTCGTTTGGTGAGTTTTTCATATGTCTTCTTTATGTCATTCGCTGATTTGCTGAGTTTTCGCAATAACAGCTAACTACTCACCTCCGTCTGCCACACAACCATTAGCAGTGAGCGGACAGAGAATAGTCAGAAAAGTCATTATATTAACAATCAGTTATTTATGGTCAATTCGATTACCGTGTCAATTTTATCCTGTTTAGCTAATGGCAAAATGATTTCCAGTCCGGCGTTGCCCTGAATCACTTTGGGTTTTGCTCCGTTGAGCGTTTTGGCAGAAAGGACTTTAGCGGCAAGCGGGGGTAGTTTCAATGAATCTCCTGTCCATTCAAATACATGGAGCCATATTTTGTCCCCTTTTTGGGTACTTCCGCCCCATTTCCCGTTAACAAACGGGCCACCGCGTGTCTCATAAATACTCTCTCCGTACTTTTTAAGCCAGACACCCATTTTTTGAAGCACATCAACCTGTTCGGGTAAAATTTCGCCCGAAGGCATTGGTCCGACATTGAGCAGCAGGTTGCCATCCCCTGTTACTGTGCTGACCAGCATTTTGATGCAATCCTCATAGGTTCTTGTTGGTTCGCCTGGTCGGTAGGACCACCCCCCTGTATCATGACGGGGTTTGGTCATCGTTACGCACGATTCCCAGGCACGGTTGGTCTGAAAATGTCCGATCTGCTGTTCCGGTGTGTCATAATCGGCTTCGGTCATTAGCTTCATCGCTCCATCCGGGATGTTTTTTAGGCCGCGGGCCGAGCGGTTATTAACGAGCAGGTCAGGCTGTGCCTGATACATTTTTTTAAATAACCGTTCCATTGTAAACTGGTTCCAGTCGCCGAAAGTGTGGTCATACCACATCATATCCACTTTCCCGTAGCGGGTAAGCAACTCGTGAACCTGAGCTTCGTAATAATCATTGTAGGTGTGGTTGTCCCCTTTGAGGTAATCGGGATGTGTCCAGTCGCGGGTGGAGTAATACCAGCCGAGTCTGAGCCCGTACTTTCGTGCGGCGGTGTAAATTTCCTGGCAGATGTCGCGGTGAAACGGGGTGTCGTCGATGCTGTAATGTTTCGGATGAGTGGAGTCATTCCAGCGAACCTGGCTGGTTGGCCACATCGCGAATCCATCATGGTGTTTACAGATAAAAACCACATAGCGAAATCCTGCCTCTTTGGCCATCTTCATCCACTGGTCGGCATTGAATTTGACCGGATTAAACTGTTTGTAGAGGTTGTCATACACCACACCAGGAACTTTCTGGTAGAGTTCTCCACCTTCGATACGGTCTTTACGTCCCCAGCTGATCTCTGCCCCACTGATGCTGGAGGGTCCCCAGTGGATGAAAAGGCCAAATTTGGCATCACGAAACCACTGCATCTGCTCCGGCGAAGCTGGTCGTGGATTTGTCGCCCGGTCGGTAGTTGTCTGCGATGCCGGTGCAGCAGAGGTTTCTGTCTGAATCTGTTTTTCAAGCCAGGCGCCAACCTTATCTGCCCACATCTGCCCATGTTTCTGTAAACCTAAGCTGTTAAAGTGAACACCCGCACGATATTCTCCCCTGAGCTGGTCGGTGTCGGGACCTTCCAATGAGAACCCTTTAGTCCATAGCTCTTTCATCGCCATGCGGAATTCTTCATCCGAAGGATCTTTTTCGCTGTGATAGGTTGTCTGCGCAGTGAACCATGGGAAAGGCCAGGTAGCCTGAGCTCTTGAAGCGTGTATCAGCTTACGCATAAATTCTGTGTACTGTGCACCTGTGATCTGCCGGTCTGCAGGATATCCTGCTCTGGTCTGACCGGCATCACTCTCCCCCTGGTGCCAGAGAAGTGCGCGGAACCCATGTGGTCCGAAGTAGTTGAGACGACTCCTGATCCGGTCGAACAGGGCGCCTGTGCTTTCCCATTCACCTTTGCCTGAAGGAATCATCCCTCCGGTTGTAGGTTGCCGGCTGACCCGTGAACCTTTGGGGAGCCACTGTCTGACACTGGTGCCCCCCGCGGCTATCGCAGCGATGCCGATTGGTACATGAAACCGTTCGTTCATGGCGTCTCCGAACCAAGGGATAAAACTCCCCCCTTCACCTTCTGAACCTTGCTGGGGATCATTCGCCGGATTCCACTCCTTCCCATTGAACGAACTGACATTCCCCGTTTTGGCAAACTGTTTTTCGGAACCATAATTTCCGGCATTCGATTGGCCCGCGATGATAAAAACTTCGCCTATTCCCACATGAGGAACGCTGGTTTCAACTAAAGTTTTAGATTTTATAATGCCATGTATTTCAAAACGATACCAGCCACCTGCAGGTGCTTTTATCGTGAAATCAAAAGATCCATCCTTAACAGCGGATGGAAAATCATGCCAGCTGGCATCGACCTCCCCTGCCAGCGATCTGTCGACCAGCCGGTATTGCCACTTTTCGGCAGTATCAGTTGTTTTCCCCTGTACATGAAGCAGGCCTTCCCTCAAAGTGGTTCGCTGGACAACCTGGTAATCGAGAGGGCTCGACAGGATGATTTTTCCATTGGTTGCATTGGTAGAAAGGGAAATCAACAGCAGGAATGCTGTAATTAATTTTGTCATTACTTGTTGTGTTAAAAGCCTTATTGATAAATTTTTACCTGAGTGGTTTATAAATTATTTGTGGATATGAGTTTAATTTTTCAATAATTTAATAAGTAAGATGATGGAGCATACTTTTTTAGATTCACCTTAAAAGTACCTCTTTTCACCTCAATTGTATTGCCTTGCTTTTCGCCCCGTAAGTTTACAGGCTGAACGTTTCGGACGTTCATGCCAGCTGGCAATTGCACGTTGCATTCGCCGGACTGGCCCGATTGTTCCCATAAGCGCAGCAGCGTTCCTTCACCGTCGGGATTCTGCCCAAACGCGGTGATCAACACTCCAGGGAGTGAGACACTTAATCCGGTTTGCTTTTGTGGCAGTTTGCCTCCAGTACCATCAACAGCGGCAGCAAGGAGCGGAAGTCGCGCTTCCCATGATGGGACGATCAGGGACTGAGCGAGGCTTGTATTTTTCCCCTTCAACCACAGGCGCACACGACTAGACCACGAACCGCTTTGCCATTCGGGGAAGTTTGTGTTCCACTCATTGTTGTAGAGATTTACGAAAACTGTCGGTTTCTTTGGAATGTAGTCAAGAGCGAATTTCCACAAGCCCGGCTCGTCGAGGCTAACACAAGGAGAGTCCATCGGATAAAGGCCGATGCCTGTACCATCCTGTCTTGTGATGGTAAGGCCAGTATTGAGACAGAAATAATATCGGTTGGCACCTGCGATGATGTCCTTTGTCGGGTCTATCGGGCCGCCGAGGCGGCCTAACAGAAATTGCGGTTGGGCAACAGCGAACGGAAAACAGAGCCAGCCGCCCTCAGGAATCGGATCTGCGGTTTTATCGGACACGCGCCACTCGACATCAACAATGGGTTGGTGGCGAAATAGCGTGAAGATGATCTCAATGCCTTTGGCTAGTCCGAGAGTGTTGGTGGCAGTCAGGGTTGCGATGTCGGCCACAAGCGTGTGTTGGATAGCAAAACTCCACGCTCTTGGGGTCAGTTTGGCGTAGTATGTGTTCTTTGGTAGATTGCCTTTCCACCAAAAATAGTTGAAAGTCAATCCTTTACGACAGTATGCGTTCTGAAAATCAAGCATTTGCTGATGGCCAAAACGTTCATGGAGGAACTGACCCAGCAAGTAGGGGCTTGACTTGTCCACAAGCTCACGTCCGGTTTTTTTGTCGATCAACGAGGTAATACCACCGCGTGTGAGGTCAAAAGTTACTTTATAGAAGGTGTTTTCGAGGTTGTTTGAAACCTGTTGTTCGGGTTGGACTGTCACATTGGGTGAGTCTATCGGATAAATCCGATAGCCGTTTGCGGGAACCCGCTTCGCGAATATGAACTTACCTGACTCACCCGGGACTTCGACGACTCCAGAGCGCTTCCAGGGTAAAGCGTTGTATACCATCAGGTGTTTTCCATCTGCCTTGATGGATTTGGCGAGCAAATCGAGCCGACCGGAAAGTTCCCGGTTAATTATTTTCTGAGCCTTGTAAGCAAAAGCGCGTTTGTCGTCGAAGGCCGCCTCGTAATTTTTGTAGGCCCCTCGTGTGTAAGCTGCTTTCCACTCATCTCCATAGATGTATCGTTTAGCAATGCCAGTTTCCCATGAACCTCCCTTCGGACCCGACGGGCCAAACGTGTGCTCGCTAAAGAGACCGCTCTGCTCATAAGCCTCGGCGAGCAGTTGTGCCAGCGGCGCGGGAGTTACTCCCCAGGCCCGGAGTTGCGTGTCAAGCACGTCGAGTGCCGGTTCAAGGGCGCGGAATTGCCTTGCGGCTTTAGCCTCCATCGGCATTGATAGCCAGCCGTGAATCCATGTGTCTGGCATGTCTCCGCGTACAATCGGCAATTCAGGATTCTCTGCAATCAACGCCTTGGCGAAATCGTCCAGCGTGCCGAAGTGTACCTTCACGCCCGGTAAATCCTTTGATGCTTGCTCGCGCAGACGTTCGACATCAGCAGGTGAGGGAGGACCATGGTTGTCACCAGTCATCTCCATTACCAGATAATTCTTACCGGGCCAGTCAATCGGTGGGTTAAGACCAGAACCATAATATGCAGTGTAGTTGCAAAGGATCCGTGAGCCATCCGGGCCTTCCCACCAAAAGAGGGAGGGCAATCGCATGTATGCACTCAGAGGATTGCAGCCTATTTGCAGAAATTTCACTCCAGCGTGTGCCAACAACGTCGGCATCACCCAGGAGTGAGCTGGAACATCCGTCATCTTCGCACTGATGGGCAGCGGGCGGTCATATAGCTGGGAGAGTCGGGTGGAAAACCCTAGTCCGCGCACAAGGTCCTCCAGGTCCTGCGTCTCTGTGTGCGTGGTGAACGGCAGCGCATGGAATGTGATGGATCCCTCACGCACGGCCTTCTCGATGCGTGCCTTGCGTGAAATGTCCTGCAGAGGGCCAAGCACATGCATTAACGGCCAGCCAGCCAGCGTCCAGGAAAACTGCTGTTCAGGTGGTAGATCGCGTGACAGCTCTACCACCTTAAGTGCATTATCCATCATATCCACCCGATACTTCTTAAGCACCACCTCTATCCTGTCTGTGTAGCCGATATCAAGGTGCGTTTTGAAGACCACCCAGGCATCTGTTATCTTCTTTGTTTGAGCAGAACTGAAACTAATAATTAAAGAAACAATAAAAAACAATAGAATTTTTTTCATGAGAAAATAATATAGTTAAAAATTTATTCTTGCTTTAATTAGAGTCTGTCTGTAAGTTATAATTATTCAGTCGGAATTTTTTCAACATCTGCCACAACCACGGTCTGATTAAGTTGGGGTGCGGTGGCCGGCCATTTCAGTTTGGCGCCGTTGGTTTCCCCCGTTTCAATATAATATTCGAACGCCTTGTTGGCTGCAGGCAGTGTGACCGAATAGACACTTCGGGCGATATGTTTCAATGGGATGATTCTGTAACTCCCTGATCCCATTGTGCGCCAACGCAAAATCGCAGTATTGGGCTGGATAGCTCCCAAAAGAATTATTTTCAACGTGAGTTTTTCATTTGAGGCAACCTGTGTCCGAACGGTGGGTACGATAATTCGTGCCGGACCCTCATAGCTTGCCGACGGTTTACATGCTTCCGGCAGGGGTGTCCCAAGTAATTTCACCAGAGCGGCATCGTGTTTGGTAAGTAGTTGTGCGGCACCTCTGGATTGATGTTCGAGGTTGGCAATGGTTCCCATTTCCCCGGGTGTGTCTACTGCAGCGATCTGAAACCGAATCATCGCGACCCATAACCGGGCTAACTCCTGTCGCAAAGCTAACGCACGTTCTTTGTCCACATTTGGTCCTTTCATTATCTTGTTCAGTTCACCAACTGCACAACCGAACTGTGCCATGGCACGGGTATATCGGAAGGTGTTGAGCCAGTAATCGAACCGCTCCAGATTTCCGGCACCCTTTACTTTTGGACGGATGGCCTCCAGTATATCGACAAATGTGTAACGTTTTGCCTCCTGAACCCATGGGATATTTCTCACAGATACACGACCTGGACCACTTCCCCATCCCGATATCTCAGGAAATGCCTTTCCATCAAGCTTTTTAAATAGTTCGCTGATCGCAGGAGCGGCTTCCTGTCCGAAATTAGCAGCAGTCCAGTCATCATAGAACGCACTGGCGCCCAATGAGCGCTCTTCGCCCTGAATTCCGGTCGTCGTTGCCACCTGATCTGCTTCATAGTCGTTCCATGCCTGTCCGCCGCAATTAATCTTCCGGGAATAGGGCTGTCCGGGAATCTGGTTGATTGCGTCAGTCAATCCATGTATCGCAATTCCGGCAATGCATGGGGAATCGGTGATCCGGATAAGCTGGAGATTTAGCCGGCCATCAACAACATGCACCTCTTTGGCATCCAAATCAAGGGGCCTTTGTTTACCCGCTTTTTCAAAGATATCGACACGATCAAAAATCGTTTTTCCCTGAATATTGATTCCAAAGATCCGTTTTCCGGCGGCATCGAATGTTGGCTCAACCAACTTCAGGGTAATTGTATAGGTGCCATTTGGTATCTCCAGCTGGTAACCTTCCGGATTGTTTCGAATCGTTTGGTAAACCGGACTTTCATTCGTTCCGGTGATGGGCGCATTCAGACTCATGGCATTTCCCTTAATTGCCCCGACAGGTTTTAGGATCGGCTGAAAACCTTCAGGAATTGACCACCCTGACTGAGCGAGTGCGGCGATATTCATTCCGATCACCTTTGTCCGCCAGTGGATACCAATTAAACCGGTACATCCGTAACGGAGCGCGTCGGCCCCGTCATAAATCATTCTTCCGACCCAGGGTTGAGGTCCGGTCATATTGGGATCGTTTTCAAACCAGGGGATTGCCCATTTCGGACGATCCTTTATCCTGCCAAAACTACTCTCTACAGGTCTGTGTCCAACCCCCTGATTAATGCAGCTCATTGGTGAATTTTTGGGTAACAGGTTATCGAGTGCCGCACGGTCGTGTTGCGGCCCCAATACCCAGCCGCACGTAGCCAAAGTCAACGGATTCCCCAACTTGTCCAGTGCGCTAAGAGCAGCTCGTATGTCAGTAGCGGAAGCTGCAAATTGATTCGGTTTATTGCCTCCATTCCACTCCTCCGGTGTCCACAACCAGTAATAGTCGACCGGAAAAGCTTTCATGATTCGCTGAAACATCCCTTTATACATTTCCCTGACCACGGTCGAGTCGGCCGGGTTTTTCCCTTTAGAAATTAGCCTTTCCTGTACGCGTTCAGGGATCGTAAGAGGTATCTCAGTGCCTATACAGGTTTTGATCCCTAATCCGCGGGCAAGGGAGAATGCTTCACGGTACATCGCAGCAGTCCGGTTAAAAACAGTGTTGCAATCCGCCGGGTCATTTGGCCATGGGCAAAATCCGATCTGAGGTTCCGGACCGTAACCGTCATGTTCAAACAACTCTGAAGCTCCGCCCACATATTCGCTGGTTTTCATGGGGATGTTGCCCCACCCCGGCCGAAGCGTGTTGGCAAAGAATCCGGGATAACTGAAAGTCACATCTCCTTTGCTATCATTGTCTTCAGGTAATCCTATCCAAACCGTTGGTTCAGGTCCGGGATATCCTGACTGCCGCTCAGGATAGTTATGAAGGCCGATGAAATTCATCCGCAGTTTAGCCATTTGCACGGCATAGGATTTGTAGTCATCGGTATTCCACCAGTCAGGCCCCTCAAAGAAGTCGTGAAAGGGGAGGATCCCCCTGGTTTCAAAAAGGGGTTTGCCACCTTCATTTACTTCGGGCAGGGAGGTAATCCGGTTATCGGGAATAACATCGCCATGAAGGTAAAACCGGACACCCAGTTTTTCGATGAAACGATAGGCTCCATATAGAATTCCCTGATCGCTGCCCCCTTTTATAATCACAAATCTGCTCCCGCCAATAAAAGATGTATGAATCAAAAATTGTTCAGCTCCGAGTGCCGGATCAATAGTCAGTTCAATCTGACCAGCCTTGGCAGGAGCAGAATCTGCGATTTTGGATAGTGAACCCGTACGCAGATAAATGTATCGCCTCAATTCTGATGCAGCAAGTTTCACCAGTGGTCCGCTTCCCGGCTTGCACACAATCACGGGATTGATGCTATTATCAGTCGCGAACGCAGTTTTCAATTGAAAAAATATCAGTATGAGAAATGCGATTAGAATTGCGTTTTTTGTTTTCATTCCGGGCGTTTCTTTGTTTATTAATTTTTTAATTCAATCAACTCATGCAATATTGTCTTGAAAATAAGCCTCTCTCCTGATAAGGTTTCCCCTTTTTTCCCATTGCGGTACAAGATTACTTTATTCCCTGGCCATGGATTGAGAATCGTGCAATTCCTCCCTTTTTCACTGATTATTTTTACCTCAGCGACCTCCCCGTTTTTCTGATGTGCGGAGACCAAAAAGGCGCCCCAGGTCCGGATATTCTTAAAGCTTGCCTCCTGTTCCATTGGAAACACAGGAAACAGGCGGATCACATGACCGACGGACATGCAAAGCATTTCATTAATCGCATTGGCAACGGTGCATGAGTTCTCTATTCCATGGGGGTTATTCAGTTGAAAGCCATTTGGATAGGTGTGTAAAGCATAATTATGCAATTCTTTAAGTAGTATATGGGAATCGAACCCAATCCTGATTGCCGCCATATAGAAAGAGCTCGAGGTGTTAAAGTCCTGCCACCGTTGCATCTGTGCAATGGTCGTCTGAGCCACCTTCAGTAACCCTTTCTCACTGTCGAAGGTTACTCCGTTTGCCGGATAAATATGCTGAATGCCCAATCCGTTATCCTTCCACCAGTCAATCCCCTCTTCGGTATAACGAAAAACTCTCTCTCCATTCCGTTCCTGGGTTGGGAAAGGGCTCAACTTATTCAGTATATCCTTCCATTTTGCCTGTCGTTTCTGATCGGTTTTCAGCTCATTGCTCAAATCGATCGCCAATGCGAATGCATTCCGGATCAATCCCAGGGAGAGAATCGGATTCTTATCCCAGCCCGATCCTTCATGAATCGCATCCCGATTAATCACATACCTTCCGTTTTCAAATTTCAGGTAGTCTTCCCAAAAACCGACAACTTCCATAACGTAAGGATAAATTTTCTTGCCATACGTTTTGTCGTAAGTGAGGTACCAGCATTGCGCCAGATTCACCAGCCCGTAGGCAGCGTTGGAACGTTGTTGCCAGAAGAGGCCACCCTGTTCAATATTTCCCGTTTTTTCCCACGCCTTATTTGAGTTTCGTGTAGGCTCGGTACCTAACGGACCAATCCCAACAGGATAAAGAATTCCCCTCGTTTTCGTTACCTGTTGTGCATACCATTTTCCGCGCTCCATAAAGTCGAGCAACGGTGCATCCTGCGGAATTCCCTGTTCAATCCGGTTAGCGCCATAAAGGGCGTAGAACGGGGCGAAGTGATTGTAGTTCAGGTGGTAGTCGCCATTCCAGCCGGGCTTGTCGGAGGTGATCCACCCAAATATTCCCGGAGGGAATTTTTGATCCCGGCTGCATGCGCCCATGGTGTATAGTCCCTGGTAGTAAGCTTTCAGCAATATGGTGTCCCCGATTTCAATGGAAGATTTATTCCAGTAAGCGTTCCACCAGTGGCTATGCTTTTGAGTTTCGGTTAACAGATTATCTTCGTTAAGTTGCGCGCATTTATCCAAAACGGACTGCAACGGATTTTTAGTTTTAAATTTGCTTTCAACAGCCAGGGAAACAATGACCTTTTGTCCTGGTTGTAAGGAAATCGTGTTGGCTGAGTGATTGATGATTTTCATTGCAACAGCCACTTCAGTGGGTATATCTACCTCATCGGTAAAACTGCGGGTTAGCCAGGAAATGTTTCTATCCAGTCCGGTTTTTAGGATGGCCTGATGATTAAAAGGGGCAGTAAGGTCAATGGACACATCAGCTGCATTTTTGCCGGCTTCCAGTTCGATGAAAATAAGGTTTTCTGTCGCTGAAACCCAGCTTTTCACTTTTAACCTGTTTTTTGAAAAGGTACAAGTAGTGACACCATCACTCAGGTTTTGCTGAGACTGAAAGGTGTCATTGGTGAAATTATTTAGGTTAAGGTCTGCAAAGGCCACAATGCGGGGTCCCGATAAATTGTCAGCCTGCGATTTCAACCGCCAGAAATCGTTTTTAGAGACATAAAAACGCAGCCTGTTTGGGACATAGCCAACACTCATCGTGACATCGCCATTTCCCATCAACGGGGCATCAACCGAGACATCGTTCGGGATATGCAAGGGTGCATTTGTCCAATAGTTTTTGAAGGCAGGAGGCTCTGCAATTCCTGTGAAGCAGGAAAAAAACAGCAAAAAATTAAGTGTTAGGATTTTAAGCATATGGCAAACAAATGAGTGAAATATATTATATCACATAAATTTAAAGAACCTTACTTATATTGGATTTCGGATTTTTAAAATTTATTCCAGCGCCAAATTAACCACATCTTTTAACCGTGATTTTGGGATGACTGTCAGCTTGATTAGCTTTCCATCGCGATATTCACCTTCGATGGTTGTTTGTTTGGGGGCATGAAGTTTGAAAGATACGTTCCAGTTTTTCGGCCATGCCGGCATCAGGTAAATTTTATCGCCAACCGATTGAATTAACATGCATTGTAATGAGGTCAGGATGTTATTTCCGTGATCCTGGTCGGGAATCCAGTCGAAGTTGGGCCCCCACATGGCGGGAAATCGTGCCTCCTTATTGATGTTGGCTGCACGTGCGGAAACCAGTTTTGCTGCTTCATCTCTGAGTCCCAGACAGGCGGCCTGGATTCCATCCTGGCACCACCCCTTATTATGATGGTTTGTTCGTTGATTATAGGTTGCCCGGGCCATCTCCAGACCGGACCTGCCGACACCATACAAACGGTAAGGAAATATGGCATATAATTCGGTATTCTCGGTATTGCTGTGTTTTGAAAATGTTTCTGCCGGACGGAGAAGTTTTACACCAGCGACTTCTGCCGTCGGGATGGGTGGTAATTCCTGAAGTATGCGCGACCAGCGGGAACGTTGCGATTCAGTTGTAATGGTGCTCGGCAGTGCAAGCAGACGGGGGAGCAGATAACGAAACCCTGCAATCTCAGGCAGCGGATTGACGGCCACATGCCATGTTTCGAGCGACTGTGCCGGATCAAAGATTATTTTCCCGTTCGCATCATGCTTCTGCCAGTATTGATCGAGAAATGAGATCAGCGGATCGGCCAGCGGTACCAGTGTATTTTTGGCGAAGTTCAGATCCTGGGTGAAATCATACCGGTCGAGCATCACGGCAATCAGTTCAAGGCTACCGTTCCAGTAGCGGGAGATGTAGCTGTTGGCCGGTTCCGGTTTGGTGTTGGTCCAGCCATAGTCGCTGTTATTGGGCAATCCCCACCAATACATGGTTTCAGGGAACTGTGCAGCATTATCAAAGCCATAATAGGTTTTGATGCGTGCCTTGCTCAACTTTAAACCATCGAGGTACATATGGAACCAGGGTTCCATCATCTCAAAATCACCCGTCGCCAGCATTGGCCAGTAGGCAAGTCTGGTATTTTGAAACCAGTAATTGCTGCCCCATCGCCGCCAGTCAGGATCGATCACAGCCCCCCCGGGTGAATCGCCCGCTTTTGGTTCATTGGTAAAGATCGAGCCATTAAATTTGATCGGTGATCCGCCGCGTCCGGCACAGGCATTCATAAACCGCTGCAACACATAACCGCGGGTGACAGTCTCGGCTTCGGGGGCGCCGTCAATATAGATACAGCTGCGCTCCCAGAAAGATCTCCACCAGGAAACATGTGCCAGTCTGGTTTGAGTGATTTGCTGTTTTCCTGCATGATGCTCCAGCTGCTCCATTTGGGTGATCCATGCCTGCGGGGTTTCTGATTTTGCGGTAAGAACGGTAATGGAAAGTGACTGCTCGTTAGCCGGTTTAGCCGATCTTAGCGCCTGATTTCCATCCGGAATGAAGCCGATTCCACTTAAACTGGCGCCGAAAGTGAGGTTCAAAAGGGGATCGGCAAACTCCCCTTTCAGGCTTTCCAAATGCTGTATTTTCAGTCCCAGCTCATAAACGGAGCGCGTATTACGGTGATACCATGCAATTTTTGATGAATTTGACGGAACAATAAAATCGGGCAAAACTGTGGCTTTGAAGTCCGACTGGGATATTCCGCTGCCTGAATGGCTGTCGTCATCTTTTGCAAAAGGCCGCTCCTTCAACCTCCATAATTCCAATTCTGCCCGGCAATTTACCGGATTAGCCGATTTTGCCTGAACATGGACCATCGGTTGATTCGCATCGACCCACAAAAGGATGGTGGCTGGCTGATTATTGATTCTTGACTTGATTTCGATGATCCCATCCCGAAGTTTTAGCTCCTGTCTGAAACCATCTGTGACCGAAAGTGCCGGATCAAATTTCACCCGGAGACGGCCGACCTTGCACAATCGTCCGTTCTCGTCCCAGGCATCGGTCTTACTGATGTAAAAAACGAGGTCGCCACTCTTTTCTACCCACATATTTACTCCGATATCTCCGTTCCCGATCGGCATTGAGCCGGATGAATTCATTCCCGGGGTATCCCAGGTAACATTGTATTTTTGCAGGTTTGTGGCTTGCCCGAAAGATTTACTGTCGGTTAAGAGCAGCCCACACAGGATTAATAAAACGATCGTGATTGATTCTTTCATATCAATATTTGGTAAATTATTAGAGTCTGTTTAAAATAATGCATATGGCATATCTCAGGAAAAAAGCAGTCAGGATGAATAGACAATAAGATTCACAAGAAAAAATATAAATACAACGAATTGATTTAATACAATTAAGAACATACTACTTCAAGAATTTCTCCGGTCTTAAGTACCACCTCCTTTGTAAAAGAGATAGTTGCTTTACCATCTTTATTAATTATCGATCCATCAACTTTTTTTCCGTTTAAAGTGATTTGCACTGAAACCGGGTTCAGCTCTTTTCCTGGGGTCAGCGAAAGTGTCTTTAACCTGAGTTGGCCATATTTAAGTGAAACAGTTGCATTTAATTCCGATTGCTGATATTTCTGTTCGAATGTACCCCACCCTTCGGCAGCAGTAAATGGTGCTTTAAAATTTTCGGGGGAAATTCGTGGCGCAAATCCAATGTGCCCTTTTGGTCCGTGAACCTCAAATCCGCAGGCTGCGAGGAACACCCCGTAACTCGCCATCGATCGGGCATAATGGTCGCCGCACTCCACCTCGTTCCAGGGGTTTCTCCGGATCGCATGATAGCGATCGTGAATGGCCCGCTCTACAGCGAGTCCTTCGCTAACCATATTCTCCCAGATCATGTGGCCCGACAATTGATGTTCAAAGCCATTCATACACTCGTTAAAGTAAAAATCCACCCCCTTTTTCACCCTTTTTGCCTCACCTTTCGGCCAGCTGCACATCAGCGTACCGGCTTCGCCAGCCATTGCGTACCAGCGACCCGGTTTATAAACGGCACGAAAAGGACCCACATCGGGTGTGAAATTGTATTTCCAAAGCGCCTTGAGCGCTAGTTTGGTCTCATCCGGCGGTAATACCTGCCCCAGTCCAACCTGCCATGCCCATCCCTGTCCGAGCACCTGGTCGATCTCACAGCCGTCGTATGAACCGATGTTATTAGGATTTTTAGGATCAAGAGTCTGAATAAAATATTCGCCGTTCCACATTTTGCTGACGAAATTTTTCCTTCCGGTTTTAAGTATCCGGTGACATTTTTCTGCAAAAGCGGAATCGGTCATCTCGCCGGCCATCACTTCTCCGGCACGCAGGGCAGCAAGGTAAAGTCCGCTCAGCCATGCAATGTCACCAAACCACTGGGCATCCAGTGTATTATGCTGATTCTGTTTGATGACGCCATCCTCTGTTCCGTCCTGGGTGATCATCCACTCGAGGGCTTTCTTGATTTTTGGGTAATTGCGTTTGAGAAATTCGTCATTAGGCGACATCTGGTGGTCGCGAAGGCTTCGCAGGATGATCCCTGCCTGACCGTCCATCGCAACTCCGGTTCCCTTTCCCCGGTATTCGATGATTCCGTCTCCTTTATAGCTATCTTCGGAATTAAAGTCTGTCTTCTCCCGGAGTACAATATCCAGTTCCGGAAAAATGCGTCCCATTGTCTGTTCGTAATGATAAACATGGGTGCAGGTCCCTTCGCAGCAGCTCACCCCTTCCCAGCCCCAGAATTTACCATCCCGGAAACGGAAGACCGTTGAGGTGGCCAGCGTGGAGGCATTGGTAAATGTACGGTCGAGGAACCAGTAGGGGAGTGTTGAGTCGTACCAGGTATCGCACCACAACTTTGTTTTGGAATAAAGCGTTTCGATATGTTTTGCCAGATAATTGGCGACTTCAATTGAACTGGCAAATTTTGAGGCATAATATCGGCCCTTGCCCGGTTTGGCCAGGTTCGGGAAGTGCCAGGTAATTGCAAACGTCATTACCCTGGATTCTCCGCCTCTGAGTTTCATCGTGTGCCCGAGTGCGCCAATAATATGATCTTTAAGGTCAGTGGCTGCCTGAGTTGAGCTTGAACCTCCCAGGCCGCCGAGGGTGGCCTCTGCAACTGTATAGGTTGCAGAATCGTTCAGGAGGGCAAGTCCCATGGTTCCATAATCGGACAGCTGCTCAAATTCTTCAGGATTAGCCGGCAGGTCGCTGAATGTAATCCTTCCAACACCAATGTTACCCCATTCTCCTTTTTCGGCATCTACCAACTTTATAGCGGCTTCCTGTCCCTGAAGTTCGCCCACGTGAATGCTCTGGAGGGTCATTTTGTTGTCATTCATCCCTGTCACCGACCTGGCAACCTTGCCGTCAATCATCACATTGAGGCATGTTTTATTTTTGTGGTTGCCGCCCCCAATCCAGATATTGATGAATTTGCGTTCTATGATGAACTTTTTGCTGGTTAATGTTCCGGTGGCGGTGTCCCTGGAGGCTGCGTCAGAACCCGGAGCGGTTGCATGTGAATTGACCACGCGTTCAGTGTCTCCGCCTACGTCGCCCTGATAACCGGGCATTTCCGCCTTTTTGACTGGTCCGGTTCCAAAGGTATTTCCTTCAGCAGTCCATTCAGTATATTTTTCATTTTTCCAGTCCTCAAAAGGAATATCTGGCTTTTGAGCGACCGGCTTTTCAGATCCCTTTTCAACCGTACAATCGAGAAATCCTGAACCTTTATGTTGAAATATTCGGTTACGCCGTTTTCCCATATAGGTCCGGCTAAAGTGACAGGCCCCATTTTCAAGCCAGCCGAAAAGGGTAGCTTCAACCGTTTCGCTTGATTCGTTTTTAACTGTAAAGCGCATGATTGTTGCCGGGAAATCCGATTCATCAACAGCAAGCGGAATAAAGGGGGAGAAGGCTTCGAGTGTAACAGAGACAGGTTTTGAATGGTAATTGACTTTGCCGATCGGGTATTCACCTCTGAAGCTCACATCGGGGAAATTGCTTCGGTTAAGCTGGTGAAGATCCGTTTTCCCGTTTGAAGTGACCTGCATAGCAAATCCCTGCTCAATCGGCGAGTCGGGTTCCATCGGATCTGCATAATGCCTCTCCCACGTATTTTGCGCCTTTTTATTGAAAATATCCCAGTACCAAAGTTTCCCATCTCCTCCAAGATAAACCTGTCCGGCATACAGGCCGCCAACGGGCATTCCGATATATTTGAGTTCGTCGCCTTTATAAACCTGGGGAGCACCCCGCTCAAAAAGACTTTTAACCCACGCAGGACTCAGTTTCTTGTCGACGGGCACCAGACCCTCAAAATCGGATGCAACAAAAGGGCCTGCGGTGAGGGGCATACCAGCATAAAAAACCATCGAGCCTGCACCGGCCAAACGGAGGAAATTGCGCCGGTTGAGCGTTAGCTTTGTGTCTTCTTCTGCCGGCTTTTGTTGATTATTTGTCTGTTTATATTCAATCATGATATTTGTCGATTAATTATTTGATAATTAATTAGCTGGTATTATGTCCGCTTCCTGGATTTCGGGTATATGAATTTTCTAATTTTCTTCCTTGGCGTTTTTGCGACTTTGCGTGATTTTGGATATTAATCTCAAGCAGAGTCGCAAAGGAAAAACAATGCGATATAAATCTTTATTCTCTCTATTTCTCTGTCACACCTTTCCACGAGTCGGTGCGGAAAAGCGAAGAAGGGAGACCCTCCTTATTGGCCAGGTTGGGCTGCGCATCATCGTGCCATGCGTACCTCACTGCCACTGGATTGGCGATCTTGTCAGCCGAAACTATCACTTTATTTCCAACGATTTCGGCCTTTGCGGGGATGAATACCTTGTCGGAACCTGCAATCGTAAACTCTGTCAGGGCCTTACCGTTACCGGAGGTAAGACCGCCACCGCAATAGTCGAAATTCAGTGCGATTTGATTCCCCTTTATTTTCATCGATTTGTAGATCGGGCCGGAATAGACCAGTTTCCTGCTGCCATACACTTTTGCCATCGCCCAAAGTGCAAGCCTGCGGCCAACCTCCTGCTTGTTTCGTGGATGGATATTGGTTACATCACCGATGTCAGCAGTGACTGCCATACCTGTCTTCGGAGAACTTTTCAGCGTCATTGTCTGAGCTTCGCAGAGTTCCGGATAATTTTCAGGATTCTGACCTTTATACCGGTAGGGTGCAATCTGGACGAAGCCAAACGGGAAATTCCCTTGCTTCCAGTCGGAGCGCCAACTGGCGATCATTGCCGGAAATAGTGTGCGGTACTGATAAGCCCGGTCGAGATTCGATTCCCCCTGGTACCAGATAGCGCCCCGAATCGTATAGGGGATCAGCGGGGCAATCATCGCGTTATATAATGTGGATGCGCCACCTTTGCCAGCCAGTTTTTTGAGTTCAGGATTGGCCTCCAGGACTTCACGTTTGGTCCATTTTTCTGCCGGGGTTCCCCCTACACTGGTGTTGATCAGTCCGACCGGAACGTTGAGATGTTTATAAAGGTCGCGACCAAAGAAATAGGCCAGGACAGAGGCGCCTTGTTCACCGCCCACCAAAAGGTTTTCACGGCTGATGGTCAGCCATGCCCCTTTGGTATCTTCTGCCGGTTCGGGAGCGCCACCCTTAACCACTGTGAAGATCCGGATATCGGTGTAATTGGCATTAGCCAGTTCAGTTTCATTATTTATAACCCCATGTCCTTTCCAAAAAGTCCATTGCATGTTCGATTGTCCCGAACAAATCCAGACCTCCCCAACCAGAATATTCTTCACGGAGATTGAATTGCCGGATGAGCCTTTGACATTCATTTCCAGTGTTTTCCCTGGTTTTAATTTTTTCAGAATCACTTTCCAGCGACCGTCTTCGCCGGCTTTGACGGTGTATTTTTGTTCACCTAAACTGACGGTAATCAACTCGCCTTTATCGGCCCATCCCCAGACGGATGCCTGCCTGCCCTGCTGCAAAACCATATTATCACTGATCAATGCAGGGAGTCTGACTGCTGAAAATGCAGGAATGCTCAGGCAAAGCAGGGCAATTCCTAAAGTTAAAATGGCAAATAATTTTCTCATTGTTTTTTCGTTTTGTTAATATAATTATAATAATTTCTAATTCCGTTAGTCAAAAAAAGTGTTCAGTATTATTGTCCCTTTAGGGACAAAATATGAGTAGAAATGAGATGTTTTGTATTGATACTTCGTCCTGTCCGGGACGAAACCTTGGATTTCAACTTGTTTTCTACCCATATAAGATCCCTGACGGGATAAAAATATCATTTTAAAAGCCTCAAAATATTTTCTCAGTTATTTTCCTTTTATCTTGTTTTGATGACATTGCTTCCAAAGGTGACTCCGTTTTCGTTAAAACTATCAATTACAAAGAAATAATCCAGGCCAGTAATTAAATCTGAGATGATTGCTTGGTTGTGTCGGGTATCGTGGCTGTGGCAAAGGTTGTCCTTTGTGTGGCCCCAGCGAACCACATATCCGGCAGCGCCTTCAGCAACAGGCCATTCGATTTTTGCCTCGACGGCGTATTTGGAATTTTCTTTAGATTGAAGTTTCACGCTGGCACTCATAACGCCCTGAGGCAATTTACCCAGTCCGCTGCCAAAGATCCGAAGGTCACGTACGGCGAATTTGCCATGTCCGGGCATGTGAATATTTGTTATACGCAATTGCCGGGCTAACACAGGTTTTTTGAGCTGGATATAATCATGAGGGACATCCCGTTGATTGGTACTTTTGTCTGCAAGCATCTTCCATTTTTCTCCATCTTCACTTACTTCGAGGATATATTGATGGTAGAGTTCATCCTCAAGTCGTCGTTTGACGGCACTGGTATTCTGTTCGGCAAAGTTAACCTGGATGGCATTGATTCGGCAGACTTTACCCAGATCTACTGCAAGCCATTCTCCTTTTTCACCAGAGGTTGCACTCCACCAGGTTTTAATGTTTTCGTCGAAAGCAGCTTCAAGATGGCGGTCCCCTAAAGTGGAAGAGGCAGTCGCCTGTTTGTGGTATGAGAGCAACATCCACCCGGTCAGATTTCCGCCCAACCCCAATTTTCGGTGTCCTGTACCATTTTGTGGCAGATCACCCAGGTAAGTATCGGTATACAAACCCCCTTCGGCATCAACCCCTGCAGGGTACATCGAAATCCGTCGTTCGAAACCGGTCAAAGCGTTCAGACAGGTTGTCACAACACGCCAATCATGATTTTGCTTGTCGGCAAAGAGACCTGAGTTACCGCCACCGGTCGTGAAACCTGCGGGGCGGCAGGAGACCGGATTGTTTTTGCAGTACTCAAAAGGTCCCATAGGAGAGTCGGACACAAATGCACAGTCGCGGTAACGCGGGTCTTCGGTTCCGCTGAAAGATACCTGAAGAAAGTAATGCCCGTTCCGTTTGGTCATCTGCGGGCCTTCACCCGACTTGCTGGCGATGAGCATTGCCGGCTCCTGACTAACGTTTGCTACCCGGAAATCGCCCTCATTTTCCTGTTGAAAATCCCCTTTTAATCTGCAAGGAAGCGGACCCTTCAAAACCTTCAGATGAACTTTGGCATCCAGCTCACACACATAAATACCCCGCGCAGGCTTAAAGCCGACCGCATAAAGATAGACCCGGCCATCATCATCGGTGAAGAGCCATTCATCATTGCTAACTTCCAGTCTGTCACGAATGCGCTCAAAGGTCCCTTTCTTTGGGTAGGTAAGGCGATAAAAAGCATCCAGCTGCTGACTGTAAATCAGCTCTCCATTCACAACACTGGCTGCCGGATTGTATCCCCAGACCGGGAGGTCATTTTCAGGCTTCCCCTTCAATTGGTGCTCATCATTTCGGTAGACATAGTTGTCATTAACGGGCACAAGATTCCACTTAAGCAAGTCATTCGACCACCAGTAACCGGCGCTCTTGGAGGCGAACAGGTAATAATCGCCTTTGAAAGGGACGATCAGCGGGTCTGCTGCCTCACGACCGGTATTACCGCCAGGCCGGAAACAGTATTCAATATTGATCGGGTTACAATAAGTACTGTTTGCCGAAACCTGTTTTGGGGGTATAATCGTTTTGCAAACCTGTGCCTGTAAGGCCATGCCGGGAATCACAAAAAGCAGGAAAGCAATTAATTTCATACCTGTAAATTTAAATTAACTCACTAATATTTAGATTTTTGATCCGTTTGAAACCCTCCTTGATTTATACATTGCCTTGTGTGGCTGTAAGTTCATGAGGGTTTCACACGTTTTTCATCTGATGTATCTTTAAAAATAGTCGATTTTTAATTTGTTTTATTTTTCACCTGCAGGAAAGGTGGCAGGAACCGGGGGTTGCGAATTGGCTCCCCAAGCTTCGTTTGGCTGTGGGCCAAGTTCGAGTTCGAGTGTGCCGCCGCGAATCACTTCACGTTGCGGAATCCACCAGTTCTCCATTGTCTGACCGTTCAGTTTTGCCGATTGGATATATCGGTTGGTTTTCGATGCATTATGAGCTAAAATTGTAAAATTCTTTCCGCCATAGTGTTCTTTCGAAAGATGCAGAACTATTTTAGGGTAAAGCGGGCTGCTGATTTCGTAAATCGGATCTATGCGGCAGCCACCGTCAACCTGGAACAGCCCCATGGAAGACATGACAAACCATGCGCTCATCTGACCCTGGTCTTCATCGCCAAGGTAAGCATCGGCCGGGTTGTGGCCGTAGTAGGAGTTGAGGATTGCACTTGTCCATTTCTGGCTCAGCCAGGGCTTTCCGGCCCAGTTGAAAAGCCATGCAACATGCATGTCAGGCTGGTTTCCATGGTTCAGCGGGTACATCCAGAAGCGGTCACCGGCGGCATTGAATCGTGTGGGCGCCGATTTTTCGAATGCATCATTCAGCCGGCTGACAAAGCGTTCGCGCCCCATTGTTTTTATAAGGCCAGGCACATCCTGAGGTACAAACCAGGTATACTGCCAGGCGTTACCTTCGACGAAACTCTCGTTTTTAAACGGATCAAAGGGGGTTATCCACTCACCACTCACTTTGCGCGGTCTGGCGAAACCGGTCTCCTTGTCAAACACGTTGCGCCAGCTTCCCGACCGCTTAATAAAGGTGCCGGCCAGATCCTTGCGTCCTAATGCAAGCGCCATCTGGGCAACACACCAGTCATCATAAGCATACTCGTAAGTGTTTGAGGTCCATGGTCCTTTCCAGTCACCTTTCTGTTTGCCATCATAGGCGACGTAGCCGTGCTTGAGGTAATTGCCGAGGTTTTCATTGCCGGCCCATCCGCCCCCCGGTTGTTTTTTCGGCATAGTGGTCTGCATTTTGACAATGGCTTCGAGGATTTTTTCCTTGTCGAGCCCCTTGATGCCGTGCTGATAGGCAGCTACAAGCAATGCGATTTCATGTTCTGCCACCATGATGCTGATGTATTCAATCCCGGCAGGGCCTTTGGCCAGCCAGCCATTTGCGTCATAGAGTGCAAGCTGCGATTTAACCCAGCGAGCCGACCATTCCGGGGTGAGAAGGTTCATCACCTGATTCATGTTCCAGAAGGTAGTCCAAAAAGCATCGCCGCCAAGCATCACGGCTTCAGGGTCTTTAAGCTTTTGTGTGTGCTCCTCGGGGTCTGTCCACTCGCCGTTGACATCGCTCCATGTGTTTCGTCCCGAAAGGGAGCGATACAGGTTTGAGTAAAACCTTGTTTTTTCGCGCGCATCAGGTGTCCCGATTTCAACACGGGTCAGAAGGTTGTTCCAGGTGTTACGCTGATTCTGAACCACAGCCGCGAAATTCCAGCCGAAAGGTTTTGAAAGCTCCTGTTCTAAATTCAGCCGCGCATTATCCACACTGACCAGCGATATTCCTGTTCGCACCTGGATTTGTTCACCAGCGGCTGTTTTGAATCCGACAAATGCACCGCAATCGTCAGCTAAGGCAAGGTCTTTTACATCGGAAAGGATCTTTTCGCCCTGCCATCCGCCGAGCGAATCGAAAGGGCGGCTGAATTGCATCACAAAATGGAGGTCGTAGCGCTGGTTCCCATCTCCGTAAATATCGGGAAAATGGGTTTGAATAGTACCCTCAAGTTCTCCGGGAGCTGTTTGGCGTACTTTGGCGCCTAATACCTTCATTCTATATTCATTAGGCAGCAAAAAATCGAGTATTATCCGTGCCTGATTGCTTGCAGGAAAGGTATACCGTTGCAACGATGCACGAGTTGTCGCCGTCAGTTCAGCTTTGATGCCGCTGCTTTTCAGGAACACCTCGTAATAGCCGATCCCGCCGTGTTCGGTTGATTTATCGATCCTCGAACTGTAACCTGTTCCGTCGAGGCCGGGCTGGGTATGCAGCGGGCCGACTGTGGGCATCATGCCAAGTCCCCCCATTGTCCACTCGTGGATATGACTGAAACAATCAATGTACTCATGGGTGTATTCATATCCGGCAACCCAGCCTTGCTTTTGATTGTCGGGCGCAAGTTTAACCATTCCAAAAGGCATCCAGGGCCCCGGAGCGATCATCCAGCGTGAATGGGCGGTCCCCTTGAACACATCCACGTAATCGGCTGGCGTGACCTTTGGACTATCATTCAGGTTCAAGGTTGCCTGCTCCAAAAGTATCCCCCCTGAGCTCAGACGAACCGAGGTATCCGGGTTGCGGCCGGCGTTCGGTGCGGGTATTTCAAGGACCTGCAATCCGGGTTCAAGAGCCAATTCGTGTGGGGAACCTTTCCCGACTGTAACCGACAGGGTACCCGGCTTTTCATGCTGATAAACCTCAACTTTTATAGTCGCTTTCTCTCTGCCGCGACTGCTCATGGAGTAAGGTGCCGTGGTGATTGAACGGATTACTGTGTGATTAACAGGGGCAAGCTTTACCGCTGAAGGTGCCTCAAGTTTTAATGCATCAAAGATCATCCAGCTTCCACTGAGAGAGCGAAGTACAATTTCATTATAACCTGTATGAAGCTGTGATGCAGGGAATTCCAGGCGTGCCTGATATGATTTGGCATTCGTATAATTGCCTGTAAGGCTGGCCTCACCACCACCTTTAGGAACTTCAATTTCATGGATGGAATTGTTGACGGTAATCCTTAAAACAGGAGGATGTTCAGCCGATGCATCAAGGATGTTAATGGTCAGTGTACATAGACCTAACTTTGGGACGCTTTCCAGAACAAACCCGACGGGCAACGTATTCATCTGATCCCAGCTTCCGTCCGGATTCCCGCCCGCCCAGGAATCGAGTGGCCCGGGCAGTACGGAGGGCCAATCTTTGGTATCGTCTGACAAACCGATATAAAATGCATGGTCGGGACTGCCAAACTGTTGAAGGAAACTTGTGTAACCATTTTTAGCGAGGGCGAATTCGGCGGCGCTGTCATCTGCTTTCCCAATCTGCCATAACGGCTGTGCGGGCAAAGTAAGACTGAATGAAATCAGGGCAAACAAAAGGAGCAGCCCGGATAAATTTATGGAAACCGATTTTCTCAATTGGATTGAGGATTGCCGTTGGTTTTTTAATTTTAGTCGATTCATTGTATAATTTATTTTTGATTTTTTAAAGCTTTTTGAACTTCGGGTAAAAGTATTTCACGGTCTCCGTCGGCATTGGGATGAATACCGTCGGGTACAAGCCTTAGCCAGTTGGAGTGATCGGCCTGACTGTTGTACAGGGCGATCCAATTTGGATAGTTGTCGACGAATAAGACCTCCCGATTTTTTTTGACGACTTTCTTATAACCTTGGTAGTAATGGTTGAGATTGGGTCGGCTGGTGGCATGCACATTTATGCAGTTGTTCATCGTCTGCACGATAATATCGACTTTTTTCCCTTTCCCCTGGTTTTGCTTTTTAGCCCAAGCGTTGATCTGGTTGATCATGGTTTGCAGGTTCTCTTTCGACTCCTGCTCTGAAATGTGATAAGGTAAAAAGGCGTCATTTATGGCAAACTCGATGAAAACAGCATCCGGATTTTCGCCGGACAGTACGTCACTCAGTTGGAGAAGTCCGTATCGTCCGGGGTGATAACCCGGGTCTGACTTGCCTGTCTTTGAAGCCGATCCGCCTACAGCGTGATTAGAACAGGTCACTTTCCCCTTGTAAGGCAGTTCGTTGAGCCATTCACAGGTGTGCTCAAACCACCCTTTGTTGTGAGCCCCCTTATCGGTCAAGCTGGTTCCGATGGCAGCAAGTTTAAGGTTTTCGCCATTTTTAAGCCTTTGAAGGATGGCTCCCCGGCCTGGGAAAATAAAAAAGAATAGGGCTGTCATCAGAAAAAGGGCCCTTAGGCGATAATCGAATGTTCTTAAGTTTAATTGCATGGTATTCTGTTTGGTTAAAATTATTTGCAGGGAGCTATTGATATCTCAATTGGAACGGTGATTTCTGCCTTTATCCATATCACCAGCGCATTTCCATTCACGCCGTATTCAATGCCTTGTTTAATCTCATCGATTTTCTGGTTTGCACCCTTGATTTTTATTTTAGCCTTTATGCCTTTCCAATTGTGAATTACAAAAGCCGGATTAACGAGGGGATTTTCGCTGTTTGCACTGACTTCGAAGATCGCTTTTTTTGACTTTTTTGTATTTTGATCTGTAAAATGATACGCCTTTTCTGATTGGTTAAACCCATTGGAAATTAAGCTTGAGGAGGATTCAGCCTTAACTGTTGCAGGAGATAACCAAGACTTTGCAATACCGTTCAATTCACCGGCTTTTTTAGTGGTCATTCCAGCCAGCATTACGAAAGTTGTTGAATTCGCAGTTGTGGAGATTGGCTTCCACCCTTTCCAGTAAGTCAAAGAAGTATGCGAAGGATTTGAATCGTCTTTAGCTTCTCTTCCATCAGATTTGTCTTGTGATACTGGCCAGTGGTCCCATTGGTGAAAGATGGAATGAGTTCCATGACTGGTAAAAAGACGTACAGTCAGTCCCGGATCGGGCGGAACAACGATAAATGGCCTGAGCTGCGACTTCAGGTTCACGACCTGAATGCAGGCTTTATCCGGCAAGCCACGCAAACTCATTTTTTTTGAAGCTTCCGGCCAGAAATAATCGGTCGTTTCTCCTTTTACGTTGCTAATAGAGACTGCTGTACTTTCGATATCATCCTCGGGGCTCCTGCCCGGCTGATGGACAATGATGCTCTCCTGCCAATCGGCAAAAGCGTTTACTTCGGTGGAATAGAGGGTCGCTTCGCGTACTGAAGTGGCATCGGGATAAATCACGTAATATTCATCGACCCAGTCGAACCACCCGTTTTCAGGATCGACATAAGGGTGATGGTACTGCACATCAACAGGTGCGTATCTCCAATGGATGACTTTTCGTGCCTCGTTATCTTCGATGATCCTGACCTGGGAATAACGGCACTGTTTATCGCTCATGGGTTCGACGCACCCTTTGGTCTCCTTGATCCCGCTGGAAATTCGCTCCACAAACTGATTATTGTACCATATTCCATTTTCAGTCACCCAGTTGGGGATAAAGCTTGCACCCCGCCAAAATATAAATCCGGCATCACAGTTTGGAAAAGTAACCACCACATCCGCGAATTTACCAACCCGCCAGGGCTTTTCCCACTCTTTGGTATAATTGAGCCTGGTAGAGTAGGCGTGAAAGCCATTATCCCCCTTCGGAATTGCCGGCAGCGATTTATTGTTTTCCTGAGCCAATAAACTTCCAAAAGAACAGGAAAAGATAAGGATGGCTGTAAATAATTTGATTATCATAGTCTTAAAAATGAGTGATTTGCTATTTACCCAATAGGTTAATAATATCTGCCATACGTTGCCTGGGGATTACTTTTAGAGAGATTATCCTGCCATTGCGCAGTTCCCCTTCCACGGTAGTATTGTAAAGTGCGTGAAGCTTAAAGCTGACATCCCAGTCTTTTGGCCAGGCGGGGAAAAGATAGATTTTTTTGCCATCCACCTGCAAAAGCATTGCCTGAAGAGTAGTCATCGACACTCCACCATGACTAATATCTGGGGTCGAGACTTGGTTAGGTCCCCAAAAGGCAGGAAAACGGCAGCGTGGATCAGTGGATGCAAAATTAGAGATCATCATCCGACCGGCCTGCTCTCCTTTACCCACATACGCAGCCTGAATCGAATTTAAGCGCCATCCTCCAAGCTTTCCTTCAAAAGGATATTTGGTCGCTAAAAGTTCCGGGACATATTTTTCAATACTCCGACGTCCAATGTCAAACCCGGGTGTTCCAATGGCATAAAGCCGATAGGGGAAGATGCCATAAAGTTCAGGCATTTCGTCACCTTGCCGGCCGTAAATAACTTCTGCGGCAATTAAAACTTTTTCACCTTCTCTACCACTTAGAGGCACTGCTGGCAGATCGTTTAGTGTTTTATTCCAGTTAGCACGTTGATCAGGTGTGGTAAGCTCAGAAGGTAACGCTAATAAACGTGGAATAAGGTAGTGGAGACCTGCAATTTCAGGCATTGGATTAACCGCTTTATGACAAGATTCCAGTGCACACGCCGGATCAATGCGTATTTTCCCCTTCTCATCGCGCTGATAATGTTGGTCGTAAAAAGTAACCACACCATCTGCAATCGGCATTAAAGTATCCTGCAGAAATGATTTCCGTTGGGTAGCCTCGTAGTAGTCGAGCATCATTGAGGAGAGTTCGATTCCACCCTGCCATAGCCAACGAACATAAACATTGCTCATCTGCCCAAACGGAAGTTTATCCCGATTCCAACCATAATCGTCATTTCCAAAGGTTCCCCAGGTATTTACAGTTGCAGGGATAAACAGACCTTCGTGATGGTAATAAATTTTCGTTCGTTCTTTAGCCATTGGAACCATATCGTGGTACATCGAAAATATTGGTTTCAGCAGGTCGAAATCACCGCTTCGCAACATAGGTCCGCATGTTGTAGTAGCCGCATCAAGAAACCAGTATAACGGACCGTGAAGCCTGAAATCGGCATCCTGAAGGTTCTGAGGATTCCGGCTGTTGAATGTAAAAATGGAGCCGTCGTTTTTTATCGGAAAAGCGCCTCGTCCGCCAGCGGCAGTGATAAACCGCTGCAAAGCATATCCCCGGTTGATAACCTGTCCTGCTGATTCGACACTGACTTTGGGCAAGATATGGTTGATATCATGCAGACCATTTTTGCCTATGAGTTGAAGATCTTCCCGTTCCTGTAGTCGTTTGGCTAATTCGGTGGCTGAAGCTTTCCTATTATCCTCGGGTGTTTGAACATAGATCCAGCTTCGGTCCCAGAACATCTTCCACCATTGACAATGTGCAATCCATTGCTTTTGAAGGTTTGATTTTTGCTCTTTATCGACAAGGTAAATCAATTTTTCCTCCCATTGCTCAAGCGATTCGGTCTGCACTGAAAGAATGCAAATACGCAGATCGAGCTGACGCGTCGGTTTAATTGTTTTTAAGGTCTGAGTGGCATTCTCAGCTGCGATATGGACCATCTCCTTTCCACTGATACAGCCACCAAAGGTTCGGTTCAAAAGCGGGTCATGGACAAGGTTCATTGCACTTTCAAGTCCCTGAACCTTCATCGATATTGGAAGGGTAGTATATGCATTTCGGTGATACCAAATAATTTTATTCTCTTTTGGAGGCAAGGCGATATCTGCTTTTTCAATGATTGGGATTTTTGATTCCATCACACCCAATGCTGCATCGCTCTCTTGCATCGCCCGATCGGCAGTACGCCATATGGTTAAACTGGCTGCAGCCTCTATATTTTTTTGAGATTCACCTTCGAGGTGGATTACCGGATTATTCGCATCAATCCAAAGGCGCAGTTTTGTTATTGAGCCATCAGTTCCACTTTGAATTGTCAGCTGCCCGTTCTCCAAATGAAGCTCCTGCCGGAACGGCCTTGCAGCCAGCGATGGGGTCAGCCGGACCCGCACCTGTCCGAGTTTGAGCAGGCGTCCCGCATCGCTCCAGGAGTCGGTCTTGGAGATAAAAAACAGCAAATCGCCGTTTTCCTCCACCCAGACGTTCATCCCAATATCCCCGTTACCGAGGGGCATCGAACCCGATGAGTTCTTGCCCGGACTGTCCCAGACCACATTACATTTTTCAAGTTCCTTGTTTTGACCCGAAGCATTACTGTCAGTAATAACAAGTAAATAGTTGAAAATAAATAATATAAAAAATATATTTCGCATTTTATTTCTGCATTTTTTTTGATTTTAATTTCGAAGACTTCACTTCCAATGTCTCTTTTGTACCAATATTTACCCGTGCGATGCTGTAATGTGGAATCCTCATCGACAGTGTTTGCCCGTCGATAATTTTCAACTTTTCATCATGTTGGACAAATCCTCCTTCGAAGCCGGCTGACCCTGGAACAAGAAACCTTGCAGATGCTTTTAGTATTCCGGTAAAGTTGGATAACGACAATTCTATTGTAAGATCATTTATTGCATTTCGGTTGATGACAGTAACACAAATACTTTTTCCATCCGGAGTTATTGAAGCGCAAAGGTCGAGGTCGGCATCTGCAGCAAGGACCGGAGTATTCAAAAGCTGCTTCCCCTGATGGGCTGCAAATAGTGCAAAGACCTCCCCCGAAGGATCAAGTTCCGATCCCAATGGAGTAACTTTGATGGCCCCCTCGTTTACGGGCATAAAATAGTAAGCCCTGTCAATTTGCATATTGGTGGCTTCGCGACATAGCAGATTAAGCACTCCTGCCGTGTAAAGTCCCATGGTCACACTCCCGGACAACCCCCATCTGGTATTCCATTCATCGAAAGCGATACTGAAATTCTGGTTAGCCGGAATATCTCTGCGAAGTGTTGTGCGGGCAGTATTTAGCAATGGACGAAGAATCTCTGTTGGCGCTTTGGCAATACCTGGAAGATCACCTTTGTAGCGGTCAAGTAAATAGTCGTGTACAGAGAAGAGGCTGAGCAGATCGCCGGCCTTACCGATTATCGCCTTGTTCCAGTTTCCTTTTCCGAAATGGGTACACCCTACCAATTGAAGGGCTGGATCTGCCTTTTTCATCGCCCGGGCAAAAAGTTTGGTCTGATTGGCACAGAATTCCGCATCTTTGAGTCCGCCCCTCCCGAATGAATAAAGCTCATTCCCAACGAACCAGCACCTTACATTGTAGGGTTCGGATTGCCCACGATCTGATCTGACTTTTCCCCAACGGGTACCGGAAGCGCCATTACAATATTCGACCCATGCTGTGGCATCTTCCGGGGTATTGTCACTCAGCCGCATGGTGATGGCCGGTGCGCACCCCACTTCACGGCATAAGGCGATAAATTCGTCGATGCCAATCTCCTGTGAATCGTAGTCATCGGTGGCGGGTAAAAGAAAAGACAGATTGGTTGGGCCGACCGGAGGACGCTGGTCGACGGGTAAAAGGCCATCTTTCCAATTGTAAAACTCGGCATAACAACCTCCCGGCCACCGTAAACTTCCCGGTTTGAGCTTCTTCAGCAGATCCACTACATCCCGGCGCAAGCCATGAAAATTATTGGCCGGCATCAGCGAAACAGCGCCGATCCGGGTAGTTTCTCCCGCCTCGCTGACCAGCTGAATCTGTGCATTGACGGCTGTTGAGCGGACTACAAACTCTCCGCTTTGAAGTTGCCAGCCGCCTGGTTTGGAAATCAGTCTCTTTTCAAAAATAATTTGGTTTTTGTCTACACCCTTGATTCGTAAGAGAATACTTTGATTGGTTTCTGACCATGTCCAGATCCGGAAACTATACTTTGTCCCTTTTTGGAATGCCAGCCATTCGTGTTGCTGCTCTATTCCTCCTCCATTTTCCAGCAGGAGCGAGTTTTTGCCGGCATAGGCAATCTGCCCGTCCGTCGACACACGACCGGTTTTGTTTATTATTGTCCAGTGTTTGGGTAATCTGTTTTCCACCGCGGCAAACTTCCGGTTGGCGATCATCTCCGCGCTGATTCCCTGCCAGATTGCCCTGCGGGTATGTTCCAGGTTGTGGCCAAAAAGCAATGGGGAAATCACTACACCCTGATTTGAAGCATCAATTCTTACACGCACGATCCCATCCGGGGCGATACCTGGCATTGGCTTGATATCGGCGGCATAAACCGGCAGAACCATCAGGATTAACGCAATTAATTGGAGAATACAGGATCGAAAAAATTTCATAAATATTTTTAAATTATATTACTCATCACTTATAACTTATCATATTGACAACATCACCAGTACGTGATTTTGGCGTCACTTTTAATGAAACCAGTTTGCCGTTGTGCAGCACGCCCGCTACGACAGTGTTGTAAGGTGCATGAAGTTTAAAGTTTACATCCCACTCTTTAGGCCAGGCCGGGAAAAGGTAAATTCTGCGGCCGTCGGTTTGCATCAGCATTGTCTGACCCGTATTAAGGAGGTTGCCTCCATGACATTGATCGGGAACCCAGTCGTAATTTGGTCCCCAAAAAGCGGGGAAACGACTTCCTGCATTTTTGCGTGATGCATTTGAGACCATCATGGTTTTGGCCGTTTCATATATTCCAAGGTACGCGGCCTGAATGGATGACTGTTGCCACCCATGGATTGCTGTCGCGACGCGCGCTTCAAAGGTATTTAGTGCGGTTGCCAGATCGGGCTTTCCGACGCCATAGATCCGAAACGGGAATACCGTGTATAATTCGGGATTTTCACCGTTGTTCCGCTTGCCAAACTTCTCCGCAGGGATTACCTGTTTTTTTCCATTTTTTATGGTTAATGGAAGGTTGGGAATCTCATTTTGAAACCTGATCCACCGTTCACGTGAAGCGGATTCGGTCAGCTCAACCGGCAACGCAAGTAATCTGTGTACCACGGTCAGCAATCCAGCCACATCGGTGGCAGGATTGATGATTTCTCCGGTCCGGAGTTCTTCGAGCACCTGGGCCGGGGTGATCACCAGCTTCCCTGCAGCGTCGCGTTTGAAACGGGTGTCAAAATAGAGGATCATGGCATCGGCCCAGGGTATCACCTCTGTTGTCAGGAAGGCTTTATCCTGAGTATGATCGTAATAATCGAGCATCATCATCGACAGATCCAGGCCACCTGACCAGATCCATCTGACCGGGACGCTCGCCAGATCGGTAACCTGCTTTCCCGTACGGTCCCAGCCATAATCAAAGTTGCTGAACATCCCCCAGAAACTCATCGTCTCGGGGATAAAAGCCCCTTCGCAGTTGAACCAGATCCGGTTTCTCGCTTTGGCAAGTGGTAACGTGTTCATATACATCCGGAAGAGCGGTTTCATCAGATCATAATCGCCCGAAGCCAGCATTGGCCAGTAAGGCAGTCGGGTGTTTTGGTACCAGAAGTCGCCGCCCCAGGCACGCCAGTCGGGATCAGACTTGACGATGGCGTCGTTGCGGTTTTCTACGGTAAAGATCGATCCGTTGAATTTGAACGGATAAACGCCACGCCCTGCACAGCCGTTCATCCATCGCTGGAGCACGCAGGCACGGGTAACTGCTTCTGCCGCCGGGCTGCCAGAAATATCAATCCTGCTGCGTTGCCAGAAATCGCTCCACCATTTCTTATGTCGGATGAAGGTTCGGGTCAGTTTTTCTTTGTCGACCACGCTGATATTTTTGTCAAGTTGCTCCTGCCAGGCCTGGGATGTTGGGGTGATTGCGGTCAGCGGATAGATTGAAAGCCGGAATGATCTGGCAGGCTTTGCAGAGGCGAGCGTCCGGGAATCTTTTCTTATCAGCCCAGGCCCTTTAATTGCTGCTCCAAATGTCCGGTTTTGCAACGGATCGGTCAGCTGATTCATTACCGATTCAAGACCCTGGAGTTTCATTCCAATCGGCCATACTGAAGTTGTGTTCCGGTGATACCAGACGATCCGGTCTGTGGAATCTTCCAACACGGTGTCGGGCATGTTATAGAGCGCTTTGCCGGGCAGTTTATTGTAACCGAGCATGTGCCAGCAACTTTGATATTCCGAACTCCCGGTGTCGACGAAGGGACGTTTTTTTGTTCGCCACAACTCCAATTGGGCCCGGAGGCTCGCGGGTTCTGCTCCGTCACATTCAACCCGGATCACAGGGTGGTTGGCATCCACCCAGATTCGAAATTTTCTGGCGTCGCCACCATGTCCCGCGGTGATTTCAATCATCCCTTCCTTAAGTTTTAATTCCTGAATAAAAGGGTGGCCACTTTCTGCCAGTGAAGGGGATAACGAGATCCGGACGCGTCCCAGCTTGACAATTCTGCTGTTGTCATCCCAGGAATCGGTCTTGCTGATCAAAAGGAGCAGATCACCGTTCTCCTCCACCCACACATTCATCCCGATCTCCCCGTTGCCAATTGGCATCGATCCTGCGGAATTTTTTGAAGGTGTATTCCAGACCACATTGTAATGCCCTGGATATGAGGTCTGACTCGTTGCCGGAGAGACCTTTAAAAACAGTAAAAAGATGACTATTAAGAGGTTAATATTGGAATGTGCCCTTTTTGAGGGTGCAACATCAGAGCTGATCATAGGTTGCAATACCAATCCAAATATTGCTGAGGATGACATTTTTAATCGATTAAAATTGAAATAAACAGTTGCTTATTTCAATAGAATAAATGATGGAATTAGTAGAGAAAATCAAAGAATGGTATCCGGTTTTTTTAATTCTTAAATGGATCCCGACTATTTTTAGGGATCCATTTAAGAGTAATTTCAGATTTTTTTAGCCTGCACTTTTTTTGTTTTGCCATTCACAACGATTGTCACCTTACGTGGCTCGGGAGAGGTGATGCGGTAATCGGTTACCTTGCCGTCTTTCCATTTCATATCGACGGTAAAATTGCCGCGCGCCTTAAGTCCCTGGATTGAGCCTGTGTTCCAGGTTGTTGGGAGGGCAGGGAGCATCCGGATAATTGGCTGTCCATCGGCTGTTTTTTCGTGACTTTGAATCAGCATCTCGGCAACGGCCGCGCATCCGCCGAAGTTCCCATCAATCTGAAACGGGGCGTGCAGGCAAAAAAGGTTCCCTGCGCCGCGACCAATGAGCATTGAGAGTAACTTGTTGGCATGATCACCATCCTGCATGCGTGCCCAGAAATTAGCCTTCCAGGCCATGGACCAGCCTGTTGAGGCGTCCCCGCGACGTTCGAGCGACAACCTTGCCCCTTTAAATAACTCAGGTGTCTGCGGATTGATCGCCGTTCCGGGATACAATCCCCAAAGGTGTGAAGAGTGACGGTGATGTGGATCGGTCTCTGTGAAATCCTCCTGCCACTCCATGATGCGCCCCTCTTTATTCACCCGCGTTGGCATAAGCCGGTTACGGGCTACATCCAGACTTTGTGCAAATTGTTCGTCGGTACCGAGGATACGTGCAGCATCTGCTGTGCGGGCGAACAGGTCGCGGATGATTTCCAGGTCAAATGTCGAGCCGATGCAAAAGGAGGTTTTTTTAACCTTTCCATCGCTGTCGGTATAACTGTAACCATTTTCCGGTGAGTTGGAAGGCGCGGTTACGAGTAATCTGGTCTTTGGATCCTCCACCAGCACCGCCTTGCAGAATTCGCTTGCCCCACGCATTATGGGGTAGTATTTTTTGAGGAACTCTTTATCCAGGGTGAAGTCGTAATGGGTTGCGATGTGTTGTGACAACCATGCGCCACATGTTGGACCTACACAGGCGCCCAGGTTGCTTGGTGCGGTTTCAAACCAGGGATTCTGGGTGTGATTGGCCATCCAGCCCGGCGCATTGTAATAAGCCTTGGCAGTCTTTGCACCCTCCTTGGCAACACCTTCAATAAAGCGCATCAAAGGCATGTGGCAATCGGAAAGATTTGCAGCCTCGGCAGGCCAGTAATTCATCTGCAAATTGATGTTGCTATGAAAGTCGCCGCGCCATGGCGTATTATACTCCTCGGCCCAGATGCCCTGCAGATTGGTGGGGAGCTGTGAGTCTGGTCGTGAACCCGATACCATCAGGTGGCGGCCGAATTCAAAGTAGAGGGCTGCGAGTGCCGGATCAGGTGTGGTTTGCGCCTTTGCAACCCGTTCGGGGGTCGGTAAATTTGAGTTTGGTCCCTGTGGCAGGGTAATTGTACAACGCTTCATCAGTGAGGCGTGGTCAGCTGTAGCTTCGCTCAGAATATCGGCAAAAGGTTTCGCCAGCGCACTTGCAACCCGCTGTTTGGCCAGCATAACATATCCCTTGTTGAAAAGGTCGGTTCCTGCGGAAACGATGAGAGTCGCTTCATCGGCATCTGTGACTGTATAGCCGGATTCGGAAATGGCTACTTTCCCCCCTTTAACGCTCACCCCCAGAATAGCGAGGTAACGAACACCTTCAGCAGTCACACCCGCGGGTTTTACAAACGGAAGTTGCCCCTCCATCAAAAGTAAATTACCTTCGGCTCTGATGGCTGCACACTCCTTGCGGGATAATGTTGAAGTAAAGGTGAGAGATCCCGGCTTGTCCCCCTTGACATGCAATGCGATCACCTCATCCGGTTTGGAAATAACCAGGTCACGCGTGAAACGGACTCCGTTTTGGTTAAATTCGGTGTGGGCCACTCCACGCATCAGGTTCAGATCGCGCCTGTACCCTGAATAAACCGGCAAAGAAGCTGTTTCCGATTTTGAGGCGCCAAACTGCAGGGTCAGATCACCCAGCGTCTGGTATGATCCGAATTGATCCCTGGTACTCCAGCCGGAGATCCCTTCCGCGTAACCAAAATTTTTCTGAAGTTCATTTTCGGCATCACTGATGTTCCCTGCAAAAAGGTTTTTCCGCACGTTAGGCAGACATTTGTAGGCGTCGTAGCGGTTGCCGTCATAGGGACCGCCTGACCAAACGGAAGACTCATTGAGGGCAATGCGCTCTTTTACGATTCCGCCGAAATCCATGGCTCCAAGCCTTCCGTTACCAACAACACTCGATTGGTGGAATGTTTTGGCGGGCTCGATAAACCAAACGCTCATCGGTTCGGCCGGAGGGGAGACAATATCGGTCTTCTGTGGATCATTGCCTTTATTTTGCGGCTTTGCCATAACCGGAAATGCAAGCATCATCAGCAGAAGTGCCTTTCCAAGAATCGGGATTGATTTTTTCATTCAGTTGAATAATTAATTGGTGAATATCAGATAAATATATAATTATGCTTTAAAATAAAATTCATTTTGAGTTTTCAGGAAGTGTTGACCGGAAATGGTAGATACCCGATTCCACAGCAAAAACAGCATTGTTTTTTTCAAAGTTCAGCAATTTTACCCCGGATGTCTTGCCGGCTAATTTTCCTGATTCAGTCACCGTTCTGGCATCCTTTGCGGGGATAAAAACAGTAGCTGTGGTATTTGCCGGAATTGTCATGTCAATAGTCACTCTTCGACCTTCAACACTCCATTTGGTCGTGATTTTTCCGTGAATGGAGTTGTAGCTTGTTTTGGCCCAGTTGAGACCGTCGCGGATGACCGGTGCAATTTTTATCCGCGAGTATCCTGGCGCCTCTTCACTGATTCCGCCGACCATCCTGAAAAGATATTCCCCTACGGCGCCAAAAGCGTAATGATTGAGGGAGTTCATTCCACCTTGCGGAGTCTTTCCATCCCAGCCAACCCACCGTTCCCAGATAGTTGTGGCGCCTACACTTACCGGGTAAAGCCAGGACGGTGCCGTTTTAGTCAGCAGAAGTCTGTAGGCATCGTCGTCCCTTCCCGCGAGGTGTAAGCCAGGGAGCAATCGGGGCGTCCCGATAAACCCGGTTCTGGGGTGCCAGTCGAAACGGCTTACCTCCTCTGTAAATCGTTCAGTCATTTCCCCTTTCAAGGTTGGGGGAACCAAACCCATAGTGAATGCCAGGGCGTAACCGCTCTGACTGCTCCCTTTGATCTTCCCTTTATCATTGATGTAAGCCTTGGCAAAGGCTCCGGTGATCTTGCCGGCGCGGTCGCGGAACTTTTCTGCATCTACCTTTTCACCGATTGCATCGGCCATCTCAGCCATCAAACTGAAGTCAAAAGCAGAATATGCCGTTCCGATAACCACCTTGCTTGCGCCCCCCTCATTGCTGAGCCAGTCACCGTTGCCGACTTTCCCGGTGAAGAGAAAATCCTTGCTTTCGCGAGTGAGCCAATCGAGGTTTCGTTTCATGGCTGCATAGTGCTCCCGGATGATATGGGTATCACCATAAGTTCTGTAAATTTCGTATGGGCAGATGATCCCTGCATCAGACCACCCAATATTTGGGCCATCGCCTGGACCGAAAGTGGGTGCGTGGTCAGCGAAATGACCGTCGGGCAGTTGGGCCTCCTCACACACATCGACCAGCCATCGGCTGAAAAATGCCGAAATATCCATGTTATAAACAGCTGCCCGCATAAAGAACTGAGCATCTCCGGTGTAACCACACCGCTCATTGCGTTGGGGACAGTCGGTGGGTACCCCCATGTAGTTACCCCGCTGTGACCAGAGGATATTTTTTGAAAGCCGGCTGAGTAATGGATCGGAACAGGTGAACTCCCCGACTTCCGGACAGTCGCTGTGAAAAATCACACCCGTAAGACTTTCCAGTGATGGCTTTTCCTTCAATCCCCGCACTTCCACATATTGGAATCCATGATAGGTAAAATTGGGTTCAAAGGTTTCCTCTTTATTCCCTTTAAAAGTATATTGATCGAGCTGAATCCGGTGTTTACTCACCACGGTGAGGTTCCCCAAAAAGACGGTCCCGTCGGGGTTGCGCATTTCACCATGCTGTAAATCAATAGTTTCACCGGCTTTCCCGTGAAATTTAAAGCGGCACCAGCCTACTATATTCTGATCGAACGCAAAAACGTACACCCCTTGCTTCGGTTGGGAAATAGCCACCGGTTTGATATATTGGGTTACCCTGATTGGATTGCCCCGCTGCGCGGCCAGTTTCCCGACTATGAAATCTTTATCAGCTTTTGGAGTTGTGGCTGCTGACCATTTCGAGTCATTAAATCCTGGGGCATCCCAGCCATGAAATTCCTTGCGGGCATCATAGGTGGCCCCTTCATAGATTCCTGCAAACTGAAACGGTCCGTCTGTTGTGCCACGCCAGCTCTTATCCGAAACAACGGTTTGACGGGTCCCATCCGAAAATTCAATCTCCAGTTGTGCCAGGAACAACGGCTCCGATCCATAGATGGCCGATAATTTCTCTTTCCATTTCTGCCAGCCTCCGCTATACCATCCATTTCCTAATATTGTACCAATTGTATTTGAGCCGGCATGAACTATTCCGGTGACATCATAAGTCTGGTATTGCACCCTTTTGGTGTAATTGGTCCATTCAGGAGCCAGCAGGTGGTCGCCGACACGCTTTCCATTGAGCCGCAATTCATAAAGTCCCAAAGCGGTGGCATAGACCGTAGCGCGTTGAATTTTTTTATCGGCCATGAATGACTTACGTAAATAACGTGGCCTGGCCCATTCGGTGGGAGAGGGGTCGTTCACCCCGATCCATTTTGCCTTCCAATCCTTCGGATCCAGTAACCCCATGGTCCAAATTGCAGGTTTACTCCAATCCGATACCTTCCCGTTCCTGTCCCAAATCCGCACTTTCCAGAAACTCTGTGATCCTGACAACAATGGTTTGCCCGAATATTCAAGCTGGGTGGTCTGATCGGATATTTTTTTTCCGGTACTCCACAAATCGCCCTGATTTTTTGCCAGCTTTTCAGCCGAAGAGGCGACTAAAATTTCAAACGCTGTTTGCCGTTCACCGCGCAGCGATGATTCGACGATCCAGCTCAACCTCGGATTAACGATGTCAATGCCAGTTGGATTGGCAAGGTATTCACAACGGAGGTTTTGAATAGTGACCCCCGAAGCAAACAGGGTTGTTGCAAGAATTGTGTAAATCAGAAGGATGATCTTCATTTTTAGCCTACTTTGTTAATTTTAAAACAACCGGCAATTTCTGGTTGAACTCATTCTGAATATCATAAATACTGGCAGGGATATCCAGCGAAAGCTCTTTTGCAGTCTGTTCAAATTTCAAGGGTTCTTTAAGTCCAAGGATTTCCACCGATTTAATACTGACTGGTTGTGTCGCAGCACCGCTGCCTAATGGTGAAATTTTTAAATTACCCGGGACCGGATTCATAACGATTACATACAAAATCCCTTTTTTGGTTGTAAACCTGACCTCGTCACTGGCAAAAGGTTTGCTGTCGATGGTCCGGGCATTATAATGTTCACCCTCGGCCGCTTTGGCTACCGCCTCTGCGCTGGCATTGGCAATATTTTCCCCTTTCTTCACCTCTTTTTGCATCCCGGAACCGGCTCTGAAAATATGCCATGGCCTGGTTCCGTAAATAGCCTCCCCGTTAATTCTGAGCCAGTCGCCAATATACGCAACAACCTCCCTTTGAGTGTTGGGGATCGTTCCGTCTGATCGCAGTTCCACATTCAATAAAAGTGTGCCGTTTTTGCTCACCACATCGGCCAGCATCTGTATAACCGATTGTGCATCATGCTGCCGGTGCGAATCCTCGATGTAAAACCAGTCTCCAAAAGTGATTTCCGATTGCCATGGCTTATCCTGAATCGTATTGCAGGTCCCCTGTTCGACATCATAAACAGTCCCCGCCATTTTCCGTTTAATGGTCTGAATGGCCTCAATTTTACCGTGCATCTTCAGGCTGTTATTGTACAGGCGGCGGGTAACCTCTTTTCCGTAATCCCCGTAATTGAAATCATAGGCATCGTAATACAAATAGTCGGGCTTGTATTTGTCCACCAGTTCGAGGTGGCGTTTCAGATAATTCTCCTTCATTTTGGTTTCAAGCTCCGGTGTTCTCATTTCAGGAGGAGGTCCGTAAAGATCGGCAGGATCGTACCCTTCCCACCATTTCCCTTTTCCATCTGCCTTGGTGAGGTAACCATCATATTTTATCCCTTTTTTGGGACCATACTTGTCTGCGCCAAATGCAGGCAGCCACCAGCTCCAGAAACGGTTATCGTGCGAGGTGACGCCAAAAGGGAGCTTAAGTTTACGGGTTGCTTTTTCAAATTCACCGACGATATCTTTGTGAGGCCCCATGTTTACGGAATTCCAGGGATGGTAAGTGGAGGCAAAAAGGTCAAAATGATCGTGATGATTGGCAGTGGTTACGAAGAATTTGGCCCCATTCATTTTAAAGAAACGCAATAACGAATCTGCATTGAATTTTTCAGCCTTCCAATGGTTAATCACATCCTTAAATCCAAATTCAGAAGGGTGACCAAATGTTTTCAGATGATAGGGATAGGCATTTCTGCCAAACTGTTCTCCACCAACATTTTCCATATACATGTGCCGGGCATACCATCCACCGCCACTCTGCGGCACCGACTGTGGCCCCCAGTGACACCAGATTCCGAATTTCCCTTCACTGAACCATTTCGGACATTCGTATTGAGCCGCGAGCTGATCCCAGGAGAGTTCTTTTTGGGCAACAGTTTGTCCGTAAGAAGTTTGAAGAAAAGTTAGGAATAGCAGGAATATAAACCCGGATAATTTTTTCATTGAAGATTCAGATTAGATAGTTGGTAAATTCCATGGGTGACGATAAGGACGCGACAACAGGCGACTTGCCATCGGGTTTCCGATGATCTCCTCCTTTGCCTGATCCCAGTTAATTTTTTGCCCGGTGGTCATCGCTATTTCGCCCAACAACCCAATGCTGATTGAGCGATGTGCGACCTCAACCGGAGCAACCGTTTCTTTCCTGGATTTAACGCATTCCAGGAAGTTTCCAATGTGGTCATCGCTTTTATAGAGGTGGATCTCATTTTCGCCAATCACCTCTTCCAGGATTTTTGGATCTGAGGCCTCAAGAACACCTCTGTCGACATGTATCCACCCTTTTTCGCCGTACCATACAACTCCCTTTTTATGTTTAAGTCGCGAATGATTAGCCACCCTCATATTGATCCCATTTTCATACCTGCAGTTGAAATCATATTCAACCGGGGTGTTGTACAATCCTTCACGAGGATATATTCCTTTTCCTGAAATTTCAACAGGTCCCGACCGTTCCATTCCAATTCCCCATTGTGCAATATCGATATGGTGTCCAGCCCAGTCAGTAAGCTGTCCCCCGGAATAGTCAAGTATCCAACGCCAATTTTGATGACAGATGCCGCGAAAAGGTGATTTTGGCGCCGGGCCAAGCCACATCTCCCAATTGAGGCCGGCAGGAACTTCCTGCACAGGAGGTGTACCTACACCCCTGTTCCCGTCGGGTAGTCCGGCATCAATTGAAATAATCTTTCCTATTCTTCCATTGATTACCAGTTCGGCTGCCCGCCGGAAATTTGCAGTTGATCGTTGCCAGCTACCCGTTTGCCAGACAATATCACTCTTTTTTACGGCACTTACAATTGCCTTACTATCATAAATAGTTCGGGCAAGCGGCTTTTCTCCGTAGACATCCAATTTTTTATTCGCTGCAGCAGTGTAGATTAACCCATGCCAATGATCGGGCAAAGCGATGGATACCGCATCGAGTTTTTCTTTTTCCAGGAACTCGCGATAGTCTTCATGTATTCTGCAGTCATTTGTTTTGTGTGCCGTATCAATCAGCTTTTTAGCATTCCTGGCATTACTTGCATCCACATCGCATACGGCAATAAATTGAACCTGTTTTAACCGGGTAAGGAAATCTTCCAGGTTACTGCACCCCTGGTCACCAGTGCCGATACAACCCATGACAATCCGATCGCTTGGCGCCAGCTTTCCTCCCATCCCTAAAGCAGTTGAAGGGATGATTTGAGGAAGAACCAATACTCCCGCTGCAATAGCTGCAGACCGTTTCAGGAAATCTCTTCTGTTTGGTTTGTTTGACATTTTTCTCAGGTCGAAAATGATTTATTCTATTTTATTTCTGCTGTTTTACTCATCTCAAAATCGATCGTTCCGCCGTTTTTAATCATATTGTGTGTAAAGAGAAAACGGGTATATTTCTTGCCGTTCATCTTCACCCTTTTGACATAAATGTTTTCAGCGCTGGCATTGGGAGCATTAATGATCAGGTCTTTACCGTTAGTAAGATGAATGGTGATTTTATTAAAGAGCGGGCCATGCAAATAGTAGAAATCCTGTCCGGCATTCGGGAAGAATCCCATAGCGGAGAAGATATACCACGAACTCATTGCCCCGCTATCGTCATTATCGAATGTCCCATCCTCGGTAAACTTTTCATTCATGACCCCTCTTGTCCAGTAGCTTGTTAAATCGGATCGTCCGCCATAGTGAAAAGCCTGGGCTGTCAGAAAGGAGGGTTCATTATCGTAATTCAGAAGTTTGTGTTCATATCCATAGTTTAGTTTTTCGACAAATTTCTGCTTCCCGCCGTTAAGTTTCACGAGCTGGTCGAACTGATGCGGTGTAAACCACGAGTAGACCCAGCCGGACCCTTCGTAATAATAGTTATTCCACGAGCCGGCAAATTTTTTAACGTCAAGTTTCATAAATGTGCCATCCAGGTTTCTGGCGGTCATAAATCCTTTAAATCCATCACTCTCAGCTGAGGGATCCCAAAGGTGGACCCATTGTTTACTTCTTTCGTTATACTTTTTGTAATCGGAGGTTTTCCCTAATCCTTTTGCAACCAGGGCAATGCAATAATCGTTATACGAATATTCCAACGACATGGAGGTTGACATTTTTCCTGCCGGGATCCATCCGGTTTGTTTGTATTTGTTTAGAGTACTATCCTGTTTCCGCCAGGCAAAACTTCCCAGCCGTTCGTTATCTGCATTGAATTTAAGCACTTTATAGGCTTCTTCCCAGTTGATTCCCTTGACTTTTTTTACGAATGCATCGGCAATAATATTGTCGACATTGTTTCCCCCCTGTTCCATGGTCATCTCGTTCCCATTCACAAAGGCATCCTTTACCTTCCCGTTTTTTTTCAGCCGGGCAATGAATGAATTGATAGTTCCGCTTACCATATCCGGATTGAGGAGCACCTGCAGGGGATATAAGGTTCGCCAGGTATCCCAGACTGCAAAATGGTCATCCCATACGGGAACATCTTGGCCAAATACCTTTGAATCATTAGTCCGGTTACGGGGCATAAGGTGTGAATGATACATGGCGGTATAGAAAAGCCGTTTGTCTTTTTCTGTTCCACCCTCCACTTCAATCTTTTTAAGGGTATTGTTCCAGATAGTTTTCGCCGCTGATTTCACCTTTTCATAATCCCAACCGGGAATTTCAGTGGTTAACCATGCTTTTGCCTGCTCTACACTTTTATAGGAAACAGAGACTTTGAGATAAACTGTCTCTTTTTCTTCGGTATTGAAATGAAGGAAAGCCCCGACCCGGTCATTTTTCTGTTGGAGGGGCTGACTCAATGATTTTTGAATAATTTTTCCATTGAGCCAGGTACCGTAACTAACGGGGTTCTTACTGATCCTGGCGGCAAAATAAACGGTATAAGGCCCCTGACCAAAACCCCCTTCGTAGACGCCATAACCGGTCAGCAGATTTTTCTCCTCAGGATCGATCTTCACTTCACCCTCATACACATTTCCATGAATATAGGTGGCGATATCCATGGGTAAATTATGGGTCAGATCCAGGAGTATATGGGCATTGTCCGATTTTGGGAAAATGAACCGATAGATTGCGGAATGATAGGAAGGGGTAAGGGCTACTCCAATTTTATATTTTTCGAGCATCACCCGGTATTCGTAGGGTTTTGCCGTTTCATCTGATTTTGGAGAATCATGCGACTCCTCTGTAATTGCCAGACCAATCTGAGGAGAAACAAATACCTGTCCGTTGGTACCCCAGCCGGTGCCGCTCTGCTGCAACTGACCAAAACCACGGATGGGTTCACCGGGATGATATCCATCATCTCTTCCGTTAGGGGTTTGCGGACTTGGACAGATGGAGCCAAAGGGTAATTGTGGTCCGATCACACAATTACCTTTTTCTGACCGTACGCCGATAAAATTATCAACATAATCAACGGGTTGCAGGTTTTGTGCCCGGGCAGAACCTATGAAAAGGGATAGCGTAAAAATCCAAAGGGTTAATCTTGCTCCAAATAACTTCTTGTCCATCTTCCGATATTTGTAATTAAATAGCTGGCTGATTCCAGGGTTGACGATAAGGGCGTGTCAATAAACGACTTGCGATCTGATTTCCGATAATCTCCTCTTTCACAGGATCCCACTGGATTTTATGTCCGGTTGTCATGGCGATTTCACCGAGTAATCCAACGGAGATGGAGCGGTGTGCAATTTCCGCCGGGGCGACTGTTTCCCCCCTCGACCTGACACACTCAATAAAATTGCCAACATGGTCCTCGCTCTTGTAAAGATGGATTCCATTTTCACCGATCTCCTCCTGAAGAATCTTGGGATCGGATGCCTCCAGCCTGCCGCGGTCGACGGAGATCCACCCTTTTTCGCCATACCACGTAGCGCCACCGCCATGCAGTAAGCGTGAGGAGTTGGCGACCTGCATTTCGATACCGTTGGCATATTTGCACATAAAATCGTATTCAACCGGCGTGTTGTAGATCCCGTCGCGGGGATAAACTGCTTCACCAAAGAATTCTACGGGGCCTGAACGCTCCATTCCGATACCCCATTGAGCGATGTCTATATGGTGACCGGCCCAGTCGGTGAGTTGACCCCCTGAATAATCGAGGATCCAGCGCCAGTTCCAGTGGACCACCCCCCGGTAAGGGACTTTTTGTGCAGGCCCGAGCCACATGTCCCAGTTAAGACCGGCGGGAATCTCCATCGGAGGAGGTGTCCCAATCCCTTTCCCACCGTCGGGAAGACCTACTTCAATGCGGGAAATTTTTCCTATCCGACCATTGATCACCAGTTCTGCAGCGTGCCTGAAATTGGGTTTCGACCGTTGCCAGCTACCCGTTTGCCAGACGATTTTATTTCGACGGACTGCGCTTACAATGGCCTGACTGTCGTGAATTGTCCGTGCCAACGGCTTTTCGGCATATACATCGAGCTTTTTGTCAGCTGCGGCAGTATAAACCAGACCATGCCAGTGATCGGGGAGGGCGATCGATACTGCATCGAGTTTCTCTTTTTCCAGAAATTCGCGATAATCACCGTAGACGCGGCATTCGCTGTTTTTGTTGATCGTGTCGATCATCCCTTTTGCCTTGGCGGAGTGAGCCTTGTCGACATCACATACCGCCACGTATTGAACGACATTTGCACGCCCCAAAAAGTCTCTCAGATTAGCGGTTCCGCGGGCGCCGTTTCCGATAGCTCCCATGACAATCCGGTCACTTGGGGGAAGTTTACCACCCATACCCAAGGCTGTTGAGGGAATAATCTGCGGAACGATTATCGCACCGGTGGCAATGACCGAAGCATGCTTAAGGAAATCTCTCCTGTTCGATTTATTATCCATTTCGAATTGTTTTTTTCTTTGAGACAACTTCTTAATTGATAGATTTCAATATCACCGGCCCGATTAATCCTGATTTAATTTCACCCCGGTACATCGTCGGAACAGTTGTGTAATTATTGGCTACTGTATTGTATATCAGTATTTCTATTTGATTTTTACCTGGCTTGATAAATGGAGTGATGTTAAATTTCCAGGGTGGCGTAAGCCGGATGCCGGCACTTTTACCGTTGACAACCATTTCAGCTGAGGAAACCACGTCGCCAAGATCAATCACCAGTTTGTTTTTTAAATCCTGTGCGCCAAGGGTAATGGTTTTACGGTACCATGCACCACCGGAATAGGCCTTGAGTCCGTCAATTTTTGACCAGTCGCCCAGATTAATGGAGCTCTTGCCACACTGCTGTTCGATGTATTGCGGCAGAGCAGCTGCTCCGCAGAATCCGGGCTGGTAGTCTATTTTGATCACCACCTGGGAGGTTGTCATTTTGGGATTTTTCAGACTCGCGCTGTACCCGGTTAAACCGTCCGGTTGTTTCGTTCCCGGTAATAACTGAGCCTGCACGCCATCCGTCCAAACGGAAACTTTCCCGTAAGCGTTAAACGTCAGTGATTGTAAACCGGGGGCGGATTCAAAAGCAAAGAGGCCTGAAGAAAAGGTGGCGGACGAACAGTCGAATGGCAAAACACCATTGTCACCATACCAGCACATGGCAACCTGTTGCTTTTCAGGACGTGGTGTTCCGGGTTTGCGGAGGACAAGATAGGTTTCGCAAGACTTGTCGTACATCATCAACAGCTGATTTGCCCCTTTCTTCAAATTCAGGGTTTTACTGCCGGTATCTGTTTTGGAATTGTTTACAAACAGAGTTACAGGTTTTTCATCCCCCATAAGCAAATCATAGGTCCCATCTGCCGGGGCAATGACCGTTGAGTAGAGGAGGTAATACTTCCCTTGAGGTTCCGGAAGTCTCTTCTTCGACATTTTTACAGTTTTCAGAGCCCCCAAACGGATAAAATTATCGTACATTTTACCTTTTAATCCATGATAACCCTGGTGTCCCGGGTCTCCTTCCACTCCCTGTTTCCACGAAAAGCCATACGGTTCCCAAGGTTGTTTTTTCCCCGAAAGGGTCGCCACGCTGTTTCTGTCACGAGGTGTCATTTTCAATAATTCCTCATCTGACGGAGCAGCCTGAAGTGGCCCTATTTTGAGGAATTGTTTTCCAAAAGCACAGGTGACATTTGTCCAGGAATTGTCCAGGGTGAGTTTTCCCCCCGTATAATTTGTGTTTTCACTCCAAAAGAGCTGACGAACCTGGGCTCCCAGCATCTCATTTTTTGCAGGAAGCTGAAAGTCACCCCATTGGTTATCCAATGAAGGTTTTAGCTCAAATTCCCAGGTAGCGCCCAGATCAGTTTGCCCGATCACCTTTTCCGGCTGGATCACATTCTTGCTGATGCGGTTTTCATGATCAAACACGATGATCTGAATTTCACTTTTAGTTAAGGGCAGAGTTAGTTCGGTTCCCTGGTCGGTAGCCACAGCAAATTTTGAAATTGAAGCGGTTTCCCCGTTCCATGGATTCCATAGCTGAGGTGTCCCTTTGGTTTTGAAAAAACATTTGGTTCCCTCCTCAAAATTGTATAAGGCATAGACATCACGTTTCCCAATTACGCGGTGCATCATATAAGGACGGTCTTTCGGAGCGGTCAGTATTTTAAAGTCAGGGGAATATTTCCCGGATATTGCCATGGGAACGGCTCTCGCGTCTTCACATTGAATCACGTTCGGGCTTTTTGAGAATATGGAGGCAACGAGTCTTGTCGTTTCCAGATCATTGGCGCCATTTTTTTCCGTAGCCTGGGGAGCCTCCCCAATATTGACAATGATACCACCTGCTTTTTTAAATGCTGCAAGTTTTTGAAGGGAGGCATAACGGATGGCAGTCATCGAGGGGACAATCAGCACCTTATATTTCTCACCCGAAACGTTTATTTCCCTGTTTTTCACCTCTGATCGGGCAAGTGATTCATAATCAATAAAGTCGAAGTCGACACCTTTGGTATAAAGCTCTTCCCCGGTATCAAATGCAAGTTTTACCGATTTCTTCCCCTCCGGTCCTGCAACCATTGGTTCTGTGGGGTAGAGAATGGCCACGTCGCAGTTGTGAACTCCCTGTGATAACAAATAGGCTAAACGCTGAACACAGTTCATCAACGGATCGATCTGTTTCCAGTAAGGCATCCGAAAGTGATTGCACGGCGGGGCCCATTCCCACCATCCACCTTGTGTGGAATAGTATAAGCCATGAAATGAAAGGAGATTGTACCCGGCCACGAAATTCCCAAAGATAGCATCGGTAACATCCGAAGAGGTAGTTCCCCAGCCGCTGCCGTAAAACCCTTCAAGCCAGACGCGGGGACGCTCATATAAATGGGAAATGGAGGAAGCTACTTTTGCCTTGATGATATCCTTGGCCAGCCCCGGCTGATCCGATCCCGGTCCCTGATTCCACCGGTGGGTCCGGAAGTAATCGCCAAATTCTGCCACATCCTTACCCCGGCTGCTGTGGTCGCAACCATAAATCAAACCGCGGTCCTGATGCCATTTAAACACAGGCTTAAAATAGTTTTCCTCGCTCAGGCTAACCAAAACATCATTGTAATCAATTCGTATTTTGGGGGTTATAGCGCCTATGTTCAGATAAAGCGCATCCAGGTAAGGAACGATATTGTATTTTTTCCGTTTCAGAAATTCCGCCGCAAAATATTTATTCCATAGATTTCCGCTAACCCTGAAATTCAATTCATCTGAGAAGAAAAAATCGAGCGAACCGGCACCGCTCTCCTTCAGCGCTTTCTCAAATTTCTCGAAGAAAAAGTGATTGTAATCCTTCCCGCTTCTCGGGTTCATCGGATCATAGGAAGGGATTAGTTTTTCAGAGAATACAGTGACCACCTTCCACGATTCTTTCCCGAAATTATAGGAAAGTGTTCCGTTTTTCACAAGCGAAAGCAGATCCTTTCTGGATCCGATAATTTGGGATGTATCCGAATTTAATTTAACTGCGGTGAGGGTAAGCAGATTTTCGGGCATTTGTAAGTTGCCGGTTCCGGTAAGAATCTTAATACCGCTGCGCAATTCCGATCCGTTCAGATCGGGATTGGCGGTAATGGCCTCATCCATCGCAAAACCCTGACCAATGCCAAGGGTATAATCGCTCAGACTAACAGTCATTCCCCTCTTTTGAGCTTCTGCTGCAAACCATTTGAACAGCTTCCACCACTCCGGAGTAAAAAGTGCTGGTTTACTTGGGTTAGACCAGCCATAGGCGATCCCGCCGGAATCCTGGTGACTGTAATTAATCTGAAGGCTTGAAATTCCTTTATTTGATAACTGGTTCAGCTGCCAGGTCAATCGTTCACGGGTAATAGTATCACCCTGCCACCAGAAAAACGGAACATCACCAAACCCTTTTGGAGGATTCACGAATCCCGGTAAAACATCCAGCGAAGGGGTGCGGTCGGCATATCCGGGAGGCAATTTTGTTTGTGCAAATGGCTGCAACGTGATCAGCAGAAATATTACAATCAGACAGTTTCTATATTTTTTCATAAGTGGAATGGGTTTTACCAGGTTCAAAATGGTTGATTTAGATTTAAAATGGTTATATTTATTGTATACCATTGGCATATTCGATATTTTCAATGTATGTCTCAGATAATGTGATAAATAAAATTTCTTTGACTCATGTGGCACCCTGGTCTGCAATGGGATCATTGTTTTAAAGTTGACTCCAGCGGCAAAGCAAATTCTGCAGTAAAGGCCAGTTCAGGATCGCCCCTCCGCTGAATGGTTTCGCAAAGGGTTTTCAGGCTGGTTTTCAGCTTGAAAGTGGTTGTTTTGCCGTTGAGCTCAAGTGTCACCTTTTTCCTGAAATCGATGAGCCTGCTGTCTAACAGGATGGAGGCTGTAGTGAGATCTGTCGTTGCGGTGAGGTGGTTGTCCTTGCAGGTGACGTTAAAATCTTTGCCTGCCTCAGGCGTCAGGGTATGGAGCCAGAAGAAGTCACGGATGACGTGATCGCTCAGGCGCCAGGTGAGCTCGCGCGGTACGGGATTTCTGACGTTGGGGTACAAATCTGCGATCTTATCCCTGTCGGGCAGCCCCGAGTGCGGGTGTTCGGCAATAATCTGAACGGTAACGGGGTAGATATCGGTCCGGTTACCGCGCAATTCCTGAATTTTTTTCTCAAATCCGACGATAAGCTTGTTCCGTCCGTACATCGAATCGCTTCCCCCTACCATTGTAGAGAAGACGGTATTCCTTAAGGTGATTGCAGAGGCGCCATCGGCCAGGGCAGCGGCACTGGCCTGGATGCCGGCGAAATAATCGGGCATCTTGGGTCCCATTGCATAGGCGCCATAACCACCATGCGAGTAACCCATGATGAATTTTTTGTTCGGATCAACATCGCCGAAAAGCATAAACTGGCGGAGCAGATTCTGCATCAGGGGATAGGCATAACCGGTATAGAAGCCGTTCCAGGTGTTGTCAGGTGCCCGCAAAGCGACATAAATATAGCCCCCCATTTCGGGGTGATCACGATAGTAGATCTGCATATGGCGCCATTGGCTGTCGTTGAGTTCCTGGGGAGCGCCGCCACCGCCGTGCATCGCTATAAACAGCGCCCAGCCGCTTGCAGGACGTTTCCCTACCGTTTTTACAGTGTAAGGACTGACATGATTTTCGAAACGGACTTTATTGGCGTCAAAATTGACCTTAAGCGAATCGTGGATTGGCGCTGTCATATAGGCCTCCCAGGCAATTTTGCGTACGGTTTGTTCGTTGTTTCGAAGCAATTTCTCCAGACTGGCTGAAAATTTCCATGTGGACTGCTGGTCAGGTGCAGATTTGTAGAATGCGGTAAAAGCCTCTTTTAGTTTGGTTTCGTCTTTTCCTTCAATTGTTTTGATCACGGGTGGCGGGGTGTAAAAAGTGCGTGATGTTGCAGAAACAGGCGGAATTCCACTTAGAAATAGAGGTAATTTATCTTCAGCGGCAATACCTGTAGTATAATACTGGTGATATTTTTGGGTTTTATACGCCACATCAACAAGGTATGTCCGGTGTTTCGTCAGTTGGAAGTAGAGATGGTCATTGATATCTGCAGTATCGCCCTTACTGGTGCCGTCGAATTTCATTTTCGGATTTTCAGCATCCGTGATCGTAACTTTAGCGGCAACGCGGTCACCGACCGGACGGTCAAAGACGTCCAACATAAGTTTCAACCCAGGAGCCACGACTGGTTTTGATTTGGAAGTATAACGTTCAGTGACATTGACGGCATTGATATAATCCACCTCCCTGGCCCATACCATCGGGAAGGAGAGCCCCGTTTTTTTGAAACTGCTGGCATATATCGCTTTTCTGCGATCGTCCTTTACCGCCTGTGAAGCGTTTCCGACAAACCAGCCACGGTTGAATCCCGCAGGGTCCTGCTCTGCTGCACCTGTAAATATCCAGTCGCCATCCCAAACTTCAACCCAGGTGTGATTACCACTCTCATTATTCCAAAGCGGTGTTCCTGCAACACGAGCCGGGATTCCCACGGAGCGGCAGGCATCAACCAGGAGAATGGACAATCCGGTACAGGTTGCAACACCTGTCTCCATCGTTTCAAATGGCCCCTGATCGGGCACCCGGCGTTTTCTGGAGTATTTTACTTTAAGCAGTTTGAAGATTTGTAAATTCAATTCCTTGCACGCTTCGGAGGGTGTTTTGCAGCTTTTTATCAGCGGCAGCGCAATTTCTGATAACCGTTTACGCCAGTTATCCCTTGGTTCACTTACACTTGCATAAGGCAGAATGTCATTCAGAAAGATATCGGTAGGGATTGTGATCCCCCACGGTGCTTCCTGCCACCCTTTGTAGGCCATGCTGAGATTATCCAGCAGAAAATCTGAAGTGAGTGACTTCAAATCCCGGTCCGGCATATTTTCAACCAGGAATTGCATCCCCTGGCGCTGATACGGCGATGCCTGGTTAAGCGCCTTTTCCAGTTCAGTGCGGTTAGTGCCCGACTGGACAAGAGCAGCTTCTACGGTGGCAGACCACCATGGTCCGGAGGATTTCCTGACCTTTGTCTGAGAATATGCGCCTCCATAGCTGAACAGCAGGAACAGCAGGGTGAGTAATGCGCCAATTCCTGCTTTGAGCCGGATTGTGCCGCAAGGTTGAATTGAAACCGCCTTTGTAGCGGGAAGTGAATTGAAAAGTAGTCTTTTAAATCGGTTCATGCTATTTATTATTATCATGGGTGTCAAATTGAAATTTGCTAACTGTTTAAATTATTGTTTGGTTCCATGGATCACGATAGGGTCGGTTTAGCAATCGGCTTGCAACCGGATTCCCGACAATCTCCTCTTTTACAGGATCCCAATGAATTTTTTGTCCTGTAGTCATTGCGATTTCACCCAATAACCCCACAGATATCGAACGGTGTGCGATTTCGGCCGGAGCCACTGTTTCTCCTCTGGACCGGATACATTCCAGGAAGTTTCCGATATGGTTATCACTTTTATAGAGATGAATTTCGTTGTCGCCGATTACCTCCTGAAGAATCTTAGGATCGGATGCCCTCCATCCGCCCCGGCTGACACGTATCCACCCTTTATCGCCGTACCAGGTTACGCTCACCCCTTTACCTATTCGGGACTCATTTGCGACACGCAGTTCGATTCCATTGGCATATATACAATTGAAATCGTATTCGAAGGGGACATTATAAAGGCCATCCAACGGATATACCCCTTTGCCGGCAATTTCGACAGGTCCTGAACGCTCCATCCCAAGGCCCCATTGGGCAATATCGATATGGTGACCTGCCCAGTCGGTGAGCTGTCCTCCCGAATAATCGAGCATCCAGCGCCAGTCGCCATGACAAACTCCCCTGAACGGGACTTTGGGCGCTGGTCCGAGCCACATCTCCCAGTTGAGTCCGGCAGGTAATTCCATAACTGGTGGAGTGCCGATCCCTCTATTCCCGTCAGGTAATCCAACTTCAACACGGGTTATTTTTCCTGCCCTGCCGTTGATGGCCAGCTCAGCGCCGCGTCTGAAATGTTCTACCGACCGTTGCCAGCTCCCTGTTTGCCAGACGATTTTATTCTTTTTTACTGCATTTGCAATGGACTGACTGTCGTGAATGGTGCGCGCCAGTGGTTTTTCACCGTAAATATCGAGCTTTTTATTGGCAGCGGCGCAATAGATCAGGCTGTGCCAGTGATCGGGAAGGGCAATGGAGACCGCATCCAGCCTCTCTTTTTCGAGAAATTCGCGGTAATCACCATAAGTACGGCAATCGCTGTTCTTATGGATTTCATCGATCAGACCCTTTGCTTTGGCACTATGGTTGATATCCACATCACAAACAGCCACAAACTGCAACTCCTTCACACGGGTTAGGAAATCTTTCAGGTTATTCGTCCCCTGGCCACCCAATCCGACAGCTCCCATAACGATTCTGTCGCTTGGGGGAAGTTTTCCCCCCATACCCAAAGCGGTGGAGGGTATGATCTGCGGAAGTATAATTATACCTGTAGCAACAGCGGATGACCGTTTCAGAAAATCCCTTCTGGTTGAACTTTTTAACATTTTGATATTGTGGTGCTCTGCACCTTTTGATGAATGTTTATCTCTTGTTATACAATTCGTTATACTTTCTTATGATTGCCAGGTGCTTATCGGTCAGAGTTCCCGCCATATAAAATGCAATCCCTCTTGCACCGTTGTCGTGTGCCTGCCTGATGGCTTCCTCGAAATCATTCATATTATCACCATAATCAACCACCGCAACTCCGGTGAAAAGCTCTTGTCCTGGTTTCATATCCTTCACCCCCTCATGGGTAGCAAATCCGACCCATTGCATATTTCCCTGGTGGTCCTTTTTATAAACCATAGGAAAAAAGAGGTCAAGGTTCCAGTGACTCCAGTCTTGTTTTACATATTCGCGTGCCAGTTCTGGAAACGGGAACACCGCAGCCGATGCTTTTGTGCCCGCCTTATGACAAATCAAGACACACTCTTCAACAAGTGAGGTAATGGCGTTCATCCGGAATTGTTTCCATGCGGCATTTTCCTCCTTGTCGGGAAGATCCATGGGGTCTGTCCCGAATTTAACTTTGAATTCTTTCCTGGCATTGGGGTGGTAATCAAAGTCATATTCGGCCAACAGCCTGTCCTGGATCAGCTGACCGCCGTTGTGCTTATAATGTGTTTGAAGCTCTGCCCCGAGCAGGACATCCACATACCGGATGTAGTCGAAATGGACAGATGCAAGTCCTTTTATTTTTGCGATTTCCCTCACCCCGTTTTTAATATACTCCCGGGCGCCCGGTGAGAATGGACTCAGAAAATTGTAATATCCGACATAGGGATGAAAGTCACGACAGCTCTGCCCGAGTCTGTTCACGGAGTACCATTCGGGATGCTCCCTGCACTCTTTGTTTCCGCCCACATTCATCATCCAGTGCCAGGCGTGTATTCTGACCCCGCATTGGTTTCCAAGCGTGATCAGCTCTTTTAGCCGGTCAGCACCGACTCCGGGAAGTAAATCGGTGATGCCGGCATTTGCCAGCACTTTCATCCTGGCAAGCTGTTCCACCCCTGATCCGCCTCCGGCGCCACCCCATGCCGCAAAATAGAATTTTTTGTCCGAATAGGTTTTACTGTTAGCCAATTTGGGATTTTTAGCTGTTGAGTGCAGAACTCCGATGGTGGCAATAAAAAGTATTAAAATCTTTATGGTTCTCATTTTAAATTATTAAAAATTTAAAAATGTAATGTCTTTACTCTTGCTATCAACCCACCGCGGGATTGTGGAATCATCTTAGTCACTTTCCCCCGGTTTCACAAGCTGCACATGTGATCATATTTTTCAGAAATTATCATCGTATATTATTTTCAATTTTAGTTACAACCTCTTTATCATCTATTGCGTATTTCAGCCCATTTGATGTGTTGGTAATCAGTATGTAGAATCCAAACAGGGAGGGCTGCATCTCCGCTTTCATGGCTATTCCTTTTACCACGATTGTGTCATCCCCAATCAATTCTTTAATGCTTTTGACCTCCATATGTTCTTTTTTTGCACGGAAGAGATAAAAAAGCGCTTGTAAAACAGGCTCTTCTGCGGGTCTTTGAAATGCTGATCCGCCATTGGTTTTATCCGACAGCTGGAGATATCCCCAGCATTCCGGTTCGTGTAACTGAATGACCCGCTGAGGGGTCCAGGTCCAGTTGTCCTCTTTTAATGTTTCTCCCTTTGATCCTGCCTTTCGGACATACTTTCCATCCGGGGTAATGGTTTGGTGCCATTCAACCCTCGAAAAGTTAAGCCGCCAGAGGTCTCCGGCACGGACAGGACTTTTTCTTCCCAGGTCTTTAAGGGCATTCCATGGAAAGGCTAATTCGACATTCCATCCTTTGTCGGTATCAGAAGGATTGTTTATTGTTCCGTTCACATGAACACCAACGAGCATTTCTCTCATATCCCAGCTTACCATATAATTGGCTCCTGAACGGTAGGGCCGCATAAAAAAAAGGTCCCATACAGTTCCCAGGGCGTTCATTTCATACTCCGCATACTGGGGATTTAGCGCCGAGGGTTTGATAAACATCTCGAAATCGTTCTCCAGATAAATTGTGGCATCCCTCCGTTTTTCATAAGCCCAAACGTGCGGTTCTTCGAGTTCGGCATAGACGTAAAGATATTTATCGTCCCAGAGCATTTTCATCCTGGTTTGAAACCGGGGTTTAGGTTTACCAATCCCTTCAATGTCGTTAAACGGTTCGCTCCACGGAGCACGATCCCATGCCATCTCGGGTTTTCCGTCTATAATCAATGGCTTTTCAACTTTATAGGCAACATATCCGCGAGGGGGGACATAATCCCATTTAACCTGAGCTACCGCAAGATTACCAGTGCAAACAAATATCAGCAGTGTGGCTAAGATGATCAGAGTCGTATTTTTATTCATATTTTATGTAAATTGATCGCTCCGGTTTATTTTCAATTGAAGCGTTGAAAATAGGGAAAATGGATGGGATAGTCAACGGTTGTAAGATTTGATAGTATTATAGCACAAAACAGGTCAGTCTTTTCCGGTTCTTTCTCTATGCATCTCTGTGAAACAATAAATTACTTTTGAAACAACTGAGAAAGCACCGGGAAAGACTGATAATCTGTTTAAATTTTGTTTTCAGGTTCCGTTAGGAATCAAATGTAGGTAGAAAAATTGAAAATATGCGGGTCTTTTGTCCCCGTACGGGACAAAACAAAGGTTGTAAATTCGTATTTCTACCGACAGATTTTCCCTAAGGGGGAATTTTTAAACAGTTTCTGAGTTTTAATTATTTTTTCACTGGTTGCAGACGCGCCAGGGCAAAATCAGTTTCATCCTTTAGTGCAGGATTACCTGCCAGCTCCTTAATTACCGGGATAGACAATTCTGAACCCATCCAGCTCAATTCATGAAGGATAAGCTTCTTGCTTTCGACGGTTGCATCCTTGTTTTCAAGGATCGGGATCATCAGCTTCTCGAATTTCTGAAGCTCCTCGGGAGTTTTTGCCTCGTTACGGATACGGCTTTGAAGGTCGACGAAATACTTTGTGCTTTTGGTGATGTCATAATTCGGGATTCGAGCAAGGTCATCCTCGAGGGTCATCTCCTTATAATCGGTTCTTAAAGATACACTGGCTGCATTTGGAAAGTCATAGGGGATTTTTTGGGTCACTTTCCCGGAGGCAGCCCATTCTGCGCCGCGCTGGAAGGTGACAATAAACCCGGTACACTGCATAGAGGGACCGCCATGTTCATCGGGATGACCAAGGACGGTATGGAAAATCCGCCCTTTTCCGTAGCTGATGGTCATCAGCATTGGCTCATGGCGACCTGATCCTCCGGCATTTTTTTGTGACATCGCGGTAGCCAGGATCTCCATGTTTTTGGCAGGACCCCTTAACTCGCTGTAAAGTTCGTCACTTCCATGCATCCAGCGTGAAGGCAAACCTTTGGTAATTGGATGTTCTGAATTACGGATTCTGATCTCGAAATCCTGCCTTTTGCCGTGTGATCCGCCGCGGCCTGCAGTGGTGTCAATGACCATTTTTTCATTGTTAAAATAGACATAGGGACCATCTTTTTGATTACGCCCTCCCCAGCCTCCGAGGCCGATCATCTCGTTGTACTCCTTCCATTCCGGGAAAGAGTTATCCGCGGCATGGTAACTCACTACACCTCCGCCATTTTTGACATAATTGACAAAAGCCTCCTTTGTTTTATCGGACCACGATTTTCCGTTATAGTCGATCACTACGACGTCGTATTTTGAAAAATTGGGCTCAAAGGTGTTCATATCCCCTTTGTTATCAGGAGATATGGCCATGTCGACACTGAACAGCCCGGTTTGCTCAAGTAGTTCCTTCAGGATCGGAGAGCTTGCTTTCCAGTTGTGATTGTTTTGTCCGGTAACAACCAGCGCTTTATATTGGGCCCCCATTTTGCATGCGTTGAACAGGGCAATTAATCCGGCAAAAACTAAGACTAAAAGATATTGTTTTCTCATTTTGAGTTATGTATTAAATTGTGGGTAAATTCCATGGTTGACGATATGGGCGGAATAATAAGCGGCTTGCTACCGGATTTCCTACAACCTCTTCCTTTGCAGGATCCCATAGGATTTTCTGGCCGGTAGTCATTGCTATTTCTCCCAGTAAGCCGACTGATATTGAGCGGTGTGCGACCTCAATCGGGGCAATTGTTTCCTCTCTTGACTTAACACAATCGAGGAAATTCCCCCAATGGTTGGTTGGGCTTTTGTAAGTATGGAACTCATTTTCACCGATTACCTCCTCAAGAATTTTTGGGTCTGAGGCAACCAGTCTTCCGCGGTCAACATTGATCCACCCTTTTTCGCCAAACCAGGTGGCTCCACCCCATTTTTTAGGCAGCTGTGATGAGTTGGCGACTCTCATCTCTATTCCGTTGGCATATTTGCAGTTGAAATCGTATTCGACGGGAACGTTGTAGAGCCCTTCTCTTGGGTAAACTCCGTGTCCCGAAATTTCGACAGGACCGGAATGCGACATTCCAAGTCCCCACTGGGCGATATCGATATGGTGACCTGCCCAGTCGGTGAGCTGGCCTCCGGAATAATCGAGGATCCAGCGCCAGTTCCAATGACTGATTCCCCGGAAGGGGACCTTAGGTGCAGGACCGAGCCACATCTCCCAGTTCAAATTGGCAGGGACTTCCATGACCGGGGGTGTTCCAACGCCTCGTCCGCCATCGGGCAATCCAACTTCAACGCGAATAACTTTTCCTATTCTTCCGTTGACAACCAGTTCAACCGCTTTTCTGAAATTTTCTCCTGATCTCTGCCAGCTCCCTGTCTGCCACACGATATTGTTTTTCTTAACTGCACTTACAATGGCTCGGCCATCATAAATGGTGCGGGCCAGCGGTTTTTCGCCGTAGATATCCAGTTTTTTATTGGCTGCCGCGGTATAAATCAGGCCATGCCAATGATCTGGTAATGCAATACATACCGCATCCAGTTTCTCTTTCTCCAAAAATTCGCGGTAATCGCCATAGGTGCGGCAATCTTTGTTTTTGTTGGTTTCGTCCACCAGCCTTTTTGCATTGTCCGAATGTTTGGTATCGACATCGCAAACTGCGGCAAACTGCACCTCCTTAATGTGACCAAGGAATGTCTGCATATTGCCTGTTCCCTGTGAACCGACACCGATAGCTCCCATTACAATCCGGTCACTTGGAGGAAGTTTGCCACCCATCCCCAGTGCCGTTGAGGGAATAATCTGTGGCAGAATCAAAGCGCCGGTTGCTACGGCTGCTGATCTTTTCAGAAAATCTCTTCTTGTTGATCTGTAAATCATCCTTTTGAATTTTTAATTGTGTAACTTTTGATGTATCTCCCTTAATTTTTTTGTCGGAATTTTAATCACCTTTCGGTCATAGGTCAGTAATCCGTTGACTTCACCCTGAACATCGGTAGTCTGGGTATAGACAGCGCCGCTTATGCCAACCTCCCTGTGTTGCCTGATAATTTCATTGAATTTGGTTTGGTAGGCTTCCTCGAGTTTTTCGGGATTATCGTATTGCTGGTAGCCCCATCCGCCGGCATTTACGTTCCAGGTGTGGTCCTTCACCGGATAACCGATACCTCCGTATTCACCTACAACAATGGCCCGGTGCTCCATATTTTTCGGAGCGGCAGGAATCGCGTCGTAGGTATGAATATCATAAAGATCGCCATAATCGAGCAGCGCCCACCCGCTCGCCGAATTCACCAGGCGGCTCTTATCCAGGCCACGGACAAAATCGGTGATCCGACCGGTATTGTATTGTCCCCACCCTTCGTTGAAATTTACCCAGCAGATAATGCTCGGATGGTCATAAAGCATGGAAATGATACTGCGGTATTCCTGCTCGAACTGTCCGGCCGCGGCCGATTTTTTAATCAGATCGGTTGTGGCGCCCGGACCGGTAAACTGGCCGCAGCGGGTCCCTTTGGGACAACTTGCGGCAGAGGGCATATCCTGCCAGATCAGCAATCCGAGTTTATCGGCATTGTAATAGTATCGGTCGGGTTCAACCTTAACATGTTTGCGGAGCATGTTAAAGCCGGCCTCTTTCAGAAAATTCAGATCAAATACCATGGCCTCCTCCGAAGGGGCTGTATATAATCCGTCGGGCCACCACCCCTGGTCAAGAACCCCATTCTGAAAATATTGCTTGTTATTCAGGTAAACCACCGGCTGATTATTTTTCCACGAACCAAGTGAGATCTTACGCATCCCGAAATAGCTGGTGACCACATCAAACGGTTGACCAACTATTTTAGGCTCCTGAACTCTCAGATTTTCTTTTGGTTTATTTTTTTCGTCCTTCGTAGGCCACTCCAGTTTACAAATCTCAGCTTTGAGATCATACAGGAAGGGGTCTTCGGGTGACCAGAGGTGCTGCGACGGGATCTTGAGCACGACATCTTTATTGATGGGCGATATTTCGGACAAAACAGTTTTTCCTTTTGAGGTGACTGTTAGTCTCACCCCAAAATCCTGTCCGTACATCACATTATCGGTAAAGACCTGAACCGCTATTTCACCTTTATCAATATCGGGTGTAATCCTGATCTCCTCGACCGAGATATCCGGACTTACAGGTTCGAGCCAGACGGTCTGCCAGATGCCTGAAACCGGCATGTACCAGATTCCGCCCCATTTAGACCGTTGTTTTCCAACCGGAATATCTTCCCAGTTTGTAGGATCAGAGGCAGCTATGACAATTTCGTTTTCACCCGGTTTTAAATATTGGGTGATATCGAGCGAAAACCGGTCGAAACCCCCTTTGTGTGAACCGGCAATCGATTTATTGACAAATATATAAGATTCATAATCGATGGCTCCTAAATTCAATACAATTTTCTTTCCGGCCCATTGTTCAGGAATGGTGATCTTCCTTTTATACCATATTTTATCCCCTGCCGTTATGGTTTTTCCCACTCCGGACAAGGCTGATTCCACACAAAAGGGAACAAGAATCTCTCCCTGATAATTTGCAGGTTCCGGATCTTTTTTAGGAAGAATGGCATATTCCCATAACCCATTCAGGTTAAGCCACTCTTCACGGGCCAGCTGAGGTCGGGGGTACTCCTTCCATACGTTTTCAGCAGTAAGCGCCTCGCCCCATCTGGTCATGATCCGGTTACCGGCCGGCTTCCATGCCAAGGCAGTAGTTACGGCTGTTAATGCCAGTATGAATAATAATATCCTGTTTATTTTCATTTTGCAGTGGTGTAATCGTTCCATTTTTTACGCCAAAGCGCTATTTTATTATCGACATCCTGTGCGCCTCCCCCTTCGCGCAGGTGGGTCAATCCTATTTTCTTTACCATTTTTTCAAACCGGTCAAGTTCTTTGGGGTATTCGTCACCGGTAAATTCGGGACCACGCATTAACCTGACGTAGGAGATAGGTAACCTGTCGCGTTGGACGCGATCCAAAACTTGCTGATTATCAGCCAGTTTCTCGGCCTTGTCATACAGATTGGCTGAATAGTACAGAAATTCTTTTGAGAGGAACGGGTGGTCCATGTCATAACGGATCGGTTTGTATTTATGATCCATCAGCCACTTGCCTGAGAGCTCAATCTTATAAATCTCCTCCTGTTTTTGAAGCAGTTTTGTGTATTCCGCGACTGCGGGTGCAGCTTTTCCAAAGTACCCGTAGATGAAATCGTCGATTAAATCGTAAAGGTTCAGTGACGGATTCCACAGCAATTTTGCGGCAACCCACGAACGCATCCAGTCGCGTTCAGAGCCGGCTGTCTGATAATTCGCCTGAAGCATGACCCCTTCAGCATTGTTGTTGACATAAAACCGGATGTTTTGAGACATGATATCCAGATTAGGCATTGGCGCGAGGTAATGGCTGAAATTGATATCGTAATCCCAGATAAAGAGTCGTTTGCAAACTTTGGACCAATCCTTTACCAGGGTGCCGATGTCGCAGATTTCGGAGGGTTCGAAGGGCCGTCTCCAGGCGCCTGTCTTATCGCTGCAAAGCATGATTGATACGTTTTTGCGGGGGCGCATCGTCTTTGGGATTTTGCCGGTCTCCCCATAAGCAAGGGTTGAGATTAAGACATTGGGATAATCTTTCTCAATATCCTGGGCAACAGCATTAACCAGAACCATAAGGGAAGCCATCTTGGAGCCTTCAGCATCATCGAGCGATTTGCATTTATCGCAAAGACAGGTGCCGCCGCCGTCGTTCTTCGATACGCTGAGCAGTTCAGTAAACGGATTGGCCTTTAACACCTTTCGGATTTTTTCCTTCACGATCCGGATTACCTCAGGATTAGTTGTACACAGCTGATGGGCATTGCGATGTCCCTGATCATCCATCATATAATACTCCGGATGCTTCTCGAAATACTCTTTTTCGGGTAATAATCCACCAAAGGTATGGACGAACATTCCGTCATAATCGACTGATCCGCCCCACTCTTCGGGAACCTTGGCACCCGGGGCATTGGTCCGGTTACGGAGCGACCAGGTGGCATCAAAGGCTACAAACCAGAAAGGATCCCTGCTTTTTAAGGCAGGTTTGTAGGTGCGTAAAACCGGAGAAAACTTCAGTGTTTTGATCGCGGGTATTATTATTGCTTCGTTCGAGTACCAGCGGCAGCCCAGATCCTCTTCAAGCAGGGCATAAACAGCATTAATGACGCCTCGTGTTAGTCCACCCCATAGCAATAAATTGTCACCCTTCTGATCGATACCATAACCCTCGTCCTTGAGATCCTCGGTGATGGCTGCAAGGCCGCTCTTTTTTAAAAGCTGAGTATGGCCAATACTAATCAGCCGGGAATACACCTTCAGTTCGCGCGATTCATTTACAACGGGCAATTTAGCCCCGGTCATCTGCAGAAGCCATGTCTGTAAATCGGCAGCTGCTTTTTGATCCTGGGTGGTGGGATTTTTGCTGAGCAGGATGCGGAAATCGCTCTTCCCATCTGCAGCTATTGTCATTTCGGAACCTTGTTTCCCCGCAGGTAGGAGTGAATTAGCCCATTTGTCATGATTGTGCTGAACATCGGGCGCTTTATTGTCGCTTCCGCTTACTGTCTGATTAGCAACAAACAGCAGGATTGTAAAATACAATAGCAAACGATAGTAATTTTCTTTAGTTGACATGTTGATTTATTTGCTTTATGAACTTTTTATAATTGATTCGATAATATTTAATGCCTATTTTAAAATCATCCCTTTGGAAAACATTTTCAATCGTCCTGAGTGAAATCCCCAAATAACTATTTCGGTGCATTGCACCCTTGTCCCACGGTTAATTCTCTTTTTACAAATCTTTTGGTGCTCCGCACCTGTTGTATCTATTCTAAAGCAGCAGAGCTGCGAAATATTTGTAGAAATATTGTTCACCAATTATGTATAAAGTGCAAAGCACCGTAATATTCTTGTTCTGAGATTATAAAATAGTGAATGACCATTTCCCCTTCTTTTGTTAATTGATATAACACTATTCATTGACTGGTTGAAGGCGCGCAAGAGCATAATTGGCCGACTCCTTTAACTGCTGGTCTTTTGCCAGTTCCCTGACGACAGGAATGCATAAATCGGAACCCATCCAGCTGATTTCGTGGAGCAAGAGCTTCTTAGCCTCATCGGTTGCCTCCTTGCTTTCAAGAATTTTGATCATCATCTTCTCAAATTCCCGTAGTCTGGCCGGCGTTTTTCCTTCGGCACGGATCCGATTTTGCAGATTCACGAAATACTTTGTGCTTTTGGTCAGATCGTAGCCAGGAATCCTGGCGAGGTCGTCTTCGAGTGTAATCTCCCTGAAATTTGTTCTCAATGAGACACAGACTGCATCCGGAAAATCATAAGGGACCTTCTGGGTTACTTTACCTGAAGCGGCCCATTCTGCCCCGCGCTGAAAGGTGACAATGAAGCCAACACATTCCATGGAAGGACCACCTTGCGGATCGGTATGACCGAGGGTGGTATGGAAAACTCTCCCTTTTCCATAAGTGGTAGTGATAAGAACCGGCTCATTGCGCCCGGTACCCCCCAGGCTCGTGTCGGCATAAGCAGTTGCGAGGATCTCCATATTTCTGGCAGGCCCCCTGAGTTTGCTGTAGAGTTCATCCTTGCCGTGAAACCAGATGACCGGCAGACCTTTAGTGACCGGATGGTCCATATTACGGATTTTTACGGCAAACTCGTGCCTTTGCCCGTGTGATCCCCCTTTTCCGGCTGTAGTGTCAACGACAAGCTTCTCGTTCCGTTTATTATTGGCGTATGAATAGTAGTTATAAGGACCATCCTTTTCGGTGCGGCCCCATCCCACGCCGATCATCTCGGTATACTCTTTCCAGTCGGGGAAAGAGTTATCGGCAGCATGATAAATGACCACACCCCCCCCGTTTTTTACGTACTCCACGAAAGCGGTTTTGGTTTTCTCCGACCATGAATCTCCGCTGTAGTCGAGAATGACCACGTCATATTTCGAAAAATCGGGATTAAATGTGCTCATGTCCCCCCCTTTCTCCGGGGTTTTAAGAATTTCAGCAGAGAATATCCCTGTCTGTTCAAGCAGTTGCTTTAAGATGGGGGAACTCGTTTTCCAGTTATGATTGTTTTGTCCGGTAACCACAACCGCTTTATAATGGCCGCCAAACTTGCAGCCATTAAGTACTGCCATTAATAGGGTAAAAGCTAAAATCAAAAAATATGTTTTCCTCATTGGAATCTCAAATTAAAGGATTGGCTGGAGCCAAGGTTGACGATAAGGTCTTCTTAATAAGCGACTTGCTTCGATACTTCCGATGATCTCCTCTTTGATGGGATCCCATTCTATCTTCTGACCCGTTGTCATGGCGATTTCACCCAGTAATCCAATGGATATTGAGCGGTGACCAACCTCGACGGGGCAGACGGTTTCACCTCTTGACCTTACACACTCAAGGAAGTTCCAGAAATGGTTATCACTTTTGTATAAATGGATCTCATTTTCGCCGATTACCTCCTGTAGTATTTTAGGATCGGATGCATGCAGCAACCCTCCATCACGGTCGACATGAATCCACCCTTTTTCACCAAACCAGGCGGCACCGGTATTAAAACGGAGCCGCGATCCCGTAGCAACACGCATCTCTATTCCGTTGGCATATTTACAGGTAAAATCAAATTCGACCGGGGTGTTATAAAGACCTTCGATCGGATATACCCCTTCGCCTTCAATCTCAACAGGGCCGGTACGATCCATTCCGATGCCCCACGCTGCGATGTCTACATGGTGGCCGGCCCAGTCGGTTAGCCTACCGCCGGAATAATCGAGCGTCCAGCGCCAGTCGCCATGGCACACCCCGCGATAGGGAACTTTAGGCGCCGGACCGAGCCACATGTCCCAGTTGAGTCCTGTGGGTACCTCCATAACCGGAGGGGTGCCGAGCCTGCTGTCACCGTCGGGCAGTCCAACTTCAACGCGCGTAATTTTTCCAACCCGGCCATTGATAGCCAGTTCGGCGGCGCGCCTGTACATCTTCCCCGACCGTTGCCAGCTTCCGGTTTGCCACACCACATTGTTTTTCTTTACAGCGCTTACAATTGCCCGGCCATCCTGAATGGTTCTGGCAAGTGGTTTTTCACCATAAATATCGAGTTTCTTATTGGCCGCAGCGGAATAAATAAGTCCGTGCCAATGGTCGGGCAGGGCAATCGAAACGGCATCAATCTTCTCTTTTTCCAAAAATTCGCGGTAATCGCCATAGGTGCGGCAATCACTGTTTTTGTTTATCTTATCAATTATCCCCTTGGCATTGTCTGTATGGTTGGTATCCACATCGCAAACTGCAACAAACTGCACCTCCTTCGACCATAAAAAGCTGCGCAGGTTGTTTGTACCCTGTCCGCCAACTCCGATGCATCCCATCACAATCCGGTCGCTGGGGGAAAGTTTACCTCCCATTCCAAGGGCTGTCGAGGGGATCAGCTGGGGGAGGATCAATGTCCCTGCGGCCACAGTGGCCGACTGCTTCAGAAAATCTCTCCGGTTGGTTGTCTCTGTCATTGATATAAGTTTATCTAATTAAATTATAGATCAGATTATCAATTAAATATAGTTGTTAGGGATGGCTGGCATATCGTTGAATAAAATCGACTACCGGCGTTTGGTCCTGCAATCCGTGGGGATGATGACCCTCCCCTTTTTTGAGGATTAATTTGAAGGTGCCTCCCCATTTTTTATATTGTTGTTCCATGATGGCACCATTGTCCGAATAGGGCACCGCATCATCGGTCTCGCCGGTGACGTAGATTATCGCAACTTTGGCAGCAGCGAGCTTACGGGCGAGATCAACAGGATTTTTATGAAATGCGAGCGCCTCTTTTTCCGATTCGAAGTGATACAGTTTGATGAGGTTTTGCCAGTCCCCACGGCTCCCTTTTCCAATGCCCAGTTTTCCTCCAGGCCAGCTTTTGAAGTCACAAACTGCCTTGTCCATGTAAAGGCAGGAGACTTTACCTTTGTTTGCCGCGGCCCAGCGCGCGATAGCCAGCCCTTCGCGGCTCAGCCCCATCAGGGCAGGTTTTTTGGCCATTCCGTATTTTTTAGTCATCAGGGGATAAAGAGCGTCCCATTTGGCGATGGCGTCGGGGGCTCCATAGGTATTTCCAAGATTAAGGGTGACCACATAAAATCCACGTTTCGCAAGTTCAAGTTCGGTTTGGGCGATATATGCAACCGGTGCGCTTTTCAGATCGTATGACGATGGCGCAAGCACCCATGGCCGCCCTTGGGCCGGATTTGCAGGACAAAGGACAGTTGCGTTATCAGTGCCGACAGGAATGGTAAAAAGGGCAAATCCTTGAAAATTGATCGGTTCCCCGGGAAATGGCTCCGGTTTGATAATCTGTTTCCCTTTTTTTATGTTTTCGGAAGCGGTACTGCTAAGATTCAGCGCAAAAGTGGTATTTGTCAGCCACAAAAATGTGATTAATAATAACGTTTGATATTGGATTTTAATATTCATGGTTTCTTGAATTTTTGAAGTTCTTCGGGACCTGGGGTTGCGTAATCAGGATCTGCGGAATGAATTATAATGTCATTTCCAACTTTTTCAATATTCAGAGGAACAAGGTTTAATCCCTGTTCATTTAAGGTATATGCATTGTCAGACAGCTCTTTTGTCTGAATTCCTTCTCTTGAAAGTGGGGGAACATTGCCGTTAAAGAAGGCGGTGCACCACCAGCGACCGGCATCATCCTGAAACAGAGTCCCATGCCCCATAAACCGCCCGGCAAATTTTCGCTCACCATAAGGACCGGTAATCTTGTCGGCTGTGGCATAATAGAGGTTATAAGTTCCCTTGCGACCCTTCCCTGTTGACCACGCCGTGCCAAAAAGGACATACTTACCCTGGATCTTACGGATCAGGCACCCTTCATAACCAACATTCCTAAATTCTCCTCTCGGACCAATGTTAACCGGTTCACCTGAAAAACCGGAGAGGTCGGGCTTAAGTGGTTCTATTGTCGTCCCACCCGAGATTAACCAGCAGGTTCCGTCGTCATCCTGAAAAAGTGATGGATCATGGATCCTGCCAATTTTTTCACCGATAGGATTAGACCAGGGGGTGTGTAGTTTAAGTCCTGCGGTAATTGAAAAATTTCCGCCATTAACCGGTGATGGACTGGTGTGCACCAGAACGACCCTTCCGTTAATGAAATTGAATTCCGGAGCCCAGAGACGCCATCTAAACTCTTCGCCGGTTTTAAAACTTTCAGGTTTTGCGGTATACCAAATGCCATCTTTAAGCGTGTAGATAACGCCTATTGATTTCCAGTGGATAAAATCCTTTGTCTTCCATACCTGAACTTCATAACCCACCTTCCCTGAGGTGTACCTGTCTTCGGGCAGCTCCTTGCGTGTTGACAGTTGGGTGGTTCCTGTGAGGTAGAAAAAGCCGTCCGGCGATTTGACGATATATGGGTCGCGAATCCAGCCCTCCTTAACATGGATGGTCCTGTTGTGGGCTGAAAGTGCGGTCCTGATCTCCTTCGCTTTCGGCAAATAATCAGGGGCAATACCGTAAGTCGAAGTGGCAGCTGTCAGCAACAGAATGAATACGATGATTCTCATGAAATATTATTTTGAACCTGTTTTAGGAATTGTTTTTATCGTTACCGGCCCGAGCAATCCTGAAGGGAGCTGGTCGTTATTCAGCCAACCCACAAACATATTTTTATGCGTCCGGCGTTCGGCTAAAGGAAGTTTTTTGTCGCCGACCAACCGGTTCGGCCAAAGATTCACGACCTCGATTTCCAGCACATTCTCACCGGTTTTTACGATACCGGTTATTTCTGCACGATAAGGAGTGCACCAAACCACGCCAAGATCTTTCCCATTGAGTTTGATACGGGCTGTCTCTTTGACACTGCCTAAATCCAAAAACAGACGTTCCGGAAGTTCTGAACTACTGCTTGCTGCCTTACTGCTTATGCCTTGCCTCGTCAGGTTAAATGTTTTGGTGTACACCGCCTTTCCGCTGAAATTCTTCACTGCCGGTTCAGTACGCTTGTTCCAGTCCTCCAGTTTCTCAAAGACCATCAGCCCCTTCGCCTGATCGCCCGATAGCTCGTTGGTCGGATAAAACCATTTCAGATCAAACTGAACCGACCATGGTCCGGTAATCTCCTGCACTTGAGTTAGTATTGGGAAATTAACAGCTTCGCTATGTTGGTCTTCCACCTTATGCTTTCTGTCCTCTGCCTTTTTGAAAATCACAAACATAGCGCCATAGGGTTCAAACTCCAGCGGGATCGAGGTGACACCGTTTTGCGTTTTAAACTGAGGCAGGTTTCGCTGTTCACCGGTCACAGGATTCCAGATTTCCGGTTGTCTGCCGGTCACACGAAAAGCACCGTCAGCCTTGAGGCCGACACCCCGTTTATTTATTACGAAATAAATTTCTGTATCCTTTGTGCGGCGATGGATAAAATCGAGCAGTGTATTATCGGTTGTGCTTTGGTATGCGAAATCAGCAGGTATATTATCCTTTTCGAGAACCTGGCGAATGGTCATCCCATTTATAATTCTCCCTTTTCCATAAGTGTGCTCAAGCAGGGTAGAGGCTGTTTGAATTCCCCATACCTTGTCTGCAACGGTTTTTAACTGTTGTTCACTTTTGGGATAGCCTGTAAGTCCGGGTGTCCGCTGTGGTCTGGGACCAATGACTGTAGCTCCTGCCGCTATGAGTTCCTGGATTTTCCGGGCAACACTTAAAGGAATTACCGGTCTGTCGGGCAAAACCAATAGCCGGTAGCTCATCCCGTCGGGAAGGACAATCAGGCCGTCCCTGACCGTCAGGCGGGAAAGCAGAATCTCTGTATTGCAGACGTCATAATCATAGCCGAATCCACGTGAAGGATCGATATTTTTGGGTGGGATAAAATTGGGTGCCTCATCACCGCTGTAATACAACACATCAGCTACAAATAGCCCCTGTTGCAGCAGGTGGGAGCAACGGCTAAGGCAGGTAAGGAATTGCTTAGCTCCCTGATTCCACCAGGTGATGTTGTGGTTAAAATGAGTACCGCCGAAAACCGATTTTCCGGGGAGGCCATCTTCCGGACCTGAGGTTGCCGAGCCATGAATGCTCAGAGCATTGATCCCTTCGCAAAATGCGTTGTTGGCATGGCGCAGCAGACCCCCGGGTGACTGGCTCCAGTGTTGCAGACGTCCCCCGGTAGTGAATGCCTCGGAGGCCACAATCTTTTTTCCATACAAATGACCTGCGCTCGCAGCCTGTTTGGCGTTGACATTTTGGGCAGCCTCGTCCCATCCTGGTGTGGTAATCACATGGTGATCTGCCGGGACTGACTGGTTCTCCTTCCATAATTCGATTTCCCAGAACTCCGCAACGGGTACATCCATGCGTCCCTGGTTCATTAACCCGTCGTTGCATAATAACCGCGGATGGTGCTGGCCACCGGCTTCGGCACGAACTTTCACGCCGTCAGCATGCGAAAGTTCCGCCCACCGTTTGTAATGTCCATCAGCCACGCAATCGGCGATTGTCCGCCGAACATCTGCCAGGAAGCGATCGGTGATCTCCGCGCTCTCCACGATCTCACCAGCCATTGCAGCCAGATACGGGTTGGGGTTATAGCCGCGTCTTTTTTGAAATTCCTTCAGTAATTCGGGTGTCCAGGAGTAAATGCCATCAATTTCAACATTGTCTTCGATGAAATACTTCAATGTTTTTCCCACATGGATTCCAGCATCGCCGATCAACGGTTTTATCCCCTGTGCATAATTGAGTTCGGTTGCTGCGGGGCTGAGGTAATCGGCCAGCAGCCCTTTTCCGAAAGCGACATTAAGTCCGGTTGTCGTACGCCCAATACGGACTACTTTCCAGTTCCCCCGGGGGACATCCCAGTTCAGTGTCCCATCCGGAGAAACCTTGCCGGTTAAATCGATGATTTCATTTAGCTTTAGCGGATGGTCACCCGGAAGCGCAACCAGGTCTTCGCGTACCAGACTAACCTGGTCAACCTGGCGGGTTGAAGTCACTCCAAGCGGATTTGTGATCGCCCGTTTGGCGGCCAGACGGGCAAACCGTTCCACCTCAAGGCGGCTGCCGAGTACAAAATCGCGAACCTTTGAATTCTTTGGCATCACGATCCGGAACCAGCGGGCTGTAGTGGCGGGAACAGCTCCATAGATTGTATTGCCTCCCGGCCCTTTGAATGTGATTACCTGCCTGAAGTTAATGTCATCATCCGAAGCCTCGATAGCTGCTTGGCTCGTTATGTCTATCCAGGTAAAATCCACCAGATGTGGCTTGCCGAAATCGACTAATATATTTGGGTTTTCTGTGGTTCCTGAATTCCAGCTCGTATTGAAATTTCCGTCAAGCAGATTTGGCAGATCACTCTGATTGCTGCTTAGTGTGATCAGAGTACGAGGAATTGACGGTTCAACGGGTACCCGAAATGCCTGAACTGCAACATCGGCATAGCTTGTCCCCTTTCCCAATGGTTCAACGAGTTTGGCTGAATATTTCTGACCCCCTTTGATGAAGGTTTCGGAGTTCACCATCATCCAGCTTGAATATTCAGGGGTGATCCATGGTCCGCCCGATGGCCACCCGGGACAGGTATTTACCCCCATTTTTAAGCCAACGCAATCCGCTTCACTCACAGCAAGGCGGAATAGTTCGCGCCATTGATCGCTCATATAGGGGGCGTCAGGCATATTGCCCAGGTCGATAAGCATAACTCCTCCAACTCCCTTTGCTTTGAGTTCTTCCATGTGCTGGGTAATGTTTGCCGGGGTAATCTTGCCGAACCACCACATATTTACCCAGGGCTTTGCCGAATCGGGGGGAGTGACAAATCCTTTAGCGAGGTCAATTTGAGCATATGCAATTTCTGCCAGGGAGTGGAATAAAAGAGCTATAACCAATATTTGCCTGGCCAATTTGCTTATCGTCATGCTAAAATAATTATTTTGTTATGTTGTTAGTCGTCTCAGGCTGATTTTCTATCGTAGTATAGACACAGTAACACCTTAGTAGGGTGACAACCCTGCTGAAATATTTTCATGTTTTACCTTAATCTGTGCCGGATTATATGCCTGTCGCAATAATAATTTCAGATTTAAGAGATTTTGGGCTCACTTTTAGTGTTGTGAATTGGCAATCGCATAATTCCCTTCGACGGCCTTTGGCTCCGGAGTGGAGACTATTCGGTTTTTTGGGGTAGTAGTCATACAGGTCCGGCAGAGGTTCCGGAATGGTTCCCCTGGTTTGAAATGTCGGATCAGGCTTTAATCAAACCCACCTGTTTTTCTTTAGTAATAGCGTTATGCCCCTCTTAACAATGGACAGGATTTTCTTCTTCAAAATGGATCAGAGCCATTTTATAGTGAAGGTAAATTCCAGGGATGACGGTAGGGCCGGGTTAAAAGGCGGCTTGCAGCCTGGTTCCCAATAATCAGTTCCTTTTCGGGATTCCACAATATTTTATTTCCGGTACTCATCGCGATTTCACCCAATAATCCCACAGAGATGGAACGGTGAGCGATCTCAACCGGCGCTACTGTTTCTTTTCTTGATCTTATGCATTCGATGAAGTTGCCTACATGATCATCGCACTTGTAAAGATGGATCTCGTTTTCCCCGATCACCTCTTCCAGGATCTTTGGATCGGATGCTGCGAGTCTGTCACCCCGGTCGACATGAATCCAGCCTTTTTCGCCATACCAGGTGGTACCCATTGCGTGAGGCAGACGTGATGAGTTGGCGACTCTCATCTCAATACCGCTTGCATATCTACATCGAAAATCATACTCAACAGGAACGTTGAAAAGGCCATCCCTGGGATAAACCCCGACACCTTCGATCTCCACCGGTCCCGAGCGCTCCATGCCAAGTCCCCATTGAGCGATGTCGATATGATGACCAGCCCAGTCCGTGAGCTGTCCTCCCGAATAATCGAGGATCCATCGCCAGTTTACGTGGCACACTCCACGAAAAGGGACTTTGGGAGCAGGGCCAAGCCACATTTCCCAGTCAAGCGCGGCGGGCACTTCCATAGGCGGTGGTGTGCCGATCCCCTGGCCGCCATCGGGCAATCCGACTTCAACCCGAATTATTTTGCCTATACGGCCGTTGATGGTCAACTCGGCTCCGCGTCTGAAATTTTTCACCGACCGCTGCCAGCTCCCGGTTTGCCAAACTATGTTATTTCTCTTTACTGCGCTCACGATCGCCCTTCCGTCATAAATCGTTCGTGCAAGTGGTTTTTCACCGTAAATATCGATTTTTTTATTTGCCACTGCCGAATAAATCAGTCCGTGCCAATGGTCTGGCAATGCAATAGATACAGCATCCAGTTTCTCTTTTTCCAAAAAATCGCGATAATCACCGTAGGTTCGGCAATCGCTGTTTTTGTTGGATTCATCAATGATTTTTTTCGCCTTATCTGCTTTTAATTTGTCGACATCACAGGCTGCCACAAGCTGCAACTCCTTTACCCGTTTTAAAAAGCCCCTCATATTACTCGTTCCCTGACTTCCTATTCCGATAAGTCCCATAACAATCCGGTCGCTTGGGGGGAGTTTTCCTCCCATACCCAGCGCCGTCGAGGGGATAATCTGCGGGATGATTAATGCTCCGGTTGCTATGGCGGCAGATCGTTTCAGAAAATCTCTCCTGTTTGATTTTTCAATCACGGTTTTATTTTTTTGTTGATTTCAAAGTCTCCAGGGCATATCGATTCCGGAATCTCTTCCAGGTCTCCATTGATTTTGTCAGTGTTTCGGCAGCATCACCTTTGAGATTATAGCACTGTAATCCGATTGGACCTTTGTAATTGCTGTCAAGCAGTGTTTTAATCAAGTGGTAAGTGTCGAAAGATCCCTGACCCAACGGTTGTATCAGGCGCTCCCAGCCCATTTGTTGGGTATCTCCCTCATCTGCCCCGCAGATATTAACCGCAACGAGCCAGGGTGCAAACCTCTTAATCTTATCGTCAAGCGCAGCAGGTCCTTCAACTTTAAGTAAGTGACAGAGATTCAAAACAGCGCCGTAATTCTTCCGGTCAACCAATTTTGCCAGTTTTACACTGTGCTCCAGTGTTTCACAATACAAGGTAATGTGCGGATAGACTGCTAATTTAATACCATAACCGGATGCGAAACCGGAAAGATCGCGCAGAATAGCGGCAACAACCAGATCGCCCTTTTCCTTGTCATCCTTGTAAGTGACACTGTGAAGGTGAAAATAGATGACACACCCTTTTGGTGCAGCCTTGATTCCCTCTTTAATCTCTTCAATGGAGGGTTTTCCGGTTATTCTGCCAGCTTCGAAATTAAGGGGAGTATAAATCACGGGCATCTGAAGCCCTTCGCTTTCAAGCGCCTTCCTGATCGCGATAAAATCCTGATCGCCAAATCCTTCCATTCCAGCATAGCCTGCTGCTTTCAATAGCTTAGCTTTGTCCTGAGCGCTTTTAGGGGCATTTTTAAACCCATTTAGCGTATTCTGGACATAAAAGATATTGCTCACCTTTTTCCGTGCGAAGAGCGGCAAAGTCAGTATCAGGACACTAACAAGTATGAGGATTTTGGTTTTCATTAATTTACAAAATTCAATATTTATACTGCGGACAAATCTTATCGTAGGTCCATGGGTCTCTCATCGCCCTTTTCCTGAATTTGTCTGCCTCGGGATCATTTTTAAAACTCTCATCCTGCGGGTTCCATTCCAGCTTGCGGTTTAGTTTTAATGCAATATTTCCGCAATGCAACAGGGTGCTGGTCCGATGACCCGATTCTGCTGTGTAAATGGCTTTCCTTCCAGCCTTAATGCTTGAGAGGAAATCGATAAATTCATCACTGGCTGTTGGCAGTGAGATTTTTTTCTCCTTTAGATCAAATATTTTCTCATTGCTTGCCGTGGATTTTTTATTCCAGCCAGACGATTCTATCCATCCCTCGTCTCCTTCGATCCTGATCGTTCCCTCGCCAACCCCAAGATGCATGGTTAAATTGTTGGCATACTTATAGTTCAGGTCAAATTTATAAGCGGTATTAAAAATGCCGTCATTATAAAAAAGAGTCTCTCCATTTGGCGTAACCTCGGTTGGACCGGTGAATTCATTTCCTGAGGCTAATTGTGCGGTATCACACAGGTGAGCTCCCCAGTCGGTGATTACTCCGCCCGAAAATGCATCATGCCACCTGAAGTGGTAAAAAGTCCGGGCATAGACGAAAGGGATTACCGGGGCGGGACCGAGCCATAAATCGTAGTCAAGATCTTTGGGAGGGGCAGTAATTTCGATCCCCTTTTTTGGCAACGGGGATACCGGCAAACCTATTTCGATGTGCTTTAGCGCTCCAAGTCGACCGTTCTGCACGATCTCTGCCATTTGATGATAGACACCCAAAAAGCGGTCTTCAACTGAAACCTGATAAACAACCCCCGTTTTGGTGATCACATCACTCAGCAAACGTCCTTCAGCAATGGTCAGTGTCGGTTTTTCACAACAAACATGCTTCCCTTTCATGGCTGCCATGATGGTGATCGGGACATGCCAGTGGTCGGGGGTCGAAATCTGAACTGCATCAATCGATTTATCTTCCAAAAGTTCCCTGAAATCCTGATATATTTTACATTCCTTTGTTTTATAGGTATTGTCAGTCAGGTTCTTGGCGCTTGTTGCCCTTGACAGGCTGACATCACATACCGCTACAACGCGACACAATTTGGGATAACTCAGGTAGCCTCTTAGATTTCGTTCAACCCCTTGAGAACCAACCCCAATCATTCCGATGGTAATCAGATCATTCGGGTGTTTTGACTTACAGCCAAAATTCAGCGGGATTATTGACGATCCGGCAAGGATAACTCCTGAATTGGTGAGAAATTTTCTTCTGTCCATTGTTGTTTCATGTTAAAGGTTACGAATCCATATATTCCGGTAGCTCACTTTACTTCCATGTTCCTGTAAAAGAAGGGGGAGTATTTTATTATGAGCCTTATATTCAGTATGTTCTGTATATGTTGTGGGACCGGTTAAGGCAACATGATTTTGTACTAAAACACCATTTTGAATTACGGTAAAAAAAGCCGGCGATTCCAGCGAACCATCGCTTCCAAATCGCGGAGCCGTAAATACAATATCATAACTCTGCCAGGTTCCAGCCGGCAAACAGGCATTGACTAACGGACTATGCTGCTTGTAAATGCTGCCGGCCTGACCGTTATAATAGATTTTGTGTTCATCCTTATACGAAGAATATATCTGAACTTCATACAACCCCATGAAATAGATCCCTGAGTTTCCAAAGTTTAGATTATTCTGAACTTCGTTTTCGGGGATCTTCCATTCCGCATGCAGCTGGCAATCGCCAAAGGATTGTTTCGTGATAATGTCGCCGGTTCCCGGTTCTACCGTAAAATTGTTTCCGCTGATTTTCCAGGAGACGCCCATCCCTTTGCTACGCAAACTTTCCCATTGGCTCAGATCGTTTGGGGTGAAAAGAACAATTGCATCAGTAGGGGCGCTATTTCTAATCACCGGGGTGACAATCACCGGTTTTTTCGACCAATCCTCAAAGTTGTTTTTTCCATTAACCTGCGCCGAGGTCTGGTTTAGAAAACCCAGAGATGTCAGGCAGAAAGTCAGGAATTTGACTGGAAATTTGGCTTTCATATCCGGTGATTGATTTGCTTTCCTATTTTAGTTCGATAATGGTATCCACATCATCCCACTTATCATTCGTATCAAGTGTCAGTACCACAGATTTCTCTGTTTGACTCAGATCTACTTTGTGATGACTGTCAAGTAATCTGGCAGAAGAGAATTTCCGGCCATCAGCGGGAGCTGGCAATTCAAGCTGCTGTGTTTTAGGGGGCAGAAACTGATGAAGATAGGTTATTGCACCATCAACCGACTCCGTAGATGCGTAGGCTAATCCAACCAATGGCTGTTTGTTCAGGGTGACCCACGCTTTACCCGGATGGGTTCCGAGGACGGATGGTCCCGATTTGTCAATCAGCTTACCCAGCCGCTCACAGAATGAGGGGACACCAACTTCCCATTTTCCGCCGGGATAGGGGCCAAAAGCCCAGTTAACTCCGCCTCCCTGCCTGTCCCTCACCGATGCCTGAAGAACCGTGTAGCGGTAAGCCAGCTCAGGACATATTACCACTGAGTTTTTCAGTGCCCACCATTCACCGGTGATCGGTTTGCAGACTACCCAGTTTGCGGCAGGGTAGGGGGGCTCGAGGGTTTCAAAGGCTCCGTAGTCATTGCAGGTTCGGTTTAGTCCGCCGTTTTGGATCAGCAAAGCGCCGGGCTGACGGCTTAAAAATGTTTTGCGCAACCGTGGCAGATCGAGGATTTTTTTTGGAACACCTCCATCCAGGAAATAACCAGTAACGTCTTTGCCGTAACGGTCGACAAGCTCTGCATAATAGGCATTGATAAAATCATTGTACTTTTTGAATGGCGCCCCTTCATTATACCCGACACGGTCCTGATCTTCTTTGGTAAAATCGTGGCCATCGCTAGGATGGACATAAAACAGTACCCGGATATTTTTCTCTTTTGCCGCCTTAATCACATCGGCAAGTACATCCCTTTTGGAACAATGCCCGGGCAGATACTGCTTCATCACTTCGCTGGGGAAGAGAACATTCATGTTTGCGTGAGAGGTGGTAAAAATGAGATACTGAGCCCGCATTGTGGCTGCCTTCTCTACCAGATCTGCCGCATCTAAATTATCTGCCAGCTCATCCAGACTTTTAATATCTGACCCGTCGATCCAGCCTGTTGAGCCCCATTGGTATTTCTTACCGGGAAACGAATAATGGGCAAAAAATCCCAGTTGCATTTCCAATAAGGATGCACGAGCTGAAGCCGAATCCCGGGCCAGAATGATAGGTTTGGGTTTTGGTTTTGCCGATACCGGTGAAAGCGAAAAAAACGCACTGGTAATCAGTAGCAACACTGCAATGCTGAATTTTAAAATAGTTTTTTGCCTCATTTTATAAAAGATTAATATCGATTTTAATTCATATTGATACAGTTTCTGAGCCAACTAAAGTACGAAACTTCTGTGAATTTTTGCAGCACAAGCACGCTTAAAGTCTTTCCCCATAAGACCACCCTCTGCGGGCAGGTTCCTTTATATATTCATCCAGTTCAGGACGACCAACGGCTTTCATGTTTTTGGCATCGTATTCAATTTTACCTCCGAACCTTTGTGCCAATATACCCACCTGCGCCATTTCAACCAAACTGGCTGAATAGTTAAAGTTTGATCCCGGCAGGGTGTGATTTTTAATAGCCGCGATCCATTCCTGAACCGGTTTTTCCTCAAGTATTCTTGGAATTGTTTTTTCCGGGGGATTTTTCACGAACTCAGCCCACTCCTCCTTCGGGACAAGGAGTCTGGCATCATTGGGGCGCATCCCGGTAATCAATGTTTTTTTGTCACCGATCATAATCATCCCCTCGACCGGTAATTCATCAATTCCCCATTCTGGCCTTACGGCTGGCTTTCCGAATCCTTCGTACCATTTCATGGTGACGGGAACTTTCTGGCCACGGGCGGCAAATTTCCAGGTTACCAACGATTGTTCCGAAACAAAGGTATGATCCGGAATCGGATTTATTTGTTCCGCCTCTGCGGCATAAGGTATTCCCAGATCGAGAGCCCAGAAAGGAGCATCCAGGGTGTGGCAGCACCAATCGCCTAATTTTCCGTTTCCGTAGTAGTAAAACCCTCTCCAGTCGCCCGGTGCATAAACCTTGTTGTATGGGCGTTCAGCAGCTTGTCCCTGCCATAAATTCCAGTCAAGTTCTTTTGGAACTGATTGTGCTTCGGGTGGAAAGCTTGTCGATGGGACAAATGAACCCGCTTTGGAGGAATTGAGCGGTGGTTGCCAGGCATGTACCTCTTTAACCTGTCCCAGTAACCCCATATCATACCACTCTTTTACCAGCCTGATTCCGTTGGTGGTATGTCCCTGATTCCCCATTTGGGATACAACGCCATAATAGGTGGCTGCCTTTTTCAATGTACGCGATTGCCAGATATTATGACACAAAGGTTTCTCAACAAATACATGTTTGCCCAGTTCCATTGCAGCCATCGCCGCGGCAAAATGGGTATGGTCGGGTGTGGCGATAATCACCGCATCAATATCCCGGCCCATTTCGTCGAACATGACCCGGAAATCTTTATATCTTTTCGCTTTCGGACAGGCCTTAAAACCACTTACCGATTGCCGGTCATCCACATCGCACATCGCGACAATGCTCTCCCTGGGAACCTGGGTCCAGCTTGATTTACCCCGGCCACCAACGCCAATAACCGCAATATTTAGCCGGTTGTTTGGCGAACAGCGTAAAAGATTTGGAATTACCAGTGCTCCCGCCGTCGCAATGGAGGCTGTTTTGAAGAATGACCTGCGTGATAGATTTTCCATGGCTTTTTTGTTGATTTTATTAAAGAATAGTGGATCCTTTTTTGACTAAAATGTATTTTCCGTTTATTTTGGTTTTGAAGGTTATCAGATCGCCCTCGGCTGATTTTATTTTTTTTGAATCTGCATAGATATCTATGGCAGCAAGACCCCATGGATTGCGGATGCAGCATTCGGATCCCGCCTGAGATTTTAAGCCAACAAAGGTGATCTCCCCATTTTTAAACGAGGAGGAAACGAGGAAGTTTCCCCGGCAAAGAAGTTCAAACCGTGCATCCCACTCCTTTGGCCATGCAGGGAACAGTCGGATAATTGATGGTTCTCCCGGGCCTGGCGGGATGCTTTGAACCAGTGCATTTTGCAAGGCATCTGAAGCTCTTCCTAACCTTTCACAGGTTGTGGCCTGCAACCCCTCCATCATATCCATCCGGTTTCTGAGCACCGGTCTGGTCAGGGCCTTCATCTGGTTCGGAATCAGATATTTTGTGGCATCGGAACGTCCCAGCATAGCCCCCGCAATGGGCAGCATACATAAGGTTCCGGTGATTGTCTCCTCTTTGATTCCATTGGGGAAATAGGCGTTAAACGTATTGTTGGCTACCCGAACCATCATCGTGTCTTTCGACTCCAGGGTACAAAGGTCAAAGCAAAATACCGGCATCGTATTCAGATCGGGCAAGGCTGATGGTTCGCCCCCCTCCTGGACCGGCAGAAGCGATTTTACATGTCTTAAAGGCTGATTCTTTAATTCAGGAAATTGGCTGCTCACCGGAAGCGGGGAGAGGTTTTGCAACAACTCTCTCCATAACGGGCGCAAACCGGCATCGACATTCAGTATTTCAGAAGCTTTTATCGCAACGGGAAGGATTCCCATCATCGATGAAATTTCCTCCACCGTATTGTGTCCGTCCCAGATCGGTTCATTGTCGTTGATGTGATAAATATGGTATTTGCCGTCGGCCGCTTTTTTTAGGTTTGGAAAATTGCGGTAAAACTCGGCAACTCCTTTGATCATAGGGTAGGCTGAAGCAGCCAGCCATTTTTTATCCATGGTTAGTTCATAGTTCATCCAATAAGTATAAGCCAGTTTGGCGCCACGCGAAAAAATGTGGCTGACAGGTCCGAATGCATCTTTGCCAATCCCGTTATTCCACCTGCTTTGCCATCTGTTCCTGCCTCCCGCAAAATCTTTATAAGCCTGCGATCTTTGGTCCCATGGCTTTTGGACCAGCATTAACTCCCTCATTTCCTTTGCGATCGAATCGGGCATCTCAGGATCTCCGTCAAAGCCGATGGTCTCGGCAATATAGATCCCTTTGCTGCCCCATTGCTGCGCTGCCGAGCGGGCTGAGGCGTTGTAAAGCGATGAAAACATTTTGAACATGGGGTTGAATAGCTCAAATTTATTGGCCGTAAGCAGTGCATTGTAAATACAGCTCTGATTGGCACCCCAATAGGATCCTCCCCATGCCCGTGTGTCCCCATCGGTGCTCCAAAGCATTCCGTTAAACTTGACAGGGTAGTCGCCTCTGGAGGAGGAAGCCATAATGTAGAGATAATAGATATAATTTTTATTTACATAGTCTGCTACACTGTCCTTACTGCTCAGCTGAACATACGATTGTGCCCAGAAAGAGTGCCACCATTCTTTATTTGAGGCGAGCAATGACTCATACCCTATCGATGTAGCACGTTCAAGCTTCTTTAATGCGAGTTCAGCAACATCAACTTTTTTATCGAACGATGCGGCACTTGAAACGAAGACAGTGTATTCCCTGTTTCCTGTAGTTGTTGAAAGCCTTGCTTCCGTATCCCGGGCAAAGTATGCCCTTGTTTTATTGGCGGGGATCGATATGGCTACGGCCGATTTGCAGTAGTACTCATTTTCGGAAAACTCCTGGGTCAGTATGATTTTATCGCCGATAACCTCCACCTTGGATATCGATTTGTGTTTGGCCCGTTGCACGATCAGCGGCCTTAAGGTTCGGAGGCTGACAATGGCTGGGGTCTGAATAGTGCGGGAATCGACAACCCTGACAGCCATTACATCTTCCTCATTCCATACCAATGTTTTGGTTTTTATGTTATTACCGTTGGTCTCGATCGTGCCATCGTAGCAGGAGAGGCGCTGATTGAAATCAGTGTCTGCAAATACCGGCTCATTGCTTTGAAAATCAATGTCCACCAGGCCTGATCCACCGCACCAGTCGCGCGGAGTGCCATCAAAAGTCCGGGTAGTGGAGTTTACTGAAAAAACATCAACCCGGTTTATCTGATAGCTGAGCCCATTTTGATTTGTCCAGATCAGACTTCCCATCCTGCCATTCCCGACAGGCTGACCGTCAACAGAGCGTTTTACAGGACTGGTGTAAATCAGGTCTGCTTTCGAAATCAGCGACTTATAATCGATTGTTTCAATTTTAACGGTCTCTTTCCCCTTTTGCTGAGCACTGACAACTACAACACTATTTGCTGACAGTAATACAAGTAGGATAATTGCTGCTTTTATTCTGGAAATTTTCATTTCTATATTTTTGAACTTTGCATTTTTTACTTTTCATTGTCCATTTTCGGCTCCGGTCCCATCTTCATCTCCAGTTTTCCCCCCGCGATGATCTCCTGATGACTCAGCCAATAGCGGTTCAACGGTTTTCCGTTCAGTTTCATCGATTGAATGTAGATGTTCTTATCCGAGTTTTTACGGGCGATTATCGTAAATCTCTTTCCTGAACTATATTTGGCGTCGAGAGTGATTTTTATTTTACTGAAAACCGGACTTGTTATCTGGTATTTATTGTCTCCCGGGCAAATGGGATGGATACCCATTGCCGATAAAACATACCAGGCAGACATCTGCCCGACGTCATCATTGCCGGCCAGGCCTAATACATCGGCGCCGTAAGCATTTTTGCAGATTTTCCGGGTCCATTTCTGGGTAAGCCATGGTTTCCCGGCTTCATTAAAGAGATAAGGGACATTATGAACCGGCTCATTTGGGTGGTTGTAATAATCGTTCCAACGAAAGTTGTCGGGCGACTTGTCAAAGAAGGCGGTCAGTTCACCGATAAAAAACTGTTTCCCCATCAGGCTGATCATCCCCTGTACATCGTGTGGAACAAACCATCCCTGCTGATAGGGATTTGACTCGGCGCACCCTTGTCCGTATACCGTCTTCCCTTTCCATTCAAGCCATTTGGTTTCACTCAGCCTTCCGCGGAACCATTTCACCTCGTCGTTCCAGATATTTTTATAGGCCATACTCTTCTTGTAATAATAGCTGGCCAGTTCCGTTTTGCCCAATGATTCTGAGAATTTTCCCACGCACCATTCGGAATAGGCATTTTCGAGTGTTCCTGAAATAGAACCCTTAAGATACCCCTTTTCTCCGCTCCCGTTACCATCTACGGTATTTTTACAATAAGCATAGGCTTTTTCAATATCATAATTACGGATCCCCTTTTCGTAGGCATCCACCAGGGTTATTACGCCCGGATTACCGAGCATGACCCCTGTATTGTAATTGAGCAACTCCCATTTGGGCATTGAGTGGTGACCGGTAAAATCGCCGGTCTCAATCCATGAACAGATCGCATCATTTACCAACTCAGGGTTGATGATGGTTTGCAACGGGAACTGACTCCTGAAAACATCCCATCCGCTGTAAAGGGTCCTGAAGGTGTAACCCTTCGAATTATGAATTTTTTTGTCTGAACCCATATAATTTCCATTGATATCGGTAAACATCCGGGGATCGATCATCGACCTGTAAAGCGCCGTGTAGAATATAGTCTTATCGTCTTTATTTTCTCCCGAAACATCCGCTTTGGAGAGCATTTTACTCCATGATTCCCTGCTTTCACTGGCAACCTGATCGAAATTCCAGTGCGGAATATCATGTTCAAGATTCTGCCGAGCGCCCTCCACATTCACAAATGAGATTCCACTTTTTAAGATGACAACCTCATCCTCTGCGGTGCTGAACTCGGTGAAGAACCCCAGGTGCTTCCCCTGTTTTTCCTTAACTCCATAACTTACTGCGGCATGGGCAACCCGTTGCTGATACTCGGGTGACGGTACTTCGGCAGCTTTCCGTTTCCAGGTATCGGGGATGTCGGCGCTCCAAACCCCGTATTTAACGAGTGGCTTGCTGAACTGACACCAGAAATAGACCGTGTACCATACCCGCGCTCCGTTTCCCCACCCTCCGCCTTCGGGGGTGCATTTCATCCATCCGCTGATCGTGTGATTGTCTTCTACTTTTACATACTGCTCAACGGAGGTGCCGCCGACGCGCCGCGACAAGTCAACCTGGATTCTTGAAAGTTCCTGTTTGGGATAGGTAAACCGGATTATCCCCGAGCGTGGGGCAGCGGTTAACTCAGCTTTTATCTTGTAATCATCTAACATTACGGAGTAGTACCCCGCTTTTGCAATCTCCCTTTCGTGTGAAAAACGTGATCGGTACCCGCTGCCGGGAATCGATTCATCCCCTTTGGAGGTTTTCAGCGGACCTGTGGTGGGCATCACCAGGAAATTCCCCAGGTCTCCATTCCATCCGATTCCGCTCATATGGGTAAAACTAAACCCTTCGATCGTGTTGTTAAACCACGAATAGCCATTCCCGTTATCGCCACCTGTGTTCGTATCGGGACTGAGCTGAACAAGCCCAAACGGAGTTGTTGCACCGGGGAATGTTCTGCCGCAATCCTTGCCTGCTAATTTTGATCCTGCAGGCCCAAATGCTCCGATCATTGGATTGACATAATCAATATTCGATTTCTTCTGACCTACGGCCGGAAAAGTTGCCAGGAGTGCCAGAAATAATGCCGGAAAAATATTTTTGGTCATAACGTAAAGAGTGATAGCGAAATGATTGTTTATTTCAGTTTGAATTTACTGGATTATATTTAATCTTAATTGTAAACTCACTTTATGTGTTTACTGTTAATCTCAAATTCAGGAGGAACTTTACTGAATATGGCCCTGATTCTTTTCATGTCAAATTTAAGACTCCGGTCGTAGTTGTAAATCCCATTTTGCTCCTGTTCAACATCGGTAAACTGGGTATAGCAATATCCAGATATATAGCCTGTAGACAGGATGGCATCCGTTAGTTTGCCCAGACGGTCGTAGTACTCTTCGATTGATTTTGGCTCGCTGTAACCCCACGAAGACTCGCTCATCGATTTGGAGACCCACTTGATTCCCCCGAATTCATCCAGAATATAAGGCTGATTATTGTATTTCTCTACTGCATAATTGGTGAAGATCTGCCGTTTTTCATTTGGCGTTAAATATTTTTTAAACTCCTCAGGGTTTTGCACATAACAATGGGCTGTCCATAAATCGGTCCTGACATGGGTCCAGCCGCTGGCATCGTTGATCGGACGGGTAGGATCCAGGTTTTTGGTAACGCTGCAGACATCATTTACCAGCCGGCCGAACTGCGGATTTTTTGATGAACCCGTTTCATTAAAAGGTGTCCATGCTATGATGGAGGGATGGTTTCTGTCGCGCACCACAATTTCGAACCATTCGCTCAGGAAGTTACGTCCACCTTCGGGATCATTCACCCCAAATCCTCCGCTTGACGACTCCGCCCAGGTGAGATAACCCAGCTGATCGGCCCAGTAATGAAACCGTTCATCAAAAATTTTCTGGTGCAGGCGCGCCCCGTTGAATCCGGCATTCATGGAGAGCTGTATATCATTTTTTAAAGCTTCATCGGTCGGAGAGGTCCAGATTCCTTCGGGATAAAACCCCTGGTCGAGGACAAACCGTAAATAAAGCGGCTTATTGTTTAAAAACAGCCGGTTCCCTTCAATATGAATTTTACGCATCCCTGCGTAGCTTTTTACTTCGTCAATCACGACATTGTTCTGATCAGTAACCTGATAGATAATGTGGTATAAGAATGGGGATTCGGGGGACCAGGTCTTTGGCTTTTTAATCGGAATGTCGGCTGAGCAATTATTACCCGCAAAGATCTCCTTATGGGCGATAACCTTTTCGCCATCCAATACTTTAACTTTGAACTTCATCCCCCGTTCCAGGCTATAAAACTGGGGCTCAATGATAAACCGGCTATTGTCGAGGTCGGGTGTGACATGACAATCTTTCAGCCCTTTCCGGGAAACGGCCTCGAGCCACACGGTTCTCCAGATTCCTGTGGTTCTTGAATAATCACATCCCGACGATTTCAGATCGAGCGACTGTTTCCCTCCGGGTTGCTTTCCGCCGCGCCTGTCGTCTTTAACACGCAACACCAGGTTGTTCTTCCCGCCCAGGGTGATATAATCTGTGATATCGTAGCTGAATGAGGAGGTTCCTCCCCAATGGGAGCCCGCTTTTTTGCCGTCAATGTACAATTCACTCTGATAATCTACCCCTCCGAAATGGATCATGATCTTTTTCCCACTCCAGGTTTGCGGTATTTCCAGAGTCCGGTGATACCACATCTCCTCGATAAAATCTTTGTATTCAATGCCTGATAATTTGCTTTCAGGGCAAAACGGGACAATTATCCGGTCTTTAAACCCGTTGGAATTGATGAAATTTTTCCCCATTCCTGTTTTGTCAAAGTCGAAGGCATAAGTCCATGCTCCGTTCAGGTTTTTCCATTCCGCCCGCTCAAATTGAGGGCGGGGGTACTCGGGACGGGGAATTGTTTGAGCATTTAAACTGACTGCAGAGAGTAAAACAGCCACTATTGCAATCGTTTTAACCAGGGAAGAATAAATTTCTTTTATCATTTTAAACGTTGAAATTAATATTTATCTTATTACTATTCAACCCATTCAGGGTTGTTGGTTTGTTGCTTTTATTGCAGTGGGTTCTACCCGCGATTATTCAAATTAAACCCAGAAAGGGTTTAATTACTTTTTAAATGATTCAGGAACGCGGCTGAAAACCTTTCTGATTTTAGCCATATCAAATTTCCGGGTACGGTCATAGTTGTAAATGCCGTTTTTCTCCTGCTCGACATCAAATAATTGAGTGTAGCAATAACCTGAGATTGAAGGGTAGAATAGAACAGCGTCAGTGAGTTGATTGAGAAGTGCAACAAATTCATCCTCTGTGGCAGGCGCCTTGTCATAAAACCAGTAACCATCCTCCGGGATCGTTTTCGAGATTAACCTGACACCGCCAAATTCATCCAGGAAATAGGGTTGCCCTTCGTATTGGACCTGATCACTGTTGTTTACAAAAACGGCCGAGTTTTTATTCGGCGCCAGCATCTCTTTCAGTTTCAACGGGTCCTGCTCATAGGCATGGGAGGAGTAAATATCTGTTTTAATGTGGTAATAGCCACTGGCATCGTTGATTGGCCTGGTCTGGTCGATCCTTTTGGTGGCATTATAAACATCATGGACCAGCCGGTCATAGTTGATCGGATGATTTTTCCGGATGCCTGTTTCGTTAAACGGAGTCCAGACGATAATTGAGGGGTGATTCCGGTCACGCTCCACGATATCTTCCCATTCACTCAGGAAATTCCGGCCAGCTTCTATATCGGTGGTATTGCATCCCCAGCTCGAAGATTCACCCCAGGTGAGATAGCCCAGCTTGTCGGCCCAGTAATGAAAACGCTCTTCAAATACCTTTTGATGCAACCGTGCCCCGTTGAATCCTGCATCCAGCGAAAGCTGAATATCATTTTTTAATGCGGCATCGGTAGGGGCGGTCCAGATTCCGTCGGGATAAAATCCCTGATCGAGCACCAATCTGAGATATAATGGCTTGTTGTTTAAATATAACCGGTTTCCCTGGGTATGAATTTTCCGTAAACCGGCATAACTTTTAACCTCGTCAATTACTGAATTATTTTTGTCGACGATTTTATAAACAACATCGTACAGGAAGGGTGATTCGGGAGACCATGATTTCGGATTTTTGATTTCGAGCTCCAGTGATGTGGAGTTACTTGCAGGAATTTCCTGTTGCGCAACCGCTTTCCCGTTGTCAAGAACGGTGACCTTGAATTTCATACCTGCATCAACGCTATAAAACTGAGGCTGAAACACAAACCGGTGGCGGTCGAAATCGGGAGTGATATGGCAATCTTTTAACCCTTTTGGGTCGACAGGCTCCAGCCATACGGTTTGCCAGATACCAGTGGTTCGTGTGTAAACGCCACCCCACGATTTTAACGATCCGCTTTGTTTACCAACAGGTTGCTTTCCCGAACGGGTATTGTCAATTACCTGCAATACCAGGTTATTCTTCCCGCCGAAGGTGACAAATGCTGAAATGTCATAAGCAAATGAGCAGGTTCCGCCAAAATGGGTCCCGACAACCTTTCCGTCAATGGCTAATTCACTTTGGTAATCAACAGCCCCAAAGTGAATGAACACTTTTTTACCTTTCCAGGTTTCGGGAATTTCAATGGTCCGTTGATACCACATCGTTTCAATGAAATCGGTGAATCCAACCCCAGATAATTTGCTTTCCGGGCAAAAGGGGACTGAAATTTTCCTGTCAAAACCGGTAGAGGAGCGATAGCCTTTTTCAGATCCTGTTTTACTGAAATCGAACGTATAACTCCATTCACCGTTGAGGTTTTTCCAATCGGTACGCTCAAACTGGGGGCGTGGATATTCAGCGCGCGGGACGGCCTGTGCCCTGGCATTCACCACAGACAGCAGGCCTTCCACAAACACCAGTATAACAAATAGATAATTTCTCACTTTATGCTTTATTTTATTAAAGGAGGTTCTAAAAAATCGTTATTTCAATATTTTTGGCACTATGACCTTTCGCATGGGTAAACAATTTCTTTCAAATTCGATCAATCCGATTTACTCTTTGGGACAGTCCAATTAAATGATATGATTAAAACACGGTGCTTTCAATGCCCCTTAGCGGCAGAGCTGCAAAATATTTGTAGTAATAAACAGATTCGTTGCAGGTTAGGTGCAACCCACCGCAATATCGAAACCAATTGTTCTAAAATATTTCGGTGCTCTGCACCTTTTTCACCTATTGCCTTATTGCTACAAATATCAACGGTGTTCTGCACCTTTAAAAAAAATACGAGTTTGCTTTACCCACATCAAACGTCATGGAGCCATATTTTTTATTGCAATGGCATTCAGTATTCAAACTATTCCATATTATTACTTCTTAAGATTGAAAATAGCCATATAATTGCCATGACGAAGCAAAAGTTTTCCATTGTATATTGAAGGGTGAGCCCAGTAAGGCCCGGATCCTTTTTGTATTCTGAAGGAACTAACCAGGTCAAATTTTTCAGGATTCGGCTTCATCAGTCCAATATTTCCATACCGGTCGTCATAACAATACAACATATTGTCGGCCGAAATGATGGAGCCTTTGGTAAACCACGCGGTTTCCCAATTCGTTTTGCCGGTTTCCCAGTTTACCGAAGCCCATTTTCCGCTTGCATTATCCTGCATGGTTGATCCGTAAATGTTGCCACTCACGAGCACTAATCCTCCAATATGTGTATCAAGAACATCATTTTGCCATTTCAGACTGATCGACCTCCCGTCAGCTGAAAGTGTGAACATCGATCCTTTTTGCTGGTTTCCATAAGTTTGGAATATTTGACCATTGCTGTATAGGGGTACATTGGCAGCCTCCCCTTTGCCTCTGTTACTGCCATGGTATTGACTTATGTTATGAGTCCAGAGAATCTCACCCGTATTTGCATCAATGCCGACAAGGAATTCGGAGGTCTGCACAAGTGCAATTTGAATCCCGTTCCGTTCAATAAGCGATGCCGAAGCATATGGTTTTGAGCCACCCACGCTTTTCGATTTCCATATTAAATGGCCATTCAGTTTATCCAGAGCAACCATGGTCGTTTCGTTACCCCCGGTTACGTATAAGGCATACTTATTGGTGAGCAAGGTCGATTCGACCTCACCATAACTCATATATTTTCCGTTGTAATCCTTGTGTGGATTTTTGGACCAGAGGATTTCACCATTAGTCGCATTCATGCAAACAAGTTCACCGGTACCTCCAACCAGATAAATTCTGTTATATTCAATCGTAGGTGTACAGCGATTGTCCGAATAGGTCTGAGTCGATGACCGGCTAAAGTTCCTTCGCCATAGTAACTTACCTTTTTGATCGTATGCGGTAATAAAATTGATCGTATCTTTAGTGCCCGTCACAAAAATTGTATCGTGATAAACAATTGGCGACGATACTCCGTTTCCAATACCTTCAATTTCCAGTAAAAGTTCAGGCCCGTTTTTAGGCCAAACTTTTAATAGCCCTTTATCCGGATAAATACCGGAACGATTTGGCCCGCGCCATTCAACCAAATCCTGCGCATATAAAATCCCCCCAAAGAGCAGGAGCAAAATGGAAAAGCTAATTTTTTTCATAACAATAATGGTGCTTAATAGCTATTGGTTTCTCAATAGCCAAATATGTCATATATAAATTAGATTCTCAATCCCGTTAGTGATTAAATATGGTTAGGAAGGAAAATGGTGAACAAGCTTTCGTTACGGATCGGACGAAATATTTTACGTCATTTTTTACCTGGGTTCAGGCACAGCGAAGGATTTAAAGATTTCCCGGATTTCCTTTCGGAAACCCGGGAATCTAAATATTTAATTTAATGTTTATTTTACTTCTTTTAATCTGAACATACCTCTCCAGTTGTAGCTGTTCGGATAGGCATTAGCTGTAGGTACACTTAGGGAATTATAGACAATTGAGTCATTTGAAGCAGTATAGGTTCCGCTATGGTGAGTATAGTCGATAGGCACCGCACTGCTGGCAGTACCGCCGAAGAAATTAACAAGGAGTTTTCCGGTATTATCCACCGTATATGAAGATAGCGGATAGATAGTCACCGGATAACCCGGAACGATCATCTTCCATCCTTTGTCTGAAAGGAAGATCCAGACACAATCTACTGGAGTTGTCGTACCTATTTTTACAAAGGTACCTCTGAAAACTTTTGTAGCCAGTGCATTATCCAGCGTGATATTATCGAAAGCAAGGTATCCTCCAAGATAAGTGGTGTCAACTTTTGCAAAATTGACATTTTCATTGCTGTAGCTAAGAGTTCCATTCCAGGTTCCCTTAAAGTTAGTTGTCATATTAAGATTATCTCCGCTTAAACTCCAGGTGAGAGGTAATCCGGTTGTAATTGTAATTGCGGCCCTTGAGGTGTGGTTATTTATGGTCATCATTGTTCCTGCGCCACTGCTTGTCCCACCGGTCAATGACATGATGTACATGAAATCACCTTCATAATACCTGTTTGTGAGTAAATCATAAACAGGTTCGCCAATCCATACCGTTCCCTGAAGAGGAAAGGTCTTTTCACTTGATTTTTTGCAGGAAGTGAAAGCCAGGGCGCTCACAAGTCCGACGGCTATGACCGCTAATAAATATTTTCTCATAACTTTTTTCAATTTTAAATTATTAATGCTTTTTTAAAGCTGGACATTCGGCCAATTTTAGTTTAGTTTTGGATTAAACGGTCCGCCATAATCGACACTTTGTTTAACCAGCGGATCTGATAGTAACGTGGCTGTCGGGATAGCTTCAAGAGCATTCATGTTAAAAGGATTTAGATAAGTATTTGTAGCATCAGCCACAACTACTTTATCGGTCATAATTTGCTGATAAAGCAGGTCCGGATTGGGAGTCGTAGCAATCGTATCACTGAGCGCTTTCCAGACATCGGAGTTCGATAAACCTAAACTGGACAACTTGGCAACAACTATCGTGGCGCCGTTGCGTGGAACTTTTAGTTTTAAAGCATTTACACCCGCATCATTGATCGTTGATTGAAGACCGTGGAGATATTGATATTGTTTGAAGTCACTAAACAATACTCTCCGTTTAATATCCCATACCCTTTTGCCTTCATAGGCAAGCTCAATCAGTCGCTCGTTCATGATGATTTTAAGCCAGGCATCGTGGTTGTTCGGTACGTTAGCCAATCCATAGCTCCCATCAAGATTTACGATACCGGCCCTGCTGCGGATAGGGGTTAAATATCCCGCTACTTCTGAACGGTGTGCATCGAGTTCGTTCGCACATTCTGCCATATCGAGCAGGATCTCGGCATATCGGTATATTGGCCAGTTAGTTGCAATCTGATTATATTGCTGGACATTAAGGGTTGTATCCATCCCTTTTTTGTTTGCGAAACCAGTTCCTCCGGTACGGGCAATTATAAAGGGTTTATCTCCCGGGATGGTTCCGGTAAAGGTCCATTCACGCCGGTTTGGATTCGCGATTGTTTGTGTTGGATTTTGTGGGAATATATACACTGATCCGTTATAGGCGACAGTTTGCCTGAAGCGGGGATCGCGGTTGTTCCAAAAGGTCTTCTGGTTGTATGTGTAAGCGGAGGTGAGTGTATCTCTCCCGTCTGCCATTGGATAGCGCTTAACCATGTCCCAGAGTGGACAAGCTGCCTCTGAGTTTCCCCCTTGTTCCGGTGGACGCATTGGTCCATAGAGTCCGGCTGAATTGGTTGTCGGGTAGATAAATTCCTGTTGCCAGATCCACTCTTTTGCAGCTCCTGTTTTATCATAGAACATTCCGGTATACGGGGGCGTTTTCCCAATCTTTGTAGTGTATAATCCGTAACCCTTGCCATCGAGATAGGTTTTGGCTGCACTGACAGCATTGTAAGCATCGGTCCAGTATGTAGTGCTGGGGGTGGTGCAAAAGATGGGGCTTGCCTTCCACATCAGAACTTCTGCTTTCAGGATCATGGCAATCGGTTTGGTAACCCTGAACCGGTCGTAGCCGGTAATGGTTGCCCCGGGAGTAGTGACATCAGGTAATTTCGCAATAGCACTGTCGAGGCATTGGGTAATATAATCGAAACATTCGAGTGTTGTGTTTCTTGGGCGCCCTAAAGCGGAAAGATTCGAACTGGGAGCAATCACATCTTTTACGAGCGGAACCCCGCCGAATGATTTGACCAGCCGGAAATATTTATAAGCCAGAAAGAAATAGGCCTGTCCCTTTAAAAGAGGTTTACTTGCATAGGTGCCCAAATCGACATTTGCAAAGAATCCGTTCAGGTTACGGATATCGGTATAGAGTGACCCGAAATTGGCGGCAGCCTGTATACCGCTCCCTGAAACTGACATTTGATCACTGTAGAAAGAGGTCCATGCCGTCTGCTGCCATAACCCAAATTCCTCGGTTGCTGGTGCATCGGTCTGGGATAAATTGGAATACATCGTACTATAAAATGCGTTGATGTATTGGGTGCTGTAAGCTTCATTTGTCCATACAGTGCTCGGGGTAAGGTTCTTATAATTGGTAATATCATCAAATACCTTTGAGCAGGACATTAGGCCCAAAGTGATAATCAGAATTATTACGTATATCCCTTTATTCATTTTCATGATATATTTTATTATTATAGGTTAATAAATAGATTTTATCAAAGAGTTATATTAACCCCTATTGAGTAGTTTTTCAAAATAGGATAAGCTAGCCCTTCTGTTGATTCGGGATCCATAACTTGAGGACACAGCTTATAAATCATAAACGGATTCTCGATGTTGGCATAAACCTTTAATCCCTGAATCCCTAATTTCTGCAAGAGTGGGCTTGGGATCCTATAACCCAAAGACATATTTTTCATCCGCATGAACGACATATTGAAGGTATTCAACACACTCGGTTTATCGGTTCCACCTCCTGGCCAGCTTCCCCCTAAGGCATAAAGCGGGCTTGGGCCGGCGTTTATATTGGAGGCTGTCCATGCATTGGGCCAGAAATCGGTGAATTCCGAGAAGTTCGAGGTTGTTCCCCGGTCCCAGGCTCTCCAGAAAGCTCCGGTACCCGCTGCAATCATATTAAACTCAAACCCTCTCCATTTCAGGTTGGCATTAATCCCAAATACCATCCGCGGGGAATTATACCTGTGCTTTAGGATAATTTTATCGTCATTCGTGTTTTGATTCACATTCCCATCGGGTGAGTTCGCGAATATTGTGCCATTAGATCCACGGACATCTGTGGCAAATACCATCCCAGGCTGAACCTGCCCACCTGTTTCAGTGTAACGTGTTGCTCCCACGGCATTTTCAGCCATGATCCTTTCGGCTTCTGCCTCTGTCCGAACCACACCATTTCCGGTTCTGTCCACATTTATACCCCATACACGGACTATATCCATTGGCTTGTCTACCGGATTGTCCATGGCACGCGTTCCTAAAGCCACATCCTCCTGAAGAACCTTATTTGAACTCCATGCGAGGTTACCACCTGCTGAAAGGTTGAATTCTCCTATTTTGGTATTATAATTCGCGGTAAACTCGATACCCTGGGCACTGGCAATACCGTAATTCACAGCGGGTAGGTTTGCACCTACTACAAGCGGAGTTGTGGCTGTTCTGGTCCCCAGAATATTTGACGTTTTATTATACCATATTTCAGGTGAGAAGGTTAATTTATTATTCAAAAATCCGAAATCGAAACCAATGTTGTAATTAGTATTGGTTTCCCAGGTAATATTGGGATTTGGAATTACAGAAGGGGTTAATGTAGAAAACGTAGTGGATCCCAGCGTTGATTGTGAGCCGCCGGCATAGGTATACTGCCATTGCCAGGCAGCGGTGTTGTCAGTGCCGGTCACACCAAAGGAGGCCCTGAGCTTTGCACTGCTGACGACCGATTTGATCGGATCGAAAAAACCCTCTTTGGAAACAATCCACGCTGCAGAAGCTGCCGGAAAATTACCCCATCTTTTTGCTGGGGCAAATTTATACGATCCGTCTCTGCGGACCGTTGCTCCCAAAATGTACTTGTCGTTATAGTTGTAATCCAGACGGCCAATCCATGAAGCCATGCCATCCTGGTTGGTAAGATCGCCCTGATTGCTGTAATTACCCGTAGCATTACTTCCTCCGTTAATTTCATTATAAGAAAGCAGAGCAAATCCCTGGCGATAAGCCTGGATCGATTCACCGGTGCTGCCGCGGAATTCGTACCCGCCAAATGCAGATACATGGTGCTTGCCAAAGGTCCCGGCATAGGTAAGCTGATAATTGCCCTGATAGCCGGATGTGGTACCATAGTCTTCCGTTAAACTCTGATAGGTACCGTTGCTGATCACATTCTGGGATTGCCACCCACTGGCATTGGCATAATCGAATTGGGGTGTAACAATATGTCGGTTCGTAATAAAATGGTAGTAATAAGGGGCCATTACCCACAATTTATCGTTGGAATACTGGTTGTTGTAGGCAAATTGCACAGTCGCGTTTAACCCTTTTATGCCAGGGATATTGTACTTAAGCATTGCTCTTGGATTAATCCGGAAATTATTGAATGTGCTCGATCCTCCATTACCCAACATAACTGTGGCTGTCGTAGGAGATAGCGGATAGTTGACCCCATTTATAGTCATAAAGAGGGGCTGGGTCGCTGGCTGCATATACAGGGAACCAAAAGAAATTCCAGATCCGGTGATGTCCCCGGATGGGCGCACATTTTTATCCCATGAAGCAGACATGCTGAAGTTTAAACTCAACCTTTCATTCAATTTAGTATCTAACTTGGTCAGAATCGTGTATTTCGCATAATTAACGCTTAAAGTAGGCTGATCCACTGTATTCCAGGAAGCAGACAAATAATATTTTGTCTTTTCACTTCCACCGCTTAAAGAGAGGTTGTAGTTTTTGGAATGCGGATTTGACCATAGCTGGTTTAATGCATTGTAGGAGTGTGTTTTGAAATAAGTTAATTCATCAGCTGAATACCAGTTGGAAGAAGTGGCAGGTGTCCCAATCATTTTATTCCATGCGTTGATCTGCACGGCATAGTCATAAGCATCCAATTTTTTAGCCGGAAGATATGGTGTACTTGAGGCATAAGTATAATCAAAATTGATTTTTAATTTCCCCGACACTCCACTTTTTGTAGTGACAAGAAGAACTCCGTTTCCCGCTTTCATTCCGTAAATCGCGGCTGAAGCAGCATCTTTCAAAACGCTCAGACTGGCAATATCATTTGGATTTAAGGCCTGGAAAGAATCGACGTCTCTCACTACCCCGTCAATGACATAAAGCAGACCTATCCCCTGGTTCCAGGAGGATGCTTCACGAACTACAACTGTTGGATCAGTTCCAGGTAATGAGGTAGTTGTGGTGACCCTGACTCCCGTAGCAAGGCCTGTTAAGAGCGCCACCGGACTGGTAACGGCACCACGATTGGCTAACATCTCCGGTTGGACGGTAGCAACCGAACCTGAGAGTTTTTCGCGGGTCGTTACCATTCCATAACCTAAGGCAACAACTTCATCCAATTGAACCGCTTTCTCGTGAAGCGTAATTTTCAAAGTTGATTTCCGGGTAATGTCGGCTTCCTGGCTGCTCATCCCAACGAACGAAAATACAAGCGATTTTGCATCCGAAGGAACCGAAAGTTTGAATTTTCCATCACCATCAGTTATGGTACCCAATGTAGTGCCTTTAATCAGGATTGTTGCACCCGGTACAGGCTGCCCGTTTTCGTCGGTAACCGTACCCGAGATCCCCTTTTTCTGCTGATCGGCAGGGCTTGCCACTGCGTTAGGGGCAGCGCGTTTAATCACTACGGTACGATCGTCCACCTCGAAAGTAAAACCATTCGGGACTAGTACCTTGTTCAGGACCTCCTCAAGTTGGGCGCCCTGCATATCGATCGATACCTCAGGAAGCTCTTTAAGGTTGTCTGAACGATACAGAAAATGAAAATCGCTCTGATTTTCAATCATTTTTAAAACTTCCAGGACACTTGCATTCTCAACTTTTACGTTAAGCGCCTGAGAATAGACTTTCGCAGCAGTAACCTGCATAAGCCCAGCCACCAAAAATAAAACTGTAATCCTCATGATAAAGAAGATTTTTTTCCAACCGCTACTGCAGGTGGCATTCCATCGTTTTTTTTTCATACCTTTGTACTGTTTTGTTAATCGTTTAGTAATTATTACTGAATGTAATGCGGGAGATGGTGCAAACATTTTCCGCATTTTTTTTTAAGCTTTTTTCATTACCTGATAGTTACTTTGTTGTTTTCAATGATAAACTTTACTTCATTCGTTTTTCCGATTTTTTTCAATACCTCACCAAAATCCGCATACCGTTTTAAATCACCCGTAAACCGGTAATTCCGAAGCTCCTCGCTGGCAAAAGTTACCTCTACATTGTACCATTTGGATAGCGTTGTCATGATCTCTCCCAGATTTTTGTCATCGAAGATAAACCGGCCCTCTTTCCAGGCTACGAATTTGTAGGGATCAACCACGTGTTTCAGGATTTGGGCCTCAAGTTTATTGATGGTACTTTGTTCTCCGGGAGCAAGGGTTTGTTTTATTTCAGGCATGTTTTTGAAACAAACCTCAACACTCCCCTGAACCAGAGTTGTGTAAATTAGCGGGTCCTCTTTATAAGATGATATATTAAATTCAGTCCCCAAAACCTTCACTGACTGTTCCCCTGATTCGACAATGAATGGAACCTTTGCATTGTGTGCAACCTCAAAAAAAGCTTCTCCCGTAAGTTCGACTCTCCGCTCTTTACCGCTAAACTGAACCGGATAGCGAATTACTGTCTCGGAATTCAGCCAGACTTTTGTGCCGTCAGAAAGGTTGAGAAAGAATTCCCCTCCGCGTGGTATGCTAAGGGTGTTGTATTTGATCTCCTTTTCCCTGGAAACCATCTCTTTTTTGGAATAGGTCAGTTTTGTCCCTTCACTTTTAATCACCGAACCACCATCATTCAAAACAAGATCTTTAGAGGTAGTAAGGTCATGGGCTGTTCCGTCATTCAGGATCAATAAAGCCTTATTCGTACCGGGCTTAATTAATTCGGCCTTTTCAAGGGCAAAGCGTTCCATCTCCAGTTTATGATCCGGGCGAAAATAGTTCATTACCAAAAAGATTGTAATGACCGCAGCCGATAACCCTATGATCCATCGTGAGGCGTGATTTGGTTTTTTTGTTTCGCTGAAAACCAGTGCTTTCCAGGCTTGTTCCGAAACTGTTTTACTGTCATCAAAAGCTGATCCCTCAAGATAATACCGCATGGCATTATCCATATAACTTTGGTGTGAAGGACTTTCATTAAGCCAATTATTAAGAAAGCGTTCTTCTTCTTCAGTTATGGAGTGGTTTATTTTTTTCCAGATAATCTCAAAATCGATTATCGTCTGATCTTTTTGCATTTGTGTCTGATTTAACTACAAGACACACCCAGTGATAAAAAGGGTGACAATCTCATAAAAAAAGTTAAAATAATTTCCTTAAACTGCTCGCGGGTGTTAATAACAGATCAGAATAATCTGATCCTGCTCAGATAGACATCCCGACTCGGGTAACTCTTTGATCCCTCTCATGATTATCGTTTTTCAATTTCATAGTTGATAATGGCATTAAAGTCACACGTATAAATTTAAATTCACTTACTAAGGTATTTATATTTCTGATCCGTGTGGAACCCTCATTGATTTGTCCATTGCCTTTTGTGTTTGTAAGTTCATGAAGGTTTCATCAGGTGATAATCCATTTTTTAGCAGGATTAAAATCTCGTCCTGGCAAAGCCATAGGGCAGATCGTTCCAAAAAATTCGTTTCAACAGGATTGTTATTAGTTGGTCGACCGGTTCGGGTAAAGGGTTCATAGCGAAAATCCGGTTTAGAAGAAGAACGTTATTGAACTGTTTTTTATCAGGATCTTTCGCAGTTTATCTTTCGCACGTTGCAACTGGGTTTTTACGGTGTTTTCCGAAATCCGGTTATCCTGGGCAATCTCCCTGATTTTTTTACCCTCCAGGTATTTCAATTTAAAGATCACAGCCATCTGGTCCGGCAATTGGGATATTGCGTCAAAAAGCTTTGCAATGATTTCCGGATCCTGAAAATCGGAATAATTCTCCTGGTTAAGCTGTGATTCAATGTAAAGCAAATTATGGCGGTCGTGAATATGCAAATCACGCAAATGGTTAATGCAACGATTCCTGACCGATTCGAAAAGATAGGCTTTTATCGAAACGTCCAGGTTAATTCGCGCCGCATTTTCCCAAAAATAGATGAATATATTCTGTGCGATATCCTCACATGCCTGTTTGTCAAATAGATATCCTTCTGCAAACCTGACTATTTGAGGATAATATTTAGTAAACAGAGCCTCGTATACCTTCAGGTTACGATTCTTAATTTCATCGAACAGTATTCGGTCTTCAATCTGCATAAAGTTTGGTTGCCACATGGGGTGGATTGTGATCGGCTAAATTAGTTTTTTTTTAATAACTCAGGAAATTTAAGCTTGTTTTTTATTCCGATTCCCTGATTATAGCTTTGGCAAGCGCCTTTTTTTACCGGTTAATCCGTAAGGTAATATAACTGATAGCAACACTAAATCCGGTGCACAATGGGTTACTAACCACATATCGGGCAATAGAACAAGGAATAGCCACGGAATTCAGATCAGTAGTATGAATTTCGTCTCCCGGTACCTGAAAAGCCCTGTTTTAGTTGATACTGGTGCTTCAAAATATTAATAATCATCTTTACACAGAATTGAGTTTTTATCAATAATTTTGTTCAACAGTTTAACCTCGCCAAAGGTCATAATTAGAAACTAACCTACATAAAAGCCCCAGGAGATGAAAAAAACAGTGAACTTGCATTTTACGCAATAAATAATAATTTGATGTACGCAAACCAGTCGTCGTAAAAAATTGCATCTTTTCCGCAACTTAATTATCAGGAGCGCTGACTTAAAACAGTCTGTCGTTTAAAAGATTACCTGTAAATTAGGTGAGCAATATCATGTCGTAATTATTTATTTCCTCTGTTGCCTCCCCTAACCCCTGAACTCCTCCCAACCCTGTAAATCGACAGAACCGCAGTCATCCGGGGAGAATCCCAACTCACCCGCAAGATTCCTCATCACATCCGCAAGAACATCAAACTCACCCGCAAGATTCCTCAACACACTCCCAGGAACATCAAACTCACCCGCCAGATTCCTCAACACACTCCCAGGAACATCAAACTCACCCGCAAGATTCCTTAACACACTCGCAGGAACATCAAACTCACCCGCAAGATTCCTTAACACACTCGCAGGAACATCAAACTCACCCGCAAGATTCCTCATCACATCCGCAAGAACTCCAAACTCACCCGCAAGATTCCTTAACACACTCGCAGGAACATCAAACTCACCCGCAAGATTCCTCATCACATCCGCAAGAACATCAAACTCACCCGCAAGATTACAAATCTGACTTCCATTATGAAAAGCACCGTGGCAGGAATCATTTTAGCTCTTCCGGTAGTTTTATTACGCGAGCTATTAAAAACAATAAAAAATCCGGGAATAATCCTGGCAATGGTCCGGGAGATTACTTTTTGGTTGTAAATACTATCCCGCCGATCGACTTATACTGGGAACTCCTACTACCATAAGCTGACTTGACGTAGAGTTTCGAATCAAGGGCAATTTTCACGAGGCCTGTTTTGGCTGCATAAAGCACAACATCGCGTTCCGTGCGGGCGGCATTTGCTCTTGCATCAGCTGTTTTTACCGTTGAGTTAACCAGAATTAAGGAGGCAAGTTTAGCATACAGCGAATCGACCATCAGTTCCGGTTCTTTGGGCCTGTAAGCCTTAATTGTGCTCAGCAGCACGATGAATCTCCTGAAATTTTCGATTTTCGCGTCAAAAGAGCCGCTATGCATTTTATTGGACTTAACCGGTTCCACGGGTTGAGTTCCCTCCTCAACCTCGACAGAGGGATTAATCCCAGATGCACGTTTGTTGCGTATTTCGCGCACGATCGATGCCCCCTGATCGATCGTTTGTTCCGTGATATCAGAAATACGCAATGCATTTAGTGCGCGTGTAACCAATGAATCGAGTGTATTAAAAGCGTTTGTTCTGGCTGAAATGGAATTATTACAGAAGCTTTCTGCTGAGTTTACCCCCAAAAGAACCTCATCGCCACGGGCTTTGATTTGTTTTTGATTTGAAATTGAAAGCCTGACTTCCGCCGGATCATATCCGGGCTGAAAAGTGTTAACCCTTTCGATTAATAGTTCCATGTTGTCTACATTCTGCTGATTGCTTCTTTTACCTGAGTTCATAATAGAGATCTTTTTGTCAGTAAATCGTGTTTGTCACTAAACTTTAGTTAAATAATTTAAAGTTACTGAAGAAGCATTTAATTATTTGAATGTTAACCGGATAGTTCCGGATATAAACGGAAATATCCGGTTAAAATCGGATATAGGTTGACCGGAGAGAAAAATATTGGGTATTTGCAATCATTAAGGCCATTTGTGAATTCATTCTTACGGAATCGTTCACTCCATATTATTTGCATCCCGTTTTTTGGTAATTCATCCTTAATCAGTTTGGTGTGGATTAACCCGCTTTCGAATGCCAAAAATATTCGGCCAAAAGGGAATTTTCCGTAATATCCATCGCTTCGAAGGGATAAAGCATTGTTAACCACAAGGAGCCAGGTTTGGGCTGTGGAAAGTTGTAAAAACAATCCTGGTATTGATCCGATACCTATGGATATCCAAATGCCGGAGGCAAACGGCGATCTAGCGACAAGCCAAATCAGCCAATTTAATAACGAAGAGATTATCATTCTGCAAACGGCCGGCGGCCCTTTTGAAGAGAGGAAACGGGCTTTAGACACAGAGTGCAATGAACAAGTTTCTAAACCACTGAAATATTCTCTGTAAGGTTTTTACCTACAAATATATCGGCATATCCCTTACATAAAAATCAATATTTTGCTGATATTCCAGTTGAATTTTTCATCATAGATTTATCTAAAAATAATCAACAGGAGATCATTAATAGTTTTACTCCTTGTTAATGTATCCTTTAAGGCTAATTAACGGTTAAAGATTAGTAAAATGACCATGGTAACAAATAAATCGGTATCAGATCAATCACCAGAATTGGCAGGAGATGCTGAATGGCTTTTGCGGTTGTATGTGACGATGCAAACCCCAAATTCTATAATGGCGTTTACTGATCTTAAAGAAATTTGCAAAGCGGGTCAGAATCATAAATACGAGATTGAATTAATTAATCTCCTGAGGGGGCGGCAACTTAGCCACGACCATCAGATTCTTCCAACAGCTAAATTGTTGGGCAGACTGCCCAGGTCATTCAGGGTTATCATTCAGGATCTTTGCGACAGAGACAATGTTTTGGTAGGGATAGATTTAACAAGTAGAAGCTAATTTTATCCTAAACAAGTAACCTTGCTGAAACGGGGGCTGAAGGAAAAGAAATTCCTCTCAGCCTCCTCTAAGCAAGCAGGTAATTGAGTGCAAGCTGATAAAAACCGGAAAAAAAGAATAACATCAACCTGAAAACCTTGAATTAGAGATGTGTATGATTGAATTACAAGAATTAAATGATGGAATACCTAATGTCATGGCAGAGGGCATCAATGATACGAGTGGCCCTGATGCTGAACTATTCTCCCATGGGACTGCAGATACACTTTACCGGCTATTTATTGATAAAATGAGTCAGGGGGTGGCCATGCTGGATGCTGACGGAACAATCCTGTACTGTAACAATCAATTTGCCAAAATATTATGTGTGCCGTATGAAAAAATTAATGGTACACCTTATAATCAGTTTTTTACAGGGCTTGCAAACCTGAATCTGGATCAATTTTTAAATGGGGATAAAGAGATCAGACACGATGAAGAAATTTTATATACAGCGACAGGAGGGGAATCCCGCTATCTCGACCTTTCACTATTCTCTTTGGATTTGAGTGGATTATCTCACATTTGTATCATCATAAGTGATATCGCCGGAATAAGGTTCACGGAGGAAAAAATCCGAGAGATGTACAACCGGCTTGAACTTGCCCTGGAATCAGCAAATATGGCCTGGTGGGAAATGAATATATCAACCGGAAAAGTGATTTTTCACAAACGGAAAGCGGAAATGTTAGGCTTTCGCCCCGGAAAATTTAACCATTACTCCGATTTTGTGGCACTGGTTCATCCGGATGACCGCTACAAATTGATGGATAACATGAGAAATCACCTCTCAGGCTTAAATGCAAATTATGAAGGTGAATACCGGATTTTAGATATTAACGGGAATTACCATTGGTTCTATGATATTGGGAAAGTTAATCATTCAGATTCAGATGGTAAGCCGGTTACGGTGACAGGAATCGTGTTCGATATCTCGGAACGCAAGAAACTTTCAGCTGAAATGGAGAGAAGCGAGGCCAGGTACAGGACTATTTTCGAAAATATTCAGGATTTATTTGGGAAGTTTCCATGGACGGAACGATTCTGGAAGTAAGTCCGTCTGTTGCCGCACTATCCAACGGACATTATAAACGAATTGAGCTCATTGGGACATCCGCGGCCGCTCTCTACAACGAGCCTTACGAGCGGGCACTTATTCTCTCCGAACTAAAGCAGAGAGGATACGTTAACAATTATGATATCAGACTCCTGAATCGTGATGGCGCATCGATCCAGGGTTCCATTTCGGCGAGGATTATTTTTGATGGGGCAGGAGCTCCCCTGAAGATCGCCGGAAGCATTCACGATATGACTAAATTTAAAAAGACTGAAAAAGAGTTGATCAGGGCCAAGGAAAAAGCGGAAGAGAGTGACCGTCTCAAATCTGCATTTCTGGCTAATATAAGCGATGAAATCCGTACCCCGATGAATGGTATTCTCGGTTTTGCAGAATTGCTTAAAATGTCGGATGTGACTCCCGAGGAGCAAAAGGAATATGTTGATATTATTAAGTTGAGTGGCGAGCGAATGCTGAATCTTATCAATAATATTGTTGATATACCAAAAATCGAAGCGGGATTAATGGAGTTAAATTTGACAGATACGGATATTCATTTGCATACAAACTTCATTTTCTCGCTTTTTAAAACAGAGGCAGAGAATAATGGAATAGAGCTTTCATATAAAAACGGGATGCCATCCAAAGAATTTGTGATCAAAACCGATAGTGAAAAGCTTTATGCTTTATTGACCAATCTGGTTAAAAATGCCATTAAATTCACCCCTAATGGTTCAATAGAATTTGGCTATACTATCGATAAAATGCTTTCTGATGCAACATCTGCATCTCCACTTTTGACATTTTTCGTAAAGGATACTGGTATTGGCATTCCCAAAGAGAGGCAGGAAGCGATATTTGACCGATTTATCCAGGCCGATATTACCAATAAAAGGGCCTTTCAGGGAGCTGGATTGGGGTTATCGATCTCCAAATCATACCTTGAGCAATTAGGAGGTGAAATTTGGGTGGAAAGCGAAGAGGGGATCGGCTCAACGTTTTATTTCACTTTGCCTTCACGCTTAAAACCGGTTGAAAAATCGGGGGATCAGAACCTGGGTGAAGACTCCGGGGAACAGGATACGGGTTGTTCAGACGTGGCGGGACTCAAAATATTAATCGCAGAGGATGATACTGTGTCAGAGTCTTTCCTAAGGCTTGGACTTAAAAAAATCAACCAGGAGATTATTTCGGTAACTACAGGTATAGAGGCCGTTAATATATGCCGCACTGACCCTGGTATAGACCTGGTACTGATGGATTTTCAAATGCATGAAATGAACGGAATTAATGCCACACGTCAAATTCGCCAGTTTAATAAGGATATTATAATTATTGCACAAACTGCCCACAGACTTTCCGGCGACCGGGAACTGGCTATTGAAGCGGGCTGCAATGATTATATATTGAAACCCATATCCATTGAGCTGTTATTGAAACTAATACAAAAACATTTCAGGGAGGTATTGAAATTACTCAATAAATAGCCGAAATTTAAATGGCGACAAATTGACAAAAGCGTGGGAAATCCTATCCTTAAATGTAGCTCGGGAGTTTGAGGGGAGCATATTAGTTCTCATTTATACTAAGAATTAATTATTTTTTCGATTTGCCTTATTGAGTAACCACAAAGATATAATATACTATTTAAAGTTCTGATTTTCTCCTTTTTGACCCCTCTAAATCTCCCGCATTCTGAACAGAACTTCCATAAAATCCCTAAGCTGATAAAAATTCATTAACAGGTTACAACTGTTTATTGGCAAAAAGAAACCATATCTTGATATAAGATAACAGAAGTCATAATTTTATCGATTTTATTATCGTTAAATTGCTGAAAATTTCATTGTGGCGACTATTAAGAGCATGAAACGATTCAGGTTAATATTCAGAAGCCAGGGAAGAGTTAAAAAATTCAGCCTGATTCTTATTCTTCTTATGTCATTTTCAGTTAATCAGGCTTCATATGCTCAGACAGGTATCCCCTTAAATCTGCCCGTAGACAGCGCAATATCCAGTACGATTGCCTTTTACACCCGGCAGGCTGGTGCCCGGTCGGCTATTTATAACGGGTGTGAATACCAGTTCGACCGGATTAATGTCGGGCATGCTTTTTTTAATACCGCCAGGTTTACCACAGGGGAAATTATTTGTGAAGACATTTGTTACCCTGGAATCCCAATGCTTTATGATATCGTTAAAGATGTCCTGGTTATTCAGGGATTAAACCAGATTCAGATAACCACATTAGCCAGTAACAGGGTAAACCAATTCACCTGTTTTGGCTATACGTTCATTCGTAAATCAGCAGATTCTTCCAATAAATCTGTTCCCGGGACGGGTTTCTATCAAAGACTTTACAATGGCAGAATGAAGGTATGGGCAAAAAATAAAAAACTGATCGAAGAGGTTACCGATTTTGGTTATCAATTGAAAAGAGTAGCCGTTGAAAAGAACAGGTATTACATCGAGCAAAAGGGAAACTATTTTGAAGTTGATGGAAAGCAATCGGTTCTTGGTATTTTAAAGGATAAAAAAAAGGAGATTCACCATTTTATTGCCAAAAAGAAGATTCGGTTCAGGAAAGATTTTAACAGCGCGTTGATTCAGACAGTTGCCTATTACTGTGACATAACAAATTAATTATGAAAATTTATTTGTTAAGCTTGATATTTATTGTACTTCTTGGATTTCAAAATATTCAGAGCAGGGAAAATCGGAAACTTATCAGTGCCTCGTTCAACACCCTTACAATCCGGCAATTTGTCCGGGAGATTGAATCGAAGGTTAATTGCATCTGTTATATTGACCCGGCTTTACCCGATAGCTTTAAAATACATCTCAACGTTCAGGAACAATCGTTGGCCAGGGTTTTGGGACTCGCTTTTGAAAATTCGGTGATAAAATATGCCGTTGATCAGCAGGGAGATGTGTTTCTCACCAAAGAACGGAAAGTTGAGACTGAATTGCCTGCCGGTTTTTTTGTTGCAAAGCCTGAGGATGCCACCTCAGAGGAGGGTTTAAAGTCTGAAAACCTCTCTTTTAAAGAATCTGAATCGTCTCACACCTCTAATGAAAATCAGGTAATTGAAATAGGTTTTAAATCGGGAGTTAAATCCAACCGGAAGGCCATTATATCGGGATATGTGCACAACGCCAAAACCGGGGAGCCGCTGCCGGGTGTATTGGTCTATCCTGAGGAAAAAGGTATCGGTGTCGTTTCGGATCAGTTTGGTTATTATTCACTTCCATTGGCAACAGGAAGCCATGTTATATATTACACCTATTTGGGGATGAAGGAAGTAAGTAGGTGTGTGAAATTATTATCCGACGGCAGGGTGAATATCGGGATGGAGGAGAAAGTTATAGCCTTAAAAAGCGTTGAGGTTATTTCGGAGAGAGGGAGTAATCTCAGGCAGTTACAAATGGGGGCTATAAAACTCACGGCACAATCCATAAAGCAGGTGCCAACTCTGTTTGGAGAGAAGGATATCCTGAAAATCACCCTATCACTTCCGGGGGTAAAATCGGTTGGCGAGGGGAGCGCCGGCTTCAATGTCAGGGGCGGTTCGAGCGATCAAAACCTGATTCTCTTTAACAACGGGACCATTTATAATCCAGCCCATCTTTTTGGATTTTTTTCAGCGATAAATTCGGATGTGGTAAAGGATATTCAGTTTTATAAAAGCGGTATTCCCCCTAAATTTGGAGGAAGGCTCTCGTCTCTGCTTGAGATAACCAGCCGTGAAGGAAATGTGAACAAATTTACCGGAACAGCCGGTATTGGCCTTGTAACCAGTCATTTTACTGTTGAGGGACCATTGATAAAGGGGAAAACATCAATTTTAATCGGAGGAAGGACAACCTATTCAGACTGGCTGTTGAGGCAACTCCCGAATAACTCGGGATATACCAACGGCGCAGCCTCCTTTTATGACCTGAACCTCAATATTACCCATCAGTTCGATTCTCAAAACAGCCTTTATTTTACCGGTTACCTCAGTGGCGACCGGTTCAGTTTGAGTAAGGATACCTTATATCACTATGAAAATAAGAATATTTCATTAAAGTGGCGCCACCTGTTCAGCAATAAATTTTCCGGAGTTTTTGTCGCCGGAAATGACTCCTATAAATCGGGGACATCGATGAATTCCAATCCGGCAGTGGGCTATAAGTTCTCCTTTGATATTGACCAGATCTATCTCAAGGCCGATTTTAATTACTATTCCAATTCGGCAAGCCGTCTGAATTTTGGATTAAATACCATTCATTACCAGTTACATCCCGGAACCTATTTGCCATATTCGGGCCATAGTCTCGTCATGCCTGATGCTGTCCGGAAAGAGCAGGCCATGGAAAGCGCCCTGTATGCAAATGAAGAATTCGACATTACCAGCAGCCTGGCTGTAAGTGCAGGGATCAGATATTCCCTCTTTAATCTCTTAGGTCCGTCTAAAATATATTCCTACCAAAGTAATATGCCGATGAGTCAGGAAAATGTAAAGGATTCAGTTTATTATAACGCGGGAGCCATAGCCAAAACTTACCAGGGCCCTGAATATCGTTTGTCAGTCAGGTATTCATTCCCGTCGAATATGTCGGTTAAAGCCAGTTATAATACTCTGCGGCAGTATATTCACATGATTAGTAATACTACGGCAATGTCCCCTTCGGATATTTGGAAACTGAGTGATCCGAATATAAAACCGCAATTGGGGGATCAGTATTCGCTGGGCTTCTATAAAAACAATTCCTCCAATACCATTGAAACTTCGGTCGAGATTTATTATAAAAACATTAATAACTACCTCGATTACAAAAGCGGTGCAATGCTTCTGATGAATCATCACATTGAGACCGAGGTTTTTACAACCAAAGGGAAGGCGTATGGTGTGGAGTTTATGGTGAAAAAGGCAAATGGCAAGTTAAATGGCTGGATAACATATACCTATTCGCGCACTTTTATCAGGATGGATGATCCAAATGCGGGCGAGACCATTAACGGCGGGGCTTATTACCCTGCAAATTATGATGTTCCCCACGATTTTTCACTGATCGGGAATTATAAGTTTTCACACCGTTACAGCGTTTCATTAAATGTTGTTTACAGCACCGGAAGACCGATAACCCTGCCAATCGGCCAGTTCTATTACAACGGTGAATTCCGACCCCTTTATTCCATGCGGAATGCATACCGTGTCCCGGACTATTTCCGGACTGATTTGTCGTTCAATTTAGATGGTAATCATGTGGTTAAACAGCTGATTCATGGTTCATGGACCCTGGGGGTTTATAATCTTACCGCCAGAAAAAACCCCTATTCGATCTATTTTATTTCCAATTCAGCCGGCCAGGTTCAGGGCTACAAACTTTCGATTTTGGGAACTGCTATTCCATTTATTACTTACAACATAAGATTTTAATATATGGGAAAATATTTGAAGTATATATTAATCACGCTTATCCTGTTCCGAATGGTGGGATGCAGGGTCCCGTATGAGCCCTCAGCAATCAAAGGGAAAACAGGCTATCTGGTAGTTGATGGAATGATTGTCAATGGTAATGGTCAGACGGTTGTTACTCTGACCCGGTCAACGGGGTGGCACGATTCGCTAACCGTCGTTTACGAGCGAAATGCCAGGGCGCAGATCGAGGGAACCGACAATTCGGTATTCTCCCTCACGGAGAACCCGAACGGTCAATATATGGCCGATGGTCTGAACCTGAATCCGAATTTGACCTACCGGTTAAAAATCAAAACCTCAGACGGCGCCATTTTTGCCTCTGACTATGTACCGGTATTAAAAACACCTCCCATCGACAGTATAACCTGGAAACAGGACACAGATAAAGTAGACCGGACTTTGACCAATCTGGCAATTTATGTCAATACACACGACCCACTGAACAATACCCGGTATTACCGCTGGAATTACGAGGAGACCTGGAAATACCATTCGAACCTTGTGAGCAAGGTTCATATTAATAATTTTCAGGTTTATGCGAATACTCAGGCAGACCAGGATAAATTGTACTATTGCTGGCAAACAAATAATTCGAACTCTATAATTATCGACAATACGGTCAAGCTTTCCCAGGATGTTATTTCCCTTAAGCAGCTCACGCTGATTCAGGGAAATTCACTTAAGAAGTCATTCATATACAGCATCCTGGTTAAACAATATGCATTGACTCAAAAGGCGTATGAGTTTTACGAAATAATGAAAATGAATTCCGAACAGACCGGTTCTCTGTTTGATCCCCAGCCTTCGGAAATAAACGGGAATATTAAGAATTTATCCAATCCATCCGAGCCCGTGATCGGATATGTCAGTATTTCAAACCTCTCTTCAAACCGGGTGTACATCAGTAAGGATTTCTTTTACCATTATCCGACAACGTGTAAGCTTCAGTTACTTTATAGTCTTGACATCTCTGATATTCAGTATCCTAATGTTAATTATCCCGTGGATTTCCTTACGGATCATCTTACGCACGAAGTAACCGGGTATATCATCGCACCGTCGGGCTGTGTAAATTGCGAATGGTCGGGCGGTAAAAGTTTACAACCTTCTTTTTGGCCGGATAGCCTCTGAAAAACTAAGAAAAATGTGATGGAAAGGGTTAAAAAAGTCGTAAAATATTTTCTGTTCGGGCAGATCCTGATGCTTACCTGTTTATCTGCTTCAGGACAAGCCAAACCTTTTTCGGTTTCGGAAAAATTTGACAATTACCGGAATCATGTGTTACAGGAAAAAGTTTTCGTGCATACTGATAAAGCGATCTATTTTGCCGGCGAAATCATGTGGTTTAAAATTTATGATGTTGACGGATCAAGCCATAAGCCACTCGATATTAGCAAGGTTGCATATGCTGAGATTCTGGATAGTGAGAATAAACCGGTTCTGCAAGCCAAGATAGCCCTTAAAAACGGAAGCGGTAGCGGATCATTTGTTCTGCCATTCACGGTTAATTCGGGAAGTTATAAATTCAGGGCATATACCAACTGGATGAAAAATGGAGATCCGGATTTTTTCTTCGGGAAGCCTTTGAATATTATCAATACCTTAAAAACAGCCCCCGCGAATCTGGATCAAAAGGATGGTTTATACGATATTCAGTTCTTCCCCGAGGGGGGAAACCTGGTAACTAATATTGAAAGCAAAATTGGATTTCGGGTTGTTAATCAGCACGGCAGAGGAATGAATTTTGAGGGAACCGTGGTTGATGAAAATAACAGGAATATGACCACCTTCCGCCCCCTGAAATTTGGGATCGGAAACTTCCTGCTCCGACCTGAAGAGGGACATACCTATAAAGCTATTCTTAAGATTGATAATCGGGTTATCATCAGGGAATTGCCCGTGATTCATGCACAAGGATATGTTCTGAGCCTTAACGAAGAGAAGAGTGACAGTATTAGGGTAAGCATCGGGGAGAGGGTAAAATTGCCGGGAGTAACCGACAGCTTTGTGTATCTTGTTGTTCATACACGACAAACTAAAAATTTCGCCCAAAAAATTGCCTTGATTAACGGGAAGAACGACTTTAAAATCTGCAAAAGCTTGCTGGGTGAGGGTATTTCGCATTTCACACTTTTCAATTGGGACCAGCAACCGGTTTGTGAGCGTCTGTTTTTCAAAATGCCCGGACAAAAACTGGAAATAGAGATTAAATCCGGTGCCCGGCAATTTGGACCACGTGCAAAGGTAGAACTTGAAATTGGTTCCCGGAAGTTGGATGGAACTCCTGAACCGGCCGGTTTGTCGGTAGCCGTATACAGGCATGACTCTGTTCAGACAGTTGATCCAGCAGATATTTTCAGTTATTTATGGCTGAGTTCTGACCTTAAAGGCAGTATCGAGTCACCGGAATATTATTTTAATAATCCCGATTCATCTGGGGGAAAGGCCATTGATAATCTGATGCTCGTCAACGGCTGGAGCCGCTTCCGGTGGAAGGATGTACTAACGTATAAAACAGATTCATTCAGATTCCTTCCCGAATACGAAGGGCACATCATTGATCTGAAAATATCAGATATTAAAACAGGTAAACCGGCTAACAATATCCTTGCCCATCTTTCTGTTCCCGGGATTCATTATCAATTCTATAATTCAACCAGCAATTCAAAAGGTCAACTTCGTTTTTATACCCGCAAATTTTATAATTCCGGTGAAATAATTGTTCACACAGGTTGCCAGACCGACTCCCACTTCAGGTTTGAAGTAAACAGTCCTTTTTCCGGCAGTTATTCATCCAGCGTTGTTCCCGGTTTCGTTATTCCTGAGAAGGCAAGAACGGAGATTGCGGAACATAGTATTGAGGTTCAGGTACAAAATATCTATTGCGGAAAGGCAATGGGTCATATTCAGGAACCACGTACAGATTCCCTGTCATTTTTCGGGAAACCCGATCTGAAGTATTTCCTGGATGCTTACACCAGGTTTGGAACGATGGAAGAAGTTCTCAAAGAGTATGTTGAAGGGGTTTTATTGCACCGGAAGAGAAATGATTTTTCTGTTCAGCTGATAAACGTGCAGCAGCATCTCTCCTTTGAGAAAGAACCGCTGGTTTTATTCGACGGTGTTCCCATTTGCGATTTCAATAAGGTGATGGAATATGATCCCCTTATGGTGAGAAAAATTGAAATGATTAATCAAAAGTATTACCTGGGTGAAAATCAGTATGATGGTATTTTAAGTTTGTCAACTTATACGGGCCATTATAATGATTTAAATTCTGAGGCAAATTCCATGATCATTGATTATGAAGGATTACAGAAGCAGAAAGAATTTTACTCTCCTGTTTATGAGACAGAACCGCAAAAGTCAAGCCGCTTACCCGATTTCCGCAATCTTCTTTTCTGGTCGCCGGATGTAAAAACAGACACGGCAGGGAAAGGAGGTCTCAGTTTCTATACTTCAGACCGGGTAGGGGAATATGTGATCGTCATCCAGGGAATTGCCTCTGATGGCGTCTCCGGAAGCAGGATTGTTCCCTTCCGGGTAATCGGTTCATTAACCGACGGGCAGAAGGAGAAATTTTAAATCGATGGAAGGTCTACCTTAGGCTTAAGCAGGGAGATCTTTTCCCAGCGGATCAGCTTTGCTTAGTCTTCGGAGGTGCCTTTCGCCGAATGTGAACCGGGCATATAAAAAGGCCTGCACCAGTTCAAAAGCAGTTTCAATGCCGGTAATTCTTCCCCCCAGACAAATGATATTCATCGAATCATCTTCAACACCCTGATGTGCTGCAAAATGATCGGTGATCAATGCGGCCCTGGCGCCGGTCACCTTATTTGCCGCAATGGATGCCCCCACACCACTGCCACAGATTGCGATACCACGGTCAACATCCCCGTTTGCAACTGCTTTGGCGAGCGGAATCACATAATCGGGGTAATCATCCTGTGGATCCAGGGTGTCATTACCAAAATCGACAATCGTAAAATCCAATATGGCGAGACGTTGTTTCAACTGCTTTTTCAGTTCAAATCCGCCGTGATCGGAAGCAATACCAATTTTCATGATCGAAATATTTTAACAATAGATGTTATAATTCGCAATAATTGCCATCGTCGGCAAGGTTTTTACAAGGGTAGCGCCATCCGGATTCTCCATCCTTAATAAGGTCATCTGCATTTTCCGGTCCCCAGGTTCCTGCCGGATAACCATAAATCTTCTGGTCAGGATCGTTTTTCCAGACATCAAGTATCGGAGAAACAAATTTCCAGGCGGCTTCCACAGCATCGGCGCGGGCATAGAGCGTCGAGTCGCCAACCATGGCATCGTAGATCAGCCTCTCGTAAGCCGATGGGAGGTGAGCTTCCGAGAGGTCTGAATAATGGAAATCCATATTCACTGTTTTTACATTAAATCCGGCTCCGGGTTGTTTAAGTCCAAATTTCAGTAAAATTCCTTCGTCGGGTTGTATTCTTATAATCAGCTGATTGCAGCTTTTGCTCACTTCGTCGTTTTGAAAAAGCTTATGAGGCGTTGGTTTAAAGTGGATTACCACCTCGGTAACCCTTGTGGGAAGTCGTTTCCCGGTACGGATATAAAAAGGAACGCCACCCCATCGCCAGTTGTCAATAAAAAACTTCATGGCGATAAAGGTTTCGGTGCGTGATTCAGGATTAACCCCTTTCTCTTCGCGGTAGCCCGGGACTAATTCTCCGCGAATATGGGATGACACATATTGACCGCGGATAACCTGACTGGCAACATCTTGGTGCTTTATTGGTTTAAGCGACTGCAGAACTTTCATGGTTTCATTCCGGATGGCATCTGCATCCATCGAGGATGGGGGCTCCATGGCTGTGAGACCTACAACCTGTAAGAGGTGGTTCTGGAGCATGTCGCGGATGGCCCCTGAACCATCATAATATCCTCCACGTCCTTCAACTCCAATGTTTTCTGCCGAGGTGATTTCAACATGATCCACATAATTCCGGTTCCAAAGCGGTTCAAAAATGCCGTTTGAGAACCGCATCACCAAAAGATTTTGAACCGTTTCCTTTCCCAGATAATGGTCAATACGGTAAATCTGGTTTTCAAGAAATGCGTCATGTAATTGGGCATTGAGCGTTAAGCTTGATTCCAAATCGTAACCGAATGGCTTTTCGATGATCAGCCTTTTAAAACCTTCTGATTCATTACTGAAGCCAACTTTGGACAGATTCCCGGCAATGACGCTGAACAGACTGGGTGGAGTCGACAGATAAAATAAGTAGTTTGAGTCGGTTCCCTCTTCCATGTTAATGGCCTCCAAAGCACTTTTCAAACGGAAATATTCCTTTTCAGAGGTCATATCCATTTGAAAATACGACAGATGCAATTCAAACTCCGCGATTTGCCGGTCATTAACATGGATATTCTCGGAGAATTTCCTGATCCCTTCGGTCATTTTTGCACGGAACTCCTCATCGGGAATCGTGGTGCGGCTAACACCGAGGACGTGAAATTTATCCGGAAGCAGATGCTGATTGTACAAGGCATAGAGCGCGGGAATTAATTTGCGGTAGGTCAGGTCGCCTGAAGCTCCGAATATGACCATTATTTGATTCTTTGGCTTTTCCATAATTACTATTTAATCTGTTCTCTCATCCCTGCATTCACTAAGGCTTAGGTGTGCAGACACGAATATACTACTTTTTGAATCCTTTTACCAGTACAAAGATGCGCTGAACTACCTGGCTATTGGTGACATTTATTGGAATAAAGATAGTACTATCTGGTAACATTTTTGTAGCTACGAATGTTTTGATCTCCGTTCAATACCCTTGATTATAGATGTAATTTGCTGGAATGCTGCAATATGAGCCGGGATGGCCTTAACCTGATGGAAATTGGATGTTCTCCTTGTGAAAACGGTCATTGCCGTCGCTTCCGAAAAGTACTACAACATTGCTTAAATCTGTTACCACCTCCGGTTCAATCTAATGCAACTTTGCGGTGTTAAAACATTTGAAATAATTTAAAAATCACAAAGATGAAAAAGAACAAATTCAATTTCAAGGCAATTGCAATAGTTCTAACATTTGCTGCATCGGTAACTTTTGCGCGGACTTCAGCCCAGACGGGACATTCCAAAGCATTACAGGCAAAGATTGACTCAATGACAATTGTCTTAAAAAAGTATGCAGCGGGAGAGGCAACACTGAAACAAAACCTGGTAAAATTCGATACGCTCGACTTTATCGTTTTCACCAATCAGGAATGGGTCCGGTTACATGAAAGTCATTCAACCGATATCAAGGTAAACTGGCCTGACGGACATTTCACCACGGGCATCGAGAGACATATTTCAGATCTGAGTGCTATGTTTGTTTATGCGCCCGACACCCGGATCAAACAACATCCGATCAGCTTTGGGAACAACACCGGCGAATGGACTTGTGTGATGGGAATTATGGAGGGGACATTCACTAAACCGATGCCTATTGGGAACGGACAATTTATACCTCCTACCGGGAAATCGTTTAAGCTGCCAATGTGTACCATCGGTCACTGGAAGAACGGTATTATGTTTGAAGAGTCGTTATTCTGGGATAACCAGACTTATATGACCCAATTGGGACTGGGTAAATAATGCAATTCACCCCAACTCCGCCCAGGGTTCAGCCAAAAGCTGAACCCTTTATTTTATGAGAAGCATGTTGGCTGTTATTTTTTACTTGTCACCATAATGCCCAATGCCAGGAATGACCACAAGAGCATTTGCCACAGGACCAGATTCCAACCCCCATATTTCCAGCATTGCAGTCCGACAAATGTCCCTATTGCCCCGCCGATAAAGTAGGAGGTCATGTAAATAGTATTAATTCGGCTGTGTGAATTTTGATCCAGGGTATAAATCATGGCAACATTCGTCACCTGCATTCCTTGAATCCCAATATCGAGCAGGATAACGGCGATTACTAAAATTATCACCGAATCGGGCAGGAGCTTCATCAGAGCCAAACTGAAAATAATCATCCCTACAGCCAGAAGTAATGATCGTTTTGCATTACCCTTATCTGCAAGTTTTCCGATATACGGGGCCATCAATGCTCCGGCGATGGCAACCAATCCAAACAATCCGATCGTGTCGGAGTGATAATTAAAAGGGGGGCCGCTCAGATGAAAGGTCAGGGTGGTCCAGAATGAACAGAATACCCCAAAAAGAAGCGCTCCGATCAGCGAAGCTTTTCTTAGCAGTGCAAATCGTTTAATCTGGAATAATACCGATTGCAGCAATTGAAAATAGTGCCCTTTAAATTCATTCCTTCCATTTGGAAGGTTGGCTCTAAGCATCAGGGTAATGGCAAAAATGAGAATGGCCGAGAAACCATAGACATAGCGCCAGTTTAGCCATTCAGCCACTATACCGCTAAAAACTCTGGCGGCCAGAATTCCGATCAAGATCCCCGTAAAGATCGTTCCCACCGTTTTACCCCGGTTTACCGAATCCAAACTGGCAGCCATGGGCAAAATAACCTGCACGGAAACAGAAAGAAGACCAATAAGGAGACTCAATATCCACACCTGATGAATATTTGTGGTTACGGTCATCAGTAAAAGGGTCGCACACAATGCCGACAGCAAGGTGAGAATTAAGTTTTTCTTGTTTATTTTATCACCGAGCGGGATGATAAAAAAGAGTCCCAGGCCGTAGCCAATTTGAGACAGCAGCGAGATTGTACCTGCTTTATTTTCTGTCACATCAAATGTTGATGCAATGTCTTTAAGAATGGGCTGATTATAATAAATATTGGCCACTGAGGCTCCTGCGGCAACAGCCATAAGAATTACCTGGAATTTCGAGAGCGTTTTAACTTCCTGCATAGTCTATTGGATAACCGCATTTAAATCCGCACAATGGAATTAAATAGAATATAATTTGAATTGAAATGCCTCGCAAAAGTCGTCAACTTTTTGGGACTATCTGTTCTTTGGATCTCAGTTCATTAATTCAATTCGTTTATATTCTTTGTTATGTAAATAAGATCAGATATTTAAGGGATAATTCCGACAGGAAAAGATTTAAAATAGCGGTAAATGCCAAAGCTGAAAAAGGGATACCGAGTCTTTCTCAGGAACAGGTTTGAAACATAAGGCAAAAATTAAATGAACATTTTGCATATTTATTCCGGCTCGCAAGCAACTATTTTGTATGTTTACATAACCTTAGAAAGTGCCTTTTCGGGGCTTCAAGGAGGGCTTAATTTTTATTAAATGTTTCTCACAACTCACCAAAACTAATAAAGGAGGTATTAACTATGGATAGTGTTGATACAGTATCAACAGATGTACTGATCATTGGCGGTGGACCATCAGGCTTGGCTACCGCGATTCATTTGGCAGACAGGTTAAAACAAAAAGGGCTGAACGATAGGATTTTGCTCATTGATAAAGGCAGTTCGATCGGGAGCCATATACTTTCAGGGGCGGTAATAAAACCTGATGTTTTTAAAGAATTATTGCCTGATGTGGAATTCTCTGAAATTCCTTTCAATGCAAGGGTAACAAAAGACAGTATGGTATTATTGGGGGAACATAGCCATATTAAGATGCCGTTTCACGTACCCTATATGAGTAATAAAGGGTATTATACAGCCTCATTGGGTCAGATATGTAAGTATTTAGCTGTAAAAGCCCAGGAAAAAGGGGTTGAAATATATACCGGTTTTGCAGTGGATGAGATCCTTTACCAGGACGGGAAGGTAATTGGCGCCAAGACCAAAGATACGGGGTTGGATCATCATGGAAATCAGCTGGAGAATTTCCAGGCGGGTACACGGATTGAGGCTAAAGTCACCGTTTTCGCCGAAGGGCCAAGGGGACCTCTGACCAAAATGCTGATTAATAAGTTTAACCTTACTGAAGGGAGAAATGAACAGGTATACTCTTTAGGATGTAAGGAATTATGGTCGGTCCCGCAAGGGAACATTGAACCGGGTCAGATTTACCACACGCTGGGTTATCCGTTGCAGCGTGATGAATTTGGCGGAGGGTTTATTTACGGGTTGAACGATAACAGGGTAGCTGTAGGAATTGTTGTCGGTCTCGATTATAAAGATCCCACTTTCGATGTGCATGATGCCATGCAGGTATGGAAGACTTCCTCATTTGTTTCTAAAATCTTAAAGGGTGGCAAGCTGGTAGAATATGGTGCCAAAACACTTCCCGAAGGTGGTTATTATGCTATTCCTAAATTGTATGTTGATAATGCGTTAATTGTTGGCGATGGTGCAGGGCTGGTTGCTATGCCTACCCTGAAGGGGATACATCTGTCGGTTAAATCCGGAATGCTTGCCGCTCAAACCATCACAGAGGCGCTTTCAAAAAATGATACCTCTGAAAAAACGCTTAAACATTATGAAACAAGTGTAAAGAGCGGTTTTATTCATGACGAAATGTATAAAGTCCGGAATTTCAGGCAAGGATTCGAAAAAGGCTTATTCATTGGAGGTATACATTTTGGTCTCCAGTTAATTACAGGCGGAGCCGGAATTTTTGGCAGGCTTAAATCCCGGGCGGATTACAAGACTACTTCAAAGCTGAGTGAACTAAAAAAGAAACCTTTTAAAGAGCGGTTTAAAGGCAAACTCGAATGGGACAAGGTACTGACATTTGATAAAGTAACCGATGTTTATTATTCGGGGGTTTATCATGACGAACAGCAGGTTGTCCATGTCCGGATTAATGATGCCGAAAAATTTAAGGCCGTTAATATTGAACAATACGGAGCGCCGGAACAATTTTATTGTTCCTCCGAAGTTTATGAACTCCATACGAACAAGTCTGGGGAAAAAGAGATCAGAATTCATGCTGAGAATTGTATGCATTGCAGAACCTGTGACATCAAGTCCCCCGGACTCGGTATTACCTGGGCAGTACCAAACGGTGGCAATGGTCCCGATTTTCAAAACATGTAACAATTTAAAGATTAGGTAATAATGGCATTAACGATAATAAGTTTAATAAAGCAGGTTCCAGTCCCCAGTGAAATGAGAATGGGTGAGGATGGATTGATGGACCGGACAAAAGCAAAATCAATTATTAATATAGATTGCCAGTTCGGCCTTGAGGCCGGATTACAACTCAGGAAACAGCATCCCGGGGCCCGGTTAATTGTTTGCTCAATGGGTCCGGGATCGTTTGAGACCTCCCTGAAAACGGCCATTTCCATGGGTTATGATGAAGCGTACCTCCTCTCTGACCGCAAACTCGGAGGGAGCGATACCTATGCGACAGGTCTGGCGATCTCTACCATGCTTAAACACCTGGGTTTTAAAAAAGATTCAACTGACCCTTTCATTATTTTAGCAGGCCGGCAAACCAGTGACGGCGATACTGCCCACGTCCCTTCACAGGTTGCCGAAAATATGGGAATTCCCCAGGCCACCTTTGTCGAAAGCGTTAAGTCAGATGGTACAAGCAGTGTAATTGCAAAAAGGATTATTGAAGGGGGATATCAGATGATGAAACTGCCAATGCCTTGTGTCATTTCATTAACTCCAACGGGTATACCTCCCCGTAAACCTTCATTAAGTGGTGCAATCAAAGCCCGGAACCTGAAAATCACCACTTTCGGAATCGACGACATTGGTTTAGGAACCGAAAAGATTGGAATCAGCGGTTCCCCCACTATAGTCGCAAAAGTAGTCAATATGGTTAGCGAACGACCACCTATCACCATGTCTGAAGGTCATAATGAGTCATCATTGGTCGATAGCTTAATCGCGAATTTAAAAAAAGGGGGGAATGTTTTAGAGAAGAAAGAGGCAGCTGTAAAGAAAGAGAGCGAGCGTCCTGACTTTCCTGAAAAGGACTTTAGAAACGGGGCAAGCGGCATTATCACCTGGGCTGAAATAACCAACGGGAATATCTCGCGTCCTTCTCTGGAATTGTTGACCCCTGCAAGAAACCTCGCCACTCAGTTGGGTCATGGTACCAAAGTAATGACACTGATGATCGGGAAAAATATCGGGCAATTGGCGCAAACACTGATTGAACATGGTTCAGACGAGGTTATTTGCGTTGAAAACGACAGACTTGAGGAGTATCTGGTCCTTCCGTTTGCCTCAATCTTTACCCAGGTCATTCAGGAGCGGAACCCCGAAATTGCCCTTTTTGCCGCAACTACATCGGGCAGGGAATTAGCTCCCCGAATTGGTATGAGAACCAGCAGCGGGGTTACAGCAGACTGCACCGGGCTCGAAATCGGAGAGTATATTGACCGGAAACAAAAAGTAATCGTTACCCCTATTCTCGAATCACGGCGCCCAACTTACGGAGAGAGTAAACTGGCCACGATCCTGGGATTTGTTTGTCCCCAGGTTTCAACCGCGCGGGCCGGAACCTTTGAAGTTCCTAAACGTGTTGAGGGACGCGAAGGTATTATTTCAGGGTTCGATCCGGTAATGGATGAAAAGGATTTTGTAGTCGAGATTGTGAAAACGGTGCGCGGTGGCGGCGGATTGCAAAATCTTTTCGAAGCCGATATTATTGTTTCAGGGGGAAGAGGTACCACCAACGACAGTTTAGGGCTTATAAAAGCACTCGCTGAAGCCCTGAAAGATAAGGGCGTTAATGCCGAATGGGCATGCAGCCGGCCCGTAGTCGATGAAGGGGTCACCGAATATGCACGTCAGATTGGACAAACCGGGAAAACGGTCCGTCCTAAAGTTTACGTTGCCGTAGGTATCTCAGGAGCAATTCAACACATAGCCGGAATGAAAGAATCAGGCAAAGTGATTGCTATTAATCATAATCCAAAGGCAAGTATCTTCAATAATGCAGATTTTGGCATTGTTGGAGATTACCAGGATATTCTGCCCGAATTGATCGAGCGGGTCAAATCAGGGTTCACCTTCGGAATCGAACCGAAAAAGAAAATTTAACTATATTTGTCCTGATTTAGAACTCATTGCCGATATGGATGGGTCAATCACCGGGGATGGCGAAAACCGTTAACAGAGTAGTCAATTTTAATACTTGAAATAATGCATTTATTACCTGTCTCATTACTAGCAATCCTTGCAGGCACTCTGTTGCTGGCAAAAACCCGGAAAGAAGAGCTTGGCAAAATTTTTGCCTTTATTTCCTGGTTCTTTATTGTTGTGGGTTTTATCCTTTTCATCGGAGTAATCTGCGTAGAAACCAATGGTCATAAGTCTGGTCATCCTTGTTGCAAACAGGAGATGATGATGAAAGGTTGTAATCGTAGCGGAATGCAGGGCGGCATGCACGGCAGAATGACTTGTCCTGCTCAGGCGGGTATGTGTAAAGCTTCAGGGGAAAAAAAGGATAATTGCATGAAAAATGACAGTACTATGAAGTGCTGTACAAAGCACCCGGCAGGCGAAAGTTCTAAAATGCCCGTCGCAAAATAAAAATATTCAGTTAAAATATTTAATTCAACACCAAGAATCCTGAGGCGAAACTCGGGATTCTTTCTTTTATCACAAAGTACGCTTTAAGATTGGTGGGTTGATAAAGAATATTAATATCTTCGCTTGAATTTTGTGATACTGTTCATTACAAAAGTTAATAGAATGCCTAAAAATAACATTCAATAAAATTAGTATGAAGACAAAAGGGTATAAGTTTTATAATACCGTCGTGGGGTGGTTTATATTTCTTGTCGCAGCAATCGTTTACCTGAGTACAATTGAGCCTACGGCCAGTTTTTGGGATTGTCCAGAATTTATTACCAATGCATTTAGTCTGCAGGTTGGCCATCCGCCGGGCGCACCTTTTTTCATGCTTATGGGGCATATCTTTACTTTATTTGCCAGCGACACTTTACATGTGGCGGTTATGGCAAATATCATGTCGGCACTAGCCAGTGCATTTACCGTACTTTTTCTCTTTTGGACCATTACGCATATGGCCCGCAAGGTTATGGGGGAGCGGGATTCTGATCCTTCGCTGCCACAAATGATCGCGATATTAGGTGCTGGGGCTGTTGGTGCCCTGGCTTATACGTTCTCAGATACCGCTTGGTTTTCAGCGGTCGAAGGGGTGGTTTTTGGTACATCATCGGTATTTACAGCATTTGTTTTCTGGTGTATCCTGAAATGGGAAAACGAGGCGGATGAGTTGCATGCCAATCGTTGGATCATCCTCATCTGCTTTGTAATCGGTTTATCGATCGGGGTTCATCTGCTGAATCTGTTAGCCATTCCGGCAGTTGTTCTGGTTTATTATTTCAGGAAGTATGAGGCTACTCCGTTAGGGATAACGATCGCTTTAGCGCTTTCCATTGCCCTTGTAGGATTTGTATTTTTCGGATTTATTCCCGGGGTGGTAATCATTGCCCAATGGTTTGAGCTCCTTTTTGTGAATGGATTAGGCGCCCCTTTCAATACCGGCACGATAATTTATATGTTGCTGCTAATCGCACTGATTGCCTGGGGACTAAAATATACCATTGAGAAGAAGAAAGTACTTGCGAATACCATCATACTTGGTTTTACTGTGATGTTGATCGGTTACTCATCGTATGCGGTGATCGTTATCCGGTCAGTGGCTAATCCACCTATGAATCAGAATAGTCCGAATAACCCCTTCTCTTTACTGACCTATCTGAATCGCGAGCAATATGGCGCAAAACCCATTATTTATGGCCAATATTACAATGCTCCCCTGAATACCGAAAATCCTTATTCGAAAGGGAGTGCCAATTATGTGGAGCGCAATGGAAGATATGAGATAGCCGATTATAAGCAATCAGCAAATTACGACAGCCGTTTTATGACTTTCTTTCCGCGCATGTTCAGCTCAAGCGCCGATCATGTCAAGGAGTATCAGAATTGGGCGGATATAAAAGGTACACCCATTCAGGTGACGACCAGAGAGGGGGAGTCCCAACGGATTATGAAACCTACATTCATGGAGAATCTCAAATTTTTCTTCTCTTATCAGATCAACTGGATGTATTGGCGATATTTTATGTGGAATTTCTCCGGCCGTCAGAATGATAACCAGGGGTATGGCGATATCCTAACCGGGAACTGGATCACCGGATTTAATTTCCTCGATTCTATCCGGCTGGGTGATCAAAGTCACTTGCCTAAAGCGCTGGCCCAAAATAAAGGGAAGAATAAATATTACATGCTTCCCCTGATTCTTGGATTAATGGGTTTATTTTTTCAGTTTAATTCCGGACCTAAGGGTAAACAGGACTTCTGGGTTTTGGTCTCCTTGTTTGTCATGACAGGTATGGCTATTATTATTTACCTGAATCAGGAGCCGCTTCAACCGCGCGAACGGGATTATGCCTATGTTGGCTCCTTTTATGCCTTTGCGATATGGATCGGCCTTGGAGTCCTTTGGTTGTACCAGCTTTTTATGAAGATTTCACCGGCCAAAACAAGCGCCATCGTGGCCACGGCCCTTTCACTCGTTGCCGTTCCATGTCTGATGGCTAACCAGAACTGGGATGACCATGACCGGTCAGGGCGCTTTACCGCACGGGATTTTGGACGCGATTATCTTGAGTCCTGCGCCCCGAATGCAATACTTTTCACCAATGGAGACAACGATACCTTCCCGTTATGGTATGCCCAGATGGTTGAAGGGGTCCGGACAGATGTTCGGGTGTGCAATCTAAGTTATTTTCAGACAGACTGGTATGTTGATCAGATGAAGCGTAAGGCTTTTGAATCAGATCCGCTTCCGATTAAATTTGAGCACAACCAGTATGTCCAGGGAACCCGCGATGTCATTTATGTGCTGGATCAGATCAAACGTCCGGTGAATCTGAAGGAGGCGATGGATTTTGTCCGCTCGGATGAGCCGGGGACTAAGCTTGAGCAGGCGGAAAATGCCGCATTTATCCCCTCAAGAGAATTATTTTATCCGGTTGACAAAGCTGCCGTTCTTGCCAATAATGTCATTGACCCCAAAGATGCCGGGAAGATTGTTCCCCAGATGGAGATTAAGCTGACCGGGAGTTATGTGACCAAGGATGAGCTGATGATTCTCGATATTATTGCCAACAACAACTGGAAACGTCCAATCTATTTTGCCATCACAGTCGGACGTGAGAAATACCTGAATTTGCAGGATTATTTTCAAACGGAAGGGTTTGCTTACCGCATTGTTCCTATTAAGACCCCTTCGTCAAGCGGACAGGTTGGAGGTATACGTACCGATATGATGTACAACAACATCATCAACAAGTTTAAATGGGGTAATATGAACGATCCCAAGGTTTACCTCGATGAAAACAATGTGCGCATGTGTATGAACGTGAGGAACAGTTTCGTCAGACTGGCCGATGGGTTGCTGGAGCAAGGGAAACGCGATTCAGCCATTGCGGTCCTTGATCGCTGCAATGAACTGGTGCCAAATTCAAAGGTAACTTATAACTACTTTAACCTGTTGATGGTTGAGTCGTATTACCGGGCAGCGCACAACCAGTTAAAAAATGCGACCATCGATAGTTTATCACTCGAGGTGAATACCTTTCCGGCCGCCACCCAAAAGGGGAATGAGGTGGCCAAAATCATGGCCCGAAATTGCGAGGAGGAGTTGAAATACTATTTCACCCTGGCACCGCGTTTCCGCGCGTCTGTTCAGGATGAGCTGCAACGTTCGTTCTATATCATGCGGGAGTTGAGTAATCTTTCGGAACATTATGGAGAAAAGGCCTTAAGCGAAGATATTGCCAAAAGATTAAATAATTTACTCTCCGTTTACCAGCCCGAATTAGCTGGTCAGGGGATGAAAAAATAGGCGGTAGAAATTTGTCGGTTCGTCCCGACACTACAAAAAAAGATCGGTCTAAATTAGAGGGCACTGAAAAAGTCCTTCTGACATAATTATTACACTTAAAGCAGTAAAGTACAGGTTCAAAACTTTGTATTTTACTGCTTTTTTCGTATCTTAGAGCCTTAAATAAAGGCACTTAGATGATA